>ERZ1673695.6-NODE-6-length-485009-cov-31.864443_pt1 | contig 485009 bp, 329 predicted proteins | sample MGYA00580225_ERZ1673695 | MGnify/ENA primary metagenome ERZ1673695 (study PRJEB41218, sample SAMN15661739) | gut metagenome | host: Homo sapiens | place: Canada: London | collected 2015-08-20/2019-03-30 | study: EMG produced TPA metagenomics assembly of...
CCGCGACCCCATGCGTGACAGGCATGTATTCTAACCAACTGAACTACCGAACCAAATAAAATAAAAAGACAAAACATTATTCAAAAGAGGCGGTCCGGACGGGACTCGAACCCGCGACCCCATGCGTGACAGGCATGTATTCTAACCAACTGAACTACCGAACCTCTTCTTGGATAATCAATCTCTCTCGATTGCGGTGCAAAGGTAGATATTATTTTTAATTCTGCAATACTTTAAGCAAAAAAAAATACACCAATATTTCAACCATACCTGATAGACAACAAATTAGAAAGCATATATTTTTAAGAAAATATCCACTAAACACATGCTTGCCACGCTTAGATACTTACTCGCGTATCTCTCCTTTATGCACAATCATTTTTACCAATGTCTGCATCGATTTATGTGTATCCGAAACCCATAACACCGAATCGTTCTGCGCATAAATACGAACAGGCAGTAAAAAAGAGTATCCTTTGATGGTCTTTATTTTTTTCACCCATTCACCTTGTTGGCTATCATATATTTTGATAGCATCGTTATCACCGGTTGCATACCAACGTTCGTTACACAAAGCAAACGTCTTAGGTTTAAATTCGAGAGAAAGAGACAGTTCGTCCATATCGATGGAAGTTCCGTTTACCAAATCATCATTTACCAATGTCGGATCGAGTACACGTATTTTCTTTCCCTCATAATCTGTAAGCAGAATATTCCCTTCTGCATTGAACTGCATATAATGGGGAGCAAAACCATTGTTACCCGGACTGTTATTTCCGGAAACTTGCCAATGACGGTTTATCTTCTGATAATTTTCTTGAGTAACATCCGACTCTTTATAAATACTGACCTTTCCGTTCTTGTCGCGTGCAAAGATAAGGCCATCTTTCACCGCAAGCGCTTGTGCCTGAAATACCGGACCACTCCATTGTCCATTTCCAATGCAAGTGACATAAGTCAGATCCGGTAGTTCGAACACATGAATGCGCGACTGCCGCTCAGCAACATATAATCGATTTCCTGCCGGAACAATAGCTTCGATCGAACTCCCGAAATTCTTTTCCTCATTGTCGAATTGCCATGATTTCACCACATCCAGCAATCGCCCCTCCTTTGTATTGAATACCAACAAACTGTTTCCTTCCTTTCCTATGTTAGCAATAAAAAGAGTATCTCCCAGATGTGCTACAGTATAAGGCGAGAAGTCCTCCAAGGCTTCCATTCCTAAAGTTTCCGCATTAACTAACTGTGCAGCCTCATAAGAATAATACCAATAACTATCATATTCGGGCGAATCCTCCTCCGGGTTCCCTATATCATCACTGCTGCACCGAATGGTCAGTATACCCAACAATACCAACCAGATATAAACATACATTTTCATATTCACTTTCATTTTTATGGGATCAACTTAGTTTAATTCATTCATAGGGATTGCATAGATACACGCTCCGCTCTTTGTACGGTCTATAATAAACAAGGTATTACGGCGAATACAGAATTTTTCCGGAACCTGCAAGGTGACATCTCCCACAACCGTGTAATCTTTCAAGATTTCGCCCGTCACCGGATCGACTTCGCAAAACTTCTCCTTGCCGTTTGAACTAACAAACAACCGACCTTCATAAAAATCCAAGGCATAAGGAATATTTGCATACGTCAGCTGATCGACACGTTTAAATGTTACTCCTTCACGGATAGCATCAGGGGTAAAGATATCTATACGTTTGGACGGATGAGTGGAATACAATAGTCCGCTCTGTTCATCTACTGCCATACCATACGTACCGGCGGTTTCACCCAAATGTTCGGAACGGATATAGATACGCGGAGCCTTTTTCCCCGGTTCCAAAATTCGTTCTTCCACAATATCGATATAACGTTTATCATGAATCATAATCAGTCCCTTATAACATAGCACATCAAAAGCATGAACAGTCTGCGAAGGTCCTGTTCCCCAACTACCGGTACCGATACAAGTGATAAACTGATGGTCTGTCGCATCAAAAATCTCCGTTCGGCTACCCTCATGAGTAACGTAAATCTTTCCGTTAGCACGTGTAACCCCATTCGGTCGACCTGCAAATTTTTCCTGGGCATCCTCCCAGGTCCATTCCTTGATACTTTCCAAATGCTTCTTACCACCGTTCGCTATACTGAATACTTCCAGGCTATAGTTATTATCGGCATCATTCACGACATACAACGTATCACCATATGCAAACACATCTTTCGGACGGAAAGTAGCTGCCGTTGCTCCCGGCACATCTGAATAATCCAACTTGAAAGTAACAGGTTCTCCATCGTTTCCCTCAGAAGTATTCTCTTCGCGTAGAGGTGACAACCCACCATCGAGGGCATCCAGTTCCGGATCTTCAATAATATACTTAGAAGCTACATAGATATCGTCAAAATACCTGTTTTTACTCCGGCGGGTATGTAAGAAACGGCGAGAATAAACCGGCAGTTCTTTCTCCAGCGATAAATCCACATATACATTATTACACAAAGTAGGCCAGCCTGGTCCGGTTTGTTCGTATGTCATATTTCCGGCATGGCCATATCCGAGACAGTGTGCAAATTCGTGAAAGATAGTCTCCGTAATACTTTTATCGTCGGCATAATGTTCCAAATAACACACCTCATGCATACCGAAGGTAGTTCCTCCCCCCAGCCCCATGACTCCTGTCGTATATCCGAAAACCAGTCCAGCATGATTAAGTACTCTCGTCAACAAGGCGCTTTTGTCGATCTCCACCCTGTCATTGTTACTATGCAACGGTCCAAACTCATACAATGCTTTCTCGAACTTTTGCGACGAGAACATATAACTCATGTTCAGCGCAATAGCTACAGCTTCACGTGTATGAGAAGCCTTCATTTTATATTTCCAGCTAGCCTGAGTATCACTATATCTGCCAAAAGCGATGCGCCATTTGCAACGAATAGATTGCAACCTGTCCCAATAAGGATCGTCAGACTCTACCGTGAAAGAAATGTTTTCTCCCGTCAGATACGGGTTTGCCATGATACGGATCTTTTTTCCGCTACGGGTATAAGCCGTCAAGTCTTGAGTGGCAAACGGAATACATACCCGAAGTTGCTGAAACGGCAGCACCTTTTCGAGCGACATAAACATGAACTCTTCATCATATCCATCAATATTCGCCCAGATGGTTACGTTTTTCAACGCTCTGGGGCTATAAAAGCGGAGTTGGAAATTATGATCGTCGTCCAATTGAATCTGCAACGGCTGAGTGACATAGAAACTGCGCTGGCTCGAATCGAAATAAATATCCGGCGATTCTTCATCGTTCAACAAATAATACGTATTATCCTCATTATAGGCAGCTTCCGTCATCCTGACGGGCAATTCTTCAATTACAAGACCACCTTCATCGGGTAGGGATACTTCATCATCTTTACAGCCAACCAGCTGCAAAAGCATACCAGCCAACACAAACAGGCTAGTGGGAAATAATCTTTTCATCGTCTGTCTTTGTTTATAATTAAATATAATGCTCTTCCGAAAAAGGGTGCAAAATTAATTATTTTCGATGTGTTTTACCAGTATTCTTATTGCAAGGTAGTCAAAATTATACTTTCATTTCTTAAGTATTCTCTTCAGGTGGGTAACGTCTTGTATTAAATTCACCGTTTCAAATTTTCCTTTATAAAACACAGCCCAGTTATTGAAAACACAAGGCAAATCCTTCGCTTTTTGTAATGTATCCACCTGAATCAATGATAGTGGGACATCATTCATTTCACAATATTGTTTAACAATCCCAATTTTTTGATCGATATAAGGACACTGCATATCATAATAAATTGTCAGCTCTTTGCTTTCTATTTCCAGCTTTTTCGCATTTTGTGCAAACTTCGGCATTGTTCCGTCAAAAGAAAGTGCGAGCAATTCATATCCGTTATCGGTAGTATCGACTACCTCAAAACCAAACTTTTTCGCAAATGACTGGTCGGAAAGCCAGGATTTTTGTTTTTCTGCCCCGAGCATACAGATACCGGATTTACCCTTTTCTTTGGCATCGGCTATACAATATTCCATCAATGATTTTCCATACCCCTTCCCTTTGCAACTACCCAAAGTCCATAAACAATAGAGGTAATAATAGTTATCCCCGATTATGGGAACCCAGGCTGTTTCCAAAGGAGCATATTCGATAAAAACCGTTGCCTTCGCATTTAACTTTCTAAAGACATGACCTTCATTCAGCCGGTCAGAAAGCCATTGACGCTTTGCCTCAACACCCGGATGTAGCTTTTTAGTGCGGATAATGCAGCATAAATGCTCATCGGCAAGATTTTCTGTTGTTATGTTTATAAAATCAGTATCCATGTGTATCTTCGTTTCAATAGTGTAAATGTAGTGAACTTATATGAATTCTGCAATTCACCTCAAAAAACAAGCAATTCGTCAATCTTATTTGAAACCCGCTTCCTCACCCCATAGCTTTGCTGATAAATTATTAAACGACAAAAATATGAAGACGAGAAAGATCATTCAGATACTGCTTTTAGGGTTACTGGCTTATCCTTTATATGCACAGCAAACAGAAATCAAAGTTTCCGGTAAAGTAACAGATGTCAATAATGAAACCTTGGAGGGAGTAACCAGCTTACCCTGCTTAAAAAGCAGGGAAGACAGTTTGCTATTTTCAGTAAATATATAACTAATTTTCAGCAAGATAGTAAAAACTATTGCTTGACACCCGGGTCTTGATATCATCGACACCCGGGTGTAAGCATCGTCAGGATGGGGGTGTAAAACCAGGTGAGACGGGCATCCTGGCAACAAAAAGTCTTTATCCGAGTGAAGTTAAATCATAGTTTTGGTATAAAAAGCTGGTAAGCCGACGAATGATAAGGTACCGTATACAGCAGTAATGAACAGCTTTTATAGTCAAAAAAAGACTAACCGTTAGTTAAAACCCTGTTAAAATGACAGTTAAATGATAGATAAGTGATAGTTAAAAGCATCTACTATCATACATTAATCAACTGGAAAACAATATCATACACTAGAAAATGATAGTATGATAGTATGATAGTATGATAGTACATTTAATGAATTAAACCTAATGTATAAACTTTCACCCGACATTTGCCTATAACGCAGTTTATTCATACAAAGTTAATAAAACTCACCTATTAAACACTCTCTACCTACCGATGTCTTTCGTCATAGCTCTACCACACTGGCTAATGAACAACCACTACAAGGTAACTGTTATAAATGAAAATAAATAATTGTTTGTTGCAATCATAAATACTAGCAATATGGAAACTTTCAAAGATATCATACATGGAGATAAACCGGTTTTAGTTGACTTCTTTGCCACTTGGTGTGGTCCCTGTAAAGTAATGAGTCCGACTGTGGAAGCGTTAGGCAAGGAACTGGTCGGCCAGGCACGTATTCTGAAAATCGATGTCGATAAAAACGAGGCTGTCGCCAACCTGTACCGGATTCAGTCCGTTCCGACTTTAATCATTTTCAAAAAGGGTGAAATAGTCTGGCGTACTTCCGGAGTAATGGAAAAAGGGGCCCTTCTGGAACAAATCAAGAAGTTTATTGACTAAAATCTTTATTCCCGGAAACTCTTTCTATCTTTGTTCATAACAAACACATACGGTTATGAACAAAGAAGAATATAAAAAATATGCAGAGGAACATGAAGACTAGGCTCCCGGATGGGATGCTATCGACGAATGTTTCGAAAAACTTTATCCCGGACAAGAGCCGGAACATTTCGGCACCAACATCATTTCCAGAGCGATGATGGGTGGTGACGAGTATCTTGACGGATACAGCATCTACACCTCCCCCAACGGCTACAAACATCTTGTTACCTATGGCATGAGCGAATTATATGCCAACAAAGAAGCACAGGAAAACGAATTTAGCAAATGGGGATACGAGATGACCATAAAACTACCGGTCGAAACGAGTGAAGAATGTCAATGGGCCATCAACATGATGAGCAACCTGGCTCGCTACACTTTTACCCAGGAACGCTGGTTCGAACCATTGCAATTCATAGCAGGTAACGGACAATCCATTAATTGGGACATCGAATCAGCCATTACAGCCTTACTGATTGTAAATGACACAGAAGTCCCCGGTGTAAATACAATCCACGGAAAACTGGACTTTATGCAGCTGGTTGGTATCACAGAACAGGAATTACAAGCAATAAAAGCCGATCCGTCAAAAGCATCGGTATTAATAGAGTTAATGAGAAAGGATAATCCAATGCTCATTACAAATCTTACTCGTACTATAAATTTCCTCTAAATATATACAAACAAAAAGGGATCGCCTTTTATTTATTAGACAATCCCTTTTTATTATAATCGCAATCTTTTTTAATTAGTTTCCTTTAGTATCTGAGTTTGGAAAATCTGAGACTTACCCCATGTTGCAGCGGTTGTATCTTTATTAAACTCTTTGATATAGTTAATACGGATATTCAACGTCTCATTTCCTGCTGCTGTTTCTCTTGACTGTAAAGTTTTAAAATGACCATTTGTTTTAAACGCATAATAAAAAGCGTTATTACCTACGACACCTTTACCATCAGCATTCTTCACAACACGCAAAAAGAAATCATAAACACGTTTTCCATCCACGGTCTGAGGCTCTTGACTTGGATTATATTGTAAAATATATTGATTATCCTGATCTGCTGCTACTTTTTCATGACTTGAACCCAAAAACATAAAGTTTTTAAGAGTAAATGAATATGGAGTCATGAACATGAGAGTTGCATCCAAAGCGGCTATCTCATTAGGCATTATATTTGCAGTATCAACACTACTTGAAAAATATCCTTTATTATCCAATTTATTTGTGACTACAGCATTAGAAACCGTTGCATATTTATTCGAACCATTATTCGCTGGATCATCAGAACTGTAAGTACTAGTAAAATAAATACAATCATTCGGTTGATAATCTTTAAATACCGGAGAATATACAGGTGTATAATCATCTATATAAGCCACAGTTCTAAAATCATCCGAATAATCTATAACTCCAAAACCGTTTAAACTACTCTCATTATTACCATCCAAACAAGAGGTCAACAAAATAGTTGCTGCGGCAACCACCCCTAAAGATTTTAGCTTCTTCATTTTCTGTTTTTAATTTTTATGTTATTAGTATTTGTTTCTTATTAAAAGCCAAACCGGAAACCGGCCTGCAGATTTACATTAAATGGTTTTTCGGAACGGACAGTTTCGATCGAACTACCATTATCGAAATAATAATCAGCCCCTACTTCTGCATAAAGACTTACAAAACGAAGCAATGGATAGCTTACACCAGCACGGGCATTCACAGACCAAAACCATTCTTTCATACGAATATGATCAGCTTCCTTTTCATATAATTCATTATGCATGTATTTTTTCGTCACCAATTTACCCGCTACATTCACTTCTGTCATAACTCCCGCAGCCGCATAAACCTGGAAACGTTTCCATTCAGCTATTCTATATGTCAAAGACAACGGAATACCTATAAAATGAAGTTTCTGACTCGTTTTATTATGGTATGCATCGGATGTTTCCCAGGAAGAAGACAATAAGGAATAATTTAAACCGGTTACTAAAGCAAACCGGTTATTTAAAGAATAACTCACTGACATCCCCAAAGAAACCGGTGTCTTATGTTTTACATTTGTCTTTCGCGCTGAATTCTCAAAATTAGCAGAATTCAAAAACAATAACTCCTGATCCGTAAGCGATGTATTCTTCAAAGCATATGTATTCAGTGAATTACTTGTTCCGGCAGTTACACTTCCGCCTCCCATGCCAAATCCCCATCTGCGTGGAGATACTTCTTTATCTTTCTTACCGACAGGAGCCGCATCCGCTATCAACGAACGGGTATCATCAGCAGAACCCACTTCCGGATAATCCTGCGCAACTTCTTCTGTTTCAACAACAGCAGTATTATCCGGTAGTGTTATAACTTCTGCATTCTCCTCCATATCATCATCTGAAGAAATAACGGCAGGTTCATTTTCAGCAACCTTTACAGTCGCCTTATATGTTGCCTGCATCACCGGCTGTTGCACTGCTGCAACCGGTGATGCAGTAATTCTTTCCTCGACAGGCTGTACCTGAGTAACAGACGCTTCCGTCTCTTTTGCCAGTTCCGTCTCTATTTTCTTTGTTTCCTGTTCGATCTTTTCAGCCAAAGGAGTCGCTTCCTTCTCTGACTTGAATAAATAAACGCCACTTGTTATCATCAACAGCGAAACTACGGCTGCCGCAGCCCAGTAGCGTAATGTCCGGCGGAAAGGTACCGGCGCTTTTACCGGCAAACGATCGGCTATGGCCTCCCAGTCCCCCGGCATTGTATCCACCTCAAAATCCTGCAATTTCGAGCGGAACAAATCATCAAATGTATCTCTTTCCTTTTCCATTCTTTCCTCTTAATACAATGCGTTAATCCTCTTTTGTAACATCTGTTTGGCGCGCGTAAACTGTGAACGTGACGTACTCTCCGTTATATTCAACATGTCGCTGATCTCCTTATGCGAATACCCTTCAATTGCGAACAGGTTGAATACCGTACGGAAACCGGCAGGTAACTCCTGTACCAGCTGCATCAGTTCAGCCGCCGACATATTGGAGATAGCCGAAGCATCCGGTTGGATCAGCTCCGCCGTATTATCCAGATCAGTCGATTCGCGCAGCACATCTGATTTACGCAAATATTCCAATGCACAATTTACAAAGATCTTTCGCATCCACCCCTCGAATGAGCCAATTCCCGAATAGGAGTCCATACTGGTAAAAACTTTAACGAATCCATCCTGCAGCAAATCACGAGCAGTCTCCCTGTCGTTCACATAACGCAGACAAACTCCCATCATTTTGCGGGAATACCTCTCGTAAAGCTCTTTCTGAGCCAGCCTGTCTCCCTTCCTACAACCATTTATCAGTTGTGTCTCATCCATTCAGTGTGTGCCTTCTCACCTCTTACGAGGCCGTACAAATATTATGATGTTATTCTCGTGCAAAACGCTGCATGTTTTACGAACTTTTTTTCATAAAAGAGGCGGACACATAGATCCGCCCCCTACAGGTATGCTTTGCAAAGATAAGATGTTCTAACGAATTTCCGTGTTAACGGATATAGACTGCTTACTTTTTTTTCCAGGATCGACAGGGCATCCGGCTCCATCGTCCACAGGCACTGCCTCCATACCGATCTTTTTAAAGGCTGATGCCAGTTTGGTTTTCGAGGTTTTATCCGGTTTGTAAGTGACAACTACCGTACGGGTAGTCAGGTCACATTTCATATCGGTCACTCCTTTTTCGAATGAGATATTCTTTTCTACTTTTTTCTGGCAATTGGCACATTCCATCCCTTCAACGAAGAAAGTAACGGTGTCTTTTTTCTTTTTTGCATCCTGTGCATAAACCGTAGAAAGAGTAAAAACGGCACAAATCAATGCTACTACTAACTGTTTCATAATGTATCTGTATTAATTGGTAAATATTTTCTGTTATTTAATCACGGCTGATGTTGAAACGCAGGCCGGCATATATCTTCCGTCCGTGAACCGGTCCCCAGACCATCGAACCGTCAAAATTGTCTCCCCGCGGATTTTCCGCATCTATGATCGGATGAGATTGCTTATAGTCAAACAAGTTCTCCGCGCCGACATAGACGGACCATCTGCGAAAATACTTTGTAATTTGCGCATTCACAACTGTATAAGCATTAAAATTAGGCTTCCACAGCGGATTTGTCGCATCCGGTGTCGGCATCCGGCCTCCTCCGTTGAACTGTCCGGTCAAATCGAACTGCCATTTCTTCAGCGGGGTTTGATAAGATGCGGTTGCCAATGCTTTATAATCGCTTACCAACGGTTTCTTCAAGCGCTGTGTCACACCCTCTGCATTCCGGTAATCAGTTTTAGCATCCGTATAACGGTAGGCGGCAGTCAGTGTAAACCCACGGAAGAAAGGATAAGTCGCTTCCACCTGGAAACTGTTTGAATAGGATTTACCGTCCAGATTATAAAAACTGACGGCATGGGGATCGCTATCCATATCGACAACTACCTGTTTCAGGAAGTCGGTATAATACCATTCGCCGGTCAGCGTCAGTTCTTTTCCAAACAGAGGAATGTAGAATGACAAATTAACGCCAGTGTTCCAGGCTTCTTCCTGATCCAGATTATCCGCAATATTCATTTTACGGCTACTGGATAACAGGAAATTGTTTTCTGCAAGAATATTAGCCGTACGGAACCCCTTACCGGCAGAAGCACGGACATGAAACCAGTCGAACGGATTATATTTAATATGTACACGAGGCGTAACAAAGAAATCGTACAAAGAACTGTAATCTGCCCTGATGCCGCCTAATAGTATAAGCTTATCATTCAGGTTGTAAGTATATTGTACATAGGCACCCGGAACAACTTCCGTACGGTCGAACACTTTACGCACATCATTCTGCAACAGGTTCTCGTTAAAACCATCGTAGTTCATGCTCAAACCGGTACTCAGGCTATGGGCCGGAGAAAATTCCTTTTCATAGAGCAGGCTCGCATAGACATTGTTCTGATATACATTATAAGGAGTACGGTCATACATGGACTTTTGTTCATGATAAGAACCGGACAGGATCAAGGCTACGCTCTCCACCTTTTCCTTATCGATGATATAAGCCTGTTTGGTATATAACTCCGCCCGGTTCGTATTCAACTGCACACGATACGGATCCGTAAAATCATGATGTTTGGTGGCCTGCCCTCCCGTACGGCTTTCGTGCAGATAACGAACTCCATACTGGGCTACATAATTATCCAGTTTGTGATACCAGCGGTTCATCAGGTTGACCTGTTCTCTTAAAGGTGTATCCAGAAAACCGTCATCATTACCGTCATGCTGTTTCTTATCGTTCGAATAATGCACCAGTAAACCGGTCGAAACCTTATCATTGATATGCCAGGAAGCATCCGCATTTCCTTCGTACCGTCCGGCATCACTACCGAACAGGTTTACAGAAAAAATATCAGCCGTAGGCGGTTTCTTAAATTCAACATTGATCTGCCCGGCTAATGCCTCATATCCGTTCTTTACGGAAGAGGTTCCTTTGGAGACCTGGATACTTTCCATCCAGGCACCCGGAACATAATCCAAGCCGTATAAGGAAGCTGCTCCACGGAAATTCGGATAGTTTTCCGTCAGCATCTGCACATATGTTCCGGCCAATCCCAACAGCTTAATCTGGCGAGCTCCGGTTGCTGCATCGGCATAAGACACATCCACAGAAGGATTTGTCTCAAAACTTTCCGCCAGATTACAACAGGCAGCACGGCAAAGTTCATCATAGGTGATCTTCTGAGTCTGCAACACACTGGTACGCGAAGCGATTGTTCCTATTTTACGCTCGCTGATCACGACTTCCTCTAAGGCTACTTCGCCTTTCAGCTTTATAACCAGAGGTTCATCTGTATTCGTTACCGGCATGACAAACGTTTCATAACCGATATAACTTACAACCAGTTTGTTTGTACTTTTTCTTGTTTTCAGTTCAAATGCGCCGTCTACATCGGTAGTCGTGCCTTGTTGGGTCCCTTCCCAATAAACATTCGCCCCGATGATCGGCTGGTTGTTATCATCAAACACATGCCCTTTTACTTCCTCCGCCTGGGCAAAAACTGCGCAGAAAGTCAATATTATAATAAGATAGAGTTGTTTCAACATGTCTTACATTTGAGTTATAATCATTAATTCAGAGGAAGCAGAGCTTCCTTTTGGGATCGCCAAAACCACCTGTTATATAGGTATCAGTCTCTTACACAACTATCTGTATCGGCCATCCTAAGAGAACGCGTTGCGTTCTTGTCAAGGCCTCAGCGGATGAACGTCCGCGAAGGGGAAAGATGGAGCGGTAGGAGCATCTGCTGTTTGAGCGAAGCGAGTTCAGATGCGACAGCGGAATCTTTCACCGAAGCAGTGAAGCCGGTGCAGCCTTGATCTTTTGACTACTTTTCCATCAAGGGAAAAGTAGATAAAGACCTGCTAAATCAAAAGTGTAGTCAATAAATTCAAATAAATACGGGGACAGACAATGGGTGGTCCATCCTGATTCTGTGCTATAAATTCTTTTATGGAAGGAACCGGCACGAGTGAGGCTAAGGAAGAGCCAAACGACAAGAGGTCGACCACTACCGGCTGTAATTCTACAATGGGGTTATTAAAACTGCTCCAGTCAAAACTGATGCGTTCCAGGTCACAACAGTCATCTTCACAGCAGCCGGAAGAACATACAGGTGCTTCTGCCGCCTCATCACAACAGCCATGACCATGCACTTCACAGCAATTATCATTCAATAAAACTGCAACACCTTCCGTACGGCAATCGCCACAACAGTAGGTAATAAAGTTCACTCCGGCCCCTCCATAAAAAATAAGAGACGCAAGAAAAACGATAAACAAATATGTTACAGCTTTTTTCATTCAGCACAAAGATAGTGCTTTCGTAAATCCGCTCCTAATCGTTAATATTATTTAGGAAATCTGGAAAGGTAATAATACGTTTCCGGAGACGGCTGGCTCTCTATATGATAGCGGGTAGAGGCCGAGACACTGAAACTATATCCTCTTTCTTCATTCGGGCCGACAGGCAGGTACAGAACCGTATCCCTTATCCCTGTCGCCAGCATACATTTGGCTGCTGCCGTATCGATCGAATCCGTCAATGAATAATAAACCGTATAGGTTAAATCCTCTTTTTCTTCCGACGGCTTCTGCCAGGACAATTTCAATTCATCCCCTTCCCGATCCACACGAATTTCACCCGGAGCAACAGGAACACGGTCATTCAGCCAGGTCAGCGGAAATAACTGAGCAGGATATTTATAATAATTATCTTTCAGTTCATTATACAGTCCTTTTGTATTATCCAGAACATTCTCACAACGGAAAAAAGTAGCGCCGGCACCACCATAATAACGACTATAATCTATCTGGTCTGTGATATCATTTACCGTCCAGTCCGCCTCCGACTTATCCATCCGGTAAGCTCCCAAACCTGGAACAACCAAACGTCCGTTACAATTTTCCACCCAGTTATCCACAAAGGGGAAAAAGTTATCATGCAGATAATACATCATCGGAACAATCATATCCTGTTTTCCTTTCTCCATCCACATTTTAGGGTCCTGGAAAACACTTTCGTACGCCGTCCATCCGGCATTAGGAACCCGTTCGATACGGTTATATTTACCCAACGGCGAACTGCTGACCTGAACCCAGGGTTTTGCCTGTTTCACCCAGTCATAAATACGGTATACCATTTTATTGATATTCTCACGCCGCCAATCCGCCAGACGGGTAGACTTGCCATACTTCTGATGAACCGCTTTATCCGGAAACGTCTTTGCCTGCTCCGGATAACGGATATAATCGAACTGGATACCATCGATATCATATCCGTTTACCAATTCTTTCACCAGCGACAAAATATAATCGGCAGTCTCCGGCACCCCCGGATCAAGATACCATTCGCCATTATGACGCTTACACAGTTTAGGTTTGCGCTTCACAACGGACAGTTTTCCCTGTTCCTTCACAGCCTTATCCGTACCAACAGGAAATGTCACAAACCAGGCATGGCATTCCATCCCCCGTTTGTGACATTCTTCTATTGCAAATGCCAGCGGATCATATCCGGGCATCGTTCCGTATTTTCCTGAGAAAGTTTTGGAAGCAGGCTCAATAGACGAACGATAAATAACGTCACCCCTCAGACGAACCTGCAAAAACACTGTATTGAAATTGGCATCAGCCAACTTATCCAGCATAGAACATAATTCCTGTTGCTGTGCTTTTCTCCCCGCTTCCGTTGTAGCCGGCTTCTTCGGCCAGTCGAGACCATAGATGGTAGTCAGCCAAACCGCACGGACTTCATGCTTAGGAGATTCAACCGCTCCAATCGCTTGAAGCAGGAAAAAGACCAGAAATAACAGGCAATACTTTCTCATTTCCACTTATTTATTGAGTGGCGCAAAGGTACTACTTTTTCGTTATTTTCCAATTTCGGACAAGTAGCGCTCTGCTTCTATAGCGGCCTGACAACCAGTTCCGGCAGCCGTAATCGCCTGGCGGTAATGCGGATCAGCCACATCGCCCGCAGCAAAAACCCCCGGAACTTTCGTACGTGGCGTACCGGGTACGGTTTTGATATATCCTACTTCATCCGTATCGATCCACGGTTTGAAAATATCGGAATTCGGTTTATGTCCGATAGCCAGAAAGAAACCGTCAATAGCGATATCCACCTTTTCTTCATCCGATTCACCCATGCGTTTTACCAGATGGGCACCTTCCACCCCGTTCTCACCAAACAGACCAATTGTATTATGTTCAAACAATACCATAATATTCGGCGTGTTAAATACACGTTCCTGCATAACTTTCGAAGCACGCAGAAAAGGCTTACGCACAATCAGATAAACCTGTTTTGCCAGTCCTGCCAGATAGATAGCCTCTTCACAAGCCGTATCACCACCACCGACAACAGCTACCACTTTCTTGCGATAGAAGAAACCATCACAGGTAGCACAAGCAGATACACCCATTCCAGCATATTTATTCTCATCCGGAATACCCAGGTATTTAGCAGTTGCTCCGGTTGCAATAATTACCGTTTCCGCTTCAATAACCTTTTCCCCGTCAATTGTAATTTTGTATGGAGCAGCCGAAAGATCCGTTTCCGTCGCGATACCAAAACGAATATCTGCACCAAAACGAAGCGCCTGCTGTTTCAGGTCTTCCATCAGTTCCGGACCAGTGATTCCTTCGGGATATCCCGGAAAATTTTCCACTTCTGTTGTTGTAGTAAGCTGGCCGCCCGGTTGAATACCTTCATACAATACCGGAGACAAGTTAGCACGGGAAGCATAGATTGCTGCTGTATATCCTGCAGGACCGGAACCTATTATAAGGCAACGAACCTTTTCATTTATTGAATCGCTCATACTTTTTATGTTAATTGAATATTGATAATTGGCTGTTATTTCATCGCTTCTATTTTACCGGAGGTCTATCACCTCTGCATCCGGATATTCGCTTTCTTTAAAAACAAAAAAGTCATCCGGTTGGTTTATCCCTGTCTTCAATTGGCTAATATGAATCGTGTTGCTGACTCCGTTCTTCGCTTCGATCCTGATCGATGCAGGGAAATTGGAGAACTTCTCGATTTGCAACACGACTTTGATGATATCGCCTTTTTTCTTTGGTGTCAGTTCGATATCATAGGCTGTTTTTCCGTTCGACGCAGTGCTTTCCCCTATATACTTAGGAATAAACCCTTTCTTATATACACGTAACAACAAAGCCGGATTGGTAAATTGCAATTCCTCTCCGCTCGGCGTACTCACATTCACTTCGTCATTCCGTTCCACATAAGTCCACTGGGTAGTCCCGTCGAACCAGGTTATCATATCAGGAGTGACCAACGTAAATTTATCGCCTTTCATATTGATCGTTCCTTCAAAACTTTCCGATACTTTCTGTACATCCGAACGGGTATTCAGTTCAAAAGAGGCTGTTATACCATTCGAGTTTTCGTAGGCAGAAGCCGCTTTATCGAGGATAGATACCGGATTCTGAGCCTGGCTTATCACTCTTGTTCCAAAAAGAAGGCACAACAGAAATCCCACAAACGCGATTCCCCGCCATATTCTTATTTTTCTCTCTCTTTCCATAAACTACATTTACTAAAGGACATATTATTTCAGGGAATTCAGTAACTGTTCCAGATTATACTCATCCTGGATCAGGACCTGACGGGCCTTACTACCCTCAAACGGTCCGACGATTCCGGCAGCCTCCAACTGGTCCATCAAACGACCGGCACGGTTATAACCGATAGCAAACTTACGCTGGATCAGAGATGTTGAACCTTGCTGCTGAATCACAATCAGACGGGCAGCTTCATCAAACAACGGATCACGGTCTGACAGATCCACTGATCCCGGAGCCTTGTCTTCACCACCTTCACCTACATATTCAGGCAACAGGAAAGCAGTCGGATAACCGGCCTGACCGGAGATAAAATTGACGATCTGTTCCACTTCCGGAGTATCGACAAACGCACATTGCACACGATTTGTATCGCCTCCCTGTGAGAACAGCAAGTCACCACGACCAATCAACTGATTGGCACCCGGTGCATCCAGAATCGTACGCGAATCGACCATCTGCATCACACGGAATGCCATACGGGCCGGGAAGTTTGCCTTGATAATACCGGTAATGATATTGGTAGACGGACGCTGCGTTGCAATGATCATATGGATACCGACGGCACGTGCTTTCTGGGCAATACGGGCGATCGGTGTTTCAATCTCCTTACCGGCCTGCATGATCAAATCACCGAACTCGTCGATGATCACCACGATAAACGGCATAAATTTATGCCCCTTCTCCGGATTCAGATGACGGGAAATAAATTTGGCATTATATTCCTTGATATTACGCACATGCGCTTTCATAAGCAATTCATAACGGTCATCCATTTCCTTACAAACGGAGTTCAGCGTCATAATAACTTTTGTACAGTCCGTAATTACCGCTTTGTCCGCATCCGGCAATTTCGCCAGATAATGACGTTCCAGATCGGAATAGATACCAAACTCTACCATCTTCGGGTCGACCATGACGAACTTCAGTTCCGACGGATGCTTCCTGTACAATAAAGAAGTGATCACGGCATTCAACCCGACGGACTTACCTTGTCCGGTAGCACCGGCCACCAGCAAGTGAGGCATCTTACAAAGATCGAACATAAAGATTTCATTCGTAATCGTCTTACCCAGCACAACCGGCAGGTCATATTTCGATTCCTGGAATTTACGTGAAGCAACGACCGACTGCATAGATACAATCTGCGGATCCTTATTCGGCACCTCGATACCGATCGTACCTTTACCCGGCATCGGGGCTATGATACGGATACCCAAAGCCGACAAGTTCAGGGCAATATCGTCTTCCAGATTCTTAATTTTTGAAATACGGACCCCGGTATCAGGTATCACTTCATATAAGGTAATAGTCGGACCGACGGTTGCTTTGATAGAGGCAATGCTGATACCGAAACTTTCCAGCGTCTGCTTGATACGTTTCTGGTTAGCCATCTGCTCATCCATATCGACCTGATGGTCGCTCACATCATATTTTTTCAACAATTCGATTGGTGGATTACGGAAGCCGGACAAGTCCAGTTTCGGATCGTACTCACCTAATGAAGAAGCATCATACACTTCATCGTCTCCGGTCGGGACTTCCACCGTAAAGCGAGGATCTCCGGGAAGATCTTCCGGCTCATCAGGCTGATTTTCCGCATTCGGAGCATCATACACTTCTTCTTCCTGCGGCACTGTCACTTCAAAAGCATCATCATGGGAGATCGTTGAATAAACCTCTGTCTTCTTCCGGCTCTCTTCCTTGCGGGCAGTTTCTATTTCTTTTTCAGTATCGAAAACAAATTCTTCTGTTTCCGGCCGTTCGTCCGGCTGTTCTGTCATTACCGGGTCTGTTACCTCATCATCTTCATGGATATCCTCTTCTTCCAATACTTCTTTTTTCTCCCTTTTCAAACGGTTCTTCAACCACCCGAAAGAAAGGACACTTTGCAGAAACGGTATCGTCCGTTTGCTGGAGAATATGGCGATGATCAGAAACACCCCCGCCAATAACAGTATCGTTCCGGGAATACCGACATTCGTGATCATCACCTCCGACAGGTAATACCCATGCTGTCCTCCCAGATAAATGAATGTATCTTCATATCCGCTGATAAAGACAAAGGCAAAAAACATAGATCCCCAAATCAGCATGGCTGCACAAAACAAAAACCGTTTCAACAGCGATACCCGGCGCAGGTTCATCAATTTAGCTCCTACCGACCCCAGGAAAAACAGGATCATAAAAGAAGATATCCCAAACCACCGGTTCATCAGCAGATCTGCCAGGACAGCTCCCCGCACTCCCGTCCAGTTCTCAACGGACCCTCTGTTGGTCAGCAAGTCTGCCAACGGAACGTTTTCTATCTTACTCTGATCGGCCCCTCCCGTAAAAAAGAAGGAGATAAGAGCCAATCCTATATAAATGGTAATAATAGCTATCACCAACCCTGTAATGAAACGGGTACGTTCATTAGTGAAAAACATTTTCATCATTGCGAACTTACCCGGTTCATTATTATTATTTTGTTTTGTTGTAGTTGCTTTCTTTGCCATATAAATCCTCGTATATATTTTAAGTAAAGAGAGATTTATCCCCCTCTCCTTATTTTATAACATGCAAATATACGGGATTTCTCCAAACTGCCACAAAAAAAATCTTTTATTCTGGTTTAATACTTTTTGCTAAATTAAACGATTTATATCTCCGACCCTTCCTCAATAGGATCGATTTATTTTATAAAATATCAGATTCAGTCCGCTATTTTTCTTTCCATACCACAACGCCTGCCGGCTCCAGCACCCTGCTGCCTATTAATATTTTAGCATGAGAAGGGATTGCGATATCCTGAGTAGTCGAAGTGTAATTCAAAGCCACATAAAATCCATCGCGCCATTCTTTCACAACCCCATAGGGAAGGTCATCGACAGTCACCTTCGCTTCTTCGTAGACACGGCGCATCACATCCTTTTCCAACTTTCCGTCATCCGTATCTGTTCCAATATAAGTAACAGTTCCCTTTCCCAGCTTATGGTGAACAACAGAAGCCGATCCTTTATAAAACTGATCTGCATAAGTAGCCCACACTTCCGTCCCCTTTTTCGGCGTGATGACATCAGCCCAATTGTTCCAATCGTACTTTTCCGTACCGAAGTTCACCCCGCCTTGCAGGCTTTCAGGCAAATGATCATAAAAGAGGTTATCTATTCCGGCTAAAAAATGAACAGGTGCAGCCAAGGGAGCCTCCCAGAGTTTGCCATTCCGGTCTTTTTGTCCCGTACGGCAGGTCAAAATCAAATGTCCTCCCTGTTCTACATATTTCACCCATCGCTCCACCAACATACTGTCCAGTAATTGATAAGCCGGTACGATTAAAAAAGGATAATCGGAAAAGTCTTCTTTTTCGGATATAATATCGACAGGGGCGGCGAAGGTTTTCAACAGGTTATAATATTTATGAATATGCGACATCGTGTTCCATTGATCCGTTTGTTTCTGGAAATCTGTTTCCCAATAATTATTCATATCGAAAAGCATTCCGATGCGACGTGCCGCCAAATATTCCGGCATTTCGCTATCCGGATCATAAGCCATTCGTAACTGCTCCATTTCTCCAGCCACCTGCCGATACTCTTCACCTCCGGGAGATAAGGTAACCCCGTCTGTCATGACCATTCCGTAATGATACTGTTCGCTTCCTTTCAACGGTTGCCTGAAACGATAATTACATACGAATTTTCCTCCTCCGGCAAATACATGATATATCCACATGCGAACAGCCCCCGGCATGGGTTGAGGATTGTAAACGCCCCAGTTCACCTGCCCCGGTTGTAATTCCATAACTCCAAATGTTTTCCCGGCAAAGTTTCGGAACTGATCATTCGGGAAACCGATATCTTCCGGAATTCCCAGCCGAAATCCCTGTTTTCCTATTCCCATTTTATGGCCTGTTACCAAATAACGTGTATAGGTAGTAAAGTCCAAATGGTCCATCCGCACAGGATCCACAGGATTAAAGACCGGTATCAAATTGGTCGTTATCCATTGTTTTTCACTAATATTTTTATGTAAAACATCCGCTTGCATATTAACAAATCCGGCTAACTCGTCTGCCATAAACCGATTCATATCAAGCATGGCATGCGGATTCGGTTTCTCCGGCAATTCCTGTTGATTCGGTAAACGGATCTGGTCAAAATGCTGGTAGCTTTCACTCCAGAAAGTATTCCCCCAGGTTGCATTCAACTGATCTATGGTTTTATACTTCCGACGGAGCCAAAGACGAAATTTCTGTTGAGCATTCTCGCTATAATCGACTAAACCATAGTGTCCCGGCTCATTATCGATTTGCCAACCTATAACTGTCGGATTTTTACCATAACGTTCCGCCAGCTTCGTGACTATATTTTTCACAAAATCACAATAACGTTCGCTGCTCCATGATGCATGCTGCCGACGTCCGTGTTGAATATTTACTCCATTATCCCTCCGGATAAGAATATCCGGATATTTTTTCGACAGCCAAACCGGAGGTGTCGGACTCGGTGTACACATTATCACTTTTAATCCATATTTTCCTGCCAAGGCAACTGCACGATCCAACCATTCAAAATCGTATATACCTTCTTCCGGTTCCAGTGTTCCCCAGGCAAATTCAGCAAAATGGGTAAACCGGATTCCTATTTCCGACATTTTTTTCAGATCTCTCTCCCACTGGGAAGAATCCCATTGCTCCGGATAATAATAGGAACCTAAAGCAAACATATTCTCTTTAGGAAAAGATATTTCAACCGGTGATTGGGCATAAACCCGCCAACACAAACACAGAGATAATAATAAAATCAGTTTTTTCATTTTTCATTAATTACAAATTCAACTCCTTTATAAATCACCAGTAAACTTGCCGGGGCATAGCCGAAGGGCCGTCTGTATGCAATTTACCTTCTTCATCAAAAAATAATCGGTCCATACATACAACCCGATCCCAGTTCGGCTTTTGACAAGACGCATCGGCATGGCGATGGTAAATGATATAAAGGTCTCCATCCGGAGCTTCCACTACCGAGTTGTGCCCCGGTGCTGAAATACCATTTGATATGTCGGTAGCCAGTAGCGGGTTATCTCCACTTTTCGTCCAGGGTCCCAACGGATTGTCTGCATAAGAGACTCCTACTCCGTACGACTCATATCCCGTATCATTTGCGGAATAAGTCATATAATAAGTCCCGTTTCTCTTAAATACATAAGCGCCTTCGTTACACCTGTTCCTGCCCCAGTTTACTTTCTCCCAGGGCTGAGAAGCACCGGAAATAAAAACGGGCTCGCCAACAAAACCGGAAAGATCATCTTTCAGTTTTACACCGTAAAGTTCACCCGTAGCTAAAGTATCCTGCATGCCGTTTTTGCTGAAATAAACATAAGGGGTTCCGTCATCATCCACAAATATATCTGCATCAATGGCCGAATATCCCAAATCGAACCAAGGAGTATGGAGATCAACAAAAGGTCCACCAGGGTTTTCGCTGACAGCCAGACAGGTTAGCATACGGTCATATTCTTTCACATAACAACTATACGTCATATAAAACTTTCCTTTGTAGTATTCCACCTCAGGCGCCCAAAAACCAAAACTACCGATATGATTCTCCGGCTTGCGATACAAAAGTCCTTTATATTCCCAGGTGATCAGATCGGAAGAGGTGTAACAAACAAAACCTTCTCCTTCCGGCAAAGTGCTCGTACCGGTCAGATAATATAAATTCCCTGCCTTATAAACAAATGGATCAGCCACATACACGTAAGTGCTGTCTGTCGTTCTCAAAGGATTCGTATAGGTTCTTTCTTTTTTGAAGCAAGAGAGTAAAGATATAATTTCGGACTCTTCTTTTATCTCATAATCTGACAAAGAATAGCGGGTTTCCTTAGAAGGAGTAGGCATAAACAAGCCTGTCCCTAACAGGTCACTGACAACAGGAGATATTTGACTTTCTTCAGATTTCACCAATAATATACAATAAGAATCCTTAACCACATATCCAATTTCGAAAAATACAGTTTCCGAATCTTCCCTACGATAGCTTTTAATTAGAGGATCTTCCCCTTTCCTGAAAAAAAGATCCAACTCGACAGCGCAATCTTTCGAAAGATCGAGTCTCAATAAACTATGCTCCCCGGATGCCAAAATTGCACCTACAGGCATCCATTCGCCAGCAATAACAGATTGATTTCCCGGTAACACAACATCTTGTCTTCTTCCTCTCACCCGTTGTGCCAAAGAAACATCCAATGTGTTCAATAACCGGGAATTTCTTAACGCACAATTTACAAATGAAAAATTGCCTTCAATATCCTCACTTATAAGAGAGGGGTTTATATCGAATATTTTATACCCTTTATTTGCCACTTCAATAATACTATTAGAAACTTTTACCTGAAATGGTGTCATGGAAGACGAATCTTTATAAAGAAAGGATGTTCCGAAATTTTTCAAATAAGAATAAAATATATTTTTATCCAGAATCAAAGTAGGATTCTTATCCGCTTCAATGACTATCGATTTGTCGATTGTATCATAATAAATCTCATTAAAAACAAAAAAGCCATCACTTTCCACACGTATACCTTCCGTCCGACGATAATTATCAGTACCAAGATCCAAACCTCCTCCTGTATGCATAGAAAGAATATGTACATTATTCAATATATGTCCAGCCGATTTTGTAACGAGACCATATTTTGTACCATATATAAACGTATTGGAAATTTTACAGTCACAACAAGAATGATCAATATAGATACCATAGACTTCTTCGTTGGAAGAAATTCCTTGTATGGTGATATTGTCAATTTTAGTATCGCTACTTCCAGTTCCTTTAAAATCATCTGAGACACAAATTCTGATATGGGTTTTACGTCCTTTAAACAAACTGATATACTTTAAAGACACTAATTGTTTTAAGCCATTCACCATGATACCGTTGTCAACATTAGAACAATCGAACATGCCTCCTTCTATATAAGAAAAACGTCGATGAGTGACATCCGGTGTCGACATTTCAGAATAACCGACTTTCAGCAAAGCATCTAATCTAAAATCACTTTTGATTAACGCATTTTTATCAAATACGATATTTACATTTTTCGTATAATCGAACGGTAATACGATCGGTTCCGACAAATTATAAGTTCCTGCGGGAAAATATAACGTTTTTCCATAACTATCCTTTACCAACCGATTAAGTTCTGCACCAATAACCGAACCGTCATTTTTGATTCCGAACCGAATAACAGAAATAATATCATTTTTTATCCCGATATTTTCCATTCCCCAAAGTTGTATGGAGAAACCCAAAAGAAAAAATAATAAAAAAAAGGAATTCCCTGCTTTTTTTATCATGATGATTAAACTTTGTATTTAAATAATGGAGGAGTTACCTCTAAATAAGTTTTAAACAAAATAGCAGAAGAACAAAAGAATTATAATAACAAACAAATGCCTCTGATGTATCTTCTGTTCTTCTGCCTAAAAATAAATGTTCACTTCATCGCAAACGATCTATTCTTCTTTCCTCAACAAACATTTATTCATATCCGGGATTGTTTTTAACAATACCTCCTGATTCGATAATGACCTTCGGCGGAATCGGGAACAAAGTCATATAATCCTTGGCCGGATATCCCTTACTCAAGCCATATTCAATATATTTGCCGAAACGGATCATATCCTGACGTCTCCAACCTTCAAAATAAAGTTCACGTCCACGTTCAGCCAACAGGAACTCCTTAAACTTATCCTTGCTTGTCCGAATGTCTGCCGGAATCGTATGCGTGACGCCCGAACGGTCGGTAATCTGCTTCAAATATCCCAAAGCCTTATCGGTTGGTCCGTTCAACTCATTTTCAATCTCTGCCAATGATAAAATGACATCTGCATAACGGCAAACCACCAACGGTATATTACCGGCTTGCGTCTGTTCCTTCGGTAACAGATACTTGACGATAACTGCACCATACGGCAAACGCTCTCCCTGATTGCCTTCACGCGAATACAAAGTTCCGTCCGTACCGATATAGCGGTCAGCAATACCAGCCAAACGCTTGTCTTCTTTCGCATACGTATCGTAAAACTCCCACGGCATCAACGTCACCCCCCAGTAAGGCGCAACCTTTATCCCGCAAACCTCGGCACAAGAAGGAGGAATCATATAAAAAAACCATTCGTTCCCCATCTGCTGCCCACTCGGAACCGACCATATATTTTCATTATTGTGCTCTTCGCTGAACACTTTGCTGTAATCGTCGGACAGCGTATATCCCATCTGTGTCAGGCTTTCGGCATACGGGAGTGCCTTATCGTACTGGTGATCGTTCATATATAACTTCATCAGCAGCATGGCAGCAACCCCTTTGTTCACTCGTCCCCAGTTTTCTGTATTATTGGTCTTGTCATACAAATACGGAAGTGCTTCCGTCAGGTCCTTGACCATCTGGTTGAAGTATTCTTCTTTCGAAGGACGCGGTTCATATACGATATTGTCGATTTTGGCCGGATCGGTAACAACCGGTATCGGTCCATACATATCGTAAAAGCAAAACATCATCCAGGCTCTCAAACATTTCGTCTCGGCCATCAGTTCATTCTTCACGTCCTTATCCATATCCGTCAGTTTGCTGAAAACATCCAGTATATAAGTCGCACGCGTAATATTACGACTTACCGCATAAGTCGAATAGGTATCGAATGCGCTACCCCAATTGAAGTGGATTTCCTGATGTTCAATATTAAAGATTTCATCGGTCGTCATCTCTGATAGTCCGATCCATCCGCCATAACCGGTCGTGAAGAGCGGCCAAACCCAAGCACCATTGCTATTATCATTCACCGCCCCCGAATTACATTTAAAATAGGCATACAACCCAGTCAACATAGAGCGCGCATCCTCTTCCGTTTTCGGAAAGTTCGTTTCCGAAAACGAAGAGTAAACCTTGGAATCCAAATCGCACGAATTAAACCATGCGGTCATGCACAAAGCCAATAAAAAAGCTATTATTTTCGTTTTCATGATTCATTCAAATTAAATTAAAAAGTAATATCGACACCTAAAACGACTGTAAACGGAATGGGGAGCGGAGACGCGTTTTGTTCCATTTCCGGATCCAGTCCCTCGTAATTCGTCAACAACAATGTATTCTGCAAATCCAGATAAACCGAAGCATTCGAAGCAATCTTGCTCTTTTTCATCCAATCTTTCGGCAACAAATAAGTCACTTTGATATTCTTAAAGCGCCAATAATGCGTGTTCTGCAAAGAAAAATCATCGGTTCCCGACTTATTGCTGTTTGCTGCCGCATTAGGTGCAATACCCGGCCACCAACCCGATGTATTAAACGAAGTCCAGACTTCCTTATACCGATAACTCGTATTGATCTTGCTGTCGCACAAACCACGATGTATCCACTGGTCATACGTTTTTCGTCCCAACACACCATAGGTATCGAGATCGACCATCACATTTTTGATCCGGAAACTCGTACCCAAGCCGAAATGCATCTTAGGCTCATTGTTACCCAGCTTCACGATATCGTCATCATTTAGTACACCGTCACCGTTGATATCGACAAATTTCTTGTTTCCGGCATAAGAATCCGGTTGAAGAACCTTTCCATTGGAAGTATATTGTTGTACCTCCTCTGGCGACTGGAAAATACCGTTTGTCTTCCAACCGTAAATCGGACTCAAATCATCCTTCTCCTTAATCCAAGGGGCAATGTCTACTTCCGGATTCCGTTCCACCCAGTATGAATGGTTGTGACTCATGTTCAGATAAGCCGTCCAGTCGAAGTTTTTCTTCTCCATAATCACCCCTTTCAGGCCGATTTCAAATCCGGTACTTCGTGTCGAGCCGATGTTCTTTGCCAAAGTAGCCACCATATCAGTCGCAGGCAAAGATGTAAAATCAAGCAAATCCTTCGCCGTACGTACATAATAATCGAAACTACCGCTCAAACGATCATTGAACAATCCGAAATCCAACCCGGCATTAACCGTCACATCCGTTTCCCATTTCAAGTCTTTGTTTCCTTTCTGCTTCTGAACGATTCCCTTATGTAAAAGTCCATTGTAATAATAGAATGCACCGGTCGCCATGCCATAAGTCGTCAGGCTATAGTTTCCACCCGTCAAAATACTTTCATTACCGGAAGTACCGATACCGGCTCTCACTTTCAGGAAATCCACCACCTTCTGCTGTTTCATAAAATTCTCTTCCGAAACAGTCCATGCTGCAGAAACACCCGGGAACCATCCCCATTTGTGATTGGCAGCAAATACGGAAGAACCATCGTTACGTAATGTACCACCAATCGTGTACCGATCTTTGAACGTATAATTGAAACGTCCGAAATAAGACAATTTGTTCCGTTCCCATCTCCCCGAGTTGTAAGTCGTTTCATCTACATCAGACGACAATTCCAGATAATTGTTTTCAAGTGCATCTGACGGGAAATTAAAGACGGTAACAGAATAATTGTTGCCGGATGTCACATAATATCCCGTACCGAGCACAACATTCAAACGGTGATCCCGTCCGAACTGTTTGTCGTAGCTCAAATATTCTTCGATACCATAATTATTATTGTATGCGTTGGAATAACCACCGAAGTTACGCTGTGTCTGTTGAGGTAAAATCGATTTAGTCGGTGAGAATACATCACGATTTTCGTCTGTCTTATCGACAGAAATCTGCATATTCGCTTTCAATTCCGGTAAAATTCTGATTTCCAGATTCGGAGCAAACATCAAACGTTTGGTCGTTGTCTTGTCTCTCATATAGCTCCAGGCCAACGGATTCGCCGTCATCGCATTTTCTGGCAATGTCAGGTTGCCGTTTTCATCCTCCAACGGAAGGCGCGGAGAAAAATATAAGGCTGCATTCGTTTGGTTCGCCTCATTGGCATTCGCTCTCCAATGCCCCGAAGACGGGTTGTTCGCGCTCAAGAGCGAATACATACTTGCCACATTCAATTTCAAATATTTGCTGAAATCAGCCTCCACATTGATACGTCCACTGAAACGTTCCAGATCGTTCGTTTTCATAACCGACTTATGATCGTAGTAATTGAAGGAGGCGTAGACCTTAAACCGCTCGCTACCAGCATTGAAAGAAACGTTGTGATTATGGATCAGGCCGGTACGGCTTATTTCGTCAAAATGATCATACGACTCGGTCTGCTTCAACTGATTCTCATCATACAACACAGCCCAACCGGAAGCAGGAGCCGGTGTCGGACCATACGGATAATATTTATTGATATACAGCCATTGCTCTTTCATACCCAAATTTGCCACGTTCATGAAATCCTGAGCATTCAGCATGTCGAAATACTTATTTACGCCTTGTACAGAGAATGAACCGCTGTATGTCACTTTCGGACGTCCGCTCTGCCCTTTCTTCGTCGTAATTAAAATCACGCCGTTTGCAGCCGACGAACCATAAATGGCCGTAGCACTCGCATCCTTCAAAACATCGATCGAAGCAATATCGTTAGGGTTCAATGTTGCCAAAGGACTACGATCCGAACCATCTCTCAAAGCCGTACCTAACAAACCGGACGGCCCGACCTTTGACGCTTTGTTTGATTCGGAACTGATAATCACTCCGTCGATCACATACAACGGGCTGTTAGAACCATTTGGAGAAAGTGCACCTCGAATATTAACAGACATGCCTGACCCCGGTTGTGCGGAATTTTGTGTGATACTCAAACCTGCTACTTTCCCTTGTAACAAATTATCTGCACTTACGGCATTCGGAGCTTCCAATTCTTTGGCTTTAACAGAAGAAATTGCGCCCGTTACCGTCTTTTTCAATTGTGAACCGTAACCAACAACTACCACTTCGTCCAATACCTCCATATCCTCATCAAGAGTAACCGACAGAGATTGTTGGTTGCCAACCTTTACTTCAATTGCCCGATATCCAATAAAAGATATGGTCAATACTGCATTCGAAGAGACTTTCAGAGTAAACCGACCTTCTGAATCTGTAATGATACCATTTGTCGTTCCCTTTTCCATGACATTAGCACCTATTACCGGTTCGCCTTTCCGATCTTTCACTATTCCGGAAATAACGCGACCAGTCTGTTGATCTTTTTCAGATTTTGTTAAAGGCGACAAGATGATATAGTTATCAGAGAGTTCGTATTTCAAATTCCTCCCTTGTAAGGCTTCGTTCAATAATTCATCAACTTTCGCTTTTTTTCTATTCAATGAAATATCAAAGTTTGATTTGATTTCACTCGTACTATAAATAATCAGATAATCAGTCTGCTGCTCGATTTCTTTAAAGAGTTCTTCTATTGATAAGTTTTCAGACTGAAGGTTTACAACTTTATTTTGTGCCTCACCGTTGAAAGCAAATAACTGTGAAACGAAAATAAACATACATAAAAAGGTCATCTTCATAATCCTGAATGCTTTTTTGATTAATTTAGGGCATAACTTATGCGTTAACAAAGGATTTATTTTCATATCTTTGTTTTGTTAAGTAAATACTATTTTTTTGATCACGAATGGGTTTGCTTTTCGCTAAATCGGTAGATACGCCAATATCTGCCGATTTTTTTAATTTGTCATGGACTCATACATATTACATTTAAAGGTTAATACTTCTTTTTACTTACTCAGAACGATCTGGTTCAACTCGTCATCTTTTTTAATATTAAATTTATGTATCCGCTGGATCAACCGGAGTATTTCCAGCACGCCATCCCTTTGACGGAACTTTCCGACATATTCATAATTTAATATTTCCGGGTCTTTCACAATTATTTTTACATCATAATATAACTCGAGTTTCTTTATGATGCTTCCTAACTTTTGCCTTTTAAATGTATAAATACCTTGGCGCCACAACAATTCATCCGGATCCTTCGTCGACAGTTCCAGCCGTTTCCCTTTCTGAACCAAATACTGTTCCGGAGAAAGTACAACTCCTTCCGACTCTGAAGAGGGGAAATAAGCCTTCACAGACCCTTGCTGAAGATAAACACCGGTATAGTCACTCCCCGGGTAACAGAACACATTGAACTGAGTACCCAAAGCCTTTACATCGATCGTTCCGGTAGAAACAATAAAAGGTACTTTTTCGTTTTTAGCCACATCAAAAAATCCTTCCCCCGATAAAAAAACCTTCCGCTCCTTTTCAAAAAAAGAAGGATAAGATAATTTCGAACCGGCATTCAGCCACACTTTCGTTCCGTCAGGCAACGTCAGTTCCGCACGCTGTCCGGCAGGGACAAGCAGTTCCTGCTGAAAAGCGATCAATTCTTTCTGTTCTGCCAGATTCCCCGAAAAATAGTAAGAGGCCAGCATCCATGCAGAAACAAAAGCAATTACAATGATCGCAGCATACCGGCTGAAAGAGATCAGCATTACTTTTCGTTTTTGAACATTAACCAGCTTTCTGAAACAGGCATAATTTATCCGGCCCTGCTCCTTGTCCATCCGTTCGGGAGTCAATTCGAGCAAGCTATGTAAATGTTGATAATCTATTATCCGGGATTTCAGCGCAGGGTCTTTGTAGGCTTCTTTCAGAAGCTGATCCTGTTCTTCTTTTGATAAATTTCCCTGACAATATTTTATTATTCTTTCATCCATCGTGTACGATTCTTTATATAGTAAACGAACAGGAAAAATAATCCCCCTAAACAAAATCAATTTTTTTCTGTTTATCTCAATTTTCCCAGGAAGATAAAAGGAACAAGAGTAGCGGTAAGTGGTTTTTCATTTCTTCTCTCAACTTTTTGTAGGCTATAGTCATTTGGCTTTCAATGGTTTTCACAGAGACATTCAATTCTTCTGCTATTTCTTTCTGCTTTTTCCCTTCTATTTTACTCATTACAAAAATTTCCCGGCACCGTTCGGGTAACGTATCAAGTGCTTTCTCTATGATGTCTTTTATATTGTCTTCAGAAAGGCCTTCTATATTAAAAGCCTCCAATGAATCAAATTTCATACGGAAAGACAGATCGAACTCCTCCTGCATTTTAACAACAGCTTCCTGTTCCATCAATCTCCGCCGTAAATAATCGATACATTTATTTTTCACAGAGGTAAATAAATAGGCAACCAGGTTTATATGGAAACCCAGTTCCTCTCTCTTTTGATAGAACTCCAGAAAAACATCCTGTGCGATATTTTCAGCCTCCTCATCAGAAAGGACATAGTCGCGTGCAAAATATTTGACACGCGAATACCATGTTATGTAAAAATTCTCGAAATCCATCAATCAGTTTAATATCTCACAATAACTCCTTTATTGTAAACAAAATTAAACAAAAACGTTGGATATGCAATACTATACTTCTTTTTTAAAACTTATATCCAACAGTTATAAACGCTGATAAATTTTTAAGAGCATAATCTTCAAATTCTATTATATCCATTGGCTCGGAAAAACTGCTAACTCCATCATGTACTTTGACCAGTCCCAATTGTCCTTCCAAGTCCACCACAATTCTCCGGTACTCATAGGCTATACCCAGTCCAACTCCGGCATCAAAGCGTTTGCATCCCATATTCCCATCGGTCATACCACCAAAGGTATTGAGTTTATATTCTTTATGAACATTGTGGAATCCTGTAGTACCCGGAATCGGTAACCATACATCGATCGACGTTTTGCCTCCTACTCCATAAGCCATATAAGGCCCTCCCGAGAAAACCAGGTTAGATGTCTTCGTAAGATGCAACCGGGCTGACAACATTATGGGCAATTCAAGATAAAGCATATTCACCTTAGCCTTTCCCAGATCTTTTCCATCTTCTTTAGATCCCTTTGAAACAAAATTCAAAGAAGGTTGTAACGCCCATGTTTTATTAAAACCATATTCCATACCAACGCCCACCTTATAAGCGAATTTAGTATTTTCCTCCGTGTTCTTCCCCACATGCTCGCAATCCCCGCCCCTGCTTTTACCCGGAAAGATACCGGGGGGGTTGAGCATACGCTTTAGCACTCAGGAAAATAAAAACAACACATATTCTTAAAACATATTTCATATTCTGTCCAAACTAATCTTTGCAACTCATCCTTTACATACTTTTCATCAACTGGCATGAATGTACATCCAGTTATCCCATTATTATTGTTTTTCGTAATCTATCAGAAATGAAAACGTATTCCAGCATCCAAATGCAAACGAAATATTCCCGAATGTTCTCCATCCTTATAGTCTATATTATCCTGTTTAGGAAGAGAACTCCCAATATACCCTAAATTCGCTCTGATTCCGATATGATCAGACAAATAATATTCTGCTCCGACCAGGAAGTTATACCCAAATCCCGATAGCGATTCACTAACTCCTTTTGCCGATTCACGATATTTAAAATAACCGATGCCGAACTTTTCTTCTATTCCCCAACGACCCACTTTTTGTTTCATCACGAACTGAGGAGCAATATAAGCAAGCCCTACATTCACATCCACATGGGAATAACTGTAAGATGACTTATATCCCGAATACATCAGACCGGCACCAAAACCACTCCTTGACACCCAGTCATAACCGACTTGCCAATCCATCCCTTTCCTGGGATGACCAGACGCTCCGTTGGGAAGATAAAATTTATTCGTCATAAAGGCATAACCGATATTGGCATAGATCGTACTATGATGAAACGAACTTTTAGAAACACCTGCATTATTATCACGACCGGAAGGCGAAACTAACGGAGCAATTTCTGCTTCCAGATTGGTCGCATCATCTATCCACAGCATATTGCCTGCTATTTGGTGGCAACTGCTTCCTAAAAGAGAAGGCTCCCGGTGATCGGTCAGGGCTAACGCATTCCCTCCGCTTTTGGAGGTTGTCTGTTTTGCCAGTGCAACAACCTGGTCATAATTACATTTAGTTGAAGCTCCACTATCAACCACCTTTACAGTCCCTATCAACTCAGCCGATTCCGGTACTGTTTGTCCCACTCCATATAAAAGAACCTCCTCTGCCGCGACACGAGGAGAGTAACTTCTTTCGATATGGGTTATTACTTTCGGAGCGCAACTACCCAAACAGACAGGCAGAAGTAAAATCAATAATAAGTTTGCTATTTTCATTTTTTTCGTTTTTTATATTTCTATCTTACACACTCTTATACAAAGAATTACCACATAGTAAAAGGATACATTTGATCTTTTTGAGGAAAAAGATAGATCCCGTTTATTATATTATTGTCTGGATAACGAATTTTTAACAAATCATCATTTCTAATTAACAATAGAAATGAATAATCAAGACTAGAATCATATAATCTTAATTCATTTCCATCTTTTCTCCATGAGCCTTCAGATAATAGCAAACGCAAATCAACATCAGCATCTTCGAATAACTTATATCGATTATTTACTTCTATTATTAGACTATGCCCATAAGTACCTAATTTAAAAGGCATAGGATAATTCGATTTTTCTTTTCTAAACAAATCTTCTCTTTTTCTATGTTCTACAATCCATCTATCAATAGGGAAACATTCTTCAATAGAATAACTTTCCTTATATTGAAATATTTTATTTTCTAAAAAATAAAAACCTTTCTTACAAAGAAAAGACAATTCATCTATCTTTTCCAGAACCATTTGAAATCCGGAAGGAACATCTTTCAAGAAGACAACATTATTTTCTTGATTAAAACATCCATAAGAAAATAAAGTCTCAATATTTGGATTATACCCAAGAAGATCAATCCTCATACTGTAATAAGTCTTATTTATCAATAACAGAACAATCCTTATATTCACATCTATCATTCTATTATTTCGCGTTATATTGATATATCTCAACCCGGATACATCAGACAAGACATATTCATCATATATAATATTCTGAGAAGCATTCATACCATTAAATAAAATTAATATTATCACCAAATACTAGGAACCCCTATACTTTTATAGTAGTTCACAGCTCCAGATGCATTCCAATAACCAAGTCTAGTTGCTGTTCTCATCATATCAACAGCTTCAAACACTTTTCCCGCAGTCATATAAGTAGATACGGAATATTTATAAGCTATACTTTCAGAAAACTTTTTCACATATTTAACATTGAATGTCAATTCTAAATTGTAATGAGTTGCATGAATTAATTCATGACCAGCAATAGCTTTAAAATCAACTAAATTTGCATTTGCATAAGCTGGTGATATACAAAACGAGGTAAGACCTGTACTCGCTTGTTTAACATATCCTCCAACAAAAGCTTTAGTTGATGTATCTACATAAAGGCCATCTTCGGTTAAACCATAGCCTCTGCCCGCTTTTGTTGTTATTTCTTCAATACCTAAATCTCCCTCCACAACATCAAACTGAGACCAAAGTCTATTTTTCAACTTAGCATCATTAATTCCAGCATCTGTACTTGCATTGTATGTTTTTGCAATATCATTATAATTTCCAGCTTTTCCCACTACAAATTGAGAAGTTTTTGTTCCATCCCAAAATGAGTACCCTTTAGCCATATCCGTAAACCCACGTATCAAACCACCGGATACACCACTGAAAGCTGCACTCAACGCACCTCCTACGAATCCAGCTTTCAATCCAGCGCCAAAACCAGCACCTGATAACCAAGCATTACCGGAACAACCAACAAAACCTCCACTAAAGCCACCAGCCAAGCCTGATAAACTTCCATTAATGAAACCACCAGCTGTTATCGAACCAGCAATCGCTCCACCAGCCCATGCACCAGCCGCACCCGAAGCTGCACCGACAAACAAACCTTTAAACATATCACCTGCCAATCCCCAACCACTTTTATCACTGGACACCATAGCACTTCCCATGCCAATCCATCCACCAATAATTGCAGCAACAAGGATAAAGCTTTCACCATTAGGATCCTTATACGACAACGGATTATTCAACGCATACGCATACCCATTATAAGACTGCGTAAATCAGCATCAAGCCGGTACCTCAATCATTATCCCGCTAAACCTCAGTCCCTGAGACAAATATAATCAATCAAATATTCTGGTATATACTAACACTCATCGCATAATAAACGCATACAATCCATTTTTAACTAAAGAATATCGATCACTCTCATTTATCTCATTTGGAAAATAAATAGAAATTAACGATCTAGAGTCTATTAGGAGTAAAAAATAATAGTTCAAATATGAATCGAACAACTGCAATTTATTACCATCTTTCTTCCATTTGCCTTCTGATAACAAAAAAACTTTTCTTTCTATCAAATAATAGATTCTAAAATCAAAATTTATATTTATATCTAAATAAACATATCCATTATCATATACACCTAATTGTAAAGGGATACGATCTGAGTTTATTAAACTTAAATACTCCTCTACTTTCTTCTTTCTTTTTTCTGATTCGTCTTTTATATCCAATATAGATTTATGTGTAAAAGAGTCTGATTCATCTACATAAATAAAATATTTCTCATGCATTAGTTTAAAACCTTTTTTTACAAATAGATCAATATTGTTTCTTTTTTCCAGAATCAAAGTCGAATTACTTCTTATGTCAGTCAAAAGAACACTACTCTCCTTCACCGACATTGATCCGAAAGACAGGAATAAAATCAGTCTATCATCACCTGGTCCAATAATAAAATAAATACAATACTCCCTATTATTTATAATTTCTAAATAACATGAAATATTTTTTTGAAATAAATTATTTTTCAGTTCATATGTTTGAACTAAAGTTTTTTTTAAGTTATAAGAGGATTTTAGCATAGTCACAAATTTAATAAAGCCACATTGATTTTATCGTATTCCCTAAATTATAACTACTAGGATAAGCACCTGAATACCCTAAGCTTTTTGCAATATTCATCACATCTAAAGCCATCTGATATCTACCAACATTTTGGTATACACTAGCAGTATATTTATATGCCACAGTTTCCGAAAAAACTTTCACGTAAGCTCTTTTAAAGTAATAGTTATGATATACATGATTTAACTCATGTCCAGCGACCGCTCTAAAATCAACAACATTACCTGAAATATATTGCGGAGATATATGAACCAAGCTTTTCCCTGTGGAATATCTATCTATATAGCCAGCAACTTTAACTCCTTTATCAACATATACTCCATCAGTCGTCATCCCCATATTTCCTGTCTTTGTTGTAATCTCTTTAATTCCCATATCTCCTTCTGCTATATTAAAGTCTTTTTTGAATTTATCTTTCAGTATATCATCATTACTTTCCGCTGATAAACTAGAATTATAACTTTTTGCTTGTTTCGCTACATTTTCTCCTGAAGCTGCACCAATAACAAAACGCGAAGTACTACGACCATCCCAAAATGAGTACCCTTTAGCCATATCCGTAAACCCACGTATCAAACCACCGGATACACCACTGAAAGCTGCACTCAACGCACCTCCTACGAATCCAGCTTTCAATCCAGCGCCAAAACCAGCACCTGATAACCAAGCATTACCGGAACAACCAACAAAACCTCCACTAAAGCCACCAGCCAAGCCTGATAAACTTCCATTAATGAAACCACCAGCTGTTATCGAACCAGCAATCGCTCCACCAGCCCATGCACCAGCCGCACCCGAAGCTGCACCGACAAACAAACCTTTAAACATATCACCTGCCAATCCCCAACCACTTTTATCACTGGACACCATAGCACTTCCCATGCCAATCCATCCACCAATAATTGCAGCAACAAGGATAAAGCTTTCACCATTAGGATCCTTATACGATAACGGATTATTCATCGCATACGAATATCCATTATAAGACTGCGTAAAATCAGGCACCTGAATAATAGGATCCGGGCTTAAGAAACGTCCCAATACCGGATCATACAAACGGGCATTCATATTAATCAGACCGAACATCTCCAAATGCTCATGGCCAGTAAAGCCACGATCAAACTTCATCTCCGGCAGATTTGTATATTTACTCCAGTCAGAGACATCACGCCTGCGTCCCCAAGCATTAAAATTCAAACGTTGCACTTCTACACCTGATGCATTAGTTATCAACCAGGGAGAACCCAAATGGTCATTATGATAATAATACATACCAGCATCGGAGGTTCCCTCCGTATAAACGGCTGCTATTTCTCCTCCGGCATAAATATAGTAATTTTTACGAGTTGTTGAACCTTTCTGTATCTCTTCATAAGGACCAGAATAATATTTAGTAAATACAGTCGAATTATTTTCTACATATTGACTTTTTATACGACTATTCTCGCCATTATAGATTATCGTATATTTTTTGTCGGATTCTTTTATTTCTATAGGAAGACGCACACTGTTATATTTAACCGACAAATTGGTATTCGTCAATCCCATACTCTTACTGGGAGACACATTCCTGACTGCATGAGGATGATTTGCATCATATTCATACGTCCCGGCATCCCATTTATAGGTAATATTACCATTAGCGTCATATTCAACTCCGTCAACCAACCGATTCATATTATCATAGGTAAAATCATCTCCCTGCAATTTAATCAAATCTTTTCTGTTTCTGATATTTCCACGCGAATCGTTATTCTGATAACCTATGTTTAATAAAGGTGTAGTCCCTTTTAAGGCACGAATTGATGTAGGTACACCTATCGTATTATAAGTATAACTACCCTGCATACCATTTCCTAAATTTACAGACAAAACCTGCCCTTTGGCATTTTCATCACTTTTCTGCCAGACTGTCGTAGCACTCGGTTGCCAGATTATTTTATAAAGGTCACCATTGGTATATTCATATTTTATTGACTTCGAGTTTGGGTAAGTCATCGTTTCCAGTTGTCCTTTGGTATTATAACTGTACAAAAATTGGAAAGATTTGTTCTCTACCGTTTCTGTTTTCGATTCCAATCGTCCATAATCACCATACGTGTATGCAGTTTTAACACCACCATACACCACCGAACCAACCTGTCCTTTATACTTCGAATCATAAGTATAGGAAAACGATTCCTCATCCCCCCTTTTATAGGTCTTTAGCAAGCCATTATTATCATACACATATTCTTCTGTTTCGCCTCTGGCATCCGTCTGCATCTTCAAATTACCCCATCCGTCATATGTATAAGATATTATTCCGGCATTCGGATCTTTCAATTCGGTACGGCGCCCCAATAAATCATAACTGATAGTAGAAAAAACAGAACCACAAACCACTTTCACAGGATCACCCGACGGACCATAAGTATAAGTGATCTTACCACCCGGATCCGTTACAGACTTTAACCTCCCGGCTGTATCCGTCTCCCGGACAGTCGTATATCCCTTAGTTCCATCATTGATTGTTGTCTGATTTCCTGAATAACTATATGTTATTGTTCCCAAAGGAGTCACTAATTTACTTATTCTGCCATAATTATCATATTGACTGGTATGATATTGAATTGCAGACGAAGTGCTTCCCGAAAAATAGGGCTCAGACATTTTTATAGCACGTCCCAAAGCGTCATACTCCGTCACTGTAAGAATCTCCTTGTCTGAGAAATTCTTATAACCGGATTGAATCTCACGCCCTAAAGCATCATACCAGTTTTTAACGACCTGACCGTCACCAGCCGTTTGTGTTCGAAGAATTACAGATTTTGAAGGATTACCATTCGTCCATGTCCAACTCGTTAAAACATTATTTCCCGGTGAAGAGCTGGACGTCTGCGTCTTGATTTTTCCGAAACCATCATAAGTGTAAGTCGACTTATCACCGTTAATATCCGTATGAGAAGACATCAAGCCTGATACTGGTTCATAAATAAAAGACTCGACTTGTCCTAATACATCCGTATGAGTATCTACAAAACGCCCATTTACATATTTATAAGATTCCACACGGGAGGTATTACCTACCGTTTTAGTTTTTGTTGCGACATTCCCATATTCATCATATGTATAAGTGACCACCGATTTATAAGCAGTCTGATTAGGCTCAACCGTTTGCGTATGCAACAACCCTGTTGTGCTGTAATAACTATAATCGACCGTATTTGTTTGCGAACTGCTATTAACCGTACTGACACTCACACTTCGTGTTAATAATCCTATAAGCCAGTCTGCTGTATTATTACTATATGTATTTGTTACTTTTTGTACATCTCCATTACCATACGTTGCAGTCTGAGTCAACAAATTTCCATAATCATCATAAGAATAATTTGTTGTTACTGTTTGAATAACCTTATTTGCAGTCGGTTCATAAGTTTGTTCCGTCACTGATGTCGGTTGATATACAAATGTCCCGTATGCATTTGAAGGCTTCGTTAAAGTATTCGTATAGTTTGTTTGTGTCAATTTTCGGTTCGTCGGCGTGTAGATTTTTTCTATGCTTTTAACAGCCGCTTGATAATAAGTATCTGAAAAACTCTGTGTAATCGTCGTTTTAACAGAAGTACTTAAATCATTCATTATTGTCTTTGTAAACCCCAGAAAGCCACGTCCCCGTTTAAATACTTTTGCATTCTCATAAGTATATGCAATACTGTTCGTTCCCCCGATACCATTACTTATACTAACCTCCGAAACCAGTTTGAAGGGAGCAGTAAAAGACAAGCTATCATATTCGAAAACAGTTGCACTCCCTCCTACGGGCGGAGTTTTTGTATATATGGAAGTATCCGGCATTTTTTTATAGGAAATAGACGTCACATTCCCATGAGAATCTGTTGCTGATTTCAGTAAATTAGAAAACTCGGCATTCGACATATACAATTGATACCCTTTCCATGAATTAGGTGCGGACGTTACTAAAAAGCCTAATTTACCATCGCCTCTGGTATCCAACGGGAAAAAGTTCCATTTATCGGACCCGTATGTACTCACGCTGGAATATTCCTTAAAATTGCGCCCGTTATCATATCCTATAAAACATTTGAGAGCACTTAAATTTTCCGAAGATTTATCAACGGCAAAAAAATCATCATTTCCGTCACCATTCAAATCACATACATAAATATCTTTAGAATAAGTATTAAATTTCTTAGGAAAAGAATAACTTTTAAATCCGGAACCGGTAGATAACAACGTTTGCCATTCACTCCATTCCATATCGTTCCAACCTGTCAGTAATAAATCGATTTTCCTATCTCCATTAAAATCGCCAAAACTTATTTTATGCTTTTTATTCGGGAATGTTCCGGTCCGGCTTCTATACAATGAACCGGCTCCGTTATTTTCCATATAGTCGTAACCATCGTCACGAAAATTAATCACTTCAGCCAAACCATCGCCATTAAAATCCCATACTTCCACCTGATCCCAATTCATCTCTGAAAGAATAGTACCCGTTTTAATTGTATTAAACGCAGTCAATGTCCCGCCAGAATAGCCGGACATACAAATTTTATAATCCACAGAGCCATTCTTCTCCTTATAATACACAAACAAATCCATAGCACCATCCCCATTAAAGTCCGCTACACGAACTCCATGAGGGCGTGACTCAGTTGTAATAGCAGGTACCGGCCCCGCCGTAAATCCATTACCTGTACCATAATAAACAAAATAATTATAGTAAGTAACAGATGCCCTATTTTCAGATGTCTGATTTATTAACGTATCTGCCAATGAAGCTGAAGACAGATCGTTCCCGTTAAGAGATTTTGCTACAGTCTCCCGGCACGCCAGGAAATCTGTAATACCATCTCCATTGTAATCACCGGGAACCGGCTCCTTATATCTTTCAGGAAGAGTTCCACTCCCCGAATAAGTGAGCTTATTTCCATCAGTATCCGCCAAAAACAATCTCCAGCCTGTCCAATTGGCATCTTCCATCGGCGTTGCTAAAAGATCTGTTCTACCGTCACCATTATAATCCCCCAAAGATATATAGGCTTTATTGATGTAGTTCATGGCATTTGACGATTGATCGTATACAACCTGTTTATGCTTAAAATCAGTATTTTTATACCAATTGAATACTATCGGTTTTAGAGTTTCATTATTCTGACCGGTAACTGTAATTTTTGACAAAAGATAAGTAAAATCATTTCCGTCATAATTATAAGTCATGGTATATCTACGATAAAGCTCTGCTCCATAATAAATTCCGATTTCACTTAACAGTTTAGTTTCCTCAAATTCACTTCCTGCTATATAGTTCAAGTTAACATCATGATTTCGACTCGTATAAGCAAACTTCACAGAACAATAAGGAGCACGGTTAGCACTTCCCATATAGCCTGTATAATCAATCTGTTTTAAACGAATTTCTCCGTTGTCATCATTTTTTTCGTATGTATACGTATAATAATTCCCTATACGATCTTTTACTTTATTGAGCATCCAGAATGCCACCTGATCTTTATGAGCTCCCTGAGCATATAATTTAGAATCAGATGTATTACCGTATTCCATAATCAAACCCTCTTTTGTCTTTACCTCAAAATAGGCTGAAGAAGTATTCGGTGATACGATTTTTATTTGAGAGTAAGGATTCATTTCCGTTCGGTATTGATTCGTCGAGGCATTATACATCAAACGATTACCATCCAACATATATTTATCTGTATTATCAAACTTTATATCACTGATATAACCATTATGAAAAACAGTTGTATTGGCACGCGTAATAGAAGATATAGCAGACAGTGAAAAACCCTTTCCCATAACACCATCTCCAGAAAAGCTGTTATAGACAATGGAAATGTCCGGTTTTAATCCAGCCGTTCCAGGAGGTAGATCAACCGGTATATTATATGTCGCATTTCCAACCGGACCAATATCGAATGAACCGGATAAGTTCGATGTATTCTGAGCTAACCCTTCCCAAGAGACAAAGATTAGTAATATATATAAAACGTATTTAGCCATAATATATGTCGAAATAATTAAAGGTTTGAATCCACTACATTTACTTGTCGCATAATCCGATTTCCAGATTCATCATAAAAAAACTCAAATATCAGTCGAGTCGGTTCTACTTTTATATTCAATGTTCCCCCCAAATTTGTTTCAAATAGTCCATTTAACGTTACATACCCTGGAGCTATAAGAGTTAAATTGCCACTCTTCGTTACCGTTACATTCCGTACGGCAAGAGTATCACAACCTAAAACAGAGACAACAGAAGCTACAGTCTTGTTTTCATACAAATTAACACAAGAAGAGGCATAAGCTACTGAAGAACGATCAATTTGTTCAACTCTCAAACTATCTTGTCCTGTTTTATATATACTATCCTTCGATTCTTTCCCCCCTTCTTTTAAGTCTCTGGCAAATACAATATCCACAAAACAAAATAAGAAGAAGGCTGACATACATAATTTCACATATATCATAAATGTATATTTTATTTTCATAGGAAAATCAATTAACAAATTTCTTCAATGTATCCGCTTTCTGTCCATCCACATACAAGGCATAGACGAAAGTTCCATAACCAATCTCTGAAGGATTGATATCCACAATATCATTGGCAATAGTCAGTGTAATTTTCTTTACCACCCTTCCAGAGATATCGAACACCTGCAAATACGCATTACTAAAAGTAGACGGCAACGTATAAGAAACAGATGCACCGGCTCTATTATATAATTTTGCACCTTCTACCATATCTGGATTGCCGGTAGATGTTGAACGCAATGTAGATTTCGTTTCTACAGACAATAAACTTTGTAACATCTCTATCTCATTTTGTTGTTCCTGGATAGTAAGCCGCATTTCGTTGATACTTTCAACCAATAAAGGAATAAAGCCGATATAATCAATAGATTTTACACCATCTTCATCCGTTTTAACCAATTCTGGCAAAACTTTCTCTACATCCTGAGCCAAAAAACCAATTCTTTTACGAGATGCCTCTTCTGCTTCCTTGCGGTCAATCACATTTTGAAGCTGTTTGTCTCTGTTTGCTTTCTCAATGGAGGCTGCATCCATGGATGTTTGCATATCTGATGCATTTTCTTGTATACTTTGTTCCTCAGTAAACTTCGATTTATCAGGCTCACGATATTTGTTTATTTCGGAAAGCTTATAATTATAAGTCACTCCACTCACATGGGACAGAAGATCCAACGGATTTTGAAGCGACTGAACATTTTCTTTCAACCGGGCATCAGAAGTTATATCGACTCCGTTCACACGTAGATTCGTATTAAATACAAAATTACTGTTGGAAGCCGGATTATAATAAGCAATAATATTACTGGCCTGTCCGCCTCTGGTTAAATAGATTCCGTTTTTACCATGCAACCACAGTTGATCAGAATCAGTAGTGCCATATTCTCCTATAAAAACATTCCAACCATTATACGGAAATTGTCCAAAATCACCAAATGTCAATTTCGATCCTGAACGCATATCGCCATGAGGTCCAAAAACCTGCATTGTTGTTACATTTAGTGGGTCCTCACCATCTAATCGTAAAGTTCCCACTTGTACACGACCATTCTGCAAAACCCGCAACTGTGCTTTAGAAGTAATTGACAAACAAGATATTAAGATAATTAATAAATATAACTTTGTTTTCATAATGCTCTTACTTATTTTAAGTTTGTATTTGTATAAATTTAATGTTTACATGATTTCTTCAATAAATACTAAATGTCCCATATAACTCTTTGCCCTGATCATTCTTAAAAGTAAGCGTATAGTTACCTTTTTCGAATTGATCCAGATTTATCGAAGTGTTACCCCTCTCCGAAACTGTTTCCATTTCATTATAAATGACTGAGCCTTGAGCATTGCTGATCGTAACCTGCACCTCCCCTAGACCACATAAATAACTGATATTCAAAGTATACTCTTCCTGGAAAACGGAGATCGGTTGTGAAAGGCTACGCTTTTGCGGAGTTGACAAACTCCCTTTTAACCATACACGCGACGATACTGTAACTGAGCAGAGTTCATAACTATTCACATCAAATGTTCCAACCATACTGTGAGAACTCAAAATACTTCCCATAAGCAGGATAATGCTACATACTGTTTTTACTGCCTTCATAGACTCTGGTATTATATTAAACAATCTTGGTTATTTATCTCAGAGGTAAAAGTATATACACGGATAACCATAGGCAAGGCCATATAACTTTTCCAGGCAAACAATCAAACGAATAAGCTACATTTCAACACTTTACAGCAATAGCCATATAACTTTATTTTCCAAAAGAAATCTGGTTTATCCTACCTTTTAAGCTTCTGGTCTAAAAAATCATTCAAATTGGCATAAGCCTCGATGCCCAATTTTTTCCGTATGGCAGAACGCTTCGTATTAATCGTGTTGATGCTGAGAGCTAGGATGAAAGATGTTTCTTCCGTAGAAAAACCAGAATATGTTAAACAGATAATACGGAATTCTATTTCTTTTAATTGAGGAAACTGCTCTTTCAGCTTAATAAAAAATCCATCGTGCAACTGGTTTATGACATCATACAGAACATTCCAATCCAAAACATCCTGACCATAAACTATATCATTAAACTTTTTAATCCAGAACTCATTCTTATGAGTTTTTTCATTCTTCAGGTAAAGTTCAAGACTAGAGGCTTTCTTCATAACATTAAAATGATGAAGCAAATATGTACGGAACGATTTTTCTTTCTCATTAAATGACTTTTCTTTTTCATTCATTGTTGCAGATAAATTTGTTAGTTGACGCATTTTATCTTCCAATTCAGATATCTTTATCAAACGCGAACAATATAATCCATAAGAAATTTTTCCGATACAAATAATAATTACAATACAGAATACTAAAGCAATGAGTATATAAGTCCTATCCAATTTTAACTGAACATTGTGCATTCGGACTTTTTCATAGTCGTATTTCTTTTGAAGATTCAATAACTTATTATCCAGATTGGCATCCATTTGCTGTAAAAGATTATCTGAATAGATTTTATGATATTCCAGTGCTTTCAAATAATTTCCTTGATACTCTTCATTCTCTGACAGAGTTTGGTACAAATTGGTTTTAGTATACAAATCTTTTATACTATCCTTCCGTTGCATCAAATAATCCATATAGATTTTAGCAGAGTCCGGTTGATGATTTTCAGTATACAGATCCGACAAAAGAGTATATATTTTAATTAGCCCGTCAGAATCAGGCTCATGCAACAAAGCTTCCTTCAAATAATACTCAGCTTTCGACAAATCTCCTTCTCTACCATATAATACCCCAATATTTTGCAAGACACAAGCTTTCTGTTCCTTCAATTTTTCCCTTTCGACCAGAAGTAAACATAAGTTATAATAATACATAGCGCTGTCTAGTTTCTCCAAATACTGGAAACAATCACCGATTTGTATATAAGAAATGGCCTCATTCTTCACATTTCCTGCCTGTATATCAAAAGCTGCCGATTCATGGAAGTAACGCACCGCAGTCTCCGGATCGGACTGATCCAGTAAAACAAAACCAATAGCATTATTTATCAATGATTTAAGATTCAGATCATCTATCTTTTCGGCAAATTTCAATGCCAACTGATAATTCTCCATCGCCTCCTTCAATCTGCCAAATTCCTTAAAATAGCATCCGCAATAATATGAGGCCAAAGCGATGTTATAAGCATTACCATCTTTCATATATGATTCTTTCACCGAAAAAATGGTAGAATCAGTGGTAATATCCTGCCCGGATTTATATTCTGCCTGTATTTTTAATAAGATATAACGGTTAAATATATCCGGACTCAAATTCTCCGGATATATAATTGTTTGTAACACGGACAAAGCACTATCAGGATCAGCATCAAGCAAAGATTCTGATTCGGATAATATCATATCATTTTTTTCCGGTCTACAGGAAATGCATAATAAGATATGAATAAATGAAAGTAGTAGTATATATTTTTTCATGCTATTTCCCATTTTATGCAGGCAGTGTGTTAATGATCACATTTTCTGCACCTAATCTTTTGCCAGCAAATACATCACCTTATTCCGATAGCCTACCTTGACAAGTACGCCTTCCTCCACGAACTTCTTCAAATCTATTTCCGCCCGGTAACGGCTACAACCAAATTCTTTAGCATAAGCACGCGGAGTCACACTTTCCCAATCTTTCATGTATTTCAACAATTTATCTTTTCGTGTCTCCCAGTTATCAAGTTTCTTTTTATCTTTTTCAAACTCCAGATCGATTTTTCTTAACTTTTTTCGTAGAGAAGTGGAACAACGGTAATTAATTCCATCTACATAAACCGTTCCCTTGTTTCCGTTTTCTTTATTCGGAGTAGTTTTCAATGATGGCGAGAAATACCCCAGATCATCCAACTCGATATGGCAGCCGTCCTCCAGGGCCAGTTCGACCACCCAGGCAAATGAATCCAATACACTTTTGACTTCTGCCGACGACACAGCAGAACGTTCGCTTATCAACCTGCAAACTTTTTCCAGATTATAAGTTCCCCTGCTGATCGCACGGGCATGTGTCAACCGCATGCCTTTACGTCCATTGGGCTTCGGCGTGTAGTAAGCTTTAAATTTTATTGACATGGTATTATTTATTTGGTTACATACTCTTTTCATCTATATGCCTTACTAATTTGAATTAGTACGGCAGGTAATCAATGGTTGATAATCCTCGGCCGTTTGGCTCACAATTATCGACCGATTGGCACATAATTATCAACCAAACGGCCGACAATTATCAGCCGCTAAATCCATTAGCATCAAAGATACAACAGAAAGGGAGAAATTATTCTCCTGAACGCTTATATTTTATTGTTTCCCACGTATTCTCTTTAACACACACGAAAATTTTCTCATCGACATCCTCTTATTAGACCTTAATAAGAATTAATAATTCTGATTATCGCAATATATTTCTTACTTTTGCAAGTTAGAAATCATAGGTATACTATAAGAAGTAGCATGGAAAAGGAGAATAATCCCATATATGAACGCAATACGCTGGAGTTTGTAACTGTAGCGCTAGAATTTTGTACATTTGTTGAAACAGCCGGACAAAACGGCCTTTTTGATTTTATAGATAAAGGAATCAAGCTGTTACCTCTGCTCTATCTGAAGGCGACACTATTACCGGAAGCGGAAGTGGACGACGAAGATGACGAACCGGAACTGACTGTTACGGAAGATATGTACGAAGCCGTGCGGACCCGTATTGCCGCCCTGCTGGGAGAAAAAGACTCTTACCTGGAGACATTTCATCCGGATATGCAATATAGCGACACGCCAATCGCTGCATTTGTTTCGGAAAACCTAGCGGATGTTTACCAAGACACAGGAAATTTTGTTTCACTTTTTCGACAGGGAAATGAGGAAGTCATGCTTCAGGCTATTGCTTTATGCCGCGCCAATTTCCAGGAGTTCTGGGGACAGCAACTCTTAAATGCACTGAAAGCGCTTCACGCTATCCGTTACAGCGATGAAGAAATTATTGAAACGAACGAGGAATGATGACACAATACACACACACAATAACAAAAGAAGAGATATCACTTCTTGAAATAGAAGAATTTCCGGGACGGATCCTTGTTATCGACACCGAAAAGGATGCCGATAAAGCCGTCAGCTATTTAACCCAGTTCGAAGCGGTTGGCTTCGATACGGAAACACGTCCCAGTTTTAAAAAGGGGACACGCTATAAGATTTCGTTGATGCAGATTTCGACAGACGAGGCTTGCTTCCTGTTCCGGTTGAACAGAATCGGTATTCCGCAATCGCTTGAAGATTTTTTGGTTAACGATAAAATATTAAAAATCGGGTTATCCCTGCGTGACGATTTCGGTGCCATGCGGAAGCGGACGGATATCAAACCGGCGAACTTTCTGGATTTGCAGAATTATGTGGGACAATTCGGCATTGAGGATGCCAGCTTGCAAAAGATTTATGCAATCCTTTTCGATAAGAAAATATCGAAAGGCCAGCGCCTGAGCAACTGGGAAGCCGATGTGCTGACCGAACAACAAAAGAAATATGCAGCCCTGGACGCCTGGGCTTGTCTGAAAATTTACAACCAATTGAATCAAGATAAATAAGAATGAACTATTGTAAAATCTTTCTCAAACCGAAAAAGGAAGAATCGTTGTTGCGCTTCCATCCGTGGGTATTCTCCGGAGCTATCCAAAGCATTGAAGGGAATCCTGAAGAGGGTGACCTGGTAGAGGTGTACGGAACGAACCAGCGTTTTCTGGCTATCGGCCATTATCAGATAGGCAGCATTGCCGTACGTATCTTATCGTTCAAACCGATTACGATCGATGCGGATTTTTGGGTAAAACGTATCCGCGTGGCTTATGCTATTCGCCGCGAACTGGGACTGGCAGGTGTGGAAAACAATAATACTTTTCGCCTGATTCATGGGGAAGGAGATAATCTTCCGGGACTCGTTATCGACATGTATGCCCATACGGCTGTTATGCAGGCGCATTCGGTCGGTATGCATTATGCCCGCCACGAAATTGCCGAAGCGTTAAAAACGGTACTGGGAGATACTTTACAGAACATTTATTATAAATCGGAAGCGACTCTTCCTTATAAAGCCAATCTCGGCAGTGAGGACGGTTACCTATATGGCGGAGAAGTAGAAGATATTGCAACAGAAAACGGACTGAAGTTCTGTGTGGACTGGCAGAAAGGACAAAAGACCGGTTTCTTTGTGGACCAGCGCGAAAACCGTTCTTTGCTGGAGCGGTATGCCAAAGGTCATTCGGTGCTGAACATGTTTTGCTACACCGGAGGGTTTTCGTTCTATGCGATGCGTGGCGGTGCCGAAGTGGTTCATTCGGTAGACAGTTCGGCCAAAGCGATTTCGCTGACAAATAAAAATGTGGAATTGAACTTCCCTGGCGACCTGCGACATAAGGCTTTTGCGGAAGATGCCTTCAAATATCTGGAAAAGATGGGAAGCAATTACGACCTGATCATTCTGGACCCGCCGGCCTTTGCCAAGCATAAGAACGTGCTCCGCAATGCTTTGCAAGGATACCGTAAACTGAACGCGATCGCTTTTGAAAAGATTAAACCGGGAGGTATTTTATTTACTTTCTCCTGTTCGCAGGTTGTCAGTAAAGAAAATTTCCGTCTGGCCGTATTCAGTGCCGCTGCACAATCCGGACGTAGCGTCCGTATCCTGCATCAGCTGACGCAACCGGCCGATCATCCGGTCAATATTTACCATCCGGAAGGGGAATATCTGAAAGGACTGGTTTTATACGTGGAATAAAACTTGTATGAAATAAAATCTAAAAAAATCCGCATGAGTATTAGTCTTTATGCGGATTTAGATTCTATGTATCCCGTTTATGTAACTGTTTTTCTACCAAACGATCTATTAATTGAAATAATATTAGCTTATTTGTATTACTTCCCCCTAAAAGATTCGATCCAATAGTTTGTTATTTCACACGCAAGCGTTGTTTTTCTTTCCCACAGAAAATAATCCGGATAAAAGTTCTTTTCTTCTTCTTTAATCATACAACCTAGCAAACACATGCAGAATATCATCTGAATAGAAAAATGTCTCTAATGCTTACTAATTACAATGGTATACAAAAAGGGCTTTATTTCTAAGGCAGGATGCTTATAATGAAGCTATTTCTAACTTCAAATATTAATTACCTAACAGATATTATATTGATTTACATCTTTTTAGATAATAATCAATCACCTAACGTAGTTCTTCTAAGACTGCGGTATAATTTTTATGCGGCAGAATATAAAGTATCAGATTATTTTTGTAAAAATCATATATATCAATCTATAACAGAAATTACTTTCTCCCCCATTGACCTTATTCTTTTCATTTTAATGTCTTCTAAAATTCGCCTAGTATAAAAATAGTAGAATTAATGACAATAAATAAGTGCTCTCATTTTCATTATCATACAATAATCACATGTTCTTCGTACATCTCAACTCCATACAGAAGGGATACAAGTCTAATTAACCACTTTTAATTATTTCCTGAGTTTGCATAACACTATATAGTTAGATCATATTATTTAATTTCAATGCAAATATAAATAAATAATTTTAATATAAGAGCATTACTAATAAATATATTTACACAATATATTAATAAAAATAATAGGGCGATTCTCTCCTTCACTCTACAACACCTGATTTTCAATCGCTAAAAAAAACATTACATTATTTTATATCGTATAAAAATATAGTAATGAAAACAAAAATGTAAATTTTCAAATAAAGCACTTGATCGCAGTCTTAGAAGAACTCAGATAATTTAAAATCCATATCTATCATAAGCATCAAGATTTTTCACAAAATAAAATTGTATCACTTAATTAAACAATAGCCTATGATAATATCATGAACCTATCAAATAAAATCAAAAATGGATGAAATGCAACGTGCTTACGGTATTATACCGGAATAATAAACTTATCTAAAATCAAAATATGTAATACGTATTTTATTATTATGAATAAAAACAATAGCATCATTATGAAGAGAAATATATTTATTCTCATGTTTCTTATCTTGTTGCCAACATGTATATGGGCACAAGAAAAAATAAATGTAAAAGGAGTCGTATATGATGACTCTAAAATGACAGTACCCGGTGCTTCCGTAGTTGAAAAAGGGACACAAAACGGGACAGTAACCGATATGGATGGTAATTTCTCACTAACTGTTTCCAAAGGAGCTACATTAGAAATATCCTTTATCGGCTATAAAACTATAAATATTAAAGCGGCCGACTCACAGCCTCTGAATATTATTATCCAGGAAGATTCGCAAACTTTGGACGAAGTAGTAGTAACCGGTTATGGCGGTAGACAGCTAAGAACAAAACTAACAAACTCTATCGCTAAAGTAAAAGAAGAGAACTTACAAGTAGGTTTATTTTCTAATCCTGCACAGGCATTGTCAGGAGCTGTTGCCGGATTAAAAGTCACACAATCATCCGGAAGCCCCGGTGCAACTCCAACAATCGTACTCCGTGGCGGAACAAATCTGGATGGTACCGGTTCTCCGTTAGTATTGGTCGATGGTCAGCTTCGTGATGGACTGAACGATATAAATCCTGAAGATATTGAATCGATGGAGGTCTTAAAAGATGCGGGAGCAACAGCACTCTACGGTGCCCGGGCAAGTAATGGAGTTATCCTGGTCACGACCAAAAACGGTAGAGCCGGACGTCGGGAAATAAACCTGAAAGTTAAGTTAGGTCTGAATTATGTAAATAATCCCTATGAATTTCTGGGTGGCGAAGACTATATCAGAACTTTACGTACTACTTATTCAAAATCCGGTTATTATTGCTCGGACGGCGAATATGTTTCTATTGCTCCTTTAAGTAATTTAACCGGAGCCTCTCCTTTCGGTACAGGAAATGTTTTAGGTCAATCGTCTTGGAATATTATGGGGAAAACAGCCGATAATGTTTATCTGCTACAAAAAGGTTGGAAAGAGATGGTTGATCCGTTGGATCCTTCGAATCAGATCATTTATAAAGATATCAACCCTGCCGATTATAACTTGAATAATCCGTCTTTTTCACAAGATTATAATATTAATATGTCAGGAGGTAACGATAAGGGGAATTATTATGCAGGTTTGGGATATAACCGCCAGGAAGGTCTTCCTGTCAGTACCTTCTACGAACGTTATAGCTTCATACTAAACGCGAGTTATAAACTAACAAACTGGTTAACCAGTACTTCCAATTTTAACTATAACCGGGCCAACTGGAAAAATATGCCGGGTTCAAATACCAGCGAAGGCAACTATTTCGGACGTATCATGTCAACTCCCCCTACTTCCCGTTTTGAAGATGAAGATGGCAATCCGACATTAGGACCGAATGTGGGCGATGGTAACCAGAATTTCCAGCCGGAGAAATGGCAAACATTCAACCAAACAGACAAATTCACTATGATTCAAGGATTCCAGATCGATATCATGAAGGGTTTGTTCATTAAAGGTACTGCCAACTGGTATTATTCAGAGGGTGTATATGAATCTTTCACCAAAGATTATCTGGATAATATGCTTACCGACCATTATACAAAAACTCGTGAAAGCACGGCTAAGTTTGAACGCAATTTTGCACAAACATATAATGCAACCATTAACTTTTCCCGGACATTTGCCCAAAAGCATAATATAAACCTGATGCTTGGCATGGAATATTATGATAATTATAAACGGGGATTTGAAGCAAAAGGCAGTGGTGCACCGACTGACGACTTCGCCGATCTAAATTTAACAGATAAAGGAGAAGGAAAGCGATCGATTGATTCCTGGCATGAACAATATCGTATCTTATCCTATTTCGGTCGCCTGAATTACGATTTTAAGGATAAATATCTTTTATCTGCTGTTTTTCGGCAGGATGGTTATTCGTCTTTATTAGGCGATAATCGTTGGGGATTCTTTCCGGGTGTATCTGCCGGTTGGATTTTTGGTCAGGAAGATTTTGTGAAAGATGCGGTTCCCTTCTTATCGTTCGGTAAGTTACGTGCCAGCTACGGTGTCAATGGTAATGCGTCGGGTATTGGTGCTTACACGTTACAAGGTTCTTATAATACTGCTGTTTATAATGGGAATACAGGATTTCTGATCGGTTCTTTGCCTAATCCGGGACTAAGATGGGAAAAGACAAATACAGCGGAGGCCGGTTTGGATCTAAGCTTCTTTGAAAATCGCCTGAATGCAAATTTTACTTACTATAACCGTTTGACTTCCGACAAATATGCAGATTTTAGCTTACCGTCAACAACCGGTTTTTCTTCCATTAAGAATAATAACGGGAAATTCCGTAATAGCGGTATTGAAATTGAACTATCCGGAAAAATACTCCAAACAAAAGACTGGAAATGGGATATAGCCGGAAATATTTCATTTAATAAAAACAAAGTGGTTGCATTACCTGATAATGGTTTAGAACTCAATCGCCAGAATGGACAGCAGATTTATACAGGAGAAAAGTTCACCAACGACAAAGGAGAGATTGAATCAACCTTGAAATGGGTCGGCGGTTATCAGGAAGGACAAGAACCCGGGGTGATGGTTGTATATCAATCGGAAGGCATTTATCGTAGTTGGGATGAAATTCCAGGTGACCTGGTCGTTACTTCCGGAAACTATTTTGGTAAAAAAATGTATGGTCCCGAAGCATGGAAAAAATTGACAAAAGCAGAACAGAAAAACGCTTTGCCCATTGTCCCCGGTGATATGAAATGGAAAGATATCAATAACGACGGAATAATCGATGCTTATGATCAGGTTGTTGCCGGTAATACGACTCCGCATTGGATTGGTGGTTTTAATACGACTTTACGTTGGAAAAACTTACAACTTTACGGTCGTTTTGATTTCGCATTAGGTTATTGGATTTATGACCATACCATGCCTGAAATATTCCTTGCTTGTGCACAGGGTACTTACAATACGACGACTGATGTATTTGACACCTGGTCGGAAGAGAATCCGAATGCCAAATATCCCCGATATGCATATGCAGATGTATTGACAAATGCTAATTATGCACGAAATTCAACGATGTTTGCCTATAAAGGGAACTATCTTGCCATTCGTGAGATTTCACTCAGTTATTCACTTCCAACAATATGGGCCAATAAAGCATTTTGTCAGAAAGTAGATGTATCGATCACCGGCCAGAACCTGGGATATATTACTTCTGCTAAGGTTGCCACACCGGAAGTATCCAATGCCGGTTCAGGTTATGCTTTACCAAGAACTCTGCTGTTTGGATTGAATGTAACATTTTAAGTAACTAATTACTAAATAGAAAAAATATGAAAAGAGTAAAATCTATAATATTATACAGTTTGCTGACTGCCTCTTCCGGAACACTTTATACATCTTGTTCCGACAGTCTGGATCTTTCTCCTATCGACTACTACGGCAGTGGTTCGTACTGGCAAACAGAAGCGCATGTAGTCGGCTATATGGATGGCATCCACAAACATCTGCGCGACGCAAGTTTCCAACATACTTTTTTATGGGGGGAAGTACGTGGTGGTGCTTTAATCAGTTCCGGAACCAGTGCCGATGGTATGGGGATGCTCTACGGAGACCTTAAATTACAGAATTTTGACGAGGATCATACCGGTGGTATTAAAAATTTCGGTGATATCTTCGGCCGTTTAACCAACATCAATCTTTTTATAGCCAGGGTAACGGAAGCTACTTATATGGATGAAGCTAAAAAAGGATATTACCTGGGACAAGCGTACGGTTTAAGAGCTTTCTACTTTTTCGACCTGTATCGTACATACGGGGGAGTCCCTTTACGTTTGACTGCAGAAGTTGTAGAAGGAATCATAGATCCGAATGTACTCTATATGGCACGTGCTACCCCTAAAGAAGTGATGGATCAAATAAAAAAGGATTTGAACGAATCTATGAAATATTTCGGTGATAACAATTCATTCGATCCTTACGGACGTGGAAATTTAAAAGGTTATTGGTCAAAGGCTGCTACAGAATGCCTGATGGGAGAAGTCTATCTCTGGATATCCAAAGTTACTACTGATGATGATATAGCAAATGAAACCAATTTGACTATAGCAAAAACACATCTACAGAATGTAATAAATAATTACGGATTGAAATTGATGGACGATTTCTCATCGGTATTCGATGCAAAAAATGGTAAAGGCAATGAAGAAATCATTTTTGCTGTCAGATATGCCGAAAGTGAAGCGGAAAACAATAATAAGCTATTCACTTATGCAATGGCGACAGGCAGCACAAAAGATAATTACCTATCTAATGGAGATAAATTCCTCGACGCTTTGAATATAGGAAATACGGGTAGTCAACAGCTTGAGTATAAACATGAAATTTATAATAGTTTCGACGAAACCGATACACGCCGTGAAGCTACCTTTATCGCTTCATATTCAAAGAATACTGAAACAAATGAACTAACGTTGAGGGGAACGCATGTTCGCAAAAATATCGGTTATGTAAATGCCCAGGGAAATCGTATTTATTGCGGTGATTATATCTTCTACCGACTACCGCTTGTCTACCTGATGCTTGCTGAAATCGAAAACATGCAAGGTGGCGATGTTGCTCAATATATTAATATTATTCGCAAACGTGCTTATAATACGAATTGGGATGAAACTACATATGGCTATAAAAATTCAGACTTCATCACAAATGAACTGGCTATTCTTCATGAAAAAGATAAAGAATTTATTCAGGAAGGACAACGTTGGTGGGATATCCGCCGGATGACCCTGACAAAAGGAGGTAAACATCTTGTTTTCTGTAAAGAAAGCAACATAGATACAAATACACCTATTTTAGATGAAACAACCGAAGCACATAAAGTCCTTTGGCCTGTAGATAAAAGTTTATTAGGCAATGACCCGTTGATTTATCAGACACCGGGTTATGCGACCTACAAAAAAAAAATCTGAATAAACAGGCATTTTTCAACATAATTAATTTCAATTGATAAGTGGCTGCGCCAAAATAGGTGCAGCCATTTTTCGTATGCAAAAAGGAGTTATGTCCAATAAGACACAACTCCCTTTTTTCCATGACCAAAAATCTATATTGTAACCGACATTTCTGTCAATTATAAGATACCTTGCGCCATCATAGCTTTTGCAACCTTCATGAAGCCGGCCACATTTGCACCCTTCACGTAGTTTACAGTTCCGTCAGCCTGTGTTCCGTATTTTACACACTGTTCGTGAATAGACTTCATGATACCTTTCAGCTTTTCGTCTACTTCTTCTCTTGTCCAGCTCAGCTTCATTGCATTCTGAGTCATTTCCAGACCTGATACGGAAACACCACCGGCGTTAGCAGCCTTACCCGGAGCATACAGGATCTTAGCTTCCAGGAATGCATCGATAGCTTCCGGAGTAGAAGGCATGTTTGCACCTTCCGATACAGCGAAACAACCGTTAGCCAACAGCGTCTTGGCATCGTCACCGTTCAATTCGTTCTGAGTTGCACTCGGCATGGCGATGTCACATTTTTCGCCCCAGGGACGGCCACCCTGAACATATTTGCAGCCATATTTTTCTGCATATTCGCGGATACGTCCACGATAGAGGTTCTTCAATTCCATGATATAATCCAGTTTCTCACGGTCGATACCGTCCGGATCATAGATATAACCGTCAGAATCAGACATAGTAATCGGTTTAGCACCCAGTTCGATCAGTTTTTCAACCGTATACTGAGCAACGTTACCCGAACCTGAAACAGCAACCACTTTACCTTTAATGTCGATGTTACGAGTCTTCAGCATTTCCAGCAGGAAGTAAACGTTACCGTAACCTGTTGCTTCCGGACGAATCAGTGAACCACCGAATTCGATACCTTTACCAGTGAATGTACCTGTGTTTTCGCGGGCCAGCTTTTTGTACATACCATACATATAAGCAACTTCACGTCCGCCAACACCTATATCACCGGCAGGAACGTCTGTATCCGGACCGATATGACGCCACAATTCCATAACGAAAGCCTGGCAGAAACGCATGATTTCAGCATTTGATTTGCCACGCGGGCTGAAGTCGGCACCACCTTTACCACCACCCATCGGCAGTGTTGTCAATGAGTTCTTGAAAGTCTGTTCAAAAGCCAGGAACTTAAGGATCGATTGATTTACAGAAGCATGGAAACGGATACCGCCTTTGTACGGGCCGATCACGTTGTTATGCTGGATACGGTAACCCATGTTTGTCTGTACCTGTCCTTTATCGTCTACCCATGTTACGCGGAATGAGAAAATACGATCAGGAATACAAAGACGTTCGATCAGGTTGCTCTTTTCAAATTCAGGATGTTCGTTATAGGCTTCTTCAATTGTGCCTAAAACTTCAGCAACTGCCTGATGATACTCGGGTTCGTTAGGAAATCTTCTCTTTAAGTTGTCTAAAACTTCATTTGCCTTCATAAGAACTGTTTATTTAGAATGTTATACCAATTTGCTAGTTAGCGTTCTTCTTTTAAGAACGTCGCAAAGGTAAGCCATTTTTTCAAACCAGCAAATATTTGAAAGAAAAAATGATAAAAAAATATCGAAATGATATTTTAAAGAGGCAAACGTGACTAAATGTCACTCATTTCTACGTTTTATGTTTTTATAGACAGGAACGAACACAATGATAGCGGACGCCACCAGGGCAAAAACCACATCAAAGGTTATCTTTTCACTGTAAACAAGCAGCATGTAGGCCAAAACACCCCATAAAAGAGTGAGACACACCGCCTGACTATTTGTTATCTTTCTACGGGCCATCGGTTACATTTTTTTAGTTAGACGAGATTTGTGATCCAAAAAAGATCAATAATACCAAAAACACAGCAATAATCACAAATAAGATGACAATTTGCTTCTCTAACGTGTAATTACGAAGAAAAGGGATATGACGGGCCCATCCGGCTACGACCTGTATCTGCTCTGGTTCTTCATCCTCTGAGGGGATTTCATATCCGTTGGCTTCCATAATCTGCATGGCCTGTTCCACATCGCTTTCCAAAAGTTCCACACGGATACCTCCCACATCCGTAAGTCCCATAACCTGAGTTGTATATTCATTTCTTACATAACATACAACTCCGTTGGCTTGCAATAAAGAGGCCAGTCCCTGAGCTTGTTCCACATATTGAAACCGGGCTATTTCAACCATTTTATCCTCGACCTTATCCATAATTTGACTTTTTTACAAAGAAAAGGATTTTGACTTACATGAGCAAGTTTTCAGCAATACCAGTTGCCTGCCGGATACGGTCAGCCATGCCGATACCACCTTTCATATTACCGGCCAGTATCAGTCCGGGATAACGTGCCTCCAACTGATCGATCGTAGCAAAACGTTCGCCGCTGCTCAGGCCATACTGCGGTATTGCATGCGGGTGGCGAAAAATACGGATCATATCCGGTTGCACCTGAATAGGAAATTTCAGCATTGCATGAAATTCATGTGTGATCAGCCCCTTTAGTTCATCATCGGTTAAACGGGTCAGTTCCGCCCGCTTGACGCCACCGATAAAGAAAGAAAAGAGCGCTCCTTCTTTCGGTGCGCGATTATCGAAACAGGCAGCCGGGAAAAGAATCCCCAGCACATCTTTCTTTTCGCAGGAAGGGACCAATCCGCCAAAAGCGTTAAAACGCAAACTCCCGGTATTACGAATGCCGACACTCGCCTGTACCACCGGAGCATATTGCAGGTTACTGATCTTATCCATATCTTCCCGGGGAATGAACGGCAGCAGGTCAGGCAAGGTATAGGCACCGCTCGTCGTTACGACCTTATTGGCATGCATAAGTTGTTCGCCCTCGGAAGTCGTATAAGTAGCCAGCCAGCCTTTTTCGGACGGACGGACCGTCACGCCGGAAGCCGACAAGGTGATATTTCGGGAACCGATAGCCTCTGCCATCGCTTTCGCCAGATTCTCCAAACCACCGGCAGCGGAGAAAACCTTTTTGGTTGCCAACCGGTCACGCTCTGTTTTAGGTAGCCGGGCTTTGGCAATCGTGCCTTTGATAAATCCTCCGTATTGCTGTTCCAGGTTATACAATTTAGGTAAAGCATAACGGGTAATAAGTTTCAGCGGATCGCCGGCATAAACACCGGAGAGGAACGGGTCTACGGCATAATTCAGGAATGACTTTCCCAAACGGCGGGCAGCCAGTTCACCGACCGATTCATCGGGATTCGTACCTTTTGCCCGGAAAGGTTCGCCCAGGATACGGAATTTATCGCCGAGAGTAAACAACGGGGTTGTTATTGCACTCAACAAGCCGGAAGGTAATGCACGGAAAGAGTTTCCTTTCCAGATCAGGCGGCGTTTGGCCTCTTCATGGGCCGTTTCCAATTGGCAGGCAGGCGACAAGGCTTCAAACAGTTCGGCGACCTCGGGATAGGATATCACTCCGGTATTCGGTCCGCTTTCAAAAACGAACCCGTCTTCACGGAATGTATGTATTTGCCCGCCTACCCGGTTACTACATTCCAGGATATGTACCTGTTTTCCTCCGCGGGTCAGCCGGAAGGCGGTAGTCAGACCGGTCAGTCCGGCTCCGATGACCAGAATATCCGTATTATGTTGTTCCATATCAGACTGGTTTTGAAAATGATTTATTGGAATGAAGCATCAGTTTATCCAGCGAAGCGGCAACGTTACGGACAAAGAGAGCTCCGCCGGAAGTCATACGGATATGATTGTCGTCATACTCGATCAGGCCGTCGGCGGCAAATTCATTCAGACGATTGTCATTATAGGCAGTTGCCGATTTTACCTCTTCCGCAGACAGGGAGAAACGAGCGGCCATCTCCTGCCAGTCCAAAGAATAGTTACACATCAGCGTTTCGATCACCTCACGGGTAATCTGTTCGTCCCGGCTCAACTCATATCCTTTCGATACGGCAAACGTATCGTTTTCGATCCGTTCCATATATTGATTAATGTCCTTGCTGTTCTGGGTATAGGCGGTATTCAGCTGGCTGATTCCGGTCACACCGAAAGCATACACCTGTCCGGTTGTACGGCGGGTACAATATCCCTGGAAGTTACGATGCAAACGGCCGTTCTTCAACGCCGTATACAATTCATCATCCTGCCGGACAAAATGGTCCAGGCCGATCGTCTTGTAACCGGCTGTTGACAAAAGTTTCTTTGCCGATTCATACATGCGGCTTTTCTCCTCACTGGGCGGCAAACCGGCTTTTTCCAGGATAAGTTGCTGTTTGTTCACCCAAGGGACATGGGCATACGAAAAAGTAACCAGGCGGTCAGGACACAGAACTGCCGCCCGCGTAATGGTTTCCGCAAAACTTTCGGCCGTCTGGAACGGCAAGCCGTAAATAAAGTCCATATTGATGCGCGCCCCTTTGCTACGGAGAATCTGAAAGATCATCTCCGCCGGCAACAACGACGGGCGGCGGTTGACTGTCTTCAACACCTTTTCATTGAAATCCTGCACGCCGAGGCTGAAGCGATTGAAACCCGCCTCCGTCAACGACTGCCAAGACTCTTCATCCAGATACCCGGGATGGCACTCAACGGCTATTTCGGGCTGGTCGATCGTTTCGAAGCCTGCCAACAAATGCTCGTTCAGTTCTCTCAGATAATACACAGGCATGGATGTCGGACTTCCCCCGCCATAATGTATCTGGGAAATCTTCCGTCCGGGAGCCAGCCGCGTCTTTACCAGTTCTATTTCCCTGTGCAACGCTGAGAAATAACGTTCTATCACGCCCCGCTTCATCATCGGGAATGAATTACACCCGCAATAATGGCAAAGATGGCGGCAGAACGGGATATGCACATAAAAAGAGATGTGTTCGGGCCGTGCCGTATTGGATGCCTCTATAGCCGATTCGTATTCCTTATTGGCAAACGCTTCCGTAAAATAGTTGGCCGGCGGATAACTGGTGTATCTCGGCACCGGCACATTATATTTTTGTAATAAATCCTGTATCATAATTATACTGTTTCTTTCTCTTTCCTGAATACGATCAATATATAAACCAACGACAAGGCCGCCAGGCTGACTTCAAAGAAAAACAAGCCGTGGTAGCCGGTATGATCGGCAATCTTTCCGCTCAATATCGCCATCACCATCCCGCTCAGATGGGTTATAACCGTCTGTATCGTAAAGTCCGTGCCTTCCCGTCCGGGACGAACACAATCCATCGCCGTTGTATAGACCACGATCGTTGCCATCCCATAACTACCCCAGAGCAGGGCAATGCCGGCATGCAAGAGTCCGAGTGTCGGAGTGACATAAGACAATCCGAGGAAATAAAGCGTGGCAAGCAGCACAAACACGGCAAACAGGATGCGTGCCCAATGCCGTCCGATGCGGCGCACGATAAAGCCCCCGACAAAAGAAAAGATGAACCCGAAAGAGGTCCCTATCACACCGCTCATCACCCCGATCTCTTTCATCGAGTATCCCAGGTCGACCAGGTAAGGCTTCAACATCGCCAGCGTACCGATCAGGCCGGAATAGTAAAGGAAAAGGAAACCGATCTGTTTCCATATATTCTTTTGGGTAAAGAAGTAAAAGACATCTGCTTTCTTCGCCCGTTCATGCGTATCTTTCGGTGCAATCTCCAGTCCGCGGTTGAACAGTAACGGCAATAAAGCAATGATCACGAACAAGGCAACGCAAGGCAACAGGCTGTTCCATCCCAGCTGTTTGAACAGCAGCAGCAACACGCCTCCGCCGATCATCGAGCCGCCGAAACTCCCCATCGACTGCATGCTGTTCACCAGGCTCTTGTCTTTCCGGCTAAAAGAAAGGACAGCCAGCGCATCGGTCGCAATATCCTGGGTGGCAGAGGCTACGAACGATACGATGATCAGGGCGATAATGGTATAGAAATCCGTTTTAAAATCAAGGAAAGCGACGGCAAAGATCAGGACGGCATAGATCAGTTCGGACGAGAAGATCCACCGTTTATAATCGCCCGTTGTCCGGGCATGGCGATCCACCATCGGCGACCAGAGGAATTTCAGTATCCAAGGCAGCTTGATCAGTTGCAGCAAACCGATGGCTGATAAAGAAAAATTCTCCTGCCGCATCATTACCGGGATGACGGTAGAGAAAAAACTCATCGGGATAGTCTGCGCAATGTAGAGGCAGAAAAAGGTCCCGAGATTGAATATTTTATTTTTTTGTTCCATTCGTTTTCTTTGTAATATGGCTTCCCATATTGGGAAAGCACTTTTCATCCTTGTAAAGTCGTTTCCCATGTTGGGAAAGCATTTTACACCCTTGTAAAGTCGTTTCCCAAATCGGGAAAGCATTTTACACCCTTGTAAAGTCGTTTCCCAAATCGGGAAAGCATTTTACACCCTTGTAAAGTCGTTTCCCAAACCGGGAAAGCATTTTGCACCCTTGTAAAGTCGTTTCCCAGATTGGGAAAGCATTTTACACCCCTGTAAAGTCCCGGCGCACGATGCGAAAGCATTTTGCACCCCTGCAAAGCTCCGGCGCACGATGCGAAAGCATTTTACACTCCTGCAAAGCCCCGGCGCATGCTGCGAAAGCATTTTACACCCGATTAAAATGCCACCGCTACACTTCCTCCGATCGTGAAAGGGCGGCCCGCTTGTGCCAGACCTTTTCCCATCTCAAAATAAAAAGCGGTATATTGTGTGTTGGTGATATTCTTAGCCCAGATTGCAAAGGTAGCAAATCCTTTCGTTGCAGAAACCTTTCCGTTCAATTGTCCGTAAAAAGGTTGGGAAACAACGTTATCTTCTTTCCAATATATCCGGCCCGCACCGGTAAAGTTCGCACTGATCAGGATGCGGTCGATATGGGAACAAGGATTTGAAATGGTATAATCGGCCCCGGCAGAGAAAGTATGCGAGGGGACCAGCGGCAGATAATTGCCCGAATAGTCATACACTTTGTCTTTCTTCTTGTCTGTATAATCCTTGAATGTGGCATGGGTAAACCCGTAATTCAACTGTACCATCAGGCCGTTTACCGGATTTCCCTGCAAGCTGACTTCCACCCCTTTGCTTTCGCTCCGCCCCGCATTGTTGAGCATGGAACCTACCGTAAGCGACTGGCTGATCTGCTGGTTTTTCCAGTCGATCCAGAAAAGAGCGATCTCGGCACGCAGGCGGTTATCGAGGAAAGGATGCTTGCCTCCCACTTCATAATTCCAACTGCTCTCCGGCCGGAAAGAGCGGTCCTCTTCCCGTTCGAAGGAGGTGTTGAAGCCACCGGTCTTATATCCTTTCGTTACAGTGGCGTAGATAATCCCGGAAGAGGGAAACATATATTGCAAGGCAAATTTAGGTGTAACCTGGCTGAATTTAAGTTTGCTGTAAAAGGCATCCAACTCCTTACTCTCCTCCTCCGTATCTTTGAAGCTAAGATAATCGGTAGAAGCGCGTTCGTAATCATAGCGTATGCCGATCGTTGCGGAAAGGCCGTCGACCAGCAGGTCATCGAAGGTAGACTGATGATAAAAGGCTATTCCGTAGGTGGGCGTGTCGTACAACTTACGCGAACTGTAGGCAGCCGACAGATAATCCATTATCACCGTATTATCTATTTCCTGCCAGAAACCGAAGGCGCCGAACAGCCATTTATACCGCCCGTCTGTCGTCGATTTTATATTAAACTCTTCCGAAAACATCTTCTGTTTCTGATCCTGCCGGGCAAAATAAATACTTGCCGGAGAAAAGTCCTGGTCGATCCCCTGATGATCCGACAGGTACTGGAAAGCCGTTTTGCTGCTGAGACTGTATCCCGTACCTTTATATTCCACCGTCAGGCCGGTGGTAGACATGGCCCGTTTATAAAAACTGTAATCGTTGTAGTTGACATCGCCCGGCCGGTGTGTCACCGAATCGCAGACGGCATACGGATAACCTCCCTGCCTGGAATTGTCATACGAACTCATCAGGCCGAGCGACAACCGCTGCGTCGGCTGCCATTCCAACCGGATACGGCCGGAGCCGCTTTTCAGGTCATCCGCTTTCTTGTCGGTAAACAGATTGGTAAAATATCCGTCATTCCTGTTATAATTGGCGGAAAGGGAGTAGCCGAACTTCTCCCCTATTTTCGCATAGCGGGAAAGGGCATACTCGCGGGCACCGTAGGTACCGTTAGAGATCGAAGCATTCGTTCCCTGAAATTTCAAGGGGGATTTGGTATAAACATTGATGATTCCCCCCATCGTATTGCGTCCGTATAGAGTTCCCTGCGGACCGCGCAACACTTCGACACGGTCGATCTCCGCAAAATCGAAATCGAACGCCGACTTTTCAAAATAAGGGATACCGTCCACATAAAGCCCGACGGAAGGCGCATTGATCTTCGAACCAATCCCACGGATATACACAGGCGAAGTCAGCTTCGACCCATAATCAGGCATAAACAGGTTCGGGATAAAGGAACTGAATTCCTTAATTCCTGTAATATTCTTGTTTTGTATGGCTGTGCCGGTAACAGAGGAAGCCGACAGCGGTTCCAGGCGCAAATCCCTGTTTTGCTTAAACGACCGGACCACCACCTCGTTCAACTCAACCTGACGAACTTTCGTTGTATCGGGATCGTCCGCTTTAACCGCTGATGCGGACAAGCACAAACAAACAAATAAGAATAATACTTTCATATAAGTTATTTTAGAAAAAGGTGAGCTATCCCGTTCCCGTGCTTGACACGGGATCGCAAAGGCACAAACCGTATCCTATATGTATCTTTTGATACTGCCTGTTCTTCTGCGTCCCCGTGTCAAGCACGGGGACAAGATAGCTCACTTTTGATAAATACTGAATTAAAACGTCACAGCCACTTCCGCCCCGATCTGGAAGGGTTTGCCTTTTTGTATAAATGAATTATCGAATGATTCGAAATAAAATGCCTGGTAGTCAGTGTCAGTCATATTGCGGCTCCATACATTCAGGTTAACAATCCCCTTACGCACTCCCACTTTGCCATTCAACACACCGTAAAAGTCCTGACTGATATCATTCTTTTCGGTCCAGAAGATCTTCCCGGCTCCGGCATACTGAACGGAAGCAGTAAACTGGTCGAGCCAACTGTTCCGCAACAGTTTGGTATAGTTCAATCCCAGACTGACAGTGTGGCGCGGAGTGTACGGGATGAAGTTATCCTTATAATTTATCTCCGTTTCGTTTTTATCCAACGTCTTATAATCGCGGAAGGTAGCACGGGTGAAACCATAATTCAAATCAGCCGTCAGGCCCTCGGCAATACGGCTGCGAAGGCTTACCTCCACCCCATAACTGTCGGCCTTGCCTCCATTGGTGATCATGCGCCCGCTTCCCCCTTTGGCAAATGTCGTCAACTGGATATCCTGAATATCCATATAAAAGAGTGTCAGTTCGGCATGCAGACGGTCCTTGATCAATTCACTGCGGATACCCATTTCATAATTCCAGCTGTGCTCCGGTTTATAGGCAGCCACCTCTTCCACCTCTGCCGGCTTCTTTGCTTCGCTTGGCATAAACTTCGACATCAGGTCATACCGGGCATATTCCTGTACCAGGTCACCAAACATCTGCACATTGTAGCCTCCCGTCTTATACCCTTTGGCAACCGATACATACGTAAACGTACCCGGCGAACACTGATACCTCACAGACACCTTTGGCAGCACCTGCAAAAAGTCCTGCGAGGTTTTCCCCTCCAATCTTGTCTCGACAGGCAGAACACCCATAGGACGTCCTCCCATAGATACACCTATCTTCATACTATCTACCGAAGAGTCGTAATTCAGCTTTGCCTTTTCATAATCCAGCCGGATACCTGCCGTTACAGACAGTCCGTCCGTAAATAAGTTGTTATAAGTGGACTGGTGGAAGACAGCAAAACCGAATGTCGGCGTTTCAAAATATCCGGGGAAATAAATCTGATTCTTATCATCACCATATACAGTCAATTGCGGAGCCTTGGGATAAGTAACCAACATCTCATCAAAGGCTTTCTGCAAGACATCTTTCAGACCATCCTCCTTAAACATCACCGGGCCATCCGTTTTCAGGCTATTATAAAAGCCGTATGCACCGAAGCTCCATTGATAATTCTTCTGGTGATTCGACCGGATCGCCACCTCTTCACTCCAGGCATATTGCTTTTGCTTCTGGTTCAGTGTGAAAATAGACTTCTCCGTATAATCCTGGTCCATCTTCATATCGTCTTTCAGATACTGGTAGGCGGTGGTGGAGGACAGTAGGAATTTATCCGTTTTCCACTCATAATAAATACTGTTATTCAGCATCCGCCGCCAATAGGTGCTGGGATCATTTATACGTACAGGCTCCACCTTCCCTGTCTCCGTGTTATATTGTCCGTAAGGAAAGGCACCCTGGTCGACATAATCATAATTGAATGCATATTGCAGTTTCATTGCCGGATTGATCAGCCAATCCAGTTTAAAACGTCCGCCGGCAGACTTCTCCTTATCTGCTTTCGTATCGGAATATTCGTTCATGAAAAAACCGTCATTCCTGTCGTAGTAACCGCTAAGGGAAATACCGACATGCTCGCTCAGTTTTCGATAATGGGACGCTTTGATCTTGGAAGCACCATAGCTACCTGTCGACATCGAAAACTTTGTTCCCTGATAATTGAAGGGTGACAATGTATAAATATTCACGATTCCTCCCATCGCATTACGGCCATACAAAGTACCCTGCGGACCACGCAACACCTCCATGCGCTGTATATCGTTCAATTCAAAATCAAAGGTACTCTTATCCAGATACGGCACATTATCGACATAAAGTCCGATCGACTGTCCGCTGCTTCGTGCACCGATACCGCGGATATAGATAGCCGAAGTCATCTTGGAGCCGTAATCCGGCATATACAGGTTAGGAACAAACGAACTGATATCTTTCAACGCATCGATCTGGCGTCCTGATATCGCTTGGGGGGAAAGGATGGAAACAGAACCGGGCAATAACCGTAAGTCATTCGTTTCCTTTGTAGAAGATGTTATAATGACCTCATCGATATTATACGTCTTGATGGTGTCATTTTCATTTACATTCACATTTACTTCATCAGCCATCAACGGTTGTAATCCAGAGACAGCCCCTGCAATCAGAACAAACAAGTAGCGTTGTTTCATCGTATTTTCACTATTAGTATATTACGATTGCAAAGGAACAGGAAAGAAACAAGGCGATCAATCACTAGATGTAGTGATTTTAACAAAGAGCCTTTGCGATCTTTTCGCGAATTCCTTTATCCTGGATAAAAGAGATGTATCACAAACTTTGTCTATTATTAAGTTTATCTAAACCATTTTGAAATCCGCCTTCTTCAGTATATAATTGAATAGGTCTGCTATTGTGTATGGTATCGACCGGTAACTCTACGCCAATGATCACGAGTTTTGTAAAGAACAATAGATTCATTCTCCCATACCTCATCCGGTATTTCATCAATTCTCTGGCTCTCACCTTCCTCATAACAAAACATAGTCCCATTTTCGTCTATCACATACACGATTTGATGACCCAATCGAGTAAATGCCAAAATTTCCATATCCCCACCCCATGTACCTTGGAGTGCCATAAGTTTATGATAGGCTTCAATGGGAATATTCTGTTTATGAATTGCTTCAACCGACAGATCTCTAAGTTCGGGATAGAGGCTGTTTTCTAACATACCCATAAGGTTGGCATCTACAAATCCTTTCTGTACCAAACCCGCCTCTTGTTCTTCTATTACTATCTCCTGACGCAATTTTAAGAATACCTCAGGATCTGAAGAAGCCGAAAGGGCACGAAACAAACAATCACCACCTCCTCCGTAATCTTCTATAATCCAATTCTTTTCTGCTACATATTGGGCTTCGGGTATCATTTTTCTTTCGGGATCTGACGCTGCCGGCATATCGAGCCTCCGGAGTTCTTCAGGAGTAAGGTCCGGCACATCCGGATATACTTGTTCGTCTTCATCAGCGGATTGAAGCATTGATCGTATCTCAGAGGCAATGACTGAGACAACGGAAGTTTCATCTTCGGATTGGGGCATTTCTGGCGGAACCTGCGTTACAGGTTGGGATTCTTTTGACGGAGTGGCATCAGGTGTTTGTTTCTCTGGTTGCGGAATGTCAGATTCGGCAGATATCGTTTTGTCGGTAGCTTTTTCCGAGTCATTCACATCAGCCTTCACAAAATCTATTTTTTTCTCTTCCAGAAATGTTATCTTTCCATTGATATTATAAGCTAAAACACCTATTTGCGGTATATCAATCAGACTCATTAAATTTTCAACGCATTTTTTGTTTTTCGTCGGATTGTTGCTGGAAGGCAATGAAAAACTGAATTTTGCATCGCCATGGTCTTCCGATTTTATTCCAACCTTTTCTCCCGTCTTGTCCTTTGCTTCGTTTTCTGAAAAATTACTTGAATGCTCTACATCCAAAAGAACTTTAGACATTGATTTTATATTATAAGCGATCTTAGAAGGGAAGCCTATGAGATTCGGGGAGAACAAATTTGCTTCCCGACCTCTCTTTATAGGGAATTCAACCAACACTTTGATCGGAACATCAGAACTTTTTAAATATAAATATTCTACTGCCTCTTTAAAATCGCCCAAATGATTTTTCAACGATGATGGCTTCCCTTTCAACCCTTCCCATTCAGCCAAAGACATCGTTCTGTAAATGCATAGCTGATCTTCTGCCAGTTCTTCTTTCGTTGCCTGTCTTCTTGGTACAACTGATTTTCCTTCTTTCTCTAACAATTTCCTATCCCATCCGCTTTTAGTTAGATATTGTTGATGCAAGGTTTGGGGTTCAGGAGCAAATCTAATATGCCGTATATCAAAAGCTAACGTTTGTTCAAACCGGGTCCTATCATATTCTCCCGGCTTAAGATCCTGAAGACTCTGGCTAATATAACCAATACAATCGTCTTCAGAACATTCATACTTTTTCATGATTTGTGCAATAAAAGCCATTCTCTCTTTGGCTGGTAGATCCTTCACTTTCTTTAGGTTTTCCTGTGCTCTTTTTTTCTTCTCCCCTTTTTCTATCTTCTCTTTCAGTATTCGGTCATGCTCAGATTTAGGACTATTATCCACATGAGTTGGTTCTTCCTTTTGTGTTTGACCTTTGGCCTTATCTTTGGGTTTCCCTTTTTGGGACGAGACACTGCTAACTTGTGTTCCACCCGGCTTTCTTTCTTTCGCTTTTTTTTTGCCCATAGCAGTAAATACTATTTTACAATTACCCAAAGCTAAAGATTGTAGAATGATTATGCAATTTATTTCCACAAACGACAGGCATTGTTTGCAAACGACATTACTTTGCCAATAACCGGCATAATCTTATACCGCAGAGGAAGTAGGTATTGGTAGAAAAAATATGGCTGGCGACTTGGCACGGAGAACTTGCTACATATATAATGCATAAGGATGACAGTGCTTGTATCCCGGATTCGGTGAAAAGGCATATTATTAGGAATAATTCTCAACCTTTGTGAAAGTATCATTTTCACAAAGGTTAATTATGACACAGCTTTATCCCATCGGCATACAGAACTTCGAGAAAATCAGAAAGGATGGTTTTCTTTATATTGATAAAACGGAATTGATCTACCAATTGGTCAAGACAGGCAGTTATATTTCGTGCCCGACAGTCCAGGAATATATAATCCGTTCAGTCTGTTAAATACATTCAAGTACATGCAATTCGGAAGTTACTGATTTGAAACAGGTACGCCAACTTATTTGGTTATGTTGCTTAAACGTTCCAACTACAATCTCTATAACATGGCTCATACGGAAACCGACGCAGACGTGTTAAACAGTATTGACTCGACTTCTACGAACCCAATACCAGTTATCTATCAGAGTGGATACCAGACTATCAAAGATTATGATCGTCTCTTTGGTATTTTTACCGGCTGGGATTTCCCAACCGCGAAGAGGAAGATGGATTTATGAAATTCCTGTTACCTTTTTATGCCAATACGGACAAGGTGGATTCACCTTTCCAGAAGAGAAAGGTTATGCACACCCCTTCGCCAGCGATACCCGCAAACTATTCAAAATAGGCGTAAACTTCAGTAACAAAACACGGAATATAGAGACGTGGAAGGTGGTGGAAGGAAACTTATAACTCAATATCATCCCCCGAAATAACCCCGTTCATGATGGCATAGAATGTTAAACCGGAGACGGTCTTGATGCCTAGCTTGGCTGTGATATTCTTGCGGTGGGTCAGGACGGTGTTCAGGCTGATATTCAGTTTGTCGGCAATCTCCTTATTCGTGATGCCTTTGACGATCAGTTGGAGGACGTCGGTCTCGCGGGAAGAAAGGTCTTTGCTGTTTTCACCGACTGTGTAAGCGGAACTGTCGCTGGTAAACAATTGCTGCAATTGCTCGATGATAATCTCCTGCGATGCCTTGATGGTTATATGGTTGGTGGTGGAAATACCGCCAGTATCCTCTCCCCCATCGATCAGTACCGTGGTTTTGCTACGGCGGGGAAGGAAAAAGTCGGCGTTCAGCACCATGATGTCCGGAGAGGTAAAATAATAATCGAACGCATCGTTGCCACCTGCCGCATTAAAAATCTCGAACGCAGGGAAATAGCAGACCTCGACCGGAGGAAAGTAGTCGGTCAGCAGACTTTGAAGACCTATACTTTGTAGAGTGTCGGGTAAGATAATCGCTATTTGTTTGTTCCGGTGCATCGACAGGGGTTATTTACATAATTTCTCCATGGCAGAGACCATCGGAGTCAGGATACGGTAACGGATACGGTTATGCTGCTTGATGTCTTTTTCAAGGCTGCTGATCCCAAAGATCACGGCATAACACAGATTCTCGTTGTAATCGCCGGAAAGATGCTTGATCATGATGCCTTTCAGGTCGGATAACAACGCTTCTATAGCATCTTCCGAACGCTGCTCGTCACCCAGATGGAGTGCCTCCTTTTCATCGGAATTACAACACCCTTTTATTTTTTCACTCAACGCCAGGCAATAAGGGAACCATTCCTTATCATCATGTTCGATGCGTGCCGTAAGCTCTTCCTTGAAAGAGGAGAAGAATTTGCCGATCAGGTTCAACGTATTGTTTCCCGGCGTGCTCATAGAGATGAAAGAAGTTAGGTGCCGCTCTATGTTCGGCAACTGATAACGCAGATAGTAAAGATTGGTCTTGGTCAGGTAATCGATAATCTGTGTCGTATGGAATGTCTGCAACTTCCTCTCCGGGAAATATTCCTCATTCAGAAAGGTGTTGATCACCGTCAGCAGGAAATCCGTATCCAGCTGATATTCGTCACAGATCGTCTTCACCGATTTATCGCCCAACCCGAGGCGGATACCGAACCGGTTGATTACAGGAATGAGTGAGGGATGTTCTTCCACCACCTCACTCATTTGCATATTTGGATATACTAAAGGCATAATTTATGCTTCTTCCCATTGTTTGCGCAAGAGTTCTACCGCGGCAGGGACAACGATGTTACGATCGCCCTGGCATCCGCACTCGAAACTTACGTATTTGTCATAACCCAGCATCTTCAGGCCCTTGAAGCCATCTACGTAGTTATCTGCTTCCCCGTCTTCACCCGGCATGCTGCGACGTTTGCGGCTTGCCACATGCACGTGTTGCAGATAGTCGCCACCCGAAATGAACGCTCCCATATCAGAAGTTTCTTCCCAGGTCATGTGCCAGAAATCACCCATGCAACGCACACCCGGATTATTGATATCCCGGCATACGGAAGCAGCATCGGCCACCTGGCGCATATAGAAACATTCTTTGCGGTTCAGAGGTTCAAAAATTACTGTCGTTCCGTTCTGTGCAGCATGGTTACCCATCTCCGTGAACTGTTCGCACAGGAAGTCGCGGGTTTCCTGATTATGAGGAAGCGCCGGTACCTGCCCGTTGAAAGCCGGAACGATGATAACACCTGTCGATCCCAGTTCGCCAGCTGCGGTGATAATCTCTTTCATCGTATCCATACATTTCTGACGGATAGCCGGATCAGTAGAGAGGATAAAACCTTCAAACCCTGCACAAATGGCACTGACTTTGATATCACGACCGCTCAGGGCTTCTTTGATTTCCTTTACACGGTCTTTCAGTCCGCGGCCCCCCGGTTCAAAACCGACAACTCCCAGCTTTTCCATATAGTCCAGCTTCTGGTTCAGGTTTTCACCCGGAGCGATGCCTTCCTGGAAAGAGAGGTTCAGTTTCGCCTTGGTGTTGCAGCAAGACTTCGTTTCCGGACATTTCTCATCCGAAGAAGCCTTCGATGCACAAGATGCCAACGTGCCGGTACTAACGGCTGCTACCGCAGCACCGGACAAAGTTGTTCTTAAAAAGTTTCTTCTGTTTAATGTCATATCTTTATTTATTTTGATCACGAGGTTTTCCCGGAACCGGTACAGTAAATGTACTCATATCCATCTTACCCAGATTCAGGTCTTTCGGAGTATAATCCAGCGGAGAAGCGGTCATAGCATCCCAGGTTGTCTCAGCACCGGAATAAGCCGATTCACGTCCCATAATAGCTGCCATATTCGAAATAGCTGTTTCAGAAGCCTGCTGAAGCGGTTTGTTACCACGGATACTGTTGATCCAGTTAACATGTTCCAATGTATACGGGTCGGTCTGTTTGAAGTTTGCTTTTTCTGCTTCATAATCGTATTTCCATACCACATTACCGGCAAGGTCTTTGATCTCCATCGTAGAGCTGTCCCATGAGCCTTTCGTACCCTGGACAAATTCGCTTACATTGCTCACGCAACCGTCAATCTGACGACACATACTATGCATATGGATACCGTTCTCCATAGTGAAGTCGATACTGAAATTATCATACTGGTCACCGGTAATACGGCGCTGGCGAGAACCGAAACCGACAGCCTTAACAGGTTTCAGCCCGCTGAACCAAGTAAATACGTCGATATTATGTACATGCTGCTCAACAATATGGTCGCCGGATAACCATTTCCAGTTCACCCAGTCTTTGATCATATATTCGCAATCGTTCCATTCTTTCTGACGTTCGCGGAACCATAACATACTCTGGTTCCAGTAAACCGTACCGCCAGTGATCTCACCGATCATACCTTCCATGATCTTTTTGTAAGATTCTACATAAGAACGCTGATGATGACGTTGTGTACCTGTGATTACGCGAAGATTCTTCGCTTCCGCCTGTTTGGCTGTAGCCATGATCGTACGATAACCTACCGGATCCACACAGATCGGTTTTTCAAGGAATGAATGTTTCCCTTTTTCTGTCGCATACTGGAAATGTACCGGACGGAACACGGGAGGTGTTGCAATGATCACAACATCCACGCCACTGTCTATTACTTGTTTATATGCATCCAGACCTACAAAACGTTTGTCGGCAGGAATATCTATATTCTTATCTTTTTTCAGCTTACCGGCCAGTTCGTCAACTCTTTCCTGGAAAGTATCACCCAACGCAACAATAGTTACGCCATTTGCTGCGTTCAGGAAGTTGAAAGCGGCACCGGAACCACGTCCGCCGCAACCGATAACACCGGCTTTCAGTTCCTGGCCGTCGGTTGCCAGATCCGGCAATTCCGGAATATAATAAGTACCCGGTTCTTTCAGCGGTTTCAAAGCAGCGGCTTTTTCTCCCCCGCCGCATGAAGTCAGAACCACACTTGCTGCACTACCTGTACCGATTGCACCCAGTGCACCGGCCATCGCTGAACTTTTTAAAAATGATCTTCTACTGATACTGTTTTCCTTTTTCATGATATAGCAAATTTAAAGAATTGATATAATTTTTACACTAGTCTACTTTATTGAATGGATGAATCCGGCTCGCATACCACACGGAAGCCTATGCCACGTATGTCAGAATACCACCAGATACTTTTAGGTTGCTGCGGGTCGGTCTTTAACCACGCTTCATGTTTGGTATAGTCGCGGGCTGCCGAACGAAGGTCTGCCGCGTCAGAAGTATAATTACCTCCGCGCACTACCCATTCCGTTCCTTCGGTTACCAACGGATTCGTAACAGACTCGCCTCCCTTGCTATAAGCTTCAGGATCATACTTATCTGCACAATATTCCATGACATTACCCAACATATTCTTTAATCCGAACGGATTGGCTTTCACCAGTTCCGGTTCTTGTGTCTTATTCTTACTGTTCTTGCTGTAAATGACGAACGAACTGATACTGTCGGTTTTTGCATCGAAGAACTTACGCCAGAATCCCTGGTCGGAGAAGTCTTTCGGGCTGCCGCTGAAGAAGTAAGGAGTTTCCGTACCTCCGCGGGCTGCATATTCCCATTCGGCTTCGGTCGGCAGACGGTATTTCTTGCCGGTCTTCTTCGATAACCACTGGCAGAATGTTTCAGCTGCATAATGTGTCATTGTGATAGCCGGACGATCGCCGCCACCCCATCCCTGGTCGGGGAATCCGAACGGAGGTGTCGGACCGGAAATAGCATCCACATCCGGATTGCTGTTATTCGCATAAACTGTTTCAGGAGGAGTACGTCCCTCGCTCATCGTATTTCCATAGAACGACCAATACTGGTCCCAGGTAACTTCCACCTCAGCCATAAAGAACGGGCTGACCGTTACGTTACGAACAGGTGCTTCATCCGGTTTATGGAACGGTTCCTTGCTGGTGCTACCCATTTTGAACGTACCGCCCGGCACGGCAACCATTTTGAAAGACACCGGTGTTCCGGGTATCTGTTCTACATAATCGGCAAAACTTGTTACCTGTGCAGGTTCCTTGAAATAAAGGCTTGTATCGACCGCCGAAGATCCGGAAGCCATGCCAGGAATACCAGTCAACTTGGAATGGTTGTAGTTGGGATTATAATGCCCGGCATCCAGGTGACAACTGATACACTGCAAGTCCAGTTTCTTTTCATTTTCATCATAATAAAGGTGTGCTGTAATACCGTCGTTCGTAATTCCTTCCGGAAACAAATTCTGGTGGCATTCTTTACATGATTCGTTCGGGATATATTTAACGGCATGATCCAGTTCTGACTTTACATCCCAGTCAAAGTCGGCACTGTCTTTGGTCATAAAAGACCAGACATCTTTTAAGCCCAGTTTTGCTTTTGCCGTATAATGGTTCCAGGTATCGTTTTTAGGCGGAAGGTGGCAGTCCACGCAATGCACTTTCACCCCGCTCCCGTTATTTACGTGCTTGGATAGTTTCCAGCTGCCTTCCACATGCGGATGCACATGACACATCATACAGGATTCGTCACTGGAAAAATAAACGGAAGTATTATAAGCCAGAATCATTACCCCGGCACCAAAAATTACGCCCAAAAGAAGCATAAAGGTCTTTCCTTTAAAAAAATTCTTCTTCAGGCCTGATGAGTATCGATTAGAATTCTTGTTAGTAGCCATCTGTTTTTATGGTATTCAATATTTACACTTAGTCTGAGAATTAGATTTAAAAATCGGCAATAAAAGTAACATTTTCCTTAATATAAAGAAAGCATAACCCACCTATTTAACGTAATAAGTAAGCAGATTATGCTTTTTTTAATTATTTTCAGTATCCCTTAAAGATTTGACTGCATCGGTGTCATAATGAAAGTAAATTCATAATCACCGTAAGGCAAACGATATTGCTCCAAAGGCAATGCGCCCCAGCTGTTCACACAGCCCAGTCCCATCTGTACCTTGTCGATACAAAGGTTGGTATAGTCCACTTTCGGGACTAATTCTGAATGTCTCTGGTCTTTCTGCACACCGTCGTCCAGTGATTCGATCGAGTAGTTCAATGCAGAAGCAGAGAAAGGAGCCTCGGCAACAAACATCAGACCGTTGCCACCTTTGTTTGTCTGTTTCCACCAGCGGATATCCGTTTTTGTACCGGTTTCCTGCGGACGGATATAAGAGTAGAATTGTTCATCCACTGTCTGGCAGAATTTACCCAGATCGGTCACATTGTTACGGTCTGAATAGTTTTCCCACGGACCACGACCATAATATTTGATCAATGCCATTTCTTTCGGCATCTGCATCTGCATACCGAAACGGAACATATCCGATACTTTAGCCGACTTATCGGCAATCATCTTCTGTGTTACTTTTACGGCACCTTCATTATTAATGGTATAAGAAACGGACAACTTAGCCGATACGGCTTCCATTGTATATTCTGCATTTACTACCGCCTGACCGTTTTCCATCTTATTTGTCAAAGAGGTCAGTTTCAGTCCCGGCTTTTTCCATGCTGCATATCTGTTCTGCAAACCGGCTCCCATATCGTTATCGGTCGGAGCACGCCAGAAGTTTGGAGTCAGCTTGCCGCCTTCATCGATCAAAGCCTGGCCCTTTACATCATATTTGCAAAGGAAACCGTCATGTTTATTGAACTCGATACGGAAGTTTTCACCTGTAACGATCAGATAGTTGTAATCATTTTCTGTAATTACCGGGGTTACCGTGGCAACATTTACCTTTTCAACATTTGCCAGTTTCAATTCCGGAGCCTTATACGGGCGGACAACCAACTGGTTTTTAGCAACCGTATATCCCGCCGGAAGCATTGTTTCCGCTTTTTTCAGTTTGAAAGCGACATTCAACAGCAATTCCTTGCATTTGCAGATTCCGTCCGTAGTATAGTTCAACTTTACAGATTTGGTCTGTTGCGGAGCCACTTCCAGATCTTTGACCATGCCTGTCTGAACTACTTCGCCATCAGCCAGCAATTCCCATTCTGCATAATAACCGCTCAAATCACGGAAGAAGTTTTCGTTATAAACATTCACGACACCGCTTGCCAGGTCCGAAGGAGTTACCCAGATCGACTGGTAAATATGTCCGACCTCATGCATATGAGGATTAGGCTTACGGTCCGGACTGATCAAACCATTGTCCAGGAAGTTATTATCAGATGCATCGTAGCGATTAAAGTCGCCACCGTATCCATAATATTCCACACCTTCCTTATTTTTCATACGCAATGACTGATCCACAAAGTCCCAGATGAAACCACCCTGATATTTCGGATATTTACGGACAAGATCCCAGTATTCTTTGAATCCACCCTGTGAATTACCCATTGCATGCGCATACTCGCACTGGATAAGCGGTTTGTCGACATTACTATTACAATAGTCTTCGCATCCTTTATACCCCAGATACATCGGACAATAGATATCGGTAAATTCATTCTTTCCTGCCTGCTCATACTGAACGGCACGGCTCTTATCTTCATTCTTGATCCAGGTGTAACATGCTTCAAAGTTCGGTCCGAAACCGGCTTCATTACCCAATGACCAGAAAATAATAGACGGATGGTTGAAACCACGTTGTACATTACGCTGGTTACGTTCCATATGTGCTTTTGCATACGCCGGATTCTTAGCCAGGGTTTGTTCACCATACCCCATACCGTGGGATTCCACATTAGCCTCGGCTACGACATAAATACCGTATTCGTCACACAGATCATACCACAGGTTTGCATCCGGATAGTGACAGGTACGAACCGCATTAAGGTTGTATTCCTTCATCACCTTGATGTCCTGCAACATACGTTCGCGGGAAACCACATATCCGCCGTCCGGATCCATTTCATGACGGTCTGCTCCCTTAAACAGTACCGGCTGCCCGTTTACCAGGATCTGGCTGTTTTTCAGTTCTATCTTACGGAAACCGACTTTCACCGGGATAACTTCCAGTTCTTTATTGCCTTCTTTCAGCGCAGCGACCAGGGTATACAGGTTAGGCGTTTCAGCCGTCCACTTCAACGGATTGGAAACAGCGATATCCGCAGACACTTTGCCTGAGCCTTTCAGCGTAGTTGTTGCAACGGAATTGCCTTGTTTATCCAACAATTTCACATCCACAACACCACTACCTTTCAGGTTAACGCTTACATTTAACGTGGCATCCTTATACTGTGCATCCAGATCCGGAGTTACGCGGATATCCTGGATATATTTAGGATTACGGGTATACAGATAACAATCACGTCCGACACCGCACAGACGCAGAAAATCCTGGTCTTCCAGATACGTACCGTCGCACCAGCGGAATGTCTGGAATGCAATCAGGTTCTTGCCGGGTTTCAGGTATTTGGTCAGATTGAATTCCGCTTCGAGTTTGCTGTCTTCGCTATACCCTACATACTGTCCGTTTACCCAAAGATACATATTGGATGTTACCGAACCGAAATGAGCAAATATTTCTTTTCCTTTCCAGTCTGCCGGAATAACGATTTCTCTACGGTATGAACCGACATGGTTATTTTCGACCGGCACTTCCGGCGGATTATTCTTGAACTGGTTTCTCCAGGCATATCCCACATTCACATAAATAGGATCACCGAAACCATTCAATTCCCAGATGCCGGGAACGGGCATATTCGCCCAACCTTTATCATTAAATCCTACCTGATAAAAATCTGTCGGACGGGCATCGGCATCCTTCACCCAGTTAAATTTCCAGGTTCCGTTCAAAGTCATAAAATTGACTGACGATTCTTTGCATCCTTTCAACGCCGCATCCTCTGTTTCAAACGCAAAATAGTTGGTATGCATCGGGGCACGGTTAACTTCATTTACGTTCGGATCTTTCCACTCATTTTTTTGAGCAAATGCTGTCACTCCCAGCAAGGAACAACAGCAAGCTAACATTTTTAATTTCATTCCTATATTGATTTACTAATGTGCGATCATCAATCTACCCACTTCTGCCACTTTACATTTTCATTGTATCCGGCTTCCACCATCGTTTCAATGAACTGCATGCCTCTTACGCCGTCATAAACAGTCGGGAAGTCCAGACATTCCTCACATGGCTTTTCTCCTTTCTTGATACTCATAACGGTATGGGCAAAGTTTCTGTAAATATTGGCAAAAGCTTCGATGAAACCTTCCGGATGACCACCCGGAGTGCGGGTATTCATTTTGGCCATATCACCGATAAAACCGTTATTTCCCATACGGATCACTTCTGTCGGTTTATTCGACCATTTAGCATATAAAGTATTCGGTTCCTGCTGCTGCCATTCCAGACCGCCCTTATCTCCGTAAATACGGATCCGGATATTGTTTTCTTCTCCGACAGCGACCTGCGATGCGGTTAAAGTTCCGACCACACCGTTCTCATAACGAAGGAATGCTGCGCCATCATCATCGATCGGACGTCCGGGCACAAAAGCATTCAGGTCGGCACAAACTTCCAGCACCTTCAAACCGGTTATATATTCACTCAGATGCCAGGCATGCGTACCGATATCTCCGATACAACCGGCTTTTCCGGAGCGTTTCGGGTCTGTACGCCATCCGGCGTTATTTCCACCCTGTAGTTCGATCCGATCGGAAAGCCATCCCTGGAGATATTCCACATAAACACGGCGGAGCATTCCCAGTTCACCTCTGGCGATACGTTCTTTGGCTTCTTTTACTGCCGGATAGGCAGAATATACATGGGTCAGAGCCAGGATCAGTCCTGTTTCTTCCACTTTCTTCTGAAGTTGTTTAGCTTCTTCCAGCGAGAAGGTCATCGGTTTATCCACTACAACATGGAATCCTCTTTCCAAAGCCATCATAGCCGGTTCAAAATGCCAGCGGTTAGGTGTCACGATAGTCACAAAATCCATCCGTTCACCTTCCGGCAACGTCATTTCATGCTCGAACATTTCCTGATAAGTACTGTAAATGCGATCTTCCGGCAAGTAATAAGACAGACCGGAACTCTTAGAAATTTCAGGGTCTACGCTGAAACATCCGCATACCAGTTCGATCTGATTGTCCATAAAAGCCGCACGACGATGGATTGCACCGATAAAGGCGTCACTTCCACCGCCTACCATGCCCATTCTTAATTTTCTGTTTTTCATGATAATACTATTTTTACAATTACGAATTGAGACCCTAAAGATAGGATTTATTTCGTTATATAGACAAATGATAAATCCGATTTAATGCAAATCGCTCAACAAAAGGCTGAATAAAGTACCGTCTATACTCTAATACAAAGACGGTACTTTATAAAAAAAGAACTAGTAACTTATTTAATTTTCATAACCTGGATTTTGAATTAAATTTGGATTACTGTTTTTCTCATCACGCATTATAGGTAAAAAATAGCATTTGTCAACAAACTGACGCCCTTCATTATTCAGGTCTATAACTTTATAATGCATATTCCAGATATCCGGATCCGCAGTATACTTGTATTGAACACCAGCTCCTGACTTCAATGTAGCAGTAACACGAATACCTTTCAAACTATTTAAACCCGGAAGATCAGGGGCAGTCATCCAACGGCGGACATCCCAATAGCGAATTTCTTCAAAAGAAAATTCCAGACGACGCTCATTCTGATAAATTTTCCGCAATTCATCTTTATTATTGGTTGTAACAGCCGGTAAATTCACATGTTCACGATATTCATTCAGATACTTTTTCGCCTCGTCCAATTCACCCAACTCAATGCAAGCTTCAATATAGCAGAAATAAACCTCTGACAAACGAATGAACGGAAAAACCGCATTGATCTTGTTACGATGATCCCCATCGGCTGGATTGATATATTTCTTTAAATAATAACCAGTGTATGTAGCATTCCAATTTTCCCCACCGCCACTACGGCTATCCATTCCTGCATAAAATTTAGAATCATCAGTTACAGACGGATCCAACTGATAATAACCAGTCTGTATTTTTCCGGTCGGTTCAATAGAAGCATAATCATCGGGTCTCTGTATCCATTGCATGCCATCATACATGATGGTTGCATAAAAGCGGGGTTCGCGATTACCATATGGATTGTTTGCATGTTGAGAATTATTCCAATCAAATTTGCTCCCGTCCTCCATTGCAAATGCATCTACCAAATCTTGAACAGGAGTATTTCCTCCCCATCCATGATAACCGGAAGGGCCATTAAATATCGGCATCTTAGTACCACTTTCGTCTTTTGTATCGATAAAATAGCGAGAAAAAATATGATCTGCACTTTCTGCCAGAAAGAAACGCCAGATAGCCTGGGCTTTTTCTTCTGTAGAAAGTCCTGTACCTCCATAGGTCGGAATAGCATGTCCCATCGGATTATCCAACAAATCTTTTGCTGCGACTTTAACGGCTTGCCAACGCTCCGTTCGTGACCCTTGCGTGTAAAACAACAATTCCGGATTTTTATAAGAAGCAAGCAGAGACGATTTTGCCGAAGCTGTAGCCTGGTCATGCAAATCACTGGCAGCATCCGTCAACACACGAACTTTCAAAGCCTTAACAGCAGCCAATGTAGCCCTGCCCTTCTGCGTATTATCAAACGTATGATCCTTTAAACACTCCGCAGCTTTGTCAATATCATCCAGAACCTGCCCGATACAATCCGTATAAGAAGAACGGGATAATAAAAACGACTCCGGATCGTCAGTCAGCTGGGTTACCTTTAACTGAATAGGAACACCGCCAAATCCACGTGTTAAACGATGCAGGAAATAGGCTCTCAAAAAATAAGCCTCCCCCTTCAACTGCTTTTTTGCATCGTCAGCAAATGTTGCGTCATCCACATGTTCGATAAAATCATTGCAGGAACGGATATTCAGGTATAAACGTTGCCATTGATGCCCACTCTGAGTCTTTGAAAACCAGCCTAAATTCACATCAGTCACAGCACCTGCGTTTGTCTCAACAAATTCCCTCCCATGTGTAAACATCGCCTCGTCGCAAGCCGAAGCCTGTAGTTCTTCCGTAAAACCGGCATCCTGAAATGCAAAATAAATATCATACATATAAGCTTCTGCCAGACTCTTTTCTTTCCATATATCATCTGCCATGATTTCTGTCTGTGATTTTGTATCCAGAAAATCCGTACTGCAAGACACAGTAAGCAAAGCTACAGATAAAAGACATAATATATTCGCTTTTTTCATGTTCATATCAAGTTTAGAATGTTACAGTAAAACCTACATTAATAATTTTTGACTGAGGATAGTTTGTCGCATTGGAACTTGTACTTTCCGGGTCAATATCTTTACTTGGCGAGAAAGTCAGCAAGTTTACCCCACTCACATACAAACGGGCATACGAGATAAACTTTGTTTGCAGCAACCATGCTTTGGGGATACTCCATCCTACTTCAAGATTTTTCAAACGGATATAATTCGTATTGACCATCCAGTAAGTGTTGTTACCGGCCGCCGTTCCATCCCAATAATACTGACTGCGTTCGTTTACACGCGGATATTTGTCAGACGGATTATCAATAGACCAATGCTTGTCATAAACTGTTTTCGGATAATTACCAATATCACCGGCTTCCCAGTAAACTTTAGTCCATGAATCAGCCGCACCTTGAAATAAAATATTCATGTCAAAGTTTTTCCATTGCAAATATCCTGTAATGCCATATGTCCATTTCGGTTCATTGGTACGGTCCGAACGATAACGGTCATCCGGGGTTATTTTACCATCCCCATCGAGATCCTTAAATTTCATATCACCCGGTTTTAAGTCCGCATCCTTTGTTATACCGTCATAATTCGGACGATTAGCTATATCGTTGATTTCATCCCAATCCTTAAATACACCGTCATACTCATAATACAAAGAAGTATTCATCGGATGACCTGTCGACTTTTGCCACTCAGGAGCACCCGGAGCTTCATCCCAGAACTTAATGGTATTTTTTGCATAGCCTCCGGTTGCAGATATACTATAGCGCCAATCTTTACCGATATTGTCATTCCATTCAATCTTAAAATCAAAACCGGTATTATTAACCTTACCTATATTTTCAGCAGGCAATGTTAAGCCGGAAGTTGTAGGAATAGATGCATTTCTACGCCATAAAATATTTGAACGTTTATTATAAAAATAATCTGCCTCTAAATATAAGCGATTATCGAATGTCCGGGCTTCAATACCAACATTGAAGTTATTAGCACGTTCCCACGAAATAGCAGGATTCGGAAAACGACTGATGCGCAATCCCTTTTCATCCGCATTATCAATGATATATCCCCATTCATAATAATAGGTAGGTGCAAATTGGTATTCCCTTAATTTATCATCATAATAAACCTGGTCGTTCCCCATCTGCCCCCAGGATGCACGTAACTTAAAGTAATTAATAAAAGAGAGATTTTCTTTCCAAAAGTCCTCTTCCGAAATACGGTATCCAAGCAAAACACCGGGGAAAAAGCCAAAACGCTCGCCTGCTGCGAACATATAAGAACCATCATAACGCCATACAAATTCAGCCAGATATTTCTCTTTATAGTTATAAGCAAAACGTCCGAAATAATTCATACGGGCACGTTCCCAGTTATCTCCGTCACTCTTGGCATTTTTCTCTTTATCACCACCTGCATTAAAATGATGAAGAGCCGTAGAAAGGAAATACCTCCGGTATCCGTTAAACGATTCAGCATCGGACCAGTCGCGTTCCATACCTATCAAAAAATCGACTCCATGATCTCCGAAAACCCGATTATATGTCATAATACCGCTTAAGACTGTATTTGTCTGGTCTGTAGACTCCATAGACAAGTCCGGATCCTCATGGTTCGGGTAACTCAACATCGGCGTTAATTTAGGTGTTGTGCCATCTGATTCATAACTCACTTTATCCCAATCATATAAAGTCCATGGCTGAAACCATGTTTTACTTTGCTTTAAGTATTTATCATAAGAGACGGAAGCTACAAGTTTCAAGCCTTCAATCCAGGGCTGGGTAATTTCTACATTAGCATTAGTTTGTATATAATAACGCTTATCATGCGTATAACCGGTTTCATCTGTACAGGCAACAACCGGATTACGCCCATATTCCTGTGCCGGTCCGGGTAATCCGTTAGGCCAGTAAGCCTGGTCAGTTGGACGGCCTCTGGATGTGAACCATAACAAATCACCTGCTCCCTGACTTGGGAAATTACGGTTTTCCTGACGTCCCATTAATTGAGTTCCCACCTTAATAAAATCATTGAGTTGTGCATCAACATTCATACGCAGGTTGAACTGTTTGTAGTTGTTCGCTGATTTATGATAAAGCCCGTCTGTATATTTATGTCCGAAGTTTACAAAGTATTGATATTTATCAGAACCACCTTCCAGCGATGCATTATGGATTCGCTGTGGAGACCAATCTTTAAAGGTTGCCGCATACCAATCCGTATTCGGATATCTCCAAGGATCAGAACCATCACGATATTTCTGAATTTCTTCCTGAGTTGCAAACAAAGTATAATCTCCCATACCGACACCATTATTCTTAGCCGGATTTTTCATGGCTTTATTCATATACAATTCATTCATCAACTCTGCATATTGAGGAGCATCACACATTTCCGGCAGATTGGTAGGCTTAGACCATCCTTGGTTAAAAGAATAAGAAAACACCGGTTTTTTGCCCGCACGTCCTTTTTTAGTAGTTATCAAGATTACACCATTGGCTGCACGTGCCCCATAGATAGCCGCAGACGCATCTTTCAGTACAGACATCGTTTCAATCTCGTTTGGGTCAAGACGCTCCAAACCACCAGTTCTCGCCGCTACTCCGTCAATGACAACCAACGGATCATTATTTCCTAATGTATTTGAACCGCGAATACGAATTGTTGCTCCATCGTAACCCGGTTCACCGGAACGCTGAAATGTTACCACTCCCGACATTTTACCAGCTATGGCATTTGATAGATTCGCTACTGGTGTTTTTATTAAATCATCCCCCTTCAATGTGGAGACAGCACCTGTAACAGTTTCTTTTTTCTGAACTCCATATCCGACAACCACAACCTCATCTATATTTTGAGTATCTTCCTGCATCGTAATATTGATCGATAACTGATTACCTACCGCAATCTCCTGCGAACGATATCCGATATAAGAAAAGAGAAGCGTAGCATTGGCAGGTACTTCCAGTTGATATCGACCCTCCATATCGGTAATTATACCGATTGTCATTCCTTTTACTGAAACATTTACACCAATAAGAGGATCCCCCGAAGCATCAACAACCGTTCCTCTGACATTTTTCTGCTGTGCAAATACATTTGTCGTACAAAAAATTAAAAGCAATAAGGTTAACATTCTGAATAAATTGCTTTTAACACGACATCCTTTTAAATGTATGTCTAAAAAAGATTCTTTCATTTCCTTCTGTTATTAAATGAATATAAGGTTAAAAAACACAATGGATATGACTACATATCCGAATAGAAAACATTGGAATTAAAAATTCATAATCATAGGCAAGCAATATTAAAATGAATACTAGTGAATTATATAAACTTAAATTTTATCTTCTCCATTACTTAACAAAGTGCAATCTTTATTACAGAGAAACAACTGGCATATATCTTGAAAACCGTATTACTAAGGAAAACAGTCCCCTTCATACACATACCGGACACCTCATTTACCAAACAAACATAACCTTCTATAGATCAACATAATCTTCAGACAAATTAGGTTAACTATTAGACTTAATAGCAAAATGTTTCAAAATGGGAACACAAAATCTATTAAGAGAATTAAGAAAATCACAGCAGCAAAGATATTACATTTTGTTATATTAGCAAACACAAGTGCAATTTTTTATTACAAATATCATTTATTTATTCAAACCACAAACACTAAATTGCTTACATGAACGATATACTAAGGAATATAGATGCAATTCGCAGAAACAAAGGATATTCGCAAGAATATTTAGCTAGTCAGATCGGCTTAAAACAAGCAGGGTTAAGTCTTATTATGTCAGGAGAGCGGGAACTTAAATACAACACATTATTACAAATTGCAAACGCTCTGCAAGAATCAGTAATAAACATTATTGCATATCCGGATAAATATGTTCTGAGCAAGGAAAGTAATATATCAACAGAAACAGTATTACAAATCAAACTGGACAACGATAAAAAAGAGCAGGTGCTAAAAATCGTTTTCGGAGATGAAGCAGCAGAATTGCTAAAAGGAAAGTGATATTTTTATCTATTGAAAAGATCAGATCCGGCTTATTGAATATAAAAACCGGATCTAATTAATTATATTTACTCTGTAACTATTTATACTTAAAGGAATTATCCCCTAACTGGCTTCAACCCCATCTTTGCAGCCCGTTCCAGCATAAACTGTTTAGCAGCCTCATATTCATTAGGAATTATGCCGTCCAGAATAGCATTCTTGATGGCTTCTTTTATGACGCCTACCGGCTGTGAAGGAGGCAAGGAAAATGTTTCCATAATTTCCTCACCCGAGACAGGCGGCTGGAAATTCCGTACCCGGTCTTTTTCCTCTATTTCTGCCAGCTTCTCACGAACCAACCGGAAGTTATTCAGAAAACGGCGGACTTTTTCCGGATTCTTACTGGTGATATCCGCCTCACAAAGCTTCATCAAGTCATCGATATCGTCACCGGCATCGAACAACAAACGACGGATGGCAGAATCTGTCACTTCATCGTCTGCCAAAGCTATGGGACGCATATGAAGGGTTACCATTTTCTGTACATACTTCATTTTCTCATTCATCGGCAACTTCATCCGACGGAAAATACCCGGCAGCATACGCTCGCCGATAAAATTATGATTGCGGAACGTCCATCCCAGACGAGGATCAAAACGTTTAGTTGCCGGTTTTCCTATATCATGGAAAATCGCACTCCAACGAAGCCACAGATTATCCGTTGTTTTACTCAAACGGTCCAACACCATTAAGGTATGGGCAAAATTATCCTTATGGCCGATGCCTTCTTTTGTTTCCACTCCTTTCAGAGCACACAGTTCCGGAAAAATCAGCTGCAACAATCCACTCTTTTCAAGCAATTCAAAACCGATGGAGGGTTTTGGCGAAAGTACGATCTTGTTCAATTCATCCACAATCCGTTCTTTGGATATAATGGAGATGCGTTCCTTATTGCGCTCAATCGCATCAAATGTATCGGGATGAATAAAAAATCCCAGCTGTGAAGCAAAGCGGACCGCACGCATCATACGCAACGGGTCATCACTGAATGTAATATCAGGATCGAGTGGCGTACGGATAATCAGATTATCCATATCATCCAATCCTCCAAAAGGATCGACCAACTCCCCGTAACGTTCTTTATTCAGACATAAAGCCAGTGCATTGATCGTAAAATCGCGCCGGTTCTGATCATCCTCCAGAGTCCCGTCTTCCACAATCGGCTTCCGGCTATCGCGATTATACGACTCTTTCCGTGCTCCGACAAACTCGATCTCAAGGTCGCCTGATTTCACCTGCGCCGTTCCGAAATTCTTGAATACGGACAAATGCGTCTTTTTCCCCAACTTGCCGGCAACAGCTTTTGCCAACTCTATCCCGCTGCCTACTGCAACAACATCAATATCTTTTGATGGACGGTATAAAAAAATATCTCTGACGTAACCGCCAATCACATAAGCCTCAACACCTAATTCGTCTGCGGCCTCTGAAATTATGTGGAACGGTTTTGCCGATATATGATTTAAAATATCTTCCTGTTCTATATACATTCGCTTTATTTATCTCACTCATTGAGACTGCAAAGATAAAAAATATATCTTTGCAGACAGAACGAATAAGATAAACAACATGAAGAAGTCTGTAATATGCATCGCATTGGCAGCCGTAACCCTGGCAGCATGCAATAACACGGAGAAAGAAGCCCGAACCCGGTTGAACAATGCAAAAAGTATGTATGAACGAAACGAGCTCTTCGCCGCAAAAAGCGAAATAGACTCTATCCGCGCACTCTATCCGAAAGAATTCAAAGTATTGAAAGATGGACTTTCCCTGATGCGTATGGTCGAGATGAAAGAGGCGGAACGGAATATCGCTTTTTGCGACAGCCTTATTCCCATCAAGACAGAAGAAGCGGAAGGACTGAAAAAAGGATTCGTTTTTGAAAAAGACAGCGTCTACGAAGAGATCGGTAATTATATATGGAAACAGCAGACAGTGGAGCGAAATGTGCAACGCTGTTATATCCGCAGCGGGGTCAACGAAAAGGGCGAGATTTATCTTGCCAGTGTTTTCTACGGCGGCGCACCGATCAACCATACAGGCATCAAGGTCAGTACGAAAGACGGCCAGTTTGCCGAAACAGCCACAATCCCGTACGACGGCGGAGTAAACTACCGTTTTAAAGATCTGGGAAAAACAACTGAAGTCGTCACCTACAAAGGCGAAAAAGGACTCGATGCTGCCAAGTTCATTTCTACAAACGTAAAAGAACGTGTCAAAGCCGAGTACACAGGTGGCAAACCCTATACATTATATATAGCTGACGGGGATAAAAAAGCGATTGCCGCGACTTTTGAACTGGCTACAGTATTAAGCGATCTGGAAAATCTTCAGAAAGAGAAAGAAAAAGCAACCAAGCGAATTGCTTATTTGAAAAGCAAATTGGGAAGTAATACAGAAGAATAAACGGTCTGATTTTCTCCATAAAAAATCCGGTTCCCAATTGAATATGAGAACCGGATTTTTATTTGAGAGTATCTTTTTTTACTTCACGATCACCTTATAAGCCTTGTCACCTTCAACGGACACAATCACAACGCCTCTTGCTGTTTGAATTGATTCATTATCAGAAGATACAAAGCGGGAACCGATTGTCTGCCCCAGAATATTCGATAAAGTAATTTTCTTACCTCCTGCATTACGGATTTGGAATTCACCTGTACTTCCGATTACCTGAATAGTCGTAGGCGCTTCGATTTCTTCGTTGGCAACAGGAGCCGGAGCATTCTCAATAGTAAACTCTGCCATCGGAACAGGCTGCATTACAGCAAATCCATTCACCATACCGACATAAGGTTTAGCATCATCCTTTTTGAACTCACTCTGGTTTTCCAGATAATAAGTACCACCCTCTACCATCTTGAATGCAAAGAGAGCCGGACTGTTTTCCATCGTTTTAACAGATTCATCGGAAATGAATACGGCACGTCCGCCTAAAGTATCACTAGCTGCCAAATAATAACGAGTTTCGTCACCCTCTTTCGCGCCTATGGCCTTGCAAGAGATATAATACAACTGTTTGCCCAACGGACTCTTTTCAGCTTTCTCAACCCAAAGACTAAAATTATCTTCCGTATAACCAGACTTCGTAATCTCATTGCCTTCGATTTTCAGTTCAGCCAGAAATGTATTCGGGTTCATCACCAACGAATTATTAGCAGTAGAAAAACGCTTATGACCAACTTCCTGAGGAGCATATTCAGGAGCATCAGCAGACAGGATCATAACATTAGCCGGATTTTTTGTCAACTGAAGACAACCAGTCTGTATATCCATTCCAACGTAACGGTCTTCAGCATCACCCACAACTTTCATTGTAGACCATTGTCTTGTCTCATTGAAAACAAAGTGGAATGAAAGAGGCTCACTTGTCTCGGACAATTTCAAACTATCACTTTGGGCTGCAATTCTATCAGTTCCGAACAACGTACGTAGCTGATAAGAAATAATAGAGATTTCATCGCCTAACAGTTTAGCACCAGCTACTACTTGCGTATCCTTCGGTACCAGTTTAAACATAATCTGGTTAGAAATATCACCTGTTCCTTTCAAGATAGAATCGTTCGTAAATGTAGACAGATAAGCAGGACCTATCGGAATTCCGGGTATCAGATGAAGCGTAAATCCTTTCTCGGCCAATTCTTTCTCTGTATAAGCCCGCGAACCTAGATATTTATCTTTCAAATCAACAGACACCGGAGTAACTTTTACAGAGTCTCCATCGAGTAAATAGGTATCCTCCATTTCTGCCACTTCAAATATTTCCTGATTCAAGATAAAAGCATCATCAGATTCACGGTCGACAACGGAATATTTGCCATTTTCAGTTTTAATATACCATTGCCCTCTCGGCAAGTTCACAGAAGGAACACTGTCTCCCCCCATAAAGGAGTTTTTCTTAACATAATATTTACCTTTGGAACCTTTGCTTGCACTTTGGAGAAAATAAACGCCTGAACCTGTCGGTATATTTGCATGAGTTCCGGCAGACAAATTGATCAAAGGTGCTTTTCCTTGTTTCACAGCACCATTATCATCCACCTTTGAAACAGTCAACACTTTTTTCGGTCCAACACTGGCAAATACAACTTGCACAGTATCTTCTCCACTCTCAGGAGCTCTTTTTAAAAATACAGATACTGAATCATTCTTTAAGTCGACTGTAAATTTAAACTTTTGCCAATCAGCATTCGGATCTTGCGTCTGACGGGTAGAATCCAAAGAAAAATTATATCCAAATACATCCTTTGCACCAGAAATATCTGTTTTAAGCATGTCGACACCAAAATATTTAGCCTTATTATCCGGAAATGCCTCGTTTCCTTTTTCCTGTAAAGTAACGTATCCGTCTTCATCATCGACATCTTTTGCTATCAGGTCTTTCCCTGAAAAAATATCCCCTTCATACGTATCACCAAACTTTAACTGGAAAGTCTTAAAACCAGCCCCGAGCTCGTCTGCCTTCAAAAGAAATTTGGAAGAAGGCTCTACTACCGTAAATTTAGCATTGAAATCAGCCGCAGGAGTATCAACCAAAGATAAATCTTTATCATTCGTAATCACAAAAGACAAATATTTATCTCCGCTATAAAAACTTTTTAATTCTTGCGGATTATCTGTTCCATCCAAAATCCATTTATAAGCAACTCCATCTTTCACTGCAACCAGATTAGGTACCGTTTTTTTAGCCGGAGCAAAAGCCAAATAACTCAAAGTTGCTTTGTTTATGATCGAATAAGTTGTAACTCCTACGACCGCTTTTTTTTCCACTATCTGCCACAAAGCAGAATCAACTGCAGCCTTCGTCATATTTTCTTTAAAAGATCTTACTATAACAGAATCCGATTTATTACCATCCAGTGATAAGTAGAGATCTCCTGATTTCAAATAAAAGAAATCATTCGTAGCTCCAAATTCTGCTGCATTCATCGTGAAAGAACTTACCGCCATTAAAACCACAGCCAATAAAGTAGATTTTTTATTCATATATTATTTCACTTTTGATTTACATATTAACCCATACTAAGTACAAAGATAGAATATTTTAAATCCGAAATTACTATAACAAACGCTAATAATCAAGTATATTGTACAAAAGAGACGACTTTTCATGCAAAATCATACTGGAACAATGCATCTTATCACCTTTACTCTTTTCACATTCCCAATACCTCCTTAAGAGAATCTGTTTCATAGTAATGGAACAGTTGTTTCATTATGTAGAAACACTTGTTTCTTTAGGATGAAACAATATCGATGATACTGCATTCGTTAAACATTTATAGATTGTTTATATGTACTACACCGAAAGCTTGCTACATAATTTAGTACGTATAGTAATTCCACAGACATCAGTACAAAAAGCAAATACAATTGCGAATGTTTTTGAGAAGTTTCCTTCCCTAACAAAAAAGGCTTACCTTAGTGCCGTAATTCAAAAAATATGGTAACAGAAGAATTAAAAAGACTCTACTACGAATATACCGGTTCACAGGCCGAAGATATAACAGAACTACCTTCATCCGGTTCTAACCGCCGGTATTTCAGAATATCCGGCCCGAAAACATTGATAGGGGTCAGCGGCTCTTCCCAGGAGGAGAACAAAGCGTTTATTTATATGTCCGGATTTTTCAGGGGGAAAGGAATTTCCGTCCCGGAAGTTCATTTTCATTCGGACGATTATTTTTTTTATTTTCAGGAAGACCTGGGCGACACCATGCTTTTCAATGCCATAGAAAAAGGACGCAAAAGCTGTGTATTCGATGAAGAGGAACGCCGGTTGTTACACAAAACAATCACGCAACTTCCTTCTATCCAGTATGCCGGTGCCGAAGGATTCGAGTATGAGAACTGTTATCCTCAACCGGAATTCAACCAACGTTCTATTCTTTGGGACCTGAATTACTTCAAATATTGCTTTCTGAAAGCGACGGGGATGGAGTTTCAGGAAGACCGCCTGGAAGATGATTTCCAAAAAATGAGCGATGTATTGCTTCAGGACACCTCTCCCACTTTCCTTTATCGGGATTTCCAGTCACGCAACGTCATGATCAAAGACGGCGAACCCTGGTTTATTGATTTCCAGGGAGGACGAAAAGGTCCGGTCTATTATGACGTAGCCTCTTTCCTTTGGCAGGCTAAAGCCAATTACCCGGAAGATTTGAGAAACGAATTGCTTGCTGACTATCTGCAGGCATTACGAAAATATACTGATGTAGACGAAGAACATTTCTTCTGCCAGCTACGCCATTTCGTGTTATTCCGCACACTACAGGTGCTGGGAGCCTACGGTTTCAGGGGATACTTTGAAAAGAAACCGCATTTTATCCAAAGCGTACCTTTCGCCATCAACAATCTGCGGCAGTTATTAAAGAATGATTATCCGGAATATCCATACCTGTGCGCCGTTCTGAGAGAACTGACCGGCCTGACGCAGTTCAGGGACGACATACAAAAACGGATGCTGGAAGTTAAGATCGTCAGCTTTGCCTACAAAAAAGGAATACCGAACGATCCGAGCGGAAACGGCGGTGGTTTCGTATTCGATTGCCGGGCCATCAACAACCCGGGAAAATATGAACGATACAACCATTTTACAGGACTGGACGAGCCAGTGATCCACTTCCTGGAAGAAGACGGGGAGATCACGCAATTCCTGGAACATGTATATACGATCGTGGATGCTTCGGTGAAACGTTATCTGGACCGTGGTTTCACGAATCTGATGATCTCTTTCGGTTGTACCGGCGGACAGCATCGTTCCGTCTATTCGGCACAACATCTGGCAGAGCATCTGCATGCCAAATTCGGAGTAAAAGTAGACCTTACCCACAGGGAACAAAATATAGAACAAATCTTTGACGCAATATTATGAAAGCTATGATTTTTGCAGCCGGTATGGGGACCCGCCTCAAACCGATGACTGACAATACACCAAAAGCATTGATACCAATAAATGGAAGACCAATGTTGGAACATGTAATTCTGAAGCTGAAGGATGCAGGGTTTCATCAGATCGTTATCAACGTTCACCACCTGGGAGACCAGATCATCGATTTCCTGGCAACCAACAACAACTTCGGAGTTCAGATCCATATCTCCGACGAACGGGATTACCTGCTCGACACGGGAGGCGGCATCAAAAAAGCGGCCAAATTCCTTCAGGGAAACGAACCGTTTCTGGTACACAATGTCGACATCATGTCGAATGTGGATCTGAAAAAGTTATACGATTGCCATCTGGAAACCAATCCGGTCGCAACCTTGCTGGTCAGTAAACGTAACACATCGCGTTATCTCCTATTCAACAAAGAGAGCCGGTTGTGCGGATGGAGAAATCATGAAACCGGAGAAGTAAAATCTTATTATCCGGATTTCGACCCCAAACAATATAATGAATACGCTTTTAGCGGTATCCATGTAATATCACCGAAAATATTCGACTGGATGGAAGAATGGACGGGTAAATTCTCGATCATCAATTTCTATCTGGCTATCTGTGCTAAAACAAATATCCATGCCTATGCAGCCGAAAACTTACAGTTGCTGGATATAGGCAAGCCGGAGGCTTTAGCCAAAGCGGAAAAATGGATGAAAGGTTTATAATACGAAGATAAAGACAATAATACATCAGGATGGCTTTAGCCGGAAATGTCTTTCAGACAATTCTGACTAAGGCCATTAATAATGGCAGATAGTCTTTCAACTCGACACGCAAAAGTTTCAATGCCTGTTGAATACGATAATCGACCGTTTTAGATGAAACATTCAGCTTCTGTGCTATCTCATTGTAAGTCATATTCTGGAAGCGATTCATTTCAAAAGCCTCCCGGTAACTTTCCGGCAAACGTGACAAAGCAGCTTCAATATTCCTCGTCAACTCTTCAACCACATAAAAGTCCGGATCTTCATACTGTGACTGCCAATCTGCATACAACGTATTTACAATCTGTTGTTTCAGTTCATTCCGATTGATCAGGGTCAGGCATCTGTTCTTTACGGCTTTAAATAGATAATTCTTCGGAGAGGATTCGATTACCTGCATATTTCTGTTTTCCCAAAACCAAACCATCACATCCTGCACGACCTCCTGACCGTCATAAAAATCCACATATTGCTTTGCATAAGCACATAAAAGGGGATAATAGCGCATAAACAGAGTGTCAAATGCTTTCACATCACCAGCCTGGATCTTTTGGAAAAGAACCTCATCATTTATGTTATCTGTAGTAAAAGAAAGCATATAAAAGTATTTAGTTCTAATAAGACTAACGTATCTATCCGTGCAAAAATAACATTTTTCAACATATAGACCTATTACAAAGTGATTAAGTTATTATAATATTAAATAAAAGAGAGTTCTTTAATCTCACAATCTGTAAATAATCAACAATTTCTTACTAGAACTCTTTCAAAAAAGAAAAATCACAAAAAAATCACATTTTCGTTTAGGAGGTTTTTCTGCCCATTAGTCTTAATAATATAAAAGGGACAAAATGGACACACAAAATCATATAGACGAGCAATTACTACTGGATTATTTTTCCGGAACACTATCTTCTACCCAACAGCAGGAGATAGAAACCTGGCTACAAGCTTCTGAGGAAAACAGAAAAACAGCACGGGATATCCGGTATATTTTCCTGGCGACAGACACAATCAATACGATCGAATCTGTAGATTCAACCAGAGCATTAAATGATGTCAGGAAAAGAATAAACAGAAAAACAGACAACAAACATTCGTTTATGTTTTGGTTCCAACGGATTGCAGCCATCCTTATCCTGCCATTGATAGCCAGTTCCATTTATTTTGCCACACAGAAAATGCCGGTCGAATATATCGAAGTTCGGACAAACCCTGGAATGGTAGCCACCGTTACTCTTCCTGATAAAAGCAAAGTTTGGTTGAACTCCAAAACATACTTGAAATACCCACAAAAATTCACAGGTGAGACTCGTGATGTGGTGTTGGATGGAGAAGCTTATTTCTCAGTTCAAAAAGACAGATCGAAAAAATTTATAGTCAGCACACCTTTCAACCTGAAAGCTGAAGTTCTGGGAACAGAATTCAATATAGAAGCCTATAAAGAAAGTAATAAGGTTACAACAGCCTTGGTTTCCGGTTCTGTCAGGCTCACCTATCAAAGCAAAGACAATAAGGAAGAAGCATTATTGATGAAACCTAACGAAGAATTTGAATATAACGCAAAAATCGGAAAACTTAAACAGAATGACACTTATATGGCAACTCTGACTGCCTGGAAGGACGGACTTGTTATATTCAGAAACACTTCATTTGAAGAAGCCCTGAAAATTCTAGGTAAAAGATTTGATTCAGAGTTCATTGTAAAGAATGACCTGCTGTATAATTATTCTTTCACCGGAACATTTCAAAGTCAGCATCTATCTCTGATTCTGGAACATTTCCGGCTATCATCAAATATCCAGTATAAATATATCTATCAGGAAACGGATAATAACAAGATTCCCGAAAAAACAATTGTTGAACTATATTAAATACTCAAATTTATGAACAACTTACAATTTAGTACTGAAATGAAAATATTTGAACCGCCCTAGAACAAAAACATACGGGAAAATATTGGCGTATTTCCCCGTATGAAAAAAACAACTGCAAGCTTGTTTGCGACAAGCTGTCAGTAAATGAATTTTTTAACTCTAAAATCACTTACAAATCTATGACAAATTATTTTAGCATCCAACTTTTCAGGATGGTGAAATCTTTATTCACATTCCTGAATAAAATACCATTATGTATGAGAATCACCGTTATAATGTTATTTGTTTGCTTCGGATTGGCATACGCCACTGAAAGTTACAGTCAATCAGCCACTTTATCCCTGAACGTCAATAACAAAACCGTACAGGAAGTATTAGATGAGATAGAAAAACAGTCAGAATTTCACTTTTTCTATAATAACAAACAGGTAAATACGAATCGGCTTGTTTCAATAAAGAGCAACAAAAAGAATGTGTTCAATGTATTGGAACAATTATTCAGCGGAACAGACATTAGCTATAAAGTTCTGGATAAAAGTATAATTCTTTCTCCAAAAACAGTATTGAGCAATGCCATAGTACAACAAAAAATCAAAGATATAACTGGTATTGTCACCGATGCCAAAGGAGAACCGATCATTGGAGCCAATGTTCTCGAAAAAGGTTCAACAAATGGGACGATAACAGATCTTGACGGTAAATTTTCTCTTTCAGTCCCCAACAAGTCAACCTTGGTTATATCCTATATTGGATATACAACCAAATCTATTGTCGTCGGGAACCAGAATATAATCAATATTCAGCTGGAAGAAGATACTCATAACCTGAATGAAGTAGTCGTAACCGCATTGGGTATCAAGCGGGAAGAGAAAGCATTGGGCTATGCCGTACAGAAAGTGGGAGGAGATAATTTCTCTACAATAAAACCGGTAGATGTTGCAACATCGTTAACAGGAAAAGTGGCTGGTCTGAACATACAAAACAGTCCGGAATTCAATTCAGCCCCTTCGATCTCTTTACGTGGCTCCGAACCGTTATTAGTAATTGATGGAGTTCCTTATGGAAATGTATCATTAAAAGATATTGCAGCAGATGATATTGAATCCGTTGATGTATTAAAAGGAGCAACAGCATCGGCCCTTTACGGAGCACGTGGTGGTGCTGGGGCAATCATGGTAACGACTAAAAAAGGAACAAAAGAAGGATTGAATGTAACTGTCAACAGCAGCACTATGTTCAATGCAGGTTACCTGAAAAAACCGGAAGTTCAAACGTCATACAGTTCTGGTTCAGGTGGTAAATACTATACAGGCGACTATGTATGGGGAGATAAACTAGACATAGGAAGAACTGCCGTTCAGTATGATCCATATACACACGAATGGAAAGAGATGCCATTGGAATCAAAGGGTAAGAATAACCTGAAAAATTTCCAGAATTTAAGTCTTGTCACTAATAACAACGTCAGTGTTTCTCAAAAAGGGAAATACGGCAGTGTCAGGACTTCCCTTACCCACATGTTTAACAAAGGACAATATCCGAATGAACGTCTGAATAAAATCACTTATTCTGTTTCCGGAGATATGAAATGGAAAGATTTCTCATTCGATGGAGGACTGACATACAACAAACGCTTTTATCCCAACGACATGGGAGCCGGATATGGCGGAAGCGGATTCTTATATAACTTGTTGGTATGGTCAGGTAGCGAATATGATATTCGAGATTATAAAAACTATTGGGTTAAGCCAAATGAACAACAAAACTGGATGGATGATACATGGTATGATAACCCCTACTTCATTGCACATGAAATTACCCGTTCCAGCGACTATGATATTGTAAACGGATATCTTTCTGCTGCCTACGACTTTACTCCTTGGTTAAAACTCTCTCTACGTTCTGGTTTGGACTCTTATTCGGAAAAGAAAGAATGGAAAAACCCAATTAGTGCATCTGGCGGATGGGATAGAAAGGGGTATTATTGCTTGCAACGTCTAGGGGGGTATAGCTTAAACAACGACTTCATGTTGTCCGCCGACCATCAATTGGGCGATTTCAACATCGATGGATTTATCGGAGGAACAGTTTACTACTGGAAGAGTGACAATATCATGGGAGAAACACAAAACGGACTGACTATTCCCGGATATTATTCGCTGAAAGGATCTATCGACAATGTAAAAACAACAAGCGGCGTTACAAAAAAATTAGTAAACAGTTTGTATGGTAAAGTTTCTGCTTCTTGGAAGAGCACTGTATTTGTGGATATCACCGGACGTAACGACTGGTCATCCACCTTACCGAAAGAAACACGATCTTATTTCTATCCGTCTGTTGCCGGTAGCGTTGTATTGTCACAGTTCATCCCAATGCCTGAAGTTTTTGATTTTTGGAAAGTAAGAGGTTCTTGGACACAAACAAAATCGGATTTAAGTGTATACGAAACGAATAATGCATTCAGTATATCTAACAATTTGTTCAATGGCAGTAGTGCAGCTTACTATCCGACCTCTATTCGTGGAGTTTCCGTATTACCATCTGCTACACGATCTTACGAGCTTGGAACTGCTGTTAATTTGTTTAAGAATCGTCTGAAAGTAGATTTTACTTATTATAACAAACTCTATTACAACCTGACCAGACAAGCAGGTATCAGCGAAGCTTCTGGTTTTGGATCAACATTGATCAACATCGATGAAGAACAACTTCGTAAAGGGTTTGAGATCACACTCTCCGGCGATATTATCCGCACAAAAGACTGGAATTGGAATTCTATGTTCAACTGGTCACGAGATCGTTATTACTACTCACAAGTAGACCCTGTATATTCAACCCAGAAACCTTGGGTGAAAGCAGGTGAACGCTGGGACTGGTATGGCGTTTATGACTGGGAACGTGATCCGGAAGGAAATATCATTCACGAAGCCGGATACCCTGTACTTAGCAAATACGAATCAGTCGCCGGATACGAATCTCCTGATTGGATTTGGGGATGGAGCAATAGTATCTCGTATAAGAATTTTACATTAAATTTCACTTTCGATGGTCGTGTAGGAGGTATTATGCATTCACAAACCGATCAAGCTATGTGGAATTCCGGAGCCCATATCGACTCGGACAATCAATGGAGATATGATGAAGTTGTCAATGGCAAAACAAATTTCATCGGAACCGGCGTAAAAGTCGTTTCCGGAAGTGTAGACTATGATTCCGACGGAAACATCATCCGTGATGATCGTGTTTTTGCCCCCAACGACGTACAGGTATCTTACGAAACATACATGAGTACAATGAACCCCTATATAGGTTCCGTACGAAGACAAAACGTGCTTCGCCAAACATTCTTCAAACTTCGCGACTTATCTTTGGCATATCAAGTTCCTAAACAAATCTGCCAGAAAATCAGAATGCAAGGGATGTCGGTTGCTTTCGTTGGTCAAAATCTACTGATATGGACCAAAGATTTTCGTTTCTCAGATCCTGACCGAGCTTCAGATAAGCTGAACTCACCTTCTTGCCGTTATGTAGGTTTTAATGTTAAATTAGATTTTTAATAGAAACAAATATGAAACGATTCAATAGATATATAACTTTGTTATTAATAGCTACGGCATTAATATCATGCAATAAATTTGATGATATCAATACAGATCCCGATGCAACAACAAAAGTTACATCTTCATTATTAGCCAACGGACTATTACTAGATATCATGCAAACCGGAGGTAGCAAAAATTTTGTTTACGACAATTTTCTAAGTAAACAACTGGCATGGGGAGAAGGTATGGAAAGTTACCAATACAACATATTTGACAGATCCAGTTTCAGCGGATTCAAAATGTTAACTAACTGCGAAAAGATGCTTGAAGCAGCCAGTGAAGACGACCAAAATGCATATGGAGGATTGGCTCATTTCCTAAAGGCATACAAGCTTTTTTATATGTCACTGGAAATGGGAGATATTCCTTATGAGGAAGCATTACAAGGAGAAACCGGATTGGTAAAACCGAAGTACAATACGCAGAAAGAGGTCATGCAATTTGTATTAGCCGACTTGGACAAGGCATACGAATTATTCTCGCAAGCAAATGATTTCACTGGAGATGAAATGTTAGGGGGTAACGTAGAAAAATGGAAAAAAGTAACTACTGCCTTACAGTTGAAAGTGCTGATGTCTTTGTCTTTAAAAGAATCTGATCCGGATCTGAAAATAAAAGAGCGTTTTGCCTCTATCTTTTCTTCACGTCTTTTGATGGATTCTAATGACGACAATCTGCAATTGACATACGCCGATAAAGCGAACACGGTATATCCATTTCACAATACCCAAACCAAACATGCCGGATATTCTATGATTTCTACAACAATCATCAATGCTTTTCAAGAAACAGAAGATCCAAGATTATTCTATTATGCCAAACCGGCTCAAAGCAAAATTGATGAAGGATTAACAGCCGATGATCGGAATGCATATTTGGGAGTAGACCCTTCACTTCCTTTCGACCAAATAAAAAAAATGTTTTCATCAGGAAGTTTTTGCGGATTGAATCCTCGATATACAGATCTACCATCAGGTGAGCCTTTAATGAGAATCAGTTACCTGGAACAAAACTTTATTTTGGCCGAAGCGGCAATCAGAGGATGGATATCGGCAGATGCATCCGTCTATTATAAAAAAGGAATTAAGGCCAGTATGGATTTCATTACAACCTATACACCGGACGAAGAGATTTACCATTATGGTCATCCCCTCACTGAAGATGTAAAAAATGCATTTTTAGAAAACCCTCAGATTCAATTGGGTAGTAACAAAGAAGAAAATATCGAGAAAATATTAACCCAACGTTATCTGGCTTCATTTATGCAACATCCTTACGACTCTTATTACGATTACCGCCGTACAGGATATCCGAAATTACCGATCAATCCTGAAACAAATCAGAATCCCGTACACGACAAAATACCTGTACGTTGGATGTATCCTAAATCAGAGTACGACTACAACAAAGAAAATGTAGAAGAAGCCGTACAACGTCAGTTCGGAGGCGTAGATGATGTCAACAAGGAAATGTGGATACTGCAATAGGATTTTACCAATAAGCATTTCTTTCGATTAAAATCTGTTATTACAAATTTATATTACTACTTTTGATGTACTCTTTGAATATAGGTCGCTCTATTTTTCATAGAGTACATCTTTATTATACACTTTGAATATCATGAGAAAATATAATTTTATACTTCTAATTCTATTGATTTGTTCTTGTACGCTTTATGGAAAAAGTAAAGAATTGACTGTTCTGCAAATGAATATCTGGCAGGAAGGTACGATGGTGGATGGTGGGTTCGATGCCATAGCAGACGAAGTCAGTCGGTTGTCTCCGGATATTGTCCTGTTCAGTGAAGTAAGAAACTACCACGGTAAACAATTTATTCCGCGCATTTTGCAGGCATTAAAAGACAGAGGTGTTAATTATTACGGTGAAACCAGTACTTTGGATGTCGGTATACTTTCTAAATACAAAATACAGGAACAACGGCCAAATTATCCTCTCAAAAATGATGCAGGGTCAGTTCTCAAAGCCCGTATCGAAATCGAAGGGCAAACCATTGTTGTCTATTCCGCCCATTTGGATTATACGCATTACGCCTGTTACCTGCCACGCGGATACAGTGGCGTTACCTGGAAAAAACTGGATGCACCGGTTCTTGACTCCCGGGAAATAGAAAAGGCCAATAATGAATCCTTACGGGACGAAGCTATCCGGGGAGTAATCGAAGATGTCGAAAATGAAAAAGGGAATATCATCCTCCTGGGAGGAGACTTCAATGAACCGTCCCATCTGGATTGGAAGGATAACACAAAAGACCTGTGGGATCACAATGGAACGGTCGTACGCTGGGATTGTTCTGTCCTTTTGGAGGAAAACGGGTTTAAAGATGCTTATCGTGAAGTATATCCTGATCCTGTGACACATCCCGGTTTCACATTTCCTTCAGACAATCCCGATGTCGATGTAAAAAAACTGGCCTGGGCTCCGGAAGCCGATGAAAGAGACCGTATTGATTTTATCTATTTCAAACCTAACAAAAAATTAAAGTTAATAGATGCCGCCGTGGTAGGTCCCCGGAAATCTATAATCCGAGGTGAACGTGCTGAAGAAAACAGCAAGGACAAATTTATACAACCTGCGGGAACATGGCCAACAGATCATAAAGCAGTCCTGGCGACCTTCAAACTAAAACATTAAAATAAAATACCATGAAATACATATTCACTCTTTTATTTATCAGCCTTTTTACAAATTTATCTTTTATACACGCCTCAAACGATAATCTTGCCCTTCACCTGGACGGGCAAGATAACAATGTCCGTACCGGCATCGGTATCCTGAAAGACTCATGGACACTGGAGACTTGGATCAAGGGCGATGATAATTCATGGAAAGATCTTGAAGTTATCTTCGGGGGAGGAGAATACAGCCTGTTGAATATAGCGGATTATCTGCCGCTTGTTATCGAGAATGGCAGGCTGCATAACACATGGGCTGATTTATGGTCGGAAGATGTATTGGATGACCAGTGGCATCATGTGGCATTAAGTTGTGACGGAGTTGTCACCAAGCTGTATCTGGATGGAGAAGTTGTCGACAGTAAAACGACTGCCATATCCGTATTGCCTGGAGCAATTGGTGTAAATGAAGGTGAACCGACTACGTTCGGCGGGTTAATGGATGAAGTCCGCATATGGAACTCGGCAGTATCAACCGAAACATTAAAAGAGTGGATGGGGAAACCGCTTGAACCGACTCATCCCCAGTTTGGCACGCTGGTTGCCTACTATAACTTCGATGACGGTATCGAAGATGTTTCAACCAACTGGGTGGGAAAAGGTGACTTGGGATACCACCTGAGAAACGGCAGAAACAAATATAACGGTACTGTTCCACTGGCCTATACCGTAGTAAACGATAACCCCAAATTCATAAAACCGGATAAACAACAGGAATTATTCAACGCAGTCGTCATCGATAGCGAATGGGACGTCGACCAGGGAAGTCTGGATGATCAGATCCTTAAATTAAGAATAGCCGTTACCGGAAGCCAGGCCCCATTACGCCTGACAGAACTTTCTCTTGATTTATCTGAAACGACTGCTTTATCCGATATAAACAGTCTTCACGTATATTATACGGGAAAAACTGCCCGGTCAGGAGTCAAAACCGAATTATTCGGCAAAGGAGAAAAGCCTCAAAAGAAAATGACTTTTAAAGACGAACAGGGTGTCGTAACACTGACTCCTGGTATCAATTATTTATTGGTCACAGCCGATATAGCAGAAAAAGCCATCGCCGGTAACAAAATAAAAATATCCGTACCTTCTTTCAAACTGGAAAAAACCGGATATACTCCGGAAGTTAGTGACGGTATCATTGAAAAAAGAATCACGGAAAACAGCAAAAACAATCCCAACATCGTGAAAGTCCTGCAATGGAATATCTGGCACGGAGGTGTTCATGTCGGGAATGACGGTCTCAGCCGGGTTATAGATCTCGTAAAGGCATCCAATGCCGATATTGTTACCATGCAGGAAGGCTACGGAGGTCAGCAACGGATCAAAGACTCACTGGGATATTACATGCAAACACCTTCCCTGAAAGACAATCTGGTTCTCTTTAGCCGTTATCCTATAACTGAAGTTATACCGACAAAGAAGAGTTTCAACTCCAACCCCGTGAAACTGACATTACCCGGCAACCGACAACTATTAGTTAACGCCTGCTGGTTACGTTATGCTTATAACCCGGAATATTCTTGCAATTACCCCAATATAGGACATAACACTTCGGTTTGGGTGGCAGAAGATGCCCTACGCGGTTTGGCGGATATGCAACATATTATGGAAAAGGATACGAAACCTTATCTGACGGATGACGATACTCCCATTATTATCGGAGGTGACTTTAACTCTTGCAGTCATCTGGACTGGACCCAAGCAGCTGCACCCATACATTTCGGATATGGTCCCGTACCTTTCCCTATCTCGCAATATATGTTGGACGAAGGATTTAAAGACAGCTTCCGTGAAATCAATCCGGATGAAGTAGCCCGTCCGGAAGGGACATTTGCTGTTATTTACGGACAACTACAGGTCAGCCGTATTGACTTTCTCTATTACAAAGGAAAGAATATCAAAGCTGTTTCTTCCAAAATAGTAAAAACAGCACCGGAGATCGATGATGTCTGGGCTTCCGATCATGCCGCTGTCCTGACTGTCTTTGAAATAATATCACCATCCGAGAAATAACTACAATTTAAAAACTAAATACACATGAAAAAAGGACTTCTTTTATTCGCCGCCGGCCTATTCAATCTGGCAGCAATTACCGCACAGGTTCAGCCTGTGCAACCCAAATTAACGGACGACAAATCATTTTCCATGATTCTGTTCCCTGATCCGCAAAGCTACACGAAATTCGATGTCAACCAGCCTTTGTTCGAACTGATGACCGCGTGGACGGCAAACAATAAGGAGAGACTGAATATCGAAGCTGTGCTCTGTACCGGAGATTTGGTGGAGCAGAACGAAATCCGTATCCCCGACGGAGTGAACGGAAACCAGACCAGCGAAGAACAATGGAAAGCAGCTTCGCAAGCCTTTGCCCGACTGGATAATAAACTGCCTTATGTAGTCTGTACCGGAAACCATGATTACGGATACGAAAAGGCGGAAAACCGTTTATGCCGGCTACCGGAATATTTCCCGTCAGAAAGAAACTCCTGCTGGAGAAACTCACTGGTCGAAGTAGGCAACAACTACCAGGGAATCCCGACACTCGAAAACGCGGCCTATGAATTTGAAACCGAAACATGGGGAAAGATACTCGTCGTATCCCTCGAGTTCGCTCCACGTGATGAAGCAATCGAATGGGCAAAAACAGTTACGGAAAAACCGAAATATAAAGAGCATAAAGTGATACTTCTCACCCACTCTTTCCTGGCATGGAACGGAAAACGTCACCTAAAAGAGAACTACAAAGTATCTCCTGCCAACTACGGGGAAGCGATCTGGCAGAAACTTGTTTATCCTTCTTCCAATATCTGCATGGTCATCTGCGGGCATGAGTGTGAGATCGCTCCGTTCAAAGACAATGTAGCCTTCCGTACTGATAAGAATGCAGCCGGCAAAGATATTCCACAGATGATGTTCAACGCCCAGACCGCAGACGGTTTCTGGCATGGCAACGGAGGTGACGGTTGGTTACGGATTATGGAGTTTATGCCTGACGGACAGACGATCAAGATAAAAACATTCTCTCCCCTCTTCGCTATCTCCCCAACAACAGCTGATAAATCCTGGAGAACCGAGTCGTACGATCAATTCGATATTACTATAAAATAATGATAAAAGAACTTATGATAATTGGGTATTCGAACCAATTATACATACCTTTGGTGAACTAATACAAAATTTAAACACATATCATGAAACAAAGAAATTTATTACTTATTCTGGTTTTAGCCATCGTTACAATCAGTTCGGCTTTTGCTGCCAAACCAAAAGCCAAACACGTAATCTGGATCGGCCTGGACGGCTGGGGTGCTTATAGTGTGGAAAAAGCAGAGATGCCCGTCACCAAGCAGTTTATGAAAGACGGTTCTTATACCTTGAAAAAACGTTCCGTATTACCTTCTTCCAGTGCTGTGAACTGGGCTTCCATGTTTATGGGTGCAGGTCCGGAGATTCACGGATATACCGAATGGGGCTCTAAAACACCTGAGCTTCCTTCACGCGAACTGAATCAGCACGGTATCTTCCCGACAGTATTCCAGCTATACCGCGACGCCGCCCCGAAAGCGGAGATCGGTTGTATCTATGACTGGGACGGAATCAAATATCTGGTAGACACACTGGCACTCAGTTATCATGCCCAGGGACCGGATTACAATAAAAATCCAACGGCTCTGACTGAAATGGCTGTTAAATATATCACTGAAAAAAAGCCCAATTTGTTTGCCGTAATTTTTGATAATCCGGATCATGTAGGTCATGCAGACGGACATGACACCCCTTCTTACTACAAAACACTGAAAGAACTGGACAGTTATATCGGACAGATCGTTGAAGCAGTAAAAAAAGCCGGCATGATGGACGAAACTATTTTCGTTATCACAGCCGACCACGGCGGTATCAACAAAGGACACGGAGGCAAGACAATGCAGGAGATGGAAACTCCGTTCATCATTGCAGGAAAGAACGTAAAGAAAGGCTATTGCTTTGACGACATCAGCATGATGCAGTTCGACTGTGCTTCCACACTGGCTAAATTATTAGGTCTGACTCAGCCTCAGGTATGGATCGGACGTCCGATGCCGGTATTCAAATAAATAAGAGAAAAACAATGAAACAGTTATTTATAAGTGCATTATTTCTGTTGGGCGGCCTGTTGAATGGTAACGCCCAGCAGCCGTCACTGAAGTTCAATAAAGACGGAAAGTTCAAGATCGTCCAGTTTACTGACGTACATTATATATATGAGAATCCTAAATCGGCCATTTCGATTGAAAGGATCAATGAAGTGCTGGATGCTGAAAAACCGGACCTGGTTCTTTTCACCGGCGATGTGATCTACGGAAAACCAGCCGAAGAAGGCATGCGGAAAGTCTTAAAACTGGCCTCCGACCGTAAGATTCCTTTTGGAATCACATTCGGTAATCACGACAACGAGCAGGGTCTGACACGCACCGAGCTATTCGACATCATTAAAACGATCCCTTACAACCTGACAGATTCTGTAAAAGGTGTATCGGGAGCAAGCAATTATATCCTACCGATCAAATCATCGGATGGAAGTAAGGATGCTACCATCCTCTATTGCATGGATTCACATTCATACTCCCAGATCAACGGCATCGGCGGATACGATTATATCAAATTCGACCAGATCCAATGGTATCGTGAGAACAGTGCCAAATACACCAAACAGAACGGAGGTACCCCGATTCCTTCACTGGCATTCTTCCATATCGCTCTGCCGGAATACAACCAGGCGGCTTCCGACGAAACAGCCATTCTGGTAGGAACACGTAAGGAAAAGGCTTGCGCCCCGCAACTCAACTCCGGACTGTTCGCTTCCATGAAAGAAATGGGCGATATACAGGGAGTATTCGTTGGTCACGACCACGACGACGATTATGCCGTTTACTGGAAAGGCATCCTGCTGGCTTACGGTCGTTATACCGGTGGCAACACTGTTTACAACAACCTGACAAACGGTGCCCGCGTGATCGAAATGACAGAAGGTGAGAATGGTTTCAAAACCTGGATACGCCTGAAAGGCAATGAAATCATCAACAAGGTGAATTATCCGTCAGACTTTATTAAAAAGAAAGACTAACCGATCTACATTATATTCAACGAAGGAATTGTGTCAAAAATGCACTAAACATGCACACAGATGACACACTTTCTTCGTTACAAAAACAAAGGAGTAATTGAAAAGAGTCTCACAAGTCTCATCAGTCTCACCCCCCCTTTTTCTTTTTACGCATTCTCGTCCGCACAAACACAAATTTACTTATACTCCTAAAACACAATATATTACATTCACTTTTTCTTTCTTTACCTCTTCAATTTGTTCCTTTTTTTATTAAAGTCCTGGACAAATTTCTTTTATTGGAATATGGTTATTACAGTCATATTGAGTAAGCATAGTATGAAGAACGAATAAGCACCGGAAACAAAACGGGTAGGCACCGGTGAGATAACGGATAGGCATCGGTGAAAGAACGGGTAACTACTCATTGAAAATGTCCGGAGCAAACAGTAAAAAAAGATTTCCATGCTTGATTTTCATCCTCAAAATAGACCTTATATTATTATATATGAATAAATTACGCATCATTTCGAAAAAAGACGCATTTTCAAAAATGGGGGTGAGACTCTTGAGACTTGTGAGACTCCTATTCTTCACGAAGTAGTCAAAATACGATAAAAAACGGAGCCTTATAGCAAAGCTCCGTCTTCCTTTTATCATTCCGGCTTAAGTACCACACCCAAACTCTTCTTCCCGTCCATCTTAATGACGATCGGCTTGTCGAAATGGATATGCCGCAGATATTCGGTATCCTCGACAGCCGGCAAGGCATTCAGATACTCCTCGTCAAACCAGCCGTCTCCTTTGAACGGGTTGATGGTGAAATATCCGACACCAAAGGATGTCAGGTTCTGGAAGAAATGCGTTCCCTGGCTCGGGTCGACACGATAATTTTCCAAACCACACTCCACGATTACACGGGCATTGCTGATATGCGGCCACTTCACCGGAATCCCCAGCCAATGGTCGCTGCTTCCCCAACGTCCGGGACCGACCAGCACGTAATTCTTCTCTTCTTCCGTAAAACGACGGTTCAGTTTTTCTATTTCATAGGCAATCAACTGGTTGTTCGACGAGTTGAAAGCACCGCTCTTTACATAGATAATATCCTGCACATCCGTCACGATGCCATGACCGAGCACACTGGTAGACGAAAGGATCGTTTCCTCATTACCGACTTGCGTCAGGTCTTCATCCATGATTTCCTTATTATCGACAATCGGACGAATTTGAAGAAGATAGAAAGTTGCCTTGTCGTGGTTGTTTGGATCGACATTTACCGCAAACTCTATTTCAACAGGACGTCCCATCTCGGCCTGCCCGATGCGAAGTAACTCATCCAACGTCTTCGCCAGAGGGAAAACGTCGTGTTGGAGAATATTTACGAACGACAGGATTTTACGACCACCGGGATAATAACCGTCACGGATAATCTGATCATACGGATCGTAAGTGGAAACAATATATTTCAGGGAACCGTCCGCATCGGCTTCCTTCAGTCCCAATCGTTGCAGGTTAAACGAATCATCGATAGAGAACTGTTCCGCCAGGTTCTTCAGGTCGAGTGCATAGAAACGGGTTTGCGTCTCACGGAGAGCAAAATCCATCGTACTCATCTGCAAAATATTGTGCGGATGACGGGGAGAGAAACGCAACGTCTGTCCGCCATCTACGATATATTTACCCAGACCGAGGGCAATATTGGCAATTCCGTCTTCCGCCTTTTCGTTACCGATCGGGTAGAAATTCAGCGAACGGGCCACGCCGGAGATAGTCGGGTAGAAATGATCGTTGTAACGGTTTCCCACCACTTCCTGCAAAACAATTGCCATCTTTTCCTGATCAATCAGGTTGGACGTAGCAGTCATATATCCCTTACTGTCACGGTAAAAGACGGAAGCATAAACCGCCTTGATCGCATCGCTCAGCAGGCGGAGCATTTCATATTTATCTTCCAACCGGGGAATCATATAGGTAGAATAAATCCCGGCGAAAGGTTGATAATGCGAATCTTCCAGCAAACTGGACGAACGGACGGCTATCGGGCTTTTCACCACATCGAAGAATGCCATCAGATCATCGATCAAACTGGCCGGCAGACTGGCACGGAGAAAGTATTTCAGTATCGTTTCGTCATCCGCATCACTCAGGGCGACGGGCAGAAGTTCGTTTGTCTCCATGAACTCATCGAAAATATCCGTACAGATCACAACGGTCTTCGGAATATTCGTGTTAAAGTTCTCCGTCTCCAGCTTGGGATAACGCTTAACCATAGCACCCATAAAAGCCAGTCCTCTACCCTTTCCTCCCAACGAACCGTCACCGATACGGGCAAAGTTACTGTATTCGTCGAAACGGTCTTTCTGATAAATAGCCACGACACCGGAGTTCTTCATGCGACGGTACTGTACAATCAGGTCGAATATCAGCTTACGTGCTTCATCCATATCCTTATAATCGCTTACATCGACCCGCTTCAACACTTCTGCCGGCGGAAACATGGCACGCGAATAAAAGAAACGGGAGAAATGGTTGCGCGAAAGGTGATAGACCAGCGAATCGTCGGGAATCTGATACACTTTCTTTTGCAAGTCCTTCAAATCTTTGATACGCATAATCTCTTCCTTCGTCTGCGGATTCAGGATCACAAAGTCACCGAACCCGAAACGCTGCATGATCTTCTTACGCAAATCCTGCGGGTAGCTTTTCGAATTCTTATCGATAAACGAGGCTCCCAACTCTTTGGCATATACTTTATTACTCGACTCGGACGATTCCAGCACAAAAGGAATGATCAATCCGGTCTTGCGGACATACTGTCCGAACTTGTACCCGGCATAGGGATCTTTCACCCCGTCGTGCATAAAGCTCATATCCGAAACGATACCGAGCATATTATCCCGGTATTGATTGAAAATACGGACAGCCTCTTCATAAGTACGGGCCAGCTTGATTTTGGGACGACCACGCATACGAAGCGTCTGCTGATGACCGTTCAGCGCTTCCTTTGCAAACATCTGGCTTTGTTCCAAGACGAATTTATACAGATGAGGCAAAGCGGACGAATAGAAACGGATGGAGTCTTCCACCAGCAAGATGATCTGTACCCCGACACTTGCCGTATCGTCGGGTGCATTCATCTTATCCTCAATCAGTTTGATGATAGCCAACAGCAGTTCAGCATTGCCCAGCCAACTGAATACGTAATCTATCGCACTCAGGTCTTCATTGGCAATACGTTTGGAGACCTCTTTCGAGAAAGGCGTGAGCACCACGATCGGGATATTCGGATAATGTATCTTTATCTCCTTTGCCGCCGCAAAAATATCGCGGTTATCCATATTCGGCATGCAGATGATTAATTCGAAATTACGATCTTTTAGTTCGGCAAGCGCCTCTTCTTCCGTTGTCACCTGAGTAAAACGGGGAGGATAACGCAGGCTGAGTGAGGTATATTCATTGAATATCTGTTCATCTACCCGTCCGTCGTCTTCCAGCATAAAGGCGTCGTATTTTGTAGCGATAAGCAGTACATTATATATACGCTTATTCATTAGATTGGCGAATGATGTGTCTTTAAACACAAGGTTCTGAAAGTCCGGTATTCCGCTCATAATGATTTCATAGAATTATATGCGCCCAAAAATAAGGAAAAATATGCTAGGTAGGTTACATAATCATATCCCAATCACCACAAATAACCGAAAAACTTCAAACGAACAACCTCTTTCAGAAACTCTGCCTCCCCTCTCTATTCCAAAATATGCATCAAAAACATAATTTTCACTATCAAAAAGTAAGCAAAACACTTGGTCATTCCATAGGATTCGCTACATTTGCCTACACATTGTTATTCCTAAAAGCAAGAAACGCTATGAAGACAGAAGTTATTTTATCTGCACTGGAAGCAAAGCACCCGGGTGAAAAAGAGTACTTGCAGGCCGTGAAAGAAGTTCTTTTATCAATAGAAGAGGTTTATAACCAGCATCCAGAGTTCGAGAAAGCCAAAATCATCGAACGGTTGGTTGAACCCGAACGCATTTTTACTTTCCGTGTACCTTGGGTAGACGATAAAGGTGAAGTGCAAGTTAATTTAGGATATCGCGTACAATTTAATAATGCGATTGGCCCGTATAAGGGAGGAATCCGTTTCCACCCGTCGGTAAACTTATCTATCCTGAAGTTTCTGGGCTTCGAGCAAACATTCAAAAATGCGCTGACAACTCTGCCGATGGGCGGTGGTAAAGGTGGTTCCGATTTTGCTCCCCGTGGCAAAAGCGACGCAGAGATCATGCGTTTCTGCCAGGCTTTTATCATGGAACTATGGCGTAACCTGGGACCGGACCGCGATGTTCCGGCAGGCGACATTGGCGTTGGCGGACGTGAAGTCGGTTATATGTATGGCATGTACAAAAAACTGGCCCGCGAAAACACCGGTACTTTTACAGGTAAAGGCATGGAGTTCGGAGGTTCGATCCTTCGTCCGGAAGCAACCGGATACGGTGCTTTATATTTCGTACATCAAATGCTTGAAACTCACGGCATAGATATAAAAGGTAAGACAGTTGCCGTTTCCGGTTTCGGAAATGTGGCCTGGGGAGCAACAAAGAAAGCGACCGAATTGGGAGCCAAAGTCGTAACCATCTCCGGTCCGGACGGATATGTTTATGATCCGGACGGTATTTCGGGTGATAAAATCGAATACATGCTGGAATTACGTAACAGTGGCAACGATATCGTGGCTCCTTATGCCGACGAATATCCCAACGCTACTTTCTATCCCGGTAAGAAACCCTGGGAACAGAAAGTAGATATCGCACTGCCCTGCGCCACACAGAACGAACTGGATGCCGACGATGCACGTAAGCTGATCGAGAACAAAACATTATGCGTTGCCGAAGTTTCCAACATGGGATGTACAGCCGAAGCAGTCGACCTGTTTATCGAACACAAACAACTATTTGCCCCGGGCAAAGCGGTTAATGCCGGCGGCGTAGCTACTTCTGGACTCGAAATGACACAGAATGCCATGCATATCTCCTGGACTGCCGATGAAGTGGATGCCAGATTGCATCAGATCATGGGCGCCATTCACGAACAATGTGTTGCCCACGGCAAGGACGGTAATTATGTGAACTATGTGAAAGGTGCCAACATTGCCGGCTTCATGAAAGTTGCCAAAGCCATGATGGCACAAGGTATTGTATAAAATAGTCTGGCACACTTTTTGTGACCAATTTTATACAAATACAACTCAATAAAAGTAAAATATTATGATCTTAAGTAAGAACTTATCAAAGGCTTTCAATGAACAGGTAGAAGCTGAAATGTGGTCTTCAAACCTGTACCTGTCGATGTCAATCTATTTCCAGAAAGCAGGACTGAACGGTTGTGCACACTGGATGCGGAAACAGGCTGAAGAAGAGATGGAACATGCCCACAAAATGATCGATTTCGCTATCGACCGCGGAGGCGACATCGTCATCAACCAGATCAATGTCGTTCCGACTGCATGGGGTACTCCACTGGAAGTATTCGAACATGTCTACAAACACGAAGTACATGTATCAGAACTGATTGACAAGATGGTCGATATTGCTGAGGCAGACAACGATCATGCAGCCAAAGACTTTTTATACGGTTTCGTTCGCGAACAGGTAGAAGAAGAATCGACAGCAAAAGCAATCGTCGACAAGTTGAAGATGTACGGCGAACATCATGCCATCCTTCTGGATCATGAACTTGGCAAAAGATAATTTCTTTCCCCAATAAAAAAACTCCGGTTCCTGTTAACCAAGGACCGGAGTTTTTTTATGCTGTAATCTCTACTTACTTCCGTACTTTACCGGGATTCTTTGCCATGAAATCTTTCCATCCGCTATACTTCTTCTCCGAAATCGGATTATTTGTCTGGAAATAATGACAAACAGCAGCTGCCAATCCGTCGGTTGCATCTAATTGAGGCAACATCGACTCCTGAGGGATATGCAGAAAACGTTGCAACATTCCCGCCACCTGTTCTTTGGCTGCATTTCCGTTACCGGTAATAGACATCTTGATCTTCAACGGTGCATATTCAAAGATAGGAATTTCACGTTCCAATGCAGCTGCCATAGCGACACCTTGTGCCCTTCCCAACTTCAACATACTCTGTACGTTCTTCCCGAAAAACGGTGCTTCGATTGCCAATTCGTCAGGGTGATACTGGTCGATAAGGGCCAGTACCCGTTCGAATATCTTTTTCAAACGCAAGTAATGGTCTTCGTACTTATTCAGTTGAAGAACGCCCATGGCTTCGAGCTTCGGTTTATTTCCTTCAATCTTCAGAACGCCGTATCCCATCACGATTGTTCCGGGGTCGATACCCAATATGACACGGTCTTTCGTCATGACTCCAGGTCTATTTCCTCCAATAAGGTACTGAAGCCCACCAGCTTTGCTCCGAAACGGTTCACTAGCTCCTGTTGCAGGTCACGGCCTTCGGACTGCATCCAATACTCCAGCGTTTCCGGATTCTTTACATGAAACTGAACCGAATAACTGGTTGCATCCTCCGTCTCGTCCTGTAAAATACGACGCAGATAAGGTGTCCGCAGAAATCCGCTAGCTGCCGCACGGGGTATATAACTCTTTTTCAGATATTCAATACACTCGGCAAGGATATCATTCTCTATATTAAATGTTGTATTATAAACGATCATATTCTTTTTTCTTTAAATTTCTTATACAAAGATAGTGCTAATATCAGGAAAAACTCTATATTTGCACTCGAAAATAAAACAACGGGGCATTAGCTCATCTGGCTAGAGCGTTAGACTGGCAGTCTAAAGGTGATCGGTTCGAGTCCGATATGCTCCACACAAAGGCAAAGAGGTTCACTTTAGAGGTGAGCCTCTTTTTTTATTTAAAATAATTCGACCATCTCCCCTTTTTTACGTATCATATTATAAACGGACAAGAAGTATGATGAATGAAGAAGAAATACAAGTACTAATAGATAAAAGCAAAAAGCAGGACATGACCGCTTTTGCCCTATTAGTCACAGAATACCGGCAACTTGTATTCCGACTGGCATTTCGCTTACTCTGTAATGAAGAAGAGGCTAGAGATATGGTACAGGAAACATTTATAAAAGTTTGGTTGAATCTTGACAAGTATAACCGGGAATACCGTTTCTCAACCTGGCTCTATAAAATTACCGGAAACATTTGTTACGACCGCCTGCGCTTTCTGCAACATACCCCTTCGGGAAGTATGCAAGGGCCATCCGTCGACAATCTCTCCTTATCTTCTGATGAGAACATAGAACAAAGTCTTATAAACAAAGACTTAAAGAACCTGATACTTCGGTTCACCGAGGAACTCACTCCGAAACAAAAACTGGTGTTTACCCTAAGGGAAGTCGAGGGCCTTGAAGTATCCGAAGTAGAAGCTATCACCGGTATGTCTGCCGAAAAGATCAAAAGCAATCTTTACCAGGCACGCAAACAGATACGAATGAAAATAAATCAGATGGAGAACAACCTATGAAAAGAGAAGATCAAACATACGAAAAATGGCTGGACAAACTAAAAAATACCGAACCAGTCTTGAATGCTCCGGAAGAGCTGACAAATGATATTTTGAACAAAATAAAGACCTTACCTTCCGGAACGTCCCTTTTGAAAGAAGCAAAAGGAAAAAGTAAAACAAACAGGATATTACTATCGGTCAGCAAAATATCCGGTATTGCAGCAGCTCTCCTGCTTTGTTTTCTGATAAGCGAAACCATTTTCTTTTCACAAGACAAGCAGTATCCGGAGCAATCTTATGCGAATAATGCTATCTGGCAAGGGAAAGCCTACTCCCTACCCGACAGCTGGAACCCAGAAAGTAGCTTGCTCGAAAAAAGCCGCTATCTATCCGAACAATGGAAGGAATATATAGAGGAACTATCAAAAAGAAAAGCCTCCTTCCTGTCCAAGAGAATTTCTGTAGAAACCATCATTCACTAAAACGAACAAAAGATGAAAACTAAAGGATATATATCAATCATTTCAGGACTGCTTCTTATGGCCTCCTGTTCTTCCAATCACCGGATGGTGACACATATTTATCCGGATGGACAAATTGACCGTGAAGTATATGCACACGGAGATTCCGCTTTTATGGCGGGCGACGGCTCACACTCTCCTTTCCTGTTCTCCATCCAGGACTGGCAACAGATTCCTTTGAATCCCAGCATCCCTTTTGTCATCTTAGGAAAGAAAAGCGACTCATTCGGTAAAGAGGAGCAATTGAATGTAAAAGTCAAACGCACATGGAATATATGGGATACCCCTCTCCGGCTCACTCCTGAAAAAAAATGGATGGAACCGTTAGCCGTTCCGCAGGAAAAGCTGGAAAAACATTTCAGATGGTTTTATACCTATTATACATTCACCTGCAACTACCGTCAAATTGAAGAAAGAGGCCCCATCCCCCTTGAACATTACCTGAGTAAACAAGAACAAGAACTGCTCTTTCAAGGTGACCTGACTCAAGTCAGGGGAATGAACGGACTTGAGCTAAACGATAAGCTGAATGACTTGACAGATCGTTTCGTGAAATGGTATAATGAGAGTTTGTTTGAAATCCGCCTTGAAACTATTGAGGAATGGGAAGCTAAGTCCGGTAATAAAACCTTTATCTCAAAGCTGAAAGCAGACAAAGATGCCATCAAAAAATCGGCCATGAGTAAAGAAGAAGATACAGACCTTGACTCGATAGATATGTATCGGCTACTCGACACTTTCTACCAGACGGACCATTTCACCACTGCATATCAGCAGAAAGACAAAGATCAGATAAACCGGTTATTTGAAGAGAAATGCCGTCCGATAGAATTATTCAACCACCAGATAAAATACGAACTCAATATGCCAGGCCAGTTGATAACAACCAATACCACCCTACATGAAGGAGAAACTCCTTATTGGAAGATAGACGCCTACCGGCTGTTACCTGGTGATTATACTTTGGAAGCCCAATCGCGTGTACCTAATATCTGGGCATTTATTGTCACGGGACTACTTGGGATACTGGCTGTCTGTGGAATGATATATGGCAGAAAACAAAAAGAAAGGTGATCTTTATTGTTATTAAATACATTTATGAATAAAGATTTTATGTAAGTTTGCAGACAGAAAAAGGACAGATATCAGGATTAATCTAATTGAGTATTTTGGAAAAACAAATGCAAGATAATGAGCCACAGCTTATCCTGTCATTGAAAAACGGCTCTTACAAAGCTTTTGAGAGGATATATCAGATGTACGCAAAACGTTTATTTGCGTATAGCCTGCAATTCACAAAATCTCAGGAAGAATCAGAAGAAATTGTACAGGATGTATTTATGAGACTCTGGACAAACCGGGCGAAAATACGGCAGGAAGATACACTACGTTCTCTTCTTTTCATTATGACAAAACATTATCTCATCAATGCATTCCGTACTAAAATCAATCAACCGGAATATGAAGAGTATATTCAGTACGTAAATGAACACTCGGTAGATGATGCCTCATACCAGCTAGAATATCAGGAATTTGTAACAAAATTCCGTGCCATATTGAAAACATTGCCTGAAACACAACAAAGAGTAATTACCTTGTCTAAAATAGAACAGTTCTCAAATAAAGAAATAGCAGACAAACTATCTCTGAGTGAACAAACGGTAAAAAACCAGCTTTCCCTCGGACTTAAAACCCTTAAAGAGAAATTGGGAAGCCTTGGAATATACCTTATGTTATTATTTATTAATTAAATTGGTTTAACTAGTACAAATCAGATAATTGTTTGTCTTAACATACAGATAGAATGAATAACTTGATAAAGAAATATAGAATAAATAAATTGAGTCCTGAAGATCTGTCGGAACTTAAAAAAAGTACCAATGCGATGGATAATCAGGACCTGGAGAGACTGATCCTTGACGACTGGCTACATGAGGAGATCGATACTTCTTCTGTGGATGACAAACTGTTGCAGAAAATAAAAGGTAAAATCGATCGGGAAGTTACCCCCCAAAGTAATCGTTTTTCCCTGATTCTTCGCTGGACACAATTGGCAGCAGCTGTCTTATTACCAGTCTTTGTAATACTAAGTTTCTACTTGTATCATGAAAATACGACTTTATTATCTAATGAGATTGTAGTGGAAACGGGACAGGGTGAACGTGCCAGTGTTACACTGCCGGACGGAAGTATAGCTTCCCTCAATTCAGAATCCAGACTCGTCTATCTTCCTAAAGATTACAATAAAAAAGAACGAAATATTCACTTTGGAGGAGAAGGTTATTTTCAAGTCAAGCATAATATGGATATACCTTTCTTTATTAATGCACAAGGACTTCAGGTAAAAGTGCTGGGTACTAAATTCAACCTGTTGGTAAGAAAAACAGACCGGACAGCCGAATTGGCTTTGGAAGAAGGGCGTGTTTCATTGCTGTCTACCCATACAAACAAACAGGTCATTTTAAATAAGAACCAAAAGGCGATTCTGGATTATGCCACCGGAAATATAACAGTCGTATATGACGAACATATAAAGGACATATCAGCCTGGAGGCGTGGCGACATGGTATTCCGCAACACACCCCTGTCGCAGGTTATTCGTACTATTGAAGTAAATTATAATGTACGTATAAAAATAGAAAGCGAAGACTATCTCAACGATCCCTTCACCAGCACTCTGCCTGTCACCAATCTGAATGAAGTACTTGAAGTGCTTGAACGCTCATATCACTTAAGAGCTGTTATCAACGGTAAAGAAATCTATCTGAAATAAAATCTGAAATCATTTAAGTCAATATCGAACCGCTTTCTAAAAGGAAGCGGTTTTTTTAATACCCGGACACTCATTATATGTTCTTTAGCATATATTTTCTTCGGTACTAAATGAAACAGACCTTGTCATTACTATTGATAACGATTCTTTAGGAACCATTAAGTTTAATTCTAAAAACTATTAAAATGAACAAACATTTAAGATTAAGGATGTTAACCTTGTTTTCGTTACTATTCTTTTTTTCTGTTTCTCTCTTTGCACAAGAAAAGCTAGTAACGATACATTTGGAAAATGTTTCTCTTAGAGAAATATTCTCTGCTATTGAAAAGCAAACTACTTATCGCTTTTCTTATCGAAACGTGGTGATAGATGCAACAAAAGACATCACCATTTCCCAAACAAAAGTTCCTGTATCTTCCGTACTCAACGAAGCATTAGCAGGAAAAAACCTGGAGTACAATATTGTTTCTTCCAAATCCATTGTTATTTCCGACAGACCTAAGAAAACAGCCTCCGACCAGAAAGAAATTTCCGGTATTATTAAAGATAGCAACGGAGAACCGGTTACCGGCGCTACGATCATAGAAAAAGGAACGAGCAATGGAGCCATATCCGATATGGATGGGCACTTCTCTCTCAACATTGCAGAGAACGGAATACTACAGATTTCCTATGTTGGTTATGTAGAGCAAACAATCCCTACTAACAACCAAACCATCTTTAACATCGTCCTGAAAGAAGATTCCCGATTGCTGGACGAAGTTGTTGTGGTTGGATATGGTAGCATGAAAAAGAAAGATTTAACCGGAGCTATCACCCACGTGGATGCACAAAAACTAGTCAATGAAAGGCCTACTACAGTACAGGATATTCTTCGTGGTACAGCCCCAGGCTTAATCGTAGAGCCTTCATCCAGTGACGCTAAAGAAGGTCCCGGCTTTCTTATCCGAGGGAAACGTTCTCTAAAAGGAGGAACATCACCGCTAATTGTCTTAAACGGAGTGCCATTCAACGGAGACCTTTCAGAAATCAATCCTATGGATATTGAATCAGTCGATGTCTTAAAAGATGCTTCATCAGCGGCTATTTACGGAGCGAAATCGGCCAATGGGGTTGTTATCATAACAACCAAGAAAGGTAGAGGAGAAAAACCTACTGTACAGTTTGACGGAAGTGTTGGATTTGCGACAATGGGAGTAAGTCGTAAATATTACGAGCCCGATGAATATCTGCAATATCGGTCGGATTATGCAACCAGCAGTAACGGATTCGAGAATAAAGGATACTACAGCAAACCGACAGCAGAAAATCTGAAGAAATATAACTTAACCGAAGAACAATGGCGTAACCATGATGCTATTGGTCAGGGTTCTACAAATATGGAAGATGTATGGTTGCAACGTATTGGCTTAGGGGATGTTGAACGTCGTAATTATTTTGCCAATACTCCATATGACTGGTATGACGCAACCTGGCAGACAGGATTACGACAAAACTACAATGTCAGTCTTTCCGGACAAACATCTCGCGTAAACTATTACTGGTCATTAGGCTACCAAGATAACGAAGGCAATCAGGTAGGAGACCGGTTCAAAAACTATAGAACAAACTTACGTATAGATGCTAAAGCGACCGACTTTCTGGAAGTAGGAGCAAATCTGATTTTACAGAGTCGCGATGAGGGATACCAAAAAGTAGACTGGGAAGAAATGTGTAAAAACTCTCCTTATTCTACCCCTTATTATGAAGATGGTTCCCTGAATCCCTGGCCTATGGGAGAAGGCCACCAGGCACCCGGCACAAATAGTTTCTATAACTTATCCATGTCATCCAAAAGTGCAGGAACACAGACTGTCAATAGTAATTTCTTTGCAAAACTTACTTTGCCGTTCAATATCACTTATCAATTTACTTTTGCCCCCCGCTATAGCTGGGCACAAGACAGAAACTGGAGTAGTTCTGAAAGTGTTTTCGATACTACACACGGCTCTGCTACCAGAGCTAGTTCACGTTCTATTGTTTGGACATTAGATAACATAATAAAATGGAACTATACATTTGCTCAAAAGCATTTAGTCGATGTAACATTGTTACAAAGTGCAGAGCAAAGTCAGTACTGGAGCGAATCTATGACCGGAAAACAATTCTCTCCCACCGATATATTGGAATGGCATAATATGCAAAGCGCAAATGAAAAGACATTCAGTTCAAACGATGAAAAATACACAGGAGATGCCCTGATGGCACGTTTGTTCTACTCTTATGATAATCGTTATATGCTTACCGCTTCCGTACGCCGGGATGGATTTTCAGCCTTCGGACGTTCCAATCCACGTGCAACTTTCCCTTCATTAGCTCTGGCCTGGAATTTTTCTAATGAAAGCTTTTTTAATTGGGATCCTATGAGCAATGGTAAACTTCGTATTTCCTGGGGTAAAAACGGTAACCGCGATATTGGTATTTATCAGGCATTATCCCAGCTGACAACCGGTAGCGGTATCAGTAAATACTCATATGCCACTTCTGCCGGAACATTATATGAACTTTCAACTCTACAAATTGAGCGTATGGCCAATAATGATTTAAAATGGGAAAGTACAGCATCATGGAACGTCGGACTCGATTTCGGGTTCCTCAATAACCGTATCAACGGAAGTCTGGAATGGTATTATATGCCGACGACAGACTTATTGATGGACCGTACACTCCCCAATATCAGCGGTTATAGCTCTGTCGTAACAAATTTAGGAAAGGTCGTAAACAGTGGTTTTGAAATATCATTACATTCAGTGAATATTGATAATGAAAATTTCAGTTGGAACACTGCTTTTAATTTATCTCACAATAAAAACCGCATTAAACATTTATATTATACTTATGAAGACGTCTTAGATCAAAATGGAAATATAGTCGGTTCAAAAGAAGTTGATGATATAAACAAAAGCTGGTTTATCGACAAGCCCATGGGGACTATCTGGGATATTGAAATGATAGGAATCTGGCAGGAAAATGAAGCGGAAGAAGCCGCCAAATATGGACAAAAACCAGGCGATGCCAAGGCACGGGATGTAAATAATGACTACCGGATATCTCAGGATGATAATGTATTTTTAGGACAAACAGATCCGAAAGTCAGATTATCTCTCAGAAATGATTTCGTCTTGTTTAAAGACTTCGACATATCTTTCAACCTGTACTCTTATCTGGGACACAAAGCTGCAACAACGGATTATTTAAACTATTTTGATTTTAAAGGAGATTATTTGAATGCTCCGGTACGGAATTATTGGACCCCTGAAAATCAGTCCAACTCTTACGCACGTCTGAAGTCTACACTTCCTTCAAATGTCTCCCCTAAAAAAATAATCAGCAGAGACTTTATCCGTCTGGAAAATATATCTGTCGGATATAGAGTTCCGAAAAAAATAACAACTTTATTACGCACCCAGGATATCAGGGTATATGCAACGATCCGTAACGTAGCGATATGGGCATTCTCGAAAGAATGGTCAAAAGCCAATTATTGGGATGTTGAAACAACAGGCTCTATGCCCCGGACATATACATTAGGTGCAAGTATAACATTTTAATCCATTTTATTATGAAAAATAATCTATTCAAATCAGTTTCTCTTACGCTCGTTTTATCGACATTAGCTTCTTGTTCCGAAAGTTGGCTGGATCCGGAACCTCTGTCTTTTTATGAGCCTAATATTACATTTTCAACAGTCGAAGGTCTTGAAGGTGCATTAACCCGTTGCAGAAGTGATATGCTTTATTATTTTCTGGGTTCCAATGGAACTGCCGTATCAACCGAATTAATTTTCTCTGATGTAGCAGTATCTGCAATCTCAGATTTAAGTGGTTCACAAAATTTTACTTCAGATATTACTCCAACATCTAACAATCTTTTTATTGGAACCAACCTGTCCAATGCATTTTGGACTAGTGGAGTATCCGGAAGCAGTTTTGCCAATGCAGTCATATCACGTCTTCCCGAACTGGATTTGGACGAGACTACTAAAAACCAGATGCTTTCCAGAGCTTATTTTCACCGTGCATGGCGTTACTATCATCTTACTTTCCAGTTTGGAGACATTCCTCTGGTAACGAAAGAAATAACCACTCCCAAACTGGATTTCCGTTCAGTAAAGATGGAAGTGATTATTGAGAAAATGATCAAAGATTTGGAATTTGCGGTAGAAAACATCCCGGAAAGGGACGATTGGGGAAAAGAGAACAAAGGAACCTGTCTGATGTTGCTCACTAAGTATTACCTGGCCGCAGGCGAATTTGAGAAAGCTCTTAATGCCGCAAACACACTGATAAATAATTGTGGTTATGAATTGATGGAAGAACCTTTTGGTACATTTGAAAATCCTTATCCGGACGTTCGTCCGATGACACGGAATGTCTTATGGGATTTGCACAGACCTGTCAATAAATCTATTTCGGCCAATAAAGAAAGTATTATGACCATCATCAGCCGTTATGAGAATCAGGACAGTAGGGTTCCTACAATGTTTTTATACAACTTCACCCCATTCTGGAGTATGACAGATGTTAACAGGGGTATTTTAACTCCAAGTAAGCAAAATATCGGAATAGGCCGACAAGCCGGCACAGCCGAGTTTATGGCACAATATCCTGATTATATAGACCAAAGAGCAGTATGCGGACGAGGTGAATGTTTCATAAGACCAACTTACTTTGCTGAAAAAAGTATGTGGACAGACGAGAATGACCTTCGACATGACAGGAAAACAGGAAACTGGATGGCTATGGAGGATTTGAAGTATAACAACGTAAATCTGTTGGGTACTGATGATGAAAAATATTATTTGAAACCTCTTCAGAAATATGCAGATGACGGAACATTATTGTGTAAAGACACTATACGCTGCTGGTACGGTTATCCTTATTACAAATTATGGGTAGATGATGTTGACCGGGATGTTGCCAATGGATATAAAGGTGTCGATTATCAGGGAGGCCCCGGCGATATGTACCTATACAGGTTAGCCGAAGCATACTTATTGAGAGCCGAAGCATACTATTGGCTGAACGATTATGCAAAAGCAGCAGAAGATGTGAACAGGATCAGAAAACGTGCTCATTGTACTACATTCTTTAGTGCAGCCGATATGAACGGCCTGGATGGTCTGGATGTCATCATGGACGAAAGAGCCCGCGAATTGATGTATGAAGAATTCCGCCATGTGGAACTGGTACGTGTTTCATATATTAAGGCAAATAAAGAAGGAACATACCAGTCTCCCAAAAGCCTGGCTGACGAAAGCAGTAACAGTTACTGGTGGCACCGTATCGTAAAATATAATAATTACTATAACAAAGGTGTTACCACATTGCACGGCGATGAATACAAAATTGGAAAACACAATATATTCTGGCCTATTACACAAGGAAATATTGATCCTAATTTATATGGTCGCATAAACCAGAATTACGGATACGCCGGTTATGAGAAAAATGAACCGCCTATCAGTTCTCTTGAAGAATTAGAAGCATCCGGTCAGTAAAACTCATCGTATGAAATATAGTGCTCACTACAACTCAGTGGGCACTATTTGATAATAATCAATCTTACTCCCGAATCAAAAGGAAATACATCCATGAATATATTAAAGAAAAACACGTTCCTGGTTACAACATGCAGCTTATTGATTTCTTCGATGGCAGTAGCTCAGGACAAAGGAGAAAAAGACATTCAGCCTGAATGGTTAAAAAAATACAGTGACAAGGAAATTTATAACATGTTTGAAAATCCGCCCATGTTCTATGCCCCTCATACCTTTTGGTTTTGGGACGATGTGATCAGAGACGAACAAACGGCAGCCTCAATGGCCAAAGAGATGGCTAAACAAAAATTAAATCCCGGATATGCACATCCCCGCTCCGGATTTGATAACGCGGTAACAGCGCTTCCTGTCGAACAATACCTTGCCGAACCCTGGTTCAATAGCTTTAGTAACGCACTGCAAAACGCAAAGGATAACGGATTAACACTCGGATACTGTGATGATTATAACTGGCCAAGCGGCCAAGTAGCAGGTAAGGTTCTGCAAAAACACCCGGAACTGGAAGCAACTTATCTTGCTCCAAAACGTTACTATGTAAAAGGGAAAACAGAGGTAAAATACGACTCGATAAACTTCGCTGTTGCCGGAAAAATGGTTAACGACCAACTCGACGCCTCATCACTACGGATTATCGGTGAAGGAAGTAATATCAAATGGACAGCTCCTTCGGGGGACTGGATGATCTACACATACACAATAAAAAAACATCCGGGGATTGATGGCGGAAAGGTAAATTATCTAGACCCGAAATTAATGGAAGTATTTATTCCTTTAGTCCATGAACAATACGACAAACATTTCAAAAAGGACATGGGGCATAGCATTCCAGGAGTCTTCGTTGATAATGAAGGCGATTACGGATGGGAAATGGCCTGGTCCGAACATTTGGCAATCCAGTATCGGAAGAAAAAGAAACGTGATATAAGAACATGGTTGCCTTTATTAACCGAAAAAGACAAAGACGGCTTGTTTGTAGTGGCCCGATGTGACTGGTTCGACGTCGTATCGGATGTATATAATGAATGTTATTTCGAACCATTGGTTAAATGGCTGAAAGAACGTAATATGTATTATATTTCCAATTTGTGGGAAGAGTCATTACAACTCCAGACAATCGCTGTCGGTGATTTAATGCAAACAACACGCTGTGTAACAATGCCCGGTAACGACTGCCTGGAAATGAAATCTCAGGATGTACATGATTTCAAAGAAATACAATCCGTTGCAGAATTTGAAGACCGCCCTTTCATGAGCGAAATCATGGGAGTGGCCGGATGGATACAATCTCCGGAAATGATGAAAATGACAATAAATTCCGTTACTTCATTCGGGGTTAATCATGTTGTTCCTCATGGTATTTACATGAACAGGCAATTGGAAACAGTACCTTTTCCCAGTGACTGGTTCACTGAAAATCCCTATTGGAACTATTTACACCAATGGACTGATTTTGCCAGACGTGCCGCCTTCATTACCCGGCAAAGCAGCCTGGTGGCAGATGTTTTGCTAGTCCACCCTGTTGAAACCGCCTGGTCTTTTTCAGAAAACTATTTTTCGGAAGAAAAAGGTGTACAGAATGCACCGTGGGATCCTCGTGTAGTTGAAACGGATCAGGTCTATTCGGATGCCATGAGAAAGATGAATCAGGAAAATATTGACTTCTTGATAGCCGACAAACATTACTTATCGAAAAGTACAATACAAAAATCCGGTAAAAGTACAACAATAACGATCAATAATCATGATTTTAAAGCAATCGTACTTCCGGTGACTTATATTATTCCTCAGTCATCATTCAAAAAAATCGTTGAATTCGCCAAACAGGGAGGGGTAGTTGTTTTATTGGGTGAATTACCTCAGGGTTCTCCCGAAAAAGGATTGAACGATAAAACAATTATAGCCTTGGCAAAAACATTAAAACAGTTTCCGAGCGTTATCAATTTAGCATCCGATAAAGACAAAATGGAAGCTATGATCACGGTCTTAAACGAAAAGATGGCACCTCAGATACGTCTTGAAAACTCCGGTAGATTATATACGGCTCAAAGAAAGGCCGGTAATACTAATTTATACTGGTTTGCAAACAATACCGATACATTAAAACATTTCACCGCATGGCTCAGAGATGGAAAAGGCGTTGCTGAGATATGGGATTGTGAGACAGGTCAGAAAAAGATTATTCCATCGACAACAGAGAACGGATATCAGAAAGTATCCCTGACATTGAATCCGTTTGAAGCTTATTGGCTGGCCTTTAATCCGGATAAAACAAATTCAACAGAAGTGAAACCGGATATCACCACCAAAGAAAGAATAATCGATACCACATGGGAAATTAGCTATCCAAATGAAAACACTATTTATAAAACAACGGCAAAAGTATTATATTCAGATAGCCGGTTGAAAGAAAATGAGTTTTTGCGATTAGGATATGATGACTCGAACTGGAAATATTATTCCCGCCAAGACGAAAATAATATTAAAAGCATTTATGGCTATTGGAGAATGAATATTCCGGTAGGTGCAAAATCAGTTGTAGTTCCATCCTATATGTTGGGTAAAGAAATCTGGCTGAATGATAAAAAGATAAAGGTAACGGATTCTTTAATCAGCCTGGCTCCGGAATCAAAATTACTATCGTTTGTAATAAACCGGAAGGAAGAAAAAATAACTGTTGCTCCTTTTAAATTTACAGTTGGTACGAAAGAGAATCAAAAACTGGCTTCCTGGTACACTTATGGACTTCAGCAATATTCCGGATTTTTAGAATATGAAACTTCAATTACGATAGACGATACGTCTTCAAATGTTTTTATTGATTTAGGCGAAGTAAAATATATGGCTGAAGTTTTTGTCAATGATCAACCTGCAGGCGCCCGTTTATGGCCTCCTTTCAAATTTAATATTTCCAACACATTAAAACAGGGAGAGAATAAAATCAGGATAAAAATAGGAAACCTGATAGCCAATAAAATGTGGATGAAAGAGGATATGGGAAAACTCCGTACCTGGGGATGGAGAGGAATACCGGATTTAAACCAATGCAATGCAGGACTATTCGGACCTGTCAAATTGATTTATACAAAAAGTTATTAATTAAAATATAGGAAAAGATATAAAAACAAAAGAACTACGGTATCACAACAACACCTTAGTTCTTTTGTTTTATTTAAATTAATCCAGGAACAGTGCCGAACAAGCAGCATTTGCCCCCCGCACCTGACAAATACGGACACGTACCGGTTGATTGACTTCAAATGTCACATAACGTCCCATTTCGTAATTGCGGACCATATGGACCGGAGATAAAATACGTTTATTCTGTAAATCAAACAGTTCGATCGCGCTCCGCCGTCCGTTATAATCCCAATCCACAAAATAAAGAGATATTTTATACGGCTTATCGTGCCGGTAATCCACATCTATTGTTATCGTCTGACGGCAAACCTGCGGATCAAAGGTCGTTATAGCTCCTAAACTACGGCTTTCATCATTTTCAATATTGGAGACCAATGCCCGTTTGTCAGAAGCCGTATTCATATAGTTAGAGTTTTCTTCTCGCTGGCAAATGATACTTTGACATTGCTTCGGCAGCTTAGTCCGGTGTGCACCTTCCCCGTCGTAATTGAACAAAATATATCCTTTCGAACCATATACTCCTTTCCAGTTACCCTGAGTCAAAGTATCTTCCTTTACCAACGAAGCCGGATAACAGTACTTGAGATCTTCTTCAACCACCGGGCTTTCAGCAGGACGGTCATAAGAAAAGCTGAATGTATGCGATCCTTCATTCAAAACAGGCAAATAAACGTGAGTGGCGTTCTTCTTTTCCGGCAGTATCGTTTGTCCGTCCATTTTGATTTCTATATTTGCAGCTCCCATAAGAGGTATAGCCAAGCGCCCTGTTGTTCCGGCAGGAACAGACAAAGAACCTTTTCCTTCCTTTACATCCATATAAACCTTTATTTTCCCATGAGGAGTAGGAACAGCCCCGTCAATACGGGTCAATCCGGTAGTCAGATGGGGACAAACGGTAAAAGTTTTAAATCCCGGAACCTCCGGTTTTACACCTAAAACCTCTTCACTCAACCATTTCGCTACACCGGCACTCCAGGGATGAGTAAAACTGGTATATCCGCACTGATTATTGACCGGAGCATCATTATCCGCCAGTTTACAGAGATTCCACGAAGGACGGAATACTTCAAAAAATGTTGTCGCTCCATAACGTAACTGTCCTCCCCAGCAATCATCGATCGTATTCATCGCTTCTCCATAACGCCCCAAACGAGCCAGTGCATTAATTACAAAATACTGGTTGAAAGGAGAATAGGAAACACGCTGCAAGCGATCGCCAAAAACATTATTCCATAAAGAAGCGACCTCCTCAGGAGAAACGACACCGGCATTCACAGCATCAGAAGCGGCAAATATATCCAATCCTTCCTGCCAGTCCGGACTACACTGCAATTGCTGTTGCTTTTCATCGGCATACGTTTCATATTTCCGGGACAGATCCTGCCGGCCACAATCAGTCATCGCCTTTGCAAACCTCTTCCAGGTCTGAATAGATAACATTTTATATGCCGTATGTGTCTCTTTACAGTTCGGATTCTCAAAACCAGCCCCTAACCGTTCGTCCCATCCGTAAAAAGAGACCGAAGGACTTTGTTCATAATGCTGATAAGCGATATCCAGTTTATTGCAGGCATTATTACATAAAGAATCCAAAAGAGACTGATCTCCGGTATACTGGTAATAATCCAGTAAGCTCTGTACCCAATAAAGAGAATAACTCAGGATACCATTAAACTGTTCCGCCGTATAAAGAATGTTCTTACGGACAAAATCATAATTACCAAAAGCGACAAGAGCGGCAGCCTGTGAAGTGTGTGCATCACCGGTCCACGAATGACGGTCACTCCGTTCCATCAGAATGGCACCGAAATAATCTTTCAGCAAATTGAGCCGGACAGTATAGGCGGCAGTGTACCAGATACGGTTCAACTGTTCGTCGTTACTGTTGAAACTACCTTCATAATTAGTCGGTTTCGTCTGGCAGACCAACCGGACATTCCGTATCCTGAATTTCCTAGACACGTCTTTCAAATGTATCCAGGCAAAACGTACACCTTCATACAATTGTTTATTCAACTCTAAACGATATGTTTTACCATATTGCTCAGGCACAGCCGTCTTTACCGGATGCTCGGAACCCAGATTGAAAACAGCCGGTTCATTGAACTCGCTGATACTGCATTCGACAGTAGCCGGCATATCATCACATTCAAACTCCAGCCAACCGGCATTGACCTGACCGAAATCAAACATGATATTACATGCCCCGGTAATTGTTAAGTCTGAATTACCTTTTACCGTCATATTCATCGGTTCATCACATGTAACAGAAACCGGTTTCCGTGTATACACCTCCAGATCATCGTCGGCATCCGGACTTTTCCACCGGTAATTGACCAATGGGTCCGGCGAGCAAGTGATCTTCTCTCCTGTCGGAACACCCTTCAAAGGAGGATACGGCGACTTCTTCAAGTCTTTTCCTCCCGGACTAGCGGCCAGTACGAACAACGGTGTCAGTAATAATATTTTCGTAAACAGAATCAAGTTTTTAGACATAACTACAATTTTAACTTATAAATAACTATTTAACGCAATCCGAAGATAGTACAATCATAACAAATCTGGATATCTTGCCATTGTAATATGATTTATATATATTTGTACAAAGTTCATTGCATCTGAATATGAAAAACAAAAATCTTTTCAAATACCTCGTCAGTAGCGAAAGAGATTTACTCTGGGGATTGATCGTTGACAATGTAGGTCAGGCAGAAATCGGCAAAGACTATAAAATCTATCCGCCCAAAGTAGGACATCCCACAGATTATTACTTTACCCCCCAAAACGGACGTATACTCGATAATTACCAGCTCATTTATATTTCTAAAGGGAAAGGGACTTACTTCACTTCTCCCGATGAAAGTATTCCGATAACAGCCGGAGATATGCTGATAATCCCCCCCTATACATGGCATAGCTACTATCCGGACAAAAAAACCGGATGGCAGGAATACTGGATAGGCATGCGTGGTCCTCATCTGGATGCAAGGTTCAAAAACGGCTTCTTCGGAACAAACCGGTTAGTTTATAAAGTCGGGTTGCGCGAAGATATCATCCAGTTATTCAACCAGGCTATAGATTTCGCTTTCTCCGAGCAAGTCACCTACCAGCAAACACTAGCCGGGATTGGCAACCTCATCCTGGGAATGGCTATCTATTATGACTGCAACCAACATTTCACAAATGATGTCGTTATCCAGCAAATCAACCAGGCCCGTATAATCATGAGGGAAAATTTCCTTACAGGAATATCCCCTAAAGATGTCGCTCAACAGATCAATATGGGATACTCCTGGTTCCGGAAACTATTCAAAGAATATACGAATGTCTCGCCGGCTCGTTTTATATTAGAATTAAAACTACAGAAAGCCAAAAGCCTCCTGCTCAATTCTTCCCTGAGTGTCAAAGAGATATCCTATATGGTCGGCTATGAAGATGCAACTTATTTTACCGCACTTTTCAAAAAATATACCGGATTCACTCCTTTAGCTTACAGGGAACAGCTTTCTTCAAACCAACTACAGCATATTTCCGATTCAGAAAATGACGGGAAGACAGCTCTTTAAACACCGTATCAGACCTTATAACAAAACTTATTCTTACTTGTATGTTTTCACCGTATCTATCATTGCCAGAATATTTTCCACCGGCGTTCCGGCCTGTGCATTATGACATGAACAACAGATATAACCACCGTCTTTGCCTAACGTTTCAAGGCATTTCCGGGTTTCATCGATCACTTCACCGACTGTCCCCATCGGTAAGATGCGTTGGTTCTCGACTCCCCCGTGAAAAATAAGATCTTTCCCGTATTGCTGTTTCAGATTAGCCCTGTCCATACCCGGACAAACATGCTGTATCGGATTCAGGATATCGATGCCGCACTCGATCAATCCCGGTACCAAAGGAAGGACTGCACCATCCGTATGATACAATACCTTCTTTCCATAACTATGGATAAGGTCGCACCAGTTCTTCAGCCTGTGCTTAAAATGCGTTTCCCACGAATCCAGGGAAATCAGCATACTATCCTGCATTCCCATATCATCACTGATAAATACAATATCGAGCTCGTCGTTCAATTCAGTCAGCATCCGTTCCAGCATGACGGTTTGAATGGCGTCGATACGCTCTACCGTCGCATCCAGGAAATCCGGATTTGCCAACGTATCCATCAGGGCATTTTCCAATCCGCGCATCTGGCAATAAATCTCAAAATGAGATATCCAGGGACCTATCGTTGCGAAATTCCAGGAACGTGCTTCTTTTGCCAATGCCTTCGCTCCTGCATAATCAAACTTATCCGGGTCAGGCCAGGAGTGATAACCAGCCAGCTGGGAGGGATCCATATAATCGGCAATCGGCGGATCGATATATTCCTGGTAAGTTGCCAGGCCAGCCTTTACCATCCGGGTAGGAACACCCCACATCGTTATCTCCCCGCTATCGTTCGGATCGAAGAAACGTCCTCCGTAACCGGGAAATATCCAGACAATTTTATCTATTCCCAACTTATTATAAACAGCCATTTCATCTTGCAATGAAGTATATTTCCGGAGTGAATCGAGTACTTCGGGTGTACACCAGAGGTCGACGGGCGGACGATCGACCGGCTGACGGTTTATTGTTGCCCAAATACGTTCTTTGGGAGTCATATTATCCATATCTGTTAACAGTTTATTTATTGCTTGTTCAATGTTGATTATTCTTATTTTTTACCTTCCGGTAAATACAGGTGAGATTGTTGCAGATATCACAGGAATAACTACTTTTCCGCACATTCCTGCCGATGCCGATAATACCGCTTACCGATTTGATCGGAACCATCAGGCAACTGGCTGAAAGTGAGATCTCACATGTATGAGCCGGTACTAATGAGAAAAGCTGCTTCTGATCGTCGACAGGCCAGTTACAATAACCGGGACTGTACCGATTGGTTATTTTCATTCCTTCCGACTGTACTTGCTTCTCCAGTTCAGACTGAATAAAATCCATAGACTTTTCAACAACGACACTTCCCATCGTATCCACGATATACCCTTTCAGATACTCACCTTCTTTATTGTACTTTCCGGAATAATCCGAAAATCCCTGTCCGGCCGTACAGATAAAAACGGCAATCTTTTCTGCTTCCTCCATTAGCCGGCAGATTTTACGGGATGTTTTTATAGTCTGTCCCGCTATCCGTATCTCTCCCGTTTCCGGGAACCGTTCTATGTCCTCAAAAACGGCATAGCCTCCCCGTATATCTGAAATTGCAGGAAGTTGCTCAAAAACCTCCGTTACCTCGCACACTACCGGATTATCCGGAGAACGGTCTTCTTCATGCAGCATTTCCAGCAGATCATCCGGAAGAATACCTGTTTCCCGGATTGTCGGACTATAATAACTAAATGCAGCCATCAAAACGTCATTTACATGCTACGATTAAAAGCTGATAAAGCATTATAATAGGCCCGGATATTTTCTTCCGGTACGCAAGGAGGCACATCACAGCCGGTCGACAGTACAAAATTCGGGTACTCTGCCGTCTGTTCCAATAATAAGGTTACCTCTTTTTCGATCTCTTCCGGTGACATCATACGGAGTACTCCTACCGGATCGATATTCCCCATGACCAACGTATCCCCCGGACATTGTTTCAAAACTTCCGTCATCGATATGGCATTACCGAAATGATAGGCTTTCGCTCCGGTGGATATCATGGCGTCTGTACACTGACCGGTATTACCGCAGTTATGCAGGATTACCATGAACGAATCGTCCTGTACCTTGTCGATGATATTTTTTACATATACGGAAGAGAACTGTAAACAATCTTCGTTCGATAACAATCCGGCGGCCGGTTCGGCAATTATAACCCCGGAGCATCCCGTCCGCTTCAGTTCCATACAATAATCTTCTATAAAACGGGTACATTTATCGAGCAGCAGAGCTATAGCTTCCGGTTCCAGATAACAAGCAATCATAATCTCCGACATGCCATATAATCTTCCGGCCAAAGAGAAAGGACCGATAGCCCCGGCAAACACAGGTTTATCCGTGATCATCCCGACCGCCATTTTATTAGCCAGTATATACTCAGGTATCCTGCCGGATGACAAAGAAGGTATCTGCAATCCTTCTATACTTTCCGAATCGACCAGGCTTCCCAGAATATGCGGCATATCGTTTTCAGGGAATGCGATGGAACTCCCAAACGCTTCCGCTTCTACTGTCAGGTCCATGATCACGATAGCCGCCTTCGACGGATACTTCTTGCTCAGTTCATAGATTGCCTGTGCATGTTTCTCTCCGCTCTGAACAGCATCTTTCACGGTTGCCCCTATCATCTCGATGCCGGGATGGGTCATAATCGGCACGGTACAACGTTCGCGTACATTTATAATATCTCTGATCCAATTATCTACATTCATACCATTCTTTTTTATGCAACCAGCTTATCCAATATCTCAACCAATGCCTGCGGTTCGTCCGTATAATAATCAGCGCCGATCTTTTGGGCGAACTCATTGTTCAACGGTGCACCTCCCACACAGGTGATGACTTCGGGAAATTCCGACTTGATCTGCTTGTTGATTTTTTCCATATTGGCCATCGTTGTCGTCAGCAAGGCTGACATTCCAACAAATGCACCCGGATTCATTTTTATGGCATCGATAAACTTCTCGGCAGGAACATCCACGCCTAAATCTATTACCTCATATCCGTTTCCTTCGGCGATCATACTCACCAGGTTCTTCCCGATATCATGCAAATCGCCTTCCACCGTACCGATGATCAGCTTCCCTTTCCGTTTGACGGAACCATCCATAAAATACTTCTTCAGATGCGCCATCGCCCCACTCATGGCTTTGGCACTCATCAAGACCTGGGGTACGAAGACTTTGTTTTCACGGAATTTCACTCCGATACGTCCCATACCGACAATCAGCCCTTTTGAGAGGACATCCGCAGGTGCAACACCCTCTTCCAAAGCCTGTAAAGTAAGTTCGTCGGCACCCAACTGCCCTTTCATGCTTGGCGGATAGGGAGATTTTTGATTTATTTTCCCGTTCTCCACACATAATGCGATTTGTTCTAAAATGTCGTTCATAGTTTTTGTTGTTAGCATGTTCAATAATTATTTTATTTGCCGTATAATCTTACTCTCACTGTTCCTTTACAAGGATAAGTAAAGGAAGCCTTGCCATCTACCCCGACTTCTACAGGAGTCGTTTTTCCCTGAATGGCTAATTTATATTTTAAAGCCGGATTCAATCCTTCAATAATAAACCGGTAATTGTCCGCCGTATTCATCTCCCACGAAATATCATTTCCGGAACATTGTTTCAAGGTTACACCCACCGGTGAAGACGACTCACCGAAGACTTTCAACACTGTTTTTTCTTCATTGTGCGGATAGACAACCAAACCGCCTTCCCGGAAAGAGGCTCCGAAAGCATCACGGCTTTTAACAGAGAAACGGTCTGTCTGCATCTCATAATCATCGACACTCAAACGGATGCGATAGTCGGTATCCCGTAACGTATAATTAAATTCCGTTCCGTTAAGTATCTCAGACAGGTTAGGTTCCAGCCCCATCCTGTTCCATTTCGGACGTATCCCGTAAATGTCGCGGTAAAGAGCCGTCACACTTGTACAGATACCCGCCAAAATATCGGAACCCTGCCCCTCCTGTGTCTTACGGCTATACCGCTGGGAAGAGAGTCCGTCTTTTTTATATTGCGCCAGGATGTTACGGATATACTTTAAAGCGATGTGCTTGTCGTAACCGACATAAGCCCTGACTCCCAGGTATCCCCAGGTCGGGAAGATATCCCCGTTCTCATAAGTTGGGAAAGGCCAGTTCCCTGCTGATACTTCCTCTCTTTTGAAAGAGTCGAAACAAAGCGGCCAGTGGAACAAATTCTCGGCAACCGTTCTTTTCTCAATCTGTTCAAGTACCTGGGCGATCCGTCTTTTATCATCACATAAACCGAAGGCGATCACAGCGAAGTTGACCGGAGTAACCAGGTTATCCCCATGTACGGAACCGTCTTTATCCCTCCAATAAACATATTGCTTTTTCTCCGGCGACCAGAAACCGCCCTCATGGATCGACTTGTTGAAGTTATCTTTCAGCTTCTGTGCCACTGCCGTATAATAATCAGCCTTTGCCTTATCTCCCAAAACCCGTTCACAGCCGGCCCACAGATTAAGGGCTTCATACATCTGGGCATTTACAAACGCATTCTCGAAGCTGGCCCAGACGATATCCAGCCAATCGCTTGCTTTCTCTTCTTTTATAGAGTTATTCATCATCTCAAAAATGCCGTTGCCATTCGAATCCCTTCTGATCAACCAGTCCAACGCCTTTTCGCAACCTGCTTTATGAGATTTCAGCCACTCGATATCGCCACACAAGTCAAATTGTTCCGCTGTGTTAATCACATGGCCGGTCTGCGAATCTATCGTGTATCCCCATCTTGCTTCATAATATCCGGTTTTGTAATTGAATGTTCCCGGCATCTGGTCTTCATCCGCATTATGCCACCGGGAAAGGACACGTCCGTCGGCTGTTATCGCATAATCCCTCTCACTGTCTAAGGTTGCGGACATATTTTTTACATAATTGCCGTCATTCAAGGCCATTCCTATCTGGGCAAAGAAAGGCTCATGCAAACATTTCCAGTTGGTAGTCCATCCGTTTGCTCCTACAATCGTATTATCCACCACCCCGTATCTGCCGGTCGTATTCATCAACTCACGAACCGCTTCCGCATCTATGCCGGGCAGGTTTCCTCTTGAATAGGCAACTGCATAATCGACATATTCCATTTCCAACGTCATGTTTACCTCGCCTTTCCGAACATTAAAAGGGGTAAACACATCTGCTCGCTGATGGACAAAGCGGTTCAGATTATACCGGGGTTCCAATTCTTCATCTGTCACAAAATGAGTACAGACAAACTCTTTCTTATCACTCTGCGAATATTTTGCCGCCAGTTGTCTCCCATCCGATTTTGCTTTGATACGCAAGGCATTTCCCGTATCCGGATTCCAGAAAGTAATGCCTCCGGTATGTACGCCGTATGTATCATTTACCTCTCTCAAATATTTACACCAGACCATTCCTCCGTTATCCAGGATTCCTCCCTTCCAGACGGCTAAGTCTGCAAAATTCCATTGAGGGAAAGCCATTTCTTCCAGCTTTGCCAGGTTACTGTATTTCCGGTTGATATTCCAGATGATTTTGTCACCATTCAGGTCAAAGCTCCATGATTCATTTACACTTATCGAATGATCTCCATAAATGATATTCTTTATAAGTATCTTATTTCCGGACTCTTCCACCTTAATTCCATCCTGACCGGAACAGGAGGTAAAAGAACCTCCTCTGGTTCTGAATCCAGTATAAACACCCGATTCGGATAATACATTTTTACCTTTTACTTTTAACTGCGTTATTTTACAACCATCCGAATAGTCGAGTTGAAGAACCAGCTTTTGACCGGGATCGGAGATAGTTATTTTTTTCAGTGCCGGATCATGAGGCCCATTATTATTCAGGGCATAAGAATCAATAGCAAACATAAACATCCCTAAAAAGATAAAGGTCACCAGTAGTCTCATATTCATGAATTATGTGAATTAAGTTAGTAATTAAAAACATTGGTATTAAATTTCAAGAACAAAGGTCTGTATATATTTTTCTTTGGAACATGAGGATTTGTTCTTTATACATGACAAAATGATACAATTATCGACATATTCTCTCAACAAAAGTTTTACAAAATAAATCCTTCATTCCTTCATCTATATGATAGATTATTGGTTATCTTCATGTTACTGATAACAAATAATGAACAAAATGAAGGAAACGCTTTTCAATCCCTGATTTTTAGCTAATAATTGATAGCTTCCAATACCATAAAAAGGTAAATATCTACCGGAAGATTATCTGTCAGCATATCTTATTCTAATACAGAGCCAGTGAACCCTTAGTCCTGATATGCTTTCTTCTTTCTTGTTTTTCAATTATCTGACACTTGTTTGCCATCTGTCGAACGCTTGTTCGATAATTGTGCGATAAGCGTTCGACATATGACAAACAACAACGCATATATAACCTACAGAATAGCAGACTATTAGGATATACCTAATTATCTATTACCGGACTCCTACTTCTTTTCTACCTGTTAACAAAGCCATTTCCTTCATCTTGTTCATCATTTATTATCAGTAACATAAAGATAACCAACAAAATATCATATAGATGAAGGAATGAAGGATTTATTTTGATAAACTTTTATTGAGATGTTTAAGCGAATAAAGCATTTATACGATATATATAAAAAGAACCCCTGAAGCCTTTTTGTTCGACTCCAGGGGTTCAACTATCCACATCTCCTTTACCTATTTCACTTATTCTGTTAGCTTTTCTTTGCTAATTCCGATTCGATAGGATCGTTATATTGTTTCTGCAATTTGTGCAGTTCGTCCATCAACTGTTTGGTGATTTCTTCCGTACCGGGTTTATTATAAATGTTATTCATTTCCATCGGGTCGTTTTGCAGGTCGTAAAGTTCCCATACGTCGATGTCATTATAGAAATGCATTAATTTATAACGGTCTGTACGTACGCCATAATGACGTTTTACCATGTGTTCGGCCGGGAACTCATAATAATGGTAATACAAGGAAGTACGCCAGTCTTTCGGATGCTCGCCTTTCAGCAACGGCAGGTAAGAATCACCCTGGATATCTTCAGGAACCGGAGCGCCTGCCAGTTCGAGGAAGGTAGCGGCATGGTCGATATTCTGAACCATTTCAGGAATATCACCCTTTATGCCACCCGGATAGCGAACCAACATCGGTGTGCGGAAAGACTCTTCATACATGAAACGTTTGTCAAACCAACCGTGTTCACCCATATAGAATCCCTGATCGGATGTATAAACGATAATCGTATTATCCAGCAGATCGTTCTTTTCCAGATAATCCAATACACGACCTACATTACGGTCTACCGAATGGATGACACGAATATAATCGTGCATATACTGCTGGTATTTCCATTCAGCCAACGCCTTGCCGGAAAGTTTCTTTTCCTTGAACTCTTTGATGATCGGGTCATAATGCTTGTCCCAGGCGGCTTTCTGTTCCGGAGTCATCCGGTTGTACATATTACGTCCGGCTTTTTCCAATCCCGGATTGGAGTGGATCTCGTTTTCTTTGTCTGCCAGTTTCAGGTCATACACCAGATCCATGTCTTTAATGACACTCATTTCCTGCTGCGAAGCGGCAATACGGCCTTCATATTTGTCGTAGAAAGTTTCCGGTATCGGGAAAACAACATCCTTATACAATTCCAGATCACAGGTATCCGGCATCCAGGTACGGTGCGGAGCCTTATGATGCAGGAGCAGGCAGAACGGTTTGTTCTTATCCCTTTTCTGGTCCATCCAGTCGATAGCCAGATCGGTTGTTATATTGGTGGCGTATCCTTCTATTTGTTTCTTTTCTCCGTTATCGATAAAATAAGGATTGTAATAATCGCCCTGTCCTATCAATATGTTCCAGTAATCGAACCCGGTAGGTTCGGATGTCAGGTGCCATTTACCGACAATAGCGGTCTGGTAACCGGCTTGCTTCAATAGTTTCGGGAACGTCTGTTGTCCACCGTCGAATGTTTTCGTGTTGTCGGTAAAGCCGTTTGCATGGCTATGCTTACCGGTCAGCAGACAGGCACGGCTGGGACCACTCAACGAGTTGGCAACGAAACTGTTGGTAAAACGGACTCCCTCTTTGGCGATGCGGTCGATGTTCGGAGTCTCGATGAACCGATGATCATACGCACTGATTGTCTGAAACGAATGATCATCGCACATAATGTAGAGGATATTCATTGGCTTCTTAGCCTCCTCTGCCCCTGCTTTTTTCTCTTTGCAGGAAGACAGCGATGCTAACACCGCTGCTCCTGTTAATGAGAATAATACTTTAGACCTAATGTTCTTCATATTCTATATACTTGTATAAATTAGATTACCATCCCGGGTTCTGTTCCCATTTACCTCCTGTCAAAGACAACATACGAGGTTGAATAGGCAACAAATAGTCGCGACCTACATTAAACCGCCATCCCTGCTCATAACCTGCCGGATTGCTGGGCACAACATAACGAAGTGCGTCACCCGGTTTACCTGTCAGGAAGAGATTGTTTCCGGAAGCCTGGTCGTAAACCAACTTACCGCCAAATGCGGGATGGTTTTCCAGGTTACTTCCAGTAAATAAGGCACCTTTCGGCCATTTGCCAACGATAAGTTCTTCGGCAGCAGCCCAACGAAGAATATCTTCCAGACGACGGCCTTCACAGGCTTTCTCGATACGACGTTCACGGCGGACAGCCTGAATATATTTATCCAGATGACGGAACGGATAATCAGCTTCCTGATTATACTCCCGATCAAAATCTACGGCAGGCATACCGACGCGGTCACGTAACGGTTGCAAAGCTACAATTATTTTCTGAGAATTGGCCGCTCCGTCCAACTCGGCCAACGCTTCGGCATAATTTAACAGGATATCGGCATAACGGAACTGGATTGCCGGGGTTGCTCCTTTAGCTTCAGCATCCAGGCTACCGGTATAATCGATCTGTACATATTTCAGTAAAGAATATCCTGTCATATTCTGATTGTAAGACGAAGTACCAATCAGTGGCGGAACGACATAGTAAGGAGGCAAATCATCCGGACGCAGTTGTTGTCCGGGCGTACAGATCGTCTGCGACAAACGCGGATCACGTACGGTAGGCAATAACTCATCACCAAACACCTTCTTTGCATTTACCAATGCTGCACCGATAAACGGTTTGCCATCTTTTGTCAGATAATCATCGATCAAAGATGCAGTAACACCGATGCTACCTCCTCCCTGGTTCAGATAACGATTTACACTGTTACCCACCTGATCGCCATCATACATTTTAAACCAAAGTACTTCGGAATTAGCCGATAAGTCGGTGGTTTGAAACATCTGGCGGTAGTCATCCAGTTCGTTACCAGTAGAATATATTTTCCATACTCCGCGATCCATTACATCTTTGGCGGCATCGGCAGCCTGTGTAAAGTACCCGCGAATCTTTTCATCCGTTACGGAAGGATCAAAAAACTTATCGCCTTTTGCCTTATGATATTTCTCCCAGGTACCCTCGAAAAGAGCCACTTCACTCTTCAATGCACGGGCAACATCCTTATGGACACGCATGGAAGCACTATTATTCTGTATACCCAAATAAGAAATAGCCTTGTCCAGGTCGGCCAAAATGCTATCCGCCACTACGGTCCGGCTATCCCGAGGTAACTGCATCTCTTCTTCATTAGGGTCAAGCGGAGTACTTACCCATGTCAATGGCCCATAATCCACAAACATCCTGTAATAGTACCAGGCCCGGAAGTAATAGGCTTCGCCGACATACTGATCATAATCGGGACTTCCCTGTTCCACACAGTTATCTAAATTGGCTAATAAAAAGTTCAAATTACGGATAGCCGTATAATTGGTCAGTTTGGCTGCACCGCTCAAAGTAGTCTCCCCTACCAGACGCGAGCTAACAGAACTGGATGACATATTATCACTATTTATATCAGAACCGGCAATACCGTCACCACTACCACCGGCACCGAAGTCTTGTCCCCGCAAGCCGTTACCAAAATTTACTTTTATTTTATCATCTTCATATTTCGGATTGCCTATCTGATAAAACATGTCCAGATAATTTCTCATTTCACCTGTACTGCTGAAAGGCTGCGCAGTCGAAAGTACGCCTTCCGGCATTTTATCCATATCGAAGCAGGATGTTAGGCTGAAAGCCAGAATCACGCCTAAAAATATATTTCTTTTTTTCATATGATCTCTAAATTATAAGTTAACAACCAAGCCTACAGATACTACACGGTTCATCGGATAGTTCTTACCCCCCTCACTGGTGTAGTCGTTCTTTGTATAGATCGCTTCCGGGTCAAACATACCTTTCAGTTTTGTAAAGGTCAGCAGGTTTTCACCAGAGAAGAATACCTGAACTTTCTGCATACCTACTTTATTCGTCCAGATAGCAGGAAGGTCATAGCTGATTGTCAGGTTTTTCAAACGGCAATAAGCACCACTCTGAATATACCGGTCGCTGGTAGTCATTGTTTTATCACGGAACGGAACAACACCGCCTGCCGTATGGATATAGGGCTTCGGATAATAAGCTCCCGGATTCGATTCACTCCAGAAATCCAGATGTTCCTTAAACACAGTTACCTGTGCATAGGGACCGCTTCCCCAGAAGTAAGCGCCTGTTCCCGGATCCCAATCACGTTTGCCAACTCCTTGGAACATCATGCTCAGGCTGATGCCTTTCCAACTGATAGAACCGTTAACTGTGTACTGATAACGCGGAGTCGTATTACCGATTACCGTCATATCGCCCATATCATCCAATGTATTTGTCCCGTTATTGATCTTATTATCATTATTCAGGTCACGATATTTCACATCACCCGGAGTCCAGGGTTTACCACTAATAAATGACAAGTCATACTTTTCATTATAAGCATCTGCTTCTTCCTGTGTCTGGATCAGACCGTCGGCACGATACCCCCAGATTTCGCCCACCTTTTTACCGGTATACCAGTTTTCTTTCGGATTTGTTCCGGTCGGGTTGGCATATTCCGTTACTTCTGAAGTTGCATCCGACAATGAACCACCGATCGTATACTGAATATCGCTACCGATCTGTCCGCGATAATTCAGGGCAAGCTCCCAACCGCGGTTTCTCATCCGTGCATTATTGGTCTTAGGTGCATCTGCTCCGAAAATATCCGGAAAGTCGACGCCGGGCCCTAACATATCCTTTGTATCACGCTGGAAAACATCGAGTGTACCGGTCAAAGAGTTCCCTAAGAATCCAAAGTCGAGACCGATATTCTTACTTTCCACCTTTTCCCAGGTAGTAGTCGGATTCACAACACCCGGAGCCCGTGTAAAGATATGACGTCCGTCAGAGAAAATATAATTGCCCAACTTATTATTCAACTCCATTGTTGCGGCAAAAGTATATAAGGCAGCACCGGCCTGGTTACCCAGCAAACCATAGGAAGCACGCAGTTTCAGGTTTGACAGTACATCAGTCACAGAACTCATGAATTGTTCGCGGGTAATGTTCCATCCCAAAGAGACGGAAGGGAAGAATCCCCAACGATTGCCTGAGGCAAAACGGGAAGAGCCGTCATAACGTCCGTTCAGTTCAACCAGATAACGTCCGTCATAATCATAATTGATACGTCCGAAGAAACCGCGGGTTGCCCAACCGTTACGGGTATCGATGACAGTCTTGTCGCCGGTTCCCATACCGACATTCGGATTGCTGGTCGAATACAGGCCGGTAATGGAGTTCTTCATCAGACTGAACTCATAATCTTCTTCCTGAAAACCAGCCATTACTGTAAAGTTGTGCTTTTCAGCCAAGCTGAAAAGATAATTTGTATACAAATTGATCGACTGATAACGTGTACGGTCATAGCTACGGGTAAACTTACCATCAGGAGACATACCCAATTCCGCACGAACACCTTTTGAAGTACTGACACCGTCGGCACCATAAATAAGCGGACTGACATTTAGTGCTTCGTATTCTTTATTTCCTAATTTATAGGTATAGTCGAAGAATATAAACCAGTTCTTAACAGGTTGAATATCCAAACCGGCAGTGATATTCATATTATCACGCTGTGTATTTGTATAGGTTCCGCTCTGCAGATAAGGAATCATTGTCAGTTCCGTGAAATGACCGTTCGGGTCGACCGGAGAAACTGTGGGACGGAAACGAGCCAGTGAATGATAGAAACCTTCGCTGATACCACCGTCACCAAACGGAGTATTCTGGTCGGAATGCATGAATTTGGTATTCACTTTCAACTTCATCCAACTAGTCAGCTGCGAAGTAACATTGGCAGCAAAATTATACCGTTTATAATCCATATCGGCATAACGGAGGATTCCGTCTTCCGAATAGTAACCACCTGAAATATAATATTGTGCAGCCTTACCACCACCGCTCAGGCTGATATTATGATTCTGTTTAAACGCCCAGTTCTTATAATGCAAATCAAAATAGTTCACATTACCGACACCAGACTCCGAGTTTTCGAAAGCCGGGTTCATATTGGAATTGGCAGGCAGTTCGAACCACGGATCGACACTGCTCGGATCATTGATATACTGCTGTAACAAAGCTAGTTTCTCATCGCTGTACAAACGCGGAGAACCGGCATTGGTTACACCGGCATTCCAGTATTGTGCAAAATCATACGAATTGACCATATCCGGCAGAACAGTCGGTGTACTCCAACCGACCGTACCCTGGTAGTTGATGCGCGTTTTACCTTCTTCCCCTTTCTTTGTCGTGACAAGAATCACACCGTAAGCGGCACGTGCACCGTAGATAGCACAAGCAGCCGCATCTTTTAATACGGATATATTTTCAATATCACTGGGGTTTACATCGGTGAGGCTCATTTCCACACCATCGACCAGGACGTAAGGGGCCGCATTATTATCCAGATTACCTTGTCCGCGTAATGTCAAAGTACCGGCTCCACCCGGACGGCCACCATCGGAATTGCTTACCAGCAAACCCGGAACCATCCCTTGTAAACTCTGTACGGCATCGGCAACAGGACGACGTTCCAGCACATCTCCCTTAACGGAAGATACGGAACCGGTCAGATTCACTTTCTTCTGCACGCCATAACCGACAACAACTACTTCATTAATATCAACCGCATCACTAAGCATCTTGATCGTTAAATCCTTCATGCCTTCCTTTATCAGGATTTCCTGAGGGATCAGACCAATATAAGATATTAATAATGTTTGTCCGGGTGATACCGAGATAGAAAAACGGCCATCGGCATCGGCAATCGTACCGTTCTGTGAATCTTTCACCTGAACAGCTGCTCCGGCCAAAGGTTCGGAAGTTGCCTCTTCGAGGATAACCCCCGTTACTGTTTGCTGAGCAAAACCTGCCAAGCAAAACAACATCAGTAAGAATGTTAGAAAAGATTTTTTCATAAAACAATAAATTTAGTAAACAACATAATTTAATTCTCAAGACAGGTAAGTTTTTTCAAATTCACCTATATCCAATAACATCGAATTAACCCTATTTCATAAGCACGCTCTGTTTAGTTAATATTTGCAAAGGCAAAGTTGCACTTTCCGAGACATACCGATGTCAACAATCGTACTTTTCATGTCAAAAACCATCCCAAAGTTCTGTTTACACTGAATGTTTTCTATTTTAGATCAGTTTTATTACATTTGCACTTATTAGAAATAAAGTACGATGAGAAGCATCCCTATTATAAAATTATTACAATTCCTGTTTTTGTTTTACTTCTGTATAGGATATACAAAAGGAGCAACCCCCAGCTATTTTTTCCAGCAGCTGAATCTGGACAAAGGTTTATCGCAAACAACAGTGAATTGTATCCTGGCAGACAATAAAGGATTGATCTGGATCGGGACAGCTTCCGGGTTAAGCTGTTTTGACCGTTACGGTATGAAAAGTTATTTCCATGAAAAGGATAACCCTTATTCCCTGCCGGGAAATACGATTTATTTCATTGCGGAAGATTCATTGAACAATATCTGGGTTTCCACCAATAACGGATTAACCTTATACGATAAAAGCAGCGACTCATTCCGCCCTGTCAAATTCGAAGATAAGATAATCACAACAAATTCATTCCATACATTCTCCGGCTCCATCCTTTTCACAGCTGATGAAGGAGTGTATATCTATGACAGCAAAAGTCGGACTCTTCATAAAAGACCCGTCCTTCAAAAAGACTCATCCGATTTTATACCTTATTATATTCGTCCCTGGGACAAAGACGAAGTATTGCTTATCTCACGCAGAAACGGTATCCTCAGATACAACCCGGTTACCGATCAGATAACTCCTACCGATTATCCGATCCAAACGGGAGACCTGAATGCGGTTTATCTGGATAGTAAGAAAAGGCTTTATCTTTCCTCCTATAATAAAGGCTTCGTTTGTTACGCTCCGGATGGAAAAAAGCTTTACCATATCCATACGGGAAATTCCAAATTAAATAATAACCTGGTACTTGACTTTCTGGAGATAAATAACAAACTCTGGATAACGACCGATGGCGGAGGAATCAATATTATGGATCTGGAAAACACCTCCGATATTACAGCCATTGTCCATACGCCGGGAGACAGGAACACGCTTCCGGTAAATTCCGTCAAATGCATCTATAAAGACAAACAGGATAATATCTGGGTAGGGACAGTCAGAGGCGGTATGATCGGTATCAAAGAAGTTTTCATGAAAACATATACGGATGTTCCGCGCAACAATACCAACGGATTGAGCGATATATCAGTCATCAGTATCCACGAAGACAAACGGGGACGCTTGTGGCTGGGGACAGACGGAGGCGGTATCAACCAATACGATCCTTATACCGATACCTTCAAACATTATCCATCCACTTACGGAGATAAAGTCGTATCTATTACAGATTATTCGGACTCAGAATTGCTCGTTTCCCTATATACCAAAGGTATGTATCTCTTTAATAAAGAAACAGGAAACTACCACCGGCCCTTCTATCTGATCGACGAAGCCACGACGGTCGACCAGTTTCACGGAGGAAATGCCTCACTGGCTTATAGGGTTACCGACGAATGGGCTTATTTTCTGGGTAAAAATGCAGTCAGCCATAGTTTCCGGACCGGGAAGTTCTCTTTCCTGAAGATAGACGGGCAGAAGCTGGCCGTAGGTCCGATGAAAATGGTTTGTGCCGACGATAAATCAGCCTTTATCATCCAAAGCAACAATCTGTATGAAGTATATCACGGCAGCGACACGCTTCATGTCCTCCTCAGTATCGGTGGACATGAAGCGATCAAAGCGGTAGCACGCGACAAGAACGGTATTTTCTGGATCGGGACGGAGTATGGTTTCGGTTATTTCGATTCTAACACAAAGGAATTCACCAAGATTGAAACCAAACTGTTCAACAGTGTCTCTACCTTACTACTGGACGAACAGGAACGTCTTTGGATCGGTGCCCGCAACATGTTATTCTCATACGATCTCAAAAAGAAACGTTTCGCCTCCTGGGGAGAATCGGACGGTTATACGACGAATGAGTTCATCTATAAATACCAGGTTTCGTCCATCTCCGATTATATCTATCTGGGTGGCGCCTCCGGATTGCTGCGTATCAATAAAAACATACCGACCAAAGAAGAGCCGCTGCCCGAAGTCAGGCTGATGGATGTGTTGCTGAACGGGAACTCCTGTATCGACCAGTTGGAAAACGGCCGTAACCGGATAACGATTCCTCATACGCACAGCTCCATTGAAATAAAAGTCATCTCGATGGAAAAAGATGTGTTCCGCAGCAAACTATACCGTTATATGATTAACGGAACCGATCAACAATACACCGAAACATACAACCATGTCCTTTCACTGCGTATGCTGGCTCCGGGCAACTACTCCATCCTGGTGTCCTGCAACTCAAAAAGCGGGGAATGGAGCGAACCGGTCGAAGTACTTCATATCACGGTAACACCTCCCTGGTATCAACGCCCCTACGTCTTTGTCATTTTCATCATCCTGTTAATCCTCTTTCTTTTCTGGTCCGAACGCATAGCAAGGCGGCGCAGAAACCGGAAAATGAAATGGCAGATGAAAGAGCACACCAATAAGATGAATGAGGAAAAGGTACGCTTCCTCATCAACATCAGCCATGAACTGCGTACCCCGCTAACACTGATTTACGCACCTCTGAAAAGGATACTCGACAAAAACAGCTGGAATGAACCGGAAAATCTGAAAGGACAATTATCCGGCATATACAAACAGGTGCTGGACATGCGGAACACCATCAATATGGTATTGGATATGAGCAGCCTGAAGGAGGCGAAGAATACGTTGCACAAAACGCCCCATCAACTGAACGAATGGATTATTTCCGTCGCCAAAGATTTTGAAAGCGAACTGGAAGCCCGCCATATCCGGATAGACTACCAACTGGATGAACATATCGGACAAGTTTCGTTCGACGGTCCCAAATGTACGACCGTCTTATCGAACCTATTAATGAATGCGCTGAAGTTCAGCCCTTCGGACACAACGATCACCGTATCCAGCGAATTACTGGATGATAAAATCCGGGTAAGCGTAGCCGACCAGGGAATCGGTCTGGGCAATCTCGATGCCAATAAACTCTTTACCCGCTACTATCAGGGTAACCACGACCAGTCGGGAAGCGGGATAGGACTCTCTTTCTCCAAAGCACTGATAGAAAGGCACAAAGGAACGATCGGTGCCATGAACAATGAAGACTGCGGAGCCACTTTCTTCTTTGAACTGCCACTCGATGCCGAGAATGAAAACATAGAAAAAGAAAACCGGCAAGACGTATGGTTCCCGGTTGAATCCCCATCCGAAACGGAAACATTCTCTACAAACCATTATTCTATCATCATCGTAGAAGACAAGAAGGAATTAAGTTCGTTCCTGAAAGAATCCTTACAGGAATCATTCAAAAATGTCTATGTGGCAGGCGACGGAGAAGAGGCCATTGAAATAATTAACCAGAAGCATCCGGACATCATTGTCAGCGACATTATGATGCCGAAGATGAACGGTTATGAATTGTGTAAAAAGATCAAGGAAGACATGGCTACCAGCCATATTCCCGTTATACTCCTAACTGCCAGGGGGGATCTGGACAGCACGACAATGGGATACAAACTGGGAGCGGACGCTTATCTGGCAAAGCCTTTCGATATGGAATTATTACTGGCAGTCATCAGTAACCAGCTGAAAAACCGGGAAGCGATCAGGCAGAAGTATAAAGAAAGCCATTTACTTCCTCCGGAAGCAACCCCTTCACAGACAAACAACCTGGACGAGGAGTTCATGCTGAAACTGAACAAGCTGATTTACGACAACCTTTCATCGCGTGAACTCGATGTCAAGTTCCTTACCACGCAGATGGGAATGAGCCGTACGCCACTCTACGCCAAGCTAAAGGCCTTAACCAATATGGGAGTTAACGATTATATCAATATGATCCGCATAGATAAAGCCTGCCAGCTACTGGTTGGCTCTTCCATGAATATCACAGAGATATCCGAAACTGTAGGATTCGAGTATCCCCGCCATTTCAGCACGCTATTCAAACAGCTCAAAGGCATGCCGCCATCGCAATACAGGAATAGTAAGGCTACAACAAAAGAATGCGATAGCGAAAGAGAAGATTAGATTCGATATTTATCAAAAGTGAGCTATCTTGTCCCCGTGCTTGACACGGGGCCGCAGAAGAACAGGCAGTATCAAAAGATACATATAGGATACGGTTTGTGCCTTTGCGATCCCGTGTCAAACACGGGAACGGGATAGCTCACCTTTTTCTATAATTACCCCCCATTTATTTCCAGTAAGGCAATGTATAAGGATTGCGATACTGATACCAGTACAACCGATGTGCAGCGGCTTCCTTATCATTCACGAAACTTAATGTAGCCGGATCCCATTTTACCGGACGGTTCAGTTCGCGGGAAATATTTGCCAGACAACAAAGCGTATTAGTGCTGCAACCTACCTCTACCGGAGCAATCGGATTCTCACGTGAACGAACGCAATCGATAAAGTTCTGCATATGAGGCGAACTTACTTCATACTCTCCTTTACCGACTTCTTTCTTCTTAGCTTTCAACAAGGAAGGATCCGAACATTCGATATAACCGCGTGCTACCTTCAGCCATCCTTTATCACCGATAAACTGGATACCCTGAGCATTCTCATTATCTTCCCGATAAGGCTGTTCGGTCATCACAATACCGTTAGCATATTTCATGGATGCATATTTCTGTCCGTTATAACCAGCCGGAGTAAATTCTACCGGACCGGAACCGTCCATACCGATAGCAGCCTGAGCGATGTCAAACATATGGGCACCCCAGTCGGCCGTAAAGCCATTACCGGTTTCCTGATACCAACGCCAGGCTCCCCACAACTGTTCGTTCTGCTCCGGATCGAGAGAGATCGGAGGACAAAGATCCGGATGATAGTGTACCTTCGGATCATTCAGCGGTCCCATCCATTGATTGAAGTTCAGATTTCCCGGCACAGGCATTTCCGGCAGATCCAACGGTTTTGGAGGTGCACCGACACGGGCATATATTTTCTCTACATGACCGATCGCTCCATTACGAACCAACTCGATCGCTTTCTGAAACTCTTCGCTCGAACGTTGCTGGCTTCCCACCTGTAGCACCCGCTTGTTATCGCGGACGGCTTTTACCATCGCCAGACCTTCGGCAATTGTATAAGCCAGCGGTTTCTGGCAATAAACATCTTTTCCCGCCTGACAGGCATGAATAGTAGTCAAAGCATGCCAGTGGTCGGGAGTTGCCACCTCGATCGCATCGATGTCCTTACGTTCCAGCATTTCCTCATAAAACTCATAGCTGTCGCAACGCGGCGCCACGCCCTGCTGCTTCTGCCAGGCCGTAATTCTACGCACAAAACGCTCACGTTTCATGGAATCTACGTCACAACCGGCAGCAACCTGCACGCCCGGACAATTGGAAAAACTGGTAAAATCGGATAAACCTTGCTGCCCCAGTCCGATAAAGCCTAAAACAACCCGATCACTCGGTGCGATGCGCACTCCATTGATCGACCAGCTGGGAAGGATTGTAAAACTGGCTAGTCCCAGTGCGGACAAGCCGAGGAATTTTCTTCGGGAAATTCCTTTCTTCTCGTTCTCTTTCATGGTATTAAATTATATTGGTCTTAAAAAATCAATACCGCAAATGTATAGAATTTATTGTAATAAATAAAAAAAAGCGGGAATATTTCGTCAAATATTCCCGCAGATATGATATTGTATTATAACTTAAAATGCATAACCGAACCCCATATTCAGATAGATCGGATACATGGCGAAAGTAATCGTATTAAAATCTTTCTTGAATATATCGTTCATACCCCAAGTCAGATCGGCATACACATTCAAGTGTTTGAAGGCTTTCCATTCGCCTCCCAACTGTAGCCCCCATGCAAAACGACGCAGGTCTTTGGAAAAATCGTAAGGAGCACTTTTACCGTCTTCAAATACGACTTTGTTACCGGTCGGATCGAGTTCACGCAAGTAGCCGTCGTACACATCACCCGTAAAATCGCCTTCCATCCGATAGGAAACATACGGTCCGGCATTCAACTTCCAACGTGGAGAAACCCGCCAGGCAGCCAGCACAGGAACAGTCAGATACGAGTTATTTACTTTTGTCTTTACCTGTCCGGTCCAAAAGCCTTTCATACGTTCACCACCGTCACCGATGATCTCCATGCTGTAATTCTTTACACGGGCATCTGTTTTCATACCTTTCGTTTCAAGGCGTAAAGCAAGCATAATACCCCAGGTACGCGCCGGATTAAGCCACTTCGTTACATTCCCCTCGATAGCAATCTGCAATGTCGGGTTATAACTGTCAATAGAACGTATCTCTTTCGGCAATGGCAATGGAGACGTACCTCCGATACTGAATCCGGCTTTTACCTCATATTCCAACCCGATCAGATATGAATTGATGATACCGGCATTCCGGTCTTTCTGGGCAAACAGACTATGGCTAGTCAGCAATAATAAACCCAGGATACTTATAATTAATTGTTTTTTCATACTGTTTTATGTTTATTCTTCCACTGAATGGATCAGTTCGACTTCATCTATATATAATGTACTGCCAACTGCTCCGTTGAACAAATCACCTTCTATACTGGAAGAAAACACAATCGCCACATTATATTTTCCTGCTTTCAACTTATCCCGGTCGATAGTTTTACCTGGTCGCATATTAAACGGCAGATAGAACTGTGTCCATTCATCCGTCTCTTTTGCATCTTCGATCCGTGCGACGGAGATCAAGTTGGGATGGCTGAATTTGTTAGTTCCATCCAGCATCTTCACATCATCGGTCGTCTCATAAAAGATCGCATAGATATCGAACATATCTTTTTTACCGGGAACGATCTTTCCTGATTCGGAGAAATCCGGTCCTGCCTTGTACTTATAATATCCGGTCAGATAAGTCGGTACATACTCGAACGGCATACCGAATTTAGTTGCTTTCAAGGCATTTGTTACAGCACTGAGAATATCGAATGTCCCCATAAACAAGTTTCCGGCAGCAATCGGCATACCTAACCGACTTCCAAAGTCACCGGTTGAGCGGGTTACTAATCTTACACAATTATCCTTATAGCCTTTATCTGAAGAAAGTGTCGGAAAGGTATCACGGGGGGCATTTACATCTGTCAGAGCAAATCCGGGGTTACCGCTTGCCCAATCCATTATAGTGTTTCCATTGTCATCTGTTTCATAGAAAACATCATAGCCAGCTTTACCTTCATGTCTGACCTTTTCAAAACTATATTGTGTACCGATACCGGTTATCACATAACTCACCTCATAGCGTTTCTTCCATTGTCCGTCTTCCGAAACGACAGTGTAATACTGCGGTTCGCTGAAATCGAGCGTCGTTCCGCTAGCCGGTGAAATAGAGGCCCCTGGCGTCAGGGTAAATTCAGGCGATTGTTTCGACAAATCAGTATTTGATTTAACCATCAATGTAATCTTATCATTTGTAATAATAGGATCGCGACGCAATATGTCGGCTGGTACTGTACAAGTCAGAATATCAGCTTCTGCATTCGGCGCCTCGTCCTGGATACAGGACATTCCCATAATACTTAAAAAAAGACAGGTTAATAAGCGTGTCAGCTTCATTTTGTTTCTTTTTTAGTGAATAATCCAATAATTACTTTTTCCATAAAGTGACTGCAAATTTACTTCCCTTTTTCGGATTTGTCTGCAATATTATGTTTTTATTACATATTTTATTGGGCAAACCCAGGCTTTCTTCCTATTTTTGGTGTTTTACAAACAATTGTGTATCATCACCATTAATTCATTCAGACCATGACAACACGCAGAGATTTTATCCGGCAGGCCGCCCTTCTGGGAGCCGGCCTCTCGATGAACCCTTTCTTTATTAAAGCTAGTAGTAACTCAGTCGGTGCAAACGATAAAATCAGGGTCGGACTGATCGGTTGCAAAGGGATGGGGTATTCCGACCTACAGGCTTTCCTCCGCAATCCGGAAGTCGAATGTATCGCTTTAGCGGATATTGATGAAAATGTGTTAAATAACAGGGCTGCCGAGACGGAAAAACTAACCGGAAAGAAGGTAAAACACCTTTATAAAGACTGGCGGAAGCTGATCGACAACAAAGATGTGGACGTCGTTATCATCGGTACTCCCGACCATTGGCACTGCCTCCAGATGGTTGCCGCCTGCGAAGCCGGAAAAGATGTTTATTGCGAAAAACCGCTGGGAAACAGTATCGAAGAATGTAATATCATGGTACGTGCTGCCGAGAAATACAACCGTGTCGTACAGGTCGGACAGTGGCAACGCAGCGACCCTCACTGGCAGGACGCAATGGCTTTCGTACATAGCGGGCAGTTGGGAAAGATACGTACTGTACGTGTATTCTCTTATCAGGGATGGTGTCCTTCCATTCCGGTTGTTGCCGACGAACCGGTTCCGGCAGGTGTTGATTATGACATGTGGCTTGGTCCGGCACCCAAACGCCCGTTCAACCGTAACCGTTTCCATTTCACTTTCCGTTGGTTCTGGGACTATGCCGGAGGACTGATGACAGACTGGGGTGTCCACCTGCTCGATTACGCCCTCTATGGCATGAATGTGACGGCACCGAACTCTATCATGGCTTCGGGCGGCAAATTCGGTTATCCGGACGATGCCTGCGAAACACCTGACCTTCTGCAAACGATCTATACATTCGATGACTTCACCGTGATGTGGGACCATGCCATCGGTATCGACGACGGTGCTTACGGACGTAACCACGGACTCGGTTTTGTAGGAGAAAACGGCACACTGGTTATCGACCGCGGCGGTTGGGAAGTCATCCCTGAAAAGGTGAACGGCAAGGCCCGCATGGAAGTAGTCGCCCTGAATAAGGCTTACGGAGAAGGCGGCTTGAACCTGCACGTCAAGAACCATCTGGAATGTATCAAATCGCGCAACCGTAATTGTAATGCTAGCATCGAGATCGGCGCACATATCGCCAAATTCTCTCAATTGGGTAACATTGCTTACCGGACCGGAAAGAAACTTTCGTGGGACGGAACAAGTTTCCATGATGCAGAAGCTGATAAATATCTCTGCAAAGAGTATCGCGCCCCCTGGGAGTTACCGAAGATATAAGCAGAATGAAAAAGGCGGGCTCTCACAAGTCCGCCTTTTCGAATGTTTAATTTAAATACTAACTATGGTATCGATCCGATCATTGATGCTCGGACCGTAGTAAGTCGTTTACCGTCTTTACCGGATTGAAAGTCTCGATAGGAACTTCTACAAATACGGTATTCCAGTCGCTCATTGCACCATTCCACAAACCGGGAAGTTCCAATGCCTTCAAATCGCGGCCATCTTTACTCTTGTAAGAGATGAAACCGGTATTTTTATCTACATAATCAGGCAGATTATATTTTTCTCCTTTATGATTCTTCAATGCACATACCAGGTCAACCGGATTGAAGTGGGTACCTTGTTCGAACATCGCTTTCTTTGTCGGATCTTTCAGGTCGATCTGCGAACTTTCCAGGATTTGCGGAGAGACAGTGCCATCCGGATTCTGTGCCAGGAACGGACCGCCACCCGGTTCGCCTACATTCTTCACCATACCGCAAACACGCAACGGACGGAGCAGTTTGCTCTTGATATAGAGAATCAGTTCGGCATCTTCCAGCAACTTCGTATCCGGATTCTTGATACACAGGTCATCCTGTAGGAAATGAATCATTTCTTCTACCTGGTCATGTGAATATTTTCCTGTTTCGATCAGGTTCAGATAATTGAATATACGTTCCTGCAAAGTAACCAGTACACCGGCTATCACTTTCTTAAAGATAACAGTCGAACATTTGAAACTGTCGGGAACGACATTGTCGATATTCTTTACAAAAACGACATCTGCATCGATATCATTGAGATTCTCGATCAAAGCACCATGACCGCCCGGACGGAACAACAATTTTCCATTCTTGTCGCGGAAAGGATTGTTCTCCATATCGGCGGCAACCGTATCCGTACTCGGCTTCTGTACACTGAAGGAAAGATCATAGCCTACCGAGAACTTTTCTTCGTATGCCTGTTTCTTTTCTGACACCAACTGTTCAAACAAAGCCTTATGTTCGGGAGATACGGTAAAATGGATATTTACTTCACCGGCATTGTTCTTGGCATACATGGCACCTTCAGCCAAATGTTCTTCCATGGCAGTACGGATCGTTTCACCTGCCCGGTGGAACAACAACAGACCTTTAGGCAACTGTCCGTAATTCAACCCTTTGGCATCCAGCAAATTGGAAACCACCGCCTTATAATTGCCGGCAGCGATCAGTGCCGGGATATCTTTCTCTTCGTTTGCCAGGCAAACCGCATTCAATGCATTATAAAAAGCGAAACGGGTAATCTCGCTGAAGAATTTCTTTTCAAAATCACTGGTCGGCACATCGTAAGAGGCTGACAGAAACTCGTACAGATTCTTAAACATACGGCTGGCAGCACCTGAAGCAGGTACAAATTTCAGGATCCGTTTATTTTTAGCAAGATAGGCATCCCACGCATCCATATAAGTTGCCTGGTCCTCCTGCGATACAACCATTATACCTTTTTCTACCGATGCGGATGCGGCTATTTCCAGATAAGGGAAACCTTTGACGAAGCAAGCCAGTTGTTCTTCAATCTGCTGTTCGCTGATTCCTTTATCAGCCAATTGCTTTAAATCGTTTGCGTTTAACATAGTATATCTTTTAAAATTAGTACTCTTCGCATTGTGGCATAGCATTTTCCGTCTATGCTTCTCGCAAATGTATAAAAATACTGTTAGAATAGCATTGATATTCGAGGAAAAAAGATACTTTTACAGTATGTTTTACCGCCTGTCCTCAAATGGGCAGTAAAAAAGAAGATGCAACTATGGACATACAACCATTCTTTACGGAAGAAGAAAGAAAAGATTTCTTCTCAAAATACAGACAATTGGTACGTAGCCTCTACTCCTTTTTACATAGAGAGGATATACGGAAAATGAGAGAGTTGATGCAGCGCGTTGTCGCACTCGACTGTTACGGAAGAGACAAGAACGGCATCAACGGATTGATTCGCAATATTAATACTGCACTGATCGCAACAACGGAGATCGGACTGAAACGGACTTCGGTCATCGCCCTCCTGCTCTATCGTCCGGTGCTGAAAAAGGTCATTACACTGGAAGAGGTCGAAAAGACGTTCGACGCAGATGTCACGCTGATCATTCAGCGCCTGCTGAAAACGTCCGATCTGTATGCCCGCAATACGGCCGTCAATTCTGAGAACTTCCATCACCTGCTCTTCTCTTTTGCAGAAGATGTCAGGGTGATACTGATCATGATTGCCGACCGCCTCTGCCTGATGCGCCTGGGCAAACAGTTGAAGGAAGACGAACGCCTGCGGCTAGCCACCGAGGCCTCATATCTGTATGCTCCCCTGGCTCATCGCCTGGGTCTATACAAAATAAAGAGCGAACTCGAAGACTTGTCGCTGAAGTATACCGATCCCAAACAGTATGATTTCATCAAGAAAAAGCTGAATGAGACCAAACGTTCACGCGACATTTATATAGCCGAATTCATCGCACCTATCAAGAAAAAGTTGCAGGAAGCCGGCTTACAGTTCGATATCAAAGGACGTACCAAATCCATCCACTCGATCAACAACAAGTTGAAAAAGCAGAAGATCGAGTTTGAAGGTATATACGATCTGTTCGCGATCCGTGTCGTGCTGGATACTCCACTTAAAAAAGAACGTTCGGAATGCTGGCAGGTATATTCGATCATTACCGACATGTACCAGCCTAACCCCAACCGTATGAAAGACTGGATTTCCATTCCGAAGACGAATGGATACGAGAGTCTGCATATCACGGTCATGGGCCCGCAAAACAAATGGGTGGAAGTGCAGATCCGTACCCGCCGGATGGATGAGATCGCCGAACGCGGACTGGCAGCCCACTGGAAATACAAAGGCGTGAAAGCCGAAAGCGGACTGGACGAATTCCTCAATACCGTGCGTGCCGCCCTGGAAGAGAAGGAGAACAACCCGCTCGACCTGATGCAGGACTTCAAGATGGACCTGTATAAGGACGAAATCTATGTCTTCACACCGACCGGCGAACTGATCAAACTGGCGAAAGGGGCCACCGTGCTCGACTTTGCCTTTGCCATCCATTCAAAGCTGGGATGCAAATGCGTTTCCGCCAAGGTAAATGAAAAGAACGTACCTATTAAATATGTACTGAACAACGGGGATACGGTTTCGGTCGTCACCTCTCCAACTCAGACGCCTAAACGCGACTGGCTGAACATCGTCGTCACCTCCAAAGCCCGTGTAAAGATCAAACAGGCCCTCCGTGAAGAGACAGCCAAGGCGGTCGACTTTGCCAAGGAGATGCTCCAACGCCGTTTCAAAAATCGGAAGATCGAGATGGAAGAACCTCATCTGATGCGTTACATCAAGAAGAAAGGATTCAAGACCGTCACCGACTTCTACATCGAAATAGCCGAAGAACGCCTCGACCCGAACAATGTGATCGACGAATATCAGGAGTTTGTCCGCAAGGAAACCGAGACCAACGACCGTTCGGAAACCCGTAGTGCCGGCGAATACATCACGACCACCGAAGTGGAGGAAATATCCACCAACAAGGATGTTCTGGTCATCGACAAGAACCTGACAGGGATTGAATACAAGTTGGCAAAATGCTGTAACCCGATCTACGGCGACGAAGTATTCGGATTCGTTTCCACCCAAGGCATCAAGATCCACCGGATGGATTGCCCGAACGCGCAGGAGATGTTCAGCCGTTTCGGTTACCGTATCATCCGTGCAAAATGGAGCGGAAAAGGCGACAACGGATATGTGGTAACCCTTCGCGTTGTCGGCAGGGACGATATCGCGATCGTCACCAACATCACCTCGGTGATCGGAAAAGAGAATGGCGTCACGCTCCGTTCGTTGAACATAGATTCGGTAGACGGGATATTCCAGGGTAACTTTGCCGTACTGGTGAGAGATACCAATTCGCTGAATATGCTGGTCAAGAAAATAAAATCAGTCAAAGGAGTCAAGACGGTAGACCGTCTGAATTCATAAGAAAAAGGCTCGCCATAACGGTCGAGCCTTTTTCTTTTTTTATAATCAAATAATTAATACTAAAGTAATAAAATAAAGTTCTTTGTATTTTTACCTTAAAAACATTTTCTGTTATTCACTTTTAAATTGATAGACAAAGATAAATCTTTTTGTTCAACTATTAAACGTATTACCGCCCGTCAGACGAACCCCAACGGTTATTGAACAAAAAGATTTATTTTAAGGACAAAATCAGTCTTTTGCCTGATGCACCGTCAGTTGCGGGAACGGGAACCCGATACCCTCGGCATTGAAGGTTGCATAAATAGCTTTATTGGTATCAAAATAAACGCCCCAGTAATCGGAACTTTTTACCCATACACGCACAATGACATTGACACTGCTATCAGCCAGCGCACTCAAGGCTATGAAAGGAGCCGGTTCGTTCAAAACACGTGCATCCTGTGCAAGAACGGATTCGATCACTCTCTTTACATGCTCGTAATCGCTTCCGTATTCCACACCGAAAGTCCATTCCACACGACGCGTCGGCTCATTACCGATATTGGTTACCACGCCGCTGCTCAATGAGCCGTTCGGAATAAAGATATTTTTATTGTCTGCCGTAAGCAAAATAGTATGGAAGATCTGAATCTCCCTCACCGTACCGCCTACACCCTGCGATTCGATATAATCACCGACCTTATACGGTTTAAACAAAAGGATAATCAACCCGCCGGCGAAGTTCGACAGGTTTCCGCTCAACGCCATACCGATAGCAACACCGGCAGAAGCGAGCAATGCAGCAAACGAAGTCGTCTGTACTCCCAACGCCCCTACAACGGAAATGATCAACAGGATCATCAACGTAACATTCACCAGACTTCCTACAAATGTTTTAACAGACGGATCAAAATCACGTTTCGTTAAAATACGGCGAACAAGTTTGTTAATCATGCGGATAATGAAACGTCCTACAACGAAAACAATGATCGCTTTAATAATTGTCCACCCTAAATGACTACCCTGCTCTATCAGGGAATTGATAAAACCTTCCAATTTCGGATTGGAAGCCAACACATCTAATAATATCATATTTCTATCTATTTTAATTAAACACTTTTATCTTATAACAATCAAAGCATCGAAAAGTCTTATAAAATGTGGCAAAGGTATAAAGTTTTTTTAATCCGGCGGCAGAACAAGATATTTGCGTAGCTTTGCGACGATCAAATAACAGATAAAAACAAGAGAATGAGATTACTGCTAATATTCATCACTTTTATCCTGGCAACAGCTAACTGTTTTGCCCAATCGTATGAGGAACTGATTGAAAAAAGTTACGACTTTCTGGATAAGAAAGACCTGGTGTCTGCCGAAGAAAGCCTGAGGGCCGCCATGCGCCTGGAACCGGGAAACCCTATGAACTATGCCTTGTTGACAAACCTCGGCAGTATCCAACGCCGCCAGGGCAAGCTCCAGGATGCGCTGCTTTCCTATACGGCCGCACTCAGCGGACGTCCCAACAATCCGACTATCCTGGAGAACCGCGCCTCTCTCTACTCCGAGCTGGGAGAAACGGAGAAAGCGCTGAATGATTACGATGCCTTACTGATCGTGGAACCGACAAACGAAGAGGCTCTTTACTGCCGCGGACTGATCTATATCCAAAAGAAGAATTATATCTGGGCGGAACAGGATTTCGATAAAATACTCGAGATGAACGAAAAGTCCGTTCGTGCCCGTCTGGGACATGCCATTCTTGAAAAGATGCGTGGTAACTATGAGGAAAGTGAAAGAATCTTCAACTACCTGATCAGCCAGATGCCCCGTGACTGGCTATTGTATGAAGGCCGTGCCGATGTGTATTTCATGATGGGCAAGAACGCCCGCGCCATGGCAGATATTAACAAGGTATTTATTGAAAGTACTCCCAGCGCTTCTCTATATGTGCTGAGAGGAAAAGTGAAGCTGGCCCAGTATGAAAAAGAATCCGCCGCAAAAGATTTCCTGAAAGCACAGGAGATGGGCTATGACCAGACAATCATCGACGAGTTGATGAAGATGACAAAATGATAAACTCACAATCAGCATTCCTTCATTCCGACTTTTTATGTCAGTTCCAATGGGTTACAACCTATTTCTTCGCAAGATATTGAGTGGCTCAATATGTATACATTGTATATATGATGTATATTTTATACCTTTGTGGAAAATATAAAAGATTATGGCAACAATAGCAATCGAAAAGAAAAGGAAAAATATAGATTTGTCTGTAGACACTTTGAAAAAGCTGTCCATTATGGCTGCTTCACAAGGTAAAAGCGTAAAGGCTTTCATAGAAAATCTGTTGGAAACCAAAGCAAATTCTTTGAGTATAGAAGTTTCAACAAATCCGAGCCCAAGCGGTGACCCGTGGTTTGATGATCCGGAGAATATGGCATCTGTCATGCGTGGCATTGAAGATGCAAAACAGGGCAGAGTTACAGCTTATACAATAGATGATATCAAAAATTTGTTAGGCGTATGAGCTATAAACTGAAGTTAACGGATGAAGCCCAAAAACAGCTACTCCAATGGAAGAAATCAGGAAAGAAGAAAGATCTAGCCAAAATTTTTTCACTATTCCAGGAGTTAGAAGAGCATCCGACCACCGGAACCGGACAGGTAGAGCAATTAAAAGGCAACCTTTCCGGTTTTTGGAGTAGACGTATAGACAAACATTATCGTATCATCTACGCCATACATGAAGAGATTGTAACTGTTGAAGTCGTTTCTGTAAAAAGTCATTATGGCGATAAATAAAAATGGGACGAAAAATGTTTCGCCCCATCGGATGTTTTAATCAAATTACTTCTTCGCAATATATTCAGCAATCCAGTCCCCTACTTCGCTGGTCTTGTAGGCTTTGCCATTTTCAGCGATATCTTCGGTTACAATATTGGCATCCATGGAAGCGGCAACGGCTTCGCGGATCAATGCGCCTTCTTCCATCCCGTTGAAAGCATATTCGAACATCAGGGCGGCACTCAGGATAGTAGCCAGCGGATTGGCTATATTCTTTCCGGCAGCCTGCGGATAAGAACCGTGGATCGGTTCGAATACGGAAGTATGCACACCGATAGAAGCAGAAGGCAGCATGCCCAATGAACCGGTAATTACCGAAGCCTCGTCTGTCAGGATATCACCGAACATGTTTTCGGTAACCATCACGTCGAAACTCTTCGGCCATTGAACCAAACGCATGGCGGCGTTATCGACAAACATATATTCTGTCTCCACATCCGGATATTCCTTTTCAATCTCCTGTGCTACCTGACGCCAGAGACGAGAAGTAGCCAACACATTCGCCTTATCGACTACCGTTACTTTCTTGCGGCGTTTCTGTGCATACTGGTAAGCCAGGCGAACGATACGTTCGATCTCTTCACAGGTATAAACACAGGTATCGTAAGCCGTGTTCCCATCTTCGCTTCTACCCTGCGGACGACCGAAATACATACCACCCGTCAATTCACGGATACACATAAAGTCTGCTCCCTCGATCAGTTCGGCACGAAGCGGAGATTTATGCAACAGCGACGGGAACGTTGTCACCGGGCGGATATTGGCAAAAAGTCCCAGCTTCTTACGCATTCCCAGCAGTCCTTGTTCGGGGCGTACCTTTGCGGAAGGGTTATTATCATATTTCGGAGAACCGATCGCACCAAAATAAACGGCGTCGCTCTGCATACAAAGTTCGTGCGTTTCATCCGGATACGGGTTACCGGTCTCATCGATGGCAACCGCTCCCACCAGAGCGTGTTTATAACTTAGTTCGTGGCCATATTTTTCGCATACGGCTTTAACGGCTTTCATGCCTTGTTCTACAATCTCGGGACCGATACCGTCGCCGGGAAGGACTGCGATGTTTAATTTCATTTCAGTTTGTTATTTTAGTCTCTTTTAAATAGCACATATTTGGGTTCCATAGGGACGTAACTATCATCGTCCCACAGGGTGCTCGTAATCATCAGGTCGGCACTGTAACGGTTACAAGCAATAGGCACATTATGAACACGACACTGGCGAAGCAACATCTGAATATCAGCTTCGTGCGGTTGCGCGTTCAGGTCATCGATCAGGAAAACCGCCAGATCCACCTCCTTGCGTACCACCATGGCAGCAATTTCTGCATCACCGCCTAACGGCCCGGAATGCATACAGATTACTTCGGCAGCAATACCTTTCTCGTCGAAAGCATTACGTATCAGTCCGCCGGTTGTACCGGTACATACTAAAAGATGGTGGGAAAGGAATTCTGCATTGTGTACAGCCCATTCTACCATGTCAGCTTTACGATTGTCGTGCGCTACCAGCGCAATGGTCAGTTTTCTGTTCATAACTAATACCTCCTATATTTATTGTTCAATCTTATTCAGCATCTTCAGCGTCGCCTTGATGGCGGCTTCCGTCTGGTCGGCATCGAGGCCGCGGGTTTTGAAATCTATCCCGGCATAATTCCAGCTGATGATCGTCTGCACAAAGGCATCGGTACGACCTCCGGGGGGAATGGATACGGAATAGTTCGTCAGCATCGGGAACGGACGACCCAGGTCGGAATAGATCTTGCGAAGGGCACGGACGAACGCGTCGTACTGGCCGTCGCCGGATGCCGACTCTTCGTATGCCTCGCCGTCGATCTCTATTTTCAGCGTGGCTACCGGCCTCAGTCCCTGCGCCAAAGATAAGGAATAATTTAATATACGGATACGTTGGTCCGCCATTGCATCGTGATGAAGCACATCGCTGATAATATATGGCAGGTCTTCCGTCGTCACCATTTCCTTCTTGTCGCCCAGTTCGATGATACGCTCGGTGATCTTACGCATGGACTCGTCGTCCACGTCGATTCCCAGCGATTCGAGGTTCATGCGGATATTCGCTTTGCCGGAAGTCTTTCCGAGGGCATATTCGCGGACACGACCGAAACGTTCGGGGATCAGGTCGTTGCAATACAAGTTGTTTTTGCTGTCGCCATCGGCATGAACACCGGCACATTGCGTAAAGACATGTTCGCCGATGATCGGGCGGTTCGGGGCGATATGGATGCCGGAATAGGTCTCGACCAGACGGCTTGCGGCGTTGATCTTTTCTTCCCGCACGCTTGTCTGACCGTTCAGATGATCTTTTATCACGGCGATCACGCTGCTGAGCGGTGCATTTCCCGCCCGTTCGCCCAGGCCGTTGATCGTGGTATGGACACCGTGTATTCCTGCCCGGACTGCCGAATAGACATTGGCTACCGCCAGGTCGTAATCGTTGTGGGCATGGAAATCGAAATGCAGTTCGGGATAACGGTCGAGCATCTGTTTGCAGAACTCGTACGTATTGCCCGGATTCAGGATGCCCAACGTATCGGGCAGCATAAAACGTCGGATCGGCAGGTCTTTCAACGCATCGATCAGCTGGAAGACGTAATCGGGAGAGTTTTTGATCCCGTTCGACCAGTCTTCCAGATATATATTAACCTCAATACCTCTTTCGGTAGCCAGCGATACAACAGAACGGATATCTGCAATATGTTGTTCGGGCAATTTGCGGAGTTGTTCGGTTACGTGTTTATACGAACCTTTACAGAGAAGGTTTACCACGCGGCAACCGGCCGATTCGATCCAGTTGAGCGAGGCGTCGCCATCCACAAAGCCCAATACTTCGAGCTTATGCAGATTTCCGGTACGTTCGGCCCAGGCAGCCACTCGCTTCACGGCTTCGAACTCTCCGTCCGATACGCGAGCAGAGGCAATCTCCACGCGGTTTACTCCCAGATCCCCCAGCAGCATCTGTGCAATACTGAGCTTTTCGTGAGCCGCAAAAGAGACACCCGATGTTTGTTCCCCGTCCCGAAGGGTTGTATCCATTATTTCTACCATCTTACTTTCTATTTGCTTCGTACGCTTCTATCTTCGACTTATTAGCCAGCAGGTAATCGATATCGTCCAGGCCATTTACCAGGCAATCTTTTTTATAGGCATTGATGTCAAAGGATTCGCTTTTGCCGGTTGCGTTGTTGGTGATTGTCTGCGCGGGCAGGTCGATTGTCAACGTTGCTTTCGGATCGGCTTCGACAGAAGCGAATATCTCCGCCAGGAACTCTGGAGAAACAACAACCGGAACAAGGCCGTTGTTCATCGAATTGTTCTTGAAGATATCGGCGAAGAAACTGCTGACTACCGCCCGGAAACCATATCCGGCAATCGCCCAGGCAGCATGTTCGCGGCTGGAACCGCTACCGAAGTTCTTCCCGGCAACAAGAATCTGACCTTTATAAGTATCCTGGTTCAATACAAAGTTGGGATTAGGGTTACCGGCTTTGTCATAACGCCAGTCGCGGAAAAGATTATCGCCGAAGCCCTCGCGTGTGGTTGCTTTCAGGAAGCGGGCCGGGATGATCTGGTCTGTGTCGACATTTTCCAGAGGAAGAGGGACACAGGTCGATGTTACTATCGTGAATTTTTCTTTCATTTCGTTCTCTTAATTTATCGGTTTATTTATTGTAATTATTCGCGCTACCCGCGAAAGCCCTTTCGCGGCACCGGCGACACCACTGTCTCCACATCAACGACACCTCTGTCGCCGCACCGGAGACCGTCCCTGGTTACCGCATCGGAGACTACATCAACTCCCGGGGATCGGTGATCTTACCCGTTACTGCCGCAGCCGCTGCCACCAACGGCCCGGCCAGGATAGTACGTGCACCCGGTCCCTGACGGCCTTCGAAGTTACGGTTTGAAGTAGATACGGCATATTTGCCTGCCGGAACCTTATCTTCATTCATGGCCAGACAAGCCGAGCAACCCGGCTGACGCAGTTCGAAACCGGCTTCCGTCAATACCTTGTCGATACCTTCCGCACGGATCTGGCGTTCCACCTGCCAGCTACCCGGAACCAGCCATACGATCACATCGTCGGCTTTCTTCTTTCCTTTCACCAGGGAGGCAAAAGCACGAAAATCCTCGATACGACCGTTCGTACAACTTCCCAGGAAGACATAATCGATCTTTTTGCCCAATACCGGTTCACCGGCAGTGAAGCCCATATAGTCCAGAGATTTCTTGTAAGAGATACGGCCGGCCTCGTCTACGCTCTCCATTGTCGGGATGTTTTCGCGGATACCCATTCCCATTCCCGGATTGGTTCCGTATGTAACCATCGGATCGATGTCTTCTGCATGGAAAACGACTTCCTTGTCGAATTTGGCATCGGGGTCACTGTAAAGTTCGCGCCATTCAGCCAGTTTCTTTTCCCAGGCTTCGGCACGGGGAGAGAATTCACGGTCTTTCAGATAGTCGAAAGTGACCTGGTCGGGAGCGATCATACCACCGCGGGCACCCATTTCGATAGACAGGTTGCAGATGGTCAGACGTTCTTCCATTGTCGTGTTGCGAATCGCTTCGCCGGCATATTCAACGAAATAACCGGTAGCACCGCCTGTCGTCATCTTACTTATAATGTATAGGGCGAAATCTTTTGCCGTTACACCCGGTTTGCGTTTGCCGTCGATGGTGATACGCATCGTCTTCGGCTTGCGCTGCATAATACACTGAGTAGCCAATGTCATTTCTACCTCGCTGGTACCGATACCGAAAGCAATCGCGCCCATGGCACCGTGGGTAGAGGTATGAGAGTCACCGCAAACGATCGTCATACCCGGCTGAGTCAGACCTGTTTCCGGTCCTACTACATGGATGATACCGTTTTTAGGGTGCTGCAGACCGTAATAAGTCAGATTAAAATCCTTCGCGTTCTTTTCCAATGTATCCACCTGATTCTTGGAGACAGGGTCTTCGATCGGTTTTTCCTGATTCAATGTCGGGATATTGTGGTCCGGCATACAAGTGATCTGCTCCGGTCGGAACGGCTTCAGACCACGGGCACGTAACCCCGCAAAAGCCTGCGGACTGGTTACTTCGTGGCAATACAGACGGTCGATATAAAACTGGATCGTTCCGTCGGGCAGGGTATCCACCACATGTTTCTCCCAAATCTTTTCGAATAATGTCTTGCTCATTGCTAATTATGTATTATGTTATTTTACGAACTTGTTGATTGCGTCGATGAAGGCTTCTACGGAAGCAGCGATGATATCGGTATTGGCGGCAAAACCGTAATAATTGTTTCCGTCGTATTCCACCTGCATATGGACTTTACCCATGTCGTCGCTACCTTTATTAATAGCCTGGATGAGAAATTCCTGGATGGTCATCGTGCGGTGGATAATCGACTTCACTGCTTTGATGGCTGCATCCACCGGACCGTTGCCGGAAGCGGCTGCTTCAAACTTTTCACCGGCGATATTCAGGCAGACGCTGGCAACAGACTGTAAGCCGACACCCGATGTAACCTGCAAATATTCCAGTTTGATACGGTGCATGGCAGTGCGGTCTTTTCCGGCCAGCATCAACACATCGTCGTCATTGATATCTTTCTTGCGGTCAGCCAGTTTCAGGAATTCCTGATATACCTTATCCAGTTTTTCCTGATCCAGTTCCACACCTAAAACACTCAGGCGGTGTTTCAATGCGGCACGTCCGCTACGGGCGGTCAATACGATTGCGTTATCGTCGATACCCACATCTTTCGGGTCGATAATCTCATAGCTTTCACGGTTTTTCAATACACCGTCCTGGTGGATACCGGAAGAATGGGCGAAAGCATTACGTCCGACGATCGCCTTGTTCGGCTGAACCGGCATGTTCATCAGGCTGGAAACCGTACGGCTGATGCCATAGATTTTGGTTGTGTTTATATTGGTTTCGATACCACGTTCTTTGTGGCTACGGAAGATCATGGCTACTTCTTCCAGCGAAGTATTACCGGCACGTTCGCCGATACCGTTGATGGTCACTTCCACCTGGCGGGCACCGTTCAGGACACCCTGCACGGTATTGGCTGTTGCCATACCCAGGTCATTATGGCAGTGGGTGGAGATGATTGCATGCTGGATACCATCCACATGTTCCATCAGATATTTGATCTTTTCACCATATTCGTCGGGCAGACAGTAACCGGTCGTATCCGGGATATTCACAACGGTTGCACCCGCTTTGATCACCGCCTCCACGACACGTGCCAGATAGGCATTGTCCGTACGTCCGGCATCTTCGCAGTAGAATTCGATATCTTCCACATATCTTTTGGCATATTTGGTGGCAGCGATGGCGCGTTCCAGTATCTCGTCCTGGTTGGAGTTGAACTTATAACGGATATGGTAATCGGAAGTACCGATACCGGTATGGATACGTCCGCGTTTGGCGAACTTCAATGCTTCGGCAGCCACATCTATATCTTTTTCAACCGCACGGGTCAAAGCACAGATAGTCGGCCAGGTAACGGCCTTGGATATTTCAACCACACTGTTGAAATCGCCCGGACTCGATACAGGAAATCCTGCCTCAATCACATCGACGCCCAGTTCTTCGAGTGCTCTGGCAACCTGAATCTTTTCAATACTGTTTAACTGGCAACCCGGCACTTGCTCACCATCCCGTAATGTGGTGTCGAAAATAAATAATCTGTCTGACATAGTTTTTATCATCTTAAATTTGTTAATATTCTTTTGTTCATTCATAAAAAAAGCCTCTCTCACAAGGAAGTGAGAAAGGCTCTTTTATATCTTCATGCATCAGAAAAGCACGTACAGTCTCACTTCCTATCCCGTTCCCAGAGTAGAATAATGTTTAGAGAAATAATGAGACTATTTGCTATGTTCTGTTTCATTGTCATTTTTATTTAACGCTGCAAAGATACAGCCTTTTTCTAAACCACCAAATATAAAACGATATTTTTTACACATATTCTCTTATAAACTGAAAGAGGAAAGGCTTTCGAATTAATAAATCATTACTCAGACTTCCTTCCTATAACAGTCTCCCACCTATCCTACCCTGATAATCGGTATATCCAGCAGGAATGCGATTTTCTCCAGTTTATCTATCTGATGTCCAAGCCCTATCGCACAATGATGGGAAGGTCCCGCCTTGCTCCAGGCATCGATAAAAGCACGGGCACCACAGGCAAAACGATAGCGGCTGTTCGTATTTCCGATCTTCAAAGTCGGTCCTTCCACCGACTCCCCTTCGGCTGCCAGCAGGAAAACACCGTCTTTCCCTTCGCAGACGGACAGTAAAGTAACAGGGCCATGTTTGACCGTCATCTGGATAGACAATCCTTTACCCGGTTTGCCATGATAAACCGGAAGCGGCACCAACCGGACTTTTCCTTCCGCTATGGCAAAATGAGCCGGACCGTCATGCCCCAACATAACGATATCATCCTTGAAGTCGAGGGCATAAAATTCAGAGAAAGAGCCGCCTGAGCCCAACAAAGACATGATCTTCATTGCCTGTACATTCTTCACTTCACATTCGCCGGCAACAGGGATCTCGCGTCCGGTCAGCAACGTGTTCCCGGCAATGACGGAAGTCACAATATTCTCATAATCATTTCCGGCATAGCCTTCATAATAATAGGCCATCGAACCCAGGTCGTGCGCCTCGATCAGCCTGTCGAGGGCTATGGATGTCCGGGCGGCACGTTCCAGCTCACCGGCTTCGCATTGCTCGTCGATCTCAAAACAAGCATTGAATTCATCCAGTTTGTCTTTTACATCTTCATCGGTAACGTTGTCGCGGTAGGCTTTCAGTTCGCACATCTCTACAATTTCCACATGCGTACCGAAAACAGACGACTGCCGGGTCAGGTCGGTATACACATCGAGCATCCCGCAATAATAATGGCCCAGGATTCCCATGCGGTTATTCTTCATCCCATTTATCACACGAGCGGCATCGATCCAGCCGTTTATCTGCTTCCACACATATTCTTCCTGCAAATAGCCGCTTACGATTTCATAAGGAATACCGGCGCGGTTGAACACGCTGGCAAATTCAGGTACGGAACAGGCCTGGCAATGTGCCAGCCACTCACCGGTCATTTTCCCCCTGTCACCCAATCCATTTATATATTCATAGTCGATTGCCGCAACAGGCTGGATATTCAAGAGAATAACCGGGACCTTCACACGCTGGGCCAACGGCAGGACCGTCGAAGATAAAGCATAAGTAGAGATAAAGACAAACAGAAGGCTGATCTCTTCTTTCTTCAGATCTTCAGCTGCCTCAACAGCTTTTACCGGGTTATCAGCAATCCCGGCGTTAACGACTTCGGTGTCCGGACGGGACATCTCCGATGCGATCCAGTCCTGGTATCCGCAAAGACGTGTGTATAGTCCTTCAAATTGGGACCAATACGTATCCAGGCCCAGTCCAATCAGGCCGACTTTAGTTTTTCCTGTTTTCATGGTATCTATTTTTCTATTATAAAATGTTATCAATAAGGAATACGGACGAATGCTTTTCTATCGGTAACGTAACCGTTGTCGTTTCCATGCCGGAAACACGTTTATGTTCATATGCCACCTTCATCCGCTGTCCGGTATGAGGGTTCAATAAGACAGGTTTCAGCTTCCCCCGCAACACGACATTTGCCTGATAGGGTTGATCTTTCAAATTGGCAAAATAATAAACAGACTGATTTTTCAGTTCCTTATGAATGTAATTCAATTCATGCCCTGCTTCAAAGGCCACGTCAGGAACAGGATAGGAATCCTCGATTGCAGTCTTTAAAGCATCCGGTCCAGGTTTCTCTACAAAAAAGGCTTTACCCGCAGTTGCGTAGGAAGCATTGACACCTAATATACGGGAAATGATGTCTTTCACCTCCTTGTCCTGTCCCGGTTCTACCGATTTCTCCGGCAACTGGGTTGTAAATATGACATTCCCCCCGGATTTAAAGAAAGACTCGACCTGTCGTAAAGCCGTTAACGATATTGTTTTTACTCCGGGAATAATAATCAACCGGAAAGTTTCTTTGTTCACCTGGTTGTCGAGGTGCAACAATCCTTTTTTCACACGGCATTTTGTAGATAAGACCTCCGGATGCAGATAAGTGAAATCACGCCCGAGGGTATCAGTCAATAAAGCCGAGACATGTGTATAATCCGTATTCGGGATCATTACCCCGCCTTCATAAAATCCCAGTTCCCCATCCATCACATGTTCTCCCTGAAGAGATTCGATCGGATAAAGGACTGCTATATCGGCGACATGTCTTCCTTCCTGCCGCAAAATATAGTTGAGACGGGACAGGAACTTATTAAATGCCGGAAGTGAATCGCGGTACAGTTCGTTCCGCCAGGATAACTCAGGCAGGAAAGTAACATTCCGATCATTATACCAGACAGCATGTGGGATAAGCGTATTGACCCCTTTCGTATATTGTTCCATGGCTATGTGGTAAAGCTCTTTTACACTGATATTCCCCATAGCGCCGTATGTTTCGGACATTACCTGGCGTTTGTCCCAGTTATAGGCAGAAGAAGAAACCACTTTATAAAACAATTCGGTCGGACGGCCTCCGCCAATTTTGTCAATACCGGGAATCCCCATATATTTCCCGCACAACATCAAGTCACCAGAAGTACCCACCGGATTCGCAATCTCTTCCTGATCCTGATGACCGGTAGAGTAAATGCCATGGGCAGAAGCCCATTCACCGATTATTTTCATAAAACCTTCGGAATACAAATGGGCACGCAAGCCAAACAGACGGTTCCGCGCAGATTGCGTTTCCTCCCCGATGTCATACCATAATGCCGGATACAGTAATTCGGGAGATTCCCCGTAACGGGAGATAAATTTGTCGTTAAACGCGTCTGTCCAGATACGTCCCTTAGCCCGGTACAGGGTCGGTTCATCAAAAAAAGTTTCTATGATCGTATTCTCGAAATAGGGAGAGAAACGGTCATAATATGCCTGATGAGTTTCTTTTACAAACAGCCTGACGGCTTCAGGGTCCAGATAATCCACATTCGGGTCGCCATCTTTCACACAGACGAAAAACATGATCTTCCAGGCTCCTTCCGGAACTTTCCATTTGAGTTTACCGGAACGAATATATTGTTCCAGCGAAATCCGATGCTTCGTCAGCGTGTCCATTGCAACGACCGACATCAGTTTTCCGGCAGGAACGACCTGTTCGAATGATTCGCCGACAGCTACTTTATACTCCACTTTGTCCAGCCGCTTGATCGTGGCATCCGGATATTTGTTCATGAAGCGAGGTACCCCATCCGCGTTGATGGCTCCCATACTTCCACTCGGAAAACCATACTCATCATACAGGGACATATGCACATCCAGTTTCTTGGCTTCCTCTATAATCTTGCTATAAAGATTAAAATAATCGTCTGACAGATATTCCGGCTTGAAGTCTTGCCCGAAAGGAAGGATTGCACAACCGCCATACCCGTCTTTTCGGATCATCTGACGGAATTGGTCCAGCAATTCGTTTTCATTGACCGTCGCATTATTCCAAAACCACAAAGGAACAGGCTTATATTTATTCTCCGGATTTACAAAAGCTGACTCACTGACCTGGGCAGATACTCCAAACGAGACAAAACACATACATATGACAAAGAAAATACCTTTCATTAAAGATTCTATTTAGGTTATACCAATGATCACCGTTTTTATGATTGTACAAATATAGAACCTCTGCTTCAACAGGTTATTTTCAAAACTGATTCTATTCTTCCTATTTTTGATAGTTCAGCCGGAGGATGTTTCTCCCATCTATATGTCTTATTTGGTTATTGTCAGCTTATCCACCTCTTTCCCCTCCATGTCCAGTATCCTGATATTTAATTCTTTTACGCCTGCTTCCGCTTTCAATACCGTATTATTGGAGTTTACAATAACCGGAAAACGAACACCGTCTTTCGGTTCATTCCGCATATACCGGTGAAGGTGGCCGCAAAGCATGAGATCGACACCGGCATTATTGAGTAAGGGGATAAACTTTTCGGCAACTTCCTGCTCACCATGCCAACCACCGAACGGAGGCATATGGCAAACTACGACTTTAAACGGTGCTTCTTTATACTCCTTGCTTTCAAGTACCTTCTTCAACCATTCCGCCTGTTCCGTACGATACTGGTCATAGACTGTTATGCCGGCATATTCAAGATCCGAATCCGGTTTATCTTCGCCACTGTCCAGGATAACAAAGCAGACAGGTCCCTGGCGGAACATATAATAGATATGCTCCTGTTTCGGAGAGAAATAGTCCTGGAATGCGGTAGCAAAGGAACCGCGGGTTTCATGGTTTCCACGGGTATAGTACATCGGTATCTCGGAGGCGAAAAGCTCGGTTGCCTTATCCATAAAGCCTTCGAATATTTCCTTTTCATTGTTGAAAATAGAGACCATATCGCCATTGAACAGAAACATATCGGTCTTTTTCAGATCGCAATGGGAAACCAGTTTTTCCAGCACATCACTTTTTCCGTGGATATCGTTGACCATGGCAAAGTTCACGGATTGCCTGCCATGATCGCTGGTCAGGAACGTCAGCGGTTGCTTGCCGTAAACAGACGTTGCCGCCACATTCCCGTAAATCACCCGCCAGCCGACATGGCTTAACACTTCCTGCGAATACACCCGGTAGCGATAACGTGTGCCGGGCTTTAACCCTGTCAGATGCACAGAATGGACGGTAGAGGTCAGCTTGATGCCATTCTTCGCATTAAAGAACTTCGGACGTTCCGTCTGATAATAATGAGTTCCGTCATCAGGAGCCAGTTCCACCCAGCCGATCGAAGGCTTGTTTGCAGTCCATACAACAGTGACTTCATTTTCTCCCAGATTTTGCAGATAAGGGGCATGCGTTATCTTTATATCATCCTGGGCATAAGCAGAAAAAGTGATTAATACAGACAAAATAAACAGCAAACTGATTTTATTCATGGTATATCTTTTTAAGTTGTTAACGATCTCCTACAAAGATACATTCTTCATTTATTCCGGCAAACCCTACCGGGATTAAATCCCGTTATCTACAGGAAAGAAGCACACCTTCACAGACACGCCTCTCCTTTTATGACAGATTAAACTATACCAAAAGAATTTGATTCATTTCTTATCAGATATGAACTATCCTGTCCCCGTGCTTGACACGGGGCCGCAGAAGAACAGGCAGTATCAAAAGATACATATAGGATACGGTTTGTGCTTTTGCGATCCCGTGTCGAGCACGGGAACGGGATAGTTCAAATATTTCTATATTGAGACATCCTTTTGCTGTGGTTGCCTTGTTTACTATTGATGATTTTCTTTTTGGGATATAAAAACCAAGTCCTATCCGGAGAACATACTATTGAATACAAAGCGTCAGGAGAGTTCCTGGAAGTTAAAGGATTGTCAAAATGATATTTTATGTATGTGCTGAAGGAATTGTACGGGCAAAGGGAAATGTCGATCTGTTTTTATAGAAATCTCGCCGACTTACCTTTGTTCGCTTTGACCTGATTGTTGCAATATTCATATCACAAAAAATGTATATTATCTATGATTGTTACCCATATACCACATCTATTCATAATTTATTAACATATTGCTATTTTACACACACATCAAAAAGCGGTTGCTCTGGAAATAAAAACTGTCTAAAAACATATGATTTTCTTTTTTAAAAGCACTAATTGAGGTGTTTTTCTTCTCTAAACGAATAAAAACTCCACTACAATAGAAATTTATCTCAGTTTAAACGAAATTGAAATCTGTTTAAACTAAAATTTTCTTCGGTTTAAACGAGATAAAAAGTCGATATCAGATATCTGTTATGTTAATAAATGTATGCTTCCCTTTTCTAGAATGAACAAATAAAAAATAAGTCTGTTTCCTCCAAAGGCCATTTACACTCATAATATTCATATATCATTCATTTTTATATCATTTTGATTTTGCCGTCTGTTTGGTTACAGGAAGTGAAGTTTCCATACGACACTGATTTGCATCAACCGTTTCACTGATATCATGTCCACTATTATCGGTTGAAAGAGAAACTATTTTTCGCAATGACATACGTTTACTGGTAATTCTGGATCAGGTGAAAATACTGGATTCCACGCATCGCCAGCGCCTGACCTTTGATGTGTTTTTTCTGTGGTACAAATATTATCAGGCAACTCTTTCCGATATTTATTATGAGAGATAAACCGGATTTATTTTCTACTAACCCTTTCGACATACGAAAAAAGAAGTAATCTGGAGCCGGAAGTAATCGAAAAGATTGCCAAAGCATTAGATATACCCGAAGAAGCAATTACGGAACTAGGCGAAGCCACTTCCATTAATATCTTTTCCGGCACCTGGCAAGATAATGCTAATTGCCAGAATTATAATCCTACATTTAACCCCTTAGAAAAAGTCGTTGAATTATACGAACGTTTATTGAAAGCGGAGCAGGAGAAGGTGGCCATGTTACAGGAAGTGCTAAAGGACAAAAAGTAAAACAGTGAACATCAAATGTTACAAATAAAAGAGAGGGAGGCATGTAATAAACACCTCCCTCTCTTTTATTTATTTACAACAGATGAAACTTACTGCCCGCTCCACGGATTCTGATCTGATTCGGAGATCGCATCATTATTCAGGATTTCCATTTGCGGGATTTGGCAGAAGAAACGGTAATCGTTCGACTCCAGCGTCCCTATCGGTTGCGGATCGAGCGCATTATATCCGTTCAGATACTGCATGCCCCATACGTAATGTCCGGCAGGATTGGTAGTTGATTCACCGATACGAACCAATCTCTTTTGCAGGCGCACCAGGTCATAAAAACCGGCTTGTCCTTCACAGATCAACTCTTTACGGCGTTCCACATAGATGTCTTCCAGCAAAGCTTCGCCTCCGGCATTGGTTGTCGGGGTAGCATTACGCGCCACCTGCAAACGGTTCAGCAGATTCAGAGCCTCGCCGGAGTTACCCTTTTGGGCAGCAGCCTCCGCCATAATCAGCAGCATTTCGGCTCCGCGCATCAGGCAGACTTCCGGACGGGTGGCGCTTTGAATAACGCTTCCGCCGTCTTCACCATAATGCTTGTATTTGTCGAAAGCCCATTTTGTATTGATTTCCGTATTCGCATTGTTCGTACGTTTCCAGAACTGGTAACGGTCTTCTTTTTCTTCAAATAGTTTCACAAACTGCTCATCCACGAAGTAGTCAAGGAACGAGTAGATAGGACCATCGGCATAACCCTCGCCGTAGCTGGCATCCTGGTTATACCAGAAATTGAACTGCGTACTACCGCCCAGGTTATTATCGGCGGTATATTTCATGGCCCATACCACTTCCGCATAATTGCCGGAGATCATATCGTCGAAACCGGAACGGTATTGTTCGCGGGTCATCAACTGGCCGTGCTGGTCGTAGACGATCTTGGCTTCGTTGTAAGCGCCGTCCCAGTTCTGCATCACCAGGTAAACACGGGCCAGGATTCCTGAACATATTTTGGAGTTAATCAGCCACATATCGTCCGGATTATAATCGGCAAGCAATGTTTTAGCCGTCGTCAGGTCGGACACAATCTGGGTATAGACTTCCTCTACGGTAGAAAAACCTTTATGGGATTCGTCATCGGAAGAGGTACGCAGAATCACCCCACGCTTGCTTTTGGCTATCACATAGGTCTGTTGGTAATTCTGGATCAGATGGAAATACTGGATTCCACGCATCGCCAACGCCTGGCCTTTGATATGTTTTTTCTGTGTTTCATCACCGGCGGCGGCATCCACATTGGTCAGGATGATATTGGCACGGTTGATCACATTATAGCACATCGACCAGATTTTTGAGGCATTTCCGTCAGCCTGTGTTTTAGAGTTGGAATACTGGTATGCTGTTACCTGATCGCCTCCCATATTGGTATGGCTGATCACGTCGGCACCACTCGCATCGACATACATCTGGAATCCGGGAAGACCGGCATACACACGGTCGCCTTTATCGGTATTAAAATACAGCTGCTTATAGGCTGAAGTCAATACTTTTTCCAACTGGGAGACATTCCCCAGTACATCTTCATCGTTTACTTTCACGTAGGAGCTGGTTGTCAGGTCGTCGTTACATCCGGTCAGGGCCATACCAGCAAAAACCAGGGACAGGAAGGATATATTTATAAATCGTTTCATAAATATCATTTTTTACGTTTACAATGTGATTTGAATACCGACCATATACAGTCTTCTCGAACCCTGAATACCGTTATCGGTTTCAGCATTACCGTTATAACTGTTACCCATTATACCTGTTTCGGGGTCTGTGTAGCGTTTTTTGGCAGGACCGAAAGTCAACAGGTTATTACCGGTTACATAAACACGCAGGTTTTCTACCAGGGCCTTGCGGGTAAGGCTCTTAGGCAGCGTATAGCCTAATGTCAGGTTTCTCAGACGCCAGTAGTGGTTGTCGAATACGAAGTTATCTGCATATTTTACCGTCGCGCCATACTGGTTGTACGACCAACGTGGGATAAGCACATCCGCATCGCCCGGCTGACGCCATCTGTCCTCAACCAACTCCTGTATCACACCGACACCCGGACGGTTCATGATACGTTCTTTATATGTATAGTCCGATATTTTGGAACCATAAGAATAATAGAACATGAACGACAGGTCGATCCCTTTGAACTGGAAGTTATTGGTGATAGCACCGAACACTTTGGGAATCGCGGAGCCACAGTACACAAAATCGTCTGTCGTTACTTCTTCCTGCTTTTCCGTACGTTTCCAACCGCCGTTACCATCGCGGATCAACCAGCCGGGTACTCCGGTTTCCGGATTAACACCGTCGTACTGGGGAGCGATAAATTCATACAGAGACTTGCCTTCCTCCATCTTGTAGGTACAGGCGGTACCAGAATAAGTGTAAGGACCTGTAGGCAAATAAGTCACCTCATTTTTCAGCGTACTCATGTTGGCATCGATATCCCATCTGAAATCTTTCGTTGTAAGGATATTCGCATTCAATGTGATTTCAATCCCGCTATTACGCAGGTCACCGATATTCATATTATACCCGGATGCACTACCAACCTGGGCAGAGAGAGGCAGTTCCTTATAATACAACAAGTCATGGGAAGTACGGGAATAATATTCCACTGTACCGCTAAGTCGGTTGAATACGGAAAAATCTAAACCGATATTCCATTGCTGATTACTTTCCCACTTCAAGTCCGGTGTCGGATAGGTAGATGGTTTTAAACCGGATTTCAGATACAGGTCATCACTTTCATAAGTACCCTGGTATCCGTAAAGGACTTCATCCCCTGCCTTACCATTCGATTCACGCACGATCAGCTTATCATTACCGGTCGTACCGTAACTACCACGCAACGAAAGGTTATCAATCCATTTCAGGTCTTCCATAAAACCTTCTTTCGATATTCGCCATGAACCGCCTGTCGACCAGAATGTACCCCAGCGATGATCGGAGCTGAAACGGGAAGAACCATCCTCACGAAGTGAAGCGGACAAGTAATACTTATTCAAGAAGTTATAATCGACCTTACCAAAGAACGAAAGCAGAGAGTATTTATCACGTCCGCCGGAAACACCGAAGTTCTTGGTGGTATTCGATAATTCATATTTACCCAGTTCCATGATACCTTCACCCCAACCTTGTTCGTAGTGGGAGTCCCAGGTATACCACTCATGTCCGACCAGACCTGAAATCGTATGGTCACCAATCATCCATTCACCAGACAATACATTATTCCAGGTGGTGGAACGTTTATTGAAATTATAACGGCTGGCATAACCACCGTCTGCCAGTATAGAAATACCATAAGGTGCAGTCTGTCCGCTGCCATGTACGGCGGAAGTATATTGCATGGTACGATACCAGTAATCGTCAATATTCAAAGCCGAACGGAATTTCAGGTTGAAAGGAAGAGTAAACTCTGTATTTACCTGGGCAGACAGGATATGCCCCATATTGTTATCGAAACTGTCATCGTTCGGATTATCCCAATAATCACCCGAGTTATTCAGGATATGGGCACCAAAGAAGTTATTGGTATATTTACCGTAACTGTACATCCGTTCCCCTGTTTTTTCAGAAACGACCCAACCGGTATTATCTTCATTACGTAACCAGGGTGAAGACAAAGTCGTCGTAAAGTTAGCCGCACGGCTGGCACCACCGGAAAGGTTCTGGCGATGACGCGAATAAGAAAGGCTACCGGCCACTTTCCACCAATCGAACAACTCTGTACTCAGGTTGGTACGGAAAGAATAACGTTTATAATACTGCCGGTTACCATATCCCTGGTCGTCCAGATAACCGCCGGAGAAGAAATAGGCTGTTTTTCCACCATTGGCCTGACCACTTATATCCACACTATAATCCTGGCGCAGTTTACGGGAGAAGATAGCTTTGTAGACATCCCAATCATCTTCATCCCAGACATATTCCAGATTAGGATTCATGTAAGGATTCCCATTGCCGTCATGCAATACGTAATTTTCATTGATATGTCTGAACGGAGTGACATAAATCAGATTACCATTCGAATCTTTTGTAGCCTTTACCTGTTTGGTCAATGCCTGTGACGAAGCATAATCGCCCGCCTGTTGCATATTCATGCCGTCATAAAGAAGGGCATCATAATACAAGGCATACCAGGTATTTTCCAGCTGCTGGTACGGATCGGCTTTTTTCGGATTCTTGACAGCATTATCCGAAGTACCCCAACCTCCGCGGAAGTTAATACGCGGTTTTTCTGATTTACCCCGCTTGGTTGTAATCATTACGACGCCGTTTGCTGCACGCGAACCGTAAAGCGAAGTGGCCGCCGCATCCTTCAGCACCGTCATCGATTCTATGTCCGTAGGATTGATCTGATTCAGTTTTCCATCGTAAGGCATCCCGTCCACAATATATAACGGATCGGCCTTTCCGGACATGGAAGCAATACCACGGATCTCCACACGGGCATCAGCTCCGGGGTTACCCTGTACATTCACAACATTCACACCGGCACTCATCCCCTGCAATGCTTCCGCAAAACCGGAGCCCATGATCTTTTCGAGTTTTTCAGCTTTTACAACGGAGGCCGATCCGGTGAAGGTTGATTTCTTAGCCGTTCCATAGGCTACGACAACGACTTCATCCAGGTCCTGTGTCGCATCACTTAATTTTACATTTAAAATAGATTGCCCGTTCCAAGTGATCTCCTGAGTGGCCAGGCCGACAAAGGAAATAACAATAACCGCTCCCCGCCGAACATTATCCAGCGTAAACTTTCCATCGATATCGGTTATCGTACCGATAGTGGTTCCTTTCACTACAACAGAAGCTCCGGCGACAGGTCCCATCTGGTCCTCTACCAGGCCGGTTACCTTATTACCCTGTTGTACTACCATCGTTTCCGGACCTGTAGGATTGGCAGCAATCGCACCTGCCGCACCTAATAATACAGAAATCATTAGTGATCTAATTAGTTTTGAGTTGGTCCACATAGCTAAATTCAAGTCTTTAATTAAATAAAATTAATCACAATAGCGTTCATTTCATTAGAGGTTACACTTTTCTAAGATAAAAGTGACTGGCATACATTTCAATAAAATAAAGTTAACTAAAACAAAGATATACTGATCATTACACACAACATCCTTCTATATTTCCACTCTACAAACTACAGTATCTCCATCAGCAAATATAACTTATCATTATTTAATACAAGCATAATTATGTATATTTATTGCTCTAATAAATATATTTTAACCACCATTTAATTGATTTTTTTATCTAAAATCCACATTCAAACAATGACATACATATTGGGATGAAAAATCAATAACAGTTGCAACCAAAAACATTTTTTAACCATTAACGCATTACATAAACCATAAAAAAACGGCAACCCGAAAAGCCGGATTGCCGTTTTTATATCACAAAATGTTTAACTATTAATGTATCACCATTTATTAGTTGTTTTCAGGACGAAGTTTACGAACAACAGCACCTGCACGCCACATTTCACTTTCGCGAAGAGCAGCCAGTTCTTTTTCCAGACCTTCACGATAGTCAGGCTTGCTGTTTGTGTCGATAGAACGCTGTGCTTCGTTACCGCAGGCAACTTCGCTATACAACTTCTGGAACACCGGTTTTGTAGCATCGTGGAACGGGCCCATCCAGTCCAAAGCACCACGCTGTGCAGTTGTTGAACAGTTTGCATACATCCAGTCCATACCGTTTTCTGCGAACAACGGCATCAATGACTGAGTCAGTTCTTCTACTGTTTCATTGAATGCTTCAGAAGGTTCGTGACCGTTTTCACGCAAAGTTTCGTACTGAGCCAACAGTAATCCCTGGATAGCTCCCATCAAAGTACCACGTTCGCCGGTCAGGTCAGAATAAACTTCTTTCTTGAATGTTGTTTCAAACAAGTAACCAGAACCAACACCGATACCCAGTGCAATCACGCGATCCCATGCTTTGCCTGTTGCATCCTGGAAGATTGCGTAGCTTGAGTTCAGACCACGACCCTGCAAGAACATACGGCGCAGTGAAGTACCTGAACCTTTCGGAGCAACCAGGATTACGTCTACATCAGCAGGAGGGATGATGTTTGTACGTTCTTTGTAAGTGATACCGAATCCGTGAGAGAAATACAAAGCCTTACCCGGAGTCAGGTATTTTTTGATGCGCGGCCAAACTTCAATCTGAGCAGCATCTGAAAGCAGATACTGGATGATAGTTGCTTTTTCGCATGCTTCTTCGATATCGAACAGTGTTTCGCCCGGTACCCAACCGTCAGCAACGGCCTTTTCCCAGGTCTTACCACCTTTACGTTGTCCTACAATTACGTTAAAACCGTTGTCGCGCAGGTTCAGGCTCTGGCCAGGACCTTGTACGCCGTAACCTATTACAGCGATTGTTTCGTCTTTCAATACTTCTCTTGCCTTTTCCAACGGAAATTCTTCGCGGGTTACTACGTTTTCGTCAACGCCGCCAAAATTCATTACTGCCATTTTCTTTTTACTATTAAAATGTATATAAAATAATTTGTTTTTCAGATCCAGGTAACGGCAGCGCGGCTGATGGCTTTGCCGTCGTTACAGATTGCCATATTATATTTATCGAGGGATACTTCCTGGTTATGGAGAGTCAGCTCCATCCCATACTTTCCTTCGGACTGATAAGCTATTTCGAAACGGCTTATCTCTTTTTCTCGGAACAGGCTGATATCGAACAAGTCGAGCAGGTGTTCCATGTATTTGATACTGTTCAGGTGGCCGTTTACGTCCAGGTCACTGTACTTCACACGGTAAGGTTCGCCGGAAGTGTTGTTTTCCACCGGAGCAATTTTACCCGGTTTTTCAATCGGACAGGGACGGTCGGTGATATAAGCACTCAGGCCCTCCACATCGAGCAAGGTCGGGCGGCGGGTTTCCATATCGATAGCCGCCCAGATAGAGCGGGCAAAGCCAAAGGTCTTGCCTTCGCCGTTCACCAGTTCAAAGCAACGGCTGGTAAACAACTTACCGACCTCATCCACCCAGGTATATAAAGTTACAGATTCAGACATAGCAGGATAAGAAGTCATCTCGATAGCCAGACGGGAAAGAACCCAGGCGGTATGCCTTTCGGTCATATCGTTATATCCGAATCCACGGTCGGCGGCATGGCAAGAAGCAGCATGCAACAAATAAGTTCCGATCATAGGGATTGTAATACGTCCCCGGAAGTCCATCAGATAAGACTCTGTTACGAAATGAAATTCTCCTACTTTGTTCTTCTCCATAATTTACTTTATTTACAAAATGTTTCCTTATTATTCTCAGACATGTTTTTCCTGCAACTTCTTTTCCATTGCAGATAACATGTCGCTCAGACGTTCTACCTTACTCTTCGTTATAGCAACGCGTCCGGAACGGATAAATTGCAGGACACCGATCGTCTCACTCAATTCTTTAAACAAAGCCTGTGTCTCATCATAATGACCACTCTTTTCCAACACCACACAATCCTCATTCATTTCAAGGATACGGGCATTGTACTTACGGATCAGATCCTCAACCGTCCCCATCTTGATAAAGAGTTCGGTACTCAGTTTATAAAGAGCAATTTCCTGGTAAACCAGGTCTTCATCCGTATTATAATAGGCTTTCAGGATATCCACACGCTTGTCGATCTGTTTTACGACCTTGTCGATCGTATCCTCGTCGGCAAAGGTAGTAATTGTAAACTTATGTATTCCCTTTATAGCAGAGGGAGAAACAGAAAGCGTCTCAATGTTCAGTTGCCGGCGCGTAAAGATAACAGTTATCTGATTCAGAAGACCAACAGTGTTTTCCGAAAAGATAATAACGGTATATAATTGTTTTGTATTCATAGTTTCTCCTCCTTACTTATCACCCAAAATCATGTTTGTCACGCTTCCTCCGGCCGGAACCATCGGATATACCATACCACAAGTTTCCACATTGGCAACCAACATATAGGCACCATCGTGATTCAACATTTCAGCAATCGCCTCATCCAAGTCTTCCCGTTTATCTACCGCACGGGAAGCAATACCAAAAGCCTTGGCTATCGCTACAAAATCCGGATTCTTCATGATGGTATTCGAATACCGTTCGTTGAAGAACAGCTCCTGCCACTGGCGTACCATTCCCAGGAAATAGTTGTTAAGAACGATGATCTTTACATTCAGATTTTCCTGCATGATAGTTCCCAACTCCTGGATAGTCATCTGGATACCACCGTCGCCGGTAAAGAAACAGACCGTACGGTCAGGCGCTCCCAGCTTCGCTCCAATGGCGGCGGGAAGGCCAAAGCCCATCGTTCCCAAACCTCCTGAAGTAACTACGCTGCGTGTTTGTTTATATTTGAAATAGCGAACACCCATCATCTGGTTCTGACCTACATCCGTAACCAGAATCGCATCATTATCGGTTGCTTCGGAAACCTTACGGACTACTTCGCCCATTTTCAGTTGGCCTTCGGTAGGATAGAGTTCTTTTTCTATTACCTTATTATATTCCTCTTTTTCATCCGGTTCGAATTCAGCATTCCATTCCGGACGCTTCCGTTCTTCCAGTAAAGCCGTAATCATCGGAATCGTATGCTTGGCATTTCCCAGCACTTTCACGTCGACCGGCACATTCTTTCCGATCTCCGAATTGTCGATATCCAGGTGGATAATCTTTGCCTGCTTGGCATAAGTCTTCAAGTCGCCGGTTACGCGATCATCGAAACGCATACCGATAGCAATCAGCACGTCACATTCGTTAGTCTTGCGGTTCGGTCCGACATTTCCATGCATCCCCAACATACCTTTATTTAATGGGAAGTCCGAAGGTAATGCAGACAAGCCCAATACGGTAGAACCGGCTGGTATATCGTTTTTCAACAAGAATTCTTTCAGTTCTTCTTCAGCTCCTCCCAGGATAACCCCCTGCCCTACCAGACAGAATGGCTTTTTGGCATTATTTATCAATGAAGCAGCCGCCTCGATACGTTCCTCCCTGATATCCGGTTCAGGCTGGTAACTACGAACATAATCCACTTTCTGATACTCATAATCTACCAAACCCACCTGTGCATCTTTCGCCAAATCCAGTACCACAGGTCCCGGGCGACCGGTCGATGCGATATAGAAAGCACGGGAAACGGCCCAAGCAATTTCTTCCGGGCGGCGTATCTGGTAAGCCCATTTGGTAATCGGTTGTGTGATACCAATTACATCAACTTCCTGGAAAGCATCTGTTCCAAGCAGCGGAGACGGAACCTGGCCGGCAATCACCACCATCGGTGTACTGTCCATCAGCGCATCGGCAATACCAGTGATGGTATTGGTTGCCCCGGGACCCGAAGTAACCACCGTTACTCCCACTTTTCCGGAAACACGGGCATATCCCTGTGCAGCATGTGTTGCACCTTGTTCGTGGCGCACCAGAATATGTTTTAACTGATCTCTGTAATCGTATAAACTATCGTAAATTGGTATCGCCTGCCCACCCGGATAACCGAAGATAGTATCTACTCCTTCAGCGATCAGCGCTTTCAGCAAAGCTTCCGAACCGGTTATCTTTTGTTTGTCCATCTCTAAAATATAGTATTTGGTGTTTATTAATCTTCTACTATTCGTACACCGCCCTTATCGGCCGAAGCAACCATCTTTGCATATGCTTTCAGTGCTTTCGATACCGTACGTTGGCGGAAAGGAGGTGTAAAGGCTTTTGTTCCGCGGGCTTCTTCCGCTTCACGGCGTTTGGCCAGTTCTTCGTCTGTCACCTTTACATGTATGGTTCTTTCGGGAATATTAATTTCGATAATATCGCCGTCTTTCACTAAGCCAATCGCTCCGCCTGCAGCCGCTTCGGGAGAAATATGTCCGATTGACAAACCCGATGTTCCACCGCTGAAGCGTCCGTCTGTGATTAGCGCACATTCTTTACCCAGGTGTTTACTCTTTATATAAGAAGTAGGATACAACATTTCCTGCATACCCGGACCACCCTTAGGACCTTCATAGGTGATAACGACGACATCGCCGGAGACGACTTTATCTTTCAGGATACCTTCGCAAGCGGCATCCTGCGAATCGAATACTTTGGCAGGGCCGGCAAAACGGAAGATACTTTCATCTACCCCGGCTGTTTTAACCACACAACCGTCCTGTGCAATATTTCCATACAGAACAGCCAGACCGCCGTCTTTCACATAAGCATGTTCCACATCGCGGATACATCCGGTTGCACGGTCGGTATCCAGTTCTTTATAATAACTTTCCTGCGATCCGAGCACCAGGTTGAAACGGTGGGCCGGAGCACTTTTATAAATATTGATTGCTTCTTCCGTTACATTTACAGAGGTAATGCAGTATTGGTCGATAGCCTCATTCAAAGTCAGACCATCCGCACGTTTCACGGAACCGTCCACCAGACGGGCTTTTACCAGCTCATTCATAATACCGATGATACCTCCGGCACGGTTCACATCTTCCACATGATAAGAACAACTCGGAGCCACTTTACAGATAACCGGTGTTTTACGTGAAAGCATATCGATGTCTTTCATTGTAAAATCGACTTCCGCTTCATGAGCCACGGCCAACAGGTGAAGGACTGTATTCGTCGATCCCCCCATGGCAATATCCAGCGACATAGCATTCAGAAAGGCCTGCCGGGTGGCAATACTGCGAGGCAATACGGAATCATCGCCGTCACGATAATATTTAAAGGCATTATCAACAATCATCTTCGCGGCTTTTTTGAACAGGCGGGTACGGTTGGCATGTGTTGCAACAACTGTTCCGTTGCCGGGAAGAGCCAATCCAATCGCTTCGTTCAGACAGTTCATAGAGTTAGCCGTGAACATACCAGAACAGCAACCGCAGGTCGGGCAAGCGGAACGTTCCACCTTTTCTACTTGTTCATCGCTGATAGAATCGTCAGCCGCTTCAATCATGGCGTCGATCAAATCGAGTGCACGTCCGTCCAGATTACCGGCTTCCATCGGACCGCCGGATACAAAGATTGTCGGAATATTCAGACGCATACTGGCCATCAGCATACCCGGAGTAATCTTGTCGCAGTTACTGATACAAACCATTGCATCAGCCTTATGCGCATTCACCATATATTCCACACTGTCAGCAATGATGTCGCGGGAAGGCAGAGAATAAAGCATTCCGTCGTGTCCCATAGCAATACCGTCATCAATAGCGATCGTATTAAATTCTGCGGCAAAGCAACCGAGCTTTTCGATTTCCGCTTTTACCTGCTGTCCGATCTCGTGTAGATGCACATGGCCCGGTACAAACTGGGTAAATGAATTCACAATGGCAATGATCGGTTTACCGAACTGTTCTTCTTTCATGCCGTTGGCACGCCATAATGCACGGGCTCCGGCCATACGTCTGCCTTCTGTGCTATAGGAGCTTCTTAACGGATTCTTCATCATATCTGTTTTTATCTTTTAGTCAATAAAAAAGCCCTTCTCTATATGGAGAAAGGCTTAAGAAATATCTTTTACGACTTCACAACTTCTTACACACCTTTCTCCTTACCTACTAATGACTAGAAGGACCACCACGAGAATAATATGTAATACATTGTTCATCATCTTTTCTTATCGTCTTTATTTTGTTTGACGCTGCAAATGTAGAATAATAATTTGTACGAGCAAAGGATTTAAAAGAAAAATCTTACTTTTTCTTTCATTTATCAATAAAAGAGGGCGGTTCATCTTGCATTTTAACAGATAACCAGCCCTCAATCAATTGAATTCTTATTTCTGAGCCTCCATTCGCTTCATATTCGATAATTTCCGGTCATTCTCCTTTACTGATACGATTGTTCAGTTCTTTCAACAAAGCATACGATTTCGGAGAAATCGTTCCATCCTGATAAATCCGGACATTAATCATCGGAAGATTTTTCCGCTTGTTAGATTCTTTCACTACCTGCGTCAATTCGTCAATGGAAAGAACAGGATCACCGATAATGGAATCTTTATAAATGTGCGTCCAGTCACCCGGCTCCAATGTTCCGGAGAAAGTTGCCTGTAAGCCATCCTGAGGGCCACCGTGAAACAATCCGTCCCCATCCAACGGAAGAGAAGGATCGTTAACACCGGCACTGGCCAAAGACAAACCCAGTTCGCCAGCATAATAATCCTGAAAGTCCGTCAGTTTCGGCAATATCCAGGAATTAAAACAAATCGCCAACTCCTTATTTCCACTTTTGGCGGCTTCAGCAATCTTTTCAAACGAGGCACCGTTAGGATAATAACCGATACCGTCATCCATCCACAAACCGGCCAGACGATTTCCATACCGCTGGCTAATCTCTCCCACTATCTTTTCCACATTTGTAAACAAATCTCCTGCATTATCACGTGTATAATGCTGCTTGTCCCACCATTCTTTATCTCCATGACCGACATGGTAATACAGAATCAGACGAATGCCGTATTTACCCAACGCATCAGATAAATCAGCCACTAAATCTCTCTTTGTGGTACGCCCCGGCAAAATAGAATCGATTGCCTGTATCGGAGCCGGGAAATAATATTCCGCCCACGACGTTGTAAAAAATATCAACTTCCCGCCACATTCGTAAACGGTTCGTGCAAAGCGGTCCACATCAAAGTTATTGACCGCATCCTCATAGGCTAACGGCTCTCCTGACTGAGGCATACTCTTTGAATTCCAGTGGAAGAAAAAGCCATAAGGCAAATCCGCCATCCAGGATGTATTACTGCGAAGTGATGTAGCTTCCGCCCGCAACCGCTCATAAGTCTCCGGCCGGGTGACTTCCAACGAGTACAGATACACATTAAAATCATCCTGCTTACCGGGTTTGCCAATCTTTAAAGATAAAACGGAAGTCCCCTTATTAAAATGTAAAGGACGGGGGAACCGGCAACGCTGCCATCCGGTTGTATTTATCCGGCAAATAACACTGTCCGTTCCATTGGATAATACCAATTCTGTTTCTTCCCCATCTCCCATCCGGTTGACAGAAACGATCATTTCAGCCATGTAGTCTTCACCGTCCGTATTGACTTTCCAGGAAATCGACTGCTCGGGGCTTTTCCAGTTCTCCGCCCAGAATGCTTTATAAGGTTCTTCCGGGTAAAATTGTTTTACACCATTATTCAGTTCTCCACGAAAAGGAATCAACCGGTTTATGTTCGCCGAATCCAGGTTTAATGCCGGCGGATCAACCGGATTACTGCAAGCGGCCAGACACATAACAAACAAAGACAAAAAATAAATATATTGCTTTTTCATTCGTATTTTACGGATATAGGAAGGGCCAATCCAATAATAACTCAGACCGGCCCTTCATGTATTCTACATTAATTATCTGTAATCCGGATTCTGAGGTATGTTGTTATTCAGAATTTCGGTATCAGGAATCAACCAAGTATTGTTGTAAGCACCGATAGGGACATTCAATCTGCTGCCACGCGCTTTCTGTACCTTATCGAATGTCTGGGTACGTTTCAAATCGTACCAGGCAAAACCCTCTTCATACAATTCATGCTGACGTTCCAGCAGAACGGCTTCACGGAACTGGTCCTGAGAAAGTCCGCTCAAGTCAGGCACGTTTGTCGGGTCGTTCTGGTCGACACGGGCACGTTTACGGATAGCATTGATATATTGATAAGCACCGGCCGGTCCGTTTATCTCATTTTCAGCTTCGGCGGCAATCAGATACATTTCAGCCAAACGAATCAATTGAGTCTGCCAGGTCAAAATATTGGTATTAGATGCTGGCAACTCCTGTTCCAGATACTCTTCATTGATATACTTATTATAATATGTACGCGCGATGACTTTATTTCCTTTCGCATTTACATATTCAGGTTTAATTCCCCATTCTTTACGCATATCACCTTTATCGAAGCTGGCGATAAAAGCATCTGTCGGAAGATACAAGGCTGTCTGGCTGCCAATCGGTGAAGATTCATTATGCATACCGCTATAGCTATCGGGAGCGGAGAACAACTGAGCCCAGATAGTTTCAGCCGTATAACGTTCCGTCTTAAATACTTTATCGAAGGTAGGCATCAAAGAATACTGACCGCTGTTGATTACTTCAAGCGCTTTCTCTTTGGCTTTCGCATAATTTTCTTTCTGATTCATCGGGAAACCGGCAGAAGTCAGATAGATACGTGCCATAATCGCTTTTACGACCCATTTATTTACACGTCCCATATCCTGCGCTTCTTCCGGAAGTTTTTGTTCCGCATCCAGAATATCGTCAAAAATAAACTGATAGATATCAGCCTGCGGCGTACGGTCTATTGCCACGTCGGCATCACTGGTCACGACTTTATCCCGCAAAGGGACATCTCCAAAGAACTGGACCAATGTAAAATAAGACCAGGCACGCAAACATTTCGCCTCACCGATAATACGATTCTTGGTTTCGGCTGTAAAATCCTTATCTTCTATCGACTCCAATATCATATTTGCATTCTTTATCGTACTGTATGGTCCGGACCAGGCATTTCTAAAGGCATAAAAACCATATCCCGGATTATTTGCCCAGATATCCCCGACCTGTTCAGCCGATTCAGGCTTATCATTATAGTCGGCAAAAACTTCCGTCAGATTCAGATTTTGTCCCTGAGGATATAACCCTTTCAAAGCTCCGTCAAAATCTTCCACCGTTTGATAGAAGGAAGAGGGAGAAATAAATGTTTTCGGGTCTTCTTCCAGCCAATCGGAGCAAGAAGCAGACAGAATAACCGGTACAGCCAGCAATATATTTTTAATCAGTGTTTTCATTCTTTTCATACGTATTAAAATTTAACCTGTAAACCCAAAGTAAATGATTTCGCAGACGGGTAAACCCCTCTGTCCCATCCGTTCACGGCAGAAGACGTCCAGGATGCTTCCGGGTCATAATGAGAATAGCTTGTAATCGTAATCAGATTCTGTCCGCTCAGATAAACCGAGATATTAGGTTTACGGGAACCCGCGAACCATTGAGACGGCAACGTATAAGCCAATTTGATATCTTTGAATCGCAGATACGAACCGTTTTCCACCCAAACCGAACTCGGGTCACCGAAGGCCAGATAATCCTTGGTCGCAACAGAAGCACGTGCATATTTGGCATTCGGATTTTCAGGAGTCCAATGGTTTTCCCAGACATCTTTGCGGATATTCCATGTGCCGCCGATATTAGTGATACTTTTATTAAATTCATTAACGATATCACCACCAACACTACCTATTAACAGGAATGATAACTCGAAGTTATTCCAATTGATAATATTCGTCAGACCGAAAGTAAACTTAGGCTGCGTATTTGCAATAATCGTTTTATCACCTGTTGTAATACCAGCTTTCCCGTCCGTGTCTTTATACCGGTAATCACCTGCTTTCTTGGTTGCTTCGCCATTCAAACGAGCTTCTTCATCCGTCTGATAAATACCTTCTATTTCGTAGCCATACAATTGGAACGGAGCTTTACCGACAAACAGAGGGAACCAGTTTCCGCCACCGATAGGAGCATCTATCCGCTGAATCTTATTTCCATACACATCCGAACCCAAATCTTTCACGATTGATCTATTGGATGTAATATTCAAATTAGTCGTCCAGTTCACTTTTCCTTTCATATTGATTGTATTGATAGATATTTCAAAACCTTTATTATCAATACGTCCTAAGTTTCTCAGCATAGAAGAATATCCGGAAGACGGGGGAAGAGTCGCATTATACAGCAAGTCACGCGTTTGTTTCCAATAATAGTCAAAACCGATATTCAGGCGGTTGGAAAAGAATCCGAAGTCGACACCTATATCCGTTTGTGTAGTTGTTTCCCATTTCAAGTCGTCGTTTGCCATGGAGGACAAACCGAAACCAATATCTTTTCCATCACCGAAAATAGGACCGGAAGTTCCCAGACGGGCGAAAGTCTGATACGGGCTAATAGATTGATTACCGGTCTGTCCGATACTGGCACGCAGTTTCAGATTGCTCAGCCAATCAATATCTTGCATAAAATTCTCTTCCGACAAACGCCAGGCCAATGCGGCGGAAGGGAAGAAAGCGAATTTATGGTTCTTACTGAATTTAGACGAACCGTCATATCGTGCGGTGACAGTCAACAGATATCTTTCCATCAGGTTATAATTGGCACGTCCCAGGAAAGAAGCCATCCGGTAATCGCTGTAACCGGAAGACGGAGTTCCGGGTGTAGAAGCTACTCCCAAATTATTCGTTTCATAGACATCGCGCAGAAATCCTGTACCTGAGCCGCCCAAATCATTATACTGATAGGTCTGGAAAGTAACACCACCCATCAGGTTCAATGCATGATTCTTATTGAACCGCTTGTCGTAGGTCAAAATATTCTCATTAATAATAGTATAATAATTAGATTTTGACTTAGACGCATCACCATCCAATTTACCTCCGGCAGACAAACCAATCGGAATGTACCGGTCGGAACTACCCGCATTGACTTCAGCACCGGCATTCACCCGGAAAGTCAATCCGTCGATAATCTCATAGATAAGCGACATATTCGCCAGTAAGCGGGAATTAACGGTTTTATTCTTATACAATTCAGCCATACCGACAGGGTTTGTTCCTCCCCAGGGAGTTCCCGAGAAATTGGTGTACTTGCCATCGGCATCTCTTATTTCCTGTATCGGAGCCATGACCATTGCCGTATAAGCAATCGCTCCCCAGCCATCCGCATTACTGTTCGCTGTATTCTGAGTTCCGTATGAATAAGCGATACTGGCATTCAACGACAAATTTCTCGCCAGCTTCTGGTCGCCATTAATACGCAATGCAAAACGGTTATAATCAGAACCTTTGATAATACCTTCCTGGTTCATATAGTTCAGAGAGGAGTACAACTTCGTTTTATCCGTACCGCCCGAGACAGACACCTGATGACTATGCGTCAAGGCAGTCTGATAAGCCAGGTCCTGCCAGTCATTGTTCGGCAGCATAGCTGCTTGCTCCGGTGTGATGGCAATACCGTTCCCGTCATTCTGGGAAACTTCATTTACCATGGCGATATAATCATCTTTTCCCAGTAAATCCAGTTTCTTTCTTAAAGAAGAAACACCGACATATCCATTATATTCAAGGACCGTATCGCCGGTACGTCCTCTTTTCGTCGTAATCATAACGACACCGTTCGCACCACGTGAACCGTAGATAGCCGTAGAAGATGCATCTTTCAATACTTCCATCGACAGAATGTCTTCCGGGTTAATATCCGAATTCATCTTTTCTACCGGCATACCGTCAATGACATAAAGCGGTTCGTTACCACCTGCCAGGGAGTTACTTCCACGGACACGAATCATCATCGATTCACCCGGCTGACCAGTTCTGGCATTAACCTGCACACCGGCTATTTGCCCCTGCAACGCACGGTCGGCACTGGTTATACCCACCTGGCTCACGTCCTTCATCTGCACGGAACCGACAGCTCCCGTCAAGTCGCTCTTCTTTACCGTACCATAACCGATAACCACAACCTCATCCAAGGCTTCGGAATCCTCGCGAAGTGAAACATTAACGACATCTCCGCTTCCGACCTTTACTTCCTGGGTGTTGTAACCGATATAAGATATCTGCAACACACCACCTTCCGGGACTTCCAGACTATACCGCCCGTTCATATCCGTAACTGTCCCGTTCGTTGTTCCCTTTACGACTACATTCGCACCAATAACGGGTTCACCGGTTTCATCCTTCACAACTCCTGATATATTTTTCGTTGAAGAAACAGTACGGGCTTGCTTGTTGATAATAATATGTCCGTTACTGAACGTTATCGAACAACCGGAACCTTCCAGCAACTGTTCCATAACCTCTTTCACATTACTGTTCTTTGGTAACTTTGTCAGGACGCGAGAATCGTTTACTTCCTGCGTGTTATAATCGACAAACAGTTTGGTCTGTTGCTCGATTTGTTTGAAGGCTGTCTTCAGTGTTACATTGCTTCCGGTCAGGCGCACTTGTTGATGTTGCGCATAAGAAAATAAACTGATGGAAGATAAAGCTGTAATAAACAACAGCCTGGATACACTTTTTCCGTTATTTATACGTATTAGATTAGTTAATTTCATATATTTGTACATTTGAAAATTGAATATTAATAAAACCATGACGATTTACTCGTCAATCCAAAGATGTTCAAGATTCGATTTCGAATTCCGGAAAGAGGGATTTTCGCACTTTCTGTCTTTCCGGTTTTCTTTTGTTCATATTTGTTTACTCCTATATTTTAGTTTATAAATACCACCTTTCCTTTTATTTTATAATGTATACCAATCAGTTGTTGCAGAATGTTCAGCACATCTTCCAGCTTTTCATCCGGCGAGAATTTGACATTATAATATTCTCCCGCAAACTTTTGGGAATTATAATGAATCGTCACATTGAACTTACGTTCCAAAGAGGCCATCAGACGGCTGAAAGATGTATTTTCAAATATCAGATAGCCGTTTCTTTCCATATTATATAAGGAAGCGTCGATAGAATGGACCATCACGGTATGTTCTGAATGCGAATAAACCAACTGTTGGTCAGGCTTTAGCACAGTCGGCTGAATGTCTTCATTCCTAACAGATACCAGTACACTTCCTTCCTCCAATGTTGCCATGGAACAGGAGTCGCCCGGATAAGCCTCCACGGTAAAGACAGTACCCAACGCCTGGACATCAAGGTAAGTCGTCTTCACAACAAAGGGTTGCTCCGGATTCTTACGGACAGAGAAGGATGCTTGCCCGGTCAGGTAAACCGTTCGTGTATCAGTATCGGTAAAATCTTTCGGATAAACCAACAGCGTACCGGCATCTACCCACACCTTCGAACCGTCAGGCAATACCACCTGCTCACTTTCTCCGTAAGGGACGAATACCTGTGCCATTTCCACATGACGGACCGGTTTAAAACGGTCGGTTGCCCAATAGGTCGTTCCGGCAGTCATCATCATCAAGACAATAACGGCCGCATATTTCAACCACTGGCGATAGAATGGCACCGAACGTTCACGAACGGGGAGCACGGAAAGATGCCTTTGCAAAGCCTTCCAATCACTATGGGTAGAATCCGTCACCTCCGGCTGAGATTTCTTCCACAAATCCTGCAACATTTCTTCCTTCTCCGTTTTTGCATCGTCCGCCTTCAACCAACGCCCAAACAAGATACGTCCATATCGGGAAAAGTGCTTTCCGAAGTAGAGCTGCATGAGTTGTTTTATCTTGTTGTTCTCTTCCATAAAATATCCGTCTTTATATGGATGTAGGTTTATGACAACAATACACACAATCAAAAATCAACTTTTTTTGAAAATAGTTTGATTCCGGTACTAACGGGTGCTATCGTTGAATGTGTTTCATAGTAATGAAACAGTTGTTTCTATATGATGGAACACTTGTTTCATTAAGATGAAACACTTTTGGGGAACGGCAGTGCTCAGCCCAAACTGGTAAACAAAAAAAGATAAAGAACCTTACGAAGAATGGACAGGGCAGCAGTCAAATGGTTTTCGACTGTACGTTTACTGATTCCCAAACGGGTGGCGATCTCATCATTCGATAAACCCTGCTCACGACTCATCTTATAAATTAGCTTTCGTTGAGGAGACATTTGTTCGACAGTCCGGTTGATAAGGTTTTGCAATTCACGTGCAAACATCGCTTCCTCTTCCGATTGGGAGATGGAGGCTTCCAGTAAAAACTCATTGGTATACTTTTCTGAAACGGCAAGACGGTCGAAATAATCATAAACGGTAAAGCGCGCCATCTGAAAGAGATAGGAGGAAAAAGAACGGACGTCTTTCAGTTTTTCCCGGTCTTTCCATATGGAAAGAAACAAATCCTGGGATATATCACGACTGATTTCCTTGTCGTGCGTCAGGCCGACAAGGAAATATACCAACCTAGGTTGGTAGTCGAAAAAAAGCTGTTCAAAAGCTTTTATGTTTCCTCTTGCGATCTCCCTCAAGATATGTTGCTCCTCTGGTAATTCCATAACTAGTGCGAAGTAACAAAAAATATCAGAAATAAAATTATTTACTTTGATAAATTCATAGAAAACACGGGAACATAAACTACCTTTGTCTTATCTCGTAAGCATAAATAAAAAAACAGGAGTAATTATTATGGAAGTTGCAAAAAGAATCCCTTACGGCATTTCCAATTTTGTGGAAGTGGTGGAGCAGAACCAGTATTATGTGGATAAGACGATGTATTTGCCTATGCTGGAAGAGCAACCCAGTAATTTGTTTTTCATCCGGCCCCGGCGTTTTGGCAAGAGCATCTTTCTGAGTATGCTCCGGGCCTATTATGATATTGCTCAAAAAGAGAAGTTTCAAAAACGTTTCGGCAATTTGTGGATAGGAGAGCATCCCACCCCTTTACAAGGAACATTTCAAGTACTTTATTTGGATTTCTCACGTGCCAGTGGCGGCAGTGGTTCACTATCAGAGAACTTTGACCGGTATTGCAGTATGGTGATGGATATGTTCGGCATGTCTTACGAGTCTTATTATTATCCGGGGTTTGCCAATGAAATGAAAGCATTGCCCGATTTTGTCAGCAAACTGAACTATTTGAATCTTCATGCACCCGAAACCGGGGCGCATCTCTATCTTATTATCGACGAATATGATAACTTCACCAATATAATACTCAATGAGCAAGGTAATGACGTTTACCATGCTCTCACACATGCCAGCGGGTTCTATCGCGAGATTTTCAAGAAATTTAAAGGAATGTTCGAACGTATCTTCATGACCGGCGTCAGTCCTGTTACATTGGATGATCTTACCAGCGGATTTAATATCGGCTGGAACATCAGCACCGAACATCAATTCAATATGATGCTAGGATTCAGTGAAGTAGACGTACGCTCTATGTTCCAGTATTATAAGGATGCAGGACAACTGTCGGATGATGCAGATATAGAGGCAATGATTACGGAGATGAAACCGTGGTATGACAATTATTGTTTTGCAAAAGAAAGCCTGAAAAGTGACCCGAAGATGTTCAATTGCGACATGGTACTCTACTATCTCCGCAATTACATAACCTTGAAAAAATCTCCCGAACAGATGATAGACCCCAATACCCGTACGGATTATAACAAAATGAAGAAACTCATCCAGCTGGACCGTCTGGACGGTGACCGAAAAGGGGTACTGCGTAAAATCACTGATGAGGGACAAATCGTTACTAATCTGGCAATCACTTTTCCTGCAACAGAGATTGCCAATCCGGAAATCTTCCCCAGTCTGCTTTTTTATTATGGTATGCTGACTATTACCAATACCCGCGGGGGGCGTGTGGTATTAAGTATCCCCAACAACAATGTGCGCAAGCAATATTACGAATTCCTGTTAGAGGAATACCAAAATAAACGATATATCAATTTGAACCAGTTGACAGATCTGTTCGATGATATGGCCTACGACGGCCATTGGCGCGAATCTCTGGAATTTATAGCCCATGCCTACAAAGAAAACTCGTCGGTTCGCAGTGCTATTGAAGGCGAACGCAATATCCAGGGATTTTTCACGGCTTATCTCAGTGTAAATGCCTACTATCTGACAGCCCCGGAGATGGAGTTGAACCATGGTTATTGCGACCTGTTCCTGATGCCCGATTTGTTGCGCTATGAAGTGAAACACAGTTATATACTTGAATTGAAATATCTTTCAGCAAAAGATTCCGGGGAAAAAGCCAAAGCTCAGTGGGAAGAAGCTGTTGAACAGATAAAACAATATGCCGCTGCACCAAAGGTACGTCAGTTGATACAGGACACAAAATTACATTGTATCATAATGCAGTTCCGTGATTGTGAGTTGGAACGCATGGAGGAAGTCTTATAATCCGATCGTGTTCTTTTGTCATTCTGCTTCACCTATCAATTTTTCTGTTTATCTTTGACCCCGATCAATAGACTAAAACAAAGATAACTGACTGAACTAAGATAAAAATGAAGCAATACAACTTTGACGAAGTAATTGAACGCCGCGGTACCAATTGCGTGAAATATGATGCAATAAAAGAGCGGTACGGCAACGAGAACCTTATTCCTCTCTGGGTTGCCGATATGGATTTCCTGACTCCGGACTTTATTGTCAATGCAATAAAGAAACGCTGCGAACACGAAATATTCGGTTATACTTTCGGATCAGACTCGTATTATAATAGTATTATTGAATGGGTACATTATAAACAGAACTGGAAGATCAAACGGGAATGGCTCAGCTATATTCCGGGAATTGTCAAAGGCATCGGCTTTGTCATCCAATGCTTCACCAAACCGGGCGACAAAGTAATCATCCAGCCACCTGTATACCATCCGTTCCGGATTGTTCCGGAAAGCATGAAACGGGAAGTGGTCAACAACCCGCTCAAACTGGTGAACGGCGCCTATGAGATGGATTTCGAACAACTGAAATCCGTAATAGACGAGCAGTGCAAAGTGTTGATCCTTTGCAATCCCCACAACCCGGGCGGCATCGTATGGAAAAAAGATACACTGGTCAAGCTGGCGGATATCTGTGCAAAACACAATATACTGGTTATTTCAGACGAGATACATGCGGAAATGGCTTATCCGCAGTTTACTCATCATCCGTTTGCCACCGTTTCGGAAGCTGCCGTTAATTGCAGTATTACTTTCATGGCTCCGAGTAAGACATTCAATATCGCAGGCATCGTAACCTCCTACTCCATTGTTCCCAATGAAAAGATACGGAAAGAATTTTATGAATTCCTGGAAGCCGGCGAGTTGGGCGACGGGACGATCTTTGCTTATACGGCAACCGAAGCGGCCTATACATATGGTGCCGAATGGTTACAGCAAATGCGGATGTATGTAATGGAAAATGTCCGTTTCGTAGATGAATTCTTCAAGACGAAGCTTCCGAAGATCAAAGTCTATCCACCACAGGCATCTTTCCTTGTCTGGCTGGATTGCCGCGACCTCAAACTAAGCCAGGAAGAACTGGTTCATTTATTCCAGGATAAAGCCGGTCTGCTGTTGAACGACGGAAGCATGTTCGGACCCGGCGGAGAAGGATATATGCGCCTCAACGTAGGTTGTCCGCGCTCCGTATTGGATACCGCCCTGAATGCTTTGAAGAGAGCGATCGACAAGAAATAAGTATTCAAAAATATGTCGAAAGCCGGTTCTTTCCTGCAACCGCTTTCGACATATTTTTTATCATTTTACCCCTGCCACTTTCACAGGTTCTTCTTTTATATTCAGTTTATGTCCCAGATAATCATAGCGGATAATCATGTCTGATATTTCCCAGGCTTCTTTGGCCTGACGGATATTCTCATCGGGAACACCGGCCGTATCTCCGATAAGATTAAACTGGGGGTCGACATCAAAATCTGGTTTCTGCGGATTAAAGATACTTTCTCCCAATCCTTTCCACCAGTAATCATTCAACCCAAGCAGGTCCAGCAAAGTCGGATAAACATCCACCTGTCCCATGACTTTGCCATAATACATATTAAACGGCGCATTCAGAATGATTAGCGGAACAAACGATTTATCAGATACAATATCCTTTCCTACCGGATCGTTGCACAGTTCTTTCCTGACTGTTCCCAATGCTTCATGGTCCCCCATGATTACGACTAATGTATTATCGAAACGCTTGTCCGCTTTGATCTTTGCTATAAATTCACCTATTGCCCGATCTGTATAATTGGCCATGGTCATATAGTTATTCAAGACCTCCGGGACTTCGGGCGAAAAAGAAACTCTTTTCAATGAATCCGGCAAAATAAAAGGATTATGCCCGGAATAGGTAATACATTGCACCAACGTATTTCCGGATTCATCCCAAACTTCATTCTTCTGTATTTTATCCAGACACTGGCGCAAAAAGGCACGGTCACCCACCTGGTTACGCGAACCGACCGGTTCTTCCTGTATAAAGCAGTTTTTCGAAACCAGACTGTCATATCCCAGAACCGGAGCTATTATACATTGATTCCAGACCATCGGTTTGTCGATAGTCAAGCTATATGCTTTGGCATCCTTATGTTTTTCTTTAAACGCCTTTACGATAGAAGGATAATATGATTCCGGGAATTTGATGCTGTAAGGTCCAGAGTTAATAGGCAAAAGCCCGGAACTCATCAGCAACTGGGCATCGATCGAACGTCCTCCTTTCACCTGCGATAAAACATGAGGGGCATAGATCACCGACGTATCCTTTAATATTCTATTCAGGTTCGGAGTAATCTCCTGGCCTTCCACCGTCTTATCCAACACCCAGCTTTCCAATGATTCGGCCAGGATTATAATACAATTATCCTTTGGATTAAATGGTGATAAAACGGATTTGCAATCCGTTTTCCTGGCTAGCCAGGAATCGATACGGGCCTTTATCTCCGGTGTATAGACTATCTGGTCGCAGGTATAATCATAATAAAGAGAACCGAAAATCGTATACATCGGGATATTACAAGTATGCAAATAGGCATCCTGCAATCTCTCATAAGCAACTTTAAAACCATTCTGGCTCCAAAGACGAACAGCAGGAATCAAAGCCACTAAAACAATCAGAACCAGATAACGTGCAAAAGCAAAACCGCCTTTACACCGTACCGCCTGTTCCGTTTCATGTTTCCGATGAAAATTATACCACCACAAAACACCCGCAGCCATTGTAGACAAAGGGAAAAACAGATCGACCATCCGCCAGGAATCAAATACACTGCTGGTAAAATCAGACAAATTATCTATCAGCAAATAGCTATCCAACGGTATGGCAGTAAAGTAAGTCCTGAAATACATCAGGTTCGAAATAAGCAAACCGTCTAGCAGAAAGAAAATCACCAGGGTAGTCTTGACAGCACGAAAGCAAACCAGGGGTAATAACAAAAATAAGGAGACTAATATAGTATCCAGATAAGTTTCAATCTTTGAAAATGGAGTAAATGTAGATAACATGCACCAAAGCAGATTGAACCACATAAACTTCAGAAACAAGACAGCAAAAAATAAACCGATCAACTTCCTGCTTTCCGTTCCGCCCGGAAAGAAAAAGTCTTTTAACTTAGAAAACCGCATCCGCAAACACTACTTTATTAACCTACCGACAAACACTGTAACCATAGAATAAGTACAGGATCTCTCATTTTTATTTCAGCCGACAAAGATAACTATATTCTAGCTTAAAACATTACATATCTTTATTTTTAAAAGAATAACCTGATTAAGTCGGAAATTATACGTAAATTTGTCCTCGTTTTATTTATTACAAATACAATTAAAAATGAAAATTACAGCAAATAAGTTCGTTGCGGTTACATATGACCTGAACGTAGGAGAAGGTGAAGAGCGTGAGTTGATGGAAAAAGCAGTAGCTGAGGCTCCGTTGAAATTCATCTTTGGAACAGGCGCAATGCTCCCGGCTTTCGAAGATGCTTTGAAAGGTCTGGAAGTAGGCGACAAGTTCGACTTCTCTATCGCTCCGGCTGACGCATACGGAGAATATGTGGAAGATCACGTGCTTGATCTGCCAAAAAACATTTTCGAAGTTGAAGGTAAGTTCGACTCTGAAATCATCAAAGAAGGTAACACTGTTCCTATGATGGATTCAAACGGTAACCGTCTGAACGGTTCTGTTCTGGAAGTGAAAGATGACGTTGTCGTTATGGACTTCAACCATCCGTTGGCAGGTGAAACACTGCACTTCAGCGGTGAAGTTATCGACGTTCACGAACCGACAGCAGAAGAAATTGCAGCTTTATCAGCACCGGCAGGCGGATGTGGTTGCGGATGCGACGACTGTGGAAGCGATTGCGGTGACCACGATCACAAAGACGGTGGTTGCGGATGCGGTAGCTGTCACTAATAAATAAATGAATAATGCAGAATGGGGAATGAAGAATGAAACAGATTCTGCATTCCTCATTTTTCATTTTAAGCGATATAATTCTTAATTCTCCACTTGCATTTACTACATATGAATACATTCGGAAATATATATAGATTAACTTCATTCGGAGAGTCACACGGTCCGGGTATCGGAGGTGTTATCGACGGATGCCCGGCTGGTATCGAACTGGATACAGATTTCATCCAAAAAGAATTAAACCGCCGTAAACCGGGACAATCCAAAATTACGACTCCCCGCAAGGAAGACGACGAAGTACAATTCCTTTCCGGGATTTACGAGGGAAAAACGACCGGCATGCCGATCGGTTTCATTATCTGGAACAAGAATCAGCATTCGTCCGATTACGACAATATGAAGACAGTCTACCGTCCTTCGCATGCCGATTATACTTATCAAACAAAATATGGTATCCGTGATCCCCGTGGCGGTGGCCGTTCATCTGCCCGTGAAACAATCGCACGATGTGTAGCCGGAGCAATAGCCAAACTGGCCTTACGCCAGAAAGGTATCCATATCCAGGCTTATACTTCACAGGTAGGTCCCATCAAGCTGGAAGGTTCATATAAAGACTACGACTTGAATCTGACCGAAGAAAGCGCAGTAAGATGTCCCGACCCGGAAAAGGCGGCAGAGATGGAACAGTTAATTGCCGAAGTGAAATCCAAAGGAGACACGATCGGCGGAGTTATTACTTGCGTAGTCAAAGGGACTCCCATCGGTTTGGGTGAACCTGTTTTCGGCAAACTACATGCAGCTTTAGGCCATGCCATGTTGACAATCAATGCCGTCAAAGGATTTGAATATGGTGACGGATTCGAAGCGGCCCTCTATCGTGGTTCCCAGCGTAACGACCGTTTCTTCAATGACAACGGACATATCAATACTCATACAAACAACTCGGGAGGTATCCAGGGAGGTATCTCCAACGGACAAGATATTTATTTCCGTGTCGCTTTTAAATCAGTGGCTACGATCCTGATGGAACAGGAAACCGTCAGCATGGATGGAGAAGACACAATCCTGAAAGCCCGCGGACGCCATGACCCCTGTGTGCTTCCACGTGCCGTTCCCATTGTCGAATCGATGGCAGCAATGACTTTGCTTGATTATTTGTTGATACAGAAGACTAGAGAATAATAATGTGCCAATATTGGCACATTATTCTATTCATGATGATAAGGTTCATTATTCAGGATAGTCATCGCGCGGTAAATCTGTTCAATAAAAATCAGACGGATCATCTGATGCGAAAAAGTCATCTTGCTCAATGAAATCTTTTCCGAAGCGGCTTTATACACCGCTTCACTGAATCCATACGGACCGCCGACCACAAAGACCAGCCGTTTCGGTATCGTATGCATCTTCTTTTCTATATAAGCAGAAAATTGCATGGAAGTAAATTCTTTCCCTTTATCATCCAATAAAACCAGATAATCACCGGATTGCAATGTCTTTAAAATCAATTCCCCTTCCTTCTCTTTCTGCTGGACTTCCGATAAGTTTTTTACGTTCTTGATATCGGGGATAACCTCCATTTCAAAAGGGATATAATGAACCAGGCGGTTCTTATATTCATTAATAGCCTCCACAAAATAACCGGCATCCGTCTTGCCTATTACAATCAGTGCAATCTTCATTCGTTGACATTTTAATATTGAAGGCGCTAATTTACAGGAAAAATACATACCTTTGCATCAGAATACTCATAAAAAGAGGAGATAGCTTATGAAACGATTATTACTTACATTGGCATTGGTATTCTCAATTTTGAGCGTAATGGCAGCCGATATTACTCCGATATCAAACGCCTTCAAAGGAGGAGATGCCTCTACACTGACAGGAGCAATGGACCAGGAAGTAGATATGGCTCTACCCGGCTCATCTAAAAAGTGCAGCGGAAGCGAAGCCGTTAAGATGCTGTCTACTTTTTTTGGCAGTAACAAACCTTCGGGATTCTCCGTGGTACATCATGCAGACAAAAAAGACGCTGGATTTTTTGTCGGTAAACTCCCGACCGCTTCAGGCGAATATCGTGTAAACATTACTTACCGTGCCGACGGCAACAAAGCGATTATACAATCAATCAGAATAGAATAACAAATGGATCAGTTAATTGACGATTTAATTAAATTATCGTTTGCCGAAGACATCGGTGACGGCGATCATACAACGTTATGCTGCATTCCCGAAACAGCTATGGGAAAGAGTCAGCTTATTATCAAAGAGGATGGCGTACTGGCCGGTGTGGAAATGGCTAAACGCATCTTCCATGACTTCGACCCGGAACTAAAAATGACAATCTTCATCAATGATGGCGCAGAAGTAAAGAAAGGCGATATCGCTTTTACTGTTGAAGGAAAAGTGCAGTCGCTGTTACAGACAGAACGCCTGATGTTGAACGTTATGCAACGTATGAGCGGTATTGCGACAACAACCCGCAAATATGTAAAAGCACTGGAAGGAACTAAAACCCGCGTACTGGATACCCGTAAGACAACTCCGGGCATGCGTATGATGGAAAAGGATGCTGTAAAGATCGGCGGCGGTGTCAACCATCGTATCGGACTATTCGATATGATCCTGCTGAAAGATAATCATGTAGACTTTGCCGGTGGCATCGAACAGGCTATTACCCGTGCACAGAACTACCTGAAAGAAAAAGGCAAAAACCTGAAGATCGAAATCGAAGTACGCAACTTCGACGAATTACAACAGGCGATGAATGTTGGCGGTATCGACCGCATCATGCTGGATAATTTCAATATCGAAGATACAAAGAAAGCAGTCGAAATGATTGGAGGACGCTTCGAAACCGAATCATCCGGCGGTATCACATTCGACACACTGCGCGATTATGCAGAATGCGGCGTAGACTTTATCTCTGTCGGAGCACTGACCCACTCGGTCAAAAGTCTCGATATGAGTTTGAAGGCTTGCTAAGAAATATTCAGAAGGCGGATGGTTGATTATCCGCCTTTCTCTTTTTTATCCGATACGGACCACCTCATTATCCCTCAACTGATACCCTTCTCCACTCTCCGGGCAAATAGCAAAACCTTTTTCATCAAACTCCAGCCTGTGTCCATACTCACTGACCCAGCCGATCTGCCGGGAAGGATTACCAACGACTAAAGCATAAGCAGGAATCTCTTTAGTTACAACCGCTCCCGCACCGATCAATGCATAGGCTCCGATATTATGCCCGCAAATAATCGTTGCATTGGCACCAATAGTAGCCCCTTTTCCTATATGAGTTTTCTTATACTGGTCTTTGCGGCAAACGGCACTGCGCGGATTTATCACATTCGTGAACACACAGCTCGGTCCCAGAAAAACATCATCTTCACAAGTCACTCCGGTATAGACGGATACATTATTCTGGACTTTGACGTTATTCCCCAAAACCACGCCCGGCGAAATAACGACATTCTGTCCGATATTACATTCTTCACCAATGATACAGCCGGCCATTATATGAGAAAAATGCCAAATAAAAGTATCATCGCCGATCGTACAGCCAGGATCGACCACTGCTGTTTCATGTGCCTGATAAGCTGCCATAAAAAGTTATTTATAGATTAAAAAGATAGTCGGTTTCTTACTCAGATCAGGAACTTTTCCTGCCCAGTCTTTCACAGGACGGGTATGGATATATTCATCTTCGCAAGTAATGTCCGAAGCGATACATAATTTGGTTGACGGGCGACAAGTACGGATCAATTCCTCAGCCAGTTTATTGTTACGGTAAGGTGTTTCGATAAAAAGCTGTGTCTGGTTTTCCGAATAGATACGGCCTTCCAGCTTTTTGATTGTATTTGTCCGTTCCGAAGCATCGATGGGCAGATAGCCATGAAAGGCAAAACTCTGCCCGTTGAAACCGGAAGCCATTACCGACATTAATATAGAAGACGGTCCAACCAGGGGAACCACCGGATAATTCTTTCGCTGCGCAATAGCAACGACATCCGCTCCCGGATCGGCAACAGCCGGACAACCGGCCTCAGATATCACACCGACATGCTCCCCTTTCGTCAACGGAACCAGATAACCGGCCACATCTTCCGGCGAAGTGTGCTTGTTCAGTTCATAAAAAGTCAGATCATCTATCACGATAGATGGTTCCGTCTTTTTCAGGAAACGGCGGGCTGTACGTATATTTTCTACGATGAAATGTTTGATCTGTAGAATGATTTCACGATTATATTCCGGGAGAACACGCCGATGATCGGTGTCTCCCAATGTAACCGGTATAAGGAAAAGCGATGCTTGCATACTGTTAGTTTTCCGCAAAGTTAGTACTTTTAAAATAAATACTGAATACCAACAACTTATAAAATTCGTTATTCGACACCGTTCTTTCGTAAGCCTTTCCAACACCACAAATATAATGAATATTGAATATTGTACAAGTATATCTATCAATTAATATTTTAGACTTTAGATAGTTACCAACCGCGTAAAGTCCTGCGAGGTATGGTTACTTTCATTCTGTCTCTAAAATAGCGCCCCATGCTCCTAAAAAGAATAAAGTCCAGCTACCTACTACAGGGATAACTGGATTTTATTTGTTCATTAACTAATTATTCTCTATTATTTATTTAAACCAAATTCTAGCATTCTTCTTTATTTCTACCTTTGAAAACTTCTCTACCCCGCTAACTAACGCTTGCACCTCTTCTGGTGTTGGTTCTGAAATAGGAACTGATCTACTTGTATTCCTTCCTATATTAACTTGTACAGGGTTGCACTTCTTTATACACTCTACCATTTCATCCAAATCAAACTGCATTAACGGTTCTGTCGTCACATACGTTTTAATTCCTCTGGCGGAAATATCAGCCATTGCCTTTACACGATCCTCTATCTGGGGAGAATTACGCATAATTTCAGAATAGTATCTATTAGTCTCAATGGTTGTACATACTATAGATCTTTCAAATACAGGATGATCCAGATACTCTAATATCCTAGCTGGATTCTTGCTTTGAAATAAGTATTTATTATATCCATCGCAGCAATCCAATACGGTCTTAATCCAGCTATCAGGTATATCCTGAGCAAACATATCAATGCTACTGCCTACAAATATAAAATTACCACTGCCCAAACAAGCATTTACCAACTCTCTTGCATCCAATCTGGCTTCTCCCCGTTTGGGAGACAATTTATCCATATAACAATAACTACAGCCATGATAACATTTCCCCTTAATGGGGTTCCAAGTATGGCTTACAAACTCATACATATTCCCTTTTGCTTCTTTTATCATATATATTTTTTATAAGGAAGGTGCTGCTATACACCTTCCATAAGATAATTAACCTATTACTCCCTACCTTTATTTCTTATGCACTTAATTCATCACTCGATTGTACTAATTCCTCTAGGTTAGAGGAATTAAAGCTACCCCAAAGACTATTTAACTTTTGATTGATTATATTTTCTCTCGTATCCCCTCCTCTTTTGCCTTTCGCTTTATTAATATATTCCGCATCTTCTTCACTAATATCTTTTATGAAACTTTCCATTTTTTCAGTAAAGTACGGCATTTCAATGGCTGGTGTATCATTATATATCGATATAATCCAGTCAATAATGATTCTCGACTTCAATGTTTTTTCTTCAAGTTTTTGTTTAAAGGCTTCAAGTAATTTTTTTCCTCTGTCTATTCCTGTAGTCCTTCTAAGTTCCTCTTTTATTATTCCATTCATTGCTAATGTCATAATGTCTCTATTTACATCTGAAGTAAAGGTTAACCATTTTGAAGCCGTTGTAAGTGAATAATCTTCATCAATCATTTTATGTACTTCTTCTAGTAGAGGTATTTCTTCTTTTACGTTTTTTATCACAGCCCCTTTTACATAATCCCCACCTTTCCACGGATTTGTTGCAACATTAATCTCTGAAAGTATTTCAGCTATTGCTGCTTCTTCATTTAAAGCATACATCAGATAAAACTCTTTTGTATATTTTTTTTCTAATTCATCATTAGCTTTTATCAGTCTCAAATGTGCTTCATATCTGTGATTAGCATCTACTAATACAACATATTCATCAACATTGGCTTCCGTAATTTTTTCACCTGTTTCAAAATCTTCCATTTCCAGACCTTGTTCTAAAGCTACTCTAGCCTCAACAATAATGGCTGGCACTAGTTGACCGTACTTTTTTATAGATTCCATCTTTCCTTTTACTATCTTCTCATTCAAATTTCGATTACCCACCAATCGTGCAATTTTTTGACCACTGCTCAATAAAGTTGCTAACAAAATAATTTCTTTTCGCATATTCAATTACCGCTGCCCTACGGGTTTATTTTGGCTGGCACTCCATTATTTTTAGATCAGCCACTTTGACTGTCTTTCTATATATAAGACAATCGAAACGCCAAAAGTACTAGTCAAAATCAGCGGTTTACAGGGTAGTACAAAAATAGCAGAGTTTAACAACCCTGCTATAAATCAACCCGTTACGTTTTAATGAAGAATTAGGTGTACCAATTGCCTATACCTTTAAACTCTGGTTTCTTCTTTGGATTCATAAGCCCCTTTACTGTATTGTAATCGTTAGCAAATGGATTTAATAGGTTCTTATTTCTACTTATACGAGTAAAGTATAATAAATAGGATAGTAATTCCTTCTCTTTGTTTGAAATGCTAGCACTTCCTGCCCTTCTTTCTTTTATATGGTGGGTTGTATCAAAGAAGTATCTAAGCATCTGGCAAAACAAATACGCCATTGCTGTATCGCTATATTGTAAGCGTTCTCCCAAATCAACATTATCCATAAATATATGTGCTTCTTTTACATCAGAATATACTTCATTACACATTATGCCTATTAAGCCTATTGCATTACTATCTGTAATAGTTATCTTCTTCTTTCCTATCCTTAATACTAATTCTGCTGGCTCATCATATTCTATCTTTCGCAAAGTAAAAATATTGTGTTCTGTTTGTCTATAGTAGTCTTTCCCTTCATATATGAGATCAATAAACTTTTGTATCTGCTTACCTGCTCCATCTGTTGTTTTAATATTCTCTAAACAAGTATCAATACAATAATCATAAACAAATAGAAGTAAATACCAAAACTTTTCAGGCTCAATCCCTAAATCTTTCAAACTGCTTTGTATATCCTTATTTTCTATGTAACTATTGAACCTACTTTGTAATACTATTTCTTTGTCATTGTATCTATCAATGAAAGCGAAAGCATTAGTTCCACATACATAAGGTTTTCCTGTCTCGTCAAAATCTACAGCAGGACAGAACTCTAACCCTAAACGGGTAATACCACATTCATCTAATAATTCTTCATTATCAGGTATTTTTTCTAATGGTGTAAACATAGTATATTACTTTAAGTATTGACAAATATACCATTTAAAGGAAGAAATAGCCAATTTGATTTTAAATTTTCTCATCAATGCATCTTGTGTAAACACAAAATGGATGCTTTGTTAGGTCAAAACATCCATTACACACACAATTTGCAATTAAGTTGAAATATTTAATACAAAGAGATTTAAGTCATTATAATACAATCGTCTTTAGCTTTTTCATTTGATTCTGGTATATCAAAATTTAAAGTCTTTATGAAGTACATGAGATTGCTTATTTTTTCCTTTGGATAATTACGATTATTCATTTTATCAACGAAAAATTCAAAATTGGGACAGTTATTGAAAATAATTTTCATCAACTCTTTATCATACTTTGGTGGTTTCATTTCCTGTCTCTTACAGTAAGATACAATCCTGTTGTAATAATCAACCAGAAGTTGTTCCGTTGGAGAATCCGCTTTTTGCTCTGGGAGATCTTCATAAATAAACTTATCCGTTATGACATATCCCGTTTTAGCTTTGCTTATTACCTGTAAAGAGATACCTAAGCGGGTTAATTCCTTGATTTTATTCAAACCCACATGGAGCAATTTTTGCTTTCCTATTTTGTCCAAACTATACAAAACCGTATTGCTACCATTGATTCCCAAACATTTTAGCAAAAGCAAGAATCCTTTCATGTCACTAGAAATTTCTTCTTTCAAAAAATCATAGTTCAAACGAAACCAATTTTCACCTAGATTTGAATCTGGTATTTTGATTGAATAGGTATTTCTATCAAAAACACCCAATTCCCCTTTTATCTTTTCTGTTTTTATATCTAGCAATCCCAATTGTTTAAACTTCTTGATATAAGTAACAATTGTTCTTGAAGTGCATTCAGCCATCTTTGCCAATGTTTCTTCTTTTATATGGGAGATGTATATCTTTCCGTCGTTTTCCAAATCCGTATTCAGGACAATACAACAGAATACAAAAGCCTCTTTATGAGTCAATTTTAAAAGTGAATCCTTTGAGATTATGCGATAATTCATCAGGAACATGAATAAAATAAAAATAAATCGTATCTGCGAGATAGATATTTCCACTTTCGTCAGAAAGCGGGAAATCTTTTATTAAGTATTTAGTTTGTAAGTAATTAGTAAGGGAGTGAAAAAAGTAAACTACCCTATGGAAAAAATTAAACCGCCTTTTTATCATACTTCAAGTTTAAATCTTCTTTATTTATTGGGATCAAAATACCCAACTCCATCATTTTTTTATATTGAGAGCTACTTAAATTCAATGATTTTTTGCAAGCCAATCTATTAGGGTATAGATGATTAGTCCGTATATACAATACCATTTTTGTGATAACTGTTTAGTGAGAAAGGTTATATCTGGGGATATTTCTTGAAATTATAGAGAATCGGTATCTGTTTCTATTGTAGGATATACAAAAGTACAAAATTTGCAGATGGTAAAAAAATGAATCCTCTTCAATCTGGATTATGAATGTAAAAGAGACTTACAGCTTTAAAATTAGCCTCAACCCTTAACTCATATATGTTATACGCGCTAGAGTGCTGTATAACTTATTCCCCCTACCCATCACTAAAAGAAAACTAAATTGTTTCGCACAGTGCAGTACACAAAAACGATTTCTATCTCTCTGGTATCACCAGGGTTAATCGGTATTGAAATTATCTTTTAGGAGAAAGAGATTTCTAGCCTAATCCTTTTTGGTACAGTTAGCTATTTATCTGGCTTTCTTCATTTACATGGTTTGATACTTGATATACAGGCTATATAAAATTGAAGAAAAACACTATCACGCAAATACAAATTCAAAAATCATACTACAATGGAAGAAAAATTAAAAGTCTGTGAGGTGAAACTTACTTACAAATCAAAGATTAAAGTCTCTGAAAGGGAACAAGTACAATCATCTGAAAAAGCATATAAACTACTATTATCAGTATTCGATACAGAAACAATACAGTACAGAGAGAGTTTAAAAATGCTTTTATTGAACAGAGCGAACAAGGTCTTAGGTATTTGTTCTATTTCAGAAAGTGGAACAAATGAAACATCTGCTGACTTACATCTTATTATGCAAGCTGCGATATTAGGAAACGCTTTTGGTATTATACTTGCTCATAATCATCCGTCTGGTCATTTAAAACCAAGTCTAGCGGATGACCAATTGACGCAAAGAGTGAAAGAAGTCACAAAACTTCTGGATATTCATCTACATGACCATCTTATCATAACAGATGAATCATATTACAGTTATGCAGATGAAGGACACATTATTTAGAAGGGAGGGTATATGTCAATGGTGTATCTTATCCTAATAGCATTAGGTATATACTTAGCTGCCGTTGTTTTTACTCCTTTAGTTCCTGCGTTCCTGATTCTATTGGTAATTTATGAATCCATGAAAAGATTTAGACACGATTAAGATCAAAAAGAATGTTCACTTATACTAGAAGTGAATGTTCTTTTGATTTTCAATCAGTTACCATTTAATAAGAAAAAGAGAGAAGCAAAAACAATCACTTTTATTGATAATCAATTAAAACTGAATATTATGAGTTTGAAGTATAGTATTACTACTGCGGACTATATGCACTGGGATGAAATGACAAATCTAGTTAGAAGGTTACTTCATGATAAGGATTATAAAATGTCTTTGTTAATAGCAATTGGCTGTTTCTGGGGATTACGAATTTCTGATATTCTATCTCTTAGATGGTCACAAATTCTGAATGTAGACGAGTTTACCATAAAAGAGAAGAAAACAGATAAGTTGAGAACGATAAGGATTAACGCACAATTGAAACGTCATATTACAGACTGTTTTAAAGGTATCGTTCCAATTAATATTAATGCTCCTGTATTTGTATCACAGAAAGGAACTATCTACACAGTACAGAGAATAAATGTAATTCTAAAGGAGATTAAAGCCAGATACAAGCTAAAGGTTCAGAATTTCAGTTGCCACAGCCTACGGAAAACATTTGGAAGGCAGGTGTACAATCAAAATTCAGAGAATGCTGAATTGGCTTTAGTTAAGTTGATGGAATTGTTTAATCATTCCAGTGTAGCGATCACAAAGCGGTATTTAGGATTGAGACAGGAAGAAATATTGCAGGCTTATGATAGTCTTTCCTTTTAAATGGAAAATATTTCTGTCTCAACTATAAAAAAGCAAAACGCTTTTCGTACATTTGTGGCAATCTCATACGCCTAAAGCGATAGGACGGTATGAGAGGACATATGTTTAACGAAAGGTGTTATTGAAATTATCTTCTATTGACAAATTCTCGCAAAATTTGAAAGTAGTATGAAGGTGATAGCAATAGCACCCGCATCATTTGTATTAAACTTACCTGTGAGGGTAACTATATACGAAACTGGTGTGGGTTGCTGTTGCTTTATCCATACTACAGGCAATGCGAGAAGCCAGTCAATAGGATAAAGCAAATACAGTTCCCACACCTTTTATTTTATAATATTTCCAGAGGGAACAGGGAGGAGAAAATTTAATTTGTTATGAATGCACAAACAAATGCTTTACTTAGTCAGATCGTAAGTATCTGTAACCGATTCAAAATTCCATATATGCCAATGGAAAGTAATGTAACAGATTGTAGTACATTGCCATTTACCTGTTCATATATGAAAATCTTTTATTTTCAAAACACACAATTAGGACATAAAGACTTACATTTCTACTTGGATAAAGAAACTGATTACAAACTTATTGCAGTTCGTATAGTCAAACCTACAACAAAAATGTTTGAAATGATGGAAAAATTAGGTCAATTTTATGGTATGTCTTACAAAAAGATCGAGAAAGATCCTTTGGAATATGATCACTATTTTATTTATTTCTAATACAATACTAATATGATAATAATATATTTAATTGGCTTTATTGCTGGAGTTGCCTTATTTGGATTCGGAAAGTACATAAAGAAATTTGAAGCAAAACTATTTTTATGGGTAGTAATGTTGGTTTGTTGTTTAATAGGGGGAGTATATTCCTGTACGACAACCAAACATGGAGAATGGGATAGATATGATAATTATTCAATTAAACCATAATAAGAATATGAGAGTGATTCTGATTTTAATAATTTTATTTTCTTCTTTTGTATTGAATGCTCAAGTTGCAAAAATCCCCTATGTCTATGCGACTAAAGGTGGGAAGACTGAACTTATTGCAGAAAATGCTTATGTAAAGATGGATAAACCCACAATGGAAATATCAATTCAAATGCCAAGTATTGAAACTGAAATAGTTTTTAAGATAGATAATGCTATTGAAGCTTCAAAAGAAAAATCTGTTATGTCTGGTACAGTTGAAGGGAAATCTGCAACTTTTACAGTCATAAACAAAAATAACACTATGTATCTAAGAGTTGATACTTTACTTATCACAGTCACAAACAAAAAAAGAGAAGATTGACAATATGAATAAAATATTTTTGATAGCCTTCTTGCTTTTTGTAACAATAAGTAATATACTTTCTCAAATGAAAGAAAATGATTATTTGGTTGCAAAGATCAATAATCCGACTTTTGGTGCTGTTCAATTCAGGCAACTAGGTTTAAACCCTAATAATACTCAACTTCTTTCTAATGAAAAGTATAAGACATCTCCTTTCGTTCAAAAAGAGTTTTCAAAAAATGGATATTTTGACGATGAAATATTCGATTGGTTCTATATATTACTAAAACAAGAATGGGAAAGATTCTGTACTAAAACATTGGAAGAAAATATGATGTTAGAAACTGAATATTACTTTGAAGATGGTCAAAGACCTATTATAGAGAAAATAAAAGTTAATGGTTGTTATTTTTGGAGATCTAAAATATTATTCTAAATTTTTAAATCACACAATATTATGATAAATAATAAAATATATTTCTTTATATCATTAATTTGTTTCTCATGCATAACCGTGAAGGGGCAATTACAACCAACTGTTGAAACATCCCTTCAATCCACCTTGCAAAATGTTGATGCAGATTCAGGTTTAGTGATGATTATGGATGCAAAGGAAGAAGCGATAGTACAAAGTTGTATTTCTCTTTTAAATGGGAAACCATATAAAAATGAAAAGTCACAACAATATACTAATGTTAGAGATATGGGTACACTCGCAGTTCCCGTATCTCTGATTCCTGCTATGGATATTGGTAATGTCTCATTGTCTGATACGGTAGATGTTGGCAATGGGATATATATGTATAACGGGAAAGAGATCAGAGATCATAATGCTGATATGGGTGGATATGGTAAGATCACATTACAGCAAGCAGTAATGTTTGATTCCAAAGCAGGTATGATTAAATCACTTACCCCATATACAACTGTTGAAACTACATATTCACCTATGGATATATTAAAATTCTATCATGCTATTGCTATATCAGATACTTCGCTCTGTTCACCAAAAACAATGGGTGAAATACAACACACATTAGAAAAGGTTGTATGTGAGGGAACGGGAAAACCATTGTTTTCAGATGATATAAAGATTGCTGGGAAAACAGGATCAGTTATTAAAGAAGATGGAACACATGAAGTTTCTTTCTGTGGTTACTTTAAGGTAAATGATTCTGTATATACTTGCTTGATTATTATATCCAATCCTAAAAAGGGTTATCCGTCTGGTGGGATAATGGCTGTGAATGTGATTAAAGAGATTATCAATAATTTGAATTGATAAGAAATGAGATACTATATTCTTTTACTAGGATTGTTTCTACTTGGTTGTAAGAATCAACCAAGTAAACAGGAAAAAGAATCAGATAGTTGGAATAGTGAAGTTGATACATGCATGTGTATAGCAAGCGGCACACTATCCAATTTAGATATAGAAGTTCCCAAACGCAGCATATATTATTGGAAAACAACATTCAACTTATCGGATTGGGATAATGAGTTTCTTATTACCCATGATATTGAAAGAATCTATTTGCGCCTGTTTGATGTGGCATATAAATTTGATTATGACGGAGAACAAAAATCCGTACCTATCGCAACAACTAAATTTCAATCTGAAATTCCTGATAATCTTGAGGTTGTACCTGTTATATATATAACACAAGAAGCTATTCGGAACAATCCGGAATTTCATGAATTACTCTATAAACGAATCAAAGCTATGGCAACCAAGCATGGCTTTAAAAATTTCAAAGAGATTCAGTTGGATTGTGATTGGACAAACAGTACACGTGATAAATTCTTTGGATTATGCCAAAATATGTGCAATCTCTTACATGTGGATAGTATTTCACTGAGTGCGACAATACGCCTTCATCAACTGAGAGATTCTGTTCCACCTGCTGATTGCGGTGTACTGATGTTGTATAATACGGGGTCTATTTATGATTCAGAAACAAGAAATTCCATCTTAAGTTATGAAGATGTTGAGCCTTATTTGAAATCAGAGATTAAGTATAATCTTCCTCTTTCTCTTGCCTATCCTGCTTATAGTTGGAGTATTGCCACACGTAATAATAAGTTTTTGTGTATTTTGCATCAGACTGATTTTAGCAACGACAGCCTATATCAATACGCGTGGAATAATACTTTCAAAGTGAAAGAATATCATAATCTGGAAAATCATAGCATGTATGAAGGTGACCTAATAAGGAAAGAAACTCCTTCATTTGATGAAATTAAGAAAGTAAAAAGATTAGTAACGAAACAAATATCGTCCTCGTTTGAAGGTTCTATTATCTATCATTTAGATCATAATGGATTATCACGTTTTACACCCAATGAAATTGATAAAATTTTAAAATAAAATGAAACACTTTTTCTGCATACTACTTTTCTCATTATTACTTGTTCCTTCTGCATTCGCTTGCGGACCATTTGATAGAGGTTGGTTAGCAGAGGAATATTATATGTTCCGTCTTTTCGGGGATAATATTGAAGGAAATTATCCTCAATCGTCACTAAAAGCACAATATTTAGAGAACTGTAAGGAATGGGCAAAGATTACATCGCGTACCATTCCTTTGGATGACATTGAACAAGTGGTATATAAATGGAGCATTGAAAAACTTGAATCACTTCGTACACATGGTGTATATGCGAACAATGCTTTTGCAAAATGGCTTATAGATCACCATGATAATGAGGTTATTGATTTCTTGCTTCTTGCTAAGCGAAATGAACTTGTTCGATTTGAAAAAAATAGCCTATGGTATTATCCTGTGAATGGAGATGAAGAAGCTACAGCACTTCAAGAAATTCTCCAAATGTCATCATCATATACAGGTACACGATTAAAAGATAGATACCTGTTACAGTCAATCCGTGCGTTGTTTGCCTGTTTTCAATTTGAAGAATGTATTAACCTTTGGAAAAAGCATGAGAACGATTTCCGAACTAAGATTATTAAAAAATTGGCAGCAGATTATATTTACGGTGCTTGCGAACGAGCGGGCAATACCCGTATTCTTCTTGAATTGCCTTTGATAAAAGAGATGAAAGAAAGAAATTTGCTTTACGAGTTACAGCGCAGTCTGCATTATAAAGATAACAGTACAGACAAGATTTGTTTTGATGAAGATTATAAAAAGGTTCTACAAGTTCTCCAACTAAAGGACATTAAATATAAGGCGCAATGGCATTATGCACGTGCATTTCTTGCTGATAAGTTAGGGAAACGAGAGGAAGCGATATCGAGTATCCACAAAGCTAAAACTTATGCAACAGATACAGAAACGAAAAGTGTGGTTCGTATTTTGGAAATGTATTTGAGAACAAAGTATGCTGAAGTTTATGACTTTAAATTAGAAAATTACTTGTATGGTGAACTTCTTTGGTTGGATAATAAGATTATCAGTGAATTGACACCTGAAATAAAAGAACGGATAAAAAAAAATGGAACTTGGAATCATATTTGTGGTTATAGCCAATACTATTGGAATGATATGTTGCGAAAAATAATTATTGGCAATGTGGTTCCTTTGTGCATCAAATCAAATTACAAGACACGTGCGCTCCAATATTTGAATATGGCTGATAATGGAATATTCAATAAAGTTCCACAAATAGAAGTAGATTATTTCAAATCGGACTCGGATTGGATTTGGAAACAACGTTTACTGACTTGGGATGAATACCGTAACAGCTCAGATTGTTGTAATGATTATGATTATCGTAATGATTACTTTATAAACTTGGATTCTATAGGAGTGAAATATGTAAAACGATTGGCACACAGAATAAATAATCCAATTAGTCCTCTGGATAGTTTTCTAAACAAGAATAGTTACACGGATCAACAATATCTTTATGATATTATAGGCACTCAACTTATTGCCTCAAGGAAATATAAAGAAGCAGCTTCTTATCTTAGCCATGTATCAGAAGAATTTCAACTCAGTCGTAATGTCGTAGATTACTTCAATCGAGATCCATTTACCTTAAATAAAAGACTTAATCAATCTGATCCATTCTACAAATTACATTTCGCACAAAAAATGTCTCAATTGGAATATACTATGCAAAATGCCACAAATCCTAATGTTAGAGCTGAAAGTATGCTTTGTTTTACTCTTGGAATGCAAAATTCTGTGGGAGAAAACTGCTGGGTACTGACAAGTTATTATCGAGGTTGTTGGGAATCCTATCCTTTCCATAGTCAATACCAATATAAATTAGTGAATGAGATTATTGCAGAATCAGAAAAACTGAAACAGATTGCATTTACTCTGTTTACGGATGATGAACGAGCGGCAAAGGCTTATCAAGCATGGTGCATGTGGAAAACAACAGTAACGAAATATTCCAATACAGAAATAGCAAAACAGATTCATGGACAATGTGATAATCTTACTGATTACCAGTTATCCCCAAATATATCATTCAGGTTTCGAAATAAATAGAAAGTGCCTAACCTAAAGCACAAAGCCCACTAGCGTAAACTAGTGGGCTTTTACTCTGTTTGTTGTATTTTCTTAAAGGTTTCACTTATTGAAAGCCGAATATTTCTTTCTGTCTTTTTAGTATATTATATACTAGTTTTTCATCTCCTGCATTAGTGTTAATATACTCTAGTATTCGTTCATAGAAATTATTTGCACAATTATATCCAGCTTCTGTACTAAAGAATAACTTAATATCGTCAATAGTATATATAATGTCATTCCATAATATTTCATTAGTATCAGGATGTAATTCAAAAAAGTATGTAAATACATCTATATTCTTAAATAGATTATAATAGTCCTCTATTGTCTTTTTATATTTGGTATTTACCTTTTCTTTTTTAAATGGTTCTTCTGTCTTTTGTTCTTTTGCATTAAAGAAACTATCTCCAATTTTATTAGATATAGCTTTCTTTATTTTATTTGATTTGTCCTTATCATTTAGATGTTCATATACTTCATCTATCATAGTAGTATCATTATGTCCCGTAGCAATAATAATATCTTCTTTAGGAATATCCATACGACACATTATAGTTATAAATGTATGCCTAGCTGTATGTGAATGTATTAATTCATATAGAGGTACTTTAAATGTTTCTACCTTAGTTCCCTTTTGTTCTTGATATTCTATTTCTTCATTAAGTCCAACATCTTTACATATTGCTTTTATAGCCCTATTATATGTTGGTGAACCTTTTCTTTCTAATATCTCTGGATATTTTAAACCCTCTTTATATTTAGCTAATATCTCTTTAGCTTCATTAAATAAAGGTATAATAGCCAGTTCACCCGTTTTCTGTTGTATAATAGAGATTGTATTATTTTTAGTATCTAGTTCGTACTCTCCGTTTAAGAACTTTGGCATATCAGATATGCGTTGACCTACTAAGCACTGTAATACAAACATATCTTTTATTTCAGTTTCTCTAGTAGCGTTTCTTCCTTTTGGAGTATAGTTATATATGTCTTTTACTTGTTCTATTGTCAAAGCTACTTTCTTTTCATTCCTCTTAGTCTTATTTGCTTTGTTCTTTATAACTTCAAAGCTATCTATGTTATTATCAGACCATTTAAAAGGAATATCAGTACGTTTATTTGCTAACTTTAATAATGTTTGAATATGAGCAAAATAATTTCTAATTGTATTAGGACTCTTATTATCTGAAATTAAATAATTCTGAAACTTATTCAATGTATCACAATTCATATGATCCCAACTATCAGATATTTTATTTTCTTTAAGAAACAAGGCAAATTTCTTAATTACCCTAGCTTGTTCTGTTTTACTACTATCTCCAATATCTGTTCGTTCTGCAATAATACGTTGCATTCTTGTTGTAGCTGATATGTTTTGTGTTTTTGTCATACGTCTACTAGTGTTATCTTTATAAATGTGATCCTTTAGTATTTCAAGGCAACTATCCAGTTTATCTGGATTGTCACAAAGGTACTTCTTATAGCTGGAAAAATAAGCTTTCAGTTCATTTATTTTATTATTTGCAATCTCGTTGTTTCTGTTGTCCAGTTCTGATAAACGAAAACTTATATATGCTTCCTGTTTATCTTTACTCCAGTGTTCCGGGTACACTTTTACACCAGTTGATAACTTTACCTGCTTACCTTGTACTCTGCATACAAGATATATATTTGTTGGTTTATTTGCTTTTGGTTCACGTAAGTTAAACGTTGCTTTCACCTCGTTAATAAATATCTGCCGTTCCATCATTGTTCTTTAATTTCGTTCTTTACTTTCGTTCTTTATTCTCGTTCTTTTCTATCGGATCGGCTTAATTCAGAGTTTTGCAACTATCTCATTTACATACTGATATTCAAAACTTTATATTCTTCTTGTGTCTATCTCATCCTTTTAGTACTTTTGTGCCAAACAAACAGAATAAGATGGCACTTCCTATCGAATTTATCACACGTACCCGTGCCTTGCTGGGCGAAGAATATGACAAACTGGAAGCCGCATTGCAAGCGGACGTTCCCGTCAGTATCCGTATCAACCGGAATAAAGGGACGAAGGCTCCCTCAACACCTCAGGTCGGCTGGAGCGAAACAGGTTATTATTTGCCCGAACGCCTGTCGTTCACCTTCGACCCGCTGTTTCATGCCGGAGCCTATTATGTGCAGGAAGCCTCCTCCATGTTTCTGGAGCAAGCCATCCGGAACTTTGTCAGCGAACCGGTGAAATGCCTGGACCTTTGTGCCGCACCGGGTGGTAAGTCCACCCATCTGTTGAACCTTTTACCCGAAGGCAGTCTGTTGGTCAGCAACGAAGTGATCCGTACCCGCAGTAATATCCTGGCTGAAAATATCACCAAATGGGGAAATCCGAACAATATCGTCATGAACAACGATCCCGAAGATATCGGACGCCTTACTCATCTGTTTGATGTTATTGTTACCGATGTCCCCTGTTCCGGCGAAGGAATGTTCCGCAAGGACACCGACAGTACCGGCGAATGGAGCGTGGCAAACGTCAACCTTTGTGCCGCCCGTCAACGCCGTATCATCCACGACATATGGAACGCACTGAAACCGGGCGGACTGCTCATTTACAGCACCTGTACTTACAATACGGAAGAGGATGAAGATAATATACATTATATAATAGAAGAACTGGGAGCCGAAGCCCTGTCCATTCCCATCAGGGAAGAATGGCAGATCACCGGACCGCTACGCCATGCACACCCGGTCTACCGTTTCTTCCCCCATAAAACAAAAGGGGAAGGATTCTTCCTGGCCGCCCTGCGTAAAGCGTCCGGCGAAGTCGATGAAATAATCCGTCCTAAAAGTAAAAACAAGAAGGATAAAGGAAAAGCCGCTCCCGTCATCCCTCCTGTTGTAAACAAATGGATACAGGAGCCGGACAGCTTCCGGATGGAAATATTCAATGATACGATACAAGCCATACCGTCCATCCATTATGACACTTGGCAATTGCTATCCACCCAGTTACGAATCGTATCTGCCGGAATCCGCATCGGAGAGATAAAAGGCAAAGATATTTTACCGGCCCATTCGCTGGCTTTAAGCACGGCACTGAACAAAGAGGCTTTCACCTGTGCCGAAGTAAGCTGGGACGATGCCATCAAATACCTGAAAAAAGAAGCATTGCTTCTCCCCGCCGAAATAGAAAAAGGGTACGTACTGGTCTGCTACCAGGGATTTCCTGTTGGTTTTGTCAAACATCTCGGAAACCGAGCCAACAACCTTTATCCGCAAGAATGGCGTATCCGTACGGGATATATGCCGGAACAGGTATTACTGCTAACAGACTACCTGCAGAAAAGGTAATGCCTTTGCCTCACTGGTGCTAGTGAGGGTACAGCTATCTCGATATCGTATCCAGGCGTGCCGTATAAAGTGCAGCTTCGATCTTACGTATATAATTCCGCTTGGTTGTTTCCGGGGCATAAACGAGACCTTCGGCAACAATCACACGCTGTGTCTTCGTATCCAGAAAAGCATGGCTGACAAACGGTCCGCCCATCTTATCGCCAACCATCTTCCACAGACCACGTAAGACTCCGCAATATTTATCATGTAACATTATAGGTTCGTAAGTCAGGTCAACACGCCTTTCCGTAGTCATATAAGAATCCGGAAAAGCACCCGGCAGGTTATCCTTTAAAACAGAATCCCGTTTTGCCACCAGATAGTCCTGTGTAAATGTATTTGCATCAGTATATGGAAAGGAATAGACGATCAGATCGACACGCCCGGTTTTAGCATTGTTCGACACCCACAGGAAATCGGTCGTATCTTTATAATAAGTCATATCGTCCGGAGCATGCAATTTCATACCGAACTTCTCCTGCACTTTATCCATTGCCAACTGGCTGTAATGTTCTTTCAGGATCTTTATACGACGGTCCTTTTCGATTGCACAGAAATGCTTGACAATATCCGAATCATGTAATGTCAGGTAAGTGACCAGTTCGCGAGTCGACGGAGCACAGAGTTTTATCACCTCCTGCCCTTTTGCCCATTCATCTTTAAAACCATTCAACGAAACCATCGTATACTTCGTCGGATCAATATCGACAACCAGAATATTGCGGACGTATCTCAACAAGCCATTAAAAGTCTCAGTAGGAACAAATGTAACACGCATGGCGGGTTCAGGTTGGGGCAATCCGGCAATGGGAGATTTTAATTGATTTTTCACTAATTCCCCAACCTCGCTGTCTCCAACTTCCCGGGTCATGACAACCAGGATTTCATACGGCAAACCGGTAGCCCGTTTTTCTACGATCGAAGAGTTACAACTAACCAAAGTCAGTAATCCAACTAAATAAAAAGTAAATAGATGCTGTGTTCTCATAGCTTTATTGATTTATCTTTTCCAGAGTTTATTGTTTACTCCGACAAAAATAAAGGATAAGTCAACAGAAGAAAAGAAATGGTGCCGGACAAACGAACACAGGACTAACAGACTGTATATAAGAAACATATATCCTAAAACTATTTGATTTTATGTATTTATCTGGACATGATGCTTTAGAAACGACTCAAATATTTTCCGCCAATAAAAGAAACAGTCGAGCTTCTGCTTTTTTCCGACCATCGGAATAACGTTATTCCGATAGTCGGAAGAGTACTATTCCGATGGGTGGAAGAGCAGTGTTCCGATGACCGGAAGAGTACTATTCCAATCATCGGAAAAAGGAATCAGGTACTTTTTCTCTAATACATCCGGATAAACTGATCCAGATCGGTCTTCTCATCCAGTTGCAGACGTTTTTTCAGGCGGCTCTTCGACTTGGTGAGGGCATCGGTCGTGTTATTGAAAACAGCCATCTGATCTTTGCGGGGAAAGTTCCATTTTATCAGGCAACAGATTTCCTCTTCATGACGGGTTATACCAGATTTCTGCTTCAACTCCGTCAGGAAGTTATTGAAAAGAAGGTCGGTCGTACGAAGCAATTCCATCCATTCCTGCCGGCTGAGATTAGTGCGTACCGGATCTTGTTTGAGTTGCAGCAACAGGGAAAAGGCATCGACCGGCAATTCTATCGTTTCTGACGAAGCAGAGGAAAGCCGTTCAATGACCTGTTCATGCTCACGCACCTTCCGTTTGTAATATTCCAAGTCACTGACACGTTCCTTGTAAAGCTCCGATTCTTCCGTCAGGTTCTGTAAATCCTGTTCCAGCCGGTTGATCTGCTCGATATAATCGTATTTCTCCTTTTGGTAATGATAAATGGCAACTTTGTTCTTCCTGATCTTTTCCTTTACGAGCCTGTGACGTTCCCGGTTGCGTGCCATACGGATACCTATAATATACCCCAGCACCGCTCCCGCTATCAGAGCCACCCAACAGAAACAGAACAGAAAAAAAGTCAGGGAAGAAGGATTGTCCATACGATCTTATTTACGATTTGTTTTTCAAATATTCATAAATAGCCAGTTGGGAACGGACTTTCACCGGTTCCTCATTATGCTTGAAGTTGTTATGCAACTGCTCGTCGATCAGGCAGGCTTTTACATTGTCGCGCATCTGTATCTTCAGAATGTCGATCACTTCCTGCTTTATTTCGGGAACCAGTATCGGGAAAGCCGTTTCTATCCGGCGGTTCAGATTACGACGCATCCAGTCGGCCGATGTCAGATAAACATCTTCCTTGCCGTCATTATAGAAATACCAGATACGGGAATGTTCCAGGAACATATCGACAATCCGGGTGATCCGGATATTGGCACTGTAAGGCTGTCCGGGAACCAGACAACAGATGCCCCTTACGATCAGGTCGATCTCCACCCCATTCTCGCTGGCACGATACAGTTCGTTTATCATATTCTGGTCATGCAGTCCGTTCATCTTTAACACGATCCGTCCTTTACGTCCCAGCTTCACATGTTCGATCTCACGATGGATCATACGGATCAGTTCGGGCACCATGTTGAAACGGGCAACCAGCAAATGCCGGAAAGTAGGCTCCGCCATTTTCCCTTCCAGCACGGCAAACACTTTATTTATATCCGTTATGATCTCGTCATTACAGGTAAGCAAGGCCATATCCGAGTAGACCCGGGCAGTCTTTTCATTAAAATTGCCGGTACTGAGATAAGCGAAATCGCGCCGTTTATTTCCATCATCCGGATCTTTCCGGATGATAACCGCCACTTTCGCATGCACTTTCAATCCCGGAATACTGTAAATAATACGTATGCCCGCCTGCTCCATCCGTTCAGCCGTACTCATATTATTCTCTTCATCGAAGCGGGCTTTCAGTTCGACAAATACCGTTACCTTCTTCCCGTTCTGCGCCGCACTGACCAACGTATTGATGACGGCCGAATTTTCCGCCACCCGGTACTGGGTGATCTTTATCTCATCCACTTTCGGATCGAACGCAGCTTCCATCAGGAAACGTATCAGATAATCGAACGACTGATAGGGAAAATGCAGCAAAATATCTTTCTTCTTCACTGCCCGGAATACGGAACCTTTCTCATCCAGATAAGGGACACGCATAGGCGTCGGAATCTTCTGCTCCAACTCCTTCCCTTTGGGATTGGGCAATTTAGCCAGATCCTGCAAATTCAGGTAACGCCCCCCTACGACCAGGTCATCTCGGGTAATGCCGAAAGCCTCACAAATAAATGAAAGGAAATCGTCCGGCATTGCCCGGTCGTACATAAAACGGCTCAGGGCACCGATCTTCCGTTTCTTCACTTTCTTCCGGATGCTTTCAACGATATTCCCTTTCTCATTTTCCAGATAAATATCGGCATCACGGGATATCTTGATACTGTAACAACTGTCAATTATATATCCGGGGAAGATATTCGCCAGGTTCGCACGAATAATATCATCGATAAACATGATGTAGAACTTCCCTTCATGTTGCGGCAACTCTATAAAGCGAGGTACCTTGGCATAGGGTATCTTCATCAGTGCATAATGATATTCAGGCGCCTGATCTCCTTCCGGCTTCCGCTTGCTTTTCTTTACCATGCGGATCACCAGATACAGACGGCGGTCACGGATAAAGGTACGGATATCCCCAGCCTGTATCATGACAGGCGACAGGAACGGAAACACCTCCTCATTAAAGAAGTTATGAACGAACTCTTCATGGAATGGCTCAGGTTCGCTTCCCTGATAGAGATAGATATTCTGCCGGTTCAACTCCGGTAATATCTTTTCAGAGAAGATCCGGTAATATTCACGTTGCTGGCGGTTTACTTCATTGGTTATCTCGGTCAACACTTCTTCGGCCTCATCACCGCTTTCTTCGGTAAAATTCTTTTTCATGATCACCCCGCGATGCTCGGCCACACGTATTTCGTAAAATTCTTCCAGGTTGGAAGAATAGATAGACAAGAATTTAATCCGCTCATAGACAGGCAACGTATCGTCTTCCGCCTCGAGTAAAACCCGGTAGTTGAAAGACAGCCAACTAACGTCGCGCTTAAAGTATTTATATGAATTCTCCATCGTATTCTATTCTTAGATGCGTAAATATAGATACTTTATTAGAATAAAAGAAATAGATACTTACACAAAAATCGGACAACCCATGGAAGTGTTGCCCGATTTTACCTTTTATCTCACAAATCTACCGTTTCCGGTGAATATAGTCCCTACTTTTCCAAATCAAAATCCACTAAAATAGGACGGTGATCCGATGGATGCCAAAAGTTTGAAAGATTAGCCGGGTCGCGCACCGGTTTCGTATAAGTATCTGTCACGACATCGGCAGCCACAATTCTTTCATATAACGGAGAAGTACAATATACGAAATCTATACGCGCCTCCTTTCCGGTCGTTGTCTTAAACTCGCCGGGGTATTTTTTAGCGATCACATCTATATAAGGCGTATTCTCCCTGATATAATCATGCACCAAAAAACGCGTATCTTCTTCCGGGTAGTTGTAAACTGCATTATCAATTCTTGACCGCGCATTAAAATCTCCCATCATCATCCAATACTGGCCCGCTGCTTCGGGCACCGAGTCGATCGTATGTTTACAGATATATTCTATTTCCATGCGCCGGTACTTATCCCCTCCGGATTCCGCTTTGCTGGCCTCCTTATCTTCGGCCCGGAAAGCAAAAGCCTGGGGCCAGGTATGAAGCGTTACTACATTTATCGTCTGTTGGTTGACTTCGATCTGAGCCCAACCGGCACCGTGAGTAACGACACTATCCGGTTCCGAGCCAACAATACGCAAGACATTCTTTATCGGATACTTAGAAGTTATCACCTGAGGATAATTGTCCCGATGACCTCCTATATAACAATATGTATGTCCGTACCGCATTGCCAGTTTCTCCCAGTTATCAGTCAGATAACGGTCCGCAGCCTCCATAGGATCGGCCGTCCCGGTCTTATAGATGGATTGAGCCTCACACCAGACACAGATATCCGGATTTTGTTCTTTAACCCATTCAACAAAACTGTCATAATTATCTCCCTGTCCGGACCACATTCCATTTTGTATATTCCAGTAGAGAAGACGTAAATACCCCTTCTCCGAACGTCCGCCGCATGATGTAACAAGACAGGCTATTGTCCACACAAACGCAAGCATAAAAAATATACGTACCCTGTTAACAAGCTGTTTTTTCATTCCTATTTCCTTTTTTAAGTTTAACATATTAATCATTCCGCAGAAGTATAACCCGGATTCTGATCGGTAGACTGGTTCATCGCTTTATTATAGTTGAATTCGGAATCCGGAATCTTCCATAAATAATGTCTTTCCTGTATGTCTGTCCACGCCCCGTCTTCTACATTATAATATTTCCCGACCAGTTCCTGAGCTTTGCCCAAACGAACAATGAAGTCCCAGTGCTTCCCTTCATTGAAGTGCTCGTAAGTTTCTTCCTTGATCAACAAATCAATAAACTCATCCATCGTCTTATAATCCGACAACTTATAATCCAACTCCATATCCGGCACTTTTGGATCACGCCCATAAGCACGACGGCGAAGCTGATTCAGCATTTCCATAGATTCCTCCGTCGGCCCTCCTGCAACACGTGCTGTCGCTTCCGCAAAAATAAGCATTGCATCCGGATAACGGATCAACGGAATAGATACATTTGCACCTCCCCCTTGTGAATTCGGATCCCAATACTTTGTCAAAAGACAGGTGTACTCTCCGTAAGCATCGGCTCCAAAGATATAAAAACCGACATTCAACCCATAACGGAGATCATTCTTATCCCAGGTAGATATCACATGATTCCTCAAATCCGTATAATGCGTAAAATAGCCGTTCCCATTCAACATCAACTTGCCCGGTTCTATCTCATATTTCGGATGCGATGTATAAGACAGGTAATCCCAGGTTTTGCCGTCCGTCCGCGATGTCTTGATGTAGAATACTTCTTCAGACGAAGTTGTCAGGTCATAACCGAACACTTTGTCAAAATCCCTCGAAGCACCCACCTGCACCAATGAATACACTCCGCTATTGACAACTTCTCCCGCCAATGTTTTAGCCTCTTCATAGTTTTCCGTATGCATATAAACATCAGCCAGGCACGTCCGAACCACATTCTTATTCGGTGTTGCCAAATATCTGGATTTAGCCGGACAATTTGCCAAAGCATATTTCAGATCTTCAATAATAAATGCATAAACGTCCTCTTTTGAGCTTTTGGGTACATCCCACATCGTTATATTATCCTCGGTCTTCAGCGGAACTCCGCCCCAATATTTGACCAGATTAAAATAGTTGAATCCTCTCAAGAATCTCAGTTCACCTAAATAAGCCGCAATTTCCGCCTCAGTCATTTCCGTCGCTGCCGGCAGCTTCTCGATAGCGGTATTACAATACATGATCGCTTTATACAAATTAGTCCAGTTAGATTCACTTCGTGTGATATGGGTAGAATTTACAAAACCGTTATAAGCCTTGTAAGTCTGGTAAACCCCTTTCGGATAGCAGTATTCCGTATTGATTTCCAACGTAGCGAAAAAATTAGAATTATAAGCCGAACGCATCACATCCAGCGGAGCCAATACCGCAGCATTCGCTTCTTCCAATGTATTATAGAATGTTTCACTCGAAATCGAATATGTATATTTCGTCTCGTCCAGGCAATTGTCACAGGCTTGAAAGATAGAGAGACAGGCCACTATTGATAATAAAAACTTACTTTTCATTGCTTCTGATTTTTAAAATTTGACACTCAAACCCATTGAGATAGTTTTACTGTTCGGATAAGTCAAATGGTCGATACCCGCATTGACATCGCTTGCTTTCGAGCTTACTTCCGGGTCCACTCCGTTATACTTGGTAAAGGTCAGCCAGTTCTGTGCACTTACAAACACCCGGATACCGCTGAGCCAATTCCGGGTACTCCATTTTTCACAAGGGAAATTATAGGCCAGACTCACATTTTTCAAACGTAAATAAGAGCCATTCTCGATGAAACGGTCCGAGTACTTTAAAGAGCCGACCGCCTCAATCTTCGGATAATGGACGTGAGAATTATCTTGTCCTTCTCTCCAACTTTCATAGTACACTTTGCGTTCGATATTCATGCCTTGCCCATAAGAATAGTTTCTCATTTCGCTCAGATTAAAGACATCATTCCCCTGGCTGCCTTGCAGGAAGAAATTGAAATCCCAGTTTTTATAACGGAAACCGCAATTCAGACCATAGGTAAAATCCGGGAAAGGAGATCCCGCGATATACCGGTCTTCCGTATCCGTATATTGACCGTCACCGTTCATATCTACATAAGAAAGAGACCCTTTTTCATCTAATCCGGCATCTTTATATACATAAAACGCTCCCAAAGGTTCCCCTTCCCGGATAATGGTTATAGAACCGGAACCATAGTTGCTGTAAGTCGTTCCCAGAATATCATCTCCGTCAGCCAGTTCTTCGACTCTATTCTTATTGTGTGCAATATTAAACTGAAGTGTAAAACCGAAATCCTTCTTTTGTACGACATCCGCTTCCACCAGAAGTTCGACTCCCCGGTTACTCATACTGCCGATATTCCGGACTGTCGATGAATATCCGGACGAAGACGGTAAGGAAACCGTATTCAACAGGTCGGTCGTCTTTTTATAATAATAATCGGCTGTAAAACGCAGACGCTGATTGAACAAACCCAAATCGGCACCAATATCCCACTGAGACGTTGTCTCCCATTTCAGATCTTCCGGGAAAGTGCTGCTTGGTGCATAGTAAGGAACATTATCACTACCAGTCGCTGTTTTCCCGGTGTTCAATAAATTTTGTGTCATATACGGGTCGATAGCACTCGAACCGGTCCTACCATATCCCAGACGCAGCTTCAAATTGGTAACTTTATCAAATTGCTTCATGAATGGTTCCTCAGAAATCCTCCATGCCAAAGCTCCCGAAGGGAAATATCCCCAGCGCGATCCTTCCGAATAGCGGCTCGAACCGTCTGCACGAAAGCTGGCTGTCACCAAATATTTTCCATTAAAAGAATAGTTGATACGCCCGAGATAAGACATCAGCGCCCATTTGGAATAAGAAGTAGAAGGAGTATTGACTGTTCCTGCCGAAGACAAATTATTTGTTTGCTGGACATCACTCAAAAAGGTATTACCGGATGCCGCTATTGATTTATACACATTCTGCTGATAAGTAAAACCGCCCATCAGATTGAATGAATGAATTTTATTAACAGTAAAGTCATAATTCACAATATCTTCATTTATTACATTGGTGGAACGCTTATGATTCACAGAGGCGGAATTATTCTGATAAATATACTTTTTAGTCGTATAAGCATCATACCGGGAATCAGAGCCTTCCAGACCGAAAGTCGCCTTGACGGAAAGTCCCTTGACTGGTTGAAAGTTGATGGCCGCATTGATATTCGTCAGATTCGTGACCGTCTTATAAGTAGACTCATAAGCCATACAGATCGGATTTTTAATTTCATGCGACGACCAGGAATACCAGGAACGCAAATCCTTATAATCACCGTTTTCATCGTACGGATAAAAGACCGGTGCGGCAGAATAGGTGGCACCGATCATGGACGATCCTCCATTACCTCCTCCGTCAGACTGGTTCATTTGATTTATCAACGAATATCCCATGTTCAACGAAGCACTGACCATCTTGCTCATTTTCAAATCCAGGCTTGAACGCAGGTTGTATTTATCATATGAACTATTATGAATCAAACCATCTTTCATCATAGCCGAACCGCTTATGAAATAACGCACGTTGTCCGTACCTCCCGAAACATTAATATTATGATTCGAGATTGGGGCGTTCTGGAATACTTCACTCTGCCAGTCCACGCCTTTTCCCATTGCTGCAATATCCGCTTCCGAGAAAGGAGCTTCGCTCAAAATATCCGCATTAACCAGATATTCATTATAAAACCGTCCCCACTCCCGGGCATTCATTAAATCCAGCTTCTTTATCTGTTTCTGAAAGCCGTATTCAAAATCATAGGAAACGGTTGTTTTTCCGGTTTTTCCCTTCTTGGTTGTAATCATAACAACGCCATTCGCACCACGTGAACCATAGATCGCTGTCGCCGACGCATCCTTTAGAATTTCCATGGATTCGATGTCATAAGTATTAACAGAGGAAGTGCTCGCCGGTATTCCGTCAATGATATAAAGCGGAGCATTGTCCCCCTTGATAGAATTGACTCCCCGAATACGGATCGAGTAATCGCCCGATGGATCTCCGGTATTCTGCGAAAGAACAACCCCCGGAACCCTCCCCTGCAAAGCCTGGATAGGATTAGAAACAGCAAAGGCTGTAATTTCGTCGGCTTTTATCGCTGACACGGAACCTGTCAAATCCTTCTTCTTCATCGTACCATAGCCGATAACCACGATTTCATCCAACGATTCTACATTTTCCTTCATTACGATATTCAAACTCTTCTGTCCTTTTACCGGAATTTCCAACGAATTGTATCCTATATAGGAAACCATCAGGACATCATTTCCCGATACACTCATTGAAAAATTCCCATCCACATCAGTCACGACACCTGTCGCAGAACCTTTTAACACAACATTGGCACCGATAATCGGTTCTCCTTTCCCATCCACGATATTACCCGTTACAGTATACGTACTTTGTTGGTTAACAATAGGAAAAACATTGGTCTCCGCCCATGTAGATGCAGGAAAGAACTGCAATGCTACGGCAAGGCATAAAACACCCACTAAATGGAATACATTTTTCTCTCGTTTCATTTTACTAAATAATAATAAATTTGATTTATTGCGGGACAAAATAAACAAGAAGACGTTTCAGCATGAAGACAAGCGAATGACATTCACCGCACATTCTTGCTACAAAACAATGTCCGCATTTCATAATAATTCATTTGGCAACATTCACGTTGCTACATCAGAATCCTATAAGAAAGGAATAGTACTAAACAAGGTTTCATATCCGGCTGTTCGCCGGGAGTCCAAAATTGAGAGAAAGTAGACCAATAAAAAAACGTGGACCCATTGTCTTTTCGTATTACGGTCCTGAAAGGTCTACCACAACCCGCTCTCCTCATAATACAACAATGAAGTCCACGCCTAAACGTGAACGTCCAGTGTACTTGGAAGAGAGCATTTAAAAGTGGTAGTTTTTCAGCACCTTCGAAATAAACTTTACGTTTTTATATCTTAATATGTCTTTTAGACAGTTTTATACCATAGGCATAGTTTTAAATTTATATGAATACATTTATGCAAACACCCCAAATGTAAGAACAATATTTTACATTCCATCACAATCTTCAAAATAAATAGCCATAAGTAAACAAAATCATCACAAGCCACTAATATACTCTTTCAAATTCTCATATATTATGATACTGTATTCTTATATATTATACGACTTCGATATCATAATATATGAGAATACAGTATCATAATATATAAAACTATAATCCCGGAAGCCGTAAAAGACTGGGACTATCGCATCAGAAAGAAACCTTTGTAAAGAAAATACGAACTAAACTAACTCCGTCAACCGGTTCATTGTAATATTTTCTTACTTTTACATGTTGAAAAGAAATAGTTATGCTTAAAATAGGACTTCTCTCAGATACCCATGCTTGGTGGGATGATAAATATGCGGAATATTTCGCAGAATGCGATGAAATATGGCACGCAGGTGATATTGGTTCGGACGGGTTGGCAGCAAAGCTAGCTGCTTTGAAACCTTTCCGGGCGGTATATGGAAACATAGACGGGCAATCGCTCCGGTTGGAATATCCCGAAGTGGCTCATTTTAAAGCGGAAGAAGTAAATGTGATGATGACGCATATAGGCGGCTATCCGGGCCGTTACAACCCGGCTATCCGCAAAGAATTGTACGATACCCGCCCGAACTTGTTCATAGCGGGTCATTCGCACATTCTGAAAGTCGCCTTCGACCAATCCCTGAATTGTTTATATATCAATCCGGGCGCAGCCGGCAAAAGCGGCTTCCATCAGGTCCGTACCCTTATCCGTTTTGTGATTGACGGCAAAAATATTAAAGACCTTGAAGTAATCGAACTGGGTATCCGATAAATACCCAGCCTACTTACCACAGCAGAAACTCTCTGCCAGTAAAATTGTGTTCTGAAGATAAGAGAATTCCTGTTCGAAATATTCACTGAATACACCGGTATGCAGGTTCTCTTCAATTTGTTTGGCTGTCCATAACTTACCGCCAGCTCGCTTACACTGGTTAAACTGCTCCTCTGTACGGAGACAGATCACGTAAAGCGATACCAGATGTTTCACCTTCTCGTTCTCGAACGTATAACGTATCAGAAAACGGGGATTTACATCCTGCTGTTCGGCGAGTTCGCCAACCGATTCACGCACCGTACTTTCAATACTATGCCTGAACAATACATAACTATGGAAAGGGTAATCAATCGTATCCGGAGATACGAACGCATCTTTACTCCTTTTCATCAGATAAAGCATTCCGTCATGAATGACGGCAATCCGGACGATCGGATGGTAGTACTTCTTAGGCAACGTGCGGCTGACCGAACGCGCAATACAACCAATAACCTTTCCTCCCTCATTCAACACCGGTAACCACATTTCTTTCTGTAAACTACCTTGCATCAACGATAAACGTACCTGCTCATAAAGAATGACCAGAACTCCAATCAATACCCCCAGTTCCCTATAAAGGAAACGTTCCGCATGTACATTCTGCATCGTATCCGGAAGGATACTGTAAACCAGGATGACAAACAGATGTAATGTATACAAATTCTGAACCAGCTGGGCAATGAAATAGAATTCATTCAGCGTCGTACGCATTAAAGTCCGTTTATAAGTCGGGTGCTTTGAAGTCCTTATCTTCTTTAATACTGAGCGCCGGCTAAAACCGATAAACGCCAGTACTACGACCAACAGCACCTCCGTAATCAACGGAGAATAAATAAACAATACGGGCTCCAGTTTCAAGCAGAGAAAGACGGAATACAATACTAAAGTAATTGCAGAAGGCAACAATAAAAATTGATATACCTTATCCTTACTCAACACCTGATACAGAAAAATACATACAAAACAGAAGGTAACGCCGATAATGAAAGACAACAGATAAGAAAAATAATTATCCAAAAACATAAAAAGCAACAATGGCAACAGACCAACGGCTTGATTGTCTAATCCCTTCTTAACTTTGTTCATACCCTTTCCCCCTTTCTTCGCACTTTAAATATATAACAACCCACTTTGTTAAAAGTTTTGGTAATTAAACATGCTTTTCAGCGTGATAAGAGGAACGGACCAGCGGAGCGCTCTCTACCATACGAAAACCTTTTTCCAAAGCGATTGATTTATAGACATTAAACTGATCAGGGGTCACATACTCAGTTACTTGAATATTTTTTCTGGATGGTTGTAAATATTGACCAATTGTTAATACGGAAACACCTGCATCGAGCACATCGTCCATCAGACAGCATACTTCTTCGGGGGTTTCGCCCAAACCGACCATAATACCGGTCTTTGCCGTCGCACCTTGTCCGGCTATGCGGGACAGGACAGCCAGGCTGACATCGTATTTGGCTGCACTTCGAACCTGCGGGCTGATACGCCGCACGGTTTCCATATTATGCGATATAATCTCGGGAGCAGCTTCCACTACCTGATCCACCAGTTCAAGGCGTCCCTGAAAGTCAGGGATCAGGACTTCTACGGTGGTGGCCGGATTTACCTCTTTGATGGTCCGGATTGTATCCACCCAATGTTGGGCTCCCAAGTCAGGAAGATCATCGCGATCAACCGACGTTATCACTGCATGTTTTAAGTTCATCAGGCGAATACTTTCCGCCACATTCGCCGGTTCTTTCGGGTCCAGCGGCAGCGGTTTGCCTGTTAGCGTGTTACAAAATCGACAGGAACGGGTACAGATATCGCCTGCAATCATAAACGTAGCAGTTCCCCGGCTCCAGCATTCTCCCATGTTCGGGCATTTTCCACTTGTACAAATGGTGTGCAGACAATGAGACTCAACAATGCTTTTCGTCTTTGTAAACTGTTCGTTCCCACCAAGCCGGATCTTCAACCAATCCGGCTTTCTCACATGTTCTGACATTATAAGTTATCCAATAAAAAGTTAGACATCCTGGTATACAGATGATAACGGGTATTTCCTCCGTAAATACTGTGATTACGGTCTTTATAAACCTGCATATCGAACTGTTTACCGGCTTGTACCAATGCTTCTGCATAATCCATCGTCTGCTGGAAGTGTACATTATCGTCAGCAGTTCCGTGTACCAGCAACAGCTTACCCTGTAAGTCTTTTGCCAGCCGGATGGGCGATGTTGCAGCATAGCCCGAGAAGTTTTCTTTTGGCGTACGCATAAAACGTTCGGTATATACCGAGTCATAATATTTCCAGTCTGTCGGAGGAGCGACGGCGATACCGGCCTTGAATGTACCGTTACCCACGCTCATCGACATCAATGTGTTGTATCCGCCAAAGCTCCAGCCCCAGATGGCGATGCGTTTTGCATCCACATACGGCAGTTTGCCTAACGCCTGCGCTGCTTCCACCTGGTCTTTGGATTCCAAATCACCCATCCGCAAGTATGTACATTTGCGGAAGGCTTCACCACGTGCACCGGTTCCCCGGCCATCCACGCTGACTACGATGATTCCGTTCGCAGCCAGGTAATGTTCCCAGTCAAAACCATATTTGTCCAGTACTTGTTGCGAATTAGGACCACTATACTGTACCATCAACACCGGATATTTCTTCGATTCATCGAAATCGACCGGTTTAACGATCCAGGCATTCAGCTCAATATCAGATGCTGTATGCACCTTGAAGAATTCTTTTTTAGAGAATGATGTATTTGCTAATTTTTCTCTCAAAGCAGCATTATCCTGCAACACACGCAGTACTTTTTTCGACTTCGTTTCGTTGACGGTAATCACTGCGGGAGTATTTGCATTCGAATAATTATTGACGAAATAAGCGTAGTTCGCACTGAAGTCGGCACTGTTCGTCCCCTCTCCTTCCGACAGTTTTGTCTTTACGCCTTTCTGGTCAATCTTATAAACAGAACGACGTAACGGGCTCTCTTCGGCCGATTCATAATATACAACCTTAGTGGCATCGTCATAGCCAATCAGACGGGTTACGTCCCAGTTGCCTTTCGTTACCTGGCGTTGCATAACACCCGTCGGAGAATACAAATAAATATGGGAATAGCCATCCTGTTCACTGACGTAAGTAAATCCGCTCGGATTGAAATGAATGGAAGTCAGCCATTCGGAATCCACATAGCATTTGTTCTCATCGCGAAGAATCAGACGGGATACGCCGCTCTTCGGATTCACATAATACATATTGAAAACATTCTGCTGACGGTTCAACGTCATGACAGCCAACTGGTCGGAATTGGTAGTAAAAGTAATTCTCGGAATATAATAATCACCTTCCACCGGCACTTTCAGTTCCTTGATATCTTTTGTCGCTACGCTGTAAGAGTGAACCGTTACTTTCGAATTCTTCTCGCCTGCTTTCGGATATTTGAAATTATAATATCCCGGATACAGTCCGTTACCCCACATCTGCATGGAATATTCCGGCACTTCGCTTTCGTCGAAACGCACATAAGTCAGATATTCACTGTCGGGCGACCAGGCCATCAGGTTAGTCACAGCGAATTCTTCTTCATATACCCAATCGGTAATGCCGTTCAGTATTTTGTTCAGTTCACCGTCTTTGGTAACCTGTACTTCCGTATCATAGTCAAACTTACGAATCCATATATTATTATCCACGACATAAGCACACATGCGTCCGTCCGGCGAATAAGTCGGAATCATCTGCTTGTTCTTCGAATCGGAAACAGGCTTTACATAGTTACGGCGCACGTCATAATCGTACACCATCGCCTTGAAAGAACGACGGTAAATCGGTTCGGTTTCCCGCCAAACCAGGATATGATGGCCGGTACTGCTGATATCGTATCCGTCAAAATCATCGAATGTGGATTCACGGGCAGTCCGGGCATTGAACAATGTGTCCACCGGATTACCTGTACGATAAGAGTATTTGATAATCATACTCCGATCTTTATTCATTGCTGTATAATGTTCTCCATCCGGCAGCGACCGCATTTCACCAATAGCAGTTACCTGACGGAACTTTCCATCTGTAATTTCTTTTAAATCGACACGTTTGCTCCCGTTCTGAGCAGATACGCTTCCAATTATCGCCAATGAAAGCAAGAAACCAACACCCAATCGTCTCATGAATACTTTTATTTTATTTTGAATAGGCTGCAAAGTTAGTATTTTATCACGGTAAACCGTTCACCATTAAAGGTAAATTATGTACCGGAGCCTGGTTATCCGGGCATTTTATCATTAAATTAACCACCGGACATTGGTCATTAACCATTATAAATTACCTTTGCCCCATGGAAAACGTAAAACCTTATAATGATTTCGGAGATTTCCTGCGGAAAGTATTCCCCTGTAAGGTGCAGAAAATCTCTATAAATGCAGGCTTCACCTGTCCGAACCGCGATGGTTCGAAAGGATGGGGCGGCTGTACTTATTGTAATAATCAAACATTCAGTCCGGAGTATTGCCACACGGAAAAGAGTGTGACCGAACAGTTGGAAGAGGGAATCCGCTTCTTCTCCCGCAAATATCCGGAGATGAAATACCTCGCCTACTTCCAGGCTTACACCAATACATACGATGAACTCAGTTCGCTGAAAGCCAAATATGAAGAAGCGTTATCTTATCCCGGTGTAGTCGGGTTAATCGTCGGAACACGCCCGGACTGCATGCCGGATGCTTTGCTGGATTATTTCACGGCCCTTTCCCGGGAAAAGTTCGTCATGATAGAATACGGACTGGAAAGCACACTCGATAAAACGTTGCTCCGCATCAACCGCGGACATACCTATGAAGAGTCGGAAAACGCTATCCGCCGGACAGCCGGACGGGGCATTTACACCGGTGCCCACCTGATTCTGGGTTTACCGGGAGAAAGCAGGGATGAAATATTACATCATGCCGACCGGTTATCCGAATTGCCCGTAACCACTTTGAAACTGCATCAACTGCAACTGATTCGCAACACCCGCATGGCCAAAGAATATGCCGAACATCATGAAGAGTTCCATCTTTATACGGCCGACGAATATATCGACCTGGTGATCGACTTCATAGAAAAATTAAACCCCTCTATTGTGGTAGAGAGGTTTGTATCGCAATCCCCGAAAGAGCTGTTGATCGCTCCCGACTGGGGACTTAAGAACTTCGAATTTACTGCGAAAGTAAATAAGCGTATTGCCGAAAGAAATGCACGGCAAGGACGATTATTTATTCCTTTTTCTTAGGAGCCAGTTCCCCATAGAATGTGATGTTCTGTTTGTTGACAGGCGTCACATTGATTGTCGCGGAGCCATTTGAGAACACCTGCACACTGAATGCAAAGGTATCGTCATCGCTTCGGGTACGAAACTGTATTTGAGCGGTTCCTTTCTTATTAAAAGAACATTGATAATCGGTAATTGATTCTTCGAAACGTAACCCGTCACCGCCACCATAAGGAGCCGAATAAGCCCTTCCGAAATAAGGAAGATAGGAAATAACCGAGTCACCGCGCATTTCCAAAGAGTAGGGAGACGTCAGATTGAGTGAACGTCCTCCCATGGGTATCGCACGATTTACATCTACTGTAAACCGTTTACTATCTATTAATTCTTTCACTTCATTTGCCTTCTGCTCCCGCTTTTCCTTTTTACTTTGAGCATAAAGGGATTGCCCTGCTAATAAAAGGACAATCCCTAATAACCAGAATAACCTAACATTCTTCATAACCTTAAATAAATAACACACATTTTGCTTCTATATATAAGACAATCAGAACAGACCAAAGGTTTACCTTCCGTTCGTTAAATTAACACAACAAACGGTTAACAAAACATTACTGTTATATTCTATCATCAATTAAAAACCAAAGCACTTGCGTATGTCCGTCAACTTTACGTAATTTGTCTACTCATTTTTCTGAATCAGATTAAACAAATTTATGGAGAAAAAACATCAGTATCAAGGCTTAACCAAACAAGAAGTAGAAGAAAGCAGGCGCCTTCACGGCGAAAATATCCTCACTCCACCAGAGAAAGCCTCTCTCTGGAGTCAATTCCTCGAAAAGTTTAATGATCCGATCATCAAGATCCTGCTGGTAGCATGGCTGTTATCAATGATCATTGCCGGCGTACATTGCTGGGGACCGGAAGCGAAAGGGTTTACCGCTTTCCTGGAGCCGATCGGTATATTCTTTGCCATCATGCTGGCATCCTGTGTCGGCTTTTTCTTCGAACTGAAGGCCAACAAAGCATTCGATGTGCTGAATACCGTCAATGACGATACGCTGGTCAAAGTGATTCGCGAAGGAAATATCTGCCAGGTAACCAAAAAAGAAGTCGTTGTCGGCGACATCGTCGTACTGGAAACCGGAGAGGAGATTCCTGCCGACGGTCATTTGCTGGAAGCTATATCTTTGCAAATCAACGAATCGACACTGACCGGGGAACCAATTATCAGTAAAACAACCAACGAAGCCGAATTCGATCCTGAAGCGACCTATCCGTCCAATATGGTCATGCGGGGAACAACTGTTGTCGACGGGCATGGAGTCATGAAAGTCGAACTGGTGGGAGACGCTACCGGATATGGTAAAGTATATGAAGGTTCGCAGATTGAAAGCGACATAGAGACTCCGCTCCAGATACAGCTGAAAGGGCTTGCCGCCGTAATCAGTAAAGGAGGGTATACGGTTGCCGGGCTTACTTTTATTGCCTTGCTGATCAAATTATTACTCGGTTCATCGGGTATGCCGGTCATGGATCTGATCTCCCATATACTGAATATCTTCATGATAGCAGTAACCCTGATCGTAGTTTCCGTTCCTGAAGGCTTGCCGATGAGCGTAACCCTCAGCCTTGCCCTGAGTATGAACCGCATGCTCAAGACAAACAACCTGGTCCGCAAAATGCATGCCTGCGAAACGATGGGGGCGACTACGGTTATCTGTACCGACAAAACCGGTACGCTGACACAAAACCAAATGCAGGTTTACCAGACCAATTTCTACAATCTCAAAGACCAGAAACTGGGAAACGATGAACTAAGCAACCTTATTAAGGAAGGTATTTCCGTTAACTCGACCGCCTTCCTCGACTTCTCGGAAGAGAAAGTAAAGACATTAGGTAATCCTACCGAAGCAGCTTTATTGCTTTGGCTGAACAGCCAGCAACAAAACTACCTGACATTAAGGGAAGAAGCGCCGGTCATGGACCAGCTGACCTTCTCGACCGAACGGAAATATATGGCGACAGTCGTTAAGTCGCCGTTATTGGGTAAAAAAGTGCTGTACGTAAAAGGGGCACCGGAAATTGTACTGGCAAACAGCCAACGTGTAGCCATTGACAATACTTATAAACCGGTAGATGCCTGCAAGGCCGATATTGAAAAACAACTGCTGGATTACCAGAATCAGGCAATGCGTACACTCGGTTTTGCTTATCAGATTATTGAAGACGGACAGGACGAATCGTTCTTTGTCAATGGCCGCCTACATAATACCGACCTGACCTATCTGGGAATCGTTGCGATCTCCGACCCTGTCCGTGCAGATGTTCCGGCCGCCGTACAAAGCTGTCTGAATGCTGGTATTGATGTAAAGATCGTAACCGGTGATACTCCTGGTACCGCCCGTGAGATTGGCCGTCAGATCGGAACCTGGAAACCGGAAGATACCGACCGCAACATCATCACAGGTCCGGGCTTTGAAGCACTGACCGACGAAGAAGTGCTCGACCGGGTACTGGATCTGAAAATCATGTGCCGCGCCCGTCCTACCGACAAACAACGCCTGGTGCAGTTATTACAGAAGAAAGGTGCCGTAGTTGCCGTAACCGGCGACGGAACCAACGATGCTCCGGCCCTGAAAGCCGCCCAGGTGGGTCTTTCCATGGGTGACGGAACCTCTGTTGCCAAAGAAGCCAGCGACATCACGATCCTGGATAACTCCTTCGGAAGTATCACACGTGCCGTAATGTGGGGACGTTCCTTGTATCGTAATATCCAGAAGTTTCTCTTATTCCAGTTAACCATCAACGTGGCAGCCTGTCTGATCGTGCTGCTGGGTTCGCTGTTCGGGACCGAATCACCGCTTACCATCACACAGATGTTATGGGTAAACCTGATCATGGATACATTTGCCGCCGGAGCATTGGCCTCCCTCCCCCCTAACGAACGGGTTATGAAGGATAAACCCCGCCGGAGCGGAAAAGATGGCGATTTTATCATCACCCGGCCGATGGCATACAATATCTTCGGAGTAGGTATTGCTTTCGTGCTGATCCTAATGGGAGTATTGTATTATTTCCATGCACAGACTGGACTGACGCCGCATGACTTGTCGTGGTTCTTCAGCTTCTTTGTAATGCTTCAGTTCTGGAATATGTTCAATGCCAAGGCATTTATGGAAGGCCGTTCAGCATTCGCTAACCTGAAAGAGAGTAAGAGCTTCCTGTTTGTAGCCCTGCTTATCCTTATCGGTCAGTATCTGATCGTTACGTTTGGCGGAGAGATGTTCAATGTGGTTCCTTTGTCTTTAAAAGACTGGGGTATCATTATCGGTTCCAGCTCGCTGGTTCTCTGGATAGGTGAAATTGCACGAGGCATCAGCCGGCTTACTAAGAAGTAAGCCGGAATAAACAAATTCTGAGAATAACTTGCTGAGCTTGATTATAATATTTACATTTGCTCAAATAGAAAACAAAAAGATATATGGAAATAGAAATAAAGCACGGAACAGAGACAGTAATCTGTCTTTCCGGACAGCTGGATACACTCAGTTCGCCCGATCTGGAAAAAGAGATTACCAATATACTTGAAGGTAATGCGCAAAACGTGGTGCTTGACGGTGGAAAACTCACATATATCAGCAGTGCCGGACTTCGCTTGCTTCTCATTCTGCAAAAAAAGATGGGCCAGAAAGGCGGAACATTTGTATTGAGGAATATCCAGGACAGCATTATGGAGATATTCAAAATAACAGGTTTCTCTTCTTTTCTTACCATTGAATAACAAGATTCAAACTCCGGTAGAATGACCAGCACACTACACATTAAGAATAATCCGGAACAACTTGCGCTCCTGTATGATTTTCTGGAAATACAGGCCAAGAGTTGCGGAATTGACACAGCACTGCTGATGCAGATAAAGCTGGCGATGGATGAGGCTGTAACAAATGTTATTCAATATGCATATCCCGGTATGGAAGGAGATATAGGCATTGATATGGGGTGCGACGACGGACTATTGAAAATAGTCATAACCGACAACGGCATCCCATTTAACCCTTTGGAAACGCGGGAGCCGGATATTACACTTCCATTGGAAGAACGCCCGATCGGCGGACTAGGCATCTTTTTGGTAAAACAACTGATGACAGATGTCAGATACGACCGTTCCGAAGGAAAGAATAGATTAACAATGACCAAAGAAATTCAGTAATATGGCCGACTTCGATATAAAAGAGATAGCTTCCCTCAAAAGACAGCTGCGCATCATAGAAAAACTGACGCTGGCAGGTTGGATACTCATCATTGCGGGTTTCTACTATGGCTGGGACACAGTTCCCGGCATCATGCTGGTCGTGCAGATCGTTCTTTATATATTAAAAGGACGCCTACGGAAGAAGCTGAAACAAAAAGAATATCTGGCCAAAATAGTGGAAGAACGTACCATCGAACTCCGTATCCAGCGGGATCAGGTACTGAAAGAATCCGAAAAGTTGTCGCAAGCGCTGGATGCCCTTGCCAAGGCACAGGACGAACTGGTTCGAAAAGAGAAACTGGCTACTGTAGGGCAACTTACACAAGGGTTGGTGGACCGTATCCTGAATCCGGTGAACTACATCAATAACTTTGCCGGCCTGTCGGCGAACCTGATCAAAGACCTGAAAGACAACATCACGAACGAGCAATCTGTCATGACGAAAGAAATCTATGAAGACAGCATCGAAATACTCGACATGATAGAAGGCAACCTGCAAAAGATCAATGAACATGGTTGCAACACCGTCCGCATTGTCAAAGCGATGGAAGATTTGTTGAAAGACCGGCACGGCGATGTGACTTCGACCGACCTGTGCGACCTGTGCAAAGTAAACGTCGATGTCCTTAACAAGCTATTCAAAAAAGAAATTGAAGAAAATCAGATACAGATACATATAGAATGCCCCGAAAAGCCTGTTATGGCTGAAATTAATATCGAACAAATGAACAAGGCGCTGGGCAGCATTCTTAAAAACAGTATTTATGCATTGCTCCGTAAACTGCAAAAACAAAGTTTCTCTCCTTTTATCACTATAAAACTGGAAGAAAGAAGCAACAATACTGTATTTATCAGTATCTATGACAACGGGATCGGTATCGAAGACAGTATCAAGGACAAGATATTCGAACCATTCTTTACAACCAAACCTTCTGCCGAAGCAGCCGGTGTCGGGTTGTATCTCTGCCGTGAAGTTATCCTCAACCACCAGGGTTCGATCCTGGCGAAAAGTGAAAAGGATAACTATACTGAATTCTTAATTACAATTCCTATCAGTCAAAAAAGGATTAACAATGAATGAGAACACCCAAAAAGAAATTGAGAAGCTGAGGAAACAGATCAGCCAGCAGGAAAAGATGGCTTCACTCGGCTTATTGAGTGCCGGCATTGCACATGAGATACAGAATCCTCTTAATTTCGTGATCAATTTCAGCAAAGTTTCGCAGAAGTTACTAAAGGATATGCAGGAAGTTCTGGATGAACTCGGAGACGCATTGCCGGAAGACTCAGTCGAAGAGATCAAAGAGATCATGTCTGACCTGGAAGGTAATATGAACAAGATAGAGGAGAACGGCAACCGGGCTTCGGGAATTGTGCGCGGCATCCTGCTTTATTCACGCGGCAAAGACGACGAATATATCCCGACCGACCTGCATCAGCTGACCAAAGAATATGTATGGCTTTCTTACCATGCAGTCAAGGCAAACAACAAAAGTTTCAATGTCGCGATACAGGAAGAGTATGCCGACGACCTGCCATTGGTAAAAGTTATTCCGCAGGATTTCAGCCGCGCCATACTCAACCTGATGAACAATGCCTGCTACGCCGTGTTCAGCAAGTCGAAAGAGATAGCCGATGCGACCTATCAGCCAACCATCAGGATATGCCTGAAAAAAGAGGGTGACTGTATAAATCTGAGCATAGAAGACAACGGACAAGGAATTTTGGAAGAGACAAAAAAGAAACTCTATACGCCTTTCTTCACGACAAAACCGATCGGTGAAGGCACCGGCCTCGGATTGTCGATCACTAAATCGATTATCGAACAAAAACATAACGGTACGATCGGGATGGATTCACGCCCCGGCGAATATACCCGTTTTACCATTTCTATTCCTATCCAACAATAACAGAGACAAAAGTCATGGCTATAAAAATATTAAGTGTAGACGATGAATTAGACCTGGAAAGGTTGCTTACCCAATATTTCCGTCGCAAGATAAAGAAAGGAGAATATGAATTCTATTTTGCGCACAACGGACTGGAAGCACTTCAACTGATGCTTGTCCAACCGGATTTCGATGTGATACTAAGTGACATCAATATGCCGGAAATGGACGGACTGACCTTGCTTGCCAAAATCAACGAAATGCAAAATCCGGCTCTAAAATGCATCATGGTTTCAGCCTACGGAGATATGGACAATATCCGTAGTGCCATGAACCAGGGAGCATTCGACTTCACGACCAAACCGATCAATCTGGAAGACCTGGAACGTACGATCGAAAAAGCAGCCGAACAAATATCATTCATCAAAAAAGCACAGCAGGAGCATTCGCAACTGGAATCCATCCGCAACGACCTTCATATCGCCCAGGAGATTCAGCAAACGATCCTGCCGAAAACATTTCCTCCGTTTCCCGAACTGAAAACGTTCGATATCTATGCCTATATGAATGCGGCAAAATATGTGGGAGGCGACTTCTACGATTTCTTCCGCATAGACCAGGACCGTTTGGGATTTGTTATTGCAGACGTTGCCGGCAAAGGTGTCCCGGCTGCCATCTTTATGGCGATCAGCCGGACTGTTATCCGGACAATTGCACTGACGGAAAACTCGGCAGCCATGTGCATGCAACGCTCAAATACGTTCCTTTGCCAGGAAAATGTAAATGAAATGTTCGTAACAGCATTTTACGGAATACTGAACCTGAATACCGGTCTTGTTACATATTGTAATGCCGGTCACAATCCTCCGGTTCTAATGAAGGCAGATAACGCGGTTGTATCAGTCCCGCTCACAAACGACTTTATATTGGGCGGCGTAGAAAACATGACTTATCACGAAAAGACTTTGCAGTTATCGCCCGGCGACAACCTGCTGCTCTATACGGACGGAATAACAGAAGCGATGAATACCTGCCACGAACAGTACAGCGAAAAACGTTTGCTGGAAAACTGCCGGGAGTTGATCGGAAAGAGTCCCAAAGAAATTGTAGACAGAATAACGGAAACGGTAGGAAAATTCGTTGTAGGAGCCGTACAATCGGATGATATCACCTTGTTGTCTATTACCTATCAGGGATAAAAGACTTCCACAGAATAGTAAAAAGGAGATGCCCCGGTCGGAACATCTCCTTTTTTATATACATTATATATATGTACTTATTTCAGTAAAGCATCACGGATACCCATGATCTCTGCATTAGCAGCTCTGGCATCCTGGATAGTTCCGACTTTTTCCTTCAACGGGCTGATAGTTGTACCCAGCTGTTGCAGGTCTGGATAATAAGAAGCCAGGTCGGCTACTACTTCTTCCAGCATAGTCACGCGTTTCAGCATATTATCAGAAAGTCCGGCAGATGTAGCATCCCCTTTGATAACCAATGTCGGGTTAGCAAGCAGACAAGCATATTCAGCAGAAGAGGCACCTAAGATTTCAATCTGTACATCAATCTTGTTTTCGGCAGCCATCTTGTCGATGATCTTATCTTCCTGTGCATTCATGAAAGCCTGCAACTGTTCTTTGGTTGCATCTTTCGGAGCTTCCTCTTTCAGGATATCAAGTACAAAAGAAACATTCAGGTCTGTAGCCAGTTTTACAATGGCTCCTTCTACTTCTGCAGTAGGCTGACTGATCGCTTTCAACACATTGTAATCAGCCATATACATACCGAGTGCACGCGCTTTTTGTGTAGCAGTACTTAGTTCAGCAGCTTTAGCAACAGGCAGCATATAAGTTAAATCACCCACTTTTACCTGAACTTCACCGCTGGACAAACGATAAGGAATTTCTGACTCCGGCATATCAGCCAGGAATTTAACAGTTTCCTGTTTTACTTCTTCAGTTAACAAATCTTTCGGCGCTTTACCTGCTATAACGGCAGCTTCTTCCGTCTTTTCGGCTTCATTTGATTTTTTAGCTCCGTTGCAGGAAATCATGCCCACCATTAATGCGGCTATTGCAAGCACGCTTAATACACTCTTTTTCATGTTACTTTATTTAATAATTTATATTCCAGCTTTTTTATTCTTCTTTCAGGAAACGTCCCGGAAACTCTGCGAATATAGCGATAATAGCTAATAATGCAAAGAAACCTATAATCAATAAATTAAAATTATAGGTAGAAATTAACATACTGCCCAGTTTTTTCTCATAAGAATAGAAAGGAGCCCTGCCAAACGGATTATCCGGAACAATATAAATCTGACCGACGGCCGGATAGATGCGATGCCCGTGCTCTTTATAAAAGTTACGGCCACCGGTTCCCATAACCAGGTCTTCGATAGCCGAATTATGATACTTTTTCTTCTGTTCGGTTACCCATTCAGCCCCTTTTTCGCGTATATCCTTTTCCTGTACCTGATCCAGATAGGCCGTAAAGTTATGAGCGCGCTCGTGCAACGCTGAATCTACCTTATCCAGATACGACAAGTAAGTTTCACCTTCATGGCGGGAAGCGATACGGGCGGCACGTCCCAATACGACAAGTTCATTTTCTACCGTCAGACGTTTGTCCGGATCATCTTTTCCCTCCAATTGTTCAGCCAGGCGACGCACTTCTTTCGAATGTATATTTTCATAATACTGCGCCAGATATTTTTCCCTCTCTATCGGAAAGTAAGCCTGATTGTAAGCATTATCGGCAAATTGCTCTACCATCAAGGTCTCAAAAGCCCAGCGCGAAGGGATAATATCACCGATCAACGGGACCTTATTTTCCTTTGAAGCACTGGTATTCAAATCATCAAACTTGATAACCAATCCGCAAAGCAATATCTGCGGGATCAATAGAAGAGGAATAGTTATATAGATCGCAACGACAGAGTTCATCGACTGTGACAAAATCAGTCCCGTCAGATTGGCTAGGAAAGAGGTTGCCCAAAGGATACTCCACCAAACACCAAACATCTCCCATCCTACCCCTATGATCGTATTTCCCACTAAAATAAAAAGTAAGGACTGAAGTCCGGATACTCCCAGCAGGTAAACTATTTTAGATGTAAGATAGCTGCTACGGCTTAACCGGAGGAAATGTTCCCGCTTCAGGACAGGCCGGTCTTTTATAATCTCTTCGGCACTTATACTCAACCCCATAAAGGTAACCACAATAACCGACATAAAGATATAAGACACAAAATTCTTGTTAGCCAGCAAAGTATATTCGTCACCATCCACATACCGGGTAAGCAAGGCAACGATCAGCGCCAGCAACGGAGCTTCGAGCAACGTAATTGCCAGATATTGCTTATTAACCAGTTTTGTCCGGATATTCCGTTCCAGGAAAATACAAAACTGTTTGAACCAGGTCGGTTTTTTCTGCTTGCTGTCAGGCAGTTCCTTCACCTCAACTGGTGTATAGGACGGACGCGACGAAATATATTTCTCGTGCCATTCTTCAGGTGTAAACTTCCGGATGTTCGTCTGGTTTCCGGAGTCGTCGATCTTCTTCGAGTCGATAATATTCAGAATCAGTTCCGGATTCACATTCCCGCAGGTACTGCAAACGCTGATATCCGGATCGGTATATTTCGCCGCTTGTTTGAAATAAATAATCGCTTCGATCGGATTTCCGTCATAAATGGGATAACCTCCCCGGTCCAGTAACCAGAGACGGTCGAATAATTTATAGATTTCAGACGATGGCTGGTGTATATTGACAACGACCAGCTTCCCCCGGTGCGTCTGTTCTTTCAGCAACATGATAACCTTCTCGGAGTCGGATGAAGATAAACCGGAGGTCGGCTCGTCCAGATACAGGATAGCCGGTTCACGGATCAGTTCAAGGGCTATATTCAACCGTTTCCGCTGTCCCCCGCTGATCGTTTTACGGATGGGGGAACCAACTTCCAGGTCTTTTATCCCTTCCAGGTCCAATTCTTTCAATACATTTTCGACCCGCGCTTTGATTTCCTGATCCGAAAGCCGGGCAAAACAGAGGCGCGCCGTGAACCAGAGGTTCTGATACACGGTAAGTTCTTCTATCAACAAGTCGTCCTGCGGAACAAAACCGATCAACTGACGGGCTTCGGGAGCATCCAACGGGTAGCCGTTCACCGTAATACTACCCTCATCGGGACGGATATTCCCGTTCATGATACCCAACAAAGTAGATTTACCGACTCCGCTTCCTCCCATTATCGCGACCAACTGGCCCGATTCCAGGTTAAAAGAAAAGTTATGCAAACCGTTGGTACTATTCTTAAAAGTAAAATTCAAATCTCTACCGTTCAGAAATATAGCTTCCTTCCGTTCATTCTTATTATATACGGTCAGCAGATCACTGTAATAAACCGGAAGAAACAACGGTCCTTTCAACACACTACTATGCTGCCAAGCATAAAAGATACCCGGCGACAAAGGAATATCGTTCATGAAAACGACACCTGAGCCATAGTAAGTAAAGATTTGCTTGTCAAACCGCCGGATAAAGAGTACACGAATAAAACCGTCCATCCCTTTACGGGTAATATGATTCCCTATGGCGGCATCCTCTCCACTGATAGTCAATAAAGAAGAAGAGGGTTTTCCGGTAATAAAAGCAAGTATATCGTCAAACTCTTCTTGCGGAATAGCAAAAATATCAGCCACCAGATGAAAGAGTGGCAAATGATTTTCAAACTCTTCCGAGTTCGAATAGGCGAACTCCACAAAGCGGACCAGAAGAAGCAGCTGTTCTTCCGCCACCAGCTTCACCTTCATCTGTTCACAGATATTGCGGATCACATTCTCCTTATCTACAGGAAAAAGCGGATCATCGTACATGCTACGCAACTCACTGTATAACTCAATATACTCTTTATGGGAACGGACACCGAAATGACTGGACAAATAGAAATGAACTGCACGGCTCGCCTGTTGTTCTTCGATACGTACAGCCGAAGCAAAAACAGCAAACAGATTCAACAAACCGTTCAGAATGGTCTCATTCATATATTCACAGATAATAAAGAATTATCTTACAAAGATAAAATTAAAAATATGAAACAAAGAAAAAACTTACACTAATCCCCCAAAATATCCGAATATATAAACAATTATATTTCTTATAAAAGAAAGAATGTTATTTGTTTTTATTCCTTTTTATAGAACAATAAAACAATTCTCAAAAATATTCTTCAGTTTTCTTAAGACTATCAACCAAAAAATATTCTCATACTGTTTTCTAAAAGAAACAAGAACTAAATACATAAAAGTTTAACTTATATAGAAATGGTATGAAAACAAAAAGTAACACAGTAAAGAAATCCACTCCCATATTGGAGAACAGGAAGAGATTTGGAAATAATAAATTCATTCAAGGTCTGATTGTATTTGTTGGAATCGGATTATATTTCTTTTCACGCAAATCAAAAGTTAAGATCAAGCATACACTTTTATTAGCTACAATTTGCTTGTTTAGTTTTCTTTCGTTATCATGCAGCAATAAAAAACAGAATAAGATCGATATAAACAAAGCCTTGGATAATGCCATAGAAAAAGTGGAACACGAGGCAGACAAATTAAAAAACACTTTGTATGAAACTAAGAAAGAAAACCGAAAGGGAACAGATAAGATAAAACATAAAATAGAAAAAATATAAAAATAAAAAACTTATTACAATGGACTTACATTCAGGATTACCCTATTGGATAATTAAAAATCCTCTATTTGATTATTTTAATCCTTTGAAAAAGGATCTGGAAACGGATATAGTAATTATTGGTGCCGGTATTACCGGTGCTCTCATGGCACACGAACTATGCCGAACGGGACTGAAATGTTGCGTTGTGGACAAACGGAGTATTGCCACAGGAAGTTCTGCTGCCAGTACGGCATTACTACAATACGAAATTGATGTTCCGCTTTGCCGAATGGTAAAACAAATCGGTGAAAAAAAAGCGGTAACTGCTTACCGTTCTTGCCTTCAATCGATATCAGATATTGAGGCTGTTTTAAAAGAAACAGGAATTGATGCCGATTTTGAATGGCTACCCAGCATTTTCTATGCCAGTAATGAAAAAGGCGTGAAACTTATCGAACGTGAATATAAAATACGCAAACAACACAGACTTCCAACAAAACTATTAAACAAGGAAGAACTTTATAGGAAATATAAACTGAAAACCTATGCGGGAGCGTTACTCAATGATCAATCAGCACAGATTGATGCCTATAAAGCAGCGACACAACTCCTCTGGTATCACATGCAAAAAAATCATTTACAGATATTCACCCACACAGAAGTAACGTCATGTAAAGAAACATCTGAAGGCTGTCGACTGAAAACAAAGGAAGGCTCAATCATTCAATGCAAATATGTAATCATCGCGGCCGGTTTTGAAGCAGGAGAGTTTCTACCCAAGAAAGTAATGAAGTTAACTTCTACTTACGCGCTTATCTCTCACCCTATCGACCGTAAAGACTTATGGACGAAACATTGCCTCATCTGGGAAACTGAAGAACCTTATATATATGTAAGGACTAGCGGTAACCGCATTATCATAGGAGGAGAGGATGAAGATTTCAACGATCCAGAAGCAAGGGATGAACTGCTTCGAAAAAAAACGGAAATACTTGAAAAGAAATTTCACAAGCTATTACCTTCTGTACCTTTCAAAACAGAAATGGCTTGGTGCGGTACATTCAGTACAACAAAAGACGGACTTCCTTTTATTGGAACATGGCCGGGAACGAAACATATATTTTTCGATCTAGGATACGGTGGTAATGGTATCACATTCAGTATGATTGGTGCACAGATCATACGTAATACCCTACAAGGAATAAAGGACGAACGCAAAGATATATTTGGTTTCGAACGTATCCTCTAAACGCCACAAACCAATATCTAACAAATAAGAGAAGGAGGAACAGAGATCACTCTCATTCCTCCTAAAATAATGTCAAATCATCTGGAAAAATTTACATTTTTCACTTAGTGGTTTAACCACACCGGAAATCTGCTCCTACCATAAAAATCATAAAATAACAATCCTACCCAACTGGTAAAGACTATCAATATAACAGCTATCAGCCTTTTTCTTCTAGGAGCATTAAGATTCCAGATTCTAAGTGCAGCTTTTAAAGCCAAAACCAAGCCTATAAACCATATTGCTAAATAAACCATACCTGTTCCACACTTTTTATATTAGAACAATTCAAGTTCAACATGTTATTAAACGTATTCACCAAAAATTCCTACATTTCCCTACTTAACCATAATAGACTCTATCGGTTGCTGTTTACTTCTGTCCAAAGGTTTTGCATGATATTGAACAGAAGAAAAATCTATCGTGTTCAGATCTATACTCCGGATTGCGCTATTATACATAGTACGGAAATAAACTATACGATTTTGCATATCAGTAACTGAAGTCCATTGCGTTGCACTTGGTATATCGGCTGCAACTTCTCCCGTAGCAACTTCTATTCCTATCGGAATATCAAAACTATTTAATATCTGAAAAGCCTGAAAAACCACATCTAGAGCCGTTTTCTGTCTGGGTGCCGAAGTCTGATAAAAAGCTGCACGTACAAAACGGGATGGCGGAGTCACATCACCTGGTATTCCCAGAAAACCACTTCCTGAACCAAAAGGAGACAAACGGAGTACTCCTAAAGATTGCCCTGGTGCCGCCCCAGGAAACAAATTCACATAGTTATTAAGATTGGTCAATTGCCAGTCAAACCCAGGAGAATTAGTCAAGACTCCCAATGTATTTTCATAAAAACGAGGTTCTCCTCCTATTATTTCAAGCACAAGCTGACGCCCCGAAATATCGGCAAATCTCCAATGAACTGTTGAAATTTGGGGATCTAAACTGATAATCCTAACCTTACTTATAGCCTCTTTTATATCATCTACACTTGCACACTCCCCCAACAACCAAGAGACTAACTGAAGATCGGAGATACTTATATCTCTTTTAGAAGCTTCATATTTTTCATATTCTCCATATTTCGGAAAATAAAACAATCCGGCAGACAGCCCAACTTCATTCAAACCTTCTGCTATAAACTCCTTCTGTTCTACTGCAAATCCGACATAACCGTATCTGGCTTTAAAAGTCATACCATTAATGCCATCTGGTGTGTACGATATAGCTTGATAGCCACGTGGAACCACCACGTATTGGCTATTCAAATTACCTCCTCCCCATTCTATCGTGCGTGCCACTATTGTTGTTCCACTTTCACTTTTCAAAGTAATTCCCGTACACGCATTTGTTTTCAATGGGAACTTAAATATTAAAGCCATACCAAGAAACAATAAAAATAATCTTGTTCTCATACTATTTATTTTTGATTTTTATAAAGAAAACCAATACCGGCAATCAACGGGAGCGCATCTTCACAGATACGTCCCGTCTACTTAAAGAGAGATTTTATTTAATGATAATTTAGCAGATATATTATATATCGATTCTTTCCTGTGTTTTTCTGCTTCCGTATGCACCGGCCAAACAACACAAAACAGCTCCAATCAACAGAGCAAAGAAAGATATAAGAGCTGATCGCGCGGCAGCATCCGCAGCTTTATCCGCAGCTTCTAATGTATTCTGTTTCACTTCCTGCCATTCTTGGGTCGCTTTCTCCAAACTTTGTTCCAGATTCCGGATTTGTTTGTCTGCTTCGGTTGATGCCTTACGCATAATTTCTGTATACTGCTTGATCGCTTTATCGGCTTCAGCTTTTGACATATTGGTATTATTTGCCAAAGCTTTGGCCAAGTCATTACGATCTATACTTTTAGTCCAATTATTCGTTTGTTCTTTCAAACGGGTAAGAAAGTTTTTAAAAATTTCATCTGCATCTTCAGGAGAAGCAATCGCTTTCTTCACAGATTTTCCTAAGTCGGTCTTTACATTTTCAAGTTGCTTCTGCAAATAATCGGGTTGCAACTCTTTCACTTTGCTTTTTGCAAACACCGCACGGATATCCTTCGGAATCTCTCCATCTTTCAAATCTACTTTAAAATCAATTCCACCGAATAATTCTTTCGCTTGATCCGAAAGTGCAGAAACTCCACTACCGACAATCGAGCCAGTTCCGGAAATAACCCCTCCTGCAACCGACGATGCAGCTCCTAATGCATTCATAGTTAACCTCGCAGCTCCAACAGTAAGTAAAACGCCGAAAAATGCCCCGACAATAAGTGTCGTGCCCCAAACCAGGAAGCCATGTATCAAACCATCTACTCCTGCTAATTTACCGGCTACGAAACCACCTGCAATCATACTGACAATCAAAGCGACAGCCGTACCAATACCGACCGTAGTCCCAATACCCGAAACCGGATTATCTGCAAATGGGTCAAACATAAACAATCCGATACTGGAGCCTAATACCGACAATAAAATAGAAACTGCCAGCACTGTCACCACACCACCAAATACACTACCCCAGGAAACTCTTTTTTTCAATTCATTCCAATTATCTAAATGTGTCATAATGCTTAAATTTTAATCAATTACTCTGTTCTTAAAAATATAGAGACCATCTCCTAAAACATTACGGGATGGTCTCATCCTTATTCGTTATTGTTCTACATAAAGAATCACAGCGCGATTCCATTCCGGTTTATCGAAAGGAGGTTCCTTATCGCCAACCCATTCCACAATAACTCTATCGCGACTGATATTATAATCACTAATCAGTATTCGGGCTACATTCTGTGCTCTTTCCGCAGAAAGCTTTTCGTTGATCTGGCTTGTTCCGGTTTTACGGTCTGTATAACCGATCACACGTACCTTAAACTGCGGGTTCTCTTTCAGATACTGTGCAATATTATAAATATTGACTCCCTGATAAGGATCTACCTTTGTTTGGTTGATTTTAAAGAGAACTACATTATTAATTAACGGATTCTCTTCAAACTCAACAACTTTCTCGGTTATCACCTCAGATTCCGGACAATCCGGACAATCTATCGGGCGCTGTGCCAATTCCTGATTCTGAGCATACAACTCATTAATCCGGCTGTTCAACGCATTGATCTCCTGAGGATTCCTCAACTCGGCTTCCGAAAAAGTAGCCGACTTACCCACATTGAAGATCAGGCCTGCCGAAGCGGTTCCCAGGATATCGTAATTGCCACTGCTTTTCACCTGGTTGAACTCACTTCTCACAGCCGTTGCAGCAAATTCGATGGAAAGAGTCACCCGGTCTGACAGCTTGAAATTGTTGATAATACCGGCATTAAGTGTCATACCGTTTACACGAGTATGTCCGCCGGCATAAGCCGGTTGATTTGCATAGTCCCATCCAAAAGCCCATCCGAATCCTACGTATGGCACAAAGCTATACACGCGTTTGGAATTATACTTCATAAAATAATCAGTCATACTCCACATCAAATCCGCCTGCACGGTTGCAAACCTGTTACGCGACATGATGGTCGCATTGTCATTGAATGTATGCAGGTTCGTCAAACCTGCGCCCTTGATACGTGTACCCAAATAGGGATTGATCCATTTACCGAACTGAATTTCGGGCGCTACAGTGAAGCGATTGAAAAAGTCGGCATCACTGTTCCTGTCGCCGAAATATATATTAGCACCTGCACCCGCTCCGATAAACCAATGATCCCAGAAACCATTATTGATAAAAGTCGCCTTACGGGCAGGTTCCAAACTCCAGCCCTCTTTCGTTTGGGCAAAAGAGGCCTGTATGATGCTAAAAAGCACCATAATAAACAAATACTTCTTCATGATTAATTTATTTTTGTGATAAAAAACCGGGATCAGAAACGATATCCCCAACCGAATGCAATTACAGAAGAATTGTCTTTGCCAAAGACATATTTATATTCGACGTTAAGAAAGTTGCGAGGATTAAGATTATAGGTCAATCCGCCTCCCACATTAAAACCGAAATTAGTAGAACTGTGCGAATCCAAAGTAACTTCTGCTCCATTTTCGCCCTTTACAGTTCGTTTACCCTGAAAATTATTTTGCAAATTGAACCCTGCCAGCGGATAAAGCGACAAGTGCTCCTCTTTAAGATTAAACACATAATGAGCATTGAGATCTATATCCAATCCTGTTGCTTTATCTTTTGGGAAAAAGAACATCAAATCCGGCGCCAAACGCACATGATCCGTCAAATTATACCGCCCTTGAGCGCCTAACATTACACGTTTAAAATCTGTCTGATAACCAAAATTTCCCAACAGTGAAAATTCTCCTTTTTGGGCAAATACACCAATGGATGTTATCAGCAAAAATGCTATAAAAAGAATCTTTTTCATTTTGTTTATTTTCAATTAAATATTTATTAAAACACAGTAAAACTTCTATTTTTATATTCAATATGCCTATATTTTGAACTTTTATAAAAATAGAGACCAAGCCAAATCCGCTTGGATTTATAAACAAATAATTAATTCGCCGTCACCTCCTTCTAAAAAATCAATAACCTAAAACCAATCTATTACTGCAATAAAGATTTCATGTATAATTTTATAACAAGAGTATTTTTTATTTTGTTTCCTTTGGTAAGATCTTAATCTGTGTTCTAATATTTTTTCAGATTCATTAGTAGTTGGTTCTTCAGATATCAGACAGTTCTTTCTTATACCCAAAATCAGAATGTTGGAAATAATAATCCTCCACATTCTGAATTTTGATATTCAGAACGTGGAGACAATTGTCATATACAAGCACTCTCAGCATTTGCGCGTAGCACAGAGTCGCCCCCTCTCCGCACAAAGATTGCACTTATTCCTTGACCGCACGCAATGAGAACCCCCGACAATCCTTACCTGTGCCATATGCATGAGAATATCCTCTGGCCATATTTTTGTGCATCATGAAGGACAAAGTATACACTCTCTTGTCAACATTTCGAGTCGAGGAAAGGTACGCTCCCCATTCATCGCGTCTGCTTTGACTGACTTTTGTGACATATCCGGCCAAAGGCATGTATATATACCGATTGTTGACTTTCGATAAAATTTCCAGAAAAGTGACCTGATTTCCTTGTTCGTCCGTGCTTTTCTGAATGAATTCTGTCGGGACAGGCTTAAAATTATTATTACCATCTTCAGGGTTTGCCCATAACCCGTCAGCCGGAGTTGCGTGGTTTCCCTTGCCATCGGTAATCTCTGTGTATTGGATGAGGTCTCGCATCTCCGTATATTCAGGCATACGCCATCCCCCGCCCCAAATCCTGGCAGCCGCATCATAATTGGGATCGCCCTTATCCCATGTATTTTTTGCCGGCTCAGCAGAGGCCAGGACATTGTAATTATAAGATTCATGCACATAGGTACTGTTACCCCATAGGAAATAATGGCCATATTGATCCGGTCTGTCCGCACCGAGATTGAAAGCCGCCCATTTTACCGGCAGACCAAGGTCTATTGCCACTGTTACCGGATTGCTGTATTCCTCAGAGGTGTCAGTGAGGTCAGCCACCACATAGTCGCCGGCAAGGTATTCTTTGTTCCCGGCCACCTCCACCTCCCATGTGTATTCGTCTCCCCAGGGGATATTCGTGAAATATGTCTTCCCGTCCGGGTCCTGCGGTGTGCGCCTGTGCTCATCCCCATCCTCAGGGGCGAGCTTCATGGTCGTTCCATCCAGTTCATCGTAGCAAAGAAGCCGGAACTTCACTTTTCCTCCTTCCTTGATATCTCCATCCTTATCACCTTTGGTCTGACGGATGATGTAGGCTGTAAGCACCTTGTCCTCATATCCGGCTTTGCCATACTGTCCCACTTTCAGAAACGGCTCCTTATCATCCTTATCCCCGAGGGTCAGGCATGTCACTTCACCGTCGGGCCACGCGTCACCGCTCATCTGTAGCTGAGAGCCACCGGGTATGTCAAACAGGAAACCGCGGAGCATGATTTTGTAGACCACGGTGTTTTTATGCTCGAATGTCATCTGATGGTCCATCTTCAGGTTGGCGTCATCAAGAAAAGCCGCCCAGTACCCGACGTAGCTTTTCTTGCCGTCGGCTGTAGGTTTGAACTCACCGTATTTCAGATGCTCGGTATTGTCGTTGGATTTCTGCACGTATGCCTTTGCGAGAAATTCCTCCGAATCGTCCTCTACATTAACATTGTCTTCTTCCGGGAACGCGTATATGGCCTTGCCTTTCCAGCGCTCCCAGTTAAGGATGTAGCCCTGATGCACGAACACCGTGTGTGATGTTCCGGCACCGGTGTTGGCCACAAATTCGTAATATGTAGTCGGGTCATTCATCGACGGATCGGGATAGAGACGTATCACGTCGTCGGCATCCCATACCATCTTTAGGTCGTGGCTGTCCGGATCCTCCTGATAACCGAGACGCGTTTTCGGGCCGTCAAGAACGGCCGTGAACGAGTAGGTCTGCTGCCCGTCCTCGCCGCCACGCACAGGTTCATGGTTCTCGCTACATGCTGCGAAAACCAACAGAGAGGCCAATAATACGGAAATATACTTAAGTCTCATAGATAATACGGTTTAAAACATGGGTTTGTATATATAGTCTGTAAGATCACGTGTCACGGTAACACCGTCAACGCTAAATCCAAGATTGACGTTTATGATTTTTTCTATCAAGCCATTTTTATTTGCAAAAATTTCACGCAGGCTTCCGGAGCGAGTCACTATACCGGACTCTTTGTAGTCGTTTTCCCCTGCCTTGTTTGTCAACACCACATACACAATCTCAAACCCGGGGTCATTGTCCGGGATAAGACCATCCATAGGGATAAAATAAGCTGATTTTCCGAAGATATTTATTGCCTCGGAACCTTCATTGATTATTACGGCTTTATCGGTGCAATATCCTTGGTCGGGATCATATTTATATCCGGGAACTGCCTCCTTCATATCCTTTAAATCCAAAGATGATGTCATGTCCAACGGTACCTCTTTGGTATATGGTGTTTCGCGTATTTGCCAATTCCTATCAATCACATCGTACCGGGCTGTCTTATAGAACCCCCAGACGCGGAATTCTTTTATCAGGAAGCGGCAGTCTTTGTATTCTTCCTCCTCCTTTTCGTCAAAAAGACCGTCTTTGGCGTAGGCTGTAAAGTTAACCTTGTTGAGCAAAGGAGCGAAGCTCAGTTGCAGTTTACCGCTCTCGTTGATACCATCGCCCGACACTTCGCCATTTTCCGCCTTGACACCGGTATGCGCCACATACAAGGGTTCCAGCCCGGTAATGCATTTATGTTCAAATCCATCATTGACCTTGTGTCCTTTAGCATAGGGAAAATATCCGAAGAACTCGACGCTGCCGTCCGTGGGCCAATATTTGGTTGGTGAATACGACCAAACGGAGCCGTCGAACGACACTAGCTGATTTTGCATGAAATTGGCAACAAAAGATGTCGAGCCAGCGTCGGCCTGCGGACTGTAGTAGGCAAACACACCGATTTTGTCGTCCGGATTGAATACTCCCGGAGAACCGGTTCTTGTACGAACTCCCTCACCGGGCCACTCACGGGGGGTGGAAAACGTTATGGGCCAGGCACCCATACTATCTTCAACCGTCTTCGAACAACCAAAGAATAACGTAGCCACCGACAACGCTACAACTATATGTTTGAATCTTTTCATATCAATATCTCTTTTATTCACCTACGTTCGTTTCAGGTTCAACCGGAGTCCAACCTTCTTCATACTCATCCCAATCTGTAATATCAGTGACAATCTCAACGGCATTCAGACCTATACGCAAGGTGAGCCAGTATGCTTTCCCGGTCTCGAATTTAGATTTCAGCGAAGTGGTAATCTTGTTGCTGGTCGTAACGTTTCCTCCGTCAAGATTATCATCGTAGATCCGCACCTCGTAGTTTACGGTAATCTTCATCGACGCTTCATCCGACGGAATAATCATCAGATACTTGTCATCGGCTGTCAGAACGGTTGCCTCAGTTCCATTCTCGTCAGTGATCACAGCAGACGTCTTGAAATCGCCATCCTTGAGCGTGTATTCCTTTTCTGCCTTTTCTATATCCGTCCATGCACCGGTAAAAAGATCCAGTTTGCCAGAAACGCCAAACTCTGACGATTTAAGAGTCAGACCTGTAACCCTGATACGCGTCGTCTTGTTGAGAGCTTCAAGGGCTGCATATTTAAAACCGATGCGCGACAATGCGTGTTTGAACCGGAACTGCACTTCACCGGTCATAAGGTTGGCTGTCTTTTTGGCATCGGCATAAAGAAGATCAACCTGCTTGTTGACATCACCATCCACCACGAATGTGAGTTTCGGACTTTCCGAAATCTCCCGACCGGGGATAGCGGTAATTCCTGTTTCGCCAAACGTAGCGGCATAAGGAGCATAGGCCAGGAACGAGACATTCGATTCCGGCCAGAGTTTCTCCGGCTCATAAAACCACGTTCCAACACCGGGCGCACCTGAAGCTGCGGGTTTCCACGCCACCTTTTGGTTGTACATGAAATCGGAAGTAAACCCCGTGGCCACATCCGGATTGAAACCGGCACTTCCGGTTTGCGAGGCAAACACGCCGAAGCCCGGGCTTTTTTCTTTCAGATACTTGACATCTGCCACCGAAGCACGCGATTCTATAGCGTTACTGATATAGGCTCCGAACATGACAGAGTTATCCCCGCCCGATAGTGAGTTGCCCCGGTCAGGGTCGTCGCCTTGCGTACAGCTACTCATCGAAAGTGCGACAAGAACTGCAAACGCTATCCAAACATTGACTTTATGGTGATATTTCGGTTTACACATATTCTTTTGGATCAAAAAAGTTAGTTTACATCGGAATGTTGAAATCAATGTAATCATCCCAATCGTCAAACCACACGTCAACCCCTCCGCTACCATTACCGCCGCCACTACAAGGCGGTAATGCAGAGTCGAGCCATACTTCGAGATACAAGTCAAGGTCGTCTCCGCGACAGTCGGGAGCTACAGCAGCTCTTTCAATGAGATGCCCCACCGGGATGTCGTATCTCTTCACCGTTCTGCCATCGGCAAGCAGCGCCTGAAACTCAAGTCTGTTTTCACCGGGTCTCCCCTTATGATTGGCCGGTAGCCCGAAACAGCGTATATCAGCCTTGACAAGCCCCACGTCGGGGGAGGACGATGTGCGCGAACAGGTCCAACAGTCCGATTCGATAAGGTGGGTGACCGTCACCGCGTTGTCATTCGGACAATCGCCTGCAAGCCTACGGCCTGCGGCAAGTCCGCCTATGGCTCCACGTGCGGCAAGCAGATTGCCGATGTTCTCGATATGGACAACCACATGGAGCGTATGGATTATATTCCGAGGCCGGAGCGTACCTATCACCTTTGCCTCAGATCGTATCCCGTCGGACAAAGGCTCCACGACAGGCGTCATGATTGTGTCGACTGCAAGCCATTCGGGTTGACCGGCAACATAGCTGCCGTCCGCGGCAAGATTGGTATACCATTTCGAACCGGTGTATTCCCTGACATACGTCTCGGCTGTTTCCGCGGCTTCAAGCCCACGAAAGCGGATGTTGCCGAACTCCTCCTCGGTGAGATTGAACGCCGTGGCCCAATGTCGTCCCAGTGATAGATAAGGAGTGACGTATGAGATGTTATTGTCTATAGTCTGTGTCCTTTCCCCTGTTTCGTTATGGTGAAACATAATTGTCATCCCCGTCGGCACACTCTTGCCGTAGCCGCTCCAGTCAACATCGACGCGTACCTGAGATTTGCCGGTGGTCCGGTCTACCACATCGTCGCATGAAGTGAAAACGACACACAACGCAACAAGCAGGCCGCGCAACAACTTATTGCGCAACCCTGCATGAATTTTGTGTTGTGAATCGGAGATAACCATAGAAAAGAAGATTAAGGCATCGGAGTCGGTTTGGTCTCATCTGTCCAGTTTTCAACCGTCACGCCGAATGTGATAGGACTATCAAGCACAGGGTCTCCAGGTTCCTTGCCATCGGGAGGTGTTACACCTTCGGGTTCATCAGGCTGTACGGGAGGATAAACACCTGCGCCACTATCACTGCCACAGAACTCAAGCGTATAGATATATTTCTTGCCGGGGAGCCATTCACCCTCGATGGGAACACATGTATAGCCATACGCTGTTTCATCGAAAATAACCTTATCATATCCATCTTTTGAGATAGGGAAGAGCTGATGCACGTGGCCTACAACTTTGTCATTCTCCTCTATAGGTTTAGTCCCGGTATGCGCCTGGTCATCTTCGGAAGAACCATCACCGTCAGCGGTTCTATGCTCGGCTTCCACACGACATAGAATCATGATATAGGTACCCGAAAAATTGTCGCCTATATATTCATTTGTCGAAGATTCTTCATCAGCGGTTGTCTCAGTGCCAGTATTATCAAAATTATATTTGACAAATTTCTGAGGAAGCACCATAAGGCTTGAATTATAACTACCTGGTTCGTTACTGATCATGTTAACAGTGGTGCTACTTTGTAACTCCACTCCATCGTCAACGTAACGGCCATAGTTTACAGGAGTATTGGTTGTCCATTTCATATGGTTGGCATCCGAGTTTTCTTCAAACGCAAGAGTACCCTTAGAATGCACATTCATCATCCAGGCACCTTTGACTTTGACAATACGGTTCTCCTCTGCCCCGGCTCCCTTCTTAAGCCTAACCTCTATCTGCGACATAGCATGGTGGAATGTGAGAGGAATCTGCATGCCATTCACTTTGCTGCGCTCAGCATGGGTGTACGTGACAACAAGATCCTGATGGTCTTTACCGCCATTCTGAAAATCGGACTTAACCTCGATTCCCGACAGCACTTGGCCCATGGCACTGATATTTGCGGTGACCTTATCTTTAACACCAGACGGCCCATAAGCCCAGAAACGGATTTTCTCGACATCGGCAGGCCAGATTACGTTCTTTTCAAGAACATAGGTAGTGCTATTCTCCTTCTTTGTCGCCTTCAGACCGTCGATTAACAAACTTTTATAACCGTCGGCATCAGCATAGACATAGAATCCGTCTAGATTATTAAGTGTAGTTGGTGTTGCACGAGTCACACTTGTGGTGAACCCGAGATACTCTCCTGCGGCCTCTTTCAGTTCGTCTTTGACACATGAAACAAGCCCAACTACTGAAGCAAGTCCGGCTGCAGAAGCAAGACTTAATAGCTTTGTTTTCGATTTCATGATGATTGCTTATTTAAATTTGATAAATTGCTATTACATTATAATATAATCTCTATATTTTCCTCCACTTCCTCCCACGGGTCGACCGACAGTAAATCGTCATCTTTCCCTCCGACAGGCAACTTAAGCCCGTCTATCCTGATGTAGATGTTCTTGTCGTCCGGAGCATTATGGACCTGGTCGGTAACATCAAAGTTAAAATAAGATTTGTTTGACGTATAAATCGACAGAATGTGCGGTACGACATTGTCGTCAGGGCAATGGCCGAAAGTCAGGAAACAGGCTTTGAGCGTCTTGCTGTCCTTGCGTTCAATAGCGAACGGCACCGTCACTGGCTGCCCGGCAGCAGAACCACTGCTGACGTTGAAATGTTCCGACAATCCCGACAGGGCAGCGCTTAAGGCAAGGTTGTCGCGGAGATTTTCAACGTCGACCACTTCGACCGTATAGCAGGCGGTAGCTTTCTCGGGATATAGCTCCACAACCAGCCTCTCTTTGCTATGTTCAACCATGACATACTCGTGCTTTCCGGCCCATACGATCTCGGCAGGCGACCTCACCGGCTCTTTGGCCGAAGCTAATGGACGCGGAGGCGTATCCAGACTGCGTGACATCGGTGCCAACAGTGCCTCCTCCACAGTCGCAAGGCCATATTTGTCATAATTGTCCACTGCTTCTTTGACGCTTTCCATTTCCCCATTATGGAAAAGAAGTCTATACTCTCCGGCCTCAACCATGACTACCCCCCCGTCGCGCGACGTAAATTCGCGGCGGGCGACATGCGTGCCGTCAAGCGAGAAAAAGTTGACGACCATTGTTTGCGGATCGGCGTCGGGAGCCGCGTCCCATTTGAACCGGATTTCAATCTCCACGTTGTGACCGTGGTTATAACACAATTCCTTATGCTCACAACCGGTCAGGACGATAACAATGGCGCAGCTCACCATGACAGCGAGACGAAAGATAACGGCACTCATCGCGCACCTCCTTTCCGGAGCGGCCGACCGCCTATATACCATACCAACGACACTTCCGCCCTGGTAGGGCCAAACCAGTTCAAACGGTGGGTCGAATCCCACACATAGCACCCGTTATCCGGATGATATTTCTTGTATTCGCCTCCGGCATAACCGAAGCCTATTGTAAAATCGATGTTAAGATGACGCCCTACCGGCAATGAATATCCGTAAGACACACCGCCGCCCCATGTCCAGCGGCCGCCCTGAAAACCTTTGCCGCCCAGCTCAAAATCGTAGGTCAGCATCTGTCCATAAAGTCCTACATGATGGCCGGTAAGCACCCTGCGACCTTGTCTGCCAAACCACCGGCGCACACCGACTTCGCCCCCATAGACTCGCCAGTAGCGGTGACTGATGTCGCGGCTCCACCACGCATACATCCAGTCGGCTTCAACCGACCAATTTCTGCCAAGGGCAAGCTCCAATCCTATATTCGGAACCACAGCCAGATCATAGAGCATGTTGGTTTTTAACACTAGCGGAATCCTTCGGGAAGAAGACAAAGATGTTGACGGTTCAACTTCGATGTTGTCGGTCAATACATCCGCCTCTTCAGATTTCTCTTTCAAATGCTCATAAAGACCATCTGCCGGTTGCTTTGCAAACACTACACAACAACCGAAAATCATCATAAGTATGTAAATAAACCGAATCAACATATTCTATCACAGAGCAGTATCAAATTTTTTACAAAAGAACACTCTTAGAAAAACAAAAACAAGTTAAATCTCTAAAAATTAACAAAAAAAAAAAAAATAACCCTCTTTCACAAGAAGGTTATTCCTAAACTAAATTACATCATATCAATGGAAAAGTAGATAAGTAAGAGTCATTCTATTTCCGGTCTGTCACCTCCAGTTCCGGGGTTTTGCTGTTCGCCTACATATACCGCTACCATGCGCGGCATGACATAGAACCCAAAGCAATAACCTGCGGCTTCTTCGGGCACGGTGGCTTCGATACGGTTATTCGTACGTGCAACCACAGTAAGGTCTGCCACTTTGTGTTCATCCGATTCCTTATCGGTCGCACCGTAAACTACCTGCACCGACCCGTTACCACCGAGCTGCGAACCTTCAAGCACGACCTTGTCGTCTTTCGCAATGGCAAACGTATGTTCGCCCGTGCTTCGCACAACTCCTGCCACTGTAACCAGCGAGGCAATAGGCCCTGTCGCAGCACCGACATCATCGCTCGTACCCGGGTCCAGGGCCACGCTGACGGCACCATATGCCCTTCGGGCAGCACTTTTGGCCACATTGCTGTTGTATTCTTCAAACAACGCATTGGCTACAATCAAACGTTGCGACGAAACAAGCAATCCCTCCGAGCCGCGACGCGTCTGCACCCAGGCAAATGCGCCCTGTCCGATATTCTCGCCATGCGCCAGGAATCCATTCTTTACGCTGAACCCAAAAGAAGGAGCCACAACTCTCAACGATGAGCCATCGGCGGCATCGAGTGTTACCTTATACTGGTTGACAGTCACATACGGCACACCGGTTTCAACCTCTACGTTTTGCAAAACGCTAAAATAGGAAATCGCATCGCCATATTCAAACAACGGGTTATTCGTTACAACGGCTTCAGAAAACTCTGCCACGGTTGTTGCATCGGTAATGTCGAGTTCGCCTAAGGCAACGTTTGAATATGTATCCGTCTCAATTCCCTGCGTACTGATCGGCACAAGTGTCCCTTCGGTAATCTGGTAAGGCGCGGCGATACAATAACCGGCAGCCGACTCGCTCCGGGTCAGAAACACCGGTGCGCTTTGCAGATTGACACTCATAAATCGGTTGAAATCAGACAAATCTCCTCCTCTTTTTCCTTTACGCTTCTTCTCGAAGCCTTCCTTGAGCAATCCGTGAAACGCCTTGTACACCGCAACGATGTTAGGGAATTTAATACGTTGGTTCACTTGGAGAACAGTTTTGGGGTCCATTACTTTCTGTACACGTCCCGCTATTACTTGTTTTCCACCGACGATACGATAGGTCAAATTGCCTGCCGAACCGCTAATCTTTGTCATGATTCCATTACCTAGTGCCATAACAGTAATTTTTTGAGGTTTAGAGTCTCACCTGCTTGTCAGGCTGCGCTCTATTTTAAGAACATGAGTTGTCAAAAAATAGTTTGTGGTGCTGCCGTCATTCAAATTGTGTTCACTCGAAACCGGTTAAATATTCACAAATATTCCTATCGGTTTTAACACGCAATAGGCCCATACAAAGGTCGGTGAAGGGCCAGTGAAGGGTCACTGAGAGGTCACTATGCCCTCACTCCTTAGGACTGGTGTTAAAACAAACGTAATATTTTAACATAAAAGCCGTTTAGCGACGGTTTATGTTAATGAGCTTTTAACACGATTTTTTTCGTCGTTGTTATAAGGAGTGAAGCGGTAGTGTGTGTGTAATGAGGATAGTTTCGCTCACAATATCAAAAAAAGTACAAAAATATTTACCAGTAAAAAAAACATTATATCTGTTTCTGAAAATTGAAAGAATCAAGATATCCAAAAGGCTACCTTGCAAACCAAGATAGCCTTTTTTTAAAGTTTCAGGACCCATTTTTCACAAAATAACCCTGAAGATATTATGTTGAAAATCAAAGATTAGTTCATTTGACAAAATTAGCAATCGAAATTGTCCATTCCCTCTGATCTCCATTGGCAGCCGTCACTATATATTTATTAGGCTTAGACCAGTCCCCAGGAACTCCCAAAGCCGGTGCTCCGTCTTTCGGACTAATCCTGGCGGCTGTAGAAATAGTGACCATGACTCCAATATTGCTTAAAGAACATTTTTCTCTCTCCGCAACAGGAAAAGAAGCTTCATTTGCAGGCGGCACCGTAACATCCAAACTAACCGTAGCCGCTTCGCTATTAACTGTTATATTCGAACGTCCCAATTCAACTTTTTTTACGATCTGCTGTCCGCTCGCGTTTGAAACCTCATTACTTATATAACGATATTCTACACGCTGTATCCCGATAATCTCATTTTCTTCAAACTCCGGCAGATCTTCTAATCCACCAGTAAGACATGAAGTAAATACGAAAAAGGTGAACATGAATAATAAATAACTGTATTTTTTCATTTTCATTTTTATTTAAATATTTACCAACCCGGATTTTGTTCATCCATAATACCACTCGCTGCACGTCTGTCAATAGCTGATTGCGGAATCGGCATCAAATAACGCTTAGTTGTAAAGTTTCTGTTCCAAGCCCTGTTTCTTACAATTTGACCAACAAAATAACGTTTACGGTCTTTTGTGATCTGGATTTTGTGAACCGGACGATTTAATGCCTGAATAACACCACCGGCGCTTTGTCCTTCATTAGCATACCCTCCATATTTACCCCAGCGTAAATAGCTCCAGTACAGATTTCCTTCATAAGCCATCTCAACCCGACGTTCACGAATATAATCCTTCCAAGCCTCCTCTTCTGTTGCTGCAACAGATGGCGGGAGTCCCCCATGCTGCACACGTGTCGCATTCAGGTCAGCTACTGCTTTATTGATCTCGCCCTTCAACAAATAAGCCTCCGCACGATTCATATACATCTCTCCTAAACGAGCCAAAACAAAATGATAATCCGTATTATTTGAAACATAAAAGCGAGGAGAAACATCATACACATTCTTCCTCCAATAATATCCGGAAGCAGTTGTATACCATGAATCGGCTTGATCCTTGCGTATACCAGCCCAGAGGTTACCCTGGCAACAGAGTGTCACTAACTCACCATTCAACCATGTACAAGAGTCATATACGATCGTACCGTAGAAACGTTTATCACGATTGTTATACATGATTTCATTGATACGTGAATCATCGGTTACCCGTCCGTAACGAATAATCTTTTTCCCTTTCTCTGTTGAGCCCATATCGTCTTCATCCGGAACGACACGCCCGGTCAGTTCGACTTCTACAAAATCACCGACCTGTAATACGGAAGGATCTTCTTCTGTTACGCTATTTTTATATTGTGATGTTTCATTCCAAACTTTCGCTTTTCCATCGGCTTCGTCGATCACCAAGTATTGATCGACCAAATCCTGAGTTGGGAAATAACTCCCCCAACCTTCAAATGAACGCCCATTAGGATCTTTCAGCAAAGGAGAAGCTCCAGAATTAGCGATCTCATCGTTATTCACATTAGGAACGCAGCGGATCATTTCATTAAATGAACCACAAGTCGTATTTTTCTCCAATCGATAATATCCTAAAATAATTTCATCATCGTAAGCACCAGCTTTCTGAAACATATTGCCATAATCACTACTCAATGAATATTTACCGGAATTAATAACTGCATTTGCCGATTCGATACACATATCCAGATAAGAAACGTCCTTTGTATAAGCATACGCCTGAAGGGCCGCACGACTACGAAAAGCATGAGCCACATATTTATTGACCCGTCCGGCAACCGACTCTTCCGGAAGTCCCTCAATACCGACATTCATATCCTCTATCACCAATCTATAACTTTCTTCCACATTGGAAGTCAACGGAGTTTTGAAATCTTCCGTCGCATCAGGAGTCAAGACTTTCATAATAGGGACGAAGCGACCTTCCCAAAGTGTCTGATAAAAATTTACCAGCGAACGAAGAAAATGTCCTTCTGCTATTAATTCAGATCTTTGCGTTTCTGTAAGTGCAGAAGCATCTGCAGCTTTCTCAATAATCAAATTACAATTCCTTAAATTCCCGAAATAACCGAACCCCATATTGGTAGTTCTGTCCATTCCTACTTCTGTTGGAAAAGCATCTAAATTCGTCAAGTCGCTATGGATTCCGTTTGGCGTATATGCTTCTAAATAAGCATACTCTCCAGCATACAAAGCAACCGATGAGTTATAAACTTGCGTAACAAAAGCATCGGCGGTTTCTTTTGAAGACCACACCAACTCTTCATCATACGATTCCATAGGTTTTGTGTCCATCACATCGCAAGAAGTCGAAAAAGCTCCACCGGCAAAACACAGTAAACCATATTTTAAATATCTGTTCATTGTATATTTCTTATTTTTATTTCTACTAAAATCCTATATTAAAATTAATAGCAAACACACGTTCATTCGGATAGTCATAACGATTAGAAGAACCGTTTTCCGGGTCTATACCATACTTTGTTGCTTCCGAAAGAGTGAAAATATTCTGTCCGCTCAATGCCACATTCAACCGTGTAATCCAAGGCGTTTTTTTCAACAGTATATGTTTGAAATCATAACCGAACTGAATATCTCTCATACGCAGATATCCACCATTAATCAACCAGAAGTCACTTCCAACCACATTGTTTGAACCATTATTACCTGTAGAAGCCAACAAACGCGGGAACTTGGCATCCGTATTTGTCGGTGTCCAATAATCTGTTTGGAAATCGTATGTCGGGCTCGATCCCGTATTTGCATCATTCATCATTAACACACTTCCTAAATACATGTCAAAGCGAGTGGCACCCTGTAGTAAAGTACTGAACGAAAATCCTTTATAGGACATACTAATATTGATACCGTAGTTTGCACGCGGAAAACTGCTTTTACCCAAACGATGCTGATCGGCACCGTCAATCACACCGTCACCGTTAAAATCATAATATTTCAAATCACCTGCCGTCAACGAATGAGAACCTGTACGCTGTACACTGTTGTAAACATCATTTGCATCCGTATAAAATCCCATATTTTCATAATATATGCCGGCATATCCTCTTTGTTGTGTTGTACGTTTATATGGATTCTTTTTACTTTCCAACGACTCAGAAGGATTGTTGGCCCACAACTCATCAAATTTAGTAAAATTAAATGCCACATCATAATGGAAATCGCCGATATCATCCCGCCAGCCCAACTGGAATTCTATACCGGCACGACGATGCTCCCCGTCTGTAGATATTTTCGGAAGTGATACCCCCAACGGATCCGTATAACCGACATCCAAAGCATCTGGAGCATAAAGGAAGCCTTTAGTTGCATAATAGAAATAATCGAAAGAACCATACAGTCTATTATTCAACGAACTGAAATCAAAACCTGCATCAAACTGATTAGTCGTGAACCAAGTCAAATCAGGAGAAGGTAAACTACCTTCCCAGAAACCGGGAACATATTGACCACCCATTACATACTGTTGGCCCCCCAAACCATAAGATGTCAAATAAGCAAAACGGTCAATGTGATAGGTATCACCACTATTACCCCAGTTATCCAATCCCACCTGTCCATAAGAGGCACGCAGTTTCAGCATATCGAAAATATGTTTGTCGCGCACGGTTTCCATAAAAGCTTCATCAGCCAAAGACCAACCAATTGAACCGGAATAGAAAGTCCCCCAGCGATGATCCTTCGGGAAATTATCCGATCCGTCATAACGCAAACTGGCTTCCACAAAATAGCGATTGTCATAATTATACTTAGCCTGTCCTACCCAACCGGCACGACCGCTTTCCCATTCACCACCCGAGTTTTCCATAGTAGAAGAAGGTCCCGGATTAATCTGATCAATCGGGAAATCATAGTTTTTACGAACTAATCCCATACTATGTCCAAAACTGCTCGTATATTCATATCCCCCCAACACATTTACTGAATGTTTGCCAAATGTACGGTTGTATTCTGCAAAATACTGTAAAGTCCAGGAATGTCCTAATTCATTATATTGACTTAATTGCGGCTTCGAAGCATAAGTAGGTTCTTGAGAATCCCAAGCATACTGAGGAGCATCTTTCCTCCATGATTTATTATCTTTTACATAATAACGATAATTACCTTTGGCACGAAGTTTCAAACCTTTAACCCAAGGAAGATCCCATTCTACTCCTAACAGACCATTAACTACATTTTCCTTTTCATCTATATAACCAGCGTCATCCGATATTTCTGCAATCGGATTATCCGTATTATTATAAACCAAACCATGTTTATTCAAACCGATTTCCATCGGAGATTTATTCTGAACATGAGAAAATACTCCTGAATAACCGCTAGAAGTGGACGTATAAGGGTGCGTTTTATACTGTGTATATCCATCCAGTTGAGCTGTTGTTTTCACACCAATCGATTCAAAAGAAGACGTTTGCGTCAACTGGAAATTTGTTCGTTTCATGTAGTGTGAATCACTTTTATACAAAGACTGTTGGTTAATATGCCCGATAGAAGCGTAATAAGTATTGGTTGCACCACCACCACTAATTGTTACATTGTGCTTTTGTTGTGGAGCAAAATTTTTCATCACCAGACTTTGCCAATCAGTGTTAGGATGCCCATACGGATCTGAACCGTCAGCAAACATTCGTAAATCTTCTTCGCTGTAAGGAATAGTTACACCATCATTACTAGCTGCTACATTACGATGATAAGCACGTTCATAAGAGTTCAATTTATCCGGCCAAACATTCGGTTGAGACCAACTTTGGTTAAAATTATAATCGATCCTGGGTTTACCTTCCTTACCTTGTTTAGTCGTAATCTGCAAAATACCATTAGAGGCACGCGATCCATACACTGCTGTTGCCGACGCATCTTTCAAGATAGACAGATTTGCGATATTTTCTGGGGGCAAAGCGACAAAATCAGTGTAATCACGAATAATCCCGTCAATCACAACAAGCGGTGTACTACCTCCACGAATACTCACTCTATTCGTTTTATTAATACCACCACCGCTACCTTGTACAATCAAACCCGGTGAACGTCCGGCCAAACCTTGCGTAATATTGGTTACTGGTAGAGCAGCCATTTCTTCCGCATTCACAGTAGAAACAGCTGCAATCATTGAGCGTTTTGTAGTTGTACCATATCCTAGAACCACCACTTCATCTAACTTCTGAGTATCTTCCTTCATGGACAGATTAATAGAACCGGATGTTACTTTGTGTTCAATCGTGGCATAACCGACATAAGAGATTATCAGGATATCTCCCAACTTAGCATCTAAAGAAAAGTTTCCGTTCATATCTGTCACAGTACCATTTGTAGTACCTTTTATATGAACACTTACTCCAACCAACGGACCATACTCATCTGAGATAGTTCCCGAAATCTTCTGAACTTGCTGCGTCTCCATATAAGAAGAACTTTGTACAGCCGTTATATCTTTTGATTCTGCAACAGCTAGCGCCGGCATTACAAAGGATATTAAACAAGCGGCCCGTACCCCTTTCACGATCCTTTGTGAAATAGTAGATGGCTGCGTTTGAATTAGTACTGGTTTAATTTCCATCAACATTACAATTTAAGTTCATAAATAAGTTATTTTCAAGTATTTAAGCAAAAACACAATCTTTTATTTGTATTTTAGATCATATTCACACTTTCCATAGTTCTTAGAGAACTAAGTACTTTAAAGTTATTTTACTTGAATTTGAAGTAATCTAATTGTTAAGAACTAAGTTAGATATAGATAAAACTGTAGATAGAAAGAAAAAACACAAGATTTCCATTTATAAAAAAAGATATTTTTTAATAAATGCTATTTTGTTTAAAAATATTTTATATTTTTGTATCGGAAAACAATCTTAGTTCTCTAAGAACTAAGGCAATAATTATCAGGTTATAATTGAATCAGCAAAGCAAATAATTGTTTACATCCATATTTCCTTCAGAAAATAAAAATCAAAGAGTAAAGAAAAATATCCTTTCACCACATACTATATATTTATTCGACACCACATACATATTATTACCTATTTCTACAGAATTACTCAAAAAAAATAACTGAGAGAACCTAAGATATTTTAATTATTACGACGATATTCCGTCGGAGTCATGCCGTAACTTTGTTTAAAAGCCGTACTAAAATAACGCGAACTGGAAAAACCGGTACGGTCTGCCACCTCCTGAATAGTCATTTCTTTATAAGAGGAAAGCAAGCGGCAAGCCTCTACCATCCGGAACCGGATTACATAGTCGCCGATCGAAATATCCGACAGGTGGCTGAACTTGCTGTAAAGTGTCGTACGGCTCATTGCCATCCCGGATGCGATAAAGGTTACATTCAAATCCGGATTGCTCAGATTTTCATGAATCAATGTATTCAATTTTTGCATGAATTGTTCATCCGCATTGCTTACGGCATCCTCTTTCGGAGAAAACAGACAACCGGACTGACGGTAACGTATGCGGAGCTGATCGCGCTGCTTCAATATATTCAGCAAGACCACCAACAGGGAATCCACATCGAAAGGCTTTGCCAGATATACGTCCGCTCCTGATTTATAGCCTTCTACCGAGCTTGCCTGATCGGCCCGGGCTGTAAGCAAAACCACCGGTATATGACTGACGGTCACATCGTTTTTGATTCGGCGACACAATTCGTAACCATCCATACGGGGCATCATGACATCGCTGACTACCAGGTCGGGCTGATATTGCCCCAAGAGTTCCCAGGCTTTCTCACCGTCTTCCGCCACATAAATCTGCTTAAAGTCGGCCTGTAAAACACTAGACAAGTAGTTTCGTAAATCAGGTTCATCTTCTGCTATCAGCAATGTATATTTAGAAAGCGATTTATCGGCTTGTGCATCACTCGTGTTTCTTTTCGTTGCTATGCCATTATCCGTTGCGCTCGCAATTACCACATCCGGCTCTTCCGACACAAGTACCTGTACCATAGGCAAGTCGAAATAGAAAGTTGCTCCACCGTCTTCATTGTTGTAAGCGCCGATGCTACCCCCATGCAACTCTACTAATTTACGGGCATAAGCCAGCCCGATCCCACTGCCTTTACGATCGTGGTCGCCCTGATAGAAATGAGAAAAAAGACGGTCCATATCAACATGAGCCAATCCGATACCTTGGTCGGAAAGGGATATACGTACATTTCTTCCTACACATTCCGTAGTGATAACCAACAAGGTATTCGGATCACTAAATTTCATCGCATTTATCAACAAATTGGACAAAACGACACGGCATTTGGAAGCGTCGAAGGGGACTTTTTCGATCGTTGTATCCAACTTAAATTCCAGGCAAATTCCACGGGCTTTAAATTCGGGAGTAAAATCGTCTGTTAAAGCACGTAGCCAGTCATTGAGATCGTAAAAACGGATATCCATGACATCACCATTCGTCTCTGATTTTTGGGCATCGAGTACCATATCTACGATTTCACGCATCCGGCTGGTTTGCAACAGCATGCCGTCCAGTTGACGGGAGACCTCTTTGTCTGTCACTTTGCCGGATTTCAACAGTCGTTTGAGTGGGGCATAAATCAAAGTCAAAGGCGTACGCAGTTCATGACTGATATTTACCATGAAACGAACTTTCTCTTCGTAAAATTTACGTTCATGTTCTTTCATTGTCAAAACGAGCTCGCGTTCCTTACGTTTCATGACCAGCCAAGCTCCACATCCCACGACTCCCATTACAACAAGAACCACCAACGCTTGAAACCAAGCGCGCATCCACAGGGGCGGTATCACGTTGACAGCCAGCAATTTCAAAGGCTTACTCCAGTCTCCGTTCCTCTTACTGTATGAAACCCACAACTCATAATTGCCGGGAACCAGTGAGGGCAATGAATAGGCATGGCTCGACGTTTCCAGCAAATCCTCCCGGTCTCCTTTGATATAAAAACGGAATAATTTTTTTCGCATCAAATCTTTTTCTTTGACGATGACGCTTAGCCCAAAAGTTGCATAGTCCCAAGGAATGGAAATAGCCTGCTCTCCGAATATCCCGTCGGGATGAATAAAAGAGCCATCCAGGGCCAGATTTATCAGGCTGACGGAAAAATCTTCTTCCTTTTGAAATTCCTGGTTGGGGCGTATCCTTACAACACCTTCCACGCCCGAAATATAAATATCGCCGGAAGCAGCTTTCAAAGCCGGTTGAGGTAAAAATTCACGTGTAAAAACCCCATCTGACTCTCCGAATACGACTATGCGTTCCTCATGAGGTACGTATGCATATAATCCATCGTTGGTACTTACCCAAAGGCGATCGCTCTCATCGAAAACAAGAGACATAACTCCAATAAATTGCTTCGTATCGACCGTGTCCAATTTTTGCAAAGTAGAGTCATATACATACAATCCGGAAGAGGTTCCCAACCAAAAACGTTTATCCTTGCCTTGTTTAACAGCAGTAATCGTTCCGAAATCTTCCCCTGCCGCAAATATCGAATGGAGTTGTTTATGCTGAATATCAAACCTATACAAAGCTGTGGAAGAACTCACATAACATGAATCGCCCGACACAAAACGAGGAGCAACCAAGTTGGGAAGTGCCTCTTCAGATAAAGCCTCGAATTGCTGTTTACGCACGTCGTACACAAACAGATAGTTATCAGATAAAAGGCTGAAACGATATTCGTCTATAGCATACAGCCGAACCGCATTTCCACGTGTAAACAAGTCTTTCCGAACATTCTCCCAATTAAGCCGGAACTCACGGCATTCACCTGTCAGCTTGTTAAAACGATAAAGTCCGTCACCAAATGCGGATAATAGCAAATCCGAATCATTATAAGGTATGATAGAAACAATTTTCATTCCCGATGTCTGCGGGTATTCCGAGAATGTTTCCGTTTTCGGATTAAATAGATTGAGACCTCCCCCATCCGTTCCCATCCAAATTTTTCCATTCCGATCTTCATACATAGAAGTGACCGACTCGAAGCTGAGTCCGTATGAAGCTCCGGGAGGCGCATCCCGATAGGTGGTCATAAAAACAGGCTTGATTCCTATCAGCCCGCCCCGGATACTACCAGCCCACACATTATCTTCTTCGTCAATATACAGGCAGGCAAAAGAGTTTACCGGAAGGGAATGGCGGTCGCCGGGGAGGTGCATGATTCCTTTTACCGACTTGTCCTTATAATTGTAAATGTTAATACCTCCCCCATCGGTTGCCAGCCAAAGTTCGCCGTCCTTTTCCCGCATATCCTGCACGACATTATGGGTCAGCCTGTCCGGAGCATCCAGATGTTCTATCAATCGTCCCTCGTCATCATAACAAAAAACTCCTTTATTATAGACTGCCACCCAAATATGCTTGTGCGAATCTACATACAACGAAGGTATATTGCCCTCAGGTATAAACGGTATCCGTTCCATATCGCCTGTGTCCGGATAATACCACCAAAGACCGTTTCCCCGAAAAGAGAGTATGACCTTTCTTTCTTTTTCGTCGTACAGATAAGCATAATTAGGAGAAGAGACAAAGGGAACCTTTAATTCGCACCGGACAATTTCCTTTTCCTCATAGGAATAATAAAAAATACCTTTCTTTCCTAAAAAATAGACTCCTTCCGGTAGAAGAAGGCAACAAGATGCCACTACCGGCTGTCCGTCTATTTCCTGATGTAGAAATTTCCGGGCATCACGATCAAAACGCGCCAACCCACGACTGGTCCCTACCCAGATATTCTTATTGGCATCTTGTTCTAAAAAAACGACATCATTATAAGGAAGAGAATATGGGTTACGTTTCTCTTCCTGATAGACTGTGATCTTTTCCCTGTCGAAACGGTTCAAGCCAAACCGGGTCCCGATCCACATAACACCCCTGTCATCTACCAATACACATTTTACGGAGGATTGCGACAGGCCGTCTTCTAATGAGATCTGTTTAAAATAATATCTGGGGGCTGCACTAAGCGTCCCTGTTAAGAATACGCAGAATAGTAATAGATTTAATTGTAAAAAAGTCCTGAATACTCGCATAATCATATTTTCTCTATTGTTTGGCAAAAATACAAAATCATCTGAAAAATAAGCGCTCCAGAAGAAAAAAAACGATTCCCGAGTTTTTCCAAACGATATTGCAAATGAAACAATTTCACTGATTGAAGATCATCACTATTAATTTTACGGGGTGGGTTATGGCCATTAAGAGGTCGTATTTTTTTCGCATGTAAAGAGTTACAACAAAAGCAAAAATATTTTCAATACATATAATATAGCCAATAGTAAATTAGTAAATATCTACGACCAAATAACTCATATATATAAATAACATCAAGATTACCAACTTTATTTTCTATATATACACAGACACACAGCATTCAAAAAGTTGTTAATTTCAAATTTTCACCTCGAACCTTTTTTTTACACGAAATGTTTTTAATATGTGAATCAGACACGGTACCAATACTGATAATTCACTTTATAGTTCTTTTCATATTAACGTACAAAAAAAATTTATTCACATGTATTTTATCTGGTATATTCTTATCGGAATCTTAGCTGGTTTTATTGCTGGCAAGATCATGAGAGGGGGAGGATTCGGTATCCTCATTAATTTGTTGGTTGGTATTATCGGCGGTCTGTTGGGAGGCTGGGTTTTCGGTCTGCTAGGTATTGCAACTGCCGGTATTATGGGTAGTCTGATCACTTCGGTTGCCGGAGCAGTCTTGTTATTGTGGATCGTTTCATTGTTTAAAGACCCACATAAAACAGATATTTAATTTATTATTTATTCATCTTTTAAAACTATTAAATTTATGGAAGCAAATCGTTCAAAATTTTGGATGGGCCTGGGTTTAGGTTCAATCATCGGTGTAATAGCATACCGTTTTAGTTGTTCTTCAAAAGGAAAAGAATTAAAAGAAAAAGCATCTCGCTACCTTCATCAAATAGGAAGCAAATCTGAAGATGTTATTGATTCCGCAAAAGAGAAAGTAATGAATGCAGGAACAAAAGTAGCAGACAAAGTATCCAACGACACTTTCAAGGTCGCAGAGAAAGCCGATGAGATAAAAAACAAAGTGCACAACTTTGCCGATAACGCAAAAAAATAATTCCTGTTTTTGAAACAAAAAAGTATCTAAAACACATTAAACAACACCTATCGATATTGATTCAAAATCCTATTTATTCATAGTTGATTCTCCCTATTCATAAAAGGTTATATCAACTAAAATAAACTACTTCTTATTTTTTTATTAGATGTATATCTTCTAATATTTATATGTATAATTAAAACTTTTGAATTATGTTTTATCATGTAAAAGATTTGCAATACAATGCTCGTGTTTCCGCTCCGGATCCACGTTTCGCCCGTGTCCTCCTTGAAGCATTCGGTGGGGCCAACGGAGAGTTAAAATCGGCAATGCAATATTTCGTACAGGCTTTTAGTTGCCATAATCCTCACCCCGACAAATATGATATGTTGATGGACATTGCAACAGAAGAACTGGGACATCTCGAAATTGTCGGTGCAACCATCCAAATGCTCCTCGGACCGGTTAACGGCAAAATGAAAGATGTGGCAGAAAACATGGAAATCAATAAGATGATGGACGGCAAAGCTGCCAAAGAAAATTTCATCCATCAAGCTTTCACCAATCCGCAATTTCTAGTCTCCTCTCCTGGCAGCCCAACACTGACAGACAGTAATGGCAACCCGTGGTGCGCTACCTACGTATCCGCTAATGCGGATCTTACAGTAGATCTTCGCTCCAATATGGCAGGAGAATGCCGTGCAAAAATAGGATACGAGAACCTCATTCCGCTAACGGATGACCCCTATGTGAAAGAAACACTCATGTTTCTTATGACACGCGAGGTAACCCATTTTCAACAATTCGAAGCAGCATTGGAGACAATTCAACCCAACTTTCCTCCCGGAGTGTTTCAAACCTCCCCCAAATACAGTAATTTGTATTTCAACCAGTCCATAGGTAAAGATGCTCGTGGACCATGGAATGAAGGCGAAAGTACTCGTTTAAAGGAAGAATGGCAATACATAGACGATTCCTTGCAAGAAGTAAGAAGTACAAATGGACTCGTCGACCGTAAACCTAAAGGTACACACCGCACGGAGAAAGAGGTACAACAAATGGACAAGAAACTAGCGAAGGAGCGTAGCAAAGAGGTTCTTTCATCCTTGCCCGAAGGAGCCATGAGTTGGTGTAGTTATCAAGATAAATAAAGGTAACAGGAAAGATGCTGTTGCCCAATATATATTTATTCATTTAAAAAATTACCGTATTATGAACAAGAAGAATGAAAAAAAACAGGTAGAAACAAAAGGGACAAAAAAAGAAACCCAAACAAAAGAAGGCAAGTGTTCAACTTCTGAAAAAAAATCAGCAAAGAAGTAACCGTAATACCACTTGCAGGTGATTAAAATTATTCCCGGCGAAGTTTTTCTTATTTCGCCGGGAAAACTATCCATAAATGATGTATTTCCACAATCAAGAAGAGAGCCGAAAACGAGACTCGAACTCGTGACCTATTCATTACGAATGAATTGCTCTACCAACTGAGCTATTTCGGCAACTTTATATATTACTTTGCTACTTGTTTTTCAATCCGGGCACAAAGATAAAAAGTCTAATCGACATCTGAAAGAAGTTTTGCTAAAAAATCATCTAAATCTGCATCCAAATCTTTCAACAGCGGATCATCTACTCGTAATACTTCATCATCGAGGAAGAGAAGTTCCTCTATTACAACAAAATCCTCATCCGTCAGACTGACAGAGAAAGGTTTCATGATATGGGGACTTTCAAAAACAGTTTTCGCAACTAAAAGAGTCAGCACAGATTTTACGGTGTTGGCTACCTGTTTATTGAATTGCTCTTCTTCACAAGGACAACCTACCCAATCAAAAACGATAACCTTATCCAGTAACCGTTCATCTTCATCATAGATTTGCAGTTCTCCGCTTTCAGCATCCGCCTGAACATATAAATCGCTGTAATAGCCGTTAGAATCTTCAGCTGTCAGCTTACCGATAGCAGAAGTAAATGTTGTCTCCAGGACAGACTGAATCTTTGCATTATTTGCACTCATAACTCTCTTTTTATTCTTTTTTCGAATCGTCTGTCAAAAGTAATAATAATTCGGAGAATATATGATATTATTCACCAAATTGCATGTTAAGTTTTTTATCGGAACGGATACGGTTGCGCAACACTTCTACATAAAGTGCTAACAGTTTAGTATTCTTGCCGTCCTCGCCTTCGCTTTTCTTAAATAATTCGTACGATTTATTTGCCCATTCATAGGCCTCGTCCAGGTTGGTCTTCATTTCATTACCCAACGCCAGATTGGAAGCAGCTTTAGCTTTAGCTTTCGGACTGCTTGATTTTTCATAGAGATGCATCCAGTGTTCAGCAGCCCTATCCCATTTTTCTGATTGCGCATAGGCAGAAGCCTCTTTCCAACGGGATCCCATAGCATTATAATACCAGCGCGTTTCGCTATTCCAGTGAGGTACAAAATTAGGACTGGCCTTCGCTCCAATGTATTCGGCAGAAGCACGTAAAGCATTCTCGGATGAAGGTAAATATCTGTCGAGAAGGATCAGATTCGGTGCGTCTTCCATAAAGAAAAGGCTGTCAGCCACATAGACAGTAGCTAAGGGATTCGGCCTGTTGGGAAGATAACCACGCACAACACCGGACATTTTCACCTGGATCTCTCCTTCCACATAACCCTCAGCAAAAGCCACCACATTTTTCTTGGACTCAAACAACATCCGGTCCAGGGAAATCACAGCATCCGATCCGGTTTCGTCACATAATGCCTGTACCTGATCCTGAGTCAATTTTTTATCCTCGTAATAAACATCATCTTTGCGGACTGCATCGTGATAGAGAAGAACGTCATTAAAATAGGACATATCTGCCATCGACCTGCCCAAGCCGCGACATACGTCAAACAGGGCACTGTCGGCTTTCACCTTACAAGTATCCACCTTGTCACCAAACAGACTGAACTCACACCCGACATCATCCGGCTGAGGTACAGCGTTATTCACAACAAGAATCTTTCCTACGCTTTTCGGAAATGTTATTTCGGCAGGGTTGTAAGTATCAATACCCACATAGCTAACAGAACTACAGGATGCCAATAAGCAAACACTCAATAAACAATACGCAACTCTCATCACTTTTCACTATTAGAAGGAGGCGCAAAAGATTGCGCCTCTAATTATACAATATCACTCACCGCCTTGAAATAGCCGATCGATTCAGCTATACCCAGGAAAGGATCTTTCATATCCTTTTCATATTCAAGGCTGCACATTCCGGTATAGTTCACCTCGCGCATCATTTTCATCAGCGCAGGGAAATCAATCTTTCCACGACCGATTTCTATACCGACACCTGCTTTCGACGAATCCGTCACGTCCTTGATATGCATATCAAACACACGGGTATGATATTTTTTCAGGTCGGTAACCGGGTTACATCCGTTACGCAGGTCATGACCAATATCCAGACACATTCCGATACGCGGATCCAGGTCTTTCGTATGTTCCCATACATCTGTTGCATCCGGATATGTTTTAATATCGGGTCCATGCAAATGGATCGCATAGTGGAAGTCATACTCTTTCACTTTCTTATCCACATAAGGAAGCAATTCGTAATTGGGTACGCCCACAATCAACTTCACCCCTACGCGTTTCGCATACTCGAAACCACGGTCTATCTCCGCTTCACTCTTCATATATATAGGACCAACGGCATAGCCGGTAACATTATGAGCAGCACATTTCTCATGAAATGCCTTGATCTGTTCTTCGTTACTATCCAGCGGCAGATGGAAATCCTTAATGCAAAGATAATGAATATCGAGTCTCTGCAATGTCTTCAGAGTAGTATCCAAATCAAAATTAACAAATGTATAACCAGCCATCCCCAAACGCCAGGGGTTTATTGACTTCGCCGCCTTTGGAATGATCCGGTCCGGCAAACCGGCTTTTACTACGCCTGCCGATCCTAACAATAATGCACCGGCAAGTCCTTGTCTAAAAAATTTTCTTCTAGAATTCTCCATGGTATAATTATGTAAATAATATGTTACGGCTTTTTCAATGGCAACACAACCGTAAAAACAGAGCCTTCACCAAACACGGAAGAGACACTGATCGTCCCGCCCATTTGCGTAATAAGACCTTTACAAATTGCTAACCCCAGTCCTACCCCTTTACTCCAGTCATTCAGTTGAACGAAGCGGCTGAATATCTGCTCCAGTTTATCTTCAGGAATACCTTCACCCGAATCTTCCACCGAGAAGATAACATCAGTCTCCGTCACCTCATAACCAAACCGGATAAAACCTTTTTCCGTATGCTTAATCGCATTGGTCAGCAAGTTAGTAAGAATTTGCGTAAGACGGTTACGATCGGTATAAAAAAGTTGTGGCGGGCACTCATTTAATTCCAATTTAACGTTCTCCGGTATCCTGAGTTGTATTACATTATATATCTCTTTCATCAGGACAGGCAGATTATGATCGGCATAACTGAGCGTCATAGTATTGGATTCAATCTTGGAAATATCAAGGACATCCGTGATCAGGCGCTGAAGCAGTTCATTATTACTTTGGATAATATCGGCATATTCCTGGCGGGTTTCCAAATCATCCTCATCTACCAATACCTGCGAAAAACCGACAATAGCATTCAACGGAGTACGTATTTCGTGATTCATATTCGCCAGGAAAGCAGACTTCATCCGGTCGGCCTCTTCCGCCTTCTCTTTTGCCAACTTCAATTGTTGACCATACCGATGGCGGCTATACGATATATATCCCAACAGACAACACAGAATTAACAGGAAAGCGGCCCCGCCTCCCATTTGGAGCAGATGAGAATGAGCCTGCGCTACTTCCAGATCCATCTGCCTGTTTTTCAACTCCAACTTATCCACCTCATGTTGTGTTTTCATTTCCGCCAGCTCCTGATAGAAACGAACCTGGGACAAGGAGTCATTCAAAAAGGCATATTCTTTATAAGCCAACGAGGCAGCCCTATCCCTTCCGCTTTCAAATAAAACGTCTGCCTTATCCTGCAACATTTCAAGATACCCCTGCATCGTCCTCCGCTCACGCCAGACAGGTAATAAAGAATCATAAACAGCCAAGGCTCTGTTATACTGCTTACTTTGTTTATAATATGCCCCGTAAATAGTCTGCAATTCACTTGAATAACTATACATCTCATGCTCCCGGATATATTCTTCCGCTTTCTTTAAATGTTTCAGAGCTTCCGGGAGTTTATCTTCTGCGATATACAGTATTGCATAATGACGATGCACCACATATTCCAAATAATAGAGGGGGTTTTCATTATCCAGCCATTCAATTCCTTTCTCTTTACAAATCTTGATATACTCTTCCAACCGATGGGTATACTTCATTTTCTTCTCCAGATTCGTAGATTTATTCATCAACTGCCGGATAATATTGACACGCTTGATTAGCGGAGCATTTCTCATCTCCATACTGTTTATAACCTCCTCATACAAAGCTACACCTTCCTCTTCCAGGTTATTAGATAAATAAAAATCAGCTAAGGCCTGATTCGCCATCTCCATTCCTTCCGGGAATTTCAACGTTACGGCTTCCTCTTTCAAACAGGTGACATATTTCAGCGCCTCTTCATTCTTCTTACTACGAGTCAACACATAAATATACCAGGCTTTCATCCTGAAATATTTAACCAGCCTGTTCTGTTCCAAAAATAAAGGCAACGCTTTTTGCATCCAGAAATACAGACTGTCGGGATTCTTTGAATAATAATACCGCACATAACAGAACATCGCATTCGCCTCCTGATAGCTATTTTTCTGGCGTCGTGCCTCTTCCAGCAAACGAGTTGTATACATAAAGCCAACCTGTTGCTGGACATGTTCCCGAGCTAAAGTATAAAGAGTGTCGAGCGACAACGTTTCTTTATTCTTTTCAGCGGCGTTTAATGTTTCCGGGGTACAATATCCCCAAAGAAAACAAAAACTGATAAACAGTATTCCCCTTAATACCCTCATTTCTTACAAACCTTGCATATAGATCAAGGCCTGCAAGTTAGCAAAAATTAAATAGATTATACCTTTTTAATAAAAGATAAAAATAAAAAGTCCCATATTTGTCTGATTCAGAACAAATATGGGACCTATAACAGGATAAAAATAGCTTTTTACTTCTTCAGAGCGGCAATACTTTCTTCGATCGACTTGATCTTACTTTCGGCATCCGCCTGTTTCTTACGTTCCATTTCGATCACTTTAGCCGGAGCTTTGCTTACAAAACTTTCGTTACTTAGCTTCTTCTGTACGGAAGCAAGGAAACCCTGCTGGTATTTCAGTTCTTCAGCCAGTTTTGCCAATTCTTCTTCCACATTGATCATATTACCCAGAGGAACAGCATATTCTGTTGTACGAACCAGGAAAGAAACAGCACCGGCCGCTTTATCGTCAGTTTTTGTAATTTCAGACAGGTTACACATCTTGGCAATAACCGGATTGAAAACATCATTATGATCGCCTAAAACCTGTAAAGCCAATGTATCCTTGTTCGGAATATTTTTCTGCAAACGAATAGAACGAACACCACTAACAATTTCTTTCACTACATCAAAAGCATCCAGATAGGCATTATCGACCGGAGCCACTTCCGGCATCAAAGCCACCATCAAACTTTCACCTTCTTTGCGCGGTTCCAATGCCTGCCACAATTCTTCCGTAATGAACGGCATGAACGGGTGAAGCAAACGAAGCAAGGCGTCGAAGAAACCAAGAGTCTCATCATAAGTCGCCTTGTCGATCGGCAGCTGATAACCCGGCTTGATCATTTCCAGATACCAGGAAGAAAATTCGTCCCAGAACAATTTATAGATCATCATCATTGCCTCACTCAGACGGTATTTGCTGAACAGGTCGTCCACTTCGGCAATCGTCTTGTCCAACTGCATCTTAAACCACTTAACAGCAGTTGCCGATGCTTCCGGCTGTGCGATCGTATCGTCTACCGTCCAACCTTTGATCAGACGAAAGGCATTCCATATCTTATTATTAAAATTACGTCCCTGTTCGCACAATGCCTCATCGAAAGGAATATCGTTTCCGGCAGGTGCAGCCATCATCAGCCCCATACGGACACCATCGGCTCCATACTGTTCAATCAGCAGCAACGGATCGGGAGAGTTTCCCAATGACTTGGACATCTTACGTCCCAGCTTGTCGCGAACGATACCGGTAAAGTACACATTCTTGAACGGCATATCTTTACGGTACTCATAACCGGCCATGATCATACGGGCAACCCAGAAGAAGATGATATCCGGTCCTGTCACCAGGTCGCTGGTCGGATAGTAGTAATTGATTTCTTCGTTATCCGGATTATTGATACCGTCGAACAAAGAGATCGGCCACAACCAGGAAGAGAACCAGGTATCCAGACAGTCGTCGTCCTGACGCAGGTCGGCCATAGTCAATGCCGGATTCTTCTCTTTTGCCAGTTCCAATGCTTTTTCTGCTGTCTCAGCTACTACATAGCCACCTTCCGGCAGATAATAAGCCGGGATGCGGTGTCCCCACCATAACTGACGGCTGATACACCAGTCCTTGATGTTTTCCATCCAGTGACGGTACGTATTCTTGAACTTAGGCGGATAGAATTTAAGTTCGTCATTCATAACCGGTTCCAAAGCAATCTGGGCCAGATGTTCCATTTTCAGGAACCACTGCATAGACAACTTCGGTTCGATAGGAACGTTTGTACGTTCGGAATAACCGACCTTGTTTTCGTAGGCTTCTACTTTTTCCAGCAAGCCGGCTGCTTCCAGGTCTTTCTCGATCTGTTCACGAACATCGAAACGATCCATACCGATATATAAGCCGGCTGCTTCGCTCAATGTACCGTTATCGTTGAAAATATCGATGGATGGCAAGTTATATTTCTCGCCCAGCATATAGTCATTTACATCATGCGCCGGAGTTACCTTCAGACAACCTGTACCGAATTCGATATCTACATAATCGTCTTCGATAACCGGAATCACGCGGTTTACCAGAGGAACGATCACCTTCTTACCCCTCAGATGTTGGTTCTTCGGGTCGTTCGGATTGATACACATGGCAGTATCGCCCATGATCGTTTCCGGACGGGTGGTTGCAACAACAGCGTAACCGTCTTCGCCTTCGATCTTATAACGAAGATAATATAATTTACTATGTTCTTCCTTATAAATTACTTCTTCATCGGAAAGAGCAGTCAGAGCTTTCGGATCCCAGTTTACCATACGTACACCGCGATAGATCAGTCCCTTTTCAAACAGGTCCACGAATACTTTCAATACGCTTTCCGAACGTTTTTCGTCCATCGTGAAAGCCGTACGGTCCCAATCGCAGGATGCACCCAGTTTGCGCAACTGTTTCAGGATAATACCTCCGTGTTCTTCTTTCCATTCCCAGGCATGTTTCAAAAACTCGTCGCGGGTCAGGTCCGTTTTCTTGATTCCCTGCTGAGCCAGTCTGTTTACAACCTTTGCTTCAGTAGCGATAGAAGCATGGTCGGTGCCCGGCACCCAGCAAGCATTCTTTCCAAGCATGCGGGCACGACGGATCAGGATATCCTGAATGGTATTGTTAAGCATGTGTCCCATATGAAGTACGCCGGTGACGTTAGGGGGCGGAATGACGATTGTGTACGGCTCACGGCCGTCTGGTTTCGACTTGAAGAAGCCGTTATCCAACCAATACTGATACCACTTTCCCTCTACTTCGGCGGGGTTGTACTTACTTGCAATTTCCATATTGTTTTGTTCTAATTATATCCTTATTAAACACAGGCCAGTCAGCCTGTTATTTTTGAGTTGCAAAGGTACAAAAAATATTATCATATAGCATGTTCCGCCTATAAAATCAGGATACATCAGTCATTGATCCCTACACCGAACTGCGTCTGTTGCCTTTCAACATCTTTCACTTTCAATTGATTTAATTCTTTACGTAAACGTTCGTTCTCCCTTTCCAGATCACTTTTGTTAGTGGAAAGATTAACTACAGAGCGGGATTGTCCGGATAAGGATAACTCTTTCTGTGAGAAAACTTCTTTTTGATCATTTGCTACACTTTCAAACTCCAGTATCCCCTCCAACGGACGTGACTGGCCCGGATTTTGCATGGAAGCACTGATTTTGATTTTACCCGACTTTGTTGTCGATTGTACCAGGACCGGAGCAGTCCCCCAAACGACCAGACACGGATTCGTACCCACGGAAGCCTCTCCCAGCAAACGTCCCTCACCTTCTATCTCAAACCGGACAACTGAATTATTCAAACGTTTCACCGTTCCACGCTTATCTACGATTTCGGCAATGATAGTTACCACATCGGAGCCATCCGCTTTCAAAGGAACCTGCTCATTGTCCAGACGAAGAGAAATATGGTCTGCCTGACCGGACGGATAGCGTTTATCGCTCACTACGACTTTCCCGTCTATCAATCCCTCGGCCAGCAGATATGCATCATCCTGCCTTCCCGAACGTGCCATCGCTTTCCATTCCATAAAATGAAATGCATCCGCAAAAGTTATTATAGGAGAAGGCATACCTTTATGATCAGGGTCTTTCTTATAAATATACTCTTTCCCATTCTTGAAGACTGTTAAACGTACTTCATCACAATTGGAATACACAGTCACATCTTTCGGTGAAAAAGGTGTAAGTTCATGTGCTATATAGATCATTGGTCCATTATCCGCAATCAAATCGCTTTTTTCCGGAGAACGCTGCGACATAAACATATAATAAGACGCTTTCGGCTGGCGAAAAGCATCCATAATTCCGCCATAAAAAGGATCGGCATGATAACCGCGCTGATGATCGAACGAATGCCAGAAACAGGCACCGACTATCTGACCGGGCTTATTGCAGATCGTTTCATAACATAAAACCGGATAATCCTTTACATAAGACGGATTCGCATAATGCTCCGCCTGAAGCAGCATCGGTACTTCTCCCCATCCCCGTGCCACACGGCTATCCGAGTTCTGGGCGTTCCAATCGTCGACATTATCCCCCCATTCACGAATGAAATAGGTTTTATCTGTCCGTAATTTCGATTCGATCGGACGCAGTAACAAGGAGTAGTAATGATCACCTTCCGCCCCGTCATCACAGGCCGCAATACTATAGGGATACGGATATTCTTGCCGGCATATATCCAATGCCTTTTTGGCAAAGTCCTCCGGATAATGCGTCTCATTCAGGATTGGTTCCCAGAAGAACAAAGAGGCATGATTACGATGTATACGGATCATATTCCGTATATCCGAATAAACACGCTCTCCAAAAACCGGTTCTTTATTCCAGAACTGCCAACCCGGAACTTCTACCAGTGCAAACAAACCTAATTCATCACAAGCATCCATAAAAGCCGGGTCTATCACATAATGGGTACGAATAACCTTCAACCCCGTATCACGCAGTTTTTTGGCATCCCGCCATTGCATTGAATTCGGCAAAGCATTACCCAAAACAGCAAAATCCTGGTGCCGGTTTGTTCCCATGATCTTTCCTTCGTAAGGTTTTCCGTTTATCCATAAACCTTCCGTTTGTTTAAATTCGATACTTCTGATACCGATTCTCTGACGATAGCCATCCACAATCCGGTCATTAGCACCTTTGACCATCACTTCCAAATCATATAAATAAGGATGATCGGGACTCCATAAAGAAGGTGCGTTAATTTTCATCGAACCAACAGCATACGAAGCATTTCCCCTCTTCACTGTCAACTTCTTCGATACACGCTTGACAAGTTCACCAGATTTCCTTTTCAACTCAAAAGTAACCATAACATTCTTATCGCTTACCGAACTATTCCGGATATGGGCTTTTAGATTGACAAGGGCACTTTTTTCAGACACATCCGCATAAGAAACAAACAGGCCGCCCCCCGCAACTTCATTTTCATAATTTGCATTGGTTATAAACACATCATTATGTGCAATCAGCCAGCAATCACGGTAAATGCCTCCGAAATAAGTAAAGTCCAGCATATTTTGCGGTTTACCGACCGGATAAGAAGGGTCATCACTATTATCTGCCTTTACTGCTATTACATTTTCTTCTCCCCACTTCAGGAGATTAGTTACATCTAAAATAACAGGTAAATATCCACCATAATGCTTTTTCAATAATTGCCCATTCACATAGACTTCACTTTTCCCCATTATCGCTTCAAAATGTATAAACATTTGTTTTCCTTTCAACCGTTCATCCGGAGTAAAATGTTTACGATACCAGGCAATGCCCTGATAATTAGCACAACCACTGGCTTCCTCCGGCAGATACTCCAATCCATGCGGAACAGAGACCACCTCCCAACCGGAGTCATCAAAATTCACAGTATAGGGCATCCCCGGCACGTCACCTTTAATAAATCTCCATGCCAGATTCATGGAATAAACCTCACGTCCGGTATTAGGCAACTCATAAAAACCGGCAGTCGAGAACTCCGGCAAGTTTGAGGCTGACAGATTGAATGTCAATAAGAGAAAGAGTAACGCTAAAATATTCTTTTTCATAAAATAGTCTGTTATTAGAATCAATCACTTTTACTTTCAAAAGGAAACCCCGCATCTTCATCCGCAAATTAAGATCCGGGGTTCTCCAACCTAATTAGTAATCAGTATTACCAATCTTTATTCTGCACCAGATTTGAATTATTATCTATGGCTTCCTGAGGAACCGGGAACAAATACATCTTATCATTCCAGAAACGTTCTTCCACAAACTTATTATCCATAGCTTCACTAATCGCTTTCAAACGTGCACCGTATACTTTGCCGGATTTCACCTTATCTGCAATACGCCAACGAATAATATCATAATAACGCAAACCTTCAAAGGCCGTTTCTATCCGTCTTTCATGGCGTAACTTTTCACGCAGTACAGATTGGGAAGCAATTACAATATCAGGCATCCCCGCCCGTTGACGGATTTGGTTAATCAACGTAACCGCTTCACCCAAATCCTGACCGGATTCGATCAAAGCCTCCGCCCGCATCAAAAGGACATCTCCATAACGCAAAATAGTCAAATTCTTCTGACCACGTGTACGGTCTGCATATTCTCCCTGCAAATCCACCCACTTCGTGACCAGAAAGCCGGTCATATGAGTTTCTTTCTTTACATAATCCTTACTGTCCGGATCGTCAACACCATAGCGTGAAAGAACATTTCCACCCACTTTCCACTCCCAATACGGCCACATGATCGTAGCTGCCAGACGAGGATCGCGGAAATCATATTCTCCGCGATGCGTTTCAGCTTCCGCATCTTTCCTTTTCTGGAAATATTCACACCCCAGAGATTCGCATTCGGAAACCGGATGACCGTTCACACATTCATAATCGTCCACCAACTCCTGCAACCCCAACACATGGGACCAACCGGCATAAATGGAAGAGGCCGGAGACAGGTTACGGTTCAGTTCATGTACAACCAACGGAGAGCTATATTGATGTTCAAAAATCACTTCCTTATTACTGCCATCAGCCTGTGGACGGAATAATTCTTCATAACTGGGATGAAGCTCGTATTTTCCGGCTTTAATCACCTCATTCGTATAATAAAGAACCTTTTCATAATTCTTTTCATGTAGATAAATACGGGAAAGAAATGCATTTACTACCTGCTTGTTAACACGACCGGTTTCCGTTATAGCAACCTTCTCAATATTCGGTAAAACTCCATCTTCCAACTCCTTCAATATAAAATCCAAAACTTCCTGGCGAGGCTGACGTGATGTCTCACGAGCTTCAGCCACACTCAAAGTCTTAGTAATCAAAGGTACATCTCCAAAAAAGAAAACCATATCATAATAAACAAATGCACGAATAAAACGTACTTCCGCATTAAAACGGAGATATTCTTCTTCCGATATCTGGTCTTTCGCTTTCTCGATCCCTTCCAGTATATAATTCAACTTGGCTATGGAAGCATACTTCCATTCATCCTTAACTGCTGCACTCTGAGTAGTATAAGTACCGTTACCCACTTCTTTATATTTGGCTTCACGATGTGTTGCATTATCACTGATACAATCACGAAGTACTACTTCGTTGGGTCCATACACATATTGATAAGCTCCCTTTACCATCATTTCCGTCTGGCTCTTATCGCTCCACCATTGATCTTCTGAAATCTGATCCAAAGGAGGAGTTGTCAGGAAACTGTCGCATGAAGAAACACCTAGCGCCATCATGGCCGCACATATATATATTTTTATTGATTTCATTTTTCCAGCTTATTAAAATTGAACATTCAAACCAAAAGAATACGTCCGGGCAAACGGATAAGACACTGATTTTTCAGACTCCGGATCCATACCCGGCACAAAATCAGAAACAGTAAACAAATTATTAGCAGAAAAATAGACACGGACTCTATCAAAACCCGCCGGTCTCAATATCTCACGCGGAATAGTATATCCGATCTGTAAATTCTTCATACGGAAATATCCGGCATTGATCATCCAGTAATCAGACTGCTGATAATTATGCGTTCCATCGTCCTTATTCAAAATACGCGGATATTTGGCTCCTGTATTTTCCGGTGTCCAGTAATCCAAATGATGTTCAAAGATAGAAGAATCATAAAACGGTCTGACAAAATTATCCATTATAACCCGATCTTTCTGCCCGATCCCTTGGAAGAACATATTCAAATCAAAGTTCTTGTAATCAAATCCCAGATTCACACCATACAAGAAATGCGGGTTCGGATCACCTATTACAACACGGTCGTTAGCATCGATCTTATTATCTCCATTCTGGTTTTTATAACGTATGTCACCGGCTGCCGTATTGGAATTCTGGAAAGGAGCATTGGCTACCTCTTCGTCAGACTGGAACAGTCCCATTGATTCATATCCATAGATCGAATTAAACGGTAATCCGACATCCGTGTATGTATTGGAACCTTTCCACGGCCCTGTACCTCCCAAATCAATAACTTCATTCCGGTTATCAGATAAATTACCTGAAATACTGTAACCGAAATCATTGATCCGATCATTCCAGCTCAGAGACAGTTCCCATCCTTTATTACGGACTTCACCGACATTCATATTCGGTTTACCGAATCCATATTCTAACGGAACAGGCATTTCCAACAAAATATCTTTAGTATTCTTGATATAATATTCACCGGTAAAATTCAAACGGCTGTTTAACACCTTTACATCTAAACCCAAGTTTAACATGTCGGAATGTTCCCAAGTCAGTTCCTGATTTCCGATCGTCTTCAAAGAAGCAATCTGCTGATAAGTATTGTTCAGTATCAGACCTCCTGTAGAAATCAATGTATAACTCGGATAAAGTCCTAATCCGGTCGCACTACCTGTTTGTCCCCAGGATGCCCTGATCTTTAGATCATCCAGCCAGCTACGTATACCTTTCATAAACGATTCCTGAGAAATTCTCCATGCAGCAGCCACAGAAGGGAAAGTGGACCAACGGCTTCCTTTGGCGAAACGGGAAGAAGCATCCGAACGCATACTCAATGACAAAATATATTTATTATCATAATCATAATTAATACGACCGATAAACGAAGCCAACGCCCAGTGTTCACCATTTCCGTCATTACTCCAGTTATCTTTCGGCCCTGGGTTCAATTCCCAGATAATATCAGTCGGATAACCGGAACGGGCACCTTTCAGCCAGTCGCTGTTCTCACTTTCCTGCTGATAACCTGCCAGGATATCCAGATTATGAATACCAAAACTCTTCTTATAATTCAACAATGCCTGCAAGTTATAATAAGCATTATAATCGCGACGATCTGAAAAACTATTCTCTCCGTTTTCAAAAACCTCCTGTGTAAAATAGTTTTTATAAAATACTTTACGGGCTCTGGATTCTTCATTTTTGAAAGTATATTTCACATTAGCTATTCCGGTAAACTTCAATCCGTCAATAATTTCATAATCCAGCTTGAAAATACCTGAAGCTTCATGCCTGTTCGTATATTTCTGCCCACCTTCATAAAGGGGAACCAATGGGTTTGTAAAGAATCCGGGATTATATCCGTATGAACCATCCGTATAATAGGCAACCATTGTCGGATCGGCCTGAATCAACTGTTTATAAATATCTTCCTGATTATTCAAGGCATCCATATCCCTCAGTTGATAACGTATATCAAAAGAGATACCAAACTTTTTGGTGATCGAAATATCCGTACTCGAACGCACATTGAATACATTCTGTTGAGTATTCGGGAAAATGCCAGTCTGATGATCTACACCCGCACTTACCAGATATCTCACTTTTTCCGTACCACCGGAAGCCTCCAGACCATGACGCGTCGTAACGCTGTTCTGTATCGCCAAATCCAACCAGTTTGTGTTCGGATAACGATTCAGATCCGTACCGTTGGCAAACTTTGAAATATCTTCATCGGTATAAATCGGAGCACGTCCCATATTTCTCTCCGCCTCATTCTTTATTCTTGCATATTCCGCTGAACTGATCGACTGCGGCATATACATCGGCGTATTAACTCCCACCGAGCCGTTATAACGGAAAGTTGGTTTACCCATCTTACCGCGTTTTGTGGTTATCAACAATACACCATTTGCGGCCCGTGAACCATAAATAGCCGAAGATGCTGCATCTTTCAGTACATTAATACTCTCAATATCTTCCGGATTCAAGAAGTTAAAATCGGCAGGAACTCCATCGACCAACACCAAAGGTTCAGAAGAATTATCCGACTTCAAAACGGAAGATCCGCGCAGTTGAAGTTTAGGGGATTCACCCGGGGCACCTTTTGCCGTTACACTCAAGCCCGGAATCTGCCCTTGCAGAGCTTCACCGACCGTCTGGACAGGACGGTTCTGAAGAACATCCGACTTAATCGTTGTCACAGCCGTAGCAATATTTCCCTTCCGTTGTGTACCGTATCCCACGACCACTACTTCATCCAGGTTCTGTGCATCCTCTTTCAGTACAATGGACCAGTTTTTTCTATTTTTTACCGGAATTTGCTGTTCTACATAACCAATGTATGAAATCACTAAGATATCATTATCCGAAGGCACTTCCAAACTAAAGTTACCTTCCATATCCGTGATCGTACCAACTGTTGTACCTTTAATAAAGACATTGGCTCCGATTACCGACAAGCCACTTTCATCGGTTACCGCCCCTTTGACCAGTTTACCGGATTGCTGGGATACTGCGGCTTGTGTTTGTGAGTGTTTCGTCAAAACAACATATCCGTCATCAAAAACAAATGACACGCCGGTTCCATCGAATATTCTGTTCAGACAGTCGCCGACTGTGTTATTCCCTTTCTTTAAAGAAACCGTTCTGTTTGCGTCAATCTCCCCTTTATTATAAACAAACATATAACCAGTTTCCTTTTCAACCTGTTTGATAAAGTCTCCGATCGTCATACGAGTGTTTGCAATATTTACTTTTGCCGTCTGCGAACTTAAATCCGACGCATAAGATGCAAAAATGCAGACAAACAGTAATAATGTAGAAATTCTCATAATATTTAAAAACTTCTTTAAATGTTTTCTTTGATACAAAAAGATTGACAAAGCATATTTTTCCATACCTTTGTAAAATTAAATGTTTAATACTTTTTTCGACTAAGAGTGTTAGATGTATAGCAGACAGGTGCTGGAACACCTGTCTGCTTTTTTATATAAAAAAGGCTTCTTATTTCTTTTAAATCATAGGCATCTTATTTTAAGGTTACACATATTTTCAGATTCTATTAAGTTAAACCCATCAGATCAAAAACGCCACTATAACCGGCAACAAATTAAACGTAATTTAACAAACAAGCCATATTTCCAGCGTTTAACTTTGATCACTCGCCGATCTTCTTCATGACTTTGTTTTGCATTACACAAGTATTGTTAAGGTCATACGAATGGCCGTCATAGACAATGCCACGACTCTGTAACAGATATTTTCGATATCAGAGTATTTATTGTAAAACAATCAGATTACGTTCATCATCCTTCGTATAAGTGAACGGATATACTATCTGTAATTTCCGCAAAACGCTTTCCACTCCATCCCTTTGTCTGAATTTTCCGGTATAACGGTAGTTACCCAGTTTCGTGTTTTTCACAACAATCGACACATCATAAAACAACTCCAGTTTCTTAATAATATCTGTTAACGACATATCATCAAAAACAAATACGCCCTCTCTCCACGACAGAAAATCGGTATTCTCAAATAAGGCAACTTCCGATGAAGAATCCGACACTATAATTTGCTGTTGCGGACGTAGTGAAAAAGTACGATTCCGGTCGTTTGCACAAGAAATGGAAACCGCTCCCTCAACCAAAGAGGTAACAAAATACTTTTCCGCCTCATAAGCGCTCACATTGAATTTTGTTCCGGTTACCTGTATATCCATTTTGCTTGTCTTGACAACAAAAGGTTTCTCCTTATTCTTTTCTACCTCGAAAAAAGCCTCTCCTTGCAGTTCAACCTCCCGTTGCTTCAAATCAAAACGTTCCGGATAGCGCAATGTTGAATTGGCATTCAACCAAACTTCCGTACCGTCGGCCAGCAATACCCTGGCACGCTGACCGGGCGGGGTTGAAAACTCCTGGTAACGGGCAAGTTCTTCGCCTCTTCCTCCCATATTTGTCATTAATAAATAAGTTGACAAAACAGAGAACACCATAATAGCCGCATAACCTGCTATTCTTCGCATATTAAATAAGAACGTGCGTTTTTTCCTCAAATGAACAAACGACTGGTATTGCATATCAGAAGCAGGATGCTCCTCCCGGACCATAGAAACAAGTGCCGACAGATTTTGTATATCGGCTGCTTCTTTCTTTAGTTCTGTATTTTCTTTTAATAACAGAAAAAGAGTTTGCTTTTCTTCTGATGAAATATCTCCTGTCAAATATTTAGATAACAGATCATGCATATTTTCTTCCATTTATAAAGTTAAACCCTTACCGGGAGACAGACCACTATAAAGCAGTTCAAAATAAACATTAATTAACCAAGAACAAAAGCAAGGGCAAGTAATCTTTCAGTTCTACACGTAGCTTTTTCAATGCTGTAACAATATGGTTTTCAACTGTATTTACAGATATTCCTAACTCTTCTGATATTTCTTTATACTTTAATCCCTCGATACGGCTTTTTATAAACACCTCCCGGCAACGTTCCGGCAATGTATCCAAAGCCCGCTGAATGATCTCCTGCAACTCCTTTTCCGAATGATATGAATACTCCATCGATTCCAAAGCATATAGTTTGAAACCCAATTCTTCTTTCATCTGAGCATTATATTCCTCTTCTATAAGTTTATGTCTCAGGAAATTCAGGCATCTGTTTTTAACCAGGGTAAACAAATAGGTAGTAAGTGTACAGGACAATTCAAGTTCATCTTTTTTCTCCCAAAGTACCAAAAAGACATCCTGCACTATATTTTCCACATCCTCATTTGCCGATATGTAATTCTTAGCAAATGCAAACATCTTCGGATAGTACAGCTTATATATTTTTTCAAATGTATCTTGGGGATAAACCATATCTAATTCTGCAAATTCTATACTTTAGCAAAAGTAACATATTATTCTAACTTTTAAACAATCGGGCAAGATTTATCACTTTTCTTTCCATTCCCATATGAATTTCAGGAACACTTTGTCAACACAACCTAGTCACTTTACTGATTGTTTCCCACTGCAATGGGGATTATTCCCCTTTGTAGTGGGGATTGTTCCCCTTTACAATGGGGAAAATTCCCCACGTAATAAAAAAATATGGGGAATTTAAACTGGGAAAAGAAACACAGATGATAGAAGTTACGGGGCAAAAACAACCGGGACAAACACCTTAGCCGTATCCACCTGCCAGTCCGGTCCTTTTTCAATCAGGCGGAGGGCTTCCTTATCGGCCGATTCACACAGGCTTTGTTTTACTTTCAAATCGACAGGGCGTCCTTTTTCATTGATATGGAATTCAACAACGACTGTTCCGCTCACTCCTTTGCAAAGGGAATCCTGCGGATGGATAAGTTCCTTTTTCAGATATTCGCGATAAGCTTCTTCGCCGATTACCGGCTGAAGTATATGCCGGGGCATCGAACGGGTTAAGGCCTTAGCTGCTACAGGAGCTTCCTCTTCCGCAACTATATCGGCTACAGCGACATCTTCACAAGGTGCGGAATAAACTGCTACCTGGGCTACAGAGGTTTCTGCAACAGCAGGAGCCGGTGGCTGAGGGATACCTTCAGAGACCTTCGCTTTGGTCTCCCCTGCTCCCGATGCGCTTTCCTGTTCTTGCATAGAGTCGGCTGCAATACCCGCCAACGGTGCTTGTTGTAACGGAGCCGCCTGTTCCTCCATAACAACCGCCAGCGGTGACTGTGCCGGCATACCTAATTGTCTGTCCAGCCAAAAATAACTACCGAAACCTAAACAAATCAACAGGCTGGCGGCAATACTCCATTTCGTTATGCTGTCGCGGTGCGAACGGGTACGGCGGGAAATCCGGCGGCGCATCTCTTCAATACATTCCACATGATTGCCCTTGACGGCCTGGAAACCGTCGAGCGCATCCGACAGGAAAGGATCTTTCATCGCCTCTTTTTCCAGGCGATGGGCTTCCTTGCCTTTTCGTGAGCCTTGTATGTATTGCATCAGACTTTTCATTGCGCCATTCTCTTTTCTATGCAACTTTTCAGATTGCGTTTGCCATTCTGAATATAACTTTTTACACTTTTCAGCTGATATCCGGTCTGTTCCATGATATCAGCGTACGACATTTCTTCCATAAAGAAAGAGAGGATACAACGCTGCTGCGGTTCGGGCAATTTCTCCATGCAATGTTTGAGGGCTGCCGTACAGGCATCGTCGCTTGTTTCTTCCTTATCTAATAGATGCAACAAATCGTAAGATTCCACAAACTGCCGGTCAAAATCGGTTGCAATCTCAGGATTTTCTTTCCGGAGCAACTGGAAACAATGGTTCTTCGCCACACTGTAAATCCAGGTTCTGAATTCCCGTATCTCGTAACGCGAAAGTTTGGGCAACAGGTCTTCAAATAATTGCATCACAGCATCCTGCGCCGTTTCCTCTTCCTGCAAGTATTTCAGACACAGGCCGTAAATCAACGGGATATAACGGTTATACAATTCACCGAAATAATCACTTTCCCCGGTTTCCTTATATAATCGTACTAACTCACTGTCGGAATAACTCGATATGTTACGTCTGAAAAATAGCAATTTGTCCCTGTTTTTTCTACAAATATAAACTTTAAATCTAAATGATTACAATAAAAGCAAAAATCCCGATTATCTACACCCGACTTAATTTTTACGACGATATTCAGTCGGTGTCATCCCGTAACTCTGTTTAAAAGCCGTACTAAAATAACGAGCGCTGGAAAAACCGGCACGATCTGCAACCTCCTGAATACTCATTTCTTTATGAGAGGAAAGCAGGCGGGTTGCCTCGACCATCCGGAACCTGATCACATAATCGCCAATTGAAATATCCGACAAATGGCAAAACTTGCTGTAAAGCGTCGTACGGCTCATAGCCATCCCTGAAGCAATAAAAGCTACATTCAAATCCGGATTAGTCAGATTCTCACGAATCAACGTATTCAATTTTTGCATAAACTGTTCATCCGCATTACTTACAGCATCCTCTTTAGGAGAGAACAGACAACCGGATTCCCGATAACGTGCACGAAGCTGATCGCGTTGTTTCAATATATTCTGCAAAATTACTAACAAAGAATCTACATCAAACGGCTTTGCCAGGTATATATCCGCACCAGACTTATACCCTTCGAGCGAACTCGCCTGATCTGCTCGGGCTGTAAGTAAAACGACAGGTATATGACTAACTGTCACATCGTTTTTGATCCGGCGACACAGTTCATAGCCATCTGTCCGAGGCATCATCACATCACTCACTATAATATCCGGCTGATATTGCCCCAAAAGTTCCCATGCTTCTTCTCCGTCTGCTGCCACATAAATTTCTTTAAACTCAGCCTGCAAAACACCGGACAGATAGTTGCGTAAATCTGTTTCATCTTCGGCCACTAGTAAGGTGTATTTCGCAAGCGATATATCGGCTTGCCCTACCCCAGCATTCTCTGCCGTCACACCGGCATTCTCCAGACCAAAACCGACTACCTCACTCGACTCTCCCGAGACAGAGGCCTGTTCCAGCGGCAGATCGAAATAGAAAGTCGCACCACCGTCTTCATTATTATAAGCCCCAATATTACCTCCATGCAACTCCACTAATTTACGAGCATAAGCCAATCCGATTCCACTACCTTTACGATCATGGTCACCTTGATAAAAACGGGAAAAAAGACGGTCCATATCTACATGTTCCAATCCAATACCTTGGTCAGCAAGAGAAATACGCACATTTGTTCCTATGCGTTCTGTACAAATAACTAACAGAGTATTCGGTTCGCTGAACTTCATCGCGTTTATCAATAAGTTAGATAAAACGACACGACATTTAGAAGCATCGAAGGGGACTTTCTCCACTGAAGTATCCAACTTGAATTCCAGGCAAATTCCACGAGCTTCAAATTCTGGAATGAAATCATCTGTTACCGACCCTATCCAATCATTGAGATTGTAAAAACAGATATCCATGACATCACCGTTCGTGTCCGATTTTTGGGCATCGAGCACCATATCTACTATTTCCCGCATCCGGCTGGTCTGCAACAACAAGCCGTTCAATTGGCGAGACACATCTTCATCCGTCACTTTTCCGGATTTCAACAAACGTTTAAGTGGGGCATAAATCAAGGTCAGTGGCGTACGCAGTTCATGACTGATATTAACCATAAAGCGAACTTTCTCCTCATAGAACTTACGTTCATGTTCTTTCATCGCCCAAGCAAGTTCGCGCTCCTTCTTCTCCATTATCAAACGGATACCCCATCCGGTTATTATCAGAACTACGGCAATCATTAATGCTATAAACCATACCCGCTGCCACAAAGGAGGAACCACATTAACGGTTAATAATTTCAATGGTACACTCCAATCTCCGTTCCTCTTCCCATACGAAACCCATAATTCATAATTACCAGGAGTAAGAGCCGGAAACGAAAATGCATGGCTGGAAGTCTCCAATAGTTCCTCACGATCCCCCTTAATGGCAAAACGGAACAATTTTTTCCGCATCAAATCCTTCTCTTTTACGATGACACTCAGTCCCAGAGAAGCATAATCCCATGGGATGGAAATGACTTGTTCTCCAAATATGCCGTCCGGATGAATTGGCGAACCATCCAAAGCCAGATTGATCAAACTGACGGAAAAATCTTCTTCCTTTTGGAATTCCTGATCAGGTCGTATTCTTACAACTCCATCCACACCTGCAATATAAATATCTCCGGAAGAGGTTTTTAAAGCCGGCTGCGGTAAAAACTCACGTGTAAAAACACCATCGGATTCTCCGAAAACGATCACACGTTCCTCCTGAGAAACATACGCATATAACCCTTCATGAGTACTCACCCAAAGACGATCATAAGTATCGAAAGCTAAAGACGTAATCCCGATAAAACGCTTCGTATCAACAGTATCTATCTTTTGTGTAATGCGGTCATATACATATAATCCGGAAGAAGTCCCCAACCAAAAACGTTTATCTTTATCTTGTTTTACCGAAATAATTGTTCCGAATTCTTCCTTTGTCACGAATAGCGGACGTAACTGTTTATGCGGAAAGTCCAACACATATATAGCCTTAGAAGAACTTATGTAACACGAATCGCCAGAAACAAAACAAGGAGCTAAAAAATTATGAGGTATCATATCTTCCGGCAAAGATTCGAATTGTTGTTTTTTTGTGTCATACACACAAAAATAATTGTCTGTTAAAAGGTAAAAACGGTTTTCATCCACACGATACAAACGAACCGCATTCCCCAGCAGAAATAAATCATTTCGAACATTCCCCCAGTTTAACCGGAACTCCCGGCATTCTCCGGTCGTTTTATTAAAAAGACAAAGCCCGACACCAAATAAAGACAACAACAATTCCGAGTCACTATAGGGCATAATGGAAACAATTTTCATATCCGATGTTTTAGGATATTTCTGAAACATTTCCTTTACCGGATCAAACAAATTAAGACCACCACCATCTGTTCCCATCCAGATTTTCCCGTCCGTATCTTCATACATGGAAGTAACCGACTGGAAACTTAATCCATAAGACACCCCGGGAGGAGCATCCCGATAGGTAGTCATAAAAACGGGTTTGATTCCTATCAGTCCCCCCCGGATACTACCAGCCCATATGTTATCTTCATCATCAATGTAAAGACTGGCAAAAGAATTTACCGGAAGAGAGTGATGATCGCCGGGCAGATGCATGATAGCTTTCACAGACTTATTCTTGTAATTATAAATATTGATACCTCCTCCATCTGTCGCCAGCCAAAGTTCACCATCTTTTTCCCGCATATCCTGTACAATATTATGAGTCAATCTGTCTGGTGCTTCCAGATGTTCCAATAGCTCTCCGTCATAACTATAGCAATATACACCTTTATTATAAACTGCCACCCAAATCCTCTGCTGTGAATCCAGATACATCGAAGAAATATTCTTTTCTTGAATAAACGAGACCTGCTCTATCTCTCCGGTATCCGGATAATACCACCAAAGCCCACTTCCCAAAGAAGAAAACAAAACCTTCCTATCCTCTTTATTATACAAAAAAGCATAATTGGGTAATAAATCAGGTAACTGCCCCTTTTCCGGACATTTAAAAATCCTTTTTTCTGCATAGGAATAACAAAATCCCCCTTTCTTTCCTAAAAAATAGATTCCATCCGGCATAAGAAAACAACAAGTTACAACCACCGGTTCACCATCTATTTTCTGACGTATAAATTTTCGGGTATCACGATCGAAATAAGCGAGTCCGCGACTGATTCCAACCCAAATATGTCTTTCCGCATCTTCTTCCAGAAAAACGATGTCATTATAAGGGAGAGAATGCGGATTGTCTTTTTCCTCCTGATAAACCGTTACCTTTTCCCTGTCAAAACGATTTAACCCGAAGCGGGTACCGATCCATATAACGCCCCTGTCATCTACCAATACACACTTTACAGAAGACTGCGATAATCCGTCCTGTAAAGAAATCTGTTTAAAATAATATTTGGGGGTTGCACAAAGCCCCCCCGTTAAGAATATAAAAAACAATAATAGATTTAATTGTGAATACTTCCCTAATATTTGCATAACTATATATCACCCATTGTTCGACAAAAATACAAAATCGTCCGAAATACAATACCTGTATAGCATAAAAAAACGATTCCTGAATTTTCCAGAACGATATCGAACATAGGGAAATACCCCAAAAGCATAGATTTGCAACAGGTAAAATTAAACAAAAAGTGTACTATTAAAAGTTTTTTATGTTACTCAGAGTTGGTATATATTCTATTTTTTTGATTATGATGCTCGTTAAATGCATCTTACCGGACGAAAAGCCGGAAATCATTCCTTTACCTCAACAGAGTGTATTAGATAAAGGGGATTTTATATTCGATCCAACAACCCTTATTAGTGTCGAAAATGAAAAACAGGCTATGATTGCCCAAGAATTGACCGATATATTTAATCAAGCAGCCGGATTCAGTCCTCAAATAGCGATACAAGAAAAACAGGCTGATATCATATTCCGTACAGACATGAGTTTGTCGGCAGAACATTATAAACTAAACATCAGTCCATCCTGTATTCTGGTAGAAGCTTCAGGAAACAAAGGATTTTTTTACGCGATACAAACTTTGCGCTTTCTGCTTCCTCCGGCAATAAACAGCCAAACACCGGTAAAAAACATTCAATGGAATGTTCCGGGAATGACTATACATGACGGTCCCCGATATAACAATCGGACAATAGTACTACACACACCTTTCAATCTCATCCCAAAGAATAATCTCGAACAATTAATCGATTGTATGGCCATGTTAAAAATAAACCGACTTCATTTTATACAAGAACCTTACGATAGAACACCAGAAATACAGCAGGGATTAGAAAACATGACTTCATATGCCCATTCTAAAAAGATTACGATTTCAAGCGGGATGACGCGATCAGATGGCATTATATCCAATCTTCCTTTCTATGTGGAACAAATCATCCGGAAATCCAATATCAGCGATTCCAAGGACGACAGAAAACTATTATTTAAACATTTAGCCTCTATTGCCGAAAAAAGCTGGTCAAATCCTCTAGAAACAGAAGGCAATAATAATTCCAAAAGAGTGGATATGCTCGCTTTATATATAGGAAGCAAGACTTTATAACGGTAGAAAAAAAATAATGCAAGAAAACCCTGCAAGAGTTCTCCCGAATACTTGCAGGGTAATTAAGGTCTATTTAAATTATGTTGAATATACTATTCTAAAGCCGGTGCACTTGCCTTTGTCGGCCAGTAAGGATTCTGATACGAATTAGACGTTTCCAATTTTGAATCAGGAGAAGCTAATGTCAACTCAAGAACAGAATATGGTGATAAGTAATAAGCTTTTCTCCACTGATATCCGTCCCAAACTTCATTGTTTTCTTTGATTACACGGTATGGGCGGATGTATTTGCTGTCCTTTCTGTTTGAGATATTGGCATCCCCCTTGCCTTCAGCCTGTTCGATCAAGGCGGATTCGTCAGTCACGTTGCCTTTCTCATCGACTTTCAAATAAGCTTCATCCTTATACATTTGCGTCCAGAAATTGACACCTTCAGGAATATATTTACCCATATTTTCAGGGAATAGGGCATCAAATGCTCTCCAACGGATCAAGTCGCTCTTTCTTCTTCCTTCGCCGATAAATTCACAACGACGTTCACGGCGGATGTTATACATAGTCGCATCTACTTTTTCGGAACCGGAATAAACTGCCCAGTCCGGTTCTTTTGAAAGATCGGTTGCTGCAATAGTCTTTTTAAAATCAGGATCTATACCAGCACGTTCACGCAACTGTCTCCAATAAGATGCTGCCGTCCCGTCAATTGATCCGTTTTTCAAATAAGAAGCTTCCAGATAGTTCAAATACGCTTCAGCGGCACGGGCTACTACAATACCGTTAGTTCCGCGTACGCCATTACGAATCTGTGAAAAATCATAGCAATAGTGTTTACGCTGGCGGAACCCTGTACGGTCGCGGTGTTCGGTCAATGCCACAACTGTCGGTGCTTCAAAAAGATTTAAAGAATCTTCATTGACTACAACAGTTGATTCACCAAACACGAACAACTGTAAACGTCCGTCGCGTCCTTCTTTTTGCAAATCAATTGTTACGTCACCTTTATATCCGGAATTGGCAGCATAGATCGGTAAACCGTTTTCCATCAGGAATGCATCTACATAACTTTTTGTCATACCGTTATTACCACCTTCCATGATATAAGCCATGAAACCATGTGTTATACTTAAGTCTGAATCAAACTGACGCCACATCAAGACTTCATCTAAAGAACTTGGATCAGGCATTGAAAACATTTCAAAATAAGGATTCCAACCGTAAATCTGGTTGATTGCCGGATTCAACACTTTTGTATTTTGTACCAGACTATGATTGTCTGCTACTTCTTTCGCTGCACTCATTGCTTCAGTCAGGAAGAAGTCGATTTCACTGTCGATGTTAAATGTTTTGCCTGCATTGTAAGCCATGTTCGCTCCCGGCCATCCGGATTCACCCGGTACACGCGGCGTACCTTTGTGGTATTTCTCGAATGTCGCTTCGTATAAAGCTACGCGCGATTTCACCAAAAGTGCCATTTCTTTACCGATACGCACCTTGTTGAATGCCGTACCCGGTTTTAACAAAGAGATGGCTCTGTCCAAATCTTCCAGAATAAAACGGGCTACTTCATTGCGGGGGGCACGTTTGCTGAATTCCACCAGTTCTTCTGTTTTATCTTCCGGTACAGTTGTAACGATGGGGAAGTCACCATAGGTGCACAGGCGGTCGAAATAAGCAGTAGCTCGCAAGAAATAAATTTCACCTATATAATGGTTGATATCTTCCGTTGCACCGGAGATAACACCAGCTTCCTTCTTCGGCAATACTTGTTCAAGGAAGTAATTCATAGCACGGATCAGACTAAAATCAGGGCCACCAGAAGAAGGAACCAACCAACGATCTGCTGCAAAATAACCTGTGTTGGCTTCACCTACCACCATATTGTCCGTATCACCGTCAACATTCAAAGGCCCGGCATTATAGGCAGCATCATTTGTTGCAATAAGAGAGGTGTAATAATTGATAGCATAAGCTCCCAATTCTTCAGCAGAATTAAAATATTGCGCTGGGGTAATGTTTGAAATCGGTTCCCTATCCAAAAAATCGTTACATGACGATGTCAGTATACCGCAAGCTGCCACTATAGGAAAAATATATATTTTTTTTAAATTCAGTTTCATAATCCTCATTATTTAGAAATTAACATTCAGACCTACAGAAATCGTTTTACACAGCGGATACAATTTACCGTCTCCCCAATCTCCACCTAATGTTTCAGGGTCAAATACACCGGTAATATCAGAAATAGTCAGTAAGTTATCTCCTGAAATATATAATCTGACAGAAGACATACCGGCCTTAGAAATCCACTGTTGAGGCAATGTATAACCTAACTGTATATTTTTCATACGGATATAAGCCGCATTCTGTAAGTATCCACTTTGACGTTGTTGGTTCTTACCTCCATCAAAGCTGGCACGCGGATAATAAGCGTTCAAATTAGCACCCAACGGATCATTTTCACCACGCCAGAAATCCCAGTGTTCTTTGAAACCGGCTGATTGCCACATACCACCGTTTGCCCCCCAGAAATACGGACCATCCAACCAATAATCACGTTTACCGATACCTTGGAAGAATACAGAGAAGTCAAAACCTTTCCAAGCTGCATCCAAAGTTAAACCGAAATTGTAACGTGGTGTACTATTACCGATGATAGAACGGTCACCCGGATTATCTACCGTATTACCGCCTGTGTTAACAACACCATCACCGTTTAAATCTTTATACATCACATCACCTGGGCTCCAGCTCGATCCCCAACTCGGTTTATTGTTAGCCAAATGAGCATCCATCTGTTCCTGAGTTTGAGCAATACCCACAGTCGTATATCCCCAGATTTCATTCAACATTTTACCGCTGTAATGAGCGATATCTAATGATCTTGATTCATTCGGATATCTAGTTATCTTCTGTCTTGCATCAGACAAAACAAATTTAGCTCCATAACTAACATCACCTATACGATCTCTCCATGAGAGTTCCAGCTCAAAACCGTATGATTTCATATCTGAGTTATTGATTTTCGGAGGAGTTGTCCCTAAAACACTTGGTAATTCAGGAGCCGGTCCGATCATATCATACGTATAACGTGTAAAGTAATCGAATGATCCGGTCAAACGGTTATTCAGTAAAGACCAATCCAAACCAACGTCCCAGGTTTCAACTGTTTCCCAAGTCTTCAATGAACTTACGATTGATGGTAATCCGGCTACATTCGGTTTCAAACCATTTACCAACCAACGGCCATTGGCTGTTCCGACCGGCATTGTCTGATAGAATGGATACCAAGCATCGTTTGTATCCGTATTACCCAACTGTCCCCAAGATCCTCTCACTTTTAATGTGCTGAAAATATCAGACAGATTACCAAAGAATTCTTCACGGGCAATATTCCATCCGGCTGATACAGAAGGGAAGAATCCCCAGCGCTGATCACCTATAAAACGGGAAGATCCGTCATAACGCCCGTTCAGCTCAACCATGTAACGATCTTTATAATTGTAGTTGATACGACCGAAGAAACCGGCAACTGAATTTTCGGCCTTACCACCACCTACTTTTTGTTCAGATGTAGTTTGATTTATTGTAGGTACTTCCGGAGAGATGATCTTATCTCCTTGCCCATAAAGATTATCTGTTCTCGTTAATTCGGCATTAAACCCAACCATCACTTTGAAGAAGTGATCATTGATTGTTTTCTGGTAATCCGTATAAATATTTGTTGTAAAATAATCTTCTGTATACCTGCTTTCCGAAATGCGACTGGCTCCCGGTGAATAAGAAGCTCCGCCATCCCAGCTTATGGCATAAGGTTGGTTATTAGCATCGTATGCATAAACTGGCAACACTGCCCAGTGCTGATTGTTTGTATGCGTACGCATATTCCCATCAATATTGATTGTCCAATCTTTGATCGGTTCGAATCTTAAACCCATTTGTTGAGTGTAATAATTCTTTTGCTGTGTCTGTACACCACCTTCTTCCATCTGTGTCAACTCCATACCTTCGGTTAAATGTCCATTATCATCATATACCGGACAGGTCGGCCAGCGGCGAGCAATATTATGGAAGAACAATCCCGTCATATAAGTCGGACGATCGTAATCTTCACGTGTCCATTTACTTGTATAATTTAAAGTAACCCATTTTGCCAATTGAGCTGTTATTTTAGCATCCAATGTGTATCGCTGGAAATTATCCGATCCATGGCGTATCAAACCATTCTGATCCAAAAAACTACCACTGACACGGTAAGTCAGTTTTTCCGTACCGCCACTTACACTTAAATTATGCTCGTGTGAAGGCGCCCAATTACGATATACTTCAGCAAACCAGTCTGTATTAGCATTAGCCCCACTATACATTTCCCACTTATTTTGAGAATTGGGAGTAGAAACGGTTGTTATCTTACCAGCCTGATAATCCTGAATACGCTGCATGACATCAGCACTAAATACCGGACTCTGACCAGCATTGGCAGCTGCTGCATTAAAATATTGTGCAAACTGATAAGAATCCATCATTTCCGGTATCTGCAAAGCATCTGTGAAACGAACATTACCAGAATAACTTACGTTGGTTTTACCTGCTTTTCCACCTTTTGTCTTAATCAAAATCACACCAAACGATGCACGCGAACCATAAATAGAAGACGCTGCAGCGTCTTTCAAAACAGAAACCGATTCGATATCATTCGGATTGACAGTATTCATATTACCTTCAATACCATCAATCAATACTAATGGTTTCGAACCGGAACCGTCACCGATAGTACCAGCACCACGAATATTGAAATTCATTTCATTATCAAGCGTACCACCACCTGAATTTACAGAAAAGTTCAAACCGGGAACTACACCTTGCAAAGCTTGCGAAACATTCTGAACCGGACGAGATTCGAGCACTTCTGCATCCACCATACTGACCGACCCAGTTAAATTAACCTTTTTCTGTGTACCAAAACCTACAACTACCACTTCATCAAGTGTTTGTGTATCTTCCTTAAGTACAATTTTAATAGGGCTTTGTCCTGTGTACTTCACTTCTTGGGTAACATAACCGATAAAAGAAATTTGGATCAAATCCCCTTTTTTAACATGAGATAGTTCAAAATTTCCATTCATGTCCGTAACAGTTCCATTTGTAGTTCCTTTTACGACAACAGAAGCACCGGTTACAGGCCCAAACTCATCTTCAATAGTCCCTGTAAGTTTGTCTGTTTGTTGAGTAATAGTTGTTGCTGCACTCACTTCCATAGCATGAAGTTGCCCTCCATAAGAAAAGGCTAACGAAAGCAACAAAACACCAACTGTTTGCATTTTTTTTAGCATAGCATTACTTTTAATTATTAAAACTAGGTTAACTATAAGGAATAACTTATGTTAATCAAAAGATTATGAACTTTGACGCCAATCATATTTATATTTGTTTTTATATTAGTTCTGGTAGGACTCAGTCCTTATTTTTCAATACCCATAAAGTTTACAAGCCTGTTTCATTTACTTTAAAAACGTATGATTAGATTTTATTATAAAAGCTGATTTTCTTTTTGCTTTTTAAATATACCTTCTGTTGCTATTTTATTTTTTAAATATTTGAAAGGTTAAAATGTGATATATTTAAAAATAATATATATATTTGCACCGAAAACAAAAATAGTTCTACCAGAACTATGGTATTCCTTATTATATTCTATCTCTTGAAATTTCAGGGCAACCGCACCAAATTGTTTGAAAAGCCAACAGCAAAGACTTTTGGAGATCCGAAAAGCCCTTGTTTTTAGAAAAATCTATCTCCCAATGGAGTTTTATAAATTTACTTTCACCTTTCACCATCTATAACATATTATAAAGCAGGTAATTGCAGTGAAGGAAGAGTGAGGGGTGAAAAAACGGAGATGTTTGTCGCGAGCATCATACCAGTTTAGGAGGGATGAGTTCCTGGCTGTCCAGGCGAGAATATATTGCACGATTACGAAAGAAAGGAGTGGAAAATATGCATTTCCCCACTTTTCCCATGCCTATGGGGATTTTTCCCCACAAGCATGGGGAATATGCCCCACTGATATGGGGAAAAATCCCCACTATGGTGGGGAAATCTCTAACTTATCCAGCAATACATCATGTTCCACACCTTACGACATAAGAGGGGCAAACATCCCTTCCAATAAAAATAAAATAACAACTAATACAATCTTAACATAATACATAACCCGACATTTAAGATATGTAAAATTAATATTACAACAACCACATCACATAAATATTGATTTTTAAGCATTATAAACATTCAGTTATTATCACTTCTTTATTAAAAAAGGCACTGCTTTCACAAGCAACGCCTTTCTTTATATAACTAACCTGTAGAAACAAATTACATTCTATTTACTACAAACTAATTAGCATTCATGGTATTCTTTCCTAGCTATCGCAGTAGAAAAGATAATATTCATAAAGTTAACATAAACTAGTATCTTCTATAAAAATCCCAATAACATCATTTGTAATCATTGTCAATATTTTGTTTGGTGAAACAAATGTACATATTTTAAAATTAAATTCACAAATAATGGAAATCTGGTATTATAATAGAGAAGTCCAGCCTTATTTATCTTTTTGTCAACTTATTTTAGGACGGGAGGAAAGACGCGAACAAACACGTGCTGACTGTGAAAAAAATCACAAAATAAGGTATCCCTTACATATTAATAACTAAGATATACAAACACGGCTTGCAACATTCCGCAAATGCCAGTATCTTTGTAAATTATTTATTAAATAAAATGGGAAGACGCTCAGGTTACAAAGACACAAATCTCAAAAAAGCCCCTCGCGGACGCAAAGTAACGGTGAAGGAAGAGAATACATTGCTCCCTTTCCTGTTCGCATTGCTAAGTGAACAGAGCAAAAGTTCCGTCAAGGCTTTACTCAGCCACGGACAAATCTTGATAAACGGGAAGGTTACCTCCCAGTTCAACGCTCCTTTAGTGCCGGGAGACGAAGTCGAGATCAGTTACGAACGGGGAAAGGTGGAATTCAGCAACCCCTTGTTACATATTGTCTGGGAAGATGACGACCTGATCGTTGTCAATAAGAAAAGCGGGCTCATGTCCGTTTCCAGCGACCGTGTAAAGGAACGTACCGCTTATCATCTGCTCAGCGATTACGTCAAGAAGAATGATCCCCGGAGCAAGATTTTTGTCCTCCACCGGCTCGACCGGGATACTTCGGGACTGATGATGTTTGCCAAGAACCAACGGGTGCAGAAAGCATTGCAGTCGAACTGGAACTCGGCCATCACCCAACGTTCTTACGTTGCCGTAGTAGAAGGCCGCCCGGAGAAAGACCATGACCTGATCGTCTCGAACCTGGTTGAAAATGCCAAGATGCAGGTATATGTAACAGCTGAAGGCGACGGAAAGGAAGCCATCACCCGTTACCATGTGCTGCACAGCAACGGCCATTATTCTTTACTGGAACTCGACCTGGAGACAGGACGTAAAAACCAGATACGTGTCCAGATGGAATCTATCGGACATCCCATCGCCGGCGATTACAAGTACGGCGCAGATACTGATCCCGCCGGACGGCTGATGCTTCATGCCCGACGGCTCTTCTTTATTCATCCGGAAACAGGGGAAGAAATGCGTTTCGAAACACGTATCCCGGATGCTTTCGTTTCATTAGCTAAATAAACTAAGACAGAAATATAGACATAGTATGAAGAAACTCTTTAGTATCTTATTGCTGGTGTTCGTAACACTGGCCGTACAGGCTCAAATTCATCAGCCTGTCAAGTGGAAAATAAAACTGGAGGACTCCAAAACTGCCGAAAAAGAAATCGTATTCACCGCCACCATTGAAAAAGGCTGGCATCTGTACGATATGAACCTGCCCGAGGGAGGGCCTGTTTCAACCTCGTTTACTTTTGAGACACTCCAGGGGGCCGAACTGATCGGACAACCGGTATCCAACATTAAGCCGACCGTCGTTTACGACGAACAGTTTGCCATGGACCTCCGTTGGTTCCCCGGTGCCGTTACCTTTACACAAAAGGTAAAAATACTCGACCCGAAGAAGTTTAAAATCGAAGGGGAAGTCGAATTCATGGTCTGCAACGACGAAACCTGTTTGCCACCCGACCGTGAGAGTTTTGCTTTCGACAGTAAAAACACGAAACTGACATTGCCTACCGAAGCGCCTGTCGTGGAGAAAGAAGATGTTACAAAAGAACAGCCGGATACAAACCTCGTAGTGGAAGAAGGAAAAACCCTGACAACACCCGACCCGGTTGCAAAAGAAGAAAAAGTAATCGTCAATCCGGAAAAGATAACCAACGCATTAACGAACGATGCTGCTTTATGGACACCGGTTATCGACGAGTTGAAAGCCTTTGGCGATACGACCGTTACGGCAACCGATACCTCCTGGCTGTTCATCTTCTTCGCCGGATTCCTCGGCGGATTGATCGCCTTACTGACACCTTGCGTGTGGCCGATGATCCCGATGACGGTTAGTTTCTTCCTGAAACGTACGAAAGACCGGAAGAAAGCGATTCGCGATGCACTGACATACGGCTTGTCCATTATTGTAATCTACCTGGTGATGGGATTACTTATCACGGGTATTTTCGGGGCTAGCGCACTGAATGACTTATCGACGAACGCTATATTCAATATTATATTCTTCCTGTTGCTGGTTGTATTTGCCATTTCGTTCTTCGGAGCATTTGAAATGGTTTTACCTGCCTCATGGACAACGAAACTGGATAGCAAAGCGGATTCTACCACTGGTATATTGAGTATCTTCTTTATGTCGTTCACCCTGGTACTGGTATCTTTCTCCTGTACCGGTCCGATTATCGGAACATTGTTGGTTCAGGCTGCATCTATGGGAACGGCAGTCGGTCCGGCTATCGGAATGTTCGGGTTTGCATTGGCACTCTCTATTCCGTTCAGCCTGTTCGCCATCTTCCCGAATATGTTGCAAAGTATGCCTAAATCAGGCGGTTGGCTGAACTCCGTAAAAGTAGTACTCGGTTTCCTTGAACTGGCTTTGGCTTTGAAGTTCCTTTCCGTAGCCGACCTGGCTTACGGCTGGCGTTTGCTGGATCGCGAAGTATTTATCGTGTTATGGATTGTGATATTCGTTCTGTTAGGTTTCTATCTGCTGGGCAAAATCAAATTCAGCCACGACAGCGATGTGAAATATGTATCTGTACCGCGTCTGTTTATGGCAATCATTTCATTCGGCTTCGCCGTTTATATGGTTCCGGGGCTTTGGGGTGCTCCGCTGAAATCGATCAGCGCCTTCGCTCCTCCTTTGTACACACAGGATTTCAGCCTGTATGATGACGAAGTCCATGCAGCCTATGACGATTATGAAAGCGGTATGGCCAAGGCCAAACTCCTAAATAAACCGGTGATGATCGACTTTTCCGGCTTCGGTTGTGTAAACTGCCGCAAGATGGAAGCATCCGTCTGGACAGACCCGAAGGTGAAACAGATACTCGAAAACGATTATGTACTAATCACCTTGATGGTAGACGATAAGACTAAACTGCCGCATCCGATCGAAATCGAAGAACATGGCAAAGTCCGCAAACTGAAAACAATCGGCGATAAATGGAGTTATCTCCAGCGCAGTAAGTTCGGAGCCAACGCACAGCCTTTCTACATTCTGCTGAATGACGAAGGCAAACCGCTCGGCCCGTCTTATGCCTTCAACGAAGATGTATCGAAATACATACAATTCCTTGAAAACGGATTGAAAACGTTCAAAGAACAAAATAAATAATTAATCAATGTGCCGATATGCCAATGTGCCAATTAAGAATGCTCCTGTACCGACAGAGTTTCTTCATTTTCACATTGGCATATCGGCACATTAACTTATTGGCATATTATTACAATGTCTACGAAACAAGAAAAAATGGAAGCCTTCGGGCAACTGCTCGACATTCTGGATGAGCTTCGGGTGAAATGTCCCTGGGACAGGAAGCAAACAAACGAGAGTCTGCGAACCAACACAATCGAAGAAACATACGAATTGTGCGACGCAATCATGAAAGACGATAATAACAATATCAAAAAAGAGTTGGGCGACCTGCTCCTACATATCGTCTTCTATGCAAAAATAGGCGAAGAGAAAGAAGCCTTCGACATCAAAGACGTATGCGACAGCCTTTGCCAGAAGCTCATCTTCCGCCATCCGCATGTATTTGGTGACGCATCCGCCGATACGGCCCAGAAAGTAGAACAGAGTTGGGAACAGATAAAACTGAAAGAAAAAGGTGGCAACAAAACCGTACTGGAAGGCGTCCCAGCTTCCCTCCCGTCTGTCGTAAAAGCCCACCGTATCCAGGATAAAGCCCGCAACGTAGGTTTCGATTGGGAACAGCGCGACCAGGTATGGGATAAAGTTCATGAAGAGTTTACCGAACTGAAGGCCGAGATCGACAAAATGGATGCAGATAAGATGGAAGGTGAATTCGGAGACCTGTTCTTCAGCCTTATTAATGCCGCCCGCTTATATAAGATCAACCCGGATAACGCATTGGAACGCACGAACCAGAAGTTTATCCGCCGTTTCAACTATCTGGAAGATCATACCATCAAAGAAGGACGTTCACTGAAAGAAATGTCTTTGGAAGAGATGGATAAGATATGGGATGAAGCCAAATCGAAAGGTTTATAAAAAACAAAAGGGGAACCGACATCACGTCGCCACCCCTCCCTTAACTTAAACGCCAAAACTAAATCTAAACAAAAAACACAAATAATGATAATATTTTATTTTTTCTTGTTTTCATCTTTCCTATCGTCCGGTCCTTTCATAAAATTCCGTGCAAACTTATATTCTGCCCGCCGGTATTTATAAAGTTTCTCAGGCGATAATATCTTTTTGAATTTCTCGTAATATTCTTTTTCCAAAGCCGCTTCCTTCATCTTCACTCCGAGACATTCATCATTCACTTTCGAATAATCGGATTCAGTCGGTGGATTCTTATGCTTCAGATCCTTCGTCAGCTTACGGCATTCACGGCCAACTTCGAACATTTTTTGTTGTAACTCATTACACAACGGTATAAAAGCTGCTGCTTCTTCCGGTGTCAAGCCTACTTCAGCTGTAATGAAAGCATTTCGCTTTGCCTGAAAGGCCTCCTTATCAAAATGTCGATGTTGTTGTTTTTCTCCCTGCGCCAACACTTTCGAAGAGAACAAAACTGAAATCGCCACAAATGTAATAAAAAATATTTTGCTCATACAATTATTATTACAAAAATATGCTAATAACTTCTTTTTTTCGTCAATTTATTCGTAATTGCCCAATTCTTCTGCTAAAAGATAATCCGTATATTGGGCCTCCAGATACTCCAGGTATTCTTCATTTTCTGCTTCCATGATAGCAGTTTTTACTTCCGATGCATCTTTAGACTGTACTAACAATGCATCAGACTGGCTCTTTTCACCGTCGAAACCGACTATTGCTTTAAAGAACAACCCCAGTCCGGCAAATACAGCAGCCATATACAACCACGGACGGGCACGGTCCATCATGGAGACCTTTTTCGCCTCGGCCTTCGGTTTATCAGGTAACTGGCTCATTATATTAGCCGTGAGATCCTTCATATACCCGTCGGGCACAGTAAAAGGATTCTTTCCTTTAAAACGTTCCAGATTGTTTTGTTCTTTTTCCATACACTTCCGTTTTAATACACCTTTGACGAGCTTCGCCCCAAAAGGTTTAAATGTCTTTTGTTAAAAACTCCTCGACTTTTTTGACTGCATGATGATAAGAGGCTTTGAGGGCGCCGACAGAGGTTCCCAGAATATCCGACATATCTTCATACTTCATCTCGTCAAAGTATTTCATGGTAAACACCAAACGTTGTTTCTCCGGTAAAGTGAGGATGGCATTCTGCAATTTCAGCTGTGCCTCGTCACCGTCAAAATAGTCATCTCCCTTCAGACGTTCCAGCAAAAAGACATCGGTATCGTCGATCGAGACGTTATTCATATTCCGCTGGCGGTTCAGGAAAGTAATACATTCATTGATGGCAATCTTATACAGCCAGGTAGACAACTTCGCCTCTCCCCGGAAATAATCGATATTCGTCCAGGCCTTCAGAAAAGTATTCTGCAAAAGATCATTTGCATCGTCATGGCTCAGTACCATCTTTCGTATCTGCCAATATAACTTTTCCCCATAAAGATTCACCACCCAGGCAAAAGCATCCCTTTGCCGGGCCGGATCCCGTAGTTGTTCTACGATTTCATCTTCCGTATATTGCTGCATCCTCTCCATATTTGGCTCAAATATACAAAAAAGTACGGATATAAAAAAAGCGGGCAACTTTACAGTTGTCCGCTTTTCGGAAGTGCCCAGAACAGGACTCGAACCTGCACGCCTCGCGACACACGCACCTGAAACGTGCGCGTCTACCAATTCCGCCACCTGGGCATTTCATTACTTTCAGGTAAGCAATCTCTCGTGATTGCGGTGCAAAGGTAGTGTTTTTTTTTATACTGCAAAATATCTATGCTGTTTTTTTCCTATTATTTGAATTTTCAGTTTTTATAGTCAATATTCATTGTCCGTGTTCCCATGATAGGAACACAGACAATCTTCGTTTATTCTTCCGGATTCTCCCAAACGACATCTACTAAATTAACCGTATGATTACCAGTTTTATCAGTTATGGAAGTTCCAAGATTCAGATTTAACGGCCAATAAGCATTCAAACCGTCTTCTGTCCCACTAAAATCACAATTAATATCCGCAGCAACTTCTTCTGCCGTACGTACATCTTTCCATAGACTTAAATCCTGAATATATCCTCTCATATAACGATCAGAATAAGATGGAGCCGTACCTGCCTGCAAATCAGCGTTCGGAGTTACCTGTAAAGTACCACAAGATGAGCTACCAACCTTTTTCCCATCCAGATACAAAGCTATTCCGCCGCCCTTCTGGTAAGTTGCAGCCACATGATACCAACGGTTCAACTCTAAAGAAGAAGTCTGACAACCAGTCCAGTTACCATCGTTAATATAAAACTGTATAACATTTCCACTACTTCTGAGCATCCAACCCGAGTTACCACTCTCACAAGAAATAACATTCTGATCACCACCGGCAAATTCGTTATATTTCACCCGACACTCTATAGAAAAACTTTCCGTCACATTCCAATCGCCGACTGGTCCCAAATTCATTTTAGAACCTAATCCGAAAAGAGGAACACCTGCTTTTACCGTATTAGCATAAAAGGCAGCAATAGCATCATCCAATATCTTCAATGCATTGGTATAGGCTTCATCCGATGATGAATTCTGAAGGATAAAATAGGCCCAATCGATACGGGTTTGTAAAATGTCTTTAGAACCCGGAGCTATACAACCTTCCTCATTTCCTTCCACCGACTCAGAGATAGAAGTTTCCGCTTTTTGAATACATTCGATCAAACCACTTCGGGCTAAAGAGTCATCCTCATCCTTACACGACAAGCAAATCAACATAAGGCTTGCCAAAAATATTATTGATATATACTTTGTTCTCATATAAATACATTTTTAATAACCATCATTCTGACCCAGCGTCGTCCAATCGGGCATACCATCAAATTGAGTCTGTGGTATCGGACGAACCTTATGAAAATCTTTTATATTACCTGCTGCATCCGGATTGTAAAGCTTAATATGATCAACTAGCTTACCTAGGCGCTTCAGATCAAACCAACGCTGAAACTCTCCAGCCAGCTCCCTTCCACGTTCATCCAGAATGAAATCGACAGTCATATCTTTTTCCGTTACTTCCATTTCCTTTTCATGACCGGATTTCGTAGCGCGGCTTCTAATTGTCATGATATCCCGAGCAGCACCCTGCAAATCTTTTTTCGTTGTACTTCTGATTTTTGCTTCTGCACGGATCAAATACATTTCAGCTAAGCGTAATACAGGATAATTTCTATCTGAATTGGTCGACATATCACCCGGACGTGTCTGATCATCGAATTTTGTCATACCGATAAATGTTTTACGATCGGTCGGAATACCTTTTGCATCATACAAGTCATTTACATCGAAAGCAGTATAACATTTTGCCATACGTACTTTTTCCTCTGCAGAGATCGGATCAATACTCAGATATAATGCCGTATCCTTATACAAGGTCTGCATATTGGGAAATGCCGAAGTATCATCAGTCGGATCATTATACAACCATACCCACTGATGTAAGTCGGACCAGCGCAAATCAGCCTCATGATTAAATAATGATATATAATATAATGTAGGAACTGCACCACAGCCACCATAACCAGTCCAACCGCATTCTGTTTTCACACCGGCAAAACGGTCGATAAACATGGCAAAGTGTTGCCAGTAATAGCTTGGTTGTTTAAAAGACTCGTCTTCCACAAACTCTGTTGTCCAGATAAACTCTTTATTTCGTTTACTGTCATCCCACAAATCTTTCAGGGAAGATGAAAGTTCCAAGCCATAAGAACCATCAATAACCTGCGACGCCATATCGGCTGCCTCATCCAGCTGTTCATTATAAAGATACATACGAGCTAAAAATGCTTTAGCAGAAGGCATATCTATACGCCCATATTCGGAAGTCCGCCGATCCGGTAACAGCTTGACAGCCTCTTCCAATCCCGAAATAATTTCTTTGTAAAAATCCGCACGGGGCGAACGACTAGCCGTCATCCCTTCATCCACATCCGTCGTACGAGGCAGATATGTATCTCCCCATGTTTCAGTTATTATCCAAAGGAACATAGAACGCATAACCATCATTTCCGCTTTATACTGATCTTTTTCCGCTTCATCGGCAAAAGGCGTACTGTCTATCGTTTCAAAGAAAAGATTGATATTTGCCATCGCCTTATAGCAGTGGTTCCACAACCAGGACACATTTCCGTTTGTTGCATCCAAACCATAATAATCGCAGACTCCCATATCCGTAAAATTCCCTCCCCGAAGGAACAGGTCTGCCCCATGTTCTGTAAAAGCAGGCCATTGCCCACCACCGCCATACAGATTGTTTATCTTTGTATAGGACTGATACACCAATGCTTTAATACCATTCTCCTCACCAAAAATATCAGTTGTAGATCCGTACGATTCTTCTTTTAAAAAGTCTGAGCACCCTATTGTAGACATACATATGGCTACCAAACCCAATATAAATATTCTTTTCATACTTATTCGTTTATTATTAGAACTGAAGATTTACGCCAAAAATATAAAATGCTTCCCACCAGGAAATACCACCGGAATTTATGAACTTGCTATAATGAACAGGATCATTTGCCGTTGCATAAACACGTAGTTTTTTTACTACACTTTTATCATTGAACAATGTTTTCGGTAATGTATAACCGACTGTAATATTCCTGATATTAACATAGTTATTTTTATGATAGCCCACTGCACTCAGATATTTAACACTTTGACCGGCTACCGGACGAGGATTACAATTAGTCGGATTTTCCGGAGTCCAGTAATCAACTTTCACCGTATTCCAACGTCCCATTTCTGATGACCAGAAATCTGTACTATAAGTATCTCTCGCCAAAGCTCCGAATTCACCATAACAATCTACTGAGAAATCCAGGTCTTTCCATCGTCCATTGATCTGAAGTCCGCCAACCCAGTCAGGTCTGTTCGTGCCCAGAATCATACGGTCATTCCCATCAATCTTCCCATTTCCATCCAAATCAGCCACTTTCACTTCACCCGGTTTCTGTCCGTAAAGTGCTGCAAGGTCCGCTTCTTCTTGTTGCCAAATACCCACTTGCTTATAATCGTAGAATACACCATTTACCGGATAGCCAACAAAAAGTCCGTTATTGATATCCTCTTTCATCTCAGGATCCTGAAGGCGAACCAATTCTTCCTTATTTCTATAATAAGTAAGCGTCGCCCCCAATTCTAAATCTTTTTTCTTAACAGCAATCCCCGACAAAGAAATCTCCAATCCCCGGTTACGGGTATCTCCCACATTATCCCAGGCACGGTTAAATCCTGTCGTATAAGGAAGTGTTTTCAAATAAAGCAAATCAAAACTTCTGGAGTCATACCAGTCAACAGATCCGTAAATACGCCCATCCAGAAAACCGAAATCCAATCCGATATCAAGCATCTTATTCTTTTCCCATTTCAAGTCGGGAGTCGGACGGGTATCAGGTTCCAGACCCGGATAATTAATTTCACCGGATTCTGTTTTAAAGTTGGCATATGTACCATAAAGAGTTCCGGCTGTCGCATAAGCAGCAATTGCATAATTGCCTGTCAAACCATAACTTGCTCTCAGTTTCAGGTTAGTGATCCAATCGATCGGCTTAATGAAATCTTCCTCAGAAATTCTCCAGGCGAGGGCTCCTGACGGGAAAGTTGCCCATTTATGCCCTTCTGAAAGCTGGGAAGCCCCATCTCCTCTGACTGAAAATGTCAACATATAACGATCATTATAATCGTACTGTACACGTCCAATATAAGATACCATCTGGGAGCGGGTAAAACTTGAAGACAATGTTTTCGAATCAACCAGACGCCCCATGTTATACCACAAATAAGCAGGAGATTCCTGTTCTTTACCCGACATACTCGAGTTAACAGTTTGCCTGTTCTGCATCTCCAGTACTCCGGATAAATTAATCGTATGTTTCTTTATGTCCAGCTTATAATTCAGAATATTATTCCACACCCAGTCGGCTTGCCGATTATTAGTCATACTGGCCACATTCCGTGTATCCTGATAAGAAACGCTTCTTTCATCATAATAATATCCTCTGGAAGAAAAAGCCGGATTATAGGCAAAATTCGTATTATAAGTAAAGTTTTTTGCCAGATTGATCTCTGCAAAAATCCTGAAAAAGATCTTCCATTCTTCCGTTTTATCCTTGTAGACTTCATCGCTTTCATTCAGATACGGATTCTTTACAAAAGGATCGCCAAACGGGTAGGTATTGTAAGAACCATCAGCATCCCTCACCGACGTCAACGGAGACATCCTGATTACCGTACCGAACACATCCGGTTTATCATTTTTAATTGTATAATAAGCACGGTTAGAGATTCCGACTTTCATAAAAGGCAATACCTGATGAGATAAATCGGTAGTCAGGTAAAAATTATTGTAGTTATTATTTTTATAACGACTATCGTCATTCCGGTAATTAAATGAGATTTTATACTGAGTTTTGTCATTTCCTGAAGAAATAGTAACCAGATGGTTGGTCCAGAAACGTTTCCGGTTAAAGTATTCGCCCGTCCAGTCCGTATTCATTTTTCCCATATTGGACAGTTCTGCTCCGGAAAAAGCTTTAGCATCATCAGCTTCGCTGTTCCATGTTCCGGCAGCTCGGTATGCTTCACGTTTGAATGCAATATATTCATCTGCATCCATCACTTCGAAAGAACCCCAATCATTTACTCCGACTCCGGCAAACCCATCATAAGAAACAATCGTTTTACCTTTCTTCGCCTGCCGGGTTGTAACCAGAATTACGCCATTAGCACCTCTTGCCCCGTATATAGCGGTAGAAGAAGCATCCTTTAATACATCAATCGATTCAATATCACCGGGATTTATTGAAGCCAGCGTTTCATTATAAGGTATCCCGTCCAACACAATCAACGGGTCATTACTGGCATTTCGGGAACGTGTTCCACGGATTCGAATGGAACTACCATCCATTCGTATACCCGGAACTCCTACAAGGCTGGTCGTAATATCGTTGGCTGGTATTCTGCCAATCTTTTCTGAACTGATAGAGGCCACCGAACCTGTTATATCTTTACGTTTCATAGAAGTATAACCTGTGACAACAACATCTTCCAATCCGATAACGTCTTCCGCCATCACAATGTTGATCTCAGTACGACTTCCAATTGTTACCTCCTGGGATAACATTCCTAAATAGGAAAAGACTAGTATGTCTTTGGGATTCAGATTAGCAAAAGAGTAAGCGCCTTCCTCATCAGTAATGGTTCCGGTTGTACTCCCTTTTACACTAACATTGACACCAAACAAGGGCTCCCCATTAATATCTTTTACGATTCCAGACACATAATTGTCTGTTTTTAACACGGAGGGGGGGGGGTTAACATATGTTTTGATTCCGCAGCAACCGGCAGAACCAAAACCGACATGACTAGAATCATTGGAATTTTCATTCTTCGATTCAAATCCTGAACGAAAAGTTTAGACAATTGATTAACTTGTTTCATACTCTTTATTTTTAATTAGCAATAAATATTGTTAGATAAGAAGATTATATTATTTATATCACAAACCACGCATATTAACACAAGGCAATAAATACAAACATATAACAACATATTCAAACCTTTTATATCTGTCATAATATTTATCCGGGATTAAAGCCTACTACGAGTGCTCTCCCCTTTTATTTAAAGACAAAGTAAAAGATTCCATTTTACAAATTCATAATAAAATACTCCGATATTCTTATATTATCTTACTATATTATTAATTAGAATTTAGTTAAATAAATCAGACTACCGCTCTATTCCCCAGGAATAATCCGGTGTCGATCCCATTTCTAATGTGAGAGTACCTCCTTTTAACAATTCGGAAGCCGGAAAACGGAAAGACTGGAGTTGCTTGCCATTCAGAACAGCACTCTGAACATATTTATTGACACGGGAAGCATTATGTGCTTCTATCGTAAATGTTTGCCCTCTGCCAAAACGTTCACCCAAATCAATGACAACCTTTTCATATAACGGACTAGCGATCTCATAAACAGGCTCGATGCTACAACCACCATCTGTCTGGAAGAGCCCTAGAGCAGCCATCACAAACCAGGCACTCATTTGTCCCTGATCTTCATCTCCCAGATAAGCATTTGCCATTCCGCCCCCGTAATAACGTTCAATTATAGAACGACTCCATTTCTGAGTTAACCAAGGTTGTCCCACCCAGTTAAACAAAAAGGCAAAATGCATGGACTGTTGATTTCCCTGGACTACCGGATAATCCCAGTACTGATCGTTGGGTGCATTGTAACGCCAAGGTTCACTCGCTCCGAATCCCCATTGAAGACGTTCAACAAAACGGTCTTTTCCTATCATTTCAGCCAAAGCCGGAACATTTTGGGGAACAAAATAAGTCAATTGCCAGGCATTTCCCTCCACATAATGATGGTTCGCACCTGAATGGAAAGGATCAAAATCTTTACTCCAACTTCCATCACTATTCCGCATTTGAGCATAACCGGTTTCCGGATTTATCGCATTTTTCCACCACGAACCCCGTTCTGCAAATAGTTTAGCATCCTCCTCTTTCCCCAATGCCTCAGCCAGTTGAGATACTGTCCAATCGTCATAAGCATATTCCAGTGTATTAGAAAAACGTCCGAGGTCTGCCGGAACATACCGGTGTTTCAGATAGGGCATCAAATCACGATTTCCCGCATAACCACCACAGACTTTCTGACTCGGGGTAGTCTGCATCTTTTTAACAGCAGCAAAAGCTTTTTCTCCGTCAAAACCACGAACACCCATTTGCCAAGCACTGATAATCAAAGGTATTTCATGTTCTGAGACCATTACCGGAATATATTCCATGCCAGCAGGACCTTTAGCCAACCAACCATTCGCATCATACATCGCCAATTGTGACTTTACCCAACGATTACTCCACTCCGGCGTCACCAGATTCCAAAACTGATTCAGATTCCAGAACGTATTCCAAAAAGCATCACATCCCAAAGCCACATCATCCGGATCTGAAAACCGACGGACCTTTTCATCGGCAGATACCCATTCTCCGTTTACATCGCTCCAGATATTACGGCTACACAATGCCCGATACATATTAGTATAAAAACGCACCTTCTCCAAACGGTCATTTGTCGAGATCAACACACGGTCAAACAAATCGTTCCATACATTTACCTGATTATTCCGGACCAGATCAAACTGCCAGCCAAAAGGTGAACTGATTTCTTTCTCCAGATTTTCAGCAGCATTTGCTATACTGACCAGAGAAATACCTGAACGCGCCTGTACTACCGGTGATTTTTTGGCATCAAACTGTAACCAGACACCGGCATTCTTTATATTTTGGGCTGCCAGATGTTCCGTCTTTTCCCTCTTCTCATTGATCCAACCACCCATCGATTCTATAGGCTGGTCAAACTCAATCACAAAATGAAGGGTATATTCCTGATCTGCATCAGAACTCCATACATATTTAGACAACTGATGACTGTAACCCTCGATACGAGTATCGCTGACTTTTTTTATTTCAACATCCTCTAATTGGTAATCATATTCAGCCGGAATATGCAGATCAACCAAGACCCGGGCACTATCCTTATCGGAAGGAAAAGTATATCGCTGAAAACCGCAATGAGTCGTGGCAGTCAACTCAGCTCTAATACCATAATCCGTAAGGTCTACCTTATAATAACCCAAAGGAGCTTCTTCCGTCAGTTTATCTATCCGGGAACGATAGCCTGAATCCGGGTCAGTTTCATCACCGACAATCGTTTGTAACGGTCCATTCGTCGGCATCATACCCAGCCCTCCCATCGTCCATTCGTGTATATGGCTAAAACATCCTACGCTCTCGAAAGTAGGCTGATATCCGGCCTGCCAACCGGCATTCTGATTATCGGGACTCAGTTTTACCATTCCGAAAGGCATCCAGGGACCAGGTGCAATCATCCAACGGGAATGGGCTGTGCCAATACGAGTATCTACATACCGTGCTAAAGTCTGAAGAGGCTGAGGCTTACGTTCCACCTTTCCTTTCTGTAATAATTTACCATCTGCCCGAACCTCGAAAGTACTGATCTGCGAAGATGCAACAGCCGGCATCGGAACTTCCAGGCAATAACGTGCTGTATCCAGCACAGTTGAAAATATCTCTTTTCCATCCAATTCGACAGCAAGAGCCGGCTGTCCTTCCAAATGTTCCACATCAACGAGCAAGGGCTGCTTATTTCCACTATCGGTAGCCACTTCATAATCGGCAGCCTTTACAGAACGAACAAATGCTTTTTCCGGATTCACCAACCGCACACGTGAAGGACCTTGCAAACCGACATGATCAAACAAAAGCCACGAACCTTCCAATACGGAAAGAGTGATGCTGTTTCCTCCCTCACGTAATACTCCTTTCTTCACCGGAATAGACAGATGAATAGGTTTCGCCTGACTCATATCCCCTGTAATAGAAGCATCGCTTCCTCCTGAAGTCAATTGAATCTTCTCTTCCTGACTATTATTAATCAAGACTTTTAACAAAGGAGGTTTATGAGGAGAATTATCAGCCAAATCAACGATCAACGACCACTCCCCTTCTTCCGGAATATTTTCCAATCCGAAAAGGATATTCACGTCATGTGTCCTTAAACCTGCGGTAGACCAAGTTCCGCCCCATTGATCGGCCGGACCGGGCAAAACATAAGGGAATGATTTTTTTACATCACTCTTCCCGACCAAGAAATATCGATCCTCAAAACCAAAGTCATTAGCCAGAAAATCTTTATACCGATCTGGTCCCAATGCCAATTCAACAGTAGAACTATCAGGGACACCTATATTCCAAATCTGTCCCTTATTGTCAGGTATTGTACAAGAGGTTACAGCCAGTACACACAGACAACTTGCCAAAAGTATTCTTTTTCTCATAACTGCAAAGATTATTTATGCAGCAAAAGAAGCGATCTTCAGCGAGTCCCGCAAGTCATATTATTCTGATTGAGTTATACTATGTTCTGATTCTTTCTTTCGATATACGGAAGGAGAAACTCCCATCACTCTTGTAAAGATACGCGAGAAATAGGCTGGTTCCTCAAATCCCAGTTTAATAGATATCTCATTCAATTTAAGATTAGTAAGCACTATATACTGACAGGCTTTCTGAATCTTCAACCGAATAAAATAATTAATCGGTGACATTCTCGTCTCTTTTTGGAAAAGCATCGAGAAATGTGATGGAGAATATTTAAAGTAAGTAGCTAATTGTTCCAGCGTCAGATTTCGTTCCACATTTTCCTGCATATAGTGGATCACTTTCGATGAGAATGAATATTCTTTATGAGTAGGTAAATTATAATAACGGAACTGTTCCAGATATATGAACGAACTCAGGAACATATAAAGGCACATACTGGAATAGATCATATATTCCTTTGTGTATCCCATAGAGAAACAACTGTATATCTCCTCGAATAACCGTATCCTGTCCTGAAGCCGCGAATGTTCTCCCGGCAAAATATCTTTGGGCATGTTGTAGGACGGGACAAACTCTTTACATAGTTTTCCTTTAAAATGAAGGAAATAGATGGTCCAGGGATCATGCTCGTCCGCTCCAAATGAATAGGGGACATCGGGTGGGATAATGATATACTGGTTTTCAACGACCGTATAAGTCTTTCCATAAATAGTATACCACCCCTTTCCTTCCGTACAATAGATCAGCATCGCATATTTAGAGCCCTGGTCCTTTTGTACATAATGATACTTTACCTTCGGAAAGAAACCGATTTTCCTAACATACAAATTTCCGATAAGCGGTTCGCTGCTGTACGAATCCAGTAATTCGTCCGGCAGGGAAACAAAACGTTCTCCTTTGAATCCTTCCTTAATCTTTATCATGGCTTTAATCATAAGACCTGTTCCAATAAAGAAAACCTTCGCTTTCTCTAACCGGGAACTTACGGTCGGTTTACGATGCGAAGATACAAAAAAACTCCGCCGGTTTCCCGACGGAGTTTCTATCTTTAATACTTTCGGACTTTTCAGTCTTTCAGGTATCTTATTTACTTAACAACAGTTTTAACTGCGCTTTCGCCTTCAACAGCTACTACAACGATACCTGCCGGAGCAGAGATTGTAGCATTGTCAGAAGAAAGAACTGTTCTTGCGATTGTCTGTCCTAATACATTTGTTACAACAACTGTCTTATTAGCAGCACCCTGGATTGTTACAGAACCTACGCCACCGAATACGTTGAATCCATCAACTGTGATGTCTTCGTTGCCTACTGGCGGGCTGTAAGAATCTTCGTCAAACTGCATGTCACCTGTAACAGGTTCAGTAAAGATTGAAGTACCGAACTCAGCGATGTCAGATGAAGCAGATTTTACAATTGAAGGAGAATAGCTATAAGCTGTTACGCGTACTGCATATTCAGTCTTCGGCTGCAAGTTGATTGCTCTGATTGAAGTTGAAGTAGGACCTACTTCTTCTGATTCAATACCCTGAACAAAGAGGAAGTCCCATTTGTCAGATTCTTCCATGTAGCTAGCTACCGGCAGAGAACCGAAGTCAGGATTCCAGTCATTCTTATTGAATGCGCCAGTGTTTTCTTCAAGACCGTCTTTTTCGTCACGAGACAAACGAGTTGTGTTAGTGAATTCGAAGATATCGATCTGCTTGCCACCTTCTTTCAACAGAACTGTATAAGTGTTAGCCGGGCTCAAATCAGCGTCAACGCTAAATGCTTCAGCCTTATAAGCCTCATTCAACTGAGTATTTGTTGAAATAACATCCATAGTGTTATATTCAGCGCCATTCTTCATGATAGTCAGCTTATAGTTGTGGTGCAGCAACGGATTGATAACTTCACCTGTTCCGTTGAACAATTCAACCATGATTGTACCTTCTTCAGCTTTCACTTCAGAGATAAAGATATTCTTAGAAGTGTTCTGCTTTTCGTACTGACCAAGTTCTACTTTGTAGTAGTGAGCACCCGGAACTGCAGACCATCTGAATTCAGCCTTGCTACCGTTAATGTTGTCAGACAAATATTTAGTATCAACTACAGGAGCAGCCAGAACCGGAGAATAATTAACCGGAAGATCTACTGTACAGTTGCACAATGTGCTTGCTGCTAATACGTCTGCAACCAAATCATGATCGCTCTTATCAGCCAACAGATCAACAGAAACCGGAATAATAGCTTCGCTTACATATTCAGCCTGGTTCTTACCTTCAGTAGAAGCGATCAATGCACCAGCAGGAGAAATAGCAATTACTTTAGATACCTCTTCAGTAGGATCGATTGAAGGCAGATCTTTACCGATCAGATAAATTTGTTTAGTTGCAGCAATGTCATCTTCAATGAATGTAACAGCGCCGAAGTCTAACTTAGCCAACTTAGCAGCTTTTGTATCAGCTGTAGTTGCGAAATACAGTTCAGGTTGTTTAACATCACCATAGATATTAGCAGCTACTGTATCATTACGGTAAGCTCCGTAGATATCGAACAGGCTGATATAGCCATTGCTCTGACCATTATTGTTTTCTACTTCTTTGTAAGCATACTTTTCATCCAAACCGTATACATAAGTCCAGCTGATCTGGTCTTTGATCTGCATCGGATACAGACGAACCGTGTCATTTACATAATTATAGATGAAGTCTTTGTTATCAACTGCTGAATGAATTGTATCAGGAACGATACCAGCCTTGTCAGACGGTTTGAATGTAGACTTAACGTAAGCAAGTAACTCACCGTATTTGTTAGGAATCAATTTGCCACCGTCCAAAGTACCGATAACAACAGTTGTATCGTGATCGAATGCACCAATCTTGTTAGATTTGCTTGTTTCTACAGTTACCGGAGCTACAAGGTTCAAACCTGCGATAACGAAAGTACCATCTTTCACTTCATAACACTGATCCTGACCCAGGTAATAAGTACCATAGTTCTTAGTATACAGATCACGGAATACGTTAGAGTCATATTCGCCCCATTCAAATTGGTCAAGATTCTGGATATTACCCAGGAAGCTGGTATAAGCACCTACCGGTTTGTCACCTGTCAATGTAGAGATAAGACCTTTGAATACAGTACCAACTACGTTGAATTGGTTGAAACCTGTCAATTCTTTTTCCCAATCTTCGTGAGTAGCTTTACCATCACCTGAATCGTTTGTCAACAGGCCGAACTGAGCCATATCTGTAAGGATTTCTTCTGTCGGAACCCAATCGATTCTGGACTGAGGTGTATATCTAACCTTAACAGGGATACCGTTATTTTTCAGGTCATCCAGATTTGCTTGTTTGTAGGGAACACGGATATACAATGTGTCACCAGCACTTTCACCACGCCATACAGAACCAGGTTGCGGTTCAAGACCACCAACATCACCACGATTCCAAACAGCGTTTGCATATTCTGTTGAGAAATAGAAGTTCTTATCCTGTTTTACTTTCGCTTCACCAATTCTCATAGCCTGTTTGTACAGACGGATAGTTGTATAGTTAGCGTCGTCAGCATCCGGTTTCAAACCTGTTGCGTAAACATGAACAACATGGTTACGAGAAGAGCCACCGATACCCCATACATAAGAATCCTTATTAGTAAAGTAAGGAGCTGCAAATACTTCAGCACCACCCTTTACAGCTTCACCTACAGGACATTCGCAATCCTGAGCAGCAGAGATCAAACCAGCAGAAATATTCATAATGTTTGCCAATGTTCCGGTTACAGAACCAACAACACCCTTATCTGTTTCAATACCTCTCCAGTTAGTCCATACGTGCTGAGTACGAGCAGATGTAGTCAGAACACCCGGATAATAAGCTTCACCCAGATTGATCAAATCCTGTCCTGAATAACCTTCGCAATCATCCTGAGTATTCAATGTTGCTGACAAGCCCCATTTTTCTTCAATATTATAAGCTCCATCCTGATCGATGTTCATGTTACCTGATGCAAAGTGGAAAGCAGCTTTCACTGTCCAACCTTCATTCAGATTACCTAAACAATCGATAGCAGCATCCGGAATACATTTTGTATGTTTAAATCCATCAACCAATTCACCTTCGAAGTACCAGTTGAATCCCAAGAATTCAATCTTATCTTCCCATCTGTCGGTAGAACCCGGATCAGCCGGAGTTAATAATTCAAGATTTAATGCACCACCATCACAAGAGTTATCAATTGCCATTCTTACAGCATTCGCAGGTGCAGGGCCAGGACCTTCTGCACAATCTAAAATAAACTTAGGCAGATATGTGAAATCAATAGATGTTTCAAGAACTTCTTCGTATTTTGTAAATACCAAGTCATCACCGAATTTGAATGAACCGCGAGCATCTACGCTATGTCTTACAAATGCTGTATCCGTACTGGATGCAGTAGTCGTAGCAAATACATAGTCAGCCAATTCCCACTGGTCTTTCACAGTACCCGGCTCTACATGATAAACAACCTTTACATTTGACCAGTCAACTGGATTGTATTCATTGAACAAACCTGCACGTACATAGAAACTTCTACTTCCGTCAGCTTCTGTTGCCTGAGAGAAGTTACCTTCAGTTACAGCAACATTACCAATCTTTTCAAGAACGATAGGAGCTTTCACATTCAGTTTCAAATAAGTAGCTTCAACGTGGTGAGGAGTTTCAGCACCAGCCATCTTATCATTGAACTTCCAGATCTTAACATCCATTTCAGATGCTTCGCATTCAGTAGAACGGTTAACACCTACACGGAATTCTTTTTCTGCTTCATAATCTATTTCTACGTGAGGACGAATGAAATCAAGATTAACACTTGAGAACAATGTTACAGGTTCCAAAGTATTATCTGTTGCATTTTCATCAGGTTCAGATAGTTCTGATTCAAGAACGATATGTACAATAGAGTTATCAATATCGACTTCACCTGTGTTAGCCATGTTAAACATTACCTTATAGGCATCTGGATTTATTACGCCATCTACAGTAACACCTTCTTTATCAACCAGGAATCCATTCTGATATTTTTCATTATAAGGTAAATCCTGAGCATCTGTACCATCCAGTTTATAAGCCTTAGCACTTGCAATCTTCCAAACCAAGTTACGGTTTACGTCATCGTTTTTCAAACGGCTGATGTAAAAATGGAAACTTGTTGCATCACTCAAACCTCTTGTATCGAATGTAAATTCAACACGACTTTGTCTTGTTTCTGTCGCTCTAACACCTAAATAAGTAATATCACCTTGAGTAATAACACCATATTGAGGTTGATTTACATTACTATATAACTCGTCGCCAGATACATACTGGCCACCAGCTACATTACCCGCTGCAGAATCAAAAGCAACAAATACCCCTGGAATAAGAGTTCCAGCATTCACATCCTGCAAAGGCAGAATATAATTCCAGTAATTAACAGTTTGCTCTGTGATATACTTTAAGGCACCTCTATTGAGAAGGTCAAATTTCGCAGCTTCTTTCAATTCATCCGCAGTCGGATCTTCAAAATCGGCCTTGTAAGTATCAGCACCTGTCTTGTACCAGGCTGGGACCGCATTTTGAGCAAAAATTGAAAAACTACTGCTTGCCACAAGGAACGCGGCGAACAAAGTAGAAAACTTTTTGTTCATAATCAAATAATTTAATTAGTAATAAAATATAAAGTTCAAATAAATCTTTCTATCAAAATAAAGTTCTGACGACTACTTACCGTCGCATTCATCTGTGCATACCTTGCACCTAAATTCTTATGCAAATATACATATCTTTTTTTGTTGCACTATTTTTTTGTTATATTTTTTTCCCTTTAACCATGCTTTCTTATCCGATTCTTACCTTAAATCGTACAAAGGGGACGGTTTTAAGGACATATCCAACCATTAGCACTTCATTTCCTGCAATATTCCCTATACATTATTATATATAACAAAAAAACGGCCACCTCCTTTTCGGGAAGCAGCCGTTTCCGGTTTTATCTTGATGGGAAGATATTACATCATGCCACCCATGCCACCACCCATACCCGGGTTCATCGGAGGCATAGCAGGAGTATCTTCTTTCTTCTCTGCGATTACGCATTCTGTTGTCAGGAACATACCAGCGATAGAAGCTGCGTTTTCCAAAGCAACACGAGTTACCTTAGCAGGGTCGATTACACCGGCAGCGCACAGGTTTTCATATTTGTCTGTACGAGCATTGTAACCGAAGTCACCTTTACCTTCTTTTACTTTCTGAACGATAACGGCACCTTCCTTACCTGCGTTAGCAACGATCTGGCGCAACGGTTCTTCGATAGCGCGTTTTACGATTTCGATACCTGTTGTTTCGTCTTCGTTTTCACCCTTCATGCCTTCCAGTACTTCGATAGCACGGATGTAAGCTACACCACCACCAGGAACTGTACCTTCTTCGATAGCAGCGCGGGTTGCATGCAAAGCATCATCCACACGGTCTTTCTTTTCTTTCATTTCCACTTCAGAAGGAGCACCTACGTAAAGAACAGCTACACCACCTGCCATCTTAGCCAAACGTTCCTGTAGTTTTTCTTTGTCGTAGTCAGAAGTAGTGTTTTCGATCTGAGTTTTGATCTGACCGATACGAGCCTGGATAGCAGCTTTGTCGCCGGCACCGTTAACGATAGTTGTAGTATCTTTGTCAACAGTAATCTTTTCGGCAGTACCCAGCATATCCATTGTAGCACCTTCCAGCTTCAAGCCTTTTTCTTCAGAGATAACCACACCGCCAGTCAGCACTGCGATATCTTCCAACATAGCTTTACGACGGTCGCCGAAGCCCGGAGCCTTCACAGCACAGATCTTCAAAGAACCACGCAGACGGTTTACAACCAATGTAGCCAATGCTTCGCTGTCGATATCTTCTGCGATGATCAATAGAGGACGACCGCTCTGAACTGCCGGTTCCAGGATAGGAAGCAAGTCTTTCAATACAGAGATCTTCTTGTCGTAGATCAGGATATACGGATTTTCCATCTCGCATTCCATCTTTTCTGTGTTGGTTACGAAGTACGGAGAGATGTAACCACGGTCGAACTGCATACCTTCTACTACGTCAACTGTAGTTTCAGTACCTTTTGCTTCTTCCACTGTGATAACGCCTTCTTTCTTCACTTTCTGCATAGCTTCAGCAATCAGTTTACCGATCATTTCGTCACCGTTAGCAGAGATCTTAGCTACGTGTTCGATCTTTTCGAACTGGTCGCCTACTTCTTCAGCCTGGTCAGCGATCTTTTCAACCACTTTGGCAACGGCTTTGTCGATACCGCGTTTCAGGTCCATCGGGTTAGCACCTGCTGTCACGTTCTTCAAACCTACACCGATGATAGACTGTGCCAATACAGTAGCAGTAGTTGTACCGTCACCTGCATTGTCGTTTGTTTTGGAAGCTACTTCCTTTACCAACTGAGCACCCATGTTTTCGAACGGGCAAGCCAGTTCCACTTCTTTAGCTACCGTTACACCGTCTTTAGTGATGTGAGGAGCACCGAATTTCTTTTCGATGATCACGTTACGGCCTTTCGGGCCTAATGTTACTTTTACAGCATTTGCCAATTCGTCCACACCTTTCTTCAAAAGGTCGCGGGCATCCATATCGTACTTAATTTCTTTTGCCATGATTATATTGTTTTATTATTTCCGTTTAATGAATTAGATAATAGCTAAAATGTCAGACTGACGCATGATAAGATATTTCTCACCATCCAACTCGATTTCTGTTCCTGCATATTTTCCGTACAGTACAGTATCGCCACCTTTTACAACCATTTCTTCATCCTTTGTTCCGTTACCCACGGCAACAACTTCACCTTTTAAAGGTTTTTCTTTTGCTGAATCCGGGATAATGATTCCGCCAAGTGTCTTTTCTTCTGCTGCAGCCGGCTTGATAAGCACTCTGTCTGCTAATGGTCTAATGTTCATCTTACTATATTTTTAATTGTTAATAATATTATGTTTACATGTGTTTTTCTAATTCACGCTTATTCCTATGCGAAATCTGTGCCAAATTAATTGGCAGGGAAAAGACTGCCAATTTTGCATAAACAGACGTTTAGATGCGCCGACATGACTGACAGGATGACTATACATTCCGCCTCACATGCTTCCCGACTAGAACAAAAGTAACGGGAAAGTAGTTCATAAGTCACGGTCTTTTAACTGATAGGTCCTAAACTTTTATTCTTTTGAGCATGCCTTAATTTAATTTTTAGCTAGCTAAAAATAGATTTCGACCATGCTAAAAATCAATTCCGAGCATGCTCAAAAGTAAAAAAATAAGGGACGAAAGAATTAGAATCTGCCGTCCCTTACATTAATATATAGTATATTTCAGATTAGTCTATCAGCAGTGTTGCGATGGAATGAGCCGGTAATACAGGCTGATAGACGCGACCGTCGATTTCAACAGATACCTGGCGGTCCTCATTCCCTTCGTTTGCCAAAGCGACAACAATACTTTTATCGGGATTGACGAAGGCCATGAGATTGCTGTACTGGCCGGAGGTTTCCAGTTTACGGGCACCGGGTTGGACGTAATGGCTCAAATGTTTCATTACATAATATTCGGGAGTGTAATGGAAGGTTTTTGTATCGGGATCGACAACCACAAGGGAGTTTTGCGCCCATCCCCAACGGCTGATACCGCCTTTATCCAACGAGATATTCCAATACATATAGGCCGACGCACCGTTATCCAGGTAATGACGCATCAGGTTCCAGGAGTAAACGGCACCGCTCCAGTCATTCTTCCCGTCGCCGCATTCCTGCTCGGTCTGATAGAGTTTCATATCGGGATAACGTTCGTGTATACCTTTGATCGCTCCTTTTCCCGCCCATTGGAAACCGACTGCGCTGATATACTTGCCGCTTGCCGGGTCGGTCAGGATGGTATCCACCAATGCTTCGTTGGCACGTTCCATGGTGCCGAACATCACTTTCACGTCCAGTTCCTTCATAGCCGGACCTAGATAGTTGCCGACGAAGTTAGCCAGCGAAGCAGCCGTCCAGCAACAACTAGGGAATATCTGTGCCGAATTGAACTCATTCTGCGGCATGACAGCAAAGATGTCGATGCCCTGTTCACGATAGGCTTCGATAAATTTGGAGAAGTAAAGGGCATACGATTGCAGGTAAAGGGAGTCCTGGATAAACATATCCGTTCCTTCATAACCGACCTTATCGGCAGGCAGGCCGTTGCGGTACTTCTCGTTGTAGGCTTCGCCGGTATAGGCGGAGGCATAATGCTTATTATATTTCATCCAGGCAGGAGGACACCAGGGAGAGGCCCAGATACGCAGGTCGGAATTGTATTTCTGTGCGCCTTTAATAAAAGGGATCAATGTCTGCTGGTCGTTGGCGATGGTGAAGTATTCCATTTCGAAATCGCCTTCGGTCTCATTATAGGAATACCAGTCGCGGGAGAAATCGTTGGCACCCACCGGCATACGGCAGATGGTGAAATTCGCCCCTATCTCCGGAAAGAAGAGTTCTTCCATGATCTCTTCGCGGACTGTCGGATCGAGTTTGCTCAGGGAAATCCAGCCCAGTTCGTTGAAGCAGGCACCGAAACCGTCTATCTTCTGTCCTTTCTTATGGGTATGGATAACCGCGTCGATCGTCGGAATCGTATCCGAAGAGGTAGAGACCAGGTCGGATTGCTCCTGCCACGGTTCGTTTTCCGTAGTTGTTATCCAGGAGGCTCTTGGCTGAACAGAACAGGAAGAGAGGACTAAAGCGAATGCGAGAATTAAAAGAGATGTTTTCATGAGACAGTAATATTAAGGATAGCATAAACCCGTTCCCGTGCTTGACACGGGATCGCAAAAGAACAGGTCATATGCCTATTTATTCAGGCAGCACCTTTGCGGCCCCGTGTCAAGCACGGGGACAAGGCTGCTTATATCAGAACTTTGCGATCAGTTCTTCTACAGTGACAGGTATTTGTTCGCCTGTAATCATATTCTTCAGATTGATCTTGCCTTCACTCATCTCCGTTTCGCCAACGATAGCGACATACGGGATTTTCTTCGTATCGGCATACCCCATCTGCTTCTTCATCTTGGCTGATTCGGGGAAAAGTTCGGTACGGATACCGGCGGCACGAACCCGGGCGATAATCGGTAACAGATAACTTTCTTCCTTCTCACCGAAGTTGACAAACAGTAACTGTGTTGTCTTCAACGAATCGGCCGGATACAGGTCCAACTGATTCAGCACGTCGAAGATACGGTCTGCCCCAAAAGAGATACCGACACCCGAAACGCCATCCATGCCAAATACGCCGGTCAAGTTGTCATATCGTCCGCCACCGGTGATACTTCCTATCTGGACATCCAGGGCTTTTACTTCGAAGATGGCACCGGTGTAATAGTTCAGACCGCGGGCCAGTGTCAGGTCGAGTTCCAGTTCCGAATGCATAGACAGCTGGTCGATACGGTCGAGGATGAAGGTCATTTCTTCGATACCCTTCACGGCTATTTCGGAAGTTGCCAACTGTTCTTTCAGGACGGCCAGTTTTTCACGATTGCTACCCGACAGCATGATGATCGGTTGCAAACGGGCAATCGCCTCTTCGGAAAGGCCTTTGGAACGCAACTCTTCATTTACATTATCCAGGCCGATCTTATCCAATTTATCGATAGCCACTGTTATATCGACAATCTTATCCGCTTCACCGATAATTTCGGCAATACCCGACAATATCTTACGGTTGTTCATCTTGATGCAAACGCGGATACCGAAACGGTGGAACACCTCATCCATAATCTGAATCAGTTCCACTTCGTTAATCAGTGAATCGGAGCCTACCACGTCACCGTCGCACTGGTAGAACTCACGGTAACGTCCTTTCTGCGGACGGTCGGCACGCCATACAGGTTGTATCTGATAACGTTTGAAAGGGAATGTTATATCGTTGCGGTGCTGCACCACGTAGCGGGCAAAAGGAACAGTCAGGTCGTAACGCAATCCTTTCTCACAGGCTTTCACGCCGAATCTTACCGGATTACGTTCCAGCAGTTCTTCATCGGTAATGCCTGAGAAACAATCTCCCGAGTTTAATATCTTGAAAAGTAATTTATCACCTTCTTCGCCATACTTGCCCATCAGGGTCGACAGGTTCTCCATGGCCGGAGTTTCTATTTGCTGAAATCCGTACAGATGATATACTTCACGAATCGTATTGAATATATAATTACGTTTCGCCATTTCTTCGGGCGAAAAATCTCTGGTACCTTTTGGTATAGACGGCTTCTGCATATACTGTTTGCTCTTCTTTATCGTCGGAGCTAACCGACTTTTATATATTAAATTATTATTCGGAATGCAAAGGTAGGTATTTTGTTTCAAATTCGTTATTTATTGGATAGGTTCATTGTTTTGTCTGTTTCTTTTTGTTATGTTTGCAACATATTTAACAAAACGTATAGCTATGAGAAAGAAAAAGACAAGACAAAAGAAAGTATTGTACGGTGAACTTGGTAGTTTTTGCATCGACTTCGCCAAATACATGGCAACAGGAGTTGTCATCACAACATTATTAAAAGATCTTGAGGGACATAATGCGCTTATTTATTCGGGTGGATTTGTTTTAGTTTTAGGCTTATTATTCATTAAACTGAAGGAGGATTAGTTATGCCTGATTTTATATTTGTTTGTTTACTGTTTATGGGAATGGGACTCGGATTTTTAATCTGGGCACTTTATATGGAAGGCAAATTTCACAGAACGAAGAAAAAGAAGAAATAAAAAAGCAGCCCGAGTCATTCAGAACGACCCGGGCTGCTTTTTTTATCTGATACGGTACTCGCTTAGTCGCGGCTTCTTCCTCCCAGGAAGATCATTATATAATATAATAATGTAGCCAGCGAACCTAAGGCAGCCACCACATAAGTATAAGCGGCAGAGCGCAAAGCATCTTCGGCCATACCATGCGTAGAGACATTCGTTATCCCGGCACGGCTCAACCATACCAACGCACGCTGACTGGCATTGATTTCGACCGGCAACGTAATGAAACTGAACAACGTTGTCGATGCAAACAGGATGATACCGAACAACAACAACTGCGGAAACTGGTGGATCAGCAACATACCGCCCAGCAATACCCAGGTCATGATATTCGAAGCAAAGCTAACCACCGGTACCAACGCCGACCGCATCTTCAGCGGGGCATAAGACGTTGCATGCTGTACTGCGTGACCACATTCATGGGCGGCTACAGCGGCGGCAGCGATACTATTACTATAATAGACAGATTCGCTCAGATTCACCGTTTGATTGGCAGGATTGTAATGGTCTGTCAAATGTCCGGGAGTAGAGATCACCTTCACGTCGTAGATGCCGTTATCGTGCAACATCTTTTCAGCCACATCCTTTCCGGTCATACCGTTAGGCATAGGAATCTTAGAATACTTCTCAAACTTGTTCTTCAGTCGGGAAGATACCAGCCAGCTTAACAAGGCAAAACCAATAAATATGATCCAATACATGCTCATAATGTTCCAAATAATTAATTGTTATACAAGATATCTCTTACAAAAAGTCTGCCAAAAACAAAAATGGCAGAAGATTAGCCTGATTAGAGGTGGTCTTCTGCCATTTTGTATTAGTATGTGAGGTTTATTCTTCTGTATACCGGATGATTGTCTGTTCGCGGTCAGGTCCTACCGATACGATTTTAACAGGTACTCCCAGCTCTTCTTCAAGGAATGAGAGATATGCGTTAAACTCTTCGGGGAATTCGTCTTCGCTCTGCATCTTTGTCATGTCAGTCTTCCAACCCGGCAGTTCAACGTATACAGGTTCGATCGTATCGTCGATCTCGAACGGGAATTCCGTCACTTCTTCGCCATTGATCTTGTAGGCTACGCAAGCCTTGATGGTTTCGAAGCTGTCGAGCACGTCGCTCTTCATCATGATCAACTGGCTTACACCGTTGATCATAACGGCATATTTCAAAGCAACCAGGTCGATCCAGCCGCAACGACGTTTACGTCCTGTTACGGAACCGAACTCATGTCCTACCGTACACAGTTTGTCGCCTGTTTCATCGAACAACTCTGTCGGGAACGGACCGCTACCGACACGTGTACAATATGCCTTGAAGATACCGTATACCTCACCGATATTACGCGGAGAGACACCCAGTCCCGTACAGCATCCGGCACAGATCGTGTTGGAAGATGTCACGAACGGATAAGAACCGAAGTCGATGTCCAGCATAGTGCCCTGTGCACCTTCCGCCAGGACAGACTTACCGTCTTTCAGGAAGTTGTTTACCACATGTTCGCTGTCGATCAGGTTGAATTGCTTCAAGTATTCCAATGCTTCAAACCACTGGGCTTCGAGTTCCTTGATATCATACGAATAGTTCAGTGATTTCAGGATTGCTTCGTGGCGTGCCTTGGCGGCAGCATACTTTTCATCGAAGTTGTGCAGCAAGTCACCTACGCGGAGACCGTTACGGCTGATCTTGTCTGTATATGTCGGGCCGATACCTTTACCAGTCGTACCGATCTTTCCGGAACCTTTGGCAGCTTCGTAGGCAGCATCCAGCATACGGTGGGTAGGCAGGATCAGGTGTGCCTTCTTGGAAATACAAAGTTGTTTGGTCAGGTCGTGACCACTGGCAGCAAGCGCTTCGGCTTCCTGTTTGAACAATAACGGGTCGAGAACGACTCCATTACCGATAACATTCACTTTTCCACCCTGGAAAATACCTGACGGAATAGAACGCAGGATATACTTTTCTCCGTTAAATTCCAGTGTGTGTCCTGCATTGGGACCTCCTTGAAAACGAGTGATTACATCGTAGTTAGGAGTCAGCACGTCGACTACTTTACCTTTGCCTTCGTCACCCCATTGCAATCCTAATAAAACATCTACTTTCATTTTATCTTTATAATAGGCTGTTAATATTCTTTTTTACTATTCTTCTGCTGAAGCTTGAACTTGCATTTACTGCATATCCCGTAGATATACAGCGCATGAAATTCCTGTGTGAAACGGGATATCTTCAGATTGTTGACCTCCTTTTTCAGCACGCTGTCTTTCATTTCCCGAATGGCCCCGCACTTCATGCAAACCAGGTGCAGGTGCGTTTCTGCCAATGCCCGCAGTTCGTACTGAACCGACTGGGCGTTGAGTTGATGCCGCACGATCAGGCCGCCGTCTTCCAGCACATCCAACGTGTTGTAAAGCGTTGCCCTACTCACATGGAAGTTCGCCTCTTCCAGCTTTTCCTGAAGGGAGTACATATCGAAATGACCGGCGAAGCGACAGATGCATTCAAAGATCGCATATCTTTCCTCCGTCTTTCGTAGTTTTTTCTCAGTCAGATACTCCGTAAACGACTGCTTCATCTCTATGTACTTCTTCTCATCCATTTCGTTGCGACTCTACGCGACCGACAAAGTTAGCGCATTTATTTTAAACGCAAAGCCTTAGCTATAATATTCAAATTCAAATTTTAAATCATTATAGATTTCCTGCCCTTCCGGTGTCTTCATAAACTCCGGAAAGTCATCGAAACCACTCAACATTTGTTTCGCATGATCGGCCGACTGGCGACCGTAAAATTTCATTGCTTTTATCGCTGCCTGCTTCTCTTTCCAGGAAGCGCCGAAGTCGGGCCAGGCAATCGTCCGCATACATTCCACAATGAATGCGGCTCTCACCGGTGCAACCACCGTCTTCCCTACCCTGAACAGTTCCATCCAGATAAGGTAAGCCACCGTACGAGCATATTCGTCTTCCACATTAAAAATCAGTCCGAGCAGAAGGTTATCAACATACGGCAATTTGCAGAACAGATTACGGCTGCATTGTTCCGCTATTTCCAGATAGGGTATTTCTTTCACCCACTGTTCCGCCTGTTTAAAAGGAAAATCATCCACAGGTTGCAACAGGGATGCCAGTATCTTAAACTCGCGGATATCCTCTTTCCACAAAGCGGCTGCCAGATCCGAACCAGGTTCGTGCCGGGCGGCTATCTGCTTTATTTCGGGCAGAGGGACACCGAAGTTCAGCTTATAGTCGATACCCTTTTCGCGCATGCTGGTGGATATGACACCGTTCATTGCCATGCGCAGTTGGGTACGTATTTCTTTTAGTTCGTCCTGTAACATATCTTTAATCGTTATAAGATGGCAGGAATGAATAATCCTGGCTGTAACGAAGCATCTGGTCTGCGTATCCTTCGGTATAATCGAGAACGATGTCGGTCACTTCGCCTTTGTCGTTCCTTACCTCTTTCATCACCGGGTTCACGAAACCTTTGTATGGAGCCAGGTTCAGTTTGGCATAGCGGGCAAGCACTTCGTCGTGCAAGGTCTGGTCTACTTTCACACCGTAATCTTCCACCAGTTTCTTTCCGGCGGCGAAATCGCCTTCGCTCTTGATGCGCTGCACTTCTGCCAATAAGGTGCCGAACAAGTTGCGGAGTTTGGCATAATCGTTTACAACGACATATGTCTTGCCGTCACGCTTCTTATATTCGATAACGTTATCGGCTTTACCGTTCTCATAGGCCCATTGGGCGATCAACTGACGGTTACGCATGTGAGCTTCTTCCACGTCTTTGCCGGTTTCGATACGGACAAGCTGTGTCATCAGGCCATTCATGATATACTTATAATACTCGGCCTTATAGGCTTCGCCATCCGGAACCAGACCTAATTCAACCAGCTTCGGGTCGGCCAGGTAATAAAGGCCGAAGAGGTCGGCACGTGCTTCTTCCAAAGTGGAATCGTAGGCTTTCAGTGCGCCCGATTCGGTATCGGGCAGAAGTTTGCCGGAACCATGCCCCAGGCATTCATGCAGGTCGGTATGCAGATTGTCAGTCAGGAAGCCGTATTTTGCGAGGGCTTCACGCTCCGCATCACTCCAGATAAATTCTTCGTTAAAGCCATTGCCCTGCGACGCCTTGTCGTAAGCCTCGGTTATATTCTCAATCGTAACGGACTTTGAGCCGTGGTCACGGCGAATCCAATCCGCATTCGGCAGATTGATGCCGATCGGCGTTGCCGGATAACAATCGCCTCCCAACATGGATACGGTGATCACTTTGGCACTCACCCCTTTTACCTTTTCCTTTTTAAAGCGTTTGTCGACCGGAGAATGATCTTCAAACCATTGCGCATTATCGCTGATAATCTTTGTGCGCTTGGTCGCTTCCTTATTGATAAAGTTTACGGTCGACTCCCAGCTGGCTTTCATACCCAGCGGATCACCGTACGTTTCGATAAAACCGTTCACGAAATCCACTTCCGAAGTCGTATCCTCTACCCAAAGGATGGAGTAGGCATCGAATGTCTTCAAGTCACCGGTCTGATAGTATTCAATCAGTTTTTCGATAATAGCCTTCTGGGTATCGTTTTCGGCAAAAGGAACGGCTTTCTGCAATTCGCCTGCAATCTGTTCGATAGCGGCCGAATAAAGGCCTCCTACTTTCCATACCTTCTCGACAATCTTTCCGTTCTCCTTCACCAGCCGGCTATTGAGTCCGTAAGAGATCGGAGTGACGGTATCTTTACCCACTTTCATAGCGGCATAATAATCTTCTACCTCTTTCTGGGTAATACCGCCGCCATAGTAGTTATTGGCAGACGCCAGAATCAGATCCCGGTCGCCGCTCTGTACGGTACGTTTAGCCAATACAGCCGGATCAAAGATCACCGGAGAGATTTCTGCAACAAACTGCTCCAGAGTCTGTCCTTCACGCAAAGGAAGTTCAGAAACATTCACCTGCTCCAGACAGCTCTGAAAGAATTCGGGGGTAAAGCCGGGAACAAACTTATCCTCTGCATAATGGTGATGGATGCCGCTTGAGAACCATACCCGTTTCAGGTACGTCTCCAGGGCCTTGAACTGCTCATCCTCGCGATTTCCTTTATATTCCTTGTAAACCGTTTCCAATGCGCGGCGAACCGGCAGGTTATAACGACAATTCTGGTCAAAGAATATGTCGCGTCCCATCAGCGCAGCCTGCGACAGATGATATAATAACTGTTTTTGTTTCAACGAAAGAGACTCGAATCCCGGAACCTGGTACCGAAGTATCTGAAGGTCTGCGAACTGGTCTACCACATAATTAAAATCCTCCTGCGGCGCCTGAACATTCTTTTCTTTCGGGCCTGCACAGGCGGTTAATGCCACTGCTGTCATAAGCGATACAATTGTATTTCTCATTTTATTTATACTAATTCTTTTGTTTTTTCTGAAGTATTACAACGAAAGGCTCTCCCGCAAAGGTAACGAATAAATCGAAGCCATAGGAATATCACCCTAATATTTTGTACCTTTGCAACCGATATATTTATTAAAGAATGGAAATAGCAGCATTAGTATCAGGAGGTGTGGACAGCTCCGTAGTTGTCCATCAGTTGAAGGAGGCGGGATATGATCCTACCATCTTCTATATCCGTATCGGTATGGAAGATAAAGACGGATATATCGACTGCCCCGCCGAAGAGGATATAGAAATTACATCTTACATAGCACGCAAATACGGTTGTCGCATGGAAGTGGTATCCCTGCATGACGAATACTGGGACAAGGTGGTCAGCTACACGATCGACTCGGTGAAGCGCGGCCTCACCCCCAACCCGGACATGATGTGCAACAAATTCATCAAGTTCGGCTGCTTCGAAGAGAAATGGGGGAAAGACTTCGATAAAATCGCCACCGGCCATTATGCCACAACGACCGAGATAGACGGAAAAGTATGGCTCTCCACCGCCAAAGACCCGGTGAAGGACCAGACCGATTTCCTGGGACAAATCACGCGCCTGCAAATCCAGAAGCTGATGTTCCCGATCGGCCACCTGATGAAAGCGGAAGTCCGTGCCATCGCTGCCGAACAAAAGCTCCCCAGCGCCATGCGCAAGGACAGCCAAGGTATCTGCTTCCTCGGTAAAATCAATTACAACGACTTCATCGAGCGTTACCTGGGCAAACGGGTCGGAAAAATCGTCGAACTGGAAACGGGCAAAGTACTGGGCAAGCACAACGGCTATTGGTTCCATACCATCGGCCAGCGGAAAGGACTGGGCCTGAGCGGCGGTCCGTGGTTCGTCATCAAGAAGGATATCAAGCGCAACATCATCTACGTCTCCAACGGCTACGACCCGGAAACGCAATACGGGAAGACAATCAACCTGCATGGTTTCGACTTCATCACCGAAGATCCGTGGGGAGAATTTACCGATGAAAAAGAAATCACCTTCAAGATACGCCATACCCCCGATTTCACACCGGGACGCATCCGCCGTATCGGTGACCTTTACCGTATCGAATCGGAAAACAAAATACAGGGTATCGCTCCCGGCCAGTACGGTGTTGTCTACGACAAGGATCATCATCTCTGCCTGGGTAGCGGCATGATTATTGACGAAGAAAAATAAGTCTTTGTCAATAATTATATGTATCTTTGTATCAGACTATAATATATACGACTATGGAAGCAACAACATTAAAAACATTCGAGATATCCATTCCCGAAAAATACGCATCCGCCATACGCTCACTGGTTAAAAGTATGGGAGGAAGCATCAAAGTCCGCAAAGAAAAGAAATGCGGACTGGATGAAGCATTGGAAGATGTGAAGGCCGGAAGAGTATATCATGCTGAAAGCACAGAAGATATGATGAAACAAATCTTCGGATGAATAAGAAATATACACTCAATTATACGGGTAAGTTCAAGAAAGATTTGAAACTCTGTAAGAAAAGAGGATACAATATTTCTTTATTTGAAAAAGTCTCTAAACTCCTTGAAACAACCGGTACCCTCCCACCCGAATACCACCCGCATAAATTAAGCGGCAAATACGAAGGCCTATGGGAATGTCATATTCAATCCGACTGGTTACTGGTTTGGGATCAAAATGATACGGAACTTATGCTTCTGTTTACAGATACCGGCACTCATGCCGATCTGTTTTAATAGAAAAATTCAAAATTAGAATGACTGCGGCAACTATCTCGAATGGTTGCCGCAGTCGTTTTATATGATTGTAGCACCTGTTTTTTACCACTGCGGCAGCTATTTCTTACAATTGCCGCAACCATTTTCCCGGTATACCGCCTTTATTTCAACTATTTCACCCTATTGTTTCATTTTTTTCGCCTTTAATTTGGTTTATAACATAAACCATTTTATATTTGCAGCGTGTAGGTGAGACATGCGCAGCTCCTTGCACTTTTTTAATCCATATATGGTTTATATTATAAACTTATTTACATTCACTTTTAAAGTAAACAAAACATGAATACGAAACGAATCATACTATTTATTCTGGCAATATTCTTTACTTGCAATCTTGCCGAAGCACGGACAATCATCGTCAAAGTGAGTAACATACGCGGAGAAAACGGAACAATCCTCGTCATGGCTCAATCAGGAAAAGAGACAAAACCGGTATACGGCATGGCCAAACCGGAGAAAGGAGAAGCAACCATCACGCTTGAAAACGTCGAATGGGAACAGTTCGATATCTCAGTCTTCCATGACGAAAACGGCAATTATCAAATGGACTTCACCGAAGACAAAAAGCCGGCTGAAGGGTATGCCATGAAAAAGTGTAAAACGCAACAGGAAGAAGAGACGGTCAAACTGAAATTATATTACCCGGCAAACGAGTAAGACATGAAATGGCTGTTATTCTTTACACTCATCTTTGCTACCGGCTTTCCGGCTATGGCCCGGAAACCGATAACGGCAGAGATTTACTCCGGCCACATTACCGACGGGCAGGGAAACGGAGTTGAATACGCGACAATCGTCCTCTTGCAGGATGAGATTCAAAAAGCAGGTACGACAACCGACAACAAGGGCAATTTCACTATGGAAGCAAAAGCAGGAACATATAAAGTAATCGTCCGGTGTATCGGATATGAGCCGCTGCAAAAAGAATTATTGCTGCCCGCATCCATGCACGACACCCTTTCGTTGAAGGCTTCTTCCTATGCCTTGAAAGAGGTTGTGGTACAGGCAAAAAATATCGAACGCAAAGCAGACCGCTTCGTCCTGTCCGTCTCCCCTTCCACCGGGAAAGACGGAACCGAGTTATTGTCGCAGGCTCCCGGCGTATGGCTGGCAGAAGATAATATCTCCATCAACGGAGCACAGGGCACAAAGGTATTCGTCGATAACCGCGAAATAAAACTTACCGGCGAAGAACTTCTCACCTACCTTCGTTCGCTGAAATCGGAAGATATCAGGCGAATAGAAGTCATCCCGATAGCCGGAGCAGAATATGAAGCCAGCTCACGGGGCGGAATCATCCTAATCTCACTCCGTCGGCGGCAAACGAACGGTATCCAGGGGAGTGTCACGGCCGGGACCGCCTTATCTTCTACCCTTACCCGTTACATGCCTTCCGGAACACTCAATGCACGTCTCGGGAAATGGACCGTAAACGCTGCCGCCTCCGGCAATTTCACACCGAAGAATGAGAGCATGATGACATCCGTCAGGCAATATCCGGACAACGACAACCGCTTTTCCAGCCTCTCCAGGTTCGACACACGATCGGACTATGGTACGGGACACATCGGAGCCATCTTCGAAATCGATACCGTCAACAGCATCGGAGCGGAGATAGAATATGTCGGACAGCTGTCTAAGGGCAACTCTTACAGCGAAACGGAACTGACCAAGCAGGAATGGCTAATAAACAGCACCGGCGATTATAACCAGAAGGATGATTACAACACTTTATCCGCTACCACCAACTACCTGCATAAACTCGACGACAAAGGCTCCCTGCTCAAATGGATTGTCGATTATGCCGACAAAAAGTCAACGGGGAAAAACAACTACTATGTCGTACAAAAGGCAGCAGGCCGGGATACAGACAGTACGTACCGAAGTAACAGCGATGCGACCTACAAGATCGTCACCACCGATATTTCAATGAATAAATACTTCCGGAAAGGAATGTCGCTGAACACCGGCCTGAAGTACACGCATACATTCATGGACGATAATTCCTGCTACGAAGATCTCTCGGCCGACCAACAATGGAGTATCAGTCCGGCTTACGGCTACGCACTCAAATACAAGGAAAACATCATGGGAGTATATGCATCTTTTTCAACAGAAATCAATCGCTGGGCGTTCATAGCCGGACTGCGGGGTGAATATACCCGGACCGCGAACGAGAGCGACCGGATTAAACGGGATTACTTCGACCTGTTCCCGAGCCTGAGCGCCACCTATGCCTTCAACAACCTGAAGACCTGGATGCTGGTCGGACAATACACGCGCAACATCGAACGTCCGGCCTTCTATACGCTCAACCCGAACCGGCTCCAGACTTCCGATTACAGCTACAACATAGGCAACCCCTACCTGCAACCGACCTATATCCACCGTTTCAGCACGACCCTTGTCTATAATTACCGTTACACGCTGACAATCGGAGGCAGCCTGCACCGCAACCTGATCCGCGAATTCTGCAAGGTAGATGCCGTCGACCCGGACGTTTCGTATATCACCTACGAAAACCATGACGTCGAAAACCATTGGTTCGTTGCCGCCAGTATCCCGGTTCAACCCGTCCCATGGCTTAACCTGGCAGCCAATTTCGTCGGTGTACGCCAGGATATCCGTATGACGGAGAAAGCCGCATTTGCCCACCATTACCTGGCATTCGCAAACGTGACCGTGACCTTCACGCTGCCGAAAGACATCACGTTCGAAGGACAATACAGCGGAACCAGCCGCCTGTATTCAGGAAACAGCGAAGTGGCTCCCCGGCACATCGTCAGCCTGTTTGCCCGGAAGAAGCTGGCCGGCAACCGCTTTCTGATAACTGTTTCGGCCGATAATATCTTCAACCGCTATAATGACTTTGCCAGCCATATCGAAGCCTACACGTCACAAAGCCACTTCGAAAGCGGACACCTCGGACGTACCTTCAAAGCGACACTGACCTGGAACTTCAACAGCGGCAGGAAAGTAAAGAAGCCGACAATCGAACGGGGCGTAAACTCTGAAAGAAACCGGTTGAACGAAAAATAGACCGGTATGATTGACTGTTAAAAACAATGACATTATCTTTGAACAAACATAGTACGAACAATATAAAAACAAATAAAATCATGGAAGAAAGACTTTTAAACGAGAAAGAAAGCCTGGAACTCATCACACAGATGATAAACTCCAGCAAAAAGAATATGGAGATCGGCCAGGGGAATTACCTCCTGGTGTGGGGTTATTTCACAACTGCCCTGTCGATCATTCTGTTTACACTGATCGCTCTTACCCACAACATGATATGGAGCTGGGGATGGATGCTGATGTTCGTCATGTGGCCCGTCATGTCTTACCGGCAAAGGCAGCAGCCCCCGAGGGTCATCACCTATACCGACAAAGTAATCATGCAGGTCTGGCAGGTAATGGGCTGGATGTTTGTCATCACTTTCCTGACAACTGGCACCATTGAGTTCATTTTCGGCAGATACGTCGACTTTATCCTTATGCTGCCGTTATCCCTGATATACTGCGGATTGGGAGTATCTATCACCGGTATTATCGTACAGGGGCGCTGGATGATTTATACCCCTTTGGTTGCCTTCGTCATAGCGATTTATATGCTAACCATGCTGCTGATGGGTGAAAAAGCGACAACTTTGTGGTATCTTTACTTCGGTTTATCGTTCGTGTTTATGATGATCATACCCGGACATATCGTCAATAATAAAGCCAGGAAGCAATGTTTAAAGAACTAGATCCGTTACTTCATTCACAATTGCGGCTCGCCGTGATATCCATCCTCCTTTCGGTCGAGGAGGCTGAATTCGTCTATCTGCGGGAAAAGACGCAGGCGACAGCGGGAAACCTGAGTGTACAGATAGACAAACTGAGCGAAGCCGGCTACATAGAAGTCGAAAAGAGCTTTGTCGGAAAGAAACCCCGTACCACCTGCCGGATAACACCCGTAGGACGACAGGCATTCGAGAATTACGTAAATGCCCTGAAAGACTATATCGGAGGAAGCTAATCCCTCCGCCAGCCACCGCATACCAATAAAAAAGGCTGCCATCAATCCGACGGCAGCCTTTTTATATCATTAATCCCTGCTAATTAAATAGCGTATAAAGAACTGATAGATTCGCCACTGCAAACACGGCGGATTGCTTCAGCAAACATATCGGCAACAGATAATACTTTTACTTTCTCGCATTTCTTTGCGTAAGGAATAGAATCGGTAAAGATCATTTCCGTCAATGAAGACTGGTCTACACGGGTAGAAGCCGGGTCAGACATGACAGCGTGGCTGGCGATTGCACGTACAGACTTGGCGCCGTTTTCCATCATCAGGTTAGCGGCTTTAGTGATTGTACCGGCTGTATCCACCATATCATCCACCAAAAGAACGTCCAAGCCTTCCACATCACCGATGATACGCATTTCAGCTACCTCATTGGCACGCAGGCGTGATTTGTGGCAGATAACCATCGGCAATCCCAGGTATTTGGAATAGCTGCTGGCACGTTTCGTACCCCCTACGTCAGGAGTAGCGATACACAAGTTATCCAAAGGCAGTTCTCCCTTGATATAATCCAGGAAGATAGAAGAAGCATACAGGTGGTCGACAGGAACATTGAAGAATCCCTGGATCTGGTCTGCATGTAAATCCATTGTAATCAGACGGTCGATACCGGCAGTGCTCAACATATCTGCGATCAATTTTGCACCGATAGACACACGGGGTTTATCCTTTCTGTCCTGACGGGCCCAACCGAAATAAGGAACAACAGCAATTACAGAATGTGCAGAAGCACGTTTAGCCGCATCAATCATCAGGAGCAACTCCATCAGATTGTCCGAGTTAGGAAATGTTGATTGAACAAGGAACACGTCACGACCACGGATAGACTCTTCATAAGATACTGAAAATTCACCGTCAGCAAAATGTTGAATGTTCATCTGCCCCAGAGGACAACCAAGACTATTGCAAATTTTCTCTGCAAGATACCGGGAGTTGGTTCCCGAAAACACCAAGAAAGGAGTTTGTGCACTCATTATTCCGAATATTTATCTTAAGTAAATAGATTTGAATTGTGCTGCAAAAGTACAAAACTTATTTGCAATTATCCCTTTATCTTCGGAAAACTTTCAACAATAAGGGCGAGTCACCCCCGCCCCTGTTACTTTTTCTAACGAAATGAAAGACTCATCACTTATACATAAACTTCAGAACCTTACCCGAATAAGCCGGCAAAACCAGCTGATACGGCCACGCCGCCGTCAGCGTACTGATACAGGTCTCTCCCGTCAACAAATCCGTCAGCGTAGCGGCCTTGTTATCGTCAAAACCCAGTGTAAGAAATGCGTCGGAAGGAATCTTTACCCGCACCGTCTGTTCGCTTTTATCGAAATTCACGACAATCAGTACGACCTCGTTACGGTATTTGCGCATAAAGGCATACTGGCTATTCGAATTGAAATACGGATTCCGCGAGTTGGCATACATCAGGTCGAAGAAAGCCCCCTGTGTAATGGCCTGCTCCGATTTCGCCACATTCAATATCCGGGCATACTTCTCTCGCAGTTCACGCTGCTCGTGCGTCAAACCGGCGCCATCGAACTTCCAGTCGTTGATCCATTTGCGCAGGCTCTCCACGCTCCAGTAATCGAATATCGTCGTACGCCCGTCGCGTCCGCTGAAACCTTCCTCGTCCATACCCGGCTCGCCCAACTCCTGACCGCTGTAGATCATGACCGGGTTCGTATTCATCATGGCCGAAACAATCATGCCGGGGATACCCGGACGGTGATCGCCGGCAAAGAAATAAGAGGCGATACGCTGCTCGTCATGGTTTTCCAGGAAGTTCAACATATGTGACTGGATACCTTCCAGGCTCTGCCAGCAGTAAGAGATCGTATTGGCCGCAGCCTGATTGCACATCACCGCACGCACGGTATCGTACAGTCCTACCTTATCATACAAATAGTCAAAATGACCATTGAAAATATAGTTACGGTATTCTGCCGGATTATAAACCTCGGCAATGAAAACAACAGCATGTTTTTCTTTTACCTTCGGAATCACCCAGTTCCAAAATTCCACCGGTACCATCTCCGCCATATCACAACGGAAACCGTCAACGCCTTTATCCGCCCAGTAAAGCAGGATATCCAGCATCTTCGTCCAGGTGCCGGGCACCGGGTTGAAATGACCGATCCGGCCATTCACATAATCCACGCCATAATTCAGCTTGACCGTTTCGTACCAGTCGTTCTTTCCCGGACACGGACTAAAACAGTCATTCCCAGTCACTTTAGCGGGGAACTCGCTATAATCGTAATCCCCGTGCGCTTCGGCAAACGACAGGTGCAACGGGCATCCCGGGATATAATAGAAGTTATTATTACGGTCGAACCCTTTGGTCGTATCATCATGCTGTCCCAGATCTTCGACATACGACATGCGGGCATCCGAGTAATATTCGCGTGCCACATGGTTCGGCACAAAGTCAATGATCACCTTCATTCCGGCATCGTGCGTACGTTTCACCAGCGCTTCGAACTCCTTCATACGGTTCGGCACCTTCTCTGCCAGGTCGGGGTCTATATCGTAGTAATCTTTTATTGCATAAGGGGAACCGGCTTTACCTTTCACCACGTCCGGATGGTCTTTGCGTATCTGATAAGCGGAATAATCGGTCTGGGTAGCATGTTCTATCACTCCGGTGTACCAGATATGCGTCGTACCCAGTTCCTTGATCTTTGCCAGGGCCGTCGGTGAAAAGGCGGAGAACTTTCCTACTCCGTTTTCCCTTACACTACCGTTCTTTACCAACGGAGATTTCAGATTTCCGAACCAACGGGGAAATACCTGATAAATGATCATTTTATCCATTTGTTTCATCGCTTTTATCAACTTTAAATATTATCGGTAAAAGTTATCCGGGCAAGCGCCGGACAAAGCTATGGCAGGAGCATATTGTTCTTCCGCGCCATAATCGCTTTCACCAGTGTTTCATGTTTATTCTCTTGTATCACCAATTCGAATGCGCGGATCGCTGCATCATAACCGATGCGGGCAATCTGTTCCACATTCTCCAAATCAAAAGTCTTATACATGCCGAATTCTTCCGCTTCGATCAACACGTCGCACATCTCACGATCTTCCAGCGTATTGGCCCGGAACATATAATGATAGGAACGTTCTGCAATATGAAATATCGTTTGCTTGTATTTCTGGGGAACCAGCGGGCTGACATTCACCCCGATCACCCGCTCGCACCTGTCGCGGATTATGGAAACCGGGAAGTTATGAAACAAACCGCCGTCCACATAATGTACCCCGTTAATCACTACCGGACTGAAAATGATCGGTATACTGCACGAAGCAGTCACCGCCTCCACGATAGGCCCGCTATCGAACTCATGGCTTTCGCCGTTATCCAGATCGGTCGCTACCACAATCATAGGGATTTTCAGTTCTTCAAATGTCTTGGCTCTCAGATGGCGTTTCAGGAAATACCGGAAACGTTTGCTGTCGAACAAGCCGGACTTGGGAAGCTGGAGTTGTGCAAATTCGGAAAATTCACGGCCTGTAAAGAGTTCTTTCAACTCGTCTGCCGAATAGCCGTCGGCAAACAAAGTTCCCATTAACGCACCGACACTCGTCCCAACGATGATATCCGGCTTCAGTCCGCACTCCTCCAGTAATTTGAATACCCCAAGGTGTGCAAAACCTTTCGCGCCTCCGCCGCTTAAGGCCAATCCCAATCTATAGGTCTTATGGTTCGATTCTTGCGTCATTGTATGTTTTCTCTCTTTTACGGTGACAAATATGCTGTTTTTTTTAGAATGAAACAGTATTATTTACGAAAAAGTTTCTCTACGTTTTTATTTTTCTTACATTTACGGGAAACAAAATAACGATCCTAAGGGGTGGTTATTCATTTTAAATCTAACGACTATGATAACTAGTATTTTCTGGATTGTGCCCGTAGCGTCGGTTCTGGCGCTGGTATTTGCCTGGTTCTTCTTCCGGCAAATGATGAAAGAGAGTGAAGGAACGGAAACGATGGCTAAAATCGCTTCTTATGTGCGTGAAGGTGCGATGTCGTACCTGAAACAACAGTACAAGGTAGTAGCCTCGGTTTTCCTTGTGCTGGTTATCTTGTTTTCCATTATGGCTTACGGCTTCGGCGTGCAGAACGAATGGGTGCCGATCGCCTTCCTGACCGGCGGTTTCTTCTCTGGACTGGCGGGATTCCTGGGGATGAAGACGGCGACTTATGCCTCCGCCCGTACAGCCAATGCCGCCCGTTCATCACTCAACAAGGGGTTGCAGGTCGCTTTCCGCAGCGGTGCCGTCATGGGACTGGTGGTGGTCGGCCTCGGACTGCTCGACATCTCTTTCTGGTACGTCCTGCTGAACGCTTTCATTCCGGATGAAGCCCTGAACCCTACCCATAAACTGACCATTATCACTACGACCATGCTGACCTTCGGCATGGGAGCCTCTACACAGGCGCTTTTTGCCCGCGTGGGAGGTGGAATCTATACGAAAGCTGCCGATGTAGGAGCCGACCTTGTCGGGAAAGTGGAAGCCGGCATTCCGGAAGACGACCCGCGTAACCCGGCCACCATCGCCGATAACGTGGGTGACAATGTAGGCGACGTAGCCGGTATGGGTGCCGACCTGTACGAATCTTACTGCGGTTCGATACTGGCGACCGCCGCTCTGGGCGCCGCCGCTTTCGTTTCGTCCGGCAATATAGAAATGCAATATAAGGCAGTAGTCGCACCGATGCTGATCGCGGCTGTCGGCATCGTCCTCTCTATCCTGGGTATTTTTGCCGTCAGGACGAAAGAGGATGCTAATATCCGGCAGTTGTTGAAGGCGCTGGCTATCGGTACAAACCTCAGTTCGGTGCTGATCGCTGTTTCCACCTTCGGGATACTTTACCTGCTCGGCCTCGACAACTGGTTCTGGATCAGTTGCTCGGTAGTGATCGGCTTGCTGGTAGGTATCGTGATCGGCCAGGCAACGGAATATTACACCTCACAATCCTACAACCCGACCAAACGGGTTTCGGAAGCGGGACTGACAGGGCCGGCCACCGTTATCATTTCCGGATTAGGACTGGGAATGCTTTCTACCGCTATCCCCGTGCTGGCTGTTGTGGTAGGTATCATCTGCTCTTTCCTTTTTGCCTCGGGATTTGACTTTAGCAATGTAGGAATGGGACTTTACGGAATCGGGATCGCTGCCGTCGGCATGCTTTCCACCCTGGGTATCACATTGGCTACCGACGCTTACGGCCCGATTGCCGACAATGCCGGAGGAAATGCCGAAATGTCTGGTCTGGGCAAAGAAGTACGCAAACGCACCGACGCCCTCGACTCGCTGGGTAACACCACAGCCGCCACCGGTAAAGGATTTGCCATCGGCTCTGCCGCCCTGACGGGATTGGCGTTGCTGGCGTCTTATATAGAAGAGATCAAGATCGGCCTGCTGCGCCTGGGAGAAAACGTCTTGTCGTTTGCCGACGGGCGTACGATGGAGGTATCGAAGGCTTCTTTCTCCGACTTTATGATCTACTACGATGTGACGCTGATGAATCCGAAAGTACTGTCGGGCATGTTCCTGGGGTCGATGATGGCCTTTATGTTCTGCGGACTGACGATGAACGCCGTAGGACGCGCTGCCGGACATATGGTAGAAGAAGTACGCCGCCAGTTTCGCGAAATACCGGGTATCCTGACAGGAAAAGCGGAACCCGATTACGCCCGTTGCGTAGAGATTTCGACGAAAGGGGCACAACATGAGATGGTTGTTCCTTCGTTGCTGGCGATCATCGCCCCGATAGTGACCGGACTGATATTCGGTGTGACCGGCGTGATCGGCCTGCTGATCGGCGGACTGAGCACAGGTTTCGTACTGGCCATCTTCATGGCCAACGCAGGCGGTGCCTGGGACAACGCCAAGAAACACATCGAAGAAGGCAACCACGGCGGCAAAGGCAGCGAAGCCCATAAGGCAACCGTTGTCGGCGATACCGTCGGCGACCCGTTCAAAGACACTTCCGGTCCGAGCCTCAATATCCTGATCAAGCTGATGAGCATGGTGGCTATCGTAATGGCGGGGTTGACTGTAGCGTGGAGTTTGTTCTGAAACAGTTAATATAATCTAACCGGGATCAAATACTTTCATACGAATAGTTCGTAATTACGAGCTATTCGTATTTTTGTTGATAGTAAACAACTTTAAATAGATCCTGTATGAAAACAACTTATCTGCTCCTCTCCTCCGTCTTGTTACTGGGATGTTTATCCGCCTGCAACATTTTCACCCAGAAACAAAAAGCACTGAAAACGAACGACGGAAGTATCACCACCGTTGAAACAGGCGGAAACGAACTGACCGTGTGCGACTTCGCCCTGGCGAAAGACACTATCGACGTGCCGCTCAGCGAATTTGTCGAAGACTGCCGCATCATACGTTTCGACAACTCTGACTCCGCCATGTTCAAAGCCTGGTTCACCCTCGTCACCGACCAGTATATCGGGATACGGCAACGAAGCGGCGGACCGTTCAAACTCTTCGACAAAGAGGGTAAATTCCTGCACGACATCGGCTCCGTAGGCAATGGGGCCGGAGAATATGCTATATCCATTTACGATGAAGTCATCGACGAAAAGAACGACCGTATCTTCCTCTCGCCTTTCTATGGCCGGAAGATCATGGTGTACGGCACGAACGGCAAATGGATCAAAGACATCCCGCTTCCGGGACAGATCAACAAACCTAAATTATCGCTCAATGCAGACGGCACATTATCCGTCGTACACATGCCATTTCAGGAAGGGGAACCGCTTGCTTTCCAAGTGGATATGGAAGGAAACATCCTGAAACAGATCCCGGCAACCGCCAAAAGGACAGTGTCGGACTTCAACGGAGAAGTTTTCTCTTACAAAAACGGCAACGGGTTCGATTTCTTCCACACCAGCATAGACACTCTTTTTATCTACGATCCTGTCGGCAACCGGTTATTACCTGAATTTACCATGACTTTCCCGAATCCGGAAGAGAAACCGATACATCTATACTACCGGCTCCCGAATCACTTCATGGTCAATTATTATTTCTGGGGGAAAAACGGTCCGGAAAATGGCGGAGATATCCTGATTGATAAAAAGAAGAATGCTTCCTCCCATTTCCGTCTGGTAAACGACTTCTACGGAAACCTCCCCATCTCCGGAACAGGCCACAATTTCTACCAGGGATATTTTATCCAGAATATGGAACCGGGACAACTGATCGAAAAGATAGAAAAACATCTCGCCTCCGGCAAATGCCCCAGCCAGGACAGAAAGAAACTCGAGGAACTGGCAGCGACGCTGGATGAGAATGATAATAATGTGTTATTTGTCGGGAAAGTGAAAAAGTAAAAGATAGAACAGAAGAACTTTATTCCATGCAACCCGCCGGACAATTTATCTCCGCCCGCTACCAAAATGTTCCATGAAATTGTTTTTAACTACCCGTTGAAAGCATAAATGAAGATTTGCTTGTATCTTTGCAGCCGGTAAAACATTAAAATAATCCATATGTCAATCTCACGCTTTAATGCAGTGGAGAAAGCTTCCAACCGTAAGGCCATAGAAGCCGTCACTCCCAAACAGAAAGTATCCGAGTACTATGGCGAGAACGTATTTAACCGCAAGGCTATGCAAAAGTATCTCTCCAAGGAAACGTACAAAGCCCTGACCCACGCCATTGATAACGGAACACCTATCGACCGCGAAATAGCCAACCATGTGGCAGCCGGTATGCGTATGTGGGCACTGGAAAAAGGAGTTACCCATTATACACACTGGTTCCAGCCCCTGACCGACGGGACAGCCGAAAAACACGACGCTTTTGTCGAACACGACGGTAACGGCGGTATGATTGAAGAATTTAGCGGCAAACTGCTCGCACAGCAGGAACCGGATGCGTCCAGCTTCCCCAACGGCGGACTGCGCAACACGTTCGAAGCCCGCGGTTATTCTGCCTGGGACCCCTCCTCCCCCGCATTTATTGTAGACGACACCCTCTGTATCCCGACAGTCTTCATCGCCTATACCGGCGAGGCTCTCGACTACAAAACACCGCTGATACGTTCTGTCGAAGCACTGAACAAAGCGGCGAAAGAGGTTTGCAACTATTTCAATGAAGATGTTCACAAAGTAATCACATACCTGGGCTGGGAACAGGAATATTTCCTGGTGGACGAGGAGCTTTACTCCGCCCGTCCGGACCTCTCACTGACGGAACGCACGTTGCTGGGACACGAAAGTGCCAAGAACCAGCAGCTCGACGACCATTATTTCGGCGCCATCCCTTCACGCGTACAGGAGTTCATGAAAGACCTGGAAGTGGAATGCTACAAGCTGGGCATCCCGGTGAAAACCCGTCATAACGAGGTGGCCCCGAACCAGTTCGAGCTGGCGCCTATCTACGAAGAATGCAACCTGGCCAACGACCATAACCAGTTGCTGATGTCGGTCATGAAACGTGTTTCACGCCGCCACAACTTCCGCGTGCTGCTTCACGAAAAACCGTTCATGGGTGTGAACGGCTCGGGTAAACATTGCAACTGGTCGATGGGAACCGATACGGGCATCAACCTGTTCTCGCCGGGCAAGGACCGCGAAGACAACCTGCGTTTCATCACCTTCGTGGTCAATACGCTGATGGCCGTCTATAAATTCAACGGGCTGCTGAAAGCCAGTATCGCTTCGGCAACCAACGCCCACCGCCTGGGGGCCAACGAAGCGCCTCCCGCCATTATCTCGTCCTTCCTGGGTACACAAATCAGCGAGGTACTGGATAAATTCGAAAACAGTTCGATTGAAGATGCCATCGAGGTGGACGACAAGAAACGCCTGAGCCTCGGCTTCGGGCAGATTCCCGAACTGCTGCTGGACAATACGGACCGCAACCGCACGTCGCCGTTCGCTTTCACCGGCAACCGTTTCGAGTTCCGTGCTCCGGGTTCGTCCGTCAACTGCGGTTCGGCCATGCTGGCTGTCAATTCTGCCGTAGCCTATCAGTTACAGCAGTTCAAGAAGGACGTGGAAGCGCTCCAGGCAGCAGGCAAGAGCAAGGAAGTGGCTATCTTCGAAACATTGAAGGCTTATATCAAAGAATCCAAACCCATCCGTTTCGACGGCAACGGTTACTGCGACGAATGGAAAGCGGAAGCTGCCCGCCGCGGCCTGGATTGCGAAAACAGCGTACCATTGCAATACGACGCTTACCTGAAGCCGGAAGTAATCCGCATGTTCAGGGAAACAGGCGTACTGAGCGAAAAGGAGCTGGAAGCCCGCAACGAAGTGAAATGGGAAATCTATATCAAGAAAGTACAAATCGAAGCCCGCGTCCTGGGAGATTTGTCCATGAACCATATCATCCCGGTCGTATTGCATTACCAGTCTTTGCTGTTGAGCAATATCACCAAGCTGAAAGAGACGTTCAGCCCGGAAGAATATGAGGACCTGTCTGCCGAACCGCGCCGCCTGGTACGCAAAATATCCAAGCACGTAAATGCCGTAACACGCATGACGGACGAGATGATCGAAGCCCGCAAGAAGGCGAACGTCATCACCGATTACCGCAGCAAGGCGATCGCTTATCATGACACAGTCGTTCCGTTCCTGGACGAAATACGCGAACATATCGACGAACTGGAACTGATGGTGGACAACCAGATGTGGCCGTTGCCGAAATACCGCGAACTGCTGTTTATCCGGTAAAAAGTAACAGAATCCAAAATAGGAGGTGCATCAAAAGTTTATTTTGATACACCTCCCTTTTTTTACATTGACCTGTTAAAATTAGTAAGTGCTTGATAAAATGCCTCGATATTCTCAGCCGGAATATGGGGCGGGACATCACAACCTGTCGACAAAACGAAATTCTTCCATGTTTTGGTCTGCTGTAACAGATTCATAGTCGCGGTATATACTTCTTCTGACGAGGACTGTTTAAAAAGACCGACCGGGTCCAGATTCCCCATCACCAGACGGTCTTCCGGACAGTTGGCAAGGGCATCCTGCATATCGATCTTATTGCCGAAATGAAGTGCGGCCGCTCCCGACTGAACCATAGCCTCCGTACAATGGCCTGCATTTCCGCAGTTATGCAGGATTACGATAAAATGTTCGTCCTGCACGGCCTCTACCACCTGGCGGACATAGGTCGTCGAATAAAGCAGCGAATCCTCATTTGAAATCAGCCCGGCAGCCGGTTCCGCCATAATCACGCCATGAACGCCTGTCTCCTTAATCGCACGGCAGTAATCGATCAGGAAACGGGTACATTTCTCCAACAGGACAGTGATGTTCTCCGGCTCCACATACAGGGCAATCATCAGTTCGGACAAACCGAACAAACGTCCTGCCAGTGAAAACGGACCGATACAGCCGGCAAAAACAGGCTTATCCTTCACACGTTCCGCCGTCAGACGGTTCGCTTTCAGATACTCGGGGACACGTGCTGTATCCAGAGACGGTATCTGTAAATTATCAATCGACTCCTTATCGGATACCAGCGGTTCCGTTACGCTGGGCACCTCGTCTTCGGGGAAGACCACCTTTGCACCGAAAGCCTCCGCCTCTACCGTCAGGTCCATAATCACGGTCGGGGCAGCTGAAGGATACTGCTCGTTCAACCGGCAGATAGCGTCTGCATGCACCATACCACTGGTGACTGCGTCTCTCACTGTTTTTCCACAGAGTTCAATGCCCGGATGGGTCATGATAGGAATAGCCCTACGTTCTTTTTGCCTGATTGTCTCCTGCAACCATTCTTGTATTTCCATTATTTCTTCTTTCTTTTTCGTTTATAACAGGTTTCCAGTTCACAATACTGGCAACCGTATTTTTTCTCATCTACCTCCGGACCGATGCCGATTATTCCGCTAATCGACTTGATAGGAGTCATCAGGCAGACATCAGACAGGCTGATGCCGCAAGGGGCGCCTCCCATCAGCCGGAACAACGTTTTCTGTCCGGTGAGGTGCCAGCCGCAATAGCCGGGGCTCAGGCGGTTCGTATGCCGTTCGCCTCCCAGTTCTTTTTCAAGCAGGCGTTCCATCCGATCGCCGGCTTTCTCGGCAATGCAGGTCCCGATAATATCGGCAATGAAGCATTTCAGGATATCTCCCTCCGCTTTCAGGCTGTCCTGATATTCCTGAAAAGCCATCCCGGCCGTGGCGGCAAACAGGGCGAACCGTTCGGAACCTTTCAGCAGGGAAGCGATTGTCCCCCCTACGAGAAAGGGTTCTCCGCCATCCAGGGTTACATATCCGTCATCCACCGTTCCGTCGAACAGGCCGAAAGTGCAACGGGGAACAGTCCGGGAAGAAACCTCCTTCAGCATGGAAAGGGCCAGTGCCTCCACAGGTTCTTCCGGGGCTGTGTTGCCGTATCCCATCTCGGCAAACAGGTCGTTTGCCGTCAGGGACAACGTGCTAAAATCCAAACTACAATCAAACATACAATTAAGCGGATAACAATGATTTTGCCAGCGTCACAGCGGCATTCGCATTATCGCTGTAGCCGTCGGCTCCAATCTGACGGGCAAACGATTCGGATACAGGGGCACCGCCAATCATGACCTTCACCTCCTGGCGGATACCGGTCTTTTCCAGGGCGTCGATCACTTCCTGCATATAATTCATCGTCGTGGTCAGCAAGGCGGAAAGACAAAGAATCTGCGCCTGGTTTTCCTTGATCGCCGTGATAAATTTCTCTGAAGAGATATCCGTTCCCAGATTTATCACTTCAAAGCCGCAACCTTCCAGCATGGAAGCGACCAGGTTCTTTCCGATGTCGTGCAAATCGCCTTTCACCGTACCGATTACCACCTTGCCCAACCGGTGCGAAGCGGCTCCTTTCATCAGCGGCTTCAACAGGTCGAGTGCCCCTTTCATGGCACGGGCCGCCATCAACAGTTCAGGGACAAAGGCTTTTCCTTCCTCAAAACGTTTTCCGATATCCTCCATCGCCCGCGACATATAACCATTAATAATTTCTTGCGGGTCTACATTCTCTGCTATCGCCTCGGTTGTCACAGCCTTGGCGACATCGAGTTTCCCTTTCAAAATAGCTTCATACAAACTCTCTAAATCTGCCATAACTTTATTTCTTTTAAATTATTGATTCCGTAATTCACGCAGGGTTTCAATCATTGCCACCACATTCCTGACCGGCGCATTAGCCTGGATATTATGGACGGCATTGAAAATGAATCCTCCGTCTTTTCCCAGTATCTCGCATTCCTGCAAAACATGGCTGCGCACTTCTTCGGGTGTTGCATTCGGCAGGATACGCTGGGTATCGATACCGCCACCCCAGAAAGTGACTTGGCTGCCGTATTCCTTTTTCAGGACCACAGGGTCCATATCCTTCGCATTAATCTGTACCGGGTTGATGATATCGAAACCCGCCTCCACCAGACCGGGAAGAATCGGCAGGATAGCTCCGCAGGTATGTTTGAATACTTTCCAGGTGGTATGCTGGTGAATCCAGTCGTTCATCCGTTTGTAATGGGGAAGCCACAGTTCCCTGAAGGTATCCAGCGAACAGAACTGGGAATCCTGGGTACCGAAATCGGTCCCGCAGGTGAAGACCACGTCTACCTTCTCGCCGACGGTATCCCACAACCGTTGGTAGTTTGCGATAGCTATATCGGTCTGTTTCTCAAAAACCGTCTGCACATAGTCGCGGCGCATGGCGGTCGACATATACCACTCGGCCACGTTGCGGATACCTTTCGGATTCTTCAATCCCATGCCGGGCACAAAAGCGATATCGCCCAAAGCCGTCCCGCCGAAGCTCGCAACAACGGCCTTTCCGGTTGCTGCGGCCTGCTCCACGGTCTTTTTATAGTATTGCAAATCTTCTTCGGAAACAGGGCCGAACTCTTCCAGGTTATCCTCCGGAGTAATGGCCTCGTCGTCCACATATTCCTGCCTTTCCGTCGCGTTGATGAAATAGCAGCCCGAAGGCATGATGGCACTGGGCGGATAGGAACGGTCGCCACCGGCATAAATGTACACGTCGCCTTCCTTATCCGTCGTCAGGTCGATACCGGAGGCAATCATTACTTTTTGCCCCCAAGGAGTAACCTGCTCGTGTAATTGGGTTTCGTCGATATCGAACATGTCCTTGCGTCCGAAGACGGGAACACAGTCAATACCCATTATTTCCTGTAAATCCTCCTCTATCTCACCCAGCATCTGAAAGGGTTCGATGACACGGACGGGGTGAGGGTCCAGTCCGTAATGTTGTCTCAGCGCCTCCACGACCTTGCAATGGATACCGGTAACGGAAGTGGCTCCGAAGTCCACCGGTATCCGGTCGGGGGTGCTATGGTTCAATGCGTTTTGAACACGCTGTTTTGATGTCATATTCATGTGTATTTAAGATTATTTATTGTATATCGCACTGTAAGTGTGATGCAAATATAGAGGCTGCCTACCCGATAAAAAATAGCAAAACATTGCTTATTTTGTGGATTATTATTGCAAACGTATTTCACGTATCCCAAAATAAACCGGACCTGCAAACAACCGTCCTAATTAGTATAAAAAGGAACAGAAAGTTTACAAGTCCGGTCTCAGCATATCCGCTTTAAAAGCCTGGAAATAAACGTCAGGGAGACATATTTATCTATGTTCAATATTTTAATTGCAATGTAACTTGCCCGTAAGGTTTCATTGTAAGTTCCCCGTTGGTTGGTCTTGACGGGCTCTCTTCACGATCACAAATCATAAGACTTTTCGGATCGGCTTTCGGGAAAGAGAGCTTTACAGACTCTTCCTTATCCGACAAAGAACGGAGACGAACAATCAGTTCCTTATCTTTATCCGTACTCTTCAGAATCGTTGTGTATACCCGATCATTACCAATAGCAATAACTGGCTTTACGACCTGAACTTTGTCTGCCGTTGCATAAACCAGCGGCTGTGATTGTTCCAGACCGAATCGGTTAGCCTTTACCACGTCATATCCTTCATGAGGGAATAAGCGGTAACGAAAACGTACGGGACCGTCCTGCGTCAACGGGAAATTAGTGTGCCAATGATTATTCATAACCCAGGAATAGATAGTCGAACTCGGCTCCAGCTTTTTCAACCAATTGCCTTTATCCCCCCAGCCCAAAGCTATATTGGCTGTACGGTTACCATATTCAAAGAGAGGAGCATCCAACGAGCACCAAGTTACGCCATGAGTCGCATTCGATACGTCCAGCCACCGCTGCATCGCAAGCCAGTTACGGTTACCCTGCGGCCACTGGTCCTTTTCCACTTCCATCACTCCCCAGGGAATATCGACACGGGTCTTTGAGTCCGGCAGATTGAAGGCAAAGCCAAAATGAATGCCGTCTTTCTCCACCAAAGGCAATTTATCTACGACATTGGAGATTTCCACCCATGGCTGGCCTGCCAACAAACGGACAGAACGGGAGACGCTCCGGCAACCGGTTGCTTTCGATACCACACGCAGTTCTACAGCCAAAGGACCTTCTTCCACTACGGAAACAGATAATACCGTATCCGCCTGCGGAGCATCCACATTCGCCGGCAACCAGGAGAATGTATTGGCTCCCTCGCCGATATAGTTATATTCAGCACCTTTCTTCAATAAAGAAACAATATTACCGGTTGCCTGGTCCACATGCACCGTCAGACAATCGTTTTCCAGTGTCGTTCCCTCTATTTTGCAACTGCCCGACAAAGAACATTTGCCTTCCACTACCCGAAAATGACGGGAACTCAATGCCGGTACTTCCGGAACATAGAACAACAGCTCACCGGTAGAAAGGCGTTGGGAAAGTACCTCTTTACCATGCTGGTCGACCACTTTATCCCCTTTCAAACTCTCTTTTGCCGTCAACCGGATCACACCGCTCTGCGGCCATGAATGCGTATTAAAGACGGCGATACCTCCATTGGAAGGACCTTCCTTAGGCCCCAGCGCCCCATTCGACTTATCTGTGGCAGGAGCCAACGATTCATCCAGCATATCGATCGAGCGATCTTCGGCTTCATGGAAGTAAGACTGCTTCACTTTCCAGATGGCATCCTGGAAATAGGGTTCGGTCGGGTTCTCGAAGCACCAGGTATGTTCCGAACCTAAAAGGATATAACGCCAAGCCTCATCGAAATCGTCACGTGGAGCTTTCCCGCCATCTGCCAGCATGGACCAGATTGTTTCAGCCTGCGTCAACCGCTCTTTGGCATTTCGGTTTTTGGCGGTCAGGCCGGCTGCCGTACCTAAACCGTCCGTCCAGTATTCCGTATAGTCGCCGGATACGACCGGCAACCGGTCTCCATATTTATCCTCTATCATCGACATGATTTCGTGGCCACCACAAATACGAATCTTCGGGTAGGCATATTTTTCATTCCACTCCTTCACCGCAAAAGGGATATCGGCATCCAAGGGATTGTTGTCCCACAAGGACCAGGAGAACAAGGCAAAATCGTAGGGGTAATTATCTTTCTCCATAGACTCCAACTGCTTGGTAAAGTCTACATTCGCATATCCGGTACGTATTACTTTCGGAACCTTTTCCGGATCACGTTGGCCGAACCACGGACGTCCCGTCTCTCCGCCTTTTCCCATACTCCCGCTATTGGCATAACTGCCAGGTTGGAAAAACAATACTTTCGATTTTCCATCCGGCCCCAACCACCAAAAAGGCTTACCATCCATATTGGCATGGGCATTTCCCGCCCGGTCGGAATTAGGCCAGGAAATAATATACCGAACTCCCTCCTGTGCCATTACCGGAACAAGTCCCCACGATATACCCGGAATATCGAACTGTTGGAAAACGTCTGCTGGTTGTCCGCTTAACCGTTGCATCTCCCGCGTAAATTTAAAAATGTGGAACATCTCTTCATCTGTACAAATGCTAGTATTCAGGTTCAGATAACTGGCATCCACACACACTTGTCCTTTCCTGATTGCATCTATGACCCCATCCCGCATCTCCGGATTGGATTGCCATAAGCGTTCGAGCGGCCATCCAATTTCAGGGTTCCACACATAGCGGGCACCCTCCGGATGGTTCTTCGTCTCTTCTGCAAGTTTTATCCCTTCAATGATATTATTCTTGTGAAGCTGTTCTACGTTCTTATGCGTATTGGTATATCCTATATCCACGTGAGCATGGTTGTACAGATAAACATTCCAATGACGCATAGGCGTAACACTGACTTTTTGCTTATACACCTTATCCGCCCCACGAAGAACCAAGATGACTTCCGACTTCTTCCCTGTAGGTACTGTGGAAGGTAACAGAATTTCGACCTCCGTCGAATCTTTCGCATTCAATGTAAAATGGTTCTTTTCTGTTTTTCCTTTGGCTATCACATCTACGGAAAGCTCTCCTTTCAGTTCCTTTCCTTTCAATTTAACCGTCACAATACGCCCGGGAGTTCCGTCCGCCCTGTAACCGTAGAGAGGACGCACCACATAATCGACTGAAGACGGAACAACATCTGCATAAATCACAGAAGATAATACAGATGCAAACAAACAATAAGCTATTTTCTTTTTCATTGTATTCAATTTAGGTTCTTCCCCTAACTCTAGTTTTGTCTCTGATATTTTATAACTAAATCACCTTTTTTCAACACCAAATTCTCAGTCGTAAGCTCTTCTATCTGCAATGTGTCCGAAAAAGATATAGTCTGGTGGTTACCTATACTTTTACCCGACAACACCAGTTTATCTCCATTTTTCTCCCAAGACTCATAGTGCAGGGTGGCCATATTGATGGAAGTAGCCCTCCCCCCATTCTCTAACGTAACACCTTGTACCATCTCAGGCATACCGGGAACAGGCTCGATCCAGGAACCTTCAATCTGCACATTGCTGCAAGCCGCCAAACCGACTACAGTAAAAAGAGTAAACACACCTTTTGATATATTTATCATCATAACATCGTATTTAAATAATTCAACTTTAAAGCATTTTGAAATGCTTCATACTTATTACTTTTTCCAAACGGTAGATAAGATTACCTTCATCCGACTGTCCGACCTTTACGGACAGACTGCCATCGGGAGATTGCAGCACATACTTACTCTCTCCGCAAGCTGCAACTACCAATAAAATAAACACTGCAAATATTGAATATTTTCTTTTCATCATACGATCTTCCCCTTATTGTAAGCCACACTTTAAGTAAGGTACAAATATAAAGTCCTACCAACCTATAAAAAATAGCAAAATCTTGTCTTATTTGTGGATTATTATTGCTTATTTTATGCTGTGAATAGCGAAATACATGAAAAATGGCAAAAGTAGAACTAGGATTTTCCGGCGAACGTTTCATCTATCTTCCTATCCCGATGATCGATCTGATGGAAGATAGTCCACTGACAGGTGACTTGTATCTTTATTCGATGGGATACTTCTCAAGGGCTTCCCATCATTATATTAACCGGCCAACCGGATGCGATGAGTTTCTTTTCATCTATTGTAAGGAAGGATGCGGCTGGATAGAGTTGTACGGGAAACGGCAAAATCTGGAGGCTAACCAGTTCATTATCCTGCCCCGGAATATTCCGCATGCTTACGGAGCCGATGAGACCAGTCCCTGGACGATCTACTGGATTCATTTCCGGGGAAGCAAAGCCCCTCTTTTCTCCAGCCGTTTCGATAAGCCGACGACGGTCTCTCCTTCTGCCCAGTCACGTATTGAAGAACGGCTCGACCTGTTTGAGGAGATTTTCTTTACGCTGAACGAAAGTACCTCTATGGATCATATGCATTACGCCAATCTGTGTTTTGCCCATTTCCTGGGTTCTTTCCTGTTCATCGATGTCTACCGGAATAACTTCCGTCCCAAAGAGTATTCTGAAAATGTGATGAACCGCGTCGTACATTTTATGAACGATAATATCGAGAGTAACCTCAAGCTGGCCGATTTCGCTAATTTCTGCGGATATTCGGAATCATACTTCTACCGCAAATTCGTTAAGGAGACAGGCCACTCCCCTATGGATTATTTCACACGCCTGAAAATAAACAAAGCCTGCAAGTTACTGATCCAGACTGATATGAAGGTGAATCAGATCGCTCACAAGCTCGGTTTTAAAGAATCTCAATATTTCTCCCGCACATTCTCCAATGTGATGGGGCTTTCGCCGATGGAGTTCAGGAGGCAGAATTTCAGGTTGTAAATATACATTCCTTTCAACAGAACAGTTTCACCGCCACTGCCCCGATCAACAGCCACCCCATCAAATTACCGGCCGTGATTGCCGGAGGAGGTTCCTCTAATGCGGATTCTGTGGCGGATGGGTCTCCGGCGGACTCCCCGGACGGATGATCGACAAGATCGCGCCGATGGCTGCCAGCGCCACCTCCGTCTGCTTCAGAAGAAGCGACAACAGTGCTATCAGCGCCAGCCACGGGATCGCCTGGGCAGCTGTGCCTCCCTTTCAGGCCACGGGGAAACAGGGCCTGCACCAAGGATAAAAGGAAATTACAAACAATACGAAGTGTTTTCATACGATAAAAATTTACTGGTAGAAGATAATCAACACACCGGTGCTTTGATCAGCTTGCCGATCGCAACCGACAGACGGTCGAGCAAATGACAGTAAGCGGTCCGGTTATCGCCGTTTACTTCGCTGATATATTTGCTGTACGCAATTTCATGCGCAAAAGCAGAAGGATAATAACTGACTGCGGCAGCGGCCGGATAAGCCGTAACGATCAGCCGGGCATAATCCAGAAAGCTACTCTGCGTATCGGAATACTTGCGGAAAGGCAATCCGCGCGGGACCAATTCCACCCGGCAACCGTGCCAGAACTCGTTGGACGGGCCATATCCGGTAATACCGAACAGGTTACGATGTAATTTCGCCAGGTTACTTTCATTCCATCCCGACTCGATGGCAGCCTGTGCCAGCATAACGACCGGATTCAGATGGAACCGTTTCTCCGCAGCTTCGGCTTCCGGAAGGAAACGTTTTACAAACTCATATTTTGTCATAAAAAACTCAATTTAGCCGGATAAAACATCACACAAAGCTTGACATTCAAAGAATAATTCACTATATTTGAAACAGTAAATCATTCAAGAAAAGTATATTATGAATACAGAAGAACAGACTACCGAATCCGATTACGGGAAAGAACGGTCATGGGGTTACCAGGAACTGGCTATCCTCTATTTCCCGCATGTCAAACCCGAAAGTGCCTCCAGGCAACTCGCCCGCTGGATAGGGGTCAGCCAGGAACTATTGTCCCAACTGGCTGCCAATGGCTGGAAACCCGGACGTAAGCTGCTGACGCCTAAACAGGCAGCCTGTATCTTCCGCCACCTGGGACCACCGGGATGCTGACAGACCGATCCCGGCTACGGTGCCTATTCTATTTCCGGGCGATCTCCGCCACCGCTGCCACTCCCCGAATCCGGTTCGTTCTTATCGAGCACCATACGCTCCACCTTCAACTTCTTGGCCAGCTCCAACAGGGTCTTGCCCGGACGGAAGACGACACGCGGCCGCCTCACCAAATCTGTGGTAAACTCCTTTTTCGTAGGCGACCCCTTACTTCCCAACACTGCCTGGAAATAACCCAGGTCACCCAGCTGGATCGTCTGCCCGTCCTGTAACTTCTGCTTTACCACAAACAGAAGCCCGTCGAGCACCAGCTTCACATCTCCGGCGGTAGCTGCCGAACGGTCGGCAATGATTTCACACAAACCAGCCAGGTCACACATTCCATTCGAACTGCTCGCTGCATAAAACAACTTTGCATCGGCTGCCGCCCCTTTGGTCATATCCTTCCGCAATACCAATCGATACTTTACTGACATAATTTTACGATTTAAAAAGTTACTGAATCTGTTTTACTCTCTCTTGTAATATTACATCGTAAAGATACGCCCCGGCGGAAAGGCGCAGTCCGCCATTGTCGGTGGCTGTCGGTGGTTGTACTTGTTTGTCGGTATTTCTACTTGTTTGTCGTATTTGCGAGATAATCGGTATCGGCAATCCTAGGAGAACGCAAAGCGTTCTATGAAAGGCCTCATCTGGTGAGCGTCAAGCGAAGCATCCGGTAACATTCACTGCAACCACCTCCTCTCCACCACCGGCGTTCGCTGGAGGTCTTCCCCCAGGCGGACCAGCAGGGATATATGGCGGGAAAGGTCTGCCAGCAAGGCGGGACGGAAGCCGTCGGCAGGCGTTGCCGCCCGAAGCTGTCCGTTCAGGCAGGCGGTTTCGCTCAGGATACGTTCTTCGTAATATTCCAGGCGGAAATGTCCGGCCAGTTCATGGCAGACCGTACCTTCCTCTTCACTCAACAGGGATGCCGGTACTCCGACCGGAAACGGTAGCTCCGGAAGAAGAACGGAAAGGATTTCCGCCAACAGGGATTCGGGGACAGGCAGGTCGGAAACAGCCACACCCTGCGCCGTGAAATGCAATAAATTCCGATACGTCTCCGAGGTAAACGGCAGATCGTCCTCCTCCAGCATCCGTTCCATATGCGAGGCGACTTCGGGATATTTCAGGCAGAAAGCCAGCAGACGTTTCTCCCCTTTCCCCACCTCTTCCGTAAGCAATCGCATGTACCGGTTAAAGCCATCACGCCCCAGCCGGCGGAACAACTCGTCGGCATCCTTCGCCGTAGGCAACAGCAGGCTGTCCAGGGATAGGCCGCTGGGAGGTTGCGCCAACAAACGCTCCGTCGCCGACCGCCCGGCCGGATCATTATCCAGCAAAAGGACCGCCCGTCCACAAAAACCACGCAACACCTTCGCCTGTCCTTCCGTAAAAGCCGTACCACCCAAGGCCACCGTATTCGTCAACCCTGCCGCATGCATCGCCAGCGTATCCTTATACCCTTCGGTCAGGTAGGCGAACCCTTCCCGGCGGATCGCCTCCGCTGCCCGGTGGATACCGTACAACATCCGGCTCTTGTCAAACCAAAGGCTGTTCGGACTATTCACGTATTTAGGCTCCTCCTCCGAAGCCGCCATCGGACGCCGACCGCCGAAACCGGTCAACCCGCCAAACGCATTATAGATGGGAAAAACGATACGGCTACGCAGGTAACGATAGTCATCGGGTACAAACGCCGTTGCCTGCGCCACACCGAAGTCGAGCCAGGTAGCCGACAATTCCGTATGGCCCGAAGCACAGGGGACCAGGGAGGATAAAAAACGGACATTCGCCTCCATCCCCTGTTTCCGGGCAAGCACCTGTTCCGAGGTCGCTTCCGGAGTCGCTTTCGGGGTCGGCTCAGGCACAGCTTGCTTTGTACGCTCCTGTACGTTACGGGTTGCCTGGACCGCTTCGCCACGGCTATCCCCACCCAGGCGTTTCACCGCCTCGGCAAAGGAGCAACGCTCCAGCCCCATCACCAACCCGACCACATCGCCTCCCGCCCCGCAGGCATGGCATTTAAAATACTGTCCGCCCACATGGATGCCGAGCGAAGGATGATGGTCGTCGTGGAAAGGACAAAGCATCTTGTAATTGGCTCCGGAACGCAGTAAGGTGCCGTAGCGTGCCGCCACCCGTTCTATCGGATTGGCGGCTTTCAGTTGTTGCATATTCATGATCTTATTTTTTATACGGATAAATCTGTGTCAGGCTGTCGTTGTAACGGAAACGCACTTCGCCGGTGCCGCCGTTACGGTTCTTGATGACGAAAAAGCGGCCCACATGATAGAATGATTCACGGGTAACAGGGTCACTCAGTTCGCCATACTGTTCCGGACGGTAAACCATTGCGATACTGTCGGCGATCTGTTCGATCTCACCCGAGTTGCGCAGGTCGCTCATCATCGGGATATGGTCGGTGCGCGTTTCACAGTTACGGTTCAGCTGTGCCAGGACCAGGCAAGCGACGTCCTGTTCCATCGACAACGTCTTCAATCCGCCCGCCACCTCGCCCAGGGCCAGGTCCATCGTGTCCTTCACCTCTCCCCGGTCGGCACTGACGTTGACCAGGTTCAGATAATCCACGATCATCAGGTCCAGCTTGTGCTTGCGGTTCAGCACCATGCATCGCGCCCGTATCTCCGCCAACCCGCAACCGCTGCAATAATTGAGGAAAAGAGGCAGCTTGCGCAGTTCGGCTGCCGCCTTATCCAGCCGCTGCTGGTCATCGGCATCCATCAGTTTAAAACGCAGCTTGTCCGGTTCCACGCCGCTCAACGTACACAACAGGCGGCTGATCAGCTGGCGTTCGGTCATCTCCAGGCTGAAGAAACAAACCTTCTTTCCCTGTTGGGCCGCCGCCAACGCCATGTGAAGGGCCAGCGCCGTCTTTCCCATCGACGGACGCCCGGCGAGCACGAGCAGTTCGCCGCGGTAAAGTCCGCCCAGATAATGATCGAACTCATCGATACCGGTAGTGATTTGCAATTGCTCGCCTGCACGGCGCCGCTCCTGCTCGTCATAAATCTCCGCCAGCACCCGGTCGCCCACTTCGGCCGCCGTGCGGGTAGTGCTATGCACGGCAAATTCCTCTTCCAGCTTCTCCAGGTCCTTACGCGAAGCATTGAGCCATGCCATCACGTCGACACCCGGTTCACGCGCTTCGACCATACGCGCAGTCATCCCGGCAATGGCCTGTCGCAACACCCAGCAACGGATCACCCAGGCGGCATACGTCTTGATGAAACGGGCATTGCGCACCTTCAACATGCCATCGGCAATAAAAGCCAGCCCGTTCAGTTGCGTGGCATGCTCCGGGTCGATCCGTCGCATCTCCCGTTCCACACTCAGCATATCGATATCCGCCTCATGCTGGTAAAGCGCCAGCATCGCCCGGTAAACCAGGCAATAAGCAGGATTGGTAAACATCTCCGGACGCAGACGGTTGCCCACTTCGCAAATGGCAGTGCTCTGCGTCAGGATGGCCAATACGACGGCCTGTTCCATCTCTTCGGACGAAGGCATCCCATTGTCTGTACTCGTGTAATTGCCGGCTGCGACACTGACTGTCTTTGGCTGTCCGGCGTTTTTCGGTTGTTCGTTTTTCATGATTCTTTATCTTTAAATCTGTTATAATTCGGTCGGCCGGCAGGCGGAGTACGAGGCTTCGCCGGCTTGGCGGGAGGCGACTCTTTTCCGTCGGAAGCGGGAACATCTTTCGGAACTCCTTCCGGAGGAAATTGCACGAAGGTAAAATGCCCGTCGTAGCGTATACGGATGTTCCCCTCTTCTGCCAGCAGCTTGATCAAGCGGCTGATCGTTGTCCGCGCCACCCCGGTCTTCTGTTCCAGCTGCCGGTAGGTGGTCACCCACTCCCCTTTACGGCAAGGCATCCGCTGCCCGTTGACTACGATCTCGCCGTCCGCGAAATAAACATGTTTCAGCAAACAGAGGTAAATACGTGCCTTGTTACGCCGCTCCGGTTCATCGGAGTAAAAGTCGTCCAGCCAATAATTGGGGACGCACAAAAAACCTTTCTTTCTTTTTCCAGAGTTAACACTCTGATAATCTTCACCTTTCATCTCTTGCGATTTAAGTTAAACAATCATGTTACAGTCTGGGACAGTCACCTGGACAGGGACGGGACAGCATCACAGTTGCATAAATATCTCATTTTCAAACACTCAACCCTACACAGACGAAACCTTTGGGACAGTCGTGGGACAGTCGGTGGGACACTCTTATTAATATATAAAGAATATCTTATATAAAGACTCTTATAAAGGTTTCCTCTTTCATCGTTTAAAAGATCACAGAGGCAAAGGTAGTAAACGGGAAAAGGCAAAAGAGTATAATTATATTGCAGCTAAGACCGTAAAAAAGAAGGTATCCGAAAGAAAAACGGCCGTTTTTAACTTACTGTTTACTGTTGATTATTTTATGTACAGACCGGTTATTTGTCCTTGTATGATTTGATTTTTTTATACAGTATACTTTCCCTGAGGGTATTGGCGCGCAACTTTCTCTGGAAGGTCGACAAGGAGAATTTCGTTTTGAAAACGGCATTAAGATTTCGGCCTAAATGATCTGAAGAACAATCTATTACCCCTAAATCCAGGGTAGCGTGCATCAGGTCGATTAAAAATTCCGGTTGTCTTACCGGGATCAGTTGATGATCGAAAACCAGGTGTGAACAGCCGCAGTCTCCGGCGATCTGTTGTCCATAGGTTTCAAAGAAAAGGTTCGTGAAACGTTGCTTCAACTCGTTCTTTTCCTCATGCGTTTCCAGCAGGAAACGCGCGCATTCCTGCAAAAAAGTCATATTATTATCCATCATTTCTACATGTATTTTAAACTGCTTGAACGAGCGATAGTACCCGCCACAAAGATGTGTAATTTGCTTTTCCATTCGACTAATTTATTATAGCCTTTTTCTTCCGGAGCCCTTACCGAATAAAGGTACAAGGCAATTACACAACTTGTCTGTTTTTTTGTTGACAATTTGTTGACAAATGCATCAAGGCGGATTTGAGAGGCGACAATATGGTCTAATCGGTTGTAGCACAGTAGTGCTGATACAAGTAGGACTATAGTGCCGGATATGTTAGCACTATAGTCCTGTTTTTTTCAAAAACCACGATTTCATCGAGGGAAACAGGTTACCGGATTGCCCGAAGAACATAAAACCGGAATCTGTATATTAAACGAACTACCATCTTTCTTCTGATTTAACGGGGTGATGGAACAGGCGGAATAAAGGACTATAGGGTCATCGTTTTCATCTAAAAACAATTGGGGACGTTCGAGACGGTCCACATCGACATGTTCGCCATTCTTCAGGATAATCTCCTTGTTCATAAATAAAGAGTGCTCGGGCAATTCCCAATGAAGGCCGTCTTTTGAATACATGATAGCCAGACCGGGCTTACCTTGGGTAAATCCTCCGGTAAAATCTTTGAAGACAGCATAGAAGCATCGGTCTTTGCGGTGATACCAGACATACGGGTCTTCGGCATTCAATTTCTGATCCGTACCTGTTTCAAATTCAAAGACATTATCGTCCAATACCCGGAAAGGGCCGGCGGGTTCGTCGGAGATGGCCACACCATGCACACCACGCCAGCCGGGGTCATAGACATTCCCTTTAAAATAAAGGAAATATTTCCGGTTTGCCGGACAATAAACGACAGCCGGATTCACCATGATAAGGTTATCCGGTTTCACCGCTGTTCCTTCCGGCGACGGTTCCAACACATTATTCGGTTTTACCCGCGAACGGGGAATAAGCAACGGTTGTTCGTTACAGGTATATTTACCCTCCAGCAAGTCTTTTATGGAGTTAAAACACAACACTCCCAATTTCTGGTTCTGCTGGATACGGTCCCTTTTACTCAGCGTTCCTTTTATACGGGCATTCTCTCCGGGGTCTACCGAACCGCAGTAATACAGGTAATATTTCCCGTTAAAGCGCTTGATATGTGTATTCGAAACGGTCTGGGCATCCCACGAACTCCGGTCCGGAGTATAGCCGTCCTTATTATAGACAAAACCAATATTTTTGTATCCCCCATAAGGAGAATCGGAAACAGCGCCCCCTATCTTCGACCCTAACAGCCAGGCATCGACAAAAGGCGGATGTCCGGTTCCCGACTCCATGGCAGAATAAAACAGATAGTATCTTCCATCCTCTTCCGCCCGGATAGCCGAACCGCACCAGACAAAATGATCTTCCAGCGAAAATGCGGAAAAACCGACAGGAAACTCCGAATCTCCACGCTGCACAACCTCCATGTCGACAGGTCCGGCCTGATAGGTGTGTTGAGACCAGTCTTCCGGCAAACTACATCCCATCTCTTCAAAAGGAAGCGGACTGAAATCATAGATATATTTATATACCGCCGCATCCGGTAAAAATCCTTTTATGGGGTCATCCGGGTCTTTAAAGCCTGGATTCAGGTTTGTAATGTAATTGTTCGACCATTCGGCCCAGGCCGGCTGGCCATTCAAAATGCGTTTCACCTGGAAAAACAAGTTACCACTGATTAGGTTGCCACGCGGTACACGGGGATTATTTTCCCAATAACCGGCCAGTAAAGGATAGGCAGTCACATAAGGAGGTTGGTCGTAATGAACCATGTTCAGGCGTTGCTCGAAAATTCCTCCTTTATCCATTGTCGCTTTGCTCCATCCCTCCATCCGGTTGTCGATATGGAAGGCTTGCGGGACATCTACAAATATGTTGTTTTTATAGATATTATCATGTCCTCCGCCAATCAGGACCGGTATGGTTCCCGCCTTATAATACAGGCAACCGAATACCTCCATGCCGCAGGCTCCGTCATCGTGATACGTAGCAGAAACCCTATGTTCGGATTTCATGTGATGCAAATAACAATAGCGGACAAGCAAACCGCGTTCGGAAGGGTCGCGCCCGTAATAAATCGCTCCCTGGTCGTCTACTTCCTGGCAGACATGATGGATATCGCAATATTCGATTATGTGGTCGTTTCCGTTAAGCAGGATAGCCATGCTGGGGGCATCGTAAATTTCGCAATGGGAGGCTTTGTTTCCAACACCGTCCAACGAAACACCCGCCCGGTAGGAGCGTTCTATGCGGTTAAAGTTGTAAATACGGCAGTTCTCCACGTAATTGAATGCCGGGGTAAGCGTCGCACGCTGGCCTCCACCCACACTGACACCTCCGGAACCCAACTGATAAAGCAGGCAATTACTTACCCCGTTATAACGACCGGCTTTCCGGTCAAACAGCCGGTCGTCATAAAGACGTGAGCTTAAATTACCGATAACAGCCGGCACACCTTCGGGATTCGACAAGTCTGCGCTATGCCGGGGTTCAGACAAGTCATCAGCCGGCATATCTCCCCGACCGATACTGACACCGACATACCCCAGGTTACGAATTACACAGCTATCCACTTTCGTATATTCCGACTGTTCGATGTAGACACCCATTCCACGCGAATACTCGAGTGTCACTCCCTGCAAAGTTACATTCCTGCACCCCTCAAAGGCAAACAACGGAGTCCCTAACAAACTAACCTGGATCTCCCGGACAGGTTCATCCGGCGGAAGCAAATAGATTTTCCCTCTTTTCCGGTCTATCACATATTCACCCGGAAGGTCGATTTCCTCCACCAAATTCAAGGCATACCAACGGCGGAAAGGAGCATCGGTCTTAAAACCGTATAAAGTGGCTTGGGCAGCCGTTACTGTTTTCCGTTCCGGGTCTATAGCTTTTACCGGTAACAGATCATCGGCATATCCGTAAGCAAAATAGCCTGCAATCCAGGCATCTTCCACCGACTTCCATTCCGACGGACGTTGCTCGGCATACTCGAACACGGGGTCTCCCAAACCATATTTCTGTTCACGTGGTATATCGCCGGTACAATGTACCTTTCCTATCAGTACCGTGCTGTCGTTGGGCCATCGCGCGATATGCTGCGGCTGACCGTTAATAAACAGTTCGCTCCACGACGGCAAAGCCGGACGACCAAAGCCTTTTGGAGTCAGTCCGGTCAGCGTATATCCCAGCTCCTGCAAGTTTATCTCCCGTACCTGCTTCCTCACTTCGGGCTGCAAACGCCCGGACACCTCCGGTTCCGATACGGGGCGCAGATGTTTCGGCTGCAATTTTATACTGCCGGTAAAAGAGACCTTTTCCCCTTGATAAGGAGCTATCAGCAGGTTGGAATACCCTTTTACATCAATCGTCCGGCCGAGAGGATACATGCCCTCCCGGATACGAATTTCGACCGAATCGCCGGCATACCGGGCGGCTTCCGACAAGGCACGTTCTACCGTAGCAAAGGGAGAATATAAACTCCCCCGGCCTTTATCATTCCCTTTCGGGGAAACGATAAGGATCTGCTTTGCTTCTGCAAAGGTTGCAAAGAACAAGAGGGCAACACAAAGGTGGACAAGTTTATGTTTTTCGTAATTCATATCTTATATCAAGATAAAATGTCACTATATATTATTTTAAACAGTCTTTCTCATCAGGCAATAAATATTCCCGGACCTGCTGTTTCGCAGCTAACTTCAAATCCGTATCAAATCCAATAAGCGAAATACCCGGATTGGGAGAATCATAACTATAATCAGACTGAGCCTGTGAGATATTCCATTTAATCTCTTCCGGGCCTTCCACTTTCAGATATAGCTTCTTCCCTTCTTTCTCGAGCAACATAACATGGTCGGAAATAACCTTTGCCGAAGCCGGAGTAACCATAGTCCAGGTCAACTTGGTAAATCGATTGCCTGTCTCTATCGAGTCTTCTATCACAACATATTGCCTATCGACCAACGATACAGACCTTTTTACACTTTTCACCTGGTCCCTATATACCGGGGTGAGATCAGATGCTACCCACATACTATCTATCGTATCCGAATAGGAGGTAATATGAGCCGCACCATCGACACGTTGCTTCTTATGATTGAATGTCAATGTGCTATGTGCAAAATTATTATAACGGAACACATCCCAGCGTTGTGCATCCTGTGCATTACTCCACAACTGGATTCCACTTTTTTCAATACGGTCATAATCATCAAACCCCAAATCGATTGCCCAAGGGATGCCATTAGCCTCAAAAACAAAGCTACCGACATCCATATGACCGTGATTAATGGAAGGTGAACCTAACTTTACTCCTACAAAAGCAGCCGACGATTCATTCCAGGAAGAACGCATCACACAAACAGGATTATCTCCTTGTGCCTGCCAAAACAACTTTTCCGGTTTCCGAGGCTCTGCCAAAGAGGCCGATGCTCCCCATATCAACATAGCCGGGGCCAATCGATTTTTTTGTATCTGCCGTCGTCCGTTATCCGGATACAACCGAGATTGATTGTATAAAAGCGTTTTATCTTTTGTCTTGTCGTAAAACCAATAGACAGCCGGCATCAGGAAGGCTTTCTCCCCATTATCAGAATAAGAGAAATTTCTTAAACAAGGAGTAACCATTTGCAGACAATATTCACCGGATTCCAAAAATCCGGGTAATTCACTCAACCCGTAATCTGTGCCGAATATCTTTTCTATTGCACTAATAAATAAAGCATTGAAAGATGTGCCATAATCCCAGTAAACAATTCCTTCCGGATAAGCTCCGTTCGGAGCATAATGCTTCATCGGATTCCTGATTTTCTCCACTGCACGATTGACTACTTTTCGCGCCAACTCCGGTTCTTTCTCCCATATAGCCAACGCACCATAAGAGACACCAGCATGACAGACCTGATTCCAATTATTAACCGCATTGACAAACCAATTATATTTAGTATTGAACGAAGGTTTCAACCCCTTTTCGATAATGGCTGTTGCTATTATTTCTTTCGACTTTTCCGCTAACCGGTCATAAAGCCAGTCGTAACCGATAGCCAACGCCATTGTCATTTCACCGACATCCAGAAAATGCTGTGGATTCCAGTCCGGAAAGGAAGCAGCTTGTAACATTTCGGCTTCTGCACGTTTAGCAAACCTTACATTGCCAGTCATCCGGTATGCATAACTCAAGATAAATATCCGCCTGAGGTTGTCTCTTGAAACATCCAGTAAACGCCAACCGATAATAACACATTCATTCAAGAGCTGCTGTATGATAGAATCAGCTTCTTCCAAAAGAGCCATATGGACATCCGTCCATATAGCATCTTTTCTAATCTGTTTCTTCAGTTCTTTCTCTTCTCCCTTAGGCAATAAAATACGGGGATGCACTGATAATTTATCTGTTTTACCCACATATTCTTTCTGTGCCGACAAGACTCCCGGCATACAGAGAAGCAATATATGGCAAATGATGATACGTAATCTCATCTTTTTATCTCCCGTTTATTTTTTACACGGAGTAAGGTACAATACGCAACCGCTGTTACCTTCCACATCCAACGTCAGGTTTTCCTGTCCCTTTAGTTTGATTTCCTTTACGCTGACAACCGCTTTCTTTTTACCCGGTGCCTGATAATATAAAGTCGCTTTATATCGGGATTGGTCTTTCAACATATCAAGCGGCAATACGACCTGTCGTTTATCGCCGGCATTCAGGATGCTGACATACCAGTCGGATGCCGAACGGCGGGCAACTACCGCATACGAATCCATATCGCCTTCATAGAATCGGGTATCATCCCATACAACAGGAATCGAACAATAAAAGTCGGTTATAGCATCCGTCTTAATCACCGATTCGGCAGAACCGGCACCACCGGCACGGGACGGAGCGTTGTAAGGACGGTCATACCAGAAGATAAACTGCCACGGGCTATAAATGGCAATACGTTTAGCCAATTGAGCCGCACGTCCGCCCATCTTTTCCGTCACACGTTCGGCAAAGAAACAGTTCGTGTAATCGCCTGCCCCGCAAATCATACGGTTATATAACGTATAGATCGCCTGATTCAAGTTCGGACTTTCCTCATCTCCGCGGATACCTTCCTGCGTAATCAGGTTCGGGTAGGTACGGGAATAACCGGTCGGACGGTATTCGTCATGAACATCGACCATGAGTTCATATTTGGCCGCTTTACGAATTGCCTGATGCAGCCAGGCTGTCGAATATTGGTCGCCGACATTCACAAAACCGAATTTGATACCTTTGATTCCCCATTTTTTATACAGAGGAAGGATTTCATCTAACTGTTTATGCAAGGCCTTTTTGTTTACATAGACCAGGATCCCTACGTTTTTAGCGTTGGCATATTCAATCACTTTCGGCAAATCGAGCGGTCCTTTGGAACGCGCCGGGTCGACGGTAACGGTTGTGGCATCCGAAAGCGTATCTTCTTCTGCACCGTACCAGCCGGCATCGAACTCGACATAAGCAATATTGTTTTCAGCGGCAAAGTCGATGGCGGCAAAAGAGCCGGCAGTGGTTAAAGTCACCTCACGGAGCACTTCTCCCGGTTTAATCCAGCTGGTATTCTGAATCTGGTTCGGTTCGTTCAGATTCAACACCAAATCATTGTTCTGCACCAACTGTCCGGGATGGTCGGCAACCATCACATAACGCCAGGGAGACTGGTAACCGGCTAAATCGAGATTCACATGACCGGACAAGACAGACTGTACACCTATCCCCTCGTTACTCTTGCCCAGCTTCATGCGGGAATAATCCACCAAGGCAGCTTCGCCGATTGCCACGAACTTTCGGCCGTTTACCTGTATCACCTGCGGACGGTCTCCTACACCTTTCAGCGCACTCAGTTTCGTTTTAGAATAAGCGCCTTGTGCCATACCGGTCACCCAGGTATCGCAATCGCGGCTGAAGAGGAACTGCGTATTTTCGGCAGTCAGCGTACAATTCCAGAAATCAAGCTTATCGAAGGCATAACGGAAAGCCACCCCTTCATCATACAAGCGAACGAACAGGGTCATTTCTTTTTGGTTCTGATCGGAGCGCAATAAAAGTTCCAGTTCGTTATACCGGTTTGTCACCAGCGAACGTTCCCCGTAAACCGGTTGCCAGGTCTGGTCGACCGAAGTTCTCGCCTGACCGGTTACCTGCCAGTTTCCGGCTAACATGTTTTCTTTCAGCTCCAGCTGTAATGTTTTCGCTTCCATGACTTTCTCCCCCTTGTCGGACAATGCAATCCGTACAGACTTTTCATTCACCAGGATATCCGCCTTCAATGTTTCCGAAGGGCTTGTCAATGGCAACATCGTTTGTGCACAAATCCATAAGGGTTGTAATAAGGCACACAATAATAAATTTACTCTTTTCATGATATTTCTTTTCATACTACCAACATCTGCCTAATTAAAAGGGTGTTGTACAAGCAATGGACGCTGTCACAACACCCTCTTTCAATATGTATTACAAAGGAACGAATAAATTTTAATATCCGTCATTCTGAACCAGACCACCTTCCTTGTTTGCTTCTATTTCAGAATTGGGGACAGGTAATTTATTCAGATGATCATCTAATTTATACCCGGCCTGGATAACCTTCGGGTTATATTTCATCAGGTATTCGACCAGCTTATTCATTCGCATCAAGGTATTCAGACGGAAATCTTCCAGATAAAGTTCGCGGGCACGTTCGTCCAGAATCAAATCAATATTTACATCGGAAGCTGTTACCGGAGTTGCGTTTGCTCTATTACGTACCGCATTTATATCTGCTGCAGCAGCATCTGCTTTTCCGGCCAGCAAGTTTGCTTCGGCACGCAATAAATAGGTTTCTGCCAGACGCATAATATACCAGTCTTTATAAATACGGCCATTGTCATGGGTTTCTCCACTCGTGGCATCTTTGAACTGTCCGTGATGCTGGGCAGCAATTATCTTCATATAAGTAGGATCGGTAACCTGGAAAGATGTGGCTTTATCTCCCAGAGTCTCTTCAGTCATAAGCTGACCGTAAAAACGGCCGTTAGGATTCGTCCAGTAATATTCCCGCTTCATATTGTATTTTGAATTACGGATATCCTTGTTCCAGCTATCTTTGTATTGCCAGATTTGCTCGGCTGCATATTTCGTAGGAGAAACAGCACCGACCGGTCGTCCTCCCAAAATATCCTTCAACCAATTGGGTGTGCCGTCCAAATCTTTTTGCGACCACCACGCGGCACCAAACCAACGTTCTAATCCGAAATTACCGCCAGAAACACCTGTATTGCCACCCCCTTGCAGTTCAACATCAAACTGTACATTCCAGATACATTCCTTATTTCCATCGATACGGTTGAAATTATTCTCCCTGAATAGATCCCAGTAGACATCTCCCCAAAGTTCTTTTTCACCCTGATAGTCATAACCTTCAAATGTAAAATCTTTCAGTTTGCCGAATCTCTCCGTCATCAAAGACATAGACGGATTGTTTATAACAGCTGTGGCCTGTTCCACCGCTCCGTTATAATCTTTCAGGCAAATCAGAATCTCCGATAACAAATGGCGGGCTGCAACATTGGAGGCTCTCCCTCCTTTTTGATTATCTATTTCCGGCATCCATTGAACTGCAAACAATAAATCTTCCTTACATTGCTTATAAATTTCCTCCTGGGTAGCACTTTGATAATTGAATTGGGGAGACGTAGTCTCTTCCAACACAATCGGTGCCTTTCCCCACATATTACCCAAAAAGCGATAAGCAAAAGCACGCAAGAATTTAGCTTCTCCGACAATCGCATTCTTCTCTTCTTCGGTATTCCATTTTACCAGAGAACTTTCAGCCCGGTCGATAATCACATTACAACTGTAAATATATCCGTATAACCGCTGCCACCATTTCTTTGCAATTCCATTATCCGCATTAAGGGTATTCCAATAGAAATATTCCGTATATACATCGTTCGACGTTCGCGGATTATTCAAATCAACATCAACCCCCATCAGGTCAAAATTCTGCCATTGGTCTGAATTAGCATAAAAATCATTTCGTATGCTCAGATAGATATTCGCCAGGGCAGCCTCAAAACCTTTTCTATCCGTATATGAGTTTTCCGGTGTTAAGAAGTCCTTAGGTACCTCTGTCAGCAAATCATAACATGAAGTCATGGACCCGGCAAGTACCAATCCTATAAATAGTTGTCTTATTACTTTCATTTTTAATCAGATTAGAAGTTAAACAATAAAGTCATTTGATATGTACGGATAGAAGGAGAAGACGAAATCTTCAATCCGGAATCCGTCTCAGGGTCCAATCCATCCCAATGAGGCGCGAATGTGAACAAGTTGTCTGCACTCAGGGACAAACGCATGTTATTAAATCCGAACGGTTTCACGTAAGGAGACAAATCATAGCTTAAAGCAACCTTCTGCAATTTAATAAAGCTGCGGTCCATATATTTGGTACCCTTGTATCGTGCATTTGAATTATAGTCCAGACGGGGGTACTTCGCTCCCGTATTCTGTGGTGTCCAATAGTCGAAAACAGTCCGGTTATGGGCTCCGCTGTTTATATATTCATCATAATAGGGCGTATTGTTGCCTGACAGGAAGTAACCGTTTCCACCCCAAATGGAATTAATATAAATCATCAGGGAGAATCCTTTATAATCAAACGTATTCGTCAGACTCCAACGGAAATTTTCTTTAGAAGTACCCAGGAACTGACGGTCTTTGTCAGAACTGATTTTCCCATCACCATCCACATCTTCCAATTTGTAGTCACCGGGACGCATACCTTCCATGATTGTACCATTGTCCACATCTTCCTGTTGCCACATGCCATTTACTTTATAATTGTAAATAGTACCTAATGTTTTTCCAATAAAGTAACCGGAACTGATCAGGTCGTCCTCTTTTCCGTCACCATCATTATCTTCGCCATAAATAGTAACCACTTTATTCCGGTTCAGGGAGAAAGCAAAATCAGAAGTCCATCTGAAGTCTTTCGATTCTATATTTACCGAATGTAATCCAATCTCCACACCTTTGTTCCTGATCTTTCCTAAATTAGATAACATAGACGTTTTACCGGAAACCGACGGCAACGATAAACTAAACAACAAATCTGTCGTGTTGGTGAAATAGGCATCTACAGTACCGGAAAGCCGGTTCTTCAACAGAGAGAAATCTACTCCCGCATTAAATCCGGTTGTTTTTTCCCATCCTAAATCATTCAAGGCAAACGAACTGATACCCTGTGTAATCGAATAAGAAGGGTCTCCGGCAAAAATATACTTATTAGTACCCACTTTAGCCAGCGTACTGTAAGGGTCAATCGACTGGTTACCGTTTGAGCCGTATGAAACACGCAGAGCCAGATTATTAATAGGTTCAACATCTTTCATAAAAGACTCATTGGAAATGTTCCAGTTCAAACCGCCGGAAGCGAATGTCGCCCATTTCCGGTTAATGCTGAAAGCTGAACATCCGTCACGACGAACCGTTCCCGTAATTGAATAACACCCGTCGAAAGTATAAGTACCACGTGCCATCCAAGCTATCGCGCCACTTTCGCCGGCACCGGTATTTACCGTCTGCGTTTTACCGTCTTCCAGTTTATTATCCCCCAGGACCGTATTATCGAAGTTTTCAGCATAGGCAGTTGTACTTTCCCAGGTGCGACGTTCCCGCGAGTACAGGAAGGTTGCATCGACATTATGTTTTTGATTAAAGGTGTTATTATACTTTATCATGTTATCCAGCAACATGTTGTAGTTGTTCTCATGCTTCCGTTCACCTTTACCGTTTTTCCCCTGGCCGGCCGTTGTATATTCGTCATAGAAATAGTATTTCTCCGACCAGCGTAACGTATTCGAATAAACCATCTCATAAGACAATCCTTTTACCCAGGGAACGGTTATCTTAGCATTCAGTATAGCTCCCAGGATATTGTATTTTTCCGTATCATCGGTCTTCATACTCCAGAAAGGACTTTCAAAAGAAGTCGTTGTTTGCGGATATTGCAGGTAACGTCCTTCATCATCATATAAAGAGGCATACGGACTGAATTGTGCCGCTTTGGTCATCGAAGGAGAGTCGCCGGAATAATCGCGAATACTATAATTTGTTTTTACTCCTACTTTCAGCCAGCTTGTCAAATTGCTGTCGATATTGACACGTCCGGAAAAGTTTTTATAACGGTCGTTCATGACAACACCTTTCTGGTCGGTCAGTGCCGCTGAAATATAATAATTGGCAAAATCCGAACTGTTGGATATGCTGACATTAGCCTTTAAGTTATAAGCATTCTGACGGAACAATTCATAAGGATCGCTAAAGGTCGGACGATGGTCTGAAGTGGCATTATAATTGTCAGCTTCTTCCGGTTGGAGATAAATAGCTATCTTCTCAGGATCGGCATCCAATCCGTTAGCCTCACGCACGTCTAACAATTTTTTAAGATATCCCTGTGCATCATAGACTTTCAAACGTTTCAATTCATTGCTTATCCCATACGACAAATTCACTGAGAACTCCGGCTTAGAAGTTTTGCTTCTACCCCGCTTCGTCTGAATCAGGATAACCCCATTCGACGAACGGCTACCATAAACAGCCGCAGCGCTGGCATCTTTCAATACCGTAAAACTCTCGATATCTTCAGAGGGGATATCTGCCAACGAACCATCGTAGATAGCTCCATCCAATACGATCAACGGATTATTACCACCGTCCCGGGTTGAATTCTGGCCACGTATACTGAATCCTGCCACACTACCGGCTTTATTCACACCTCCGACATTCAGACCGGGAACCGAACCTTTAAGCGTTTCCATAATATTGTTTGTCGGTACATCCCGGTAGGTATCAATATTCGCTTTAGTAACAGAACCGGTTATCGCTTGTTTGTTTAGCGTACCATATCCAATTACGACCACTTCATCCAGGGCCTGTGTATCTTCCTGCATTTTTATCTTATAGACAGTCTGATTACTTACCGTTACTTCTTTGGTTGCATATCCGATATATGAAATCAGCAAAGTCATGCCCGGAGAGGCTTCGAGATTGAACTTTCCGTCCACATCCGTTATTGTTCCGGTTGTAGTCCCTTTTATCGAGACATTGGCACCGATAATCGGTTCGTTATTATCGTCGACGATAGCTCCGGAGACTCTTATGGGATTAGCACCAGCTTTCTTTACAGCAAGATAAATCTGATTGTTATCTTTCTTCTCATAGATTAGTCCAGTCCCATTCAGCAGACGGCTCATAGCTGCATCTATCGACTGATTATTGACTTCAAAGGATACTGTTTTATCCAAATCAGGAAGTTGATTACTGTAAAAAAATCGGTAATCTGTGGCTTTCTCAATAGTACGTAACGCCTGCTTGATCGTTTGTTGCTTTACGTTGACTGTTACCTGTGCGAAAACCGAAGTGGATAGAAAGCCTGCTATACATATAGCTCCTATCTTTTTCATAATATTTCCTTTTTCCGGAAAGGAAGAAATAGTTTCTGATTTTTTATTCATACTTTTGTGTAGTATTAAATGGTTAATTACCAGAGAGTGACTACTTGCGAATATTCAACTCTCTTGATTGACTAATGAAGGGGAAGGTGTTGCAAGCACTTTCCCTTTTTGCGTACATGTGTTTTTTCTAGGTCATATCGATAATATTTAAAGGGTTAATCACTATAGAGTTCTATCACGTCCTCTTTTTTCTTATAAGAGACAGAAGAGGTAAATTGCAAAGCATATAACGTTGATTGCAAGCTGGCATTTTTCAGTGTACCGGTGAAAGTAATGCTATTCAGCTTATCGCTTTTAATCTCAAACTTCACATTATAATTACGCTCCAGCAGCTTGATAATATTCAGGATCGGCTCATCGTTGAATACCATTTCATTATTCATCCAGGCGATAAACAACCGGTCATCCTCCTCTTGTTTCTTTGTCATCCGGGTATCTGCCAACGAATAGACAGCCACTTCCCCCGGACTTAAATGAAGGGACTGGTCCGGCGATGAAACTATAACCGAACCTTCTGCCAGATAAGTCGTGATATTTTCATCATCAGGATAAGCATGGACATTAAATGAAGTTCCTAAAGCACGTACCTGGATATCGCCGGCTTTTACGATGAAAGGAGATTGGGCATCCTTTGCTACATCAAAATAGGCTTCGCCGGTCAGTTCGACCTGACGCTGTTTCCCGTTAAAATGACTGCCGTAACGCAGTTTGGAATCGGCATTCAGATGGACTATTGTGCCGTCCGGCAAGGAAATATCCGACTTTTGTCCGTGACCTACTTCTACGGTCATATCGTTATATTTGGTTAACAACCGGTTTTCGTTCCAATAGAATAACGATATGGCGACGGCACCGAAAACAGCCGCGCAGGTAGCCATACGCATAAAAAACTTTCTGATATTTATCTTTGCTGGATTGGCCGTTGCTGTGATAGCCTTAAAAATCCGCTCGTCTGTCGAATCAGGCATATGACCGAAGGAATGATCCCATATTTTATCAAAATCATCCGTCCACCTGTCCGGGTCATTCAACAGCCCGGCTAACTGACGTTTTTCACTTTCAGTAGCTTTATTATCGTAGAATTTATCTAATAATTCAATTTGTCTGCTCATAGTTATTCCTTTAAAATAAGAATGAAAAAATAGGATAAAGTAATAAAGCTATGCCATTCAGCAAGTCACCCCTGTTCGCTCTCAGCATCTGGCTTAGGAACTTTGTCGACTGTTTCAGATGACTCTCCACCGTGTTTTCCGAAATATCCAACAGGCTGGCTATCTCCTTTTGCGAAAGATGCTCGATGTGTTTCAAGCGATAGACTTTTTGCCTGGCGGGTGGCAACATGGAGATAATACGCTCCACTTCCTCCAGCAACAGGTTCAACTCGACTTCATCCTCCACACAATTCTCGGCTTCCCTGACATTCTCAATCTGTGAGATCATCAACTGTTCCTGAATACGTTTTGCCGTTTCTTTCAGGAACAGGTTACGAGATACCTTTTTCAGATAACCCTGAAATGAAAATTCAACCACAATCTTCTTCCGGTTCTCCCAGATAATGATAAATGTCTCCTGCACAACTTCCTCTGCCATCGAATAATCGCCGTGCGAAAGCCGGATGACAAACTGAAAGAGAGTATGTTTATATCTATTGTAAAGCTCTGTAAAAGCTTTAAAGTTATCAGACATAATCTCTTTCATTAACTGTTGGTCTGATAACTGCTCAATTTTGTGCATTCGTGGTATTTTTTCTATAAATGATACATTGCATTATTACCGAATCTATATTAAGGATACTATACCGTTATAGTTTCCGTGATTCGAGCACAACTATTTAACATTATTTTGCATTAGCGAGGTAACGGACTGGTAAAATGGTGGCGTTACCATACAAATATAAAAGCAGCTATTACTATAAAAAATAGCTGCTTATTAAGCGGATTATTATTGCAGACCTTTATTTCCCCATGGCAAACCGGTACGTCTGACCGGCCTCTGTCTTCATTTTTATAAAATCACCGTCCACGGTTCTCTTACCGGCAACCGGGTCTGTAATCTCAACTTTCTTACCTTTCCACGGATTCTGCAAAGTTAAATCGCGGCCTTTCTCACTGACAAGAGTCAAAGATGTGACTGCTCCGCCTTTCTGTTCGCCGGAAACCAAAAAGGCACCTTCTACCCGGATCTGATGGAACGAGGCATCCTTACCGCGGGGCCATACAGGAAAGACACGGACAATGTCCTGATGTCCCATACAGAGCATTTCGTTGATTGTATTGGGTACCGTGCTCCAGTTTTCAATACCATGCGGGTTATTTAACTGGAAGCCATTCGGGTAGGTATGTTTTGAATAAGTGTTCAAATGAACCAGGATGCTATCCGGCTTATAACCGATCCGCACGGCTGCCGGGAAAAAGCTGTTACTTCCATTAGAATCCAACCAACGTTGCATTTCATCGACTGTGTTATAAGCGACCTCCAGTAACTTGGGATCACTGTTCAGACCAATCTGGCCTGCCGGATAAATATGCTGGATTCCCAATGTGTTTCCGTCCCACCAATCGCAACCTTTTTCCGTATACCGGAAGACTGTCTTACCGTTTCGCTCCTGCAACGGATAATCGGAAAGATGCTTGTTGATAAACTGCCACTGCGTTCTCTTTTCTTCATCGACTCCTAAGAGAGCGCTCATGTCAGAAACGGTCTGCATCACCATCCGCACCAGTCCCAATGATAGAATCGGATTCATCGTCCCGACCGTACCTTCATGGATCGCATCATTATAAATGACATAGCGGTCACCTTCACGTGTCAGGTAATTCTCCCAAAAGGTGGCAACCCCTTTTACGAAAGGATACACTTTCCGGGTATAGGCTTCATCCCAGGTATGATAAAACTGCATAGACATATTAACGACAGCATAGGCAGAGTTGCTTTTTTGTCCCCAGAACATACCTTCGTCTTCTATATTTCCGCTTTTAATCCAGTCATAATAATAGGTATCCATGAACGGAGTCCTGCGAGTCGTCTCAACACCCAAAGGTCCCGCACCTACAGGCAGCAAAATGCCTCCCGGAATACCGGTAACTTTCTCCGAGTAATAGTTTCCTCTCTCTATCTGTGCTAGCATAGAGGAAATATAGGGGTCAGCTTGCTCGATCCTGTTGGCTGAATAAAGCGCATAATAAGGAGCCATGTGGTTATAGTTCAGATGATAGTCCCCATTCCAGTAAGGACGTTCCTTCGTGATCCAGGTGCCAAAAATAGAGGGTGGGAAATCCATATCCCGGCTACAGGAACCCATGCCGTAAAGAGAAAGGTAATATTGTTTTTCAATTACACTATCCGGTATGCTGACATACGATTTTTCCCAATAGTTCCGCCACCATTCTTTATGGCTTTTCTCTATCTCAGCCTGTCGTGCCGGAGTAAAGTCTTCTACTTTTTTTATGACGGTAGCCACGCAATCGTCACTCTTGAAATTGCTGGAGAAGGCACACACCAAACGGACCGTTTTTCCCGGTTCCAGGGTAAATTTGCCATCCGTAGATCCGCTTACCCGTAACGCCATAGCACCTTTAGTCGGTATATCGACAGAGTCTACAAAGGCACGGGACAGATACTCGACACCATTCGGTTTCGTCTCATGCTCCCTGACATCGGGGAATATCCGTTCAAGAGGCGGTTTATTAATCTGTTCTTCTTTTCCCAAGAAAAATATTCCGGCAGAACCTTCTACAGCCCCATTCCCTTCCATATTCAAATCCACAATCAGCATATCTTCCGTGGCAGGAACAAAGGCTTTGTAGAAAACGGAAATATCCCCTTTGGTAAAACGGGCGGTCGATACAGCATCATATAGCTGCTGTTCCACCAGATAGGAGGCATCTTTCAATTGAGGGATATCCAGTTCTATCTTACCCAGGACAAGAGGAAATGATTCGTCCAAAGCAGACTTCAGTCTCCAGAAATCATTCCTGGCGACATAAAAGACCTGCGACTCCGGTGTTCCCGACAAGGCAACCCCGGTAAAACCATTCCCCAACAAAGGTGCATCGACCGAATGCGGTGCGGGTATACGTTTAGGAGGTTCCGTAAAGCGGATGGTGTGTTTTCCTATGATAGTTTCTGCCTGACTTTCCGGCTGATTAGCTTGATCCGTACAAGCAGAAAATAAGAGTGTACTCAATACGGACAGGGATAGTATTAAAATCTTCTTCATTTGTAAATAAATTGTGCTCCGCTAAGGGATATGCTGTTCAATTATGTGTCTTCATTTCAAACACAAATATAAAAGCAGCTATCGCTATAAAAAATAGCAAATAGCTGCTTATTGTGTGGATTATTATTGCTTTTACAATAATAACAAGCTCTCTGATTATTCACATATACTCAACGAGACAGGGCCTAAAAGTCCGGCAACCCCATCTCCCCTATATGGAGTCGGAATCGTCTGATAATGATTCGACAATGTGCTATAAACCAAGACTTCCAATTGGTTATCACCTTGTTTAACATACTTGCCTATCTCAACTTTGTATGGCGGTCTCATCAGTATGCCCACCTCTTTACCATTAACTTTTACCTCACAGGAAGCATTTACATTACCCAGGTCCAGAATGACTTTACCGGATGCTTCGGCTTTTGGTATTGTTATCTGCTTTCTGTAATACATTCCACCTGAATAATATTTCAAGGCTCCGGTCTCCGACCAATTACCGGCATCCAAAAGCCCTTTCCCTGTTTTTATTTTAACGGGTTCACAAATCACACCAGTCCCCTGATAACCGGGTTTTCGTTTGATCGAAAAAGCGACCAGGCCAACTTTCTTCCGGGTCTCAGGAAAGATTACCCGATACTTTCTCATCCCCGAAGAATCTTCAGATAGAAATCGGATATTCCCTTTTTCTATTGCTTTCCCATTAAACCATACTTTCAAATCGCTTCCGGCTATCATCATGTTCATTTCCTGCATTCCCGGAACAGAATTAAAACGATAATTCCAAGTAAGATTCTCTCCTCCGTAAGGATCATACAACAAATGATCTCCTAAAGCCCAGCGTGTAGAAATTATTTTGTCGTATGAAGACGGCTTTGCCGGGGTAACGGATGATGCAGGGAAAAATACAACGGAACTTCTCTTTCTAAAATCCCGATACGTACCTTTCTGAAACTTGAATTTACCTTTCTCTGTATTTGCATATGCTACAGTACATGGATGCCATCCTTCTTCCAACCAGATATTTTCATTCGCAGGCTTCTGGTCGATTAAAAGAAAATCAGGTTTAACACCATCTATTTCGATCCTATATGAGCCTGTTACAGGGACATAGACTTTACTTTTGTATATTTGATGCGCTCCCTGGTCCAAAATGAAAAAGCCGTCGCTGACTTTACCTTTCAAACCATGCCATCCTTGTGATCCCGGATTGTCAAAAACACCATATTGCCATGAAAACTCCAACATCTCTCCTAACGATTCATTTCCTTGTAACACATTATCCAACGGGATATCCGTGGACGTACATTCTGTGACAAATTGAGGTCCAAACCCATACACACTTTCAGGCCATTCCGAATCATCGAAATCTGTCGACATCCAGTTTTGAGGAGAAAAAGCAGCCGGTCGATGTTTAAAAGAACGCGCCTCAGCACCGATAACATCCGAAGCCGGAAAACGATAATCCCCCCATTTATTATCTAATGTCGGCAACAATTCCGTCTCCCACAAACCTGTAATTAAGGATCGGTATATCAACTTCGATTCCTTTTTGCCTTCAGGCATTACAATGGGTGTTCCTTTTGAAAAGACAAACAAATACGAATTATCCGACTCTTTATCCAATCGGAGCCATGTTCCTTCTTTTGTTTGGCGAACAACCGGATAATCGGAGATTGTTCCGTCAGAAGCATTCCAAAGTTCAACTTTACCCGTAGCTCTGAAAAAACATTCTGTACCTTCAGGCACGTCCATAACCATATAGACATCACGTTCTCCCACATATCTATGTAAAACCTTCCCTTCTCCGGTACCTGATATAAAATCCGGAACAATCAAAGATTTTATCTGCTCCGACACCTTATCCTCCGACATATACAATCCTACTCCCCCCGAATCATGAACCTGTTTCTTTACTTTCTTTCCTTGAGAAACTTCCAGGGATGTCGCACCGAATACTTCCCGGATTATTGCATCCGCTTTCGAATCGTTTTCTCCCATGCAGGTACTGGCCTTCGGCAACTCGCCTGTTGCTATTATTATCCCTCCCGAACGATAAAAGTCCCGTATTTTTAATAAAGAAGAATAATGCATCGCTTTCATATCTGCCAAAATCAATATACGATACTTTTCTCCCGAGATATTCAAACAGCCGTTCTCTACTTTTGATTTTTGCAAGGACCTGTAATCCATAAAATCATAATCCAAACCGGAATTACTAAGTTTCATTGCCTGTTCAAACGCAATCTTTGTGTTAGCATCCGGATAGGCCTGCATCGATTCCGTAGGATACATCAAGGCTATATCACAGACATGAGTACCTTGACTCATCAGAAAACTCAATCTCTCTGTATATTGAAGCCATTGTTTCATATGCGGCCAATAAGGCATTCTAAAATGAAAACAAGGCGGAGCCCATTCCCACCAACCACCATGTGTGGAATAATATAATCCATGCATACAGACTAAATTTCCACCTGCCATAAAATGATGGTCCATTTGTTTGGTCAGCCATGAGCCCGTACTTCCCCATCCCATACTATGAAAAGCCTCAAGCCATGTTCGCGGACGTTCATATAAATGAGCTATTGAACTGGATACTTTCGTTTGCAAAAAACTAGAGCCGGTCGATGGAGCATCATTCCCCGGAGCTGTGTACCAAGAATTAGCCCTGAAATAATCAATATATGCCAATGGTTCCATTCCACGTCCAAAATTATCGCTTCCATAAATCAAACCGCGTGAAACATGCCAATTATAAATGGGCTGAAAAAAGCGTTCTTCCGCCAAATCCATTAATACATCACAATAATCCAAACGTATCTTTGGCGTTATATCTCCGATACTTTCTTTCAAAGCAGGAAGATAAAGTGTGATATCATACCCTTTCCTTTTTTCAAATTCTTCCTTAAAGTCCTCCGACCAGGACCCTATTTTAATAGGATAAGACAATTCATCCTGAAAAAAATAGTTCATCCCCCCCGAAGCTGCATCTCCCATATTCTTTTCAAAACGATCGAAATACACGTTCACATATTCTCTTCCGATATCCGGATGCAACAAATGACTTTTTTTCGTTGAAAGAATATATACTTTATAGTCTTTCCCTTCCGGAGCTCTCCACAAAAGTTTTCCGCCTGATATATATTCTGTCAGATCTATTTTCCCTGGCCAGGCAACAGCACCGACCAATCTTTCCGGAATGTCATGAATAAAAGTGGTCCCTCCCCGAACAGAATCAGACACAATCTCCAAGTCACCTTGATAATTCTGAAATTTTTCTTCTTTCAACAACTCATCCGTATAATATCCATTGCCAATCCATCCTATGGTATAATCATCCATACCTAAACCGATGTTTTTCCGGGAACATTCTTTGGCAAACCAATTCCAGAAATTCCACCAATCTCCGGAGAACACCTTAGGCTTTCCTGCTTCTGTTTTTCCGGAAAGTCCATATCCGTCTTTCATTTCCCCAACATCCACTTCAGGGTCCATGTGTATATAACTTACAGCAAAACCATCTGTCGCAGATGCAGATAAAATGTCAAGCTGTTCTTTCATTCTTTCCTTATTCAAACTATCACCATTCCACCAATAAAAAGGAACGTTTCCATATCCCTTCGGAGGGTTGGCAAATTCAGAAAAGATATCCGTATCTTTTTTCGGATATCCCTTATATCTTTGTGACTGAGCATAAGTTACCAGACAGGAAAAAAGGTAAAAAGCAACTATTTGAAGAACGACTATCTTCCTCATAAATAAATTATTATTTTGTATTTTATTCGAAATCATAAACATCTGGTCATATAAAGAGGCTTCCCTTTTTACCACGGGAAACCTCTTTACTAATTTATTCTTGTCTTTAAATGACGACAAGATTATTACCAACCGGGATTTTGTTCCAGTACTACATCTTTATTCGTATCAATAACCGTTTGAGGAATAGGCCAAAGATTAAAGGGTTTTGTCAATGTTAATCTCGGATAGTCCCAATATGAATATTTTTTTATACGATCGGCAGCAACTGTTCCTCCCATGCGAAGCAGAGTATTCCAACGACTCTCTTCATACATCAATTCACGGGTTCTCTCGTCAAGGATCAAATCAAGACTAACATCATTAGCAGTCACCAGGTAACTACATTTTGCCCGTGAACGTAACATGTTTATGTCAGATGCGGCACCAGACTTGTCTCCGACTCTCAATTTAGCCTCGGCACGCAATAAAATGGTTTCGGGTAAACGTATCAGATAATCATCACGGAAAATGCTGCGCAATACCCTACCATCAGCCGCCAATGTATAAAAATCAGGACCTATTTTACATGATATCGGATATATCAAGGTGTAAGCACCATCGTCATATTTACCATTTTGATCTTTTTTATAAAGAACATCCCATGGAATCTGTTTTCCATAGTATTCGGATGTTTTTATATTTCCCAAAAAGACACGGCGTAAAACAGCCTCCGAATTACGTATATCTTCACCCCATTTTCCTTCATAAACACCATCACGAGAATAAGGAGTAGGAGTTACCTGGCTACAACCAAAACCCCCGACGTCTTCCATCTGACCACCGATATGCGCTCCTCCCTGATCTCTGAAAACAGGTCCATAAATAGCAGGGTAATCCAAACAAGCCAAACTTCCGTCGGACTTATATACCTCATAATCTGATTGAGCACACCATATAGCTTCAGTGTTCCCATCCTGATAATCCTGATTTCCTACCTGGAAAAGATCCCAATAAACATTTCCTTCTATAGGATAACCTGCTGATGAATAAGTCCGGTCAGCAGTCTGTTCTACTGCCGAAGTTGCATAATAGAACTCCGGACCTTCATTTTTACGTGCACCGAAGCGCTCTGTCATAAGACTGTAAGTACCGGAATCTATAACATCATTGGCATACGAAATAGCCTTATTATATGCACTGGCAGCATCACCGCCTTCCGCTTCCAACAACACTCCCTTATCAATGTACAATTGGCAAAGATTATGCTGAACAGCCGCCCTTACCAAACGTCCGGCTTCCGCTGTCGTAACAGGCAAATCGTTTATGATATCTTCCATTTCATCGATAGCATATTGATAGGTCTCCATACGTGTCGAACGTTTATAATCATATTTAGGAGTAGAAGTTATTTCTGTTACCAACGGAACTCCTCCAAATAGTTCTCCTAAATTTCTGTAAGCAAAAGCTCTGAAGAATCGGGCCTGAGCAATGATATAAGCTTTGTCGGATTCCGAATTCCACATTATATGCTCTAAATTTGTGGCATAAATGGCGGTATTGGCAGCATTAATCAGATAATAAAATGCGGCATATGTATCTTTGAATACCCCATATTCCGAATTAATTATACTGTAATCATTAAACCGGTAAGAATAACGTATAGTCGGTACATCCAGCACATCAGTTCCGTTTCCCATTCCATACGACCACAAATTCAATTCCCCAAAGTTATTATAAGGACAATATATATTATGTACTTTGATATAGCAAGTAGTAAGTACTTGATCTACCTGTTCGGAGGTAGTAAATACATTGTCGATTGTGTAAAATGTTTCAGGATCTTCTTCCAGAAATTTATTATCATCACAACCAACGACAGTAAAGATTGCCATTAATAGCAATAACGTTTTATATATATATGTTCTTTCCATTGTTTTATAAAATAAAATTTAGAAACTCAAATTCAAACCCAAAGAAACGTTCGTCATTATCGGATATGTCTGACTCAATGCAGTGCTACCGGTTTCCGGATCACCACCGTCCCAGCCGGTAATCGTTGCCAGGTTTTTCCCTGTAATGAACATTTTAAAATTATTAATTCCCATATTCTTCACCCATGGTTGGTTGAATGTATATGAAAGTGTTACATCCTGCAAACGAACATAAGCCCGGCTTTGTAATCCCAGGAAATAGCTATCTCCTGTAAAAGTTGCAGACGGATATTTGTTACTCGGATTCGCCTCTGTCCAATAAGGAATATACAGACCGTTGGAGGCAAACCACTTTCTATCCCCGCCTGTTATATAAGCGTTCGTATTTCCGGCCTGATAATAACCGTTACCTCCGAATACACCGGCAATCATAACATATAATTCCCAGTTTTTATATTGCAAAGTGTTACTTAAGTTTAGTTTGAAATTAGGAGCTTTATTCCCTATGATAGAACGATCTTTTTCATTAATCACTCCATCGTTGTTTTTATCCACATACTTAGGAGTTCCGGCAGAAACACCATTGGCTTTCATATATTCAGTATCATCCGTCTGAACAATTCCATCCTGTTCATATCCGAAAATAGAATGTATCGACTCCCCTATAAACAGGCCATTTCCAATATCATCATCTTCCTTTCCATCACCATCAAGATCCTCACCATACAGATGAACCAACTTATTACGGTTCAACCAGAATGTTAGTCCCGTAGTCCAGTTAAATTCCTTATTCTGAATATTGACAGTCCGTACAGTAGCTTCCACACCTCTGTTTTTGACTTCTCCCATAGAAGAATACATACTTGCAAATCCCGTCATAACAGGAATCGACCGGGAGAAGATCTGGTCATATGTTTTAGAGAAATAAACATCTACATCGACAAACAAACGGCTATTCAACCAGGTTGATTCAAATCCCATATTCCATGCTTCGGTTGTTTCCCATCCCAAGTCTGAATTACCGATAGTACTCTGGTTAATACCGTATGACGGTTTTCCAGAATTACCAAAAGGATAATATATTCCCCCGGAATGGCCGGTTGCAACCTGTGACAATGTGGAATATTGTGTTAAACCCTGATTCCCGTTTTTACCCCATGAAAGTTTTATCTTCATATCATCCAGAAAAGCCACACCTTTTATAAACGGTTCATTGGTGATACGCCAGGCTGTTCCTATGGCCCAGAAATTACCCCATTTGTTATTTGCACCAAAAACAGACGAACCGTCTCTCCTATAAGATGCTGTCATATAATAAGTGTCGTCAAACGAATAAGATGCTCGTCCAAAATATCCGATATTCGTTCTTTTCCAGTTATTCAAAGAAATTTTCTGTGTAGAAGCGTAATGAAGGCCGTTCAACCCTAAAGCCGTATTCCCGTTCGATGCAAAGTCACTACCCGACAAAGTCTGAGATTCATACTTCTGATAGTCACGAGTCGCTACAGCTGTCAGATCAATGCTATGTTTTCCAAATACCTGGTTATAATTTAAAATATTATCAATCACATAACTGGTTGTTCTTTCGTTTGCCATACTACCTCCGGCACTACTTAAATAACTATTTTGAGTTGCAACAGAGTAACGCGAATCATCATCATACGATCCGACCGGAACATTGTATGACTCATGCGTAAAGTCACCGGACTTCCTGTAATTAAGATTTCCTGCATAATTGAAACGGTAACTTAAACCGGAAATCCATGGGCATTTAACTACGGCATATGCATTTGCACGAAGATTATCACGAAAATCTACATTTTCTTTCTTCGACTCATCATCGATCCCCCACAAAGGATTACCTCTACCACGTGTACCGTCAGGTATAGCTTCAAGCATCCCATTCGGTCTGTACATCATTGCATACGGAGATAATATTGTAGCAGACCAGATATTAGCGCCAAGGCCGGAATAATCTGTTCGGGTATATGCAGCATCAAGACCGATCTGCAGCCAACTTGTAATATCGGTATCTACCTTAGCCAATACCGAAACACGTTCATAATCATCTCCTTTTATCACACCACCACTCTCAGTATAAGAAGCAGACAAATAGTAATTCATTCTATCCCCTGCTCCGGATACGGCAGCCTGATAATCCTGGGTCCATCCTGTCCGTGAGATTTCATCCAGCCAATTGATTTCTTTCCCTGAATTCAAATTCAGTTCTTCCTGAGGAACCAAAAAACTATAATCAGAATATCCGTTTGCCGCAGAAGTTGCATCAAGCCACTGTTCGCCATTCATCAGTTCCGGTTTAAGATGCCACGACTGCATGCTTCCTTTTGCATTAAAATGGATGACCGGCTTACCTTGCTTACCTTTTTTAGTTGTAATAATAATTACTCCGTTAGCAGAACGGGAACCATATGCAGCAGCTGAAGTAGCATCCTTCAGGACATCATAAGAAGCTATATCATTAGGGTTAATATCATTAACACTTCCCATAAATATAACTCCATCTACTACCACCAACGGATCGTTTGAACCAGATATGGAATTCTGTCCGCGAATCTGCATAGAAGGAGTTCCCCCGGCCGTATTTGTAGCACCAATATCAAGTCCGGTCACATTTCCTTTCAGGGATTCCAATGCATTTGTATTTGTCACCAAAGAAATAGGAGAATTCTCCAGCTTGACGGAAGATACGGAACCTGTAAAATCTTTTCTTTTAGCTGTTCCGTAACCGATCACAACGATCTCATCCAAAGATTGTAAATCTTCTTTCAACAGAACATCCAAATGCTCTTTGTTTCCCAAACTGATCTCCTGCGTAATATATCCTATATAGGAAATTTGAATTACCACATTCTCCGGCACTTCCAGTATAAAATTTCCATCAATATCAGTGATGGTTCCAATTGTCGTACCTTTTACAGAGACATTCGCCCCGATAACAGATTCCCCATTCTGATCCTTGACTGTACCACTAATTTTTCGGGATTGACTACTTTGACTGTTACGCGATATCTTCAGAATAATCTGTTTCCCTACCACTTCATAGCTGATTTGTTTTCCCGCAAAGGCTTTTTTCAAAATAGCATCCAGACTTTCCTGGCGAGCCTCCACTGATACCTTTTGTGACTGATCTACTGTCTGATCCAACATAAAGGAATAATCAGTTTTTGTTTCTATCTGTTTAATTAACTGCCGAAGCGATTCATTCTTTATTGATAAATCAATTTTTTCACTTTGGGCATAAGTAGAATTGAATATAAATAACGCAAGTAATAACGGAATTAACTTCCTTCTTAATTTAAACATTATGTAATAGCTTTAAGATTATAAAATATATTATATCTTTGCCTTTATATATCAATTAGTTATTCTGTCTAATTTTCGGCAGGATAAAAGTGCAGGTATATATATTTCAAAAGGCATGGAGATTAGGGGTCTCTGTGCCTTTTACGCATAAGGCAAAACACGTCTGATAAAAGACTCTCTATTTATATCTGATCGTCACCTCCTTTCCGTTCAGTTTATACTCTATCGGAGATATCTTATTGATCATCTCTAATAATTCCGTCAATGATTCCGTCTTAATTGTAAACCAATAAGACTTAAGGGTATCCACATTAGATAATGTAATATCCACTCCATACCAACGCTCCAATTTCTTCCATACTTCTTCTACTGGAGCACCATCAAACTTTAACAGGTTATGCCGCCAACTAGCTTCGATTTCCGCATCACAGGATTCAACCCGACAAGACAAATTCTTCTTAGAAACTATGGCCTCCTGATTAGGAGATAAATAAGTCAGTAAATTCTGGCCGGTAGCCGATAACAGACTTACTTTACCACGAAGCAGGGCAACCATAATATTCTCTTCATCCGCATAGGTACTGACATTGAAGGCCGTGCCATGCACTTTGACATCTACTTCCCCGGCTTTCACAATAAATGGATATTGAGTATCTTTCTTTACATCAAAGAATGCCTCTCCTTCCAGATTGACGACACGGTCGTATGTACTATATTGATAATTATAAGATAAACGGGAACCGGAATTCAACCAAACAAGCGTCCCGTCGGGCAAGACAAGCTGTGTTTTTTGTCCGGGAGGAGCTATTATCACATTTTCAAACTGAGTAGCCTGCCAGGATTTTTCCGGGTTATTGATCAGAGAAGACAAAGCAAAACCCAGAACCAACGCTACGACAGCCGCAACGGAAGAGACGCGGATCAACAGGGAACGTGAATACAACGGAACCAGTTTCACTTTATGCCGGATACGGTCCTGTATCTTTCCCCAAACCATTTTCTTATCCGGTATCACATAAGCAGAAGTGTCCAAACGGACAGCTTCCCACTGCTTTCTTAACTTATCCAGTAAAAGGTGATGTCCTGGCTCTTCATCAAGCCAGCGGATAACCTGTTCCTGCTCTTCGGTCGTACATTGCCGGGAGAGGTATTTCGCCAATAGTTCGTAAGGTATCTGTTTTTTATCCATGTTCTGCTATTTTATTCAGTAGACACATGGGCAGGGACAAAACCCCCAAAAGGATATGAATATTTTTTTATTCTTCTGTCAGTTTCAGTAAAAGGAAGAGAAGGGCGATGGTTTCATCAGAGTGTGTAGCCAGATACTCCCGGATCTTTTTAAGTGCTATCCCCATCTGATTTTCAACAGTCTTTACGGATATATCTTTTACTCGTGCTATTTCTTTATAGCTTAGTTGCTCTTCGCGGCTCAAGATGAATATTTCTCTACATTTCTCCGGCAAAGACTCAATGGCGGCTTGCAATAGTTGATAGAATAATTCCCGGTCAACACAATCTATAGATTCGTTCTTCTCCAACTCAATGCGGGCCCATTTCTCTAACAAGACATTGTGGTTTTCTTCATCACGCAGGTAGTTCAACATACGATTACGGGCACTATTATAAAGAAAGGTCTTGATGTACTGAACGTCCTTTCCTTCATAATCTTCCCAAAGGTTTACAAAGACATCCTGCACAACTTCTTCTATCACCTGATAATCACGGGTATAATAATTCAGGAAGCGGCATATAATTTCAAAATAATCATTATATGCATCTTTGAATGTACTCTCGTTAATAATCATAGCAATATAGTTTTTTCTCTGTATATAATAGTAAAAAGCGGATGTCTCATCTCCTAATATCCCCGCGCAAAAATAAGTAAATAAATAATTATACAACCAATATCGGGGTAAAAATAACAAAGCTTGCAGTAATTGATCCCAACAGATATGAAAACGGATCAATCGCCTGCAAGCTCGTATACCGGAGTGTTCTATCTCCCTTCCGGTTATTGGTTATTACAAGGGAGGCAGTGCTGTTTGCCTGCTTTCCCTTGTTATTTACATCTGATTCTTTTTGCATATCACAGCTGTGATACAAAAGAAATCCATCTGTGAAACAAACGGAATCCAACTGTGATATGAAAGGAGCACAGTTGTGATATGCAATAGAAATTAATAAACTACATATTTCTCCCCTTCAATCTTCAGTTCCCCGAAGCTACCTTCCGATTTATAAGGCTGGCCGCCGCCGATATATAATTCGACTGTGCCTTCTTTCTCGACCTGGTTACCCTTTTCATCCACCAAAGACAGTTCTTCGGGAGAAAGGGTGAAGGTTACCTGCCGGCTTTCACCTGTATCCAGATGAATACGTTTGAAACCTTTCAGGGCACGTAAGGGGACACGGGTGTTGCCGTTCTGCGGATGGGATATATACAACTGAACCACTTCGTCGCCGGCACGTTTTCCGGTGTTCGTTACGGTTGTGGTTACCTGAATGCTTTCTCCGGTCTTGACGGTAGAGGCATTCTGCAAAGGAGCATACCCGAAGGTAGTATAACTCAAGCCATAGCCGAACGGATATCTTACATCGCCTTTGAAATAACGGTACGTACGGTTTGCCATCGAATAATCCTCGAAATCCGGAAGATCCTCGTCATTCATATAGGTAGTCAACGGCATACGGCCGGCCGGGTTATAGTCGCCAAAGAGAACATCGGTAATGGCATCGCCGGCAGCTTGTCCGCCGTACCAGGCTTGCAGGATCGCATCGGCATTGCGGCTCTCCCAGTCGAAGCTCATCACGGAACCGGACATATTGACCAGGATTAGCGGACGGCCCGTCTTTTTCAGTTCCTTCATCAGTTCGGTCTGCACGGGAGGCAGTTTCATCGTTGTACGGTCACCGCTGGCAAACCCACCGTAACCGGCAGCTCCGGCATCACCGGCTTCGCCTTCATAATCAGCGCTGATACCACCCACGAAAATGATAATGTCTGCTTTCTTAGCCTGAGCAGCCACCTGAGCAAAAGAAGGAGCACCTTCGAGTTTCTGAACAATACCGACACCTGTCAGCGTATCGATCTGAATACTGTTACCAAAGCGTTTCTGCAAACTCTTATACGGGGTAATGATTTCGCTCGGCGTACCAAAATAGTTAGCCAACAGCGTGCTGCCATTATCCATATTCGGACCGATCAGGGCGATACGTTTGATCTTGGAGGCATTCAACGGCAGGATATTCTTATTATTCTTTAATAACACCATTGATTTCTGCGCCATCTCATAGGCATGCTTTTTGTGGGCATCACATTCGATCACTTCACGACCGATAGATGCATAAGGCACCCGGTCAGCAGGATCGTACATACCCAGCTTAAACTGGATTTCGAACAGGCGAGCCAAAGATACATTGATATCTTTCTCGGAGATCAAGCCTTTCTCCACCCCTTGTTGCAATTTCTGATAAAGATTACCGCATTCAAGGTCTGTACCGTTCAGAACGGCATCGGCTACGGCTTCCGTATCGTTGCTATGTGTTTTATGATACTTGGCAAAATCACTGACCGCCCAGCAGTCGGACGTCACATATCCATCGAACTTCCACTGGTTACGAAGAATATCCTGTAATAACTCGTTATGCCCGCAACAAGGAGTTCCTTCAAAACGGTTATAGGCGCACATCACACCATGTACCTTCGCTTTAGTCACCAGTTCCCGGAAAGCGGGCAAGTAAGTATCCCAAAGGTCATACATGGAAACACGGGCGTCATAAGAATGGCGGTTGTGTTCAGGACCGCTGTGTACGGCATAATGTTTAGCACAAGCCACCGACTTCAGATACTCCGGATTATTTCCTTCCAGGCCGTGGACGATCGCCGAACCCATTTTGGCTGTCAGGTACGGGTCCTCGCCATAGGTTTCCTGTCCACGTCCCCAGCGGGGATCACGGAAGATATTGATATTCGGAGTCCAATAAGTCAGTCCACGATAGATTTCGCCGGTCTTGCCTGCTTTCAGGTCTTCATTGAACAGGGCGCGTCCTTCCGAAGAGGTCATATCTCCCATCTTTTGAAGGGCTTCCGTGTCGAAGGTGGCAGCCATACCGATCGCCTGCGGGAAAACAGTCACCTTTTCCTTCGTACGAGCCACGCCATGCAACGCTTCGTTCCACCAGTTATAAGCAGGAATACCCAAACGGGGAACAGCCGGGGCGGCATGTTTCATCAACTGGACTTTTTCTTCCAGCGTCAGACGGGAAATGATATCCTGTACCCGGACATCCAACGGAAGGTCCGGATTACGAAACGGATAGTCGTACGTTTGTGCCATCAGGCCGCCCCAAGAGAGAGCGGCCAGTAACACGATACTTTTCAGTTTGCTTTTCATGTGATTGCCTATTTTATTTGGTTACTTCTACAATAATCTTACTCTCTTTCAACCCTTCCGATACAGCAGTCAATTCGATCGGTTGTCCGGAACGGTCACTGGTGACAAGTACCTGGGCATAGCCGTTAAATGCATTCCGGTGTACATCGCTGCCGGCAGGGAAGACATCCGGTTCCTGACTACAAGGATTACCATTACCCACTCCCAGAATCTTGCCGTTACGGACATCGAAATGAATTCCGTTTTCAGCAGTAGGTACTACACGTCCTTTGGCATCCAACACTTTTACGGTAATGATAGCAACGTCGTTACCATCACCCTGGATAGAAGTACCGTTTTCACTGACCAGTTGCAAGGAAGCCGGATTTCCGGTAGTTTCGACCAACTCGGTGTATTTCTTTCCGTTCTTCTTCCCTTTGGCCAACAGCTTACCTGGGGTATATTTAACACGCCAAGCTGGAATATCAAACTTTTCAACCGTCTTTTTACCCAGGCTTTTGCCATTCAGGAACAATTCCACCTCATCCATATTGGTATACAGATGTACATCGACCGAATCCGTACCGATTCCATTCCAATGAGGAAGCACATGCAACACCGGTTCTTCCGTCCACCAAGCCTTGTAATACCAGAATGCATCTTTCGGGAAGCCGCAATAGTCTAATATGCCGAAATGAGAAACTACACCCGGCCAGAAATGTAACTGCGCCTCGCCTCCATAATCGAATCCGGTCCATACGAAAGCACCGGCAACAAACTTGCGTGCATCGACATAACGCATCCATTCCTGTGCACGTGCTCCCCATCCCGGAACATCACGGTCGTAAGCCTGGTGGAAACCCTTCTTCGCATCAGTCTCATAAATACCACGCGTCATCACCGTACTTGCCTCTTCGGTGAAGATACAAGGCAGATTCGGGAACTTTTCATGTACTGCGTCGATATTGCCTATTTTATAATAATTAGAACCTTGTACATCTACGGCATAGGTAAAACCTTCCCCCCAACTACCATTCATGGCAGCCGTGCACGGACGAGTGGGATCCAGTTTGCGCTGAACGGCTTTCATGCGCTCAACAATCATACGCCCCTTCTCTGTTCCCTGTATGGCAGGTTCTTCGTTTCCCAAACACCAAATGATAACAGACGGATGATTCCTATCGCGGCGAATGATTGTCTTCAGCTGGCTCAGACCTTCATCACTGGAGCTCAATACACGCAGTTCATCCATGACCAGCATACCCAGCGTGTCGCAAGCATTCAAGACAGATTCCGTCGGAGGATTATGGGAGGCGCGGTATGCATTTACTCCATACTCTTTCAGACGGGCGATTCGCCACGCATTCAGTTGGTCCGGAACAGCAATCCCCACACCGGCATGGTCTTGGTGGCAGCATACCCCCTGGATCTGTACTCGTTCGCCATTGAGGAAGAAACCTTCGTTAGCATCGAAACGGATGTCACGGATACCGAAAGAGGTATCGTAGCTATCGACAACTGCCCCATCCAACAAAATATCAGTATGCAACGTATAAAGCGTCGGAGTCTTCAACGACCATAAGTCAACCTGCCGTACATCCATGTATGTTTCCACCTCTTTCGTTTCCAACGAGGGTAAGGTAAGGGTTGTACCAGACTTGTTTACTTCTTTCCCTTGACAGTCGATTATACTGTTTTGCACAATAAGATCGACCGATTTACCACTTTGGTTCGTCACTTCTATCTGTGCCTTCACACGGGCTTCCTTCTTTTGCAGATCCACTTCGCTGGTGACAAACGTCCCCCATTGCGGGATATGCACGGGAGCCGTGCGGGTCAACCATACATTCCGATAGATACCGGCACCTTCGTACGACCATAATTCGGAATGAGTCGCATCTACACGGACGGAAATCACATTTTCCGCATCCTTTTCATAATTCAGGCATTCCGTTACATCGAAGACCAAAGGTACATAACCACTCTCACCGCGTCCTAAATAGACACCGTTCATCCAGACCTGTGCATCACGGAAGATACCCTCAAACTCCAGCGTATACCGATCCCCTTTTACTAACTCGGGAGTAAACCGTTTCCGATACCAGCCCACACTGTTTTCGGGTGCACGTCCGCCCAACTTGCGGTATCCTTTCATCTTGAATTGCTCTTGGCTATATCCCAAAGCCATCCCCCAGTCATGAGGCAAAGAGATCTTCTCCCACTTGCTGTCGTCAAACCGTTGCGTATGAGGAATAGCCAAACGTGATTCCTGGTCTGCATCCAGCATAGTCGACTCCTGTAAAAAGGCAATCTTAGAGAACGACAATGCCTGCCCGTAATTAAAATCCTTCTCCGGATTAGCCGCATGCCCTTTAGCAAAAAGCCAATCCTGATTCAACAACTCTCTCTCCCGCTGTGACTGGGCACCCAGCCAAAGGCAGGGGAGTAATAACATCACTGTAAAAATCAATCTTTTCATTTCTCTGATCTATTGTTTCTTAAATGGATTAACGGCAGACCTCCACCTGTTCGGTCCGGGTAATACCGTTTTCGTTATAAGTATCTATCGTGAAATAATAAGTAACACCTTTATTCAGGCTGCCGATCTCCAGCGAGGTCTCTCCCATCACCTGGAAATTACTATACAACTTGTCTTCGGCAATGCCATAACGGACAATATACCCCTGGGCATGCGGCACTTCGTTCCAGGCCAGGCTGACTATACACGGGTCTTCTTCATTCCGCTTAACCGTAAAGCCATTCACCGGACGGGGTTTGCTACCCAAACCGTTTCCGAATATCCTCAAATCGCGGACCGAGAGGTTGGACGATACGGTATATTCTTTATTCTGTAGTTTGATATAGCGCGCTTTGAACGGTTCTTCAAACTCGATATAATCGTGCGGGGTATCCGTCTTTTTCGTGCTGTAATCCACTACCGGATACCAGTCCTCCCCATTCACCGAGGCATAAATCACATAACTCTGGTAAACACCCGGAACGAAGCCCTTCTGTTTGGCCCCATATTCATCGAAATTGACCTGAATGGCATTGACAGACGAAAGATGTTGCAAATCCACCTGCAACCATTCCGTATCGTTGTTGGTAGCGGCAACCCAGGCCGTACGCGAATCCTCATCCACGATGTTCTCTGCCGGAAAACCATCCAACGTAGAGGAAGCCGTAACCGTCTTGCCGTAAGAAAGCAGCATCCAGCCCGGCTGGAAACTATCGGAAGCCTGTCTTTTTTCCGTAGGTAAAAACATCGGATAGTCGCCGAGATAAGTATCCGTATAGAGATAGCCGTCTTTATCGAAACCCGCAGGATAGAAAGAGACGCGCCGTTCGAACATATGCCGGACGGAAATGGAATTGGTCGCCGCCTTCCAGTAATTTTCGCTGCCTACGGTAAACATACAGCCATGTCCGGCTCCCCCGATAAAGCCTGTCGGCTTATAAGAGACCGGACTGTTTTCCATATAGGTAAAAGGACCCGAGGGAGAGTCGCTGACATACGTTCCGTCGGCATACGATTTCCATTCGGTTCCGGGAGCGGCATATTGTAAATAATATTTCCCCTGATGAGCCGTCATCCAAGCTCCTTCGATATAAGGGCGGCGGGGCAATTCGTTGTGCTCGCCTGTCCGTTCCCAGCCATATTCTTCTTTATTACTGTTGAAACAGGTAATCACTTCTGTCCGGGCCTCCAGGGTGTTCAGGTCCAAAACCTGTGCATAGATAGGGTCTACGGGCGAACAGCCGTAGTACATATAGAGATTATCCCCTTCCATATAAAAAGCAGGGTCCCAGTAAGACCAGATTTCCTTCACCGGTTCCCACTCGCCCGTTTCCGGTGCAGTCGAACGGTACAGCATGCCTTTTCCATGTGTAGAACCGACATAATAGAGATGGTCTTTATGTATAAAAAGCCCCGGTGCATAATCCTCTATCGGCAACACGGAATCGGTGATGAAGACATGTTTCCAATCCGTAAAATCCTCGGAATACCAGTAGCCGGACGACTTTGAGGCAAACAGGTAATATTTGTCTTTAAACGACACCACAACAGGGTCGGCAGCTTCGCGAATCCCCTCACCTCCATCTATTTTCATAAACCGGTAGTTGAGGTTGACCGGGTTACAAAAGGTTTTCGGAGACTGGGCAATCTTTGCCTTTATCGGATGAGTATCCTGGCAACCGATCAATAACGGTGCAATCAAAAAGGTTAGCAACAAACTTTTCATACTTCTTGTATAAATTACATCTTATTATTATGTTTTTCAAATATCTACTACTGCAAATATACAGACTATCAATTATATAAGCAATAAAAACACATACATTTATTGTACACACAACAACATCTATAACGTATCTTCTCCCTTCATTTCGAATACCAGTTCTCCTCCCTGTAATACTTCTTCGAAAGTAATATAGGTTCGCTTCAGTACCTCCCCGTTCAAAAAGACTTTATCGACATAGATATTGCTATCGGATAGATTCCTGGCCTTTATAATAAAATCCGCTCCCGAAGGCAATTTGATCTTTGCATATTCAAACAAAGGAGCTCCCAACTCATATTGGCCGGAAACCGGGTCCATCGGATAGAAACCTAAGGCACTAAAGACATACCAGGCACTCATCTGCCCCGTATCTTCATTCCCGCATATGCCATCCGGCGTATTATTATACAAGGTTGTCAGTACCTGATTGACATACTTCTGGGTTTTATATGGCTGCCCCACTTTATTATACATATAAATCGTATGATGACCGGGTTCGTTGCCATGGGCATATTGTCCGATCAGGCCGGAGATATCACCGGATACATCGTCGCCCTCCAATGCAGAAGACATCGTGAAAAGCGAATCCAGGCGGGCAGCCAACCGTTCCTTTCCGCCCATCAAAGCCGCCAACCCTTCCACATCATGAGGAACAAAGAAAGACCACTGCCAGGCATTCCCCTCGCAATAATCATCCTTACGGTGCGAAGAGGCCAACGGAGCAAAAGGTGTACGCCATTTACCCTCTTTTGTCTTTCCCCTGACAAAGCAAATATCAGCATCAAATACATTTTTATAATTGAAAGACTGTTCATTGAAATAAGCAGCCTCTTCGCTTTTTCCTATCTGTTCGGCAAAACGTGCCAGCGCCCTATCGTCGAAAGCATATTCGAGCGTGCGGGCCACCGATTCCATTTCCATATCACAAGGTACGTAACCGTATTTCCTATAATTTTCCAATCCGACGAAATAGCCCATCGAATACCCGCACGTATCCTTCATCGCCGATTCGGTCATTGCTTTGAAAGCCAGTTCCGTATCGAAACCGATAATACCGTTCAAATAAGCGTTGGTAATTACGGGAAGCGAATGTATTCCGGTCATTTGATAATTCTCAATACCCCACAATGTCCAGATAGGCAACTGACCGGCATACTTGTAATGTTCCAGCAATGTTTTTACATAGTCTTCGGCCACCTCCGGATGAAGCACCGAAAGAAGCGGGCAGGCCGCCCGGAACGTATCCCAAAAACCGATGACTCCCCCGTAATAATCGAACCCGTCCGTCTGATGAACCTGCCAATCCGGTCCCCTGAAACAATGATCCACATCAGAAAATAAAAACGGATACAGCATCACATTATGTAAAGAAGTATAAAACAGTTCTTTCTTCTTACGGTCTGTCGTTTCGATCTCTATCTGCCCTAACACATCGTGCCACTTGCCGGCGGCCTCTTCGCGGATGGCATCAAATGTTTTATTTTTTGTCTCTGCCCAAAGATTCTTGGCAGCTCCCTGTGTATCCACCGAAGAGAGTGCCGTCCGGACCTCCAATTCGCCCGTACTACTTTCAAAAGTCAATAAAGCCTTTATGTTCGTTCCTTCCGCCGAAGTCATCCCCTCCATTCGCCGGTCGTCGACATATAAAACGCACTCCTTAATAGGGGAAGAAAAGGTGGAATAAAAATAAACCTGCTGCCCCGGCGTCCACCCGTTCGAGCAACGATATCCACGAACGGTATACGGATCAACCCATTCAAAAGCCGACGCATACACCGTATCGACATCATGCTCGCTTTGTATGGTACAAGCACTTTCCGAGCCATATTTTAAATCGACAATCACCGGTATCTCACCTTCAGAGGCATACGTATACCGCTGTAGGCCACAGCGCCGGGAAGCCGTCAGTTCAACCGTCAATTGTTTATCATATAAACCGACAGAATAATATCCGGGTTCGGCCTTCTCGTCTTTATGGGATAATACCGCCTGATGCTGTTTTGAATAAAGTTCTTCGTCCGCCATACCGCTATTCAAAGGTAAGGGCATAAATAAGATATCCAGAAAATCGGCACATCCCCCGCCACTTTTATGCAGATGGCTGAAGCCCAGGATAGAGGGATCGTCATAATGATAGCCGGCACCATACGGACGCGTATCCGCTCCTATCTGCATCATCCCGAACGGAACAGACGCCACAGGAGCCACCCTTCCTTCCAAACCGGTCCCAATCCATTTATTTACATATTGATTATTACTGTCTGCCTCATTCCGGCAGGCAATCAGCAGGCAGAAAAGCAAGCCGCTTAACAGACGATAGCTAAAAGATGATGAAGAAATATACATAGATTATTATTTAAAAAGATTCAAGATTCAAACGACAAATAACACAATAGTGCCACTATGCATAGCACTATAGAGCTACTATATGTAACACTATAATGCTATCCTTAGTGGCACTACTGTGCTATTTTAATAACCCTTCGCCCGTTTCAGGTCAAAGGTTTCCACACTTTTTCCATCGACAAGCCGATGAAGCGTCCAACTGTCACCGTCTGCGCCAGCTTCCAGCCGCCAATCATAGGACGGGTCGCGCAGGAGTTTCTTTATCGCACGAGGGAAAGCGTTGGCATGGCGGGCATCTTCCCAGGTACGGATCGCAGCAAATATCTGATCTTTCTGCGGGCAACTTTCCACGTCTTTCTGGTTGATCGCCAAGAAGTAAGTGGCCCCGTAACCGACCGAGATTGCCTGAACATGCTCATACTGCTCAACGGTAGAGGTATCTTTAATAGCAAAGTTTCCACCGAAAGAGACCGGGTAATAATTGGAATAAGTGACATCGCGCAAGTCTTTTCCCTGGCTGGTGGCACTGCCCCACTCGCGGGTATCGATGTCATAGAGGTTACGTCCGCCACCGACATTCCAGACACTCTGGTAATGCCACGAACCTTCCGACAGGGTGGCGCCGGAGAAACGGATATAGGGTACTCCCAACTCTTTCGCCCGACCGAACATTTTCCGGAAGAAACGTTTGGCGGAATAGTAACCGTGACCGTTATTGAACAGGAATTCCTGCCCGTCGAAGTCGTAAAGGGTCAAACCGCACAGATGGGATACATCGGCATAATATTCGGCGATCTTGTCCTGGAGGGCCAGATTCGGGATGATACCTTCGTAACCGTAATTGATGGTTACCTGCAATTTATAGACGGTATCATTTGCCTTATGTGCGGTTGGCTTGGTTCCCCAATAACCTCTGGTCACATTCTTCAGGGTATAAGGGGCCGTTTCGGAGACACCCAGATAATGAATCAGTTCGCTGCCGATCTTTACCATGTTCAGATTTTCACAATGTCCTTCCCAGCTGGCTATTTCTTCCAGATAGGTAGGATCGTCTACTATGATAACGGTATCTTCGGGAGAAAGGTCTTTCATCAAGATGCGTTTCTGCTGATAACACAGGCTATCGCTCGGGACAGGGCTGGCATCCTTCGTGCCCGGTGCCAGTGAATTTGTTATATTGACACGTCCCAGCATGAAGCCTTTCGCGGCCGCCATGTCGGCAAATTCACGGTGGGATTTGTTACCAGAGTGAAAGCGGAAAGGTTTCTTTTCCTGGTTCCTGCCGTCCAGATAACCTTCATTGGCACGGTCGGGACGCAAGAAGCCCTGGTCGTAGGCATGGATAGCCGGAAAACCGAGTTTGGCGGTATAGGAAATGATGCTGTCGTACTGGTTTCCGCTGGTCATAACATCGGGCGAATAGGCAGCTGGGTCTTTAATCCATTTCCCATTGACAGTCGGATGAGGCAATCCTTCGGACAGGACGATATCCTGTATCACGTCCATCAAAGCCGTGCTGTCGGGACTTCCCCACAAGGCGATGGAAGAACCGATAAAATCGACTCCCGGAATCGGTTCCACATCGATATGGTTCGGAATATTGGCCGGCATATTGGGTATCAGGGAATAATGAACCTGACGGCTTTTCGTACGGTCGCGCGACTGATAATTCAAAAAGATACGTCCCAGACTATCGACCATCGCGGCATTTCCGTACATGATGCGGTAATAAGGTTCTTTATTGGCATAGAAAGCGACGTCGCTGATACCGTTTCCGCCCAGTGTAAACACCTGTCCTTCATGCAGGCTGTCCGGCAACGGGAAACGTTTCGCGTCGGGCGTGTGAATGATATATTGGAACGGAGCCGCATCCCCTTCTATATCGGCGGTACCGCCAATGGTATTGTCGTTGAGGGCAAGCATACCGATGCTGTAATTGACTACATCGCTGGTATCGCGGGCCACTCCGATGATTTCGCCCAACAGGTTGTCGATATTGGTATAATAGGAACCCCATTGGATGCAGTCGATGCCATTCCGGGGTTCGAGGCTGTTCAGGGTCAGTTTGAAATATTTATCGGCCGGTTGCAGGGTTATCGTTGCTACCGAACCGTTCGGGTATTCGAGGGTAAAGCAATCAGCCTCTGCATTATAAACGGCCTTTTGGGGCGTATAATACACTTTCTTTTCACTATCATAGAGCGACAACAACGGAGAGGGTTTGTCGGCAGGACTGAACTCGCGGTTCGGAGAGACAGTCGTATTCTTCATACTCGTGATATACCCCTTGTCGTTAATGCCGATACTGAAATAATCGGTCTGAAAATCCCATGTCTTTTCGGTCGTACAACCGAAAAGCGTCAAGGATACAGCCAGGAGAGAGAGACATTTCTTACACATATTATCCATATAAGGTATCATATTAATTTGTTTTCATTTTATAGTTTACCGTTTTACCGGCCTTTACCGTCACCTTGTCTCTCCATTGCAGGAAAGCGTTATCACCCAGAGGGCGGGAAGCCTGTTCCGCATTCTCGGCAAAGATTGTTACGGTGGCGTCATAGGCGGTAGGATTTGTAATTTGAAGAACCGTCTGCTTGTTGTTTTGCTTTACTATTTTCGCTTCTACATGGTCGAAGATGTACAACGAACCGAGGTCGGTACGCACATAAATACCGGGGATTTCCAACGCCATCAGGGCACCGTTCGTCTCGTTCCAACCCGTCTGTCCGCCGTCGCCACGTGAACCCCGGCTGTCGGCATCGCAATAGGTCAGACGTTCCGTAATCTTTCCATTCGGCTGGATACCTTCGGCATGCGCATGGATGACATCACGCAACAGTTCGGCATACGAGGCATCGCCGGTCGAGCGATACAATTTGAACAAGGCATCGCCGGACTGGGTACAGAAACCGGGAGCACCATGCTTATTCTGCGTACTGGCCCATACGGCTCCGGTCAGGTTTGCTCCCAACTTTGCCAGGGGAGTATTCTCCGGCAAGCGGTAAGGGAAAGAGACAGTCCAGGTGGCACACAGGTTTGCCAGGTCGGCCGACTGTTTCAGATATTGTTCCTTACCGGTTACTTCATACAATGTCATCAAGGAAGTCAGCAAAGCAACTGCCGTCTCCGAATCCGCATTTTGCAGGATATCACCGCAACCACCGGAAGTAAAACCGACCAATGCGAAACTATCATAGTAATCTTTTGCCGCTTCACAAGCGACCTTCAGATAATCCGGATTATTATAATAGCCGGAGGCCAATGCCAGGCCGGCCACCGCCATGGCCCCACTGGTCGTATTGTAAACGGCGATATCGCCGGATTCTACGTCCAGGTAATTTCCCCATGTCCCATGTTTCTTCCAGGTATTGACGAAGGCATCCGCCAGGAGCCGTACATTGGTTTCCCATTCAGGGTCGATGGCATTGGCTTTTTCCTGTTCTTTCAGCAACATAAACTGCTTAACCATCCAATACAGGATATCCCCGTTCTTACGGGTCAGTCCGACTCCCGGATGATTGGCGGCGGCATCCCGGGCAAAAGGCTTTCCGTCTGCTCCCAGCACATCATAATAATATCCGCTTTTCCCTTTGGCACGCGGCAAGGCGAAATCGAATGTGTTCTTCACTTTTTGCAGATGTTCCGCATCACCCAAAGCCAGCATCGGATACGTATTCATCAGGCCGCCTATCCAACCGTACGACATCCAATTGGCATTTTCCGGGCAATAGTATTGCCACTGGTCGCCGATATAGTAACGGTCATCGATATTTTTCACCATACGGGTCAACACTTCACTCATCGGCATCAGGTTGCGGGGCGCTTCTCCGCCCGCATGCGACTTACGGTCTTTCATGAAACGGGCCAGCAGTTCAGGTACATCTTTACAAGGGAAAGTCACTTCCGTTACCCGGATAACGATCTGATCGCCTTTCTTTACCTGTACGCCCCGGTCGGGACTCTTGCTGAAACCGATAAATTCAGGCTTCCGTTCACGTACCCCCGGAGCACTGATGATAAATGAAGCCACACTCCTGTCGGGAGTTTCCTCCACGATCAGGGCATGGTCCAGCACCTGGTTATTCCAGTCTATACCCTGGTCGGTCAACAGGAATATACCCTTTTGTTTTGCCCGGTCCAGGATCGTGATAGCCGGAGTTGCCGTATTACTTATATTCACTTCCAGGCGGGAACCGGCACCATATTCTGGGGACAATTGAGGAATAGGGTTAGAGGTCAGTGCCAGATCTTTCCGACGGTAATCGGTATTATCCAGTCCGGTCGCATACGCACGGTTGACGATACGCTGCCGGTTTCCATTGTACACGGAAGAGGGAATCATCACGTAGTTATCGCTCGTCCAGCCATATTGGTCGAAAGCGACTGCCACTCCGGCATCTTTCATATCCTGTTTGGCGGTAAAGGTGAAGGTATACGTTTTACCGCCGTTCACCGTAGTTTGTTCCGTACGGACATCCCAATCGGTGGCCGTACTAACCTCCTTACTTTGCTTTAACTCTGCTTCATTGTATGTACACTCCAGTAAACGAATAGGCTTATTCGCATTCTTTACTTCCGGAAGCCATGAAGCTTGTTGTGCAATGACACCAACATGAACTCCCGACAAAAGACAGAGAGCACATATAAAAACACACTTGTATAGATTCATATCAAACCTGATTATTACTTTAAACGCATTTTACAAATTCCACTTATCGACTAACAATTATCTCCAAATAAGATTACCTTTCTATAATAAATACACCTACCACTCCGGTAAGATTTATATGCAACAGTCTTTTTTTACATTTTTAAGGTTCAAACCGACCTAATTTCGTTTGTTCCTGGCTATTCACATTACTCCTCTATTAAAAACCAAGAAGAACCCTGTGCTGTTACAGATACCGGAAGAAGTAAATTTCCGTTCTGATCCAACGGATAATTCTTTTTAGAGCCATCGGAGGTTATAATCGTTACTTTTCCTTTCAATCCGGTATAATACAACGGAAGACGCATTTCTTTCGTTATATCGCGGTCGGTCGGATTAAAGACGATAACCATCCCTTTGTGTTTGATAAACGGATTTACATGCATCATGCAATCCAAATCGCGTCCGGTCGGACGGCTGACATGAATAATATCCGACGTAAGAATATCACGGTACTCCTTAAACCAGTTAATCCATTCAGATACCAACTGTTTTGTCTCCGGGGTATCGTATAAACGATTTCCACGGATAGTCAGATGGCAACCACTTCCCAGAAACTGAATCAATTGTTGCTCATAACGGTCCAGATTTTCGCATAACGGTTCCAGACCGACACGCGGATCATTCGTATAGAAACCGACTAACTGCAAGGTCATCCACCCCATAGGCGGTATCTTATGCCAGGTTCCATCATAGATATACTGACGTCCTAATAATAACTGCTGTTGCGGAGTCAGGTTAGCACTCGCTTCACGATATCCCATTCCTGTCGAACATTGTCCGTTCAGGAAATACCAGTCGGGAATAGGTATATACATGACTCTGCGCTGTAATTCGTGGATCACTTCCACCTGCGTTTTCCACTGTTGCCACTGTGAATCCTCCAGGCCGGTATGATGCGGGTGGACGGTTGAAGCACAAGGATCGCCATGATACGGGCCATCCATATTGTAAGTCATAAAACCCGTCTTATCGAAGAACTCCCACATCTTCGGATAATAGGTATCTTTCCACTGGCTGGCAATACAAACACTTTGTCCGAAAAGACTACCCGGTTTTCCCGTCTCCGGATGGATGCAATCCACCTCTTTTCCTCGTCCGCGGGAAGCGACCTGCAACTCATAACCACCCATGACAATACCCCGTTCTTTGGCATAAGAAGCGACTCTACGCCATAATTGCACATAAGCAGAATCCAGATTATCATGGCTGACACCCGGCCACGCCTGAATATCCAGCTGTTCAAGTCCCAATTCCGACATCTGGTCGATGAAAGACTTCAGTTTCTCCTCATCGTGAGAGGTAATACCTCCCGCAATCAACGATTCGGTTGTCTGGGGAGCCAGTTTCTTATACATCCGGCGATGTCCCAACGATTGCCTTTCACGATCGTCGCTATCCTGCAACAACTCGAAAGTGATATAAGATTTGAACGGGCTATCCTTGCCTATCCGGGTATTGGGACCCATCGGCAATGTGCTTATCAACAGATTATGATGAGGAAATCCTAAAAACTTATCCTCCGCCTGATTGTGGCTGGCCCAGGTATTATACTCCTTATCCACCGTCCATCTGGTCGTAGAACTGCCGACATGGTAGATTTTGGGAGTTCCGGCATAATGCATCAGTGCACTGCCTTCCATATCGGCATTCACCAGAGCAAAAGAGAAATCGCTTTCGGCATGGATGCGTTTTACCTGGTCCTGATTAACAGCCAATACCTCGCATTCCATATCATTCAGCACTATATTCGTATCATTTTCGTTGATAACTTCAATCCATTTTGCCATAACCGGCAAACCCTGATAAATCTCATAAATGACTTTCACTTTTACATCCTTTACGGCGGGCATGTTCCCTGTCGGGACAAATGTCATTTCCATACGCAACCCTTTGGCGGGCCAATCGGTAGAAACAGCATTAAACTTCCGGGTCCATGGGTAACGTTCCAGCGGCATTCCTGTTTCCACCTTTTCCAATGTAAATGCCAGGTCGGATGCTTCCAGTTGCGGATACCAGCTATCCAGTAAATAGGATAACTCCGGCTGTTCTTTCAGCCCTCCGACTTCATACCATACACTGTCGATACATACACGGGCTTCGGGTTTTACGGCCCGAAGATACTCCGCTTCGTTGGAATGATTCTTATACCCCACACAAGCCAGGTTCTCACCGACATAAAAAGTACGGGAAATCAGTCCGTTGTTCAGTTGAAACATCGAAGTCACTCCATCGTCCGACTTCTGCACGTACATACGGCATTGGCTTTCTACGGGTTCAATCAACCAATCTTTTTGTTGGCGGAGATTCGGCAATTCCGATACGATTTCCTTACCCGCCCCCTCTTGTTCCAGTTGGCGAACCAGGGATTGCCGCTCAGCCAGACGCTGTTTGCTTTGTTCCTTTATCTTCTTGTAATCCAATAAAAAATCAGAGTCAGGGTCAAACTTCCCTGCGGTAAACGTACTATATCTGACCTCATATATTTCACCATAGAATGCCTCCTTTCCTTCTTCAGATACAGCAATCGAGAAGTTGGAAGCAATCGCCTTGGTAGGATTAAAGATACCGGTCTTCTTTCCGTTCAGCCATACGGAACCTTTCTCGCCATCCACTACCATTGCCAGATGGGTCCATACATCTTCGGCAACCTCGCCGATAGTCACAACACCGGAACCTCCGGAGATTAATTGCCATTTATCTCCTTTTCGGACAATTACATATCCTTCTTTTCCGTTACCATTAGCTACTACAACCTGAGACGAATGCATCTTCTGCTCTCTTTGCCTATTATGACGCGGCTTCACCCACACTTCCAGCATTTGATTCTCCGCCGGTATTCCAAATGGATTCGCCAATCTGTAACCATCCCCGTCACCATTGAATAAAATACCTCCTTCTCCCTTCATTTTTTTGTTACCGGGAGCATCGGCATAGAAAACAGGACGGCCCATAGCCGCTAGTTCTCCCGTTCCGGCTATGGGTTTTAATTTATCGGGAGCCACCGCATAGGTCACATTTCCCGATTTACCGAAATTATAATGTACGACAGGTTTGACCTTCGCTTCTGCGAAAAAACATAGGATGGCTAATGCTACTGTTAATGTTGTTCTCTTTATTTTCATTGGTATATACTTTATGTACAGATTTAACAACGCAAATATAAAAGTTGCTATCTCTATTAAAAAATAGCAAATAACTGCCAAATCAGTGGATTATTATTGCTTACTGATGTCACACTTGAAAATATCCCATTTCTCCCGATACGGTAGTTTAATTAATAGATCAAATAACTGGCAGGTTCAAACTTGCCCAATTCTATTTTAAATACACCATTTTGTATCTTGACTGGATTTCCATTGGGAACGCCTCTCAAATTCACAGGTTGTGCCACTCCATCTCTCTTTACCGGCAAAGAGATTTCACAGAGACCACTTTCACCGCTTTGTTCCCATACACGCAATAATTTGCCGCCACCGTCAGGATTATTGCCATAAGCCGTTAACAGTACTCCTTTACGGGATATTTTCACGCCTTCGTTCATTACCGGCAATTTACCGGCAGGACAGGTGGCGATTCCGACCTGCAAAGGCAGACGGGTTTCCCATGCGGGGGTTATTAAACCGGACTCATCATCTGCATTCTTCGGGTTCACCCATAAACGGACTTCCGTAGTCAGGTTGCCATTCCAAAAAGAAGCAAAGTTTGTATTCCAACGATTATTAAACAAGTTGAAGTACACATGCGACCGGGGATTTTCATAAGTATCGGCATAATGCATAAAATCCAAATCACCCAAAACAAATGCAGGGGCATCTATCGGGCAAACACCAACGGAATATTCCTTATCTTTTATCATTATTCCCGAATTGGACCAGATATAATTAAACTGGCTGCCTTCTATCAAATCTTTGGCCGGATCAATAACCGAACCAATACGTCCAACCCGATATTCCGGAGATTTTGTTTTAAACGGCAATGCAATCCATCCAGCTTCAGGTTCTTCCGTTGCCGGCTTATTGATTACGGAAAGTTTCACATCTATACAAGGCATATTCTCGTAAAGCGTCACGGTCAGGCCAGCCGTATGTTTTTCCTCTCCGACAAATGCAGAAGGAGTTAACACGCCACGGATGGATGACTTATGGTTCTCCACATGAAATTCCATATTCCGGGGAGATTCATGTATACCTTTTGTCCGTTCATCCAAATAGGTACTTTTACCTGTTATCTGATAATGAGAATTTTTGTATTTGTCATATATATATTCTTTCAGATAGCGGTATGATTGTTCTTTGTCGTACCTTTCATACACATAAGAGCCAAAACCATTTTCAGACCGATCATCCACCAACTCCCGCTTATTTGTTTTATCCCAGATACTCCTGATGCATCCTTTCTTTTTGTCAAATGAGACTTTGTACCATTTGTTCTCTATATAATTACTCTGTTCTTCCCCTTTTAATGAGTTTTCGACTTGGGCAGGTGACTCATCTGTCAGGATATATGTCTTATAGCCATTTGCCGGTATATCTTCGGCGAAGAAAGTACCCAGGCGCTTTGAATCGGCACCATACACTTTCAGGTCATAGATACGACCGGTCCCCACTTCTTTCACATAAGCCTCTTTGATAGAACCTTGTGACGGTAATACAAAATTCACCATCCCTCCACGTTCCCATGGAAGCGGATTGTATACAACGAAACGGAAACCTTCCCTGGCAACATTTTCAGCCAACGTAGCAAGTTCATTCTCCAGTTCCGGCCGCAAAGCCTGCTCAGCATCTTCAATATACCCGATATGTTCTTTCCATGACTCTTTCATCCGGGCATACGCAGGGTCCAAACCGGTAACATACATCTTATACCAGTCTTTGCCGGTTAAGCCGGGAACAAAATGCTGGTTGGCAAGTCCCCAGGTATGTTCGCCGTACATCAGGCTTTTATCATATATATAAGCCAAGTCTTCATCAATTTCGTAAGGCATGATTCCCCATTCCTTTTCCTGTGTATGCAAAGTTTCCAGCAAAGGCATCAGGGGACGTACTCTTCTTGCAGTCCGGGTTGCCTGCGGATTAGACATTACGCCATGTACCCAACTATCGGACATATCTCCACGTACCACCGGCAACTCGGGATTCTCAGCAAAAACAGCTTCTGCAAAATCAGACATTTTACCGATACGTATTTTAGCATTGGGATATTTCTCTTTTATATGGGCAATTACCTTTTCCACCTCTTCTGCCGTTGGAGGTCCGGCATTATCACCGGCATGCACGAATGTAAGCCATGATTTCAGCTTCCATCCTTCAGGAGGAAACATTCCTCCGCCATATCCTTCCGAAAACATGGTTAACACCCTTGAACCGTCTGGACCTTCCCACCAAAACAAAGTCGGAACCTTCACCACGCGGTTGGTCGGATTGGAACCGAAATGAAAGAACTTGATTCCGGCATGGTGTAAAATGGTCGGTAAAACCCAGGTATGCCCCGGAACATCCGTCATTTTCCCGTCGGTCGGAAGTAGTAAACCGTATGTACGAGCCAACGAAGAAGAATAGCCCAGACCACGCACAAGATCTTCGAGTTCAAGCGTTCCCGTATGTGTTGTATAAGGAAGTGCATGCGTCACCAGGTTTCCGTTTTTTAAAGCACGTTCTATCCGCAACCTACGCTCCGGAGTCTGCCGATCCCAAAGCATTTGTTCCAAAGGCCATCCGGGGACGGTCCACGCAAACTGCATATCTTTCATCTTATCCGCATTTTTATCCATCACATCCATGGCTTTATCAATCATGGAAGTACGGTATTCATGTACAACATCACGTGCCAATGCCGAATAACCGATATCAAAATGACTTTTGAATACCAGATAAAACGTCATCTCTCGATTCGAGATTTGAGAGACATCGTCGTTCTTATGTTTTTCGTAATTGTCGGCTTGTGCATACAGCTGACCGGAAGGTAGAAAAAGCAGGCTTAAGAAAGCCACAGACAATTTTAATATTTTCATTGTATTAGTCGTTAATATTTAAACTTTGAAAAAGCATAAGTATGAGGTAACCGTTTCCTGTCGATCGGACAAAAGTAAAGACAACAAAAACTTCATCCAATAGCCAAAAGATGCTTATTCAGTGGATTATTATTGCTTTTATGCTATAAGAATGTATAAAAAAGCATGCAGATAAATCTTTACAGATAAAATCTGCATGCTTTGAAGTCAATCAAGTCTGCTTATTTTAATGGGTCGAAAGTACCTCCCCATTCGTTGTTCTGCTCAATCTTAGAATTACGATCGAGAACATCTTTGGCAACAGATGTAAACCAATGGTTCAGATCTAAATTAAACATATACTGTTTATCCTTATCTACGCATTCTATATATTCAAAATGGAATAATTTGCGAACTTCAGGATCAAACATATCTTTCGTCCAATCGAATTTACCCTCTTTAACAAGATTATAGTCATTGATGACCGGATACAAGGTAGAACGATATTTTAAATTATTCAATATATCGTAGCGTTTCCAACGACGCAAATCGGAAAAACGTTTTCCTTCGTAAGCAAATTCGATAAAACGTTCGTTGATATAAGCCTCACGAATTTGGTCCTGGGTAGTAGCAGTAATACCATAATTAGTAGAAGACTGAATACCGGCACGCTTACGAATATCATACAACACCTGCAAAGCTTCACCGCTCTTTCCTAATTCATTAGCACATTCACCATAATTCATCAGCACCTCTGCAAAACGAATTTCAATCCAATCAGTTTCGGCATTATAAACCTCTGTAATCGTAAGTTCATCCAACCCTTTTCTCTGGTAGAAGTTAGCTCCTTCCTGCTGTCCTCTATCAATTTCATCACGGATCAATGAATAATATACAAATCCTTGTGAAGCTTCACTATCTTCTAATTTTGTCCAGGCATTCCAATATTTCATATCACCCGGCAGTTGGTCTGAAGCACCTGGATATTTTGTACCCGGACAAAATATTGTAGCATGAAAACGTGGATCACGATTCATATAAAAATCATCCATAAACTGTTTATTGTAATCCGGATCGGAGGCCAAACGCTCTATATCCAATTCCAATTTAGTACCGTCCAATTTTGGAAAAGCCAACAACAAAGGTAAAATAGCTTGGTTATCATTAGCACCATCCTTTGTTAATGCTTCCGGACGAATATTCTTCTGGTCAAACGCATGGTCAGGATAATAGAATTGGTTCACCATAATTACTTCTTTATTTTGCTCGTCATACCAAATATCCGCAAAGTCACCTTCATACAGTCCTTTCCCTACACCACGTAAGAAATCTACAGCATCTTTATTTGCTTTATAAGCAGCTTCCCAACGCGCCTTGTTATTATCAGGGTTAAACAACGGGCTGGCATACTGTAATAACATACGACCTTTGAAAGCCATTGCACAACCTTTATCAATTCGCCCATAATCAGCTCCAGCCCAAGTATCCGGCAAACTTTCGATAGCTTCATCCAAATCAGCCAAAATCTGTGCCACACAGTCGGATGTACTGCTACGCGGAACAAACAGACTTTCCACATTGGTCACATCTTGAAAATGGGTAATCAAAGGAACACCTCCAACGGAGAAAACTTTTCCCCAATAATCCCAAGCTCTCCAAAAAAGAGCTTGACCACGCATCTGCTTTTTTTCTACGTCGGTCAGAACAGTAACACCTTCTAACTGATCCAAAAAGAAATTGATACGGTCAATATTACCATACCCCCAGTTAGTGGTATAATTATCAATTGTTATCTGTCCCCGTGCAAATTGGCTCATATTAGTGGGTCCGTTCATCCCCTCATCGGTATTATTCGCTGATACAGGCCAACCTGGTAACATATTTCCATAAATATCTGTCAAAAAAGAAGATATCATGTTTTTATCAGACCATACATTATCGGGATTTATTGTTCCATTATTGGTATAATCCAAATCACAACTAGTCATCAAAACCACACATGCGCCAAACAACGCTACTATATTTCGTTTCATAATTTATTCGTCTTTTTAGAATTTGACATCTACACCCAAGTTTACAGATCGCAATATTGGGAATGCATTACCATTACCAATTTCAGGATCATAATAATTTTTATTGAAACTACTTAATACAAACAAGTTGGTACCGGTTACAAAGAACCGAACATTGTCGAACAACTTATTGTAAAACTGATTTTTAGGTAGATCGTAACTAACCGTCAGATATTTCAAACGCATAAAACTTGCATCTTTCAACCAATAACTTGAAGCTGTTTCATAAGTTTTTGCATTGTTACTACTGATACGCTTTGGTAAAGTTGCATTCTGATTTTCCGGTGTCCAACTGTCATTATACCATTTTTTCCACATACGGTTCCATTCAACGCCACCAGCCAAATCTGTAGCCCATTTGTCAACGCCCAACTGTCCGGAGAACATCATATCCACACTTAGGCCTTTCCAACTACCACCCAAATTCAAACCATAAATGACAGGATTATTACTGTTTTTCAAAATAACTTTATCCCAATCATTAATAATACCATCAGGCTTTCCGTCAGGACCGCTCAAATCTTTAAATACCATCATACCTAACTCCGGTGATAAACCGTTATGCTGGTAATTCGGATGTTCTGCTTTAAATGCATCCAATTCTTCCTGTGTACGAATAATTTTATCAAATTCCCAGCCTGTGATATAACTACGAGATTTACCTACAGGGATGTCAATCCATCGAGCATTTTCAGCATAATCTTGCTTAATCGTCTTATTCCATCCATACGACATAGTCAAATTTCCATAATATGAGAAATCTTTATTGTTCCCATGATACCCCAATTGTAAGTCAAAGCCTTGCGCATGAATTTCACCGTAATTTTCAGCCGGCATTGTTAAACTAAACGAGTTCGGCAATGTATTCTGACGACTCCCCAAAATATCATAAGAATTACGATACCAGTAATCGGCCGAAACAGTCCAATGGTTCAGGAAATTCACATCTGCACCGACATTATAGCTCAATGCTTTTTCCCAAGTCAGATTCGGATTTACAACACTACCATAGGTAATACCGACCGATTTTGACGGACTACTGCCAAAATAAGCAGATGAACCGGATTTATAGGACTCCTGCCACTGCCAACCTCCGACAGAATCGTTACCGGTTAATCCGACAGATGCACGTAATTTCAAGAACTGAATTGCTGATTTATTAAAAAAGCTTTCTTCTGAAATAACCCATCCCAACGAACCGGCAGGGAAGAACCCCCAACGCTGACTGGGAGCAAAGTTCATAGATCCATCTTCGCGGAAAGAAAAACTAAGCAAATACTTGTCGGCATAAGAATAACTGAACTGTCCTATATAAGAAAAACGGCCGCTTTGCCAATCGGTATCACCACCTCCCCAAGTATCAGCTCGAGCACTACTGGCTGCCCAAAACTGGTCTGTCATATAAACAGGGAACGTCTCACGACCACCATGTACACTAGCCCCATCACCTTCATACCACTCTGTTACCAAAGTACCTGATACACGATGTAAGTTATTGAAAACATTTTCATAACTCAATTGAACGTTAAACTGCTTGTCACCACTCCAAGAAGACTTACGCTGTATATAGTCTTTTCCTACCCAGGTTGTCTTCCGCGTTCCAATAATATCCTCATCCTTAGTAGAGAATATATGATTATGGGTACCGGATTTTTTAACTTGATACAAATCATAATTAGTATAATATATCTTATTAAGATCATGTACCCAACTTCTGCTATATGAAATCTTAGCACTAAGACCTTTGAGAAAAGGAGCTTTATATGTTGCACTTATAACAGCTTGAGGTTTCAACATTTGCGACTTATTATATCCCCCCTTACCATCGACTGAAGCTCCATTGTTTGCAATCCATCCAAAATCAATATGTTTACCACTATCGGTATATACCGGTTGATCAGGCTGCCAAACTCTCAATTTACCATAATTAGCCTCAGCATTTTCAAATACAGCATTCCCTTGGAAAGTATTATAAATAGCTAATCCGGCAAAAACCTCCAAATCTTTTGTTATATCCGCAGTCACATTCATACGAATATTATACTTATCATAGGTATACGGCTTTAAAAAACCCTCCTGCTTAACATAAGAAGCAGCACCAAAATAACGAACTTTTTCACTACCGCCATTTACACTGAAATTATGAGTCTGAGTAACCGGATTACGCCAAACTGCGTCCAATTGATCATATCCCCAGCCATTATTGATCGTTCTGATATGATCGATTTCTTCTTGAGACCAAGCCCAACCGGCAGGGTCGGCTTCACCATTGATACGACCATACAACTCAGCTGCTTCAACGCCACTGGTTAAATCTGAATTCTTTGTACGTGTATCAATACTATACCCATAAGAATAATTGAAAACCGGCTTTCCTCTAGTACCTTTTTTGGTAGTAACGATAATTACACCTCCGGCAGAACGTGAACCGTAAATAGCCGCAGACGCAGCATCTTTCAAGACTGTTATATCTTCGATTTCGTTCGGACTTAAATTATTGAAATCTCCACCACCTCTAACAACACCGTCAATGACATAAGTCACATTCTGATCATTCCAGGAAGAGCCTGTACGAATAGAAATGCTAGGAGCTGCTCCTGGAAGACCATTCGGAGTACTAACACTTACACCGGCCAATTTACCGACTAAAATATTTCCTGCCGAAGTTGTAGGTAATGTATTCAATTTTTCATCCATTTTCATAGATGATACGGCACCAGTCACCAGACCTTTCTTCTGTGTCATATAGCCGACTACCACCACTTCATCCAGTAATTCCGTATCATCAGCCAACCGGATATCTATTTTATCCCTTCCTTTCACTGCTATCTCCTGGTTTTTAAAACCGACAAAAGAGATAACTAAGGTTGCATTATCAGAAACATTCAATGAAAATTTGCCATCTATATCAGTGATAGTACCATTGGTCTTTTCTCCTTTTTCAAATACATTAGCTCCAACAACGGGTTCTCCTTGCGAATCTAAGACTACTCCTGTTACGAGACGTTTTTGAGAGACTACCGTATTTTGTCCCATATTCTCCAGCGGAAAATCAGAGCTTTTATCATTCGTTTCGGCAAAAACCGACGAAGGGGACATTGGGTTTAACAAAAAACATATACCAAAGACTTTAAATGTGGTAAAAAAACTTTTCATACTTTTGTAAAGAATTTATTAGTTAATAACTAATTGATTTTAATTCAAATACGAATCGGAGAAAATTAGGCCTTTCTCCGGTTCTTTTTTTACTAGGTCAGTATTCCATACGCAATCTGTTTTTTAAGGTTACACATAATTCTATTTCACACTATATTTGTATTTCTTATACATTCTTGCGATATATGGATTACGCATGTAACAGGCCAAAGCAAATTTTTATATTCGCTCCACCATTTGACAGAGATAGACTTGTTTATACTCATAATCCACATTAAACGCTATTAAAAAGCCTTAGTCCTGTAAGAACTATGGCAAAAGCGCATAGGATACCAACTGTCTATCAAGACATTAGCAAAACAAGCTTAGAATAAAGTTTTTAGAGAAAAAACAGGAGAGTATAATTATTAATGTTTTGGTTTAATTAAAAAAGCTTAGTTCTTACAGAACTTAAAATAAAGTAAACAAAACTCTATATTCAAGCACAAGTGAAACACCAATAAACTTATTATCAAGACAATAAAATCAACATAATGTATCACTTGTACTTCAAACATTTATACGTCAAAAGACTATTTTCGTAAAATCAACATAATATTAATACAAAGATATTGTATTAAGTACCATTTGAACTTGACATATCTTACGAAATAGATGCACTATCTTACTATTTTCAAAAACATCTATTCTTTTCTATTCTCAAAAACAAACCACTCCAGATTCATCAAATCCAGCCCTTTAACAGCAGGATCAACAGCCTTAAACACAAATACCAATGCATGTTTCCCCGTAACTGGTTGAATATTTGTTTCGTGAATAGCATAAGCTGTTTCACCTTCCATTGGAGTTATATCACACGTCCCGATCAATTCCCCTTCAGGGCTATCCAGCCGTATTTCTATCTGAGCAGCCTTGTTCCTATCCCATGTTTTACAAACAAAATGATTTACTTTTGTATCTGTAAAGTCATAATATTTCCAATAGACATAATCACCATCGCGAATGTTCGCTAAGTATTCTACCGGAATATCGTTATCCGGACGACGCACTGCAACCATAACATTTCCTGACATCAGACAAGCTCTTGCTGCATCCATCCGATAAAGAGGCGAAATAGGGCCACCGATTCCCTGCGTGGTCATTTCCACCTGCGGAATAGTACCGTCCGGATTAAATGTTATTGGTTCCAAACAGGCTTTTCTCATGGTCGCACTCGCATGCGTCGGACGATGATAAGCGATATACCATTGTCCGTTGATTTCGACAATACAACCATGGTTATTCACCAGGTTCCTTCCGCTTCCCCAGTTATCAATAATAACACCTCTGTAAGTGTAGGGGCCCAGTGGAGATGTCGCAGTCGCATAATCTAACGTTGCACAGTTAGATTCTCCATGTTGAGAATGGCTTCCATATACAAAATAATAGATGCCATTCCTTTTCCGGACGGAACTACCTTCATTGAAGAAATGCGTTTCATAGGTTAACAAACTATCATGAACAGCTCCTTCTATCGAGAGCATATCCTTACTTAACTTTGCTCCCTTAGCATACCCCTGCCCCCAGAACAAATAAGCCTGCCCATCGTCATCAATAAAGACAGACGGGTCAATACCTTTTATCCCTTCTATCACCTTCCCATCCCTAAACGGACCATAAGGAGAAGAGGAAACTGCCACACCTTCATCGTCTCCACCTCCGGCAAGACAATAATAAAGGTAATATTTCCCGTTGTGATGGATGCAATCCGGAGCATATAAAATCCTATCTGTATAATCTACTTGTTTGCCCGGACCATCAGTAGCAAAAGAAAATTGCTCCACACTCCAGTTCACAAGATCGGACGAAGACAATACGTTATAAGAACGAGAGCACCAGGCGTTACCAGGTTCGTCGCGCGATCCGTAGACATAAACACGTCCATCAGGCATCTGCCTTACCTCAGGATCTGCAATATACAATCCGGGAGGAGCGATAGGATTTAGCATTCTGTTAGTCGAAACAACTGTAACCTTATCGTTCGATTGCCGTTTTCCATCGAATTGACACCCCGTAAACACCCCTGCTATAAACAGACTACTTACCAGGAAAAAATAATTCATATATGAATAAAACATAAATTACTATTTTAAATTAGGCCATACTTTTATCCGTTTGGTAGAAGATAATTTTTCTATCGGCCCGACAACCGGAGTAGCAGAACGTTCATTACCGAAAAAGTCTTTTTCCAGTTTGAAAGGTGTTCCGTCTGGATTCTCAAACGGGAATCCTGTCAGTTGAGTGATACCTAAACGTTCGGCATCCACCTTTTTTCCTTTAAATGAAGATAATTCTTGCAGATTAATGTCACTTACCAGATATACTTCGCCGTCGAGGGTTTCCTCTACTTTCAATTTCGGATTGACTGCTTTCTCCACCCAATCCTGCGTCTTGTTCGTCATCGGAAGAGAACCGTTCAGGAACAGATTATTCTCTGCATAAATAGGACGTTGTGATACATCGAATACGATCATTCCATATTTTAACTTACTGTTGTCACCACCAATAAAGATATTATTAAAGAAGCGATGGTCGCCTTCGGTGATAGTCCGTATGCCTTTCACTTCGGTAGAATGGTTCAAGTGATACGGAGTGTAACGCTGGTCATCCAAACGGTTGATGTCTCCGGAAAAGATATTATGCAGATAGGCTCCGCCATCGGTATTCTCCTGTATCGTACGAGGTGAAAGGGATATGTTGTTATCTACGACATAAGGTCCGTGGGACACTTCGAAAAACAAATCCTGTGCCAGGTTGTCATACAATAAATTGGAAGATACGCGTGCTCCCTGTGCCATCCAGTCCAACCAGATTCCATAATTACCCGACTTATGAATCCGGTTATGATGAATATAGGTATCTATTGCACCATGTAATTTAATACCGGCCATTTCAGCTCCGCCAAATTGTTGTTTTACCAGGATATTATAGATATGGTTTCCGTAAATCTCGCTGAACGCCGCTCCCATACTACCACAGATACCGGTTTGCTCACAATCTGAAATGACGTTGTTCCGAACGATATGGGAACCGACGTTATCTTTGCTCCATCCGCGACGTAGCGTATTGAATATTACTTCTACATAATGCAATGTACCGTCCAGACGTTTGTCGTTACATTCCAGATTATGTCCACTGGCACGTTCTTTTCCCAAAGTGATACCGTTGGCTCGGGAATTCTTAATAACATTATCCTCAATAATCCATCCCTTACACCAATGGGGAGCAACCATCCCCACCTGTTCGGCTGTCGGAGCAGCCCACTGCGTGGCGGCTTGGCTTATATGGAAGCCACGAATCGTGATATAATTCAGTCCCTCGCGTGTCGGATAAAAACAAGTAGGACGAACCGATACTTCTACTGTTTCCTTATTCGGATCAATATCTCCAAAATTTGCATAAATCGTCGTATTATCCGCATCTACTTCTGCGAACCATACATTCGTACATCCTTGAGGATCACGTATTGTACGGAGCGTATCCGGTGCAAATACCTTATCCAAGCTAAATTCTTCATAAAGCGAAACATCATTCAAATATACATCTCCCGTATGATGAACCCGTTCAGACCATAGCCAGTCACCATACAGACGGTCGTTGAACGGATTGTAATTTCCAAAGAATGAATTAGGCAATACCACCTTCCATACTCCCTTTGCTTTCTTCTCCTTTTTCCAACCAGTCACCAACTCTGAACCTTTTATTTCAGCTTTCTCACCTTCGGCCACTCGATACAGGATACGTTTTCCTTCCCGTTCCCCACCGCTCAACGGATTCACCCATTCACGATAAACACCGTTATGTACCGTAACCGTATCTCCCGGCAACGCTTTCTGAGCAGCCCAATTTATAGTTTTAAAAGGAGATGAAATATCTCCGTTATTAGCATCACTCCCTTTTACCGATACATGATATTCTTTGGCTGATAACACATTCACACACAAACAGAACATCGAAATCAAGCATAGTATTTTTTTCATGGTTTAAAAATTATAATATTACAATTAATTAGATAACGCAAATATAAAGGCAGCTATTCCTATTTAAAATAGCAAATAGCTGCCTATTTTGTGGATTATTATTGCTTCATTCCAAGCTAACCCTATTTCTTATAAATGTATTTTCATTTCATATCCTTTGTAAGTCACAACCTTGTTGACTTTTTCGGAAAGCTTACAGTCAATGCCATGCCCTTCATCCACCAATACGATCCTAAACTTTCTTGCATTCAGCATGCCCGGATATTTACCGTCACGGTCACCGATAATAAGTATCCGCTCTTTGTCGTTCCAAGAAAAAGAGATGGTGGAATAAGCACCTTTCTCATAATTATAATTATCATTCTCGTCTTCATACAACAAGAACTCGCCGTCTGCCCCCGGATAAACACGTATCTCCAGATTGTCCCATTTCTTTTCCGTAGCATACTGTACGTCAGGTCCTATCGGAAGAATACTACCCGCCTTCACATACAACGGAATGATGTCAATAGGAGTCTCTTTGGTTACCGACTGCCCCCCCTGGTATCGCTTGCCGGTCCAAAAGTCAAACCAACTGTTGCCTATCGGCAAATATACATTTGTGGAGTGTGTATCCTGTATGTTTACAAGCCTGTTCTTACCTACATACATCGGTTGTGTTACCGGAGCAACTAACAATGACCGGCCAAACATATATTGATTGTCCATATCAAGAACTTTACTATCCTGAGGGTAATCCATAAACAAAGCACGCATAAACGTATCGCTATTCTTACTTACCTGCCAAGCGGTTGAATACAAATAAGGCAACAAACTATATCTGAAACATACGTACTTTTCCAATGCTTCAAATTCCCACGAACCTTTTTCCCCGAATTGATAAATTTCCCGTGGAGTATTCGTCCCGTGCGACCGCATCATCGGAGTAAAAGTCGCAAATTGCGTCCATCTTACGTACAACTCTCTATATGCAGGATCTTTAACTCCTTCCCGATAAGAATTCCAAGTAATAAAACCACCAATATCCGTATTCCAATAAGGAATGCCGCAAACAGAGAAATTCAATCCGGCAGAGATTTGCTTACGCAGCACATCCCAAGTAGCTTGTATATCACCCGACCAGGAGTTTGCCCCGTAACGCTGTTGTCCGGCAAAAGCCGAACGTGTAAGAATAAAGACACGTTTATCAGAAGATATCATACGTTGATTGTCATAAACGCTCCCCACAGAAACAATCGGGAAAGCGTTATACACCCCTCTATATTGCCCAGCATACGTATGTTGATTTAATTTCTCGTCTTTATCTCCAAATTCAGGTTCAGTTGCATCCAGCCACCAACCGTCCATTCCCAACGAAAATATATTTTTGTTCATATACTCCCAATAAATCTCACGTGCTTTCGGATTAAAAACATCATACACATTCGCCTGCTCAGGATAGGTTTTGAAATCAAGTAACATATTCTCCTGCTTCAATCGCCTATGTATAGCCGTATTCGTTCCGAAAGAGGGCCATACGGAAATAGCAATATGCGCATTCAAATCATGTACATCACCAATCATTTTCTGAGGATCCGGGAACTGAGGATTTCCAAATTCTACAGCATTCCAAGTTGCCGGATCTATTCCCCAATACTGCCAATCTTGTACAATACCATCCAAAGGTACTTGCAACTCCCTGTACTTTTTAACCACTCCAACTAACTCTTCCTGGCTTTGATAGCGTTCGCGTGATTGCCAAAATCCATACGTCCACAACGCATTCATTTGCACTTGCCCGGTCAGTTCACGCATCCCTCTGACCACATTGTCTGCATTTCCTCCATAGATAAAATAATAATCCGCACATTGTCCCGATTGGGAGTCGAATGCAGTTTCCATGGAGTTGTCGGTAAATGTTGTTGGCGAATAGTTGTCCCAAAACAGGCCATACCCTTTTATTGACTGTATATAAGGTATGGCTATATCCGTATTAACCTGGCGCAAATGAACCATTTGATTTCGCTGATTCATCTTTCCTTTTTGATGCTGGCCCAGGCCATAAATCGCTTCGTCTTTATCCAATCGGAAAGCCTGCCGGACCAAATAGGTCTCATTGTCTCCATATTCAACGGGAGTAAATTGAATTCCCCAACTTTTTTCAGCCAACAAACATCTCTCACGTACGTCATAATAAGATATCTGTCCTGTTTGAAGATCTAATTTAACCTTCAGACTATCACTTTTCAATAGAACAGCTCCTCTATCTTCTTCTACCGAAAATGGAATATTTTCAGGTGTCTTAATCACAGAAAAACTCTTTTTGTCTATCACCTCTCCTTGGGGATATTTGAGTATTCTTACTATTCCCTGCGAATAAAATTGAATTTCTACCTGAATGTCAGCAATATCGGCCTTGAGTCCATTTCTCGTTTTTTGGTATTCCTGACCATAGGCTATTCCTGCCTGTATAAACACTAATAACCACAAAACTTGTCTTAAGTTTTTCAATTTCATCTTATAATTAATTATACTTTCATTCAATTCCTAGGCCACACTTTCCACTCCTGATAACCGGTTTTCTTTATTTCCAATGCTCCGGGATAAGGATTTCCATTGCGTTTATTTCCTAAATAATCGGTATCAACCTTCAATCGGCTACCATCCGGATTAGTAAATGCTTGATCAGGCACAATAGCCTTATCCAAGACTGAAGTCGTTACCAGTTTCCGTTTACGCTGATTTTTCCAATCCAAAGGAATATTCATGGAAAGATACCATCCATCAGCTTTCTGTACCAACTTCATATTGGGATCAAACAATTCATCCACCACAGCTTTCGGTTCATCAAGAGCAGGCTTCGCTCCTCCGGCAAAAACATTTCCATCATACCTGATCGGTAAACCGGGTTCATCCCAATTTACCAATGAAGCACAGTTTATCAACAAATTATTATACCATTGCAGATCGCCACCCGGATTAGGGGCTTTTCCAACAGATTCTGTCCCATGAGGTTTATAATAATAAGTCATACGACCTCCGGCACAACGATCTTTTCCTCCGGTTACTTTTCCGGTAATTAAATTATGCACACACGCTATCCCCTGTGATAAAGACATTGATCTATCAGACAACATCATGTTGTTACCCACCAAAATAGGTCCATGGCATACTTCGATAAAAATATCTTCACACACATCATTATCATGAAACAGATTACCGACAACTTGTACACCTTGCGATCCCCAATCCAACCACAAACCACGAATCGTACGATAAATATGGTTGTTCCTTATGATCGCATCATTTGCAAAATGCAATTTAATGCCAGCCATTTCATCCCCCTCGAACGTCTCATTCAAACAAATATCATGAATTTCATTTCCTTCTATCAAACTAAACGCACCACCGCTACAACCGACTATTCCCACTTGCCCACATTCATAAATATGGTTATTACGAACTATATGAAAGCCGACAGCCTCTTTCTCCCAAGAAGCATTCTCAAAATAATCAAGCAACTGTTGTTCCGTTTGCCCTCCTCCGATTTCCGGATATACCTTCGGAGGTAACTTCTGGTAATGATGCGAATGCCCAAAAGTCGGTCGTCCCAACGAGATCCCGGCACACCGCGAATTTCGAATCGTATTATTCTCTATAATCCAGCCTTTCGACCAACGGGTTCCAACTAGCCCCGGTTGCTCTGCCGAAGGAGGTGCCCAATTGGTTGCTGCATTTTCCAGAATAAACCCACGAATCGTAATATAATTAATTCCCGGTTTATCCGGATAAAACACTTGCGGACGGACAGTGATCTCTACAGATTCTTTATTCGGATCGACACCTCCGGGAAACTGCGTCCAAATAGTGGTTTCTCCGTTTTGTTTCAAAGCCGGTGCTTTGATAACCAAACAAAGATCTTGTTTGCCAGCCAGTTTACGATTCATCTTTAATGGAAATACAACAAACTTTTCCCAATCACCGGTATTTGTAATCATACTTGTTCCCAGTAGCTCCCCCTCAGGATCACAGGAATGTATTTCAATCATCCCTCCTTTGGCCAATGTAGCAGCCTGAACCAATAAGGTATCTGTACCAATACCGAAATCCACCTCTTCAAAATAAAGGCTCGAACCATTTTTTAAATATCCGAAAGGCCAACGTTCAAAAACCTGCATACAAACAGCCTGGTCACCGCCTTTCACCGATGCTTGCATTGAAATCGTCCGTTTTCCACCAACCGGACAGATCCACTCAAGATTCATCAATACCGGTCCTCCGTTCCCATCTGCTTCTGCATACCAATAAGGCCGGTCAACCATTGGTTTCAAAACATCACACCTAGAAAACGTTTCCCGTATACGTTGTCCATTCAAAAAAACACAACCGGTATGATTCGGACGACCTTTTCCCCGATACCAACTACCATAAATCTGCTCGTCAAAAGGATTAGACTCACCAAAAAAAGAATTGGATAAAGTTAATTTCCAGGTATTATCCTGTACTTTTACCCACCCCTTTACTGGTTCAGCCCCCGTAATGACAACACGTTCCCCCTGAGCAGCCTGATAAGTAATTCGTTTTTCATTAGAAAGCCCACCACGTGGTGGCACAATACGTTCACGATAAATACCTTCATGAACTGTAATCACATCACCCGGATGCGCCTTTTGTGCTGCGGCATTAATCGTTTTCAAAGGAGCCGAAAGACTTCCGTCGTTTGTATCATCACCTTTGATCGAAACATGGTATTCCTCAGCCCAAGCCACTCCAAACAAATGAAGCAGACATACCAAACTCACTATCTTCTTCACACACCTTCTATTCATTTCTTTACACAGTATTTAATCGTTTCACCAGCTTTTACCTTTATTTTCTTCCAATGAACAAAAGCAACACTTGACAAAGGTTTGGCTGCCTCCGCCTCATTCTCACTCAAGACAGAGACTTCCGCATCATAAGCAGTCGTATTCGTTATAGACAAAAGCATTTCACGCTTGTTCCCCTTTATCAGTTTTACATCCACATGATCGAACGCATAAAACAAATTTTTATCCGGACGAATATAAATACCCGGCAATTCCATGGCCATCATACAACCGTTCAACTCAGTCCATCCATTGCCTCCGTCACCCTGTAAGCGAGTACCTCTGAGTTCAACATCGCAATACCCAAGGCGCTCACAAATAAAACCATTCGGAGTGATTCCTTCCACATATCCGTGCCATACATCATGCAGCAATTCGGCATAACGGAACTTTCCTGTTTCACGAAACAGACGGAATAAGGCATCAGCCGAAGAGGTACAAAAGCCCGGTGCACTATGCTTGTTCTGAGTACTAGCCCACACGGCACCGGTCAGACGGCCATCCACCTGAGCCAATTCCGTATTCTTCGGCAAAACATAATCGAAAGAAATAGACCAGGTTGAACACAGATTGGCTGCATCTTGTGCCCTCTTCAACCAAACAGGTTTCCGAGTCAGTTCGTACAACAAATTGCAAGAGGTCAGAAAAGCAATAGACGTTTCCGAGTCCGCATTCTGAAGAATATCTCCACAACCTCCGGAAGTAAAACCGACTAAAGAGAATCTTTTATAATAAGCGTCTCCTATTTGTTCAGCAACCTCCAGATAATCTTGTCTACCATAATATTCCGAAGCCAGTGCCAACCCGGCAACAGCCATCATGCCACTTGTTGAATTATACACCTCTACATTTCCGGTCTCCACATTTATATAATTACCAAGTTCACCACAGGTATGCCAAGTATTCACAAATGCGTCAGCCAAATGCATGATACTTTTTTCCCATTCCGGATTAATTGCACCAGTTCTGTTCTGGGCTTTCAACAACATGAATTGTTTGACCATCCAATATAGCACATCGGCATTTTTACGTACAAGGGAGACTTCGGGTTTATCTCCCAATCCACCCAACACCTTACCTTCCGAGTTTAACAGGTCATAGAAATAGCCGGCTTTACCTTGCCCTCGTAACCCGAAATCGAATGTGTTCTTCACCTTTTGCAAATGTTCCGGATCGCCCAATGCCAACATCGGATAGGTATTCATCAATCCTCCAATCCAACCAAAAGAAATCCAATCGGCATTTTCCGGACGATAGAACTCCCAGTCATCACATTTCATATAACGCCGATCAATATTAGAAGTCATCAAACGCATCACTTCGCTGGCCGGTTTCAAATTACGGGGATGATTTTCTCCTGTTTGTAATTTGCGCACTTGATGGAAATGATCCAACACAACCGATACATCCGGAGCATCGAAAGCAAACAAGCGAATGCGCACTTTCACTTCTTCCCCTTTCCGGAAAGAAAGCCCCCGGTCATGACTTTCGCTAAAGCCGATAAACTCCAATCTTTTCTCTCGTACTCCGGGAGCACTGACTATCAGCGAAGATACAGAACGATCCGGACTCTCCTCAACAATCAACGCATGATCATAAATCACTCCATTCTGCTCTATACCCTGGTCGGTCAACAAAACATAGCCTTTCTGTTGGCCACGTTCCAGCCAAGCTATTGCCGGAGTGGCAGCATTATTCACAAGTACCTCTAAACGAGACGGCGCACCAAACTCTGGCGACAACTGAGGTATCGGGTTTGAAGTCAATGCCAGATCCGGCCTTCTGTAATCAGTCTCATCCAACCCTGTTGCATACTGACGATTTACAATCCGTTGCCGGTTACCGTTATACACAACAGAAGGTATCATGACATAATTATCGCTACTCCAGTTATAACGGTCGAAAGCAACTGCCACACCTGCCGACTGCAAGGCTCGCTTTGCCTTGAAAGTATACTCATATACATATTGTGTTCCATAGGGAGTAACATGTCCATCCGGATCCCCTTTCAGACTCACTTCCCAATCTGAAGAAGATGAAGTGATTTCCTCACACCGTTCCAATCGTGCTTTATCATATACGCACTCCAACAAACGTATCGAACTTTCCATCGGTCGCTCTTTGGGTAACCAAGAAACAGCATCTGTAGCCACTAATGGGGCGGCCACAAGAAAATTAATAACAAATAAAAACAACTGTTTTTTCATTTAGCCATTCTCCTTTGATTACTTTTTAGCATATAAATCAAACGAACGTCCTTTTTGTCCGTTCTCCATCTGATACAAAGTCCAACCACTGTTATCCGCCTTTTTCTCCAATCGCCAACTCAATGCCGGGTTTTGTAACATCTTACGAATATGTGTCGGGAAAGCATCTGCCCGACGTGCCTCTTCCCAAGTACGAACTACATTAAATATTGCATACTTCTGCGGGCAACTCTCTACATCCTTCTGACCAATCTTAAAGGCATAGGTACAACCATAACCGACCGCCGTAGCCTCAATATGTTCAAAATCTTCCACTGTAGACTCCGCTGTTATCGGGAAGTTACCACCAAATGAAGACGGGAAAAAGTTGGCATAAGTAACATCACGAAGGTCTTTACCCTGACTGGTCGTACTACCCCATACACGCTTCTTCACATCATAAATATTCAAACCGCCTCCCACATTCCAAGTGCTCTGATAATGCCAGGAGCCTTCCGACAAAGTCGCTCCCGTAAAACGAATATCCGGTAAACCATGCTTCTTCGCTTGCTCAAACATATTGCGGAAGAAACGTTTCACGCCATAACCGCCAAAACCAGTGTGGAAATAAAACTCCTGTCCGTCATAATCGAACATACCCAATCCGCTGTTCTTGCAAATATCGGCATAATGGCGTGCCAGTTCATCTTGTAATTCCAGGTTAGGAATCAATCCGGCATATGCTCCCCCTACCGCAGGTTGAAGTTTATCCACAGCATCCCCCTTTACATGAGCAGCAGGTCGAGTCCCCCAATAACCACGTGTCACTTTCATGAGTCGATATGGTTTTTCCTTTGTAACACCCATATAGTGAATCAATTCCTTACCGATCTTAACCATATTCAATTCCGGACTATGTCCTTCCCAACAAGCTACTTCTTCCAAATGAGTAGGATCATCGATATAAATCATCGTATCCGTCTCGTTCAAATTTTCCGTAAGAAAACGACGGTGTAAAATACAGATACTGTCCGATGGTACCGGACTACAATCCTTCGTTCCGGGTGCCATTGAGTTAGATATGGAGGTACGCCCCAAAATCAACCCCTCTTTAGCCAACAGGTCGGCATACTCGCGAGTAGACAAATCCTTATCTGTGAAATGATAGCGTTTCTTTTCATGTCCCGGACCGTCAATGAAACCGCCATTTCCCCTATCGGCATGCAAGAAAGGTTGGTCGTACGTATGAATCACTTTCAATCCCATCTGTTTCGCATACGACGCCACACTGTCCATAAGTCCTCCGTATGTACATAGATCCGGCATGAAAGTTGTAGGATCTTTTACCCATTTACCCTGGAAAGTAGGATAAGGCAAACCCTCATTCAAAACGATATCCTGAATAACTTCCATCAAAGCCGTACTATCCGGGCTACCCCACAAAGCGATAGACGAACCGATGAAATCCACTCCCGGAACATCCTGACGCATCATGTGGTTAGGTTCATTGTTTTGGAAGATAGGATTACCTTCCGGAGAATAGATCATCTTACCTTTCCGGCGATCACGCGAATGATAGCGTATATTAATTCGTCCGTTACAATCAACAAAAGCCGTATTACCATATAGAATACGGAAATACGATTCTTTCCGATTATAAAAAGCCACATCGTTGATTCCGTCGCCTCCCATCGTAAACTGTTGCCCTTCATGCAATGTTAACGGTAATGGATGATTCACCGGATCAGGCGTATGGGCAATATAACCCGAAGGACCTGTTTCGGATGTAAAACGTGATTCTCCGCCAATCGTATTATCATCCAACGCCAAAGCTCCGATAGCATAACCTACCGCAGCCGAGGTATCACGGGCCACCCCGATCATTTCCCCCAATAAATTGGTAATATTCGTATAATAATTACCCCACTGTATACCATCGATTCCATTACGAGGTTCCAAACTTTCCAACTTCAACTTGAAATATTTTGTCTTCTCATCCAAAGCAACCGTTGCCACAGAGCCGTTCTCGTATTCCAACCGATACTTGCCTCCGCTGTAATGAGCCTTTTGCGGATAATAATAACGTTTCAGGTCTTCGTCATAAAGAGACAACAGGGGCGACGGCTGGTCCGCCGGACTGAAATTACGACTTTCGCGTGTCAAGTTCCACATACCGGTGATATATCCCCGGTTATCTATATCGATACCGAAACGATCTGTTTTGAACGATTGATGTGTACCCGACTCGCAACTACATAACAACAGAGTTGCAGCTACAAAAGATAATGTTTTCTTCATGATATAATTTATAAGTTTTATTTACTGTCTATATTAAGAATACACTTCTTGTACCAAAAACATTTAGATAAACTAGTTAAAAAATTCCTTTTTAGAAACAGAGAAATACAAAATTACAGGTTTCGGCTTTCCCATATAATAGCAAATAATTACCTTTTCCGTGGATTATTATTGCAAGTAGTGCTAATGGTACTGATACTACTATGCTAGCCTGACGACATAGTAGTGCTGACATGATGGCACACCCACCCTATAACGTACGTATCCGTTGGAAAAAAATGTACGCTTTTCTTCCAACGGATTATCTTTAACCGACTTCACATTCGTATTCAACATGACAGTCCATCATTGATAAAACGATAGCTAAACATAATTTCAAACCTATATATGTTCTTATTTTATTATTCATGATCTATCTCAATATCAACCGTCGCCTTTTCCAAACCATCCGCCTCGATAGTCAAGCGAAGCGGTTTATTCCCATCTCGTTTAGCTTTGACTATAGCCAGGAACAAACCGTTAAACACCGGACGGGACGGTTCCGAAAAGGTGATCAAACAAGTCGGGTCACCATTATCGGTTGCGACAATTTCCCCGTCACCTTCCAAGCTACAGAAGATACGGTTCTCGGCTGTCGGCACATCGTATCCATCTTTATCCACCAACGAAACTTTAACAAAGACTAAGTCCTCGCCATCTGCTTTGATCAATGTTTTATCCGGTACGGCTTTCAGACGAACGGGATCACCGGTAGTCTGCACACGAGCTTCCGCCCACTTTTTATGCTGCTTATAAGCTACAGCCTTCAACTCTCCCGACTGATACACCACGCTATCCCAACGGAAACGGTATTCATACGGTTGCTTTTGTTTCTTTCCCAACGACTTGCCATTCAAGAAAAGTTCCACCTCGTCCCCCGAACTATATACAAAAACAGGTGTCACTTTACCTACCCGATCGGGGAAATTCCAATGTGGAAGGATATGCACCATCGGCGTATCCGGCATCCAACGCGCCTTATATAGGTAATAGCGGTCTTTCGGGAAACCGGCCAAATCGACAATACCGAAATAACTGCTCCGCGACGTAGGGCGGTTACGTTCTATCTTATTCAATTCTTCACGCTGCTTAGCCAGTTCTTCTTCTGTCATGGCAGCCGAGTGATTCAACAAGACACTGGCATCACTATTAAATGGAGTCGGTTCGCCCAAATAATCAAAACCGGTCCATACGAATTCACCACAAATGGCCGGATATTTATCCAATGCAGCAAACTCCCAATCAGGTAGTCCTCCCCATCCGGGTTGCGTCAAATCATAAGATGAAACATGGAGTTGGCGTGGAAAATATTCGCCCCTGGAACTCATTGTCGAACTGGATTCACTCGAATAACCCGACAAATGCTCATGTCCTTTCTTATTCAAAAACTCTCCATAAAAATCAGGTCCTCCATATACGCCTGCTGCATAATTCATACCATGGACATCCACCTGCAATTCCGTTCCATTCACGGCAGACTTACTCGGATAAGAAGCTCCGAACGTAGCCGGACGGGTCGTATCGAAACGATGAACCACTTCCGTCAAATGCCGGACAATGCCCAGTTCCGGATTATATTGTTCAGGTAACTCATTTCCCGTACTCCACAGGATAACCGATGGATGGTTTCGGTCCCGGCATACCAACATTTCTATATCTCTTTCATGCCATTTTTCGTATAAAGAACTATAGTCATACTCTTTCTTTCCTATTGTCCAACTATCGAACAATTCGTCCATAACCAGAAACCCCATCTTATCCGCCAACTCCAGCAATTCCGGTGCCGGAGGATTATGAGAGGTACGTATTGCATTACACCCCATACTCTTCAGTATGCGCAATTGTCGCTCCATGGCAACCTTATTCACTGCTGCCCCCAAAGCCCCCAAGTCGTGATGGTTACATGTCCCGTTTATCTGCACGCGCTTGCCGTTTAACAGAAAGCCGTTATCATGCGTGAACTGAATAGTCCGGAAACCAAATGGTGCATCATACACATCCACCAGTTTGTTTTTATTATAAACTGACACACGGGCCAAATAGCGGTTAGTATTCTCCAGACTCCATCGTTTAGGAGAGTTCACAAGCAAAGAGACCGTATCACCAATCAATTGGTTTGGTTTCAACAGTAATTGTTTCTTTACGACTGCGACTTTCGCGCCCGGTACATCATCCTTATCCAGTTCATAAATATCAACCACGTACTGTCCGTCTACCGCTTCCGATAAATTATTCTGTATTTCGACATGGACCAAGGCATTGGCTTGCTCGTCTGTGATTTCAGGTGTTGTCACAAAAACACCCCACTGCCCCACATGTACAGGATTCGTTTTCACCAACCGTACATGCCGATAAATACCGGCACCGGGATACCAACGGGAGCCGAACTTTTCGGTATTCAGCCGGACAGCTATCACATTCTTTTTATCATACAAAAGATACGGAGTCAAATCGACCCGAAAAGAGCTGTATCCGAAAGCCCATTCGCCCACTTTATTCCCATTAAGCCACACTTCGGCATTCGCCATCGCACCATCGAAATCCAGATAAAACCGTTTCTTTTTATCCTTCGAGGATACTTCAAAGTATTTACGATACCAACCGATCCCCTTCCAAGGCAATTTTCCGGTATATCCATCCAAGTCAATACGGAAAGGTCCCTCGATCCCCCAATCATGAGGAACATCCAGTCTCCTCCAATCCCAATCGTTATACGAATATGACTGTAAAGAATCCGGTTCCTCCACACGCGAACCATCCGCCTGCAAACCAAACCGGGCAAACCGCCAGTCTCTATCAAAATTCAATTCGGAGCGTTGGCCCCAAGTCAACAATCCGAACATGTTTATACATGCAATAATTAAATAAAACTTTCTCATATTGATTCTATTGTTTTAAATTTCCGACAAACCCATACACATTACCCCCAAAATCCACTGCGAAAAGACCATTTCCCGACACGGCAACAGTTGCAAAGATTGGAGCTCCCATATGATGACGCCACTGTAAACGTCCTGTTTTGGCATTGATTGCATAGAGTGTTCCATCGGAAGCCCCTATATAGACCTGATCCCCGCAAATGACCGGGCTGGCTTCCACCGTTGCCGGATGGTTCCCTTGGTAAGGGGCGGAGAGAATCATCGCTTCACGAGTCTTGAAACGCCATTTCTCTTCCAACGTCTCTTTATCCAATGCTACCACCCCATTGGTAGAAGTTCCGAAGATGATCGCATCGTTCGTCACCAAAGGAGTAGAAGCCACCTCGACCCCTTCACCCAATTTCTTACGCATCAGGATACGCCCAGTCTTATTCTCTACCATCAACAACGAATTGGCGGAGGTAACATACATGACATCTCCCCATACGGCTGGAGTAGCCGCACGGAAGCGCAAATCAGAATCCCAATCGCCCCAAAGCATCTCGCCGGTCTTCGCATCGTTGCCGAACAAGCCTCCCCAGTGTCTGCTACCAATTATTACATTATCCTGGCTCAACGCCAAAGTAGCCACACAGCCCTCTCCACGTCCCCAGTCCTTATTTTGCCAAATGATTTCACCAGTCGTAGCCTTAAATGCTGTCAGTTGATAACCAGTACCAGCATAAACAATGCCATCTTTAGCAATTAGTCCATCGTTCAAAGCTGGAGTCACGCCAATTTTCAAATCCTTTTGCCAGGCTATAGAACCGTCAGATTTCTTCACTGCATACACGATACCTTGTACATCCTGAGCAAATACCAAATCTGATTCTACAGCAATACTATTGCGAACGGATGATTTAAGCGAACATTTCCAGACGATATTACCTGTAGTTGCCTCCATTTTGGTCAGAGACGCTTTTCCTGTTTCGTTATCATCAATTGAAGCGACATAAACAAAGCCCTCGCTAACAACCGGTGCCGACATATAAATGTTGGAACCGACATTTTTCGTCCAAGCCAAGCGAGGAGCACGAAGCGTATCTTTCACAATACCAATATGTTCCGGATTTCCCAATAGATTCGTCCAATCCCCACCGGCTACAATCCGGGACGTATTTTGCTTGTCATACAAAAAAGAGGCCGTCTTTTTACCGATCTCCCCATTTGCATAATGAGCCTCGGCAATAACGGTCACATAATGCCCTTCGGCTATTTGCGGCAAAGTCATCTCGGCCGTCCAGGCAAAATCGCTTTGTTGTTTCATCGGCTTACCAGCCAATAGAGTCTTCCCATCGAAAGTACAAGAATAACGTACCTTGGTTACCGGGCTAGCAGTTGAATAGACATTCACAACCAAGGGGATAGTCCCTTCCGGGGTAATGGCCGCCTGGTGGTTCTGAATGGAAGCGATGACCATGTGCTTGTCCATATAGGAATAATGGAAATCAAAAGTAAAGTCGCCTTTGCCATCAATGTTCATGACACGGAAAGCGGATGAAGCATGGTCAATGCCGCCATAAACTGGCGTGGAAGAACAGATCACGCCATTCCCATTATCCGGATGGGTATAAATATGGTTGACATGCCAATGCCCGTAAAGCCATGCCTTCAGGTTATGAGCCAACAAATCAACCGTTTCTTTATTTTTCAACGTATATTTAAAGTCAGGACACCCGCATTCGCCGGGGATGGTGTGGTTGAACACATAAACCGCTTTATCTTTGCCGACATGCTTCAAATCGTTCGCCATCCAAGTGAACACGTCATCCAACCGGTAACTTGGCGCATGGTCGCCTCCTGGCATCGGGGTGACAATGTAATGCACGTTACCTACCTCAAACGAATAAAATGTAGGTCCATAAATCTTTTCGAATAATTCCTCCCCGTATTTTCCTGCAACCAGGTCATGGTTGCCTACCGAATAGAACACCTGCGTTTCGGGCATATTCGATGAATTCATCACCTTGATATGGTTATTTAAACCGCCTACGTAACAAATATCGCCCGTGTGGATAATAAAAGCTACCTTTTCATTGGCGGCATATTCGCGCATTCCTTCCGTCCATTCGTCTTGCCCTTGTTCCTCACCGATCTCGGTATCCGATATATGGATAAACTTATGGCTTCCATCACTTTTCACCGCATCATAGCGTAACAACCCGAAGTCATAGCTGGTCTGCCCCTCTTCAATACGGTGATAATACGCATTCTCGGTCTTATACCCCGAAGGAGTCGTGATAAAAATAAAACGCTCCTTCTCGTGCCCCGGCAAACAAAAACATCCTTTTTCATCGGTTAAAACTACGTTTAATCCATCGGAAACCGATATTCCTTTCATCAAAGTTTCACCTTTGTCCCAACGCCCATTATGGTTCGCGTCTACAAAAACTTTGCCAGTATGTTGCGCCGACACGATGGTAGGGAATGCCAACAACATTCCCAATACTATTTTTTTCATGCTTTAAATATTAACAAATTAGTCCATGCAAATATAAAAACGGCTATCGCTATTTAAAATAACAAATAGCTACCTTTTCCGTGGATTATTATTGCAATTAAACGTCACCTTTACTATTTATTCGTAAACCGGAACCAGTTAAAATCAACATATCCATCCACGCCTTCCGCATTCGTGGTGAAGTTGAGCAAAGCGAAACGATTGCCGGTCCAAGGCAATCCCAGCTCCATCTTGTGTTCTTTACCGATTGGAGAGTAATTCACCCCATCCAGGCTGTAATAAAAACGTGCCGTAAAATTCTTGTCCATGACACGTGCCCTGAACCAAATCTTGTCGCCTTTAAAGTTATCCACCGATTCAATCTCCTTGTCACCGTCATACATGACAATCTTACGGCTGCTGCCTTCCTGCTTCACTGCCACATAAGCATAAGGGAGCTGGAAAACTCCCAGTCCTGCCACATTGCCATCTTTCATTCCTGACACGATCATCTCCACCGAACCTTCCGAAGACGGACCTTGCACACGCTGGGTCAATGTATTACGGGCTTCATATAACTTCGGGGCTTGCGAGGCCTTCAAACGCATATATCCGCGACATTCCGTCAACGACCATTTCGTATTGTCAGGATTGTGATTCCATTGCCATTGTAATCCCAACTGTTTACCGTTAAACTCGTCTGTCGTGGCCGGAGATGCCAACCGCTGTTGTTTCTTTCCCACTTCCGGTTTCGGATAGGTAATCACATCCTTACCGTCGACTCCCAACATGGGCCATCCGTCTACCCACTTCACCGGCAGCAAATGAGGTACACGGCCGATAGGACCACGGTCTTGCATGATGATAAACCACCAATCGCCATTCTTCAATTGTACCATTCCCCCCTGGTGCAGTCCGTTGGGCGGATAAGATGTCGCATCCTCCACAATCACCTTATGTTCATACGGACCGTAAATATTCTTCGAACGGAGACAGACCTGCCAACCTTCCGTACCTCCTGCCGGACAAGTGATATAATACATGCCATTTATCTTATACATGTGAGCACCTTCCATGCCGAAATTCGGTCCCCAGGTCCGGCTATTTTTAAATCCTTTCTCCCAAATCTCTACAGGTTTACCTTTAACAGATTTCACATCTTCATTCAGTTCTGTAATGAACAACCGGTGCTGGCCATGGACTACATATACTTTACCGTCATCATCGAAAAACAATCCCGGATCATACAAATACTCCGGAAATATCGTCCGCTCCCACGGTCCTTCCGGCTTATCGGCTATGCAAATCGAGAAATGACCTTGTTCGTTTCCCCACCCTTTAGGCGTACAAAAACCGACATAAAACTTACCGTTATGGTGGCGTATCGTTGCTGCCCACGAACCATTCATGTACATTGTTCCCCCTTGCATGTCAAAACGTGGGTCCTCATCATAACGATCGACCGCATAGCCGGCCATTTCCCAATTGACCAAATCCTTCGACACGGCAATCGGACATCCAGGCACATAATTCATACTTGTAGACACGAAATAGAACTTATCGTCCACCCGAATAACATCCGGGTCCGGCCAGTCACCCCACATGATAGGATTCGTAAAAGTCCCGTTGCCGTTGTCAGGATTCCAAACCTGTTGCGCTTCCACAACATAACTAGCCATCAATGATAAAACAATGGCTAAACTTGATTTCAAACTCATAGATTTTATTATTTGTCAATTTTAATCAATATATACCCCAATACTTATTACTTTAGTCATTCGCAAAAACTTTTATTGAAACAACCGCACGAATCAACATCAATACCGAAATAATCGGTTTGAAAAGATTGAGACGTATTCGAATTACAGCCGGATAACAGAACGTTCCCCACCGAACAAAAGTAAAGGTTGGCTATTTGCCAAAACATAGCAAAAAACTGCCTTTTCAGTGGATTATTAGTGCTTTTAACCACCTTAACATACTCCTCAAAAACAAAGTAAGCCCCGATACCCAAGCATACCCTGCTTAAGTATCGGAGCTTATCTCATCCAAGCCTATTCTATCTCAGGCCTGTCACTCTCTCCGTTGTCCGGACGCGCACCGACATACAACGTCACCAGATAGTCAATCAGACGCGCCTGTTTCAAACGTGTGACCGAAGTACTGAAATTCAGATCAAACACTTATTTCAACGGGTCGAAAGTGCCGCCCCATGCATCGTTCTGCTCCAGTTTGGAATTACGGTCAAGTGCCTCCTTGTGGATTGGATAGAACAAGTATTTCTCATCCAAATTGAACGTGTAGAGATCGTCTTTATCTACATTCTCTATATAAACAAAATGGAACATTTTACGAACTTCCGGATCGAACATATCTTTTGTAAAATCGAATCCTTCTGCATCCGCCTTATCGTTAATTACAGCATAAAGAGTTGAGCGATGCTTCAAGTTATTCAATATATCGAAACGTTTCCAACGACGTAAATCATTCCAACGTTTACCTTCATAAGCAAATTCAACAAAGCGTTCATTTACATAAGCCTCACGAATATCACTTTGGGTAGTAGCAGTGATTCCATAATTACCAGTCGTATTTTCTATACCGGCACGTTCACGAATTTGATACAATACATTCAAAGCTTCCTGAGTTTTACCGATTTCGTTGGCACATTCGCCGTAATTCATCAAAACCTCAGCAAAACGGATCTCAATCCAGTCTGTTTCTGCCTGATAAACAGAAGCATTATTCAAACTTTCGTCTAATCCTTTCTTTTGGAAATAACCGGACATACCTCCGCCAATCGAAGTTCCTGTTTGAAAATCCACCAATGAGTTCATTTGAGTCTTGCCGTCTACTTCTTGTTCATACCAAGCATTCCAATACTTCTGTCCACCCTCAAGTTGTACATTAGTACATGGATAAATTGTTCCCGGACAGAAAATAGTAGCATGGAAACGAGGATCACGATTCGTATAGAATTCAGTCATAAATTGTTGGTTGTATGCAGGATCAGATAAACGAGTTACATCCAACTCCAATTTAGTACCATCTGCTTTCGGGAAAGCCATCAACAAAGACAAAATAGCCTGATTATCATTCGCACCATCACGAGTAAGCGGTTCTGGACGGATATTCTTTTGATCAAAAGCATGATCCGGATAGTAGAATTGGTTCACCATAATCGCTTCACAATTCTGTTCGTCATACCAGATATCGGCAAAATTACCTTTATACAAACCTTTACCTTGGGCTGTCAAATAATCAAGTGCAGTCTTATTGGCTTTGTAAGCAGTTTCCCAACGAGAAGCATCGTTGTTCGGATTGAACATCGGACTGGCATAAAACATCAATACACGTCCCTTAAAAGCCATTGCAGCACCTTTGTCAATACGACCATACCCCTTGTCATCATACGAATCTGGCAAGTAAGAGATCGCATCATCCAAATCTTTTAAAATCTGCGTTATACATTCAGATGTAGAATTACGAGATACGAACAAAGACGGTACATCTGCTATATTCTGTACTTCAAGAATCAGGGGTACACCTCCTACCGTATTTACTTTATCAAAATAATCCCAAGCTCTCCAAAACAGAGCCTGTCCCATCAACTGCTTCTTCTCTTCGTCATTAAGAATAGTCACCTCATTTTCCAATTTGTTCAAGAAGAAATTGATACGGTCTATTTTCTCATAATCCAGCTTCTGTCCCTGCAATTCAACGGTATAGTTACCTCTTGCAAAGTCATTCATACTTGTAGGTCCGTTCATACCTTCATCAGTATTGTTGGCATTAACAGGCCATCCCGGTGTTATACGACCATAAATATCGTTTAGGAAGCCATTAATCATAGCCTTATCTGTCCAAACATTGTCTGGAGTTATAGCCTCTTTGTTTTCGTAATCAAGACTACAACTACCCATACCTAACAGGAACAATCCTAATATCAATATATTCTTTTTCATACACATGCTTTTTTAGAAAGTTACATCTATCCCAAAGTTAAATGAACGTGAAATCGGGAATTCATTACCTTGACCAATTTCAGGATCATAATAATTCTTATTGAAACCACCCAGAACAAATAAGTTAGTGCCTGTAAAGAACAAGCGCACATTGTTAAAAACTTTGTTGTAGAACTGGTTCTCCGGTAAAGTATAACTTACTGTCAAATATTTCATACGGAGATAATTATTCTTCTTCAACCAGAAATCACTCTTGTCATCATAAGTACGAGTAACATTTGCACTCTTTCTTTTTGGCAATTCTGCATTCGGATTTTCTGAAGTCCAACTATTGTCATACCAATCATGCCACATACGGTTCCATTCTACACCACCTGCTAAGTCATCAGCCCATTTGTATTCTGCAAAGTGGCCTGTAAACATCATGTCAAGTCCGAAACCTTTCCAAGTTCCACCCAAGTTTAAACCAACGATAAACGGATTATTCTTATTCTTCAAGATCGTCTTATCCCAATCATCAATGATTCCATCAGGAGTGCCCTGTGGACCTGAAAGATCTTTGTAGACCATCATACCCAATTCAGGTTTTTGCCCTTTATGCAGATAATTAGGATGTGCAGCATTGAAAGCATCCAAATCTGCTTGAGTACGAATAATTTGATCAACTTCCAAACCTGTGATATAACTTAAAGACCGTCCTACAGGAACATCAAACCATTTAGCATTCTCGGCATAATCCTTCGTGACAACCTCATTCCAACCATAAGAAGCTGTCAAATTACCAAAGTAAGTAAAGTCACCAGACGCTCCATTATAACCTAACCGCAAATCAATACCCTGTGCATGAACTTCTCCATAATTTTCTGCAGGAAGTTTCTGGCTAAAAGTGGTAGGAGTTGAAACAACACGTGTATCCAAAATATCATAGGTATTACGATACCAATAATCAAAAGAAAGATCCCAATGATCCAAGAAGTTCATATCAGCACCTAAATCGAAACTGAATGATTTCTCCCAAGTCATATCCGGATTAACAACTTTGCCATAAGTCAAACCTACATTTTGGGCAGGAGATTTACCAAAATAAGCTTTTTTCCCGGCTTCATAAGATTCCATCCATTGCCATCCGCCAACCGAGTCGTCACCGGTAAGACCAGCAGAAGCACGGACTTTCAGACGGTTGATTTTTGACGTATTAAACCAACTTTCCTCTGAAAGTACCCATCCGGCAGATGCAGCTGGGAAGAACCCCCAACGCTGAGAAGGAGCAAACTTCATTGAACCATCCTCACGGAAAGAAAATGTAAACATGTACTTGTTCGCATAATCGTAACTAAACTGACCAATATACGACATACGTCCATCTTGCCAATCCACATCCCCATTTGCCCAACTATCAGCACGTGCATCACTAGCAGCCCAGAACTGGTCTGTTAAATAAAGCGGGAATGATTCGCGACCACCGGTTACACCTGTCCCACTAGCTTCATACCACTCTGTTACAAACGTACCGCTTACATGATGTACATTGTTGAACACCTTGTCATAACTCAACTGGAAGTTAAGTTGCATATTATCATTCCATTTAGACACACGTTCAATCATATCCTTACCATTAGGCAACCCCCAAGTAGATTTTTTTACACCAATGATATCGTTATCATTAGTAGACATAATACGATTATTTGGCCCTGTACGCTGCATAATCTGCATTTCGTATGACTTATAGAATTTCTTCTGTGCTTCATGATACCACTGCTTACTGAAAGCTACCCTAGCACTCAATCCCTCGAGGAACGGAGCTTTGTAAGTTGCGCTGACAAGCATTTGAGGTTTCAGATATTCATGTTTTCTGTAACCACCAGCACCTGCAGCTTTAGCACCTACGTTTCCGATCCAACCGTAATCAATATACTGCCCACTGTCAGTATAAACAGGTTGATCTGGTTGCCAAATACGAAGCTTTGTGTATGTATCACGGTTCACTTCATCATAATCCTCAGCTAAAAGCCCTTGCTTGTTATTGTTTAAAGACAGTCCAGTTTCAACCTTTAAATCTTTGGTAATATCAGCCGTCACATTCAAACGTAAGTTATACTTGTCGTAAGTCATAGGTTCCATGAAACCTTCCTGTTTCACATAGGAACCACCGGCAAAATAACGTATCTTTTCATTACCACCACTTACACTAATATTATGTGTCTGTGTACTTGGATTACGCCAAATAAGATCCAACTGGTCATATCCCCAACCATCATTGATTCCCTTGAAATAATCCAACTCTTCCTGAGACCACGCCCATCCTGCCGGGTCTGTGTCACCGTTAATACGTCCATATAACTCTCCTGCCTCTACAGCACTGGTTAAATCCATATTCTTTGTACGAGTATCTATTGCATAAGAATAAGAATAGTTTACAGTTGGTTTTCCTAATTTACCTTTCTTAGTTGTTACCAAAATTACACCACCAGCAGAACGAGAACCATACACCGCAGCAGATGCAGCATCTTTTAAGACTGTGATATCATCAATTTCGTTGGGAGACAAGTTATTGAAATCACTTGCATCACGAATTACTCCATCAATAACATAACACACCGGTTGTTGTTTCTTGTTATCTCTTTCCCAAGCAGATACAGTACGAATAGACACATCCGGATTCGAACCAGGAGCTGCGCTCGGAGTACTGACATTGACTCCAGCCAATCTACCTGCCAACAAATTACCGGCAGCAGTTGTAGGTAATGTCTTCATCTGTTCATCTACTCGCATATGTTCTACAGATCCGGTCAACAACCCCTTTTTCTGTGTCATATAGCCGACTACAACCACTTCATCCAACTTTTGAGTATCTTCTTGCAGTTTAACGTTAATAACGGTTTTATTTTCGACCGAAATTACCTGACTAAGATAACCGATAAAAGAAATTTGAAGCTGCGCATTTTCGGGGACTTCGATAGAGAACCTTCCATCCACATCACTTATGGTACCCGTAGTTGTCCCTGGGATAGAGACATTGGCTCCGATAATAGGTTCGCCATTTTGGTCGACAATAGTACCTGTAACTGTTTTTTTGTCCTGGTTCACAGATGAAGCCACAAACGACGGTGTTTTCTCTTTATAAATAGAGATTGTTTTATTTTCAACATTATACTTCACCTCCATTCCTTCAAACACATCTGCCAAAACTGTATTTAAAGAACCAGTTACATTTACCGTAACCTTCTGTTTGATATTAATATCATTATTACGTACCAGGATTGAATAACCTGTTTGTTGTTCTATGTCATCAAGAACTTTACTAATAGGGGCATTTTTGTGATTTACGGTAACTTTTACACTTTGTAATGCCGTATTGGCATATACAGAAGTGGATATTACACCCATCGCCAAAAATAAACCCAATTGTTTGATTGAAAAATACTTTCTTTTCATACTTTTGTAACGATTTCGTTAGTTAACAACTAATTAATTCAAAAAAATCATTCAATGAATCGGAGAGAAGTGCCAACCATCTCCGATTCTTTTTTTAACCTGTGTTTTCCATATATTCTCTTTTAAAGTTAAACATCCTATTTTAATCGCAGTTTTACCTGTCTTTCAACATGATTACGCTTCCACTCTGTTCGAAACGATACTTTTTATCCACATCAATAAAATTAAACACTTCCTGAAGTGACATTGTCAGATTAATGCTTCCGGTAAAGTATTCATTTGCAACTTTATCACTCTCTACCCAAATCTTTACATTGTATTTCCGTTCTATATCTTTCAATATATCCAGAAAAGAAGCATTCACAAAACTCAACCGTCCGGTTGTCCACAAAGATGATTTATGAGACTCCGTCGTTTCGCTATATAAGGCACCTGTTTCACGATTATATATCGCTTTTTCATCCGGTTTCAAACGGACTTGTTTATTATTAGCCAATACATCTACCCCACCATTGATCAATGCCACTTCCGTCTCCGAGTCTTCCGGATACGAACGAAGATTAAATGTTGTTCCAGTCACTCTCACTTGCATACCACCTGCATAGACTTGAAAAACTTTTTCGACATTTTTTGCCACTTCAAAATAACCCTCACCTACCAAATAAACGTTTCGCTCCTTCTTCCCGTATGATAACGGATACTTCAAGACAGAGCCGGAATTAAGGACTACCGTTGAACCGTCCGGTAGAACTACTTTGGTTTGCGAACCCAGAGGAACAGCCATTTCATTATATAGCTGCTCGCCTGATTCATCCAATTCATTATATATAAAAATAGAACCGATGGAAACAGAAACCATCAATAAAAGGATTACTGCAACGTTTCGTGTATAGATAAACCACCGGCGCCGGAAAGTAACTCCGGAGGTTAGATGCAACCATTCTTTCAAATAGGCATATCTGGTTTCTTTCTGAGATTCGAAGGCGGGAATATGAAGAAGTGCGTACAACTTTACCATCTCGTTGTACCGCTCTCTGTATAAATCAGACTCCTCTACCAAAGCGAACAAAGAAACCTTCTCCTCGTCCGTTATGGAACCTGAAATATAGTTACTCATTAGTTCTTCAAATAATATATCTTTATCTTGCATATACTGCTAAATTTCCGGTTGTTTAAAATAAATACACATCTCAACCGAAAAACATTTAGATAAAATCAAACTTTTTTTGATTTTAACAAAAGAAATAGAAACAATTTCTACAACCACCCCAATTGGCGCATTCTAACAATACCCATCCTAAGGTCGTAACAATGCCCATTCAAGCAACCTTACAATGGGCATTATAAGGTTGCTTGAATGGGCATTGTTAGAATGACTGTTCCAAAGTGGCTTTTATCCCCTGAAATCAGCGGGAAAAGTCAAGTCTATAGGATATTTTCCATACTTATTGATTGTATCTATCAGACATCGCACATTTTCCGTAGGGATCAGATCGTGAATACTATGATCTGTCGCAATCATATATCCTCCATCGACAGCAGCCTCCCTGATACATTCCAATACTTCTTTACGAACATCATCCGGATCGGAGGAAGCCATCGTTACTTTGTTATTGATATTACCGATAGGGGTCAACTTTCCTTTATATCTTTCTTTTACTTTTTTCAGATCCATACCGGCTGCCCGTTCTACAGGGTGAAGTCCATCGATACCGCAATCTACCAGATCGTCGAGGACATCCCAGATTCTCCCGTCGTTGTGCATAATAACCGGCACTCCCAATTCTTTGATACCGGCAACCAAACGCCTGAAATAAGGGATGAAGAAAGTACGGAAGTCATCCGGAGAAATCAACAAAGCATTCGTACCACCCCAGTCATCAGATATTTGTACACAATCGACTCCCCCTTCCTTTATAGCCAGGCGGATAGCCCCCAACGTCCATTCCAACACTGCTTCATTTATTTCATGTACCATTTCCGGATCCGTATACATGGTAATAGCCAATGTCTCGAAATCCATGATATACCAGGATAGCATGGTGAACGGTCCCAAAGTTCCCAACACGACTGCCAGGTCTTCCGTATTAGCAGCCTTCACATCTTTGAAAATTTTGAGACGATAAGGCGTATCGACCGGAGGCAAAGTATACGCTTCCCAATCTTCACGGCATTTTACGGGCGTATCGATTTGTGCGATGATCGGCCAGCCGTTTTTCTGATAGGTAACGCCCCATTCATCTTTGTATATCTCATTCGGTTCATGAGGGGTTTCTTCGATACCACAAAAACCGTTTATCGGCGTCCAGATGCCATCGATACCCAGCTTGACAGCCAGCTTTGCCTGTGTTTTACCATCATACAAAACCGTTGTATATCCCAACAGCTCCTGCATAAGTTTCAAACTGAAAAGATGTTCCATAATTGGAATTCTGTCGGGTACACCACCCGATAATGCTGTCAAAAAACGTTCTCTTGATGTCATATCAATTAGATGTTAACTGGTTTAAAATCTCTACTAACCGCTGAGGCTCTTCTGTATAATAGTCTGCACCTATTTTCTGAGCAAAATCGCTGCTCACAGGTGCTCCGCCTATAAATGTTTTCACTTGAGGAAACTCTGCCTTTATAGCTGTATTGATCGACTCCATATTGACCATTGTGGTTGTCAACAAAGCAGACATTCCGACAAAAGCATCCGGATTTTCTCTGACAGCGTCCACAAACTTTTCTTCGGTAACATCTACCCCCAAGTCGATAATCTCATAACCATTTCCTTCCACCATCATACATACCAGATTCTTACCAATATCATGTAAATCTCCTTTTACCGTACCGATAATCAATTTACCTTTACGTTTGACCGAACCGTCATTAAAATATCTTTTCAGATGTTGCATGCCACCACTCATAGCTTTTGCACTCATCAGGACCTGAGGCACAAACACTTTATTTTCTTTGAACTTCACACCGATATTGTTCATACCAACGATCAATCCCTTTGTTAAAATATCATTGGGGGAATACCCCTGCTCCAAAGCCTTCAATGTCAATTCATCAGCTCCGTCTTCCCCTTTCATTGCAGGAGGATAAGGAGTTTTTGCATTGATCTTACCCACTTCGACACAAAATGCTATTCTTTCTAATGTGTTTTCCATACTATTCTATTTATTTAGTCAATTGTTCCCTTCTTCTTATCTCTTTTACGGCATCTACCATTGCATAGAACCCCTCTATCTGCATGTAATCAGGTATTGAATTTCCGGATCCCAGACCGTATCCGTTCGCTTTTTTACGGAACCGGGTACCTTCCTCCAAAACCTTGTTAAAGACCTGGTCATACGGATTCAGGATCAGATAGTTCATATCGAATCCTCCGAACAGGCCGATTTTATCCGAATAGTTATCGATCCATTCATCAAAAAGACATATCTGGTCTTCATTCGAATGTTTGGCATCTATCCCGTTCTGAAGAATATCAGGCATGATCTCTTTGATATTCCCACAGCAATGCAGTAAGAACTTCTTATTCTTATTATGTACGATATCGATCACTTTCTTATGCAGCGGTAAAATAAACTGACGGATCGTATCCGGTTCGAGCATAGTTGCCATACGATGCCCCAAATCATCTCCCATGCGATAGAAGACAAAAAGATCGTCATACTCCTCCAACATCTTAGTCCACAATGTTTCGTAGAGTTCACCGATTTTCCGGAAGATGTCGGCAAAAAGTTCCGGGTCGAGATACTGCATGACACAAAGGCTTTCATAACCCACCAGATCCTGAGCTGTTTCAAAAATGCCGTATCCGCAACCACCATAGGCTTTCATCCCGGCAGGCATCACTCTCCGGATAGACTCCAACCGAGGCCTGTATGTTTCCCAGAAAATACGGGGAATATCGTCAAACGGATATCTGTCAAAATCTTCGCGGGTTTGAATAGGACCGAGCATCCCCCCTAATATGGCCCCATGACCGGGAAGGATTTCGCAAATCGCAGCTTCATAACTGAATGCATCATAGGTATTTTCTTTCCAGAAAGAAATATATTTACTAAAATACTCATCCAAATCAGAGCAGCTTTTACGGCCATTTAACGACAATTCCTCCCCTATACATTTAGAAACAAAAGGGGCATCGATATTATGCTCATACAAAGGCAAATAATCAGGTTTCTGATTATACAATACCTTTAGAATATTTCTGTAGTCAGGCTCAAACGTATTCATATTTTCTTAATTTAATTACATTCCTTATTACCTTTTTAATATGATCGATACAGGCTGATAGGCATGCATCTCGACGGACAGTTCATTATTCTTTATTGGAAACGAATCTCCCAACGGTTCACCGCGCAGATTACAGAATTGAGCAGACCGATATGATTTTCCGGATAATGTAACAGTACATTTGCCTTTTTTACCAGCTTGCTCCCAAAGTCTCAACAAGTCTCCCTCACCATCTGTATTCGGTCCGAAAGCAGTAACTAAAATTCCTTTTTCGGACAATGTAATCCCTTCAGAAAAGAACGGAAGTTCACCTCCATCATCCTCTGTATACGTTGCCATCAGAGGAACACGCGTTTCTTCTGTCGGTGTAATCAGAGAAGTCTCATTACTGTATTTATCGATCGACCACAGATATACTTTGGCGGAAAAACCTCCTTCTATCCATTCTGTAAAATTAGTACCCCACTGATTATTAAACAGATTAACAAAAACATTAGGCCGTTGTGGTATAAACTCTCCGGAGAAACGGAACAGACCGGGACGGTCCAGACTGACAGCCGGGGCATTCGGTGTATTTAAGCCAAACCCTTTCCCTTGATTATCAATAATAGCTATACCGGTATTCAGGAAGAAATAATCATGGTTGGTGTTCTTTACAAAATCAGTGGCCGGATTAACAACACCGCCGGTTCTCCCTAACCGGAATGAAGGATTCGACAGATTAAACGGAAAAGCAAGCCAACCACCTTCCGGTTGGGATTCAGCCGGTTTATTCCGTATCCCCCAACAAATTTCCAGATAAGGGGAGCTATCTTCTAACGTATAAGTTAATGTATAGTCATCGCCAGCACCTGTCTGACAGAATGCGGTAGCACTAACTGAATGGGAGGTCTGCAAATATTTGATTTTATTTAATCTGCCCTTTATCATTTCATATTTCAGGTCTGGATTTTCCGGCCGCCCCATCTCCTGATCAGCCCAGCCATGATGTCCGGGCTTCACATAATTCGCATTATAACGGTTGATTTCCTCTTGACCAAATTTCTCGTGGATATACTCTCCGAATCCATATTCATTCTTCCCATCGACCATTTCTTTCTGTTGTTGTTTATCCCAAACAGAAAGTAATGCACCGTTTTCCTTATTTATTTCTATTTTGAAATAGTTGTTTTCCAACACCGCTTCTACTTCATCAATACGGGAACTTCGGGAATCCTCAGATATAGGAGATGTTACCAACGTATAAGTCTTATACCCCAGGGATGGAATATCTTCCGCATGAAAAGACAGGTGATTGTAGTCGTTATATACCGGCAGAATCTTACCTGTCAATTCATCTTTCAAACCATAAACCTGGTAATTTTTTTTATAAACTCCCATATGGAAACTGACCAAACCCGAACGTTTCCAGGGAAGCGGGTTATAAACAACTACTTTACGTCCTTTAACGGCTACATTCTGAGCCAGTGTCTTCAAATCCTTTCGTAAAGAAGGAATAATATATTGTTTAGCACGGTGTGCCCTACTTCCTTTTTCATTCCAGGATGTTTCTATAAAATCATACAACCCTTGCACCCTGCTGACTGTAAAATCGTCCCCATATTTCCAGAAATCCTGGTGTCCATGACTCATTGCCAACCCAAAAGTATGTTCATCAAACAATAAAGATTGTTCAATAGCCTTTTCAACATAAGGTTCAACCGGTTCGGGAGTTATGTCCCACTGTTTGAGTAAGGAATTCAACGTTTCCGTATTATAAATGACACGCTGCATAGCCTTATTGATTTTTACTTCTTTAGGCATCGACATATATCCATGAATCCAGGTATCCGGCATATCCCCCTTTACTACAGGCAATGATGGGTTTTCTTTCATCAGGGCATCATAAAAATCTTCCAGCTGACCGATACGTATCCGGGCATTAGGTGCTTTTTCACGAGCTTCTTTCAATACAGCAGCAACATCTTCCGGTGTCGGAGCACCCGTATTTTCATGCGTATGTATCATTGCTAACCATGTCTTATATTTCCAGGTTGCCGGAGGAAGTACACCGGAACCGTAATATTCCGCCCAGTTAAAAGTGAGTAACCTCGAACCATCCGGTCCCTCCCACCAAAACAGGGTTGGTATATCCGGTGATACGGACCCGGGATTACAACCAATATGCAAAATCTTCACACCAGCCTGTGTCAATAATGTAGGAAGTATCCAGGAATGGCTAGGGACATCGGTAAGTTTAGCTCCACGTACCAACGGTTGGTCATATTTTCTATTTATCTGCGAAGAATAGGACATACCACGCACCAATGTTTCAAGATCACTCGATTCAGTCTCAAATGTGAATGGAAGTGCATGCACTTTGAAACGTCCATCCTTTAATGCTTTTTCTATTCCGGATTTATAAACCTCAGAGGTATTTTCCATAATATATTTCATCGGCCAGCCAGGAAGAGTCCAAACAAATTGGTCTTCCTTAGGTAATTTACCCGTTTCCTCTACTGAACGTAATGTTTCATCCATCATAGAGGTTGTGTATTTCTGTAAAATAGATTCACTCCAGTCAGTATAACCAATATCAAAATGCATTTTGAAAACAATGATTATGTCTTCAACTTCAACCTTTTCGGCTCCTTTGTCTACATCTATAGCCGCAATCTGAGCTTTTAATGAGCTTAATGATAGTATGAAAATCCATACTGAAAGAATAAATTGCCTTCTCATATTTCATGGTATTATGTTTCTCTCTTAATCAACTTTACCGGTTAAGTAAACTAAGAAAAAAATATTATTTTGCAAACATATGTGTCTTATCAGAGATAAACAATGACATTTATTCCGATTTTCTTATACTATCTTACGATCGATATGTTTTTAATCACATACAGGCAAAACCAGTTTTACCTTTTCGTCTTCATTATCGGTAGTTTCTAATTTCTCTATTAATACACGTACAGACTCACGACCAATCTCTTTTATAGGAAGATACGCTATATGCATATTAGGAGCCAAAAGTTCAAAACTCGGAGTACTATGCAAGCAAGCCAAACCTATTTTACTGACATCTATATTCCGTTTATAAAAATAGCGTAGCCCTTCCATTCCTAAATAATGCGTAGTAAAATAAAATCCATCGACATCCGGGACCGCATCAAAAATAGTATCCAATACACGAATGATATCTAACTCATACTCATTGCGTGACACCTCTCCATATAAATGAGGAGAAATAAAACAATCATGTTCGATCAAAGCTGTCTTATATCCTTCATATCTTAAACTCATGGTAAAAAGGGCCGATGCCGTAGTTATAATGGCTATTTTTTTACGGCCTTCATTTATCAGTTTATTAACCAGATTATAACTACACCCGATATTGTCTATAATAATATAATTAGTATTCAATTCCGGAAAAAAACGGTCAATTAAAACAAACGGATATTTTTCTTGTATTAAATTCTCCAATTCACTTTTGGCATAGTTAGTAGGAGCAATGATTAATCCATCAATATTCTTCGATCGTAACATTTGGATTATATTATTTTCTCTTACCGGATTAGATTCGGAACTGCAAAAAGTAACGGTATATCCCAGTTGTTCTGCCACGAGCTCAACCTCCATAGCTACTTGGGCATAAAAAGTATCTCCTATGAAGGGAACAACCAATCCAATTGTTTTCGTTTTACCCGAACTAAGACTTTTAGCAAGATAATTTGGTCTATATTTTACCTGTTTAGCATAATCTATTATTTTTTTCTGGGTAGCCGAACTTATCTTTTGTTCATCACCACGTCCTGACAGCACCCATGAAACTGTTGTTTTTGAGACCTTAAGAGCTTCTGCAATATCTTTAAGAGATTTTCCCATCTGTTTTTAATTAGAACAACTTAACCGATCAACTATACATGCAAATATATTATTTAATTCGATACTCTACAATAGTGATGAAAGATCCTTTTCCGGGAAGAGGAATAAAAAAGGCTGGAGTAAACAGATTTCAACAGATAAAGAAAAGAAGCAGATGTTTAAGAGTTTGCTTCAAACGATCAGTCGCATTCTTTAACTGAACTCGTACTGTACTAACAGTCAAACCCATATTATCGGCAATTACATCCACGGTTTTGCCGGCATAGAAATACTCTTCAAAAACAATCCTGCACTTTGCAGGTAATTGATTTACCGCTAAACGTATCTCTTCTTCCGTCTGGCGCATTTCTACATATTGTAATGGAACCGGAGTCGATTGGATATAATTTTCCTGAAAAGCCAACATTTGTTCTTTGTGTTCATCCAAAACATTTTGCTGACTCCTTTGTGCCCGAATGTAATTGAGACACCCGTTCTGAACAGAACGTACTAAATAATAATGAATCGGATACGATAAGGTATCCCGCCTATTCCAGATATTAATAAAAACATCATCTACAATTTCTGCACCGGCCTCTTTATCGACCAGGTAACATAAAGCAACGGCATTCAAGTAGCTATAATAAGTACTGAACAATTCAGAAAAAGCCTTTTCCGAACCTTTTCTGATTTGTTCTATTATATCTTCATTTATACGGCTTATATTCATAATACATCTCCTTGTCGCTTTTTCATCTATATTAGTTCATGAAGAACTATGGAATAGTTATTGTTCGATTTCTTTAATAATCAGGGAGGAATGTAATATGAATGATAATGTTTTAATTTTTTCGCAAAACGCGAACGTATTGATTCTTATAGATATTAAAAATTGAAAAGGGACATAGTTCTTCATGAACTATGTATTTTTAGAGGTTTCATATCCCTTTTCTGCGACAAATATAATATTTATTCACTCACTTTGATGTGTATTTACAAAAACGGAAGGAAGTTTCCTCACGGAAACTTCCCTCCTCCTTGGTGTGTCTAATCAATTATGTTAAAAAATAGGATTTAATCTTATTGTCGATATTACTATAAAGTGATTGGTGTTCCATTATAGAAGTCAAGGATCTTGGTACGGAAGATAAAGTTGTACTTGGCCTGTGTCTGTTCAGCCAGACTCTGCGCATACTTCGTCTTTGCTTCGCTGTATTCAAATACGGTACTTTTTCCTGCACCATACCGTTCTTCAGCATATGAGAACGCCACCTTGCTTGCATCGACTGATTTATCGGAAGAGATGTATTTCTCCTGTGCTGCCGTCGCATTATAATAAGCCTGTTGAATCTCCTTATAAAGTGATTTTTTGCTGTTTTCCATCATTAACTCACGATTAGTTATGGAAAGACGGGCGGTACGGACGCTGTTACGTACCTGGAAACGGTTGAAGATCGGAATACTCAGACTTAAACCGATTGATTTCTGCCCGTTATTCTTCAATTGATCACTGAACGGAGCGTTATTATAATCGCCGTCACCGAAATTATGATAGTAACCGGTACTGTAACCGGCACTTAAATTCAGTTTCGGATAATATCCCGCCTGGGCTATACGGAGCGCTTTCTTCTGGCTCTCCAGCAGATACTGCTGTTCCTTGATCTGCGGTTTGAATGTCACGGCATGATCATAGACCTGGTCAGGAGGAATGATACTACTCATGTAACGTTCAATGGCATCACCGTTTTCCGGTTCCAGCACATCGAAGTTTTCACCGGCACGTTCCAGTTCCAGACTTTGTGCCAGATCCAGTAAAGCCAGTTTCACATTGTTCTGCGATTCTGTCAATGTGACTTCATCTTTTGCCAATTGGGCTTTCATATCGTATAACTGGGAAACAGGGATTTTACCGGCATTATAGAGTGCCTCGGTTTTTGTCACCTGCTCAGAGCTCAGATCTACCTGCAATTGGGCAATCTTCAACATTTCCTTATTATAAAGAACTTGCAGATAGTAAGAAGCCACATTAATAGACAAGTCCTCCTTTGCCTTATTCAAAGTCTCGATAGATGCTTTCAGGTCCAGCTTGCGGGCAGCAATATCGTTCGGTATTTTCAAACCGTCGAAGATAGGCATGCTCAATTGAATACCGGCTGTCGTATTGGCCGAGTTACGGTCTACGATCAGACCATCTTTCGATTCGGAACGGCCGAAACCAAAGTTTTCACCCACACTGGCATTCACACTGGGCAACCAACTGTATTTACTGGTGTGCAAGTCCACTTCGCGGCTTTTCTGTTCCAATTCCTTTTGTTTCAGATCTATATTGTTCTCGATAGCGTACCGGATACATTCCTCCAGCGACCATTGCTTTGCCGCTTCCTGTGCCCCGGCGGGCAGACAGAAAAGGAATGAGGCCAGCGCTACGGATGATATGATTTGTTTCATCGCTTATTCGTTTTTATTTCTATTACTTATTAGCAGCTACAATACCACCACGAATCTTGTCACCTTCAGACAAACCTTCTTTCACTTCGATCTTGATACCGTCAGACAAACCGACCGTAACAGCACGTTTCTCAAATAATTGTTCCGGCTTTTCCTGTTTTACAATCTGTACGAAAGTAGAGTCTCCGCTGAATTCAACACAACTTTCAGGAACGGTCAGGACATCGGTCGCACGTTTCAGCACGATCTCGGCATTGGCACTGTAACCGGCACGGATAAAGGCATCTTCCGGCATCTGAACGGCCGCTTTGATCTCGAACAGGACGGCACCGTTTTCTTCCACTCCTTTCGGAGCTACATATTCCAGGGTGGCATCAAACGTACGGCTATCCAAAGCACCGACTGTCAGTTTGATAGGCATGCCTTCATGGATACGTCCAACTTCTGTTTCATCCACTTTTCCCCTGAAGATCATATTGTTCATATCGGCTACGGAAGCAATTGTCGTACCGTCATTGAATGTATTCGACTGGATCACCGAGTTTCCGACTTTAATAGGAACATCCAGAATCATACCGGTAATGGTAGAACGAACCTGTGTCGTACTGGACGATGCCGATTTACGTGAAATACCTTCACGGATAATCTCCAATGCATCCTGTGCATTTTCTGCTTCTTCCTGAGCTTTCTTATAATTAGCCAGTGAGGTTTCATAGTCCTCTTTAGATATGACTCCTTGCTTGTGCAGATCTTCATCCCGTTTGTAGGTAGCTTCTATCTGCTCCAGACTGATCTTCGCCACACGGACACGCGATTCAGCACTGTTCAGCTGAACCATTTCAGGGATTACCTTGATCTTTGCAATAATCTCGCCTTCCTTCACCATCTGACCGGCTTCCTTCAGCAATTCGGAGATGATACCGGACATCTGCGGTTTGATAAGTACCTCATCACGCGGTTCTACCTTTCCTGTCGCCACAGTCTTTGTCTCTACCGAGTCGCGTTTGGGAGTTACCACTTCATACATGGTGATGACAGGTTGTGCTTTTTTCCACAAGAAGTAGAAAGTGCCGACCACGGCGGCTCCCACCAATACTAAAAAGATGATTCGCAGGATTTTCTTAACGATACGATTCTTCATAACTATCTTAATTTTCAATTTCCAATTTATAATATTCAATTCCCCTTATTCTTCTCTGATAGCATCAATAGCCTTAATCTGCATGGCTCGCCAGGCCGGAATCAATCCAGCCATAAGTCCGCTGATAAGTAAAACAACGGTTGCGGCAACGGCGGCTCCGATATGTATTTCCGGATTACTGAAGAAAGTGCCCTGAGAATCTGCCGATCCGCTGCTTGCCAATAAATTATTAGCTACATCCAACAGAAAAACTCCGCAACTTAACCCCATCAGTCCGGCCAAAGCCGTAAGCAACAAACTCTCACTCATGATCTGGGATATAATATCGAACGGCTTAGCCCCGATTGCACGGCGTACACCAATCTCGCGGGTACGTTCTTTTACCGTCACCATCATAATGTTACTGACCCCAATGATACCAGCCAGCAAAGTACCCATTCCTACCAACCATACCAGAATATTGATCCCGGTAAATAGTGTTTCAAAACTATCGAATTGCTTGGCAATCGTAAAACTGCTGACGGCTTGCGGGTCGGTAGGCGATATTTCATTTTGTGATTTCAAAACATCCGTTATATCTTCCACCATCCTGTCGCATGAATAACCGTCATCGGCAGTTGCACACAGGAACCAGAACTTATCCCCCTGGTTGGCCACCTGCTGTAAGGTAGTAAAAGGCAACATGATACTTTCCTCCGTACGTCCTCCGATCTGTACACGTGGCTTAGGTTTCACAACGCCCACGACCTGATAGTAAATGCCATTTACACGGATATACTCTCCGATCGGATCTTCACCGGGAGTGAACAACACTTCGCGCACAATACTACCGATCAGGCAAACCTTACGTTTTTCTTTTACGTCTACCTCATTCAGTAAACGCCCTTCCAGTACGTGCTGCGTTTCTATATTAAAATATTCGGAATGTACACCGCGCACATTATAAGTACCGGCTTTCTGTCCTCTCACCACATTATTTTGTCCGCCCCATGACATAGCCATCGGCGACAAATAACGCACACCTTTCACACGGTTACGGATTGTTTCCAGGTCACGGTTACGCATCTGCCAGTAACGTCCTTTCTTGTAGCCTTTATAAGGCTCGCCGGTACGTTCGGAAAAGAAAAAAGCTGAATTAGTAGCGAAACCATTCACATTCTTCCATACTCCGTTCTTGAAGCCGGTACCCGACCCTAACAGGATAACAAGCATCAGGATTCCCCAAAACACCCCGAACCCGGTCAAGAGGCTTCTGGTCTTGTTGCGGGTGATAGTCACCCATATCTCTACCCAACGGTCTATATCGAACATATCTATCTGTATTTATTCGTTTCTCATGGCTTCGATAGCCGTAATTTTCACTGCTTTACGAGCCGGAAAATAACCGGCCAGCACTCCTGCACCAACAATAAGCAACGTTGACATCAAAGCAACGGTCAGGTCGACCGTAGGATTCAAAAAGGTACTCATATCATCGCTGGAAGAGGCTTGTCCCATCTTGGCATTTTCCATAATGAAGTTAATGCCTTCTGTCAGTCCAACTCCGGCAATCATGCCGACATAACCGAAAACGGCCGTTATCAGGATAGACTCTACGATGATCAGTTTCAGTATGGAAAAAGGAGTTGCTCCAATCGCCTTACGGATACCAAACTCACGGGTTCGTTCCCGAACAGTAATCAACATGATATTACTGACTCCCACAATACCTGCGGCCAAAGTTCCGATACCGATTATCCAGATAAACAGAGCTATACCATTCAACATCCCGTTAAACATGGCAAAATCTTCAATCGTGCTCCACATACCGATTGCCCGCAGATCTTCCGGATCAAACATATGCCGTTTCCCCATCTGCTGACGGAAACGTTTCTCAAATGCTTCGTATTCCTCTTTGGTATTAATACCATCCAGGGAGAAAATAATATTATCCAACCCATAACCGGAGCGGTAAAGTTGCTGTGCCGTAGAGAAAGGAATATAAGCCGGAGCATTATTATTGTTGTCCTCATCCGTATAAACTCCAACCACCTGATAAGGTACATCGCCAGCATTCACATATTTTCCTAACGGATCCTCCGAACGGAAAAGCACTTCTTTTATACGGGGACTTATAACTATCACTTTTCTTTTCTGAAGTATATCTACTTCATTAATAAAACGTCCGTTACCAACCGTCATTTTAATCTTGTCGATGATAGCTTTATCCGGATGTACCCCCTGTAAAGAATAAGAGTTATATTCTTCTTTATACGAAAGCGTATCGCTTTGGTAAAGGACACCTGATACCAGGTTCACTTCGGGATTCTGCTGTCTCAAGGCCACCAAGTCATCATCTTTATATTCGATCCGTCGGTTGGTCTGCATCCCTTTATAGGGTTTGCTGGCATAACGAGGCCATGTCTCCACACGGTTCCCCGCCCAACGGTCAAAGTTGTGCATGATACCATTCTTCAGTCCGTTGCCAGCTCCCAGCAAAACGATCAGCATGAAGATCCCCCATGCTACGGAAAAGCCGGTAAGGAACGTACGGAGCTTATTCTTTTGAATCGTACTCCATATTTCCCGGAAATTATCAAAGTCGAACATATCCTTCTCCTTTTTCGATGTTTTCTATCAAACCATCCTTTACGCGAATGATCTTTTCGGTCGCATTGGCCACGGATTGCTCGTGAGTCACGATAATCATAGTCATACCTTCTTTATTTACATTACGCAGAAGTTCCATTACTTCGACTGTCGTTTTACTGTCGAGTGCACCGGTCGGCTCATCAGCCAGTATCACCTGCGGTTTAGCGATCAGGGCACGGGCAATGGCTACACGCTGTTTCTGCCCGCCCGACATTTCGTTAGGCATATGTTCCGCCCAGTCTTTCAGTCCGACCATATCCAGATATTCCATTGCCATCGCATTCCGCTTTTTGCGGTTTATACCCTGATAATAGAGTGGCAAGGCGACATTCTCCACCGCATTCTTGAAAGAGATCAGATTAAATGACTGGAAAATGAAACCGATCATCTGGTTACGAAGTTCAGCTGCACGGCTTTCGCTGAGGTTCTGAATCAATTGTCCGTTTAAATGATAGGTACCAGTATCGTAAGTATCCAAAATCCCTAGTATGTTCAATAGCGTCGATTTCCCCGAACCGGATGCCCCCATAATGGAAACCATCTCTCCTTTTTCGATCTCCAGGTCTATGCCTTTCAAGACATGCAGCGGAGCACCATTGAAATACGTTTTGTTAATTCCTTTCAGCTGAATCATCATATTTGTCATTACTTTTCTTTATTAGACGTACACTTTGTAAAAAATGTTACACATTTAAGAAACTTTTTTACCCTCTGACGCAACAAATATATATTTATATAAGATACCTTGTATCACAAGGTACTGATTTTTACAAGATATTAACTATCGTTTTGTTATCAGATAAACACAAATAATCAAGGAATGCTTACTAAATAAACCGACAACTACGAAATATACTGCATTGCCCCATTCATTTTATTTATAAATTCATCAAATAAAATAGCAGGGAATAACCAAAAACAATATTACATTTGCAAACTATACTTACACTACCTACAAGACTAACCCACAATATGTTATCAATTTTATATAGTTATGTAAGTTATTGTCGACAGCTATCAGCAATATTACTTATAGTTATTAACAAAATTACCGATAGCTATCAACAACATTACTGACAGCTATCGACAATCAGTTTGTTCGGCAGAAAACCAAAACCAGTATCCTATATTATTTACATTCGTACGGTAACTATTATCTGTTTCATTCATCCTTTTGTATATTTGTATCGCCAAAAGCAACTTAATCACACCGTATCATGTTTTATTTACATGAAAATAAAAGAATACAGTATGAGACTTACATATATTTATCACAGTGGCTTTGCGATCGAAACAGAAGGATATACTATCCTGATCGATTATTTTAAAGATACGGGGAAAACACCGGATACGGGATTTGTCCACGATGAACTGCTCCGACGCGCGGGTACATTATATATATTATCCTCCCATTTCCATCCGGATCATTTCAACCCGGACGTCCTGAAATGGAAAGAGATTAAGTCGGATATCAAATATATTTTCTCCAAAGATATTCTGAAACGCCACCGGGCGACAGCCGAAGATGCTGTTTACCTTAAGAAAGGGGACGTTTTTGAAGATGAAAATATCCGTATCCGGGCATTCGGTTCGACTGATGTAGGCATTTCTTTCCTGATAGAAGCGGAAGGCAAACTGCTGTTTCATGCCGGCGACCTGAATAACTGGCACTGGAAAGACGAATCGACACCACAGGAAGTGGCTAAAGCCGAAGGCGATTATTTGCGGGAACTGGATATACTGGCTCAGGCAACCGGACATCTGCATCTCGCCATGTTTCCGGTCGATCCACGTATCGGAACTGATTTTATGCGGGGAGCGGAACAGTTTGTCGACCGGATAAAGACTGACGTTTTAGTCCCTATGCACTTTTGGGAACATCCCGCCGAAGTAGTAGCATTCGGCCCTTATGCCGAATCGAAGGGATGCCGTTATATCCTGTTGTCCTATCCCGGAGAAAGCACTGATTTTTAATTTATAAAGAAAACAAGTATGGAAATCAAAAGTAGATTTGATCATTTCAACATCAACGTCCTCGACCTCGAAAGAAGCATTGCTTTCTATAACAAAGCACTGGGTCTGAAGGAACATCACCGCAAGGAAGCAGCCGACGGCTCTTTCGTTCTCGTTTACCTGACAGACGACCGGACAGGTTTCCTGCTGGAACTGACCTGGCTGAAAGACCGTAACGAGCCGTACGAACTGGGAGATAACGAAAGCCATCTCTGTTTCCGTGTAGCCGGCGATTACGATGAAGTACGCAAATTCCATAAGGAAATGGATTGCGTATGTTACGAAAATACCGCCATGGGATTGTATTTCATCAACGACCCGGACGATTACTGGATCGAAATACTACCGGCTAAATAAAAAAGGTAATACCTTAACCAAAATTGTATCAGCTCTTCACCGGCAATACAATTTTGGTTAACCCGTCATCGAAAGGTTCCTCTTTCCGCCGGTAATAAAATTCATAAGCCGTACCTTCCGGCTCGTATCCTTTCTGCATCATCCAGAAAGTCATCTCGCCATATAAATAATCAATTTCTTCATAATCGCCTTTAAATAAACAATGCACGACTTTGGATTGCGGTATTACGCGTGACCGGACGTTTTCGTCTCCTTCCATCAGGCAGGACACAGGGAAACAAATTTCCACATCCAGGTCATATATATCCATATTCAGATAATCGTAGTAAACGATAAAAGGCACATCCGTCATATATTCCCCTGTTTTCCGGAGAAGTGCCAGTACATCCTGACGTTTTCGGGCAAGCGTCCACTCTAAATCCTTGTAACTGACTTTCGTACGGGTCGATAAAATAGGTTGTTCCGCCCGGACCATAAGCCGTATGTCTGAAACCTGTGGCATAGTGTTATTCATTAATGGGTTAAGAATCTACCAAATATAAAAAAACACCTAAAGAACGGTTGTCACCGGAAAGAAAAAAGTTGAAAATGACGTATTTTGATCCGGTTATTAAGTAAAGTTACATTTATTGTCACATTTGAAAACTGATACTATTCAGCATTTTTTTTAATAAAATCATTGCAGCTAAGCATATTCCTCTTATATTTGCTATCCAGAAAGACTCATTATTAATCATAAATATAAAATCATGGAGAAGCCTTATGTAGTGGGTATTGATATAGGTGGTACCAATACTGTTTTCGGCGTAGTAGATGCAAGAGGAACAATCTTGTACAGTGGATCAATCAAAACTGGTAAATATACTGATATAGAAGAATATGTTGCAGAACTGGGACAAGGTCTTTTATCAGTAATCGACCAGGCCGGAGGTCCGGATAAGATCAAAGGTGTCGGCGTAGGAGCTCCTAACGGTAACTTCTTCAACGGTTGTATCGAATTTGCCCCGAACCTTCCATGGAAAGGTAAAATACCTTTGGCACAGTTGATCAGCGAACAAATCGGCGGTATTCCCGTTGCATTGACTAACGACGCCAACGCTGCTGCAATCGGTGAAATGACTTACGGAGCAGCACGTGGTATGAAAGATTTTATCGTTATCACTCTGGGAACAGGTGTAGGTAGCGGTATCGTTATCGGAGGTAATCTGGTTTACGGACATGACGGTTTTGCCGGTGAGTTGGGACACGTGATTATGCGTCGTAACAATGGCCGTCCTTGCGGTTGCGGTCGTCAGGGATGCCTTGAAACATATGCATCCGCTACCGGTGTAGCACGTACAGCCCGTGAATACCTCGAAATCCGTAAAGACGAAAGTTTGTTGCGCGATCTGGATCCGGATGAAATCACTTCAAAAGATGTATTCGATGCAGCCATGAAGAATGATAAACTGGCACTTGAAATCTTCGAATTTACAGGAAATATCCTGGGTGAAGCTTTTGCTGATGCCGTTGCATTCTCAAGCCCGGAAGCCATTATCCTGTTCGGTGGTCTTACCAAGGCAGGCGATCTGATCATGAATCCGATCAAACGTTCTATGGACAAGAACATGCTGAAGGTTTACGAAGGTAAAACAAAACTTCTTTTCTCTCAATTGAAAGAAAGCGATGCTGCCGTATTGGGAGCCAGCGCTTTGGGTTGGGAAGTGAAAGAGTAATCGTATTCACTGGGGTTCTGCCCCGGATCAAGGGCGGCCTGAGGTCGCCCTTCTTTTTTATATATCACTTAATTATCAGAGACATGAACCATCCTTTGCATCAATTTATCTATTGCCCCAAATGTGGAGCCAACACTTTCATCGAACGTAATGAAAAAGCGAAACAGTGTACGACATGCGGTTTCGTATACTATTTCAATCCTTCTTCGGCAGTAGCCTGTTTCATCCGAAATACCGCCGGAGAGATTCTACTGGTGCGCCGGGCTAAAGAACCTGCCAAAGGGACGCTCGACCTGCCGGGCGGATTCGTTGATATGTTCGAATCAGCAGAAGATGCGGCACACCGCGAAGTAAAAGAAGAAACAGGACTGGATATTACCGAATGCCGTTATCTTTTTTCCATTCCTAATTTGTATATGTATTGCGGTTTCGAAGTACACACGGTAGATATGTTCTTTGAATGCCATGTAAAGGATTTCACAGGTGTCCACGCAGAAGACGATGCAGCCGAAATCGTTATCGTGAAAAAGGAAGAGTTGAAAGCGGAAGAGTTTGGGTTGATGTCGATAAAGAAGGCTATTAGACTTTACAAAGAAAACAACTGTTAACTTCCATCGATTCATCTATCAATTTACAATTAGAGGACGGAATATTCCGTCCTTCTTATTTTCTGTGTTACAATTTTTATACCACATCCTGTTTATTAGATTTTTTTCAAAAAAAGAGGATATATAATCATAAAAAACATCATAGTTCTAAAAGAACTCCATACTAAATATTCGGCACAAATGTATTAATAATTTATTACATACTGTTATTTTACGTCAACAAAAGAAGGATTATACTTTATTTTTAACATTTACAATAACAAGGTATATATAAACACCACTCTATACATTACCGTAAACTTCACCCTTTGATTACACTCATATTGTATATTTTAATAGAATCATAAACTAGTTGGTTTAGTGTAATATCCCCCCTAGATTATTTAAGCAATATTTATTAATAGGACGAAAAGTAACAAATAGAACACTTGAAAAAACAATCTTATAAAAAAAAGTTTTTTAACTCTACTTAACCATGGTGATACTGTTGATAATTATAGTCTTTTTATTCTTGTTTCAACATAGTTCTTTTAGAACTAAGATCAAAAATATCAATAAACGTCAAATCTAAAGTAACTCCACTAACACTAGTATTATTATCAATAAACTCATTAATTATGTTGAAACACTTCAAACCTGTCAGCTTAATTCTTGTCGCAGGAGCCATAACACTTCCTACAAGTGTATATGCAGACTTAGCGCCAGAGAAGAAAGAAACTGCTATTACCCAGCAAAGTGGTAAAGTAAGCGGTGTTGTAGAAGATGATTTCGGACCTGTTGCCGGAGCATCAGTAGTGATCAAAGGAACCACTCACGGTAGTATTACCGATATGGATGGTAAGTTCAACCTGGAAGGAGTAAAAAATGGAGACATTATCCAGATTTCTTTTATCGGATATGCTACTCAGGAAATCACTTACACAGGCCAATCTTCATTAAACATTAAATTAGCAGAAGACACTCAGAAGTTGGACGAAGTAGTCGTAACAGCTTTGGGTATCAAGAAAGACGCCAAAAAATTAGGTTATGCCGTAAGCAACGTTTCCTCTGAAGAATTAACCAGAACCGGTGGTTCAACCATTGCTACCGGACTTTATGGTAAAGCTACTGGTGTACGTATTCAGGCTGCTCCTGGTGGCGGTACATCAGCGGTATCTATCTCCGTTCGTGGTCTTTCCTCCATCACGGGTAATACCCAACCGCTGATCATCATGGACGGTGTACCTCTTCATAACAGTAACACCAACAATGACGGTTATTGGGGTAACCAGCGTATCAACTCCAACGGTATGGTGGATATCAACCCCGAAGACGTCGAAAACATCTCTATCCTGAAAGGAGCTGCTGCTTCTGCCCTGTACGGATCGGAAGCTGCCAACGGTGTTGTGATGATTACTACCAAAAAAGCCAAAGCCGGTTCAGGTACACAGATTGACTTCAGCGCAAACGTAAGTTTCGACAAAGTAGCTTATATGCCTGAAATACAAAAGGAATATGGTCCTGGTAGTGACAATGCGGCTCTAGGAAATGATAATCTAGAAGCATTGACCGGTTTCCGCCAGCAGCTCTTTGACCGCAACGGCAATACGATTACTACACCTAACAGAGAAACGTATTCCGCATGGGGGGCTAAATATGACCCAAGCAAAACAGTTACCTATTTCGATGGTACACAACGTGCATTTACACCGATTGACCACAACCAATGGGCAGATATCTTCCGTACAGGTATAAACCAAACATACAACTTGTCGTTGACCAACAGTACCGAGAAAAACAATGTACGCTTCTCGTATACTTACAACGATGTAAAGGCTATGCAGCTTAACTCTAACAACCATAAGCACAATTTCAACCTAAACGGTACATTCAATGTAACTAATACCATCAAGTTGAACTACACGGCTACTTATCAGAACCAGTTCATCAAAAACCGCCCGTATCGTATCAGCCGTTTGACCAATAACTTTACCGGCATGTTCAATGGTTTCACCGATGTTGCTTACATACGTGACCATACGGTGACAAGCCTCGGTTACCAAAACAGTATCTATGCCGGTAATAGCGGAACAAGCGATACATTGACACCGAATGAACAGTTCCTTTACACCCCAATGGGTTCTACCTCATTAATGAGTGAATATTTCTGGAACATCTTGGGTAAAGAGCAGCTGGAAGAACACCAGCGTTTCATCGGTTCTGTTAACCCGACTTGGGAAATCATCCCCGGATTGACATTAAATGGTCGTGTAGCAGCCGACTTGACCGTAGATAAGATCGAAAACAAAAACCGTGCAGAAAACGCACATGTATTCTCTACCAACGGTCAATATAGCGACTCTTATGGATTGAATAACAGCCGCTACCAGATTGTTTATAGCGATGTGATGTTGATGTTCGATAGAACATTCAATGAGCTTCATAATGTAACAGCCAACCTGGGTTGGACAGCTCGCCAGGAGTCTTATTACAAATCGGATGTTAGCACCAGCCAAGGTCTGACACAAGAAAATTGGTTCCACCTGAATGCCTCTGTCGGCACAAAGAACGCTAGCATGACCAGAGAAGACTTGCTTAAAACAGGTGCTTTCCTGACAGCCAGCTACGGCTACAACGGCTGGGGATTCTTGGAAGGTTCTATCCGTCAGGAAAAGACTTCTACCCTGAAAAAAGGTAATAACTCATTCTGGTATCCCTCTGCCAGTGCCAGCATACTCTATACAGAATTATTTGCCGACAAGATGCCAACCTGGTGGAACTATGGTAAGGTACGCGCCTCCTACGGTATTGTAGGTAATGCCCCTGAACTTTATCGCGCCGTTTTGGCATTCAAACAAGAATCGTTACTCAGAGGATCTAATTATAGTTATAATTACATCGACAAGAAAATCGGTAATGAAAGCATCAAACCGGAAACCAAGTATGAATTTGAAATCGGTTTGGAAAACAAATTCTTTGGAAACCGCTTAGGCATGGAATTCAACTTCTATAGCAATACCATCAAAGACCAGATTCTCCAAACAACCAGTGCCGCTTCTATGGGTGCACAAAGCATGTTGATGAATGTTGGTGAGCTAAGCAATAAAGGTATTGAATTAAGCGTTTACGGTACTCCTTTCGAAAACAAAGATTGGAAGTGGGATCTGCGCGCCAATGTAGCTTGGAACAAAAATACAGTAAATAAACTGGCAGATGGTCTGGATGTATTAAACCACTCAGATATAGACGGTGGTGCTGCTATGCTTGAATCACATGTAGGCGAATCTATGGGTGACTGGTATACTTATACGTGGAAAACTGATGAAAACGGCAACTACATCGTAGGCAGCAACGGTATGTATATCACAGACACAAAGCGTAAAAAAGTTGGTAACGCCATGCCAAAAGTTACCGGAGGTTTCGGTACAAGCTTAAGCTATAAGAACTTCTCTTTGGATATGGCATTCGATTTCCGTTTCGGTGGCGATGTATTGAATACCCCCTGGCAGTACATGATGTCAGCTGGTAATATCACTGACGCCGTTGGTGTTCGTGACCGTTCAACCGGAGGTTTATTCTACTATAGTGAAACAGAAAAGATGGAAGATAAAGGGGCTATCCATGTACTCACACCGGAAGAAGTTGCAAGTATTGAAGGATCCTATCAACGTGGCGATAAATTCAACGGCCACTATTTATGGGACAACGGCTTAATCCTTCCTGGGGTGAAAGAAGATGGTACACCAAACGATATCGTTGTTACTCAAAGAGAAGCTAACACAAAACTTTATGGTTGGGGAACCAGTGCAACCAGAACTTATCAGGATGCAATCCAAAAGAACAGCTACATCAAATGTCGTGAAATCAGCCTGGGTTATACACTGCCGAAAGATTTGACCAAGAAGTTCGCTTGCAACAACCTAATGGTTTCTGCTTTCGTACGTAACCCGTTCTATGTATATCGCACATTAAAATTGTTCGACTCTGAAGCAACAGACGGTACAAACTGGATTTATCAAGCACAATTAGGCGGTTCAACAGCCAGTGCACGTACATTCGGTTTCTCTGTTCGTGCAAACTTCTAATTTATATTTTATTAAATCAGATTAAAAAGAAGAATTTATGAAAAAGATATTTTCATTGTTAGCAGGAGGAATCGCATTGGTATCGCTTGCCTCTTCATGCGCAGATTCAGCGTATGATGATAAGTATGTAGATCCTTCTCAAACAACAACAGTAGGTGTACCTCAGGTATTTACCGGTGTAATGTTTAAAGGGAATACCTGGATGAACCCGATTTATTATCGTCATTGGATACAATCAACCACCTCCGGCCTGTTCTCCGGCATTATCGGTACTAATAACGCACAAGGCCGCTATATGGGATCAGGTGAAGGTCGTTACGATGATCGTTGGAAAGAATTTTACGATATGTTAACCCAGCAACGTGTATTGGAACACACTTATGAAAATCTTTCCGAAACAGAAAAGCCCTCAAACATTATATTCTATTACTTGGGCCGTACGCTGGTACAATCGCAATTACATGAAATGCTGTCCGTGTTCGGCGATGTTCCTTACAATGGTGCCGGTACACTATGGAAAGATGGCGACTATAATGCAGCCAAAGAAAAATGTATTTACGATGACGATGTTGCACTTTACAAGCAGATCCTTGTCGACCTGAAAGAAGTTGGCGACTATTTTGCCAGTGGCAATGTTAACACAGTCGGTCTTACCTCATTAAGTCGTCAAGACTACACAATCGCGGCCGGCGATGCAACATTATGGCGCAAATATGTCAACTCGCTCCGTCTGCGTATTGCGCTTCATTTGTCTACGGCCGGCGATTGCACAGCAGAAGCCCATGCAGCCATTGCCGAAATCCTGAACAATCCGAGTCAATACCCATTGATCGACAACAATACGGAAAATATGGGTGTGACTGCCAATACACAAAAGGATGATTTCAACTTCGGTAAAAGCTTCTCACAGGCACTTCGCTCAAGCGGTATGGCAGCTTGTTCACAGACTATTCTGAACGCTATGAACCTACCTGCTAGCGGTATCCCCGATGCAAATACAGACCCACGTCTGGAAGTTATGTATGATTGTAATCCCGATGGTGAATACATTGCTTATGATGTTATGATGACGGATGTTGAAATTACTAACTTAATAAATCAAAAACATAAGGAATATGTAGAAAGAGGCATGCCGCAAGCCAACTATTTCTGTGAAATCGACACAATCGCCGCTGCCGGTTGGGCCGAATACCAGGGTAATGAAAACTTTTTCGGTCTATGGCTAAGTGCAGCCGAAGTAAGTCTCAGCAAAGCAGAAGCCTATTTGATGGGATATGGCGTGAGTGCCGATGCCAACAAGGCGAAAGCAAACTTCATTGAAGGCGTGAAACAGTCTACCGAATACTATTGGGACATGAAGGAAACCAGCTCGCTTCATAAAGAAGGCAACGATAGTTACAGAGGATTCCGTCCATTGGTTAGACCTACAAACGATGCGATTGCAACCTATGCCGAAAGCATCTGGAAACCGACACAAGAAGCTATCTGTACACAGTTATGGCTGAACTTCGGTTTCATAAACAAGTTGGAAGCATGGAATGTAGTACGCCGTACAGGTTATCCAGTGGTTGAATTTGCAACAGACAATCAGATATCAAATTATCCGACACCGCCTAACCGTTTGCCTTATCCGAACGATGAGTTAACTTACAACAGCGAAAACTGCCAAGCTGCTATCGCTAAAAACTATGAAGAGCCAAGTGGTTATTACACCAACCTCTTCTGGGCTAAGAAGACTTATTATAAGATGGTTAGATAAGCAACTAGTACATTAATAAAAAAGGTGGTGTGTCACTTCAACTTTGACACACCACCCTCTTATAAAAACTTTATTAACACTTTAAATACAGTTAATTATGAGAAGAGTTATTTTCATCCTTTCCCTTATCCTAATGATAGGAATACAAACAAAAGCACAATATATCTATGAAGGAGCTTGTATTGATGTTATCCAACAAGATCCGACACAGAGTCTATATTATCAATTCAACAATAATCATGTTCTGCCCATTTATTGCGCATTTGTAACACCTAATGTCGTAAATGGTTACACACAAAGCATGACTATTTCTGACACAGAAATAGAAATTCTTTATTCTAAGAATAAACAAACTGGTTATTACGATCTACCCATTCAAGTAGAAAGCAGTGGTCATATATACAATTGCTACATCCGAATACAATTCATCAAGAAATAACGATACTATCCACATAATTATATAAAACATAATTGATGGTAAATGTGGATCCCGAAACCGCCCCGAAGTGATTCGCGGCGGTTTTATTTTTACGCCTATTTTCCTTGGTCAAGCGCAAAACGCCCCCTCCTGTCAAAAATGTGTTCACGGAAAACCAGTTAAATATACACAAATATCCTTATCGATTTTAACACGAAAACCGTCGCAGAAGCGTCACTGAACCGCCAGTGAGTCGTCACTGAACCGCCAGTGTGCCCTCACTCCTTAGGACTGGTGTTAAAATGGCGGAAATATTTTAACAAAAGAGCCTCTCAGCGACTATTTATGTTAACGTCATTTTAACACGTTTTTTTCAGGTGCTGTTATAAGGAGTGTAGGGATATTCCCCTTTTTTAGCAAGCAAGCATATAAATCGGTGTTTTTTATGTAAGTTTGCAACTTAGAACTAACAGAGACTGTTTAATATCTGTACATTAAAGCGAAGGAGCGATGAAAAGAATACTTATTCCACTGTGCCTGGTGGTAGGAAGTCATGTGGCTAGCGGGCAACGGTCGTACCAGTTTGAGGCACCGGACCGTTTGTTCATAGAAGGTAAAGAATTGTTTAGTTTAAAGAACTATCCGGGTTGTATCGATAAGTTGGAAGCCTACAAACAGCATGCGAAAGATGCCGACCTGATTCAGGAAGCTGACTATATGATCGTATATGCAGCTTATGAACAGGGACATCCTAATGCCGACGAACTATTGAAAGATTATCTGGAAGATTATCCGGCTTCACGCCATAGCGATGAAGTGAATTTCCTGATCGGTTCCATTCATTTCGAACGCGGGGAATACCAGAAAGCTATTTTCTGGTTCAACGAATCGGATATAGACATGCTCAGTCCGGAGCAACAGGAGGCTTACAGCTTCCGGCTGGCCTATTCATTATTGCAGACCGACGAGATGGATAAGGCACGCGGATATTTTTCGCGGATACAGCAAATCGGTACCAAATACCGTGAAGCGTCCACCTATTATGTGGCCTATATCGATTATGCAACCGGCAAATACAATAACGCGCTGATAGAGTTCAGCCGCCTGAAAGAGATGCCGGATTACCGCGAGCAATCCTTGTACTATATTACACAGATCTATTTCATTCAGAATAAATATGAAAAGGTAGTGAGCGAAGGGGAAGAACTTCTTTCCTCCTATCCGAACAGCAAGAATAACAGCGAAGTGTACCGTATCCTGGGTAATTCTTATTACCATTTGGGCAACCAGGATAAGGCGACCAACATGTTGAGCAAATATGTATCGTCGACCGACAGCCCGTTAAGAGGAGATTTGTACATTCTGGGTGTTTGCTATTTCAATAAAGGGAATTACAGCAGTGCCGTAAACGCCTTGTCGCAGACAGTACGCGAAAACGACGCACTCTCACAGAATGCCTACCTCTATCTCGGACAGTCTTACCTGAAACTGAAAGACAAGAACAATGCCCGTATGGCTTTCGAGGCTGCGGCAACCTCTTCATTCGACAAACAGATTCAGGAAGTAGCCATGTTCAATTATGCGCTGCTGATCCATGAAACTGCCTTTACCGGATTCGGCGAATCTGTTACGATCTTCGAAGATTTCCTGAATGATTTCCCGAACTCTCAATATGCCGACAAAGTAAACGACTACCTGGTGGAAGTCTACCTGACAACCAAGAACTACCAGGCAGCCCTCAACTCTATCAATAAGATCAATCATCCGAGCACCAAGATACTGGAAGCCAAACAGGACATTCTGTTCCAGCTGGGAACGCAGGCTTTCACCAACATGAAGCTGGATGAAGCAGTCGACCTGTTCTCGAAAGCTATCAACCTGGGTTCTTATAATATGGAATCGCGCAATGACGCTTATTTCTGGCGCGGCGAATCCTATTATCGCAAAGGAGATTATCGCCAGGCTATTTCAGACTACCGTACTTATCTGAACAACACCCGCCAGCGGAATACAGATATGTACGCACTGGCCCATTATAACCTGGGATATTGTTATTTCAAACTCAAAGAATACGGAGAGGCACAAAACCGTTTCCGCCAGTATATCAATCTGGAAAACAACCAGCAGGCACCGGCATTGGCAGATGCTTACAACCGTATCGGCGACTGCCTGTACCAGAACCGCCAGTTCGCACAGGCTGAAGAAAACTATACACATGCCGCCCAATTGCAACCGTCTGCCGGCGACTATTCCGTTTACCAGAAAGGCTTCCTGCTGGGCTTGCAGAAAGATTACCGGGGGAAGATCAGCGCAATGGACCGCCTGCTCCGCGATTATCCGGAATCACAATATGTGGACGATGCATTGTTCGAAAAAGGACGTACCTATGTATTGCTTGAAAACAGTTCACAAGCTGCACAGGCATTCGAGACATTGATACAGCAGTTCCCGCAAAGCAGCCTTGCCCGTAAAGCCGGCATCCAGTTAGGATTGCTTTACTTCAACGACAACCAACCCGAAAAAGCGGCTACAGCCTATAAGCAAGTGATCAGCAATTATCCGGGTAGCGAAGAAGCCAGAGTGGCTTTACAAGACTTAAAGTCGGTTTACATCGACCTGAACGACATCAATTCGTATGCCAACTACGTCAACTCACTGGGTGGAAATATCCGTCTGGAAGTCGGCGAACAGGATTCGCTTACCTATATTGCCGCCGAGAAACTCTTCAACCGTGGCAACAACGAAGAAGCACGCCGCAGCCTGATCAACTATTTGCAGACCTTCCCCGAAGGCGCTTTCAGCTCGAATGCGAACTATTATCTGGGAAGCATCGCCTTTAGCAAGAAAGAATACGACGAAGCACTTCAGCGTTTCAAATCAGTTATTGAGAGCGGAGATACCAAATTCCTTGAAGAATCGGTGGCCCGCACGGCAGAAATGCAATACCTCACTCAGGACTTCCCTGCTGCACTGGAAAGCTTCAAGCGCTTACAGATCATAGCCGAAAATCCGGAGAACAAGCAAGCTGCCCGTTTAGGCATCATGCGTTGTGCTTTACAAACCGGACAACAGGAGGAAGCTCAACTGGCAGCCAACGAATTGCTGAAAGATCCGAAACTGTCACCCGAAGTGGAAGCCGAAGCCCGCTATATCCGTGCTAAAGCCTATATCGACCACAAACAGCCGGCTAAAGCCGTCGAAGACCTGACAATTCTCAGCAAAGACACCCGTACAGTACACGGTGCCGAAGCCAAATACCTGCTGGCCCAGTACTTCTACGATACCAACGACGATAAGAATGCGGAAAAGATCCTGGAAGACTTCGCCAAGAACGGCACGCCTCACCAGTACTGGCTGGCACGCGGTTTCATCCTTTGGGCCGATATTTATATCCGCCAGGGCGACGACCTTCAGGCACGTGCTTATCTGAACAACCTGAAGAACAACTATAAGGGTGATGACGAAATCGCCGCTATGATTGAGGACAGATTAGGTAAACTAAAGCAATAATAGAATACAATGAAGACTATATATAATGTAAAAGCGCTGTGTGTCGTAGCTTTGCTTGGGACTACCGCCACAATAAGTGCACAGGAAGATACTTCGAAGAAACAGAATCTGGAACGGGAGATGACGCTCGAACGCGAGTACGACCCGACCGTACAGGATGCAAGCAAAGTAAACACCCTTCCGGTCATCAAGGAACCGGAAGTAAAGAAAATGCCGATCGACTATGCCAATTTCACAATTGCAGCCGACCCGGCAAAAGAGATCAGCCTGCTTCCTTCAGGTAATATCATAACAGATATTCAGTACAACAAGCGCCGCGGTTATTTCAACTTCGGCGGCGGTACCTATCTGAATTTGAACGGTGACCTGGGATATCATATCCTCAGCACAGACAAGGATCAATTGAATATCTGGTTCTCGCACCGTTCAACGAATGGAAAAGTAAAATACCTGCAAGTGGATGAAAAGGTTAAGGCGAAGCTGAACGATAATATGGGTGGATTAAACTTCAAACATAACTTCGATAAGCTGGCATTGAAGATGGGAGTTAAATATGGTTATTCCGGATTTAATTATTACGGATTGCCAATAGAAAGCCTTACTCCTATCACCTCCTCAAACCCTACTCTCCCCGCAGCTGACATGGAAACCAACCAAGTTGCCCAAACCATTAAGGCGAACGTAGGCGTAGAGTCCAAAGCTGATGCTCCTGTCGGGTACCTGCTCGATCTCAGCTACACCAATTTTTCTTACAAATACGGATATTCAAAAGAGCACGATGCACCGTCGGAAGGGACATTCAATCTTGACTTCGGGTTAAGTTCCGGTTTCGGAGGCAATCAGCGTGTTGGCTTGAACGGTAATTTCCAATATTTCAATTACAGCTTACCCTCAGAATTAAAATCACCTGAAACAAAAGATCCGTCAACCTACTTCGACAACTTTGCTGCTGCCACCCTGAATCCTTACTACAAGATAGAAGGAGACAACTGGCATGTAAAATTAGGGGTAAATGCAATGTTCTTCAGCGGCGAGCAGAAGAAGTTTATGGCTTCCCCCAACATCTCTGCCGACGTCGAAGTTGCCGACAAAACCGTACTATACCTAAATGCCGATGGTAAATTACAATCCAACAGTATGTATGATGTGAACCGGATCAACCGTTATGCCAATCCGTTGGAAAGATTGACGCCTTCCCGCAACTGGCTGGATGGTATCCTGGGTATCAAGAGCGGCGTTGCTCCCGGTTTCTGGTTCGACGTTTTCGGAGGATATAAAATCGTCAGCAATAACTATTTCTTTGTACCGACACTTGCTTACGGTGACAAAGATTACTTCGGTTCCGCTTGCGGTATGATGAATGAAATAGACACCAAACAGTTACTGGTCGGTGCCAACCTGAAATATAGTTACCAGCAATTATTTGAAATCTCCCTGAAAGGTGTTTATAATAATTGGACAGCCGAATACAGTGATAAATATTCAGAGACTGATTTAGCCGGTAAAGATGCTACAGCCTGGGGTATGCCCGAAATGGAGATCACAGCCGGCGTGACAGTCCGCCCGATCAATAACCTGTCTGCTTCCCTGGACTATTACCTGGCCACCGGACGTGAAGCCAGATTAGGAGAAAAGAACGTAAAGATGGACAACATCAACGAACTGAACCTCACCGGAGCATACAACATCAACGATACCTTCGGCCTGTATCTGAAACTGAACAACGTACTGTTCCAGAAATACGAACTTTACTACGGTTATCCGTTGCAGAAGTTCAGTGCGATGATCGGAGTGAACATCAATTTCTAATTAGATAAAGAAACATAATCCCAAAGGGGTTGCCTAAAAAGTCGCTCATTCTTCCTTAAGAATCGAAAAAACTTTTTGACAGCCCCTTATTTGTGTCATCAGGTTACTTCCGAAGGTTTACCTAGTTGTGTAGTACTACAAATCAACACAAAACCTTTCATTCAATTTGCCCCTGCTGAAGAAAGAGGGATAAGGGTACACAGTTTTCGGTCGAGGTTTCTATCCGGATGGAAAACTTATTCTTACTAAAATCAATCAATTCATAGTTATTCACTTTGATTTTATCTCGGATAAGTTCAGGGATATTAAAAGAATAGAGCGAGCGTTCGTAGTAATCTGTTTCTTTCTGTGGCAATAAGAATGGTTTTCGAGGATTACCATCAGCATCCAAATAACAAATGTAAGGGTACGTATAAAGTCCGTTATCTCGGCGACTACTGAAGATGAACCATCTGCTATTACTGCTCCAGGAATGATAACTTTCGACATCGTTGCTATTCACAAGGAAGAGAGAATCCGTTTTGTGTGTCATCAAATCCAACAATCGTAAATCCGCATCTTTATGCCAAATGGAAAAGTTTCCGTAATCTGAAACAGTGTACATCAGGTAACGACCGTCAGGCGAAACCCTCGGAAATTTCACGCTTCGTCCCTTTTCTTGGGCATTATAAAGTGTATCTACTGCTTGTCCGAATCTACGTTCCTCCGGATCGAAAGCTATGCTTTGCAGGTTATAGCGGATTTCCCGGTACGATTCAGGCATTCGTTTTGTCGGAGCAGAACAGAAAAACAACCGTCTACCATCTGACGAGAATGTCGGAAAAGTTTCCATATTCTCGTCAGAAGACAAGTGAGGAGCCGTTATAATTTCATGCTTCTCCACGTCATAAACAACGATATCCGATTGATTGTCGAATACCTCTATCCGATTTGCATCGGATAGATGAAAATCTTGCTTTGTATCGTTTGTCGAAAATACAACATATCGCCCCGACGGATGCCAAGCGGGATAAACTAAGTTGGAAATAGTTCCTTCAGTCTTCACATCCAATTTTTCAATATGACCGTCTGTCAATATATAAGTCCCAGCATGTAATGCACGTTGGTGAAAAAGCATCCTGTCCGGATTTTGCATACAAAAAGAATGGCAGTTTATACAATTATTGTTTGTTAATTTATTATCGAGAAAAACCTTTTCCGTAAAATCCTCCAAACAACGCTGATAAATTCCCATCCTATTCCACATCCGATAGCCCGGCGCAATACGACGATAAACCAAATAAGAATCGATTTTATCTTTGGCAACTCGAATAGAAAAAGGAGGATATCGAAACCATTTACCATTTTTACAGATATAGATTCCGATCGAAATATTCCCTCCTGCCGATGCGTTCAACAATCGATGCCATTTCTTCTCCGAGATTTGGAAAGAACCATTATCCGAATCCACACGTATTTGTTGACTTTTACAGGACAAGAGAGCAATTGTTTTACAAGGTTCTTTCAGTTTGAAGTTCAGCGGAGCGATATTGCAAGGGATAGTGACCTCTTTATAATCGGGAAAGATTTCTATTTCTCCTTCCGCTTCTTCCGCATCAGGTAACACTTCATTGCAAGACAAGAAGAAAATCGTACAAAACCACAATATGGAATATAAATAATTCATAGGTTATTCATTCAATTTTTTACAATAATAATAGAACCAGAAAGTATCTCCATATTGCCGATAGAACCAAGGTAGCTCATCACCATTATTTTGGATCTTGGAAATATCTTTCTGGAACTGTTTATAGCGCTGTACTATTTCAGGCTGGACAGAGACCATGTTAAGAACAGAAAGGTCTTTGACAGCTAAAACGAGTGCTGCTTCCTGAAAATGAACAGGAAGGGAGTGTCCTTGCAAAAACGTATTGGCACGCAACAGATATGCTTTGAACTTCTCCATTTTCTTTGCCAAAAGATAGGAGCATCCTAAATATTCCCATGCAAGCCGATTTACTCCTGGTTCCGAAAAATGCCCTGTCCAAAGGCTGTCAAGATCTATCAGGCAAAGTAAATTGTCTGGTTGAAAGATCGCCCTCGTTTTCATGGCAAGTTCTCCATCTTGTTCTATTCTTTCGGGATGGTGAATGTAACTGGTATATTGTTTCGCCCATTGACGATAGTTCGGTAATCGACCGAGTATACCCAGATATTTATTAGCCAAAGCCCAGTCTTTTCGTATCAAACTAATCTTAACCAAACGTTGAAGTATACGAGGGCTTCCTCCTCGCTTGGCAAGTGTCAGTCCTTCCATCGCGTATCCTTCTGAAAGGCTAATGTCCCCAATCATATAATGAATATCACTTAATAGGCAACTCATATAATAAGTACGATCCCAGGAAGCCAAAAGACTTTGTGGTCCTTTTTGGTCATAATGAAACAATTGATCGCCCAAAATACCTTTTTGAGCCAACGCCATATTTAAATAGTTAAGACTGACATAATCCGTTGTTTCCTTCTTTGAATGTTCGCGAATAATCATATCCCAATCTTTTTTTTGCTCTAAAATGGACAATTCATTCATATGGTTGTTCCGTACTTCCGATGGTCCGGGTAAACAAAATTCAGAAAAACAAACCAAAGTACCCCACAAACAGCTTGCAATAACGATTTTTACAGGACGTTTTTTTCCCTGGAAAAACTTCATTGCGAAAGATGTTGCAAACAGAATCAGAAGTAAAGTTGTAAAACGAATCCAGATATAATATATATAAGAGTCCGGTTGTAACTGAGACTCCTGATATCTTTCCGAGTATATTCCGTCAGTCAATGGAATGTTTACAACTAAACGAATACTGATATAAGTCAAAAATAATCCTATCAAAAACGTAACAAGTGAAGCAAGCCATTTCTCCCTCCGACACAAAAGACTCATGAAAATCACAACTAAACCGTAAAGAGCTGTTAACTGCCCAGTTAAACCATAGATAAAAACCACACTAGCCATGCCATAAAGTAATTGAACCGCCGTTTGCCGGATACGGATAAAAATAATAGAAAAAAATAAAAGTAGGAAAAGCCCGACCGTTCCGTCCAATACGTAAAAAAAACTGGTATGCGCTTTCACCAGTCCTAGAACCGGAAACAAAGCAAGTAACAAATTATATCCCTGAGGTGTGATTTTTTGCAAAAGCAAATAACATAAAAAACCAATTGCACATATGAAGGAACAGTTAACCCACAACACAAACTGGGGAGAGGTATAATATTGAACCAAACTCTGTCCAGCTAGCGTACAAAAACCACCAGGAACAGATAATATATCCCTGATCACCACCCATTCGGAAATAAACAGTTGAACCTCTTCCTGCCGTTGAAATGTGGAAGTACCGAACGAGTTAAAGAAAAACCAAAGCCCGGCAAACACAAACAACCAGAAACAAATTATTTTCCACTTCATAAGTAAAACCGTTTTTTATAATAAAGAAATAAAAGAAGAGAGGAAGTAACCGATCAGCTACTATTCCTCTCTTTTTCAAGGTCTAAAGAAAGAATTTTGATATTTTCTTAACCAAATTACTGCTTATTTCCGTATCCAGGATTCTGTTCCAATAGATTGTTAGCACCGATCAGACTGTAATGGACAGGAAAACGGTTGAAATTTGGATTATTAGTTGCTTTATGATCCCACCAGTCTTCTGTCACGTAAGCATCCCACCGAACTAAGTCTGTACGACGGCGGCCTTCGGCCAAAAATTCCAATTGCCATTCGTCCAGCATACGATATTTATCCAGATTTGCAACTGTTACCGGATCGGGATCGATTCCGTCTTCAAAGTAACGTTTGCGAACTGTATTGATCAGATCTGCAGCACCCTGTTTGTCACCCGCACGCATTTTACATTCTGCCAGCATATAATAGATCTCGGCCAAACGAATTACCGGACAGTCGGGATCGCCTTTGCGCTTGAACTCATCTTGATTCGGACGCGGACTGCGTTTCACTACGCGCACACAAGAATTTTCTTCTGCAGTCGCGATAGTCGAAGGCAAGGATGCTAAATCCGGATAATTCGGATCTTTTCCTACTTTGGAGAAATAAGCAACCTGGTCTACAACCGTGATGACCTCACCTGCATATTCACGTGTACCCGTACAAGTCCATTCCGAGTTCAATGGATTTACCAGTTTGCCTACGATAAACATACCACGAAATTTACCGTTTCCTTCGTATACATATGGTTGTTTACGAATGTCTTTGTCATTAAACTTGGCATAAGCACCACCTAATTTGTAGGAATAACGCTTGCCAGTTGGGTCTAGACTCGGAATCAAACCTATACCATTATTGGAACCTGAACCTTCCAAGCCTCCTAAATAATTCTTATAATTGTAAGGAACTTGCCATGTCCAATATCCGGCATCTGTTTCCGTTTTAGCATTCTGACTTGGTACGGACCAGATAATTTCAGGACAACGTTCGTTGTTGAATCCAAAAATATTTGTCCAATCCGATTCCAAAGCATACTGACCATATTTACCGTTAATAATATCCTGACAGATCTGAGCAGCCTCCGTATACATCTCCTTACCGATATAAGATTTAGCATTAAAATATAAACGAGCTTGCAAAGCTGCACCGGCGGCCTGATTAATCGAACCGTTTTCCATCGCACCTAATGTTTCTTTGACAGGAAGGTTGGGAACGGCAATTTTCAACAATGAATCGATAAAGTTGAACGTTTCGACATCTGTTGAACGTCCTTTTACTTCGCTCTGCGTAGTCGTGTACAAGGGTACGCCACCGAAGAAATCTAAACCATCCAAATAGAAAGACGCAGCCAATACGCGCTGCTGGTTCAGCATAGATTCACGTGTGCCTTCGGGAAATCCTAACGCATCGAAATCTACTTTTTCCAAATCTTCTAATGCATCCCAAGCCAAAGCAACACCCATCGCAAAGTTGGTCCAGCCTGTTTCCACACGGGTCATGTCTTCCGTATATTCATGATGATGAAACTTCTGATAGTTTGCCCCATCATACCAGTCGCTACCACGTGTCGGTAGACAATATTCGTCAGTTCCCAGTTCTTGTAACGCCCAACGAGGTTCATCATGAGCGATATACCAGCGCCAGTGAGTAAATGGGCGATTAAAACGCTGCCATACGGCATCCTGAGAACCATAGAATGTTTCCGGAACCACTTGCGAATAAAAATCAGGTTCAATGCTACAAGAAGTAACACCCAACAGGCAGATTAGTCCGGATAAAATCAATTGGAATATATTTTTCTTTTTCATCTTACAATCTGTATTAGAAGTTAAACTGCATACCTAATGTCCAAGTACGAACAACCGGATAGAAATCGCTCCAGAATCTTTCCGTTCCTTGATCCCAACCAGTGATATTGACTTCCGGATTCATACCGCTATAGCCAGTGATCGTACAAACATTACCAACCGTACCGTAAATACGAATCCTATCAATCAAGTTGTTTGTGAACTTCTTCATCGGAAGTGTATAGCCCAATGTGATGGCATCAATTTTTAAGAAAGTACCGTTTTCCAGATAATAATCACAAATCTGCTTTTCTCCTCTGATATGGTCAAACTTACCATAAGCGTCTTTCAACACATTCAAATTACCCTGGCCTTGGATACCGTAATACATATTAATCGTATTATACACATCGAAATCAATCCAACTACGCAAGTTGATACCCAAATCCAAGTTTTTATACGTCAACGTATGACTCCAACCGATAATCAGTTTCGGAGTATAGTTACCAATATATTGCTTATCATTTTCCGTCTTTTGTGCAGCAGGAATCACTTCTCCGTCCTTGTTGTACAACAAAAATTTGCCTTCGTCGTCAAATCCTGCAAACTTCCAAATATAAAAAGAACCTATCGTGGAACCGGCTTCCATGCGAGAAGCATCACCCGGAGAACCCGGAGCAACGAAACCGTTACCATTATGATATGAATTGTCGCCTTCCAAAGTCAGGATCTTTCCTGTATTATGGCTTAAGTTCATGTTGGTAGACCAAGTGAAATTTTTTGTGCGGATGATATCGCCACCTACTTCAAATTCCCAACCTTTACTTTCCATCGAACCGATATTCTGCATCTGACTACCTTGGGTATATGGAGGCTGCGGAACTTTCACGCTAAACAGCAGATTATCCACCTTGCGACGGTAGTAGTCAAACTTACCATACAAACGACCATCAAAGAACGAGTAGTCTGCTCCCAAATTCCATTCTTTCTTTTCTTCCCATCCCAAATTAGGATTGACATTTTGTGATTTTCCGTATGAATAAGCCCATGTTCCGTTAGGCATCATCCAGTTCGTATCCGAACCTAACATATTTGCCATGTAAGTTGCACTAAAGTCGTTATTACCAGTCACCCCATAGCCGAAACGAATTTTCAAGTCGTCCAGCCATTCGAACTTTTTCATAAATTCTTCGTTAGAAATACGCCAACCAGCTGTTACAGACCAGAAATTAGCCCAACGATTATCAGAAGCAAACTTGGAAGAACCTTCATGACGGATAGCAGCTGAAGCCATGTACTTGTCCTGATAAGAATAATTGGCGCGGGCAAACAAAGAGAACAGACGTTCTGTAACCGATTTGCTGGAGCTCATGCCTGCCTTACCATCCGACAGATAACTACCTTGTCCTATATCCCAATATTTGATACCATCGACCGAGAAATTGTAGTTATCCATACCGAAACTTTCTCCATTCGTTTCAAAATAAGAATAGCCAGCTGTAGCGTTTAAGCTATGACTGTCATTTAAATCTTTTACATAAGAGAAGTAACCTTCGGAAGTCAAGTTTTCTGTTTTGCTAAAACCTAAATAAGCATGTCCTTTACGAGAATTTTCGATCTCATCACGATGCGTACTCGGATAATACAAATGGTGTTCCCTCTGACGGTTTTCATATCCAATAGTCTGTTGATAATTCAATCCCGGAATCGATTTCACATTCAATTTTAAATTGACTTCCGGCTTGAACCATTTATCCATGCCAAAATAATCTTCTAACATGGCATCAGCTACCACGTTGTAGTCCAATGATTCGTTCGTCCACACATTATAGCCTGTCTCACTTTCCGGATCGTAAGGTGAACGAGTCGGGTTGTTACGCATCGCCTGTTGAAAATTCGGATAATGGTTATTACGTTTGGCCTGGCGATAATCGACTGCCGGACGAACTTCAAACCAGTCGTCAAACAACTTAAACGTTACATTGATACGGCCTCCATAATCCTGTCGGTCATCTTGTTTAGCAATGCCTTCGTTTTTTTCATAGAAGAAAGATGTGTACAACTGGGCCTTTTCCGTACCCATCTCCAATGCCAAATGGTGTTTCTGGGAGAAGTTATTCTTATTGAGTAACTCATCCCACCAGTTTGTATTCGATCCGTAATCCGTACCGATATTATATTCAGCATATTCACGTCCGGACAACATCTCGAGTGCATTATAGTTCTGTTTTTTAGTAAACTCATTACTATAAGTCAATTTCACTTTTCCACTTGTGTCAGAACCGCTTTTAGTTGTAATCAATATTACCCCCGAAGCTGCACGTGTACCATAGATCGCAGCAGCCGAACCGTCTTTCAAAACATCAATAGATTTGATATCTTCTTGTGTCAACGAACGAATATCTCCACCTGGAAAACCATCAATCACAACAAGAGGAGCTCTACCTGAGTTAATAGAAGTCATACCACGCAACTGAATCGTCGTTCCAGAATTGGCACTTCCCAAATTGTTCATCACCAAACCACCAATCTTACCTTGTAAAGAAGTTGTAATATCCGCTCCGCTTACACCAACCATCAGATCTTCAGCCTTCAAAGATGTGATTGCACTAGTAACCTGCTTCTTATCCAAAGAACCATAGCCGATTACTACAACTTCTTCCAAGGCTTTAGTATCTTCCACCAGTTTCACATGGATAATCCCCTGATTGTTTACTTTCACTTCCTGAGTTATATAACCGATAAAAGAAATCACTAAAGTCGAGTTATTAGGAACATTATGCAAAACAACCTTTCCATCCATGTCTGAAGTATTTCCGTTTGTAGTTCCTTTTACGACAACATTGGCTCCTGCTATCGGTCCCGTTTCATCCTGAACCATAATCGTTATATTTTTACCGACTTGGTTAGTCGCAATATTCTCATTCCGATTTGAGGTTAACAAATCTACATTTTCACCAGTTGCAAATACTCCTGTCGTTAAACAAAACAGCAATCCGCAAGTGACTTTTGATACTCGAAATATTGAACCTTTCCTTCTCAAAGGATAGTCATAATTCTTTGTCTGTTGCATTTTCTTGTATTATTATAAAAAGGTTAAAATGAATAGTTCTAAGTGCGTAACTTATCATTATGTAAATCACCACTTTAATTTTTCTTGTAAGTTTTTTCTATCTTTATATCATAGGCCTATATATTTAAATTATCTATATAAATTAATTTTAACTAATTAAAGCTATTAAAATGACTATAGTCTTAGTAGAACTATGGTGTTTTAATATACAATAATATAATTAACAAAAAAACAATCAAAATATATCGCAAAAGTCTTGCCTTTGAAATATTTAAACAATAATACCATTCTATTGAAAGCAAAATTAAACAAAAATATCCAAATATAAAAGTATTACTTAAAAAAAGTGATATAAGAGATTAGAGATAACTCAATATAAACCATAAGAATTCAGAAATAAACACCATAGTTCTACTAAAACTCAGGCACTCTAACCAGACTATTGACTGCTTT